>Ga0134127_10000005_pt1 | contig 511339 bp, 439 predicted proteins | sample KB31753_FD_96459 | JGI IMG/M metagenome (GOLD analysis project Ga0134127, IMG submission 96459) | Terrestrial soil microbial communities with excess Nitrogen fertilizer from Kellogg Biological Station, Michigan, USA - KB3-175-3 | ecosystem: Environmental > Terrestrial > Soil > Unclassified ...
AAGCTGAACACGCCGCTCGACGAGAAGGTGCTGCACCCGGCGGACTTCTACGAGGTCATCCGGTACCTGCTGAAGCTGCGCAAGAACCCGACCCTGATCGACGACATCGACCACCTGGGCAACCGGCGCGTCCGCTCGGTCGGCGAGCTCCTCGAGAACCAGTTCCGCATCGGCCTGGTCCGCATGGAGCGCGCGATCAAGGAAAAGATGTCCGTCTACCAGGAAATGGCGACGGCGATGCCGCACGACCTGATCAACGCGAAGCCGGTCATGGCCGCGATTCGCGAGTTCTTCGGGTCGTCGCAGCTCTCGCAGTTCATGGACCAGACGAACCCGCTGTCGGAGGTCACGCACAAGCGGCGTCTCTCGGCGCTCGGGCCCGGCGGCCTCTCGCGCGAGCGCGCCGGCTTCGAAGTGCGCGACGTGCATCCGACGCACTACGGGCGCATCTGTCCGATTGAGACGCCGGAAGGCCCGAACATCGGCCTCATCTCGTCGCTCTCGTCCTACGCGCGCATCAACGACTTCGGCTTCATCGAGTCGCCCTACCGTAAGGTCAAGGACGGCCGCGTCCTCGACTTCGTGATCGTCACGAACGCGGGCGGCAACCCGAAGTACAAGGTCGGCGACGTCGTCGAGGCGCACGAGCTCGTCGGCGCCAGCGGCCAGTCGAAGAAGAAGGGCGTCGAGTTCGAGCCCTACTGCTTCTACCTGTCCGCCTGGGAAGAAGACCAGTACATCATCGCGCAGGCCAACGTCGAGCTCGACGAGGACAACAAGCTGGTGGGCGAGCGTGTGAACGCGCGCCAGGCCGGCGATTTCATCCTGTCGCCGCGGGAGAAGGTCGACTACATCGACGTCTCGCCGAAGCAGCTCGTCTCCGTCGCCGCGTCGCTCATCCCGTTCCTCGAGAACGACGATGCGAACCGCGCGCTGATGGGATCGAACATGCAGCGCCAGGCCGTGCCGCTGCTCCAGCCCCGGTCGCCGTTCGTCGGCACCGGCATGGAGTACATCACCGCGCGCGATTCCGGTGCTGTGGTCGTGGCGCGCCGCACCGGCACCGTGGACTTCGTCGACAGCAAGCGCATCGTCGTCCGCGTCGAGGGCGGTGAGTCCGAGGGCCTCTCCCGTGAGATGGGCGCGGACATCTACTCGATGACGAAGTTCAAGCGCTCCAACCAGAACACCTGCATCAACCAGCGCCCGATCGTCCGCGTCGGACAGCGGGTCGCCAAGGGGCAGGTGCTGGCGGACGGTCCGTGCACGGAGAAGGGCGAGCTCGCGCTCGGCCGCAACGTGCTGGTCGCGTTCATGCCGTGGCGCGGCTACAACTTCGAGGACGCGATCCTGGTCTCCGAACGGATGGTGAAGGACGACTATTACACGTCCATCCACATCGAGGAGTTCGAGATCGAGGCGCGCGACACGAAGCTCGGCCCCGAGGAAATCACGCGCGACATCCCGAACGTCTCGGAGACGTACCTGCGGGATCTCGACGAGAGCGGCATCATCCGCATCGGGGCGAACGTCAAGCCGGGCGACATCCTTGTCGGCAAGGTGACGCCGAAGGGCGAGACCCAGCTGACGCCGGAAGAGAAGCTGCTGCGCGCGATCTTCGGCGAGAAGGCCGGGGACGTGAAGGACGCGTCGCTCACGTGCCCCCCGGGCATCGAGGGCATCGTCGTCGGCGTGCGCATCTTCTCGCGCAAGGGCATCGAGAAGGACGACCGGGCCAAGCAGATCGAACAGGACGAGCTCGACCTGATGGAGAAGAACCTCCAGGACGAGATCCGCATCCTGCACGAGGAAACGAAGAAGCGGCTCGTGGGGCTGCTGCAGGGCCGGACGCTCCGGAGCGATCTGTTCGACTCGGACGGGCGGGATCGCGTGCTCCGCAAGGGCATGCCGCTCACGCTCGAGGCGATGGCGGACATTCCGTTCCAGACCCTCGTGCGCGCGCGCATCGAGACGGACGATCTCGGCTTCGAGGACGAGCTTCGCCGCATGGAGGATCGGACCGCGCAGCGCGTGGACGTCATCCAGCGCGAGTTCGAGGACAAGAAGGAGAAGATCCGCCGCGGCGACGAGCTGCCCCCGGGCGTCATCAAGCTCGTGAAGGTGTACGTCGCGATGAAGCGCAAGCTGTCGGTCGGCGACAAGATGGCCGGCCGCCACGGCAACAAGGGCGTCATCGCGCGCATCCTGCCGGAAGAGGACATGCCGTACCTGCCGGACGGCACGCCGGTCGAGATCGTCCTGAATCCGCTCGGCGTTCCGTCGCGTATGAACGTCGGCCAGATTCTCGAGACGCACCTCGGTTGGGCGGCGCACGCGCTCGGTCTCTACTTCGGCACGCCCGTCTTCGACGGCGCGCGCGAGGGCGAGATCAAGTCGTGGCTCGAGGAGGCCGGGCTGCCGAAGAGCGGCAAGACGCGCCTCTTCGACGGCATGACCGGCCAGGACTTCGAGCAGGACGTGACGGTGGGCTACATCTACATGCTCAAGCTGTCGCACCTGGTCGACGACAAGATCCACGCGCGGTCGATCGGACCGTACTCGCTCATCACGCAGCAGCCGCTCGGCGGCAAGGCGCAGTTCGGCGGACAGCGGTTCGGAGAAATGGAAGTGTGGGCGCTCGAGGCGTACGGCGCGGCGCACATCCTCCAGGAGCTCCTCACGGCGAAGTCCGACGACATCACCGGCCGGGCGAAGATCTACGAGGCGATCGTCAAGGGCGACGCGTCGTTCCAGCCCGGGCTGCCTGAGTCCTTCAACGTTCTAATCCGCGAGCTGCAGGCGCTTTGCCTCGACGTCGAACTGATGAAGACGCGGCGACCTGCACTCGAACCACCGGCCGAGGGTGAACCGACGCCGGAAACACCGGTGGGGGCTTAACAGAATGAGACCTGCTTTTCACGACAAGAGCCAGCTCACGGCGGACTTCGACGCGATCCGCATCAGTCTCGCGTCGCCCGAGCGAATCCTGCAGTGGTCGCACGGCGAGGTGACCAAGCCGGAGACGATCAACTACCGGACGTTCAAGCCGGAGCGCGACGGGCTGTTCTGCGCGAAGATCTTCGGCCCGGTCACCGATTGGGAGTGCCTCTGCGGCAAGTACAAGCGCATGAAGCACCGCGGCGTCATCTGCGACAAGTGCGGTGTCGAAGTGACGCAGGCCAAGGTCCGCCGCGAGCGGCTCGGCCACATCCAGCTCGCCACGCCCGTCAGCCACGTGTGGTTCTTCAAGGGGCTGCCGAGCCGCATCGGGCACCTGCTCGACATCACGCTGCGCGATCTCGAACGCATCCTGTACTTCGAGGCCTACGTGGTCATCGACTCGGGTGAAACCGAGCTCAAGGACAAGCAGCTCCTGAACGAAGACCAGTACCGCCAGGAGCGGGAGAAGTGGGGCTTCAAGTTCAAGGCGCAGATGGGCGCGGAAGCGATCAAGGAGATGCTCCGCCGCATCAACGTCGAGCGTCTGGCCGAGGAGCTGCGCGAGAAGATGCGCGGCGAGACGTCGGCGCAGAAGAAGCTCAAGTTCGCCAAGCGCCTGAAGGTCGTCGATGCCTTCCGCCGCTCCACGAACAAACCGGAGTGGATGATCCTCGACGTCATCCCGGTCATTCCGCCGGAACTGCGCCCGCTCGTGCCGCTCGACGGCGGCCGGTTCGCGACGTCTGACCTGAACGATCTCTACCGCCGCGTCATCAACCGCAACAACCGGTTGAAGAAGCTGATGGAGCTCAAGGCGCCCGACGTCATCATCCGCAACGAGAAGCGCATGCTCCAGGAAGCGGTGGACGCGCTGTTCGACAACGGCCGCCGCGGCCGCGTGTTGCGCGGCGCCAACAACCGCCCGCTCAAGTCCCTCTCGGACACGCTCAAGGGCAAGCAGGGCCGGTTCCGCCAGAACCTGCTCGGCAAGCGCGTCGACTACTCCGGCCGTTCGGTCATCGTCGTCGGGCCCGAGCTCAAGCTGCACCAGTGCGGCCTGCCGAAGAAGATGGCGCTCGAGCTGTTCAAGCCGTTCATCTACAACAAGCTCGAAGAACGCGGCCTCGTCTCGACCATCAAGCAGGCGAAGGAGATGGTCGAGCAGCAGAAGGCCGAGGTATGGGACATCCTCGAAGAGGTCATTCGTGAGCATCCGGTGCTGCTGAACCGCGCACCCACGCTCCACCGTCTGGGCATCCAGGCGTTCGAGCCCGTGCTCGTCGAGGGCAAGGCAATCCGGATCCATCCGCTCGTCTGCACGGCGTTCAACGCCGACTTCGACGGTGACCAGATGGCCGTGCACATTCCGCTGTCGCCGGAAGCGCAGATCGAGGCGTCCGTCCTGATGATGGCGTCGAACAACATCCTGTCGCCGGCGTCCGGTCAGCCGATCGCGGTGCCGTCGCAGGACATCGTGCTCGGCTGCTACTACCTGACGAAGTCGAAGGCCAACGCCAAGGGCGAGGGCCGCGCCTTCTCGTCGCTCGACGACGTGCTGCTCGCGCTCGAGGCGGGCGAAGTCGAGACGCTGTCGCCGATCCGGCTCCGTTACACGGGCCGGCTCGTCGATCTGACGATCGCGCGGGACTCGCAGGACGTGCTCGACGCGTCGGAGCAGCAGGTCGACCACAAGATCATCAACACGACCGTCGGCCGCGTCATCTTCAACGAGGCGCTGCCGAAGGCGATGCCGTACATCAACGGCCTGATGAAGAAGAAGGGGCTGCAGCAGGCGGTCCGGTACTGCTATCTCAAGTACGGCCTCGAGACGACCGTCGAGATGCTGGACAGCCTGAAGCACCTGGGCTTCACGTATGCGACCCGATCGGGTCTCTCGATCGGCATCGACGACCTCATCATTCCGGCCAAGAAGGCGGAGTTCGTGCAGGGCGCGCGTGACGAGGTCATCAAGGTCGAAGGGCAGTATCAGGACGGCGCGATCACGAACGGCGAGCGCTACAACAAGGTCATCGCCATCTGGTCGGAAGTCACTGAAAAGGTCGCCGACGAAATGTTCGGCGAGATGGAAGGCCTCGACAAGACCGGCCGTAACTTCAATCCGGTCTACATCATGGCCGACTCCGGCGCGCGCGGATCGAAACAGCAGATCCGTCAGCTCGCCGGCATGCGCGGGCTGATGGCGAAGCCGTCAGGCGAAATCATCGAGACGCCCATCACGTCGAACTTCCGCGAAGGACTGACCGTTCTCCAGTACTTCATCTCGACGCACGGCGCCCGCAAGGGTCTCGCGGACACGGCGCTCAAGACGGCCGACTCCGGCTATCTCACACGCCGTCTCGTCGACGTCGCCCAGGACGTGATCATTTCCGAGCACGACTGCGGCACGCTCGACGGCATCGAAGCCCGCGCGATTGTCGACTCCGGTGGTGAGATCGTCGAACGGCTCAGCGACCGCGTCATCGGCCGCGTCGCCCTCGATGACATCATGGATCCGGCGTCCGGCCAGATCATCGTGCCGGCGGCGGGTGAGTTCGACGAACAGCTCGCCGACGCGGTCGAGGACGCGGGCATCGAGCGCGTGAAGATCCGCTCGGTGCTGACGTGCGCCGCCCGCAGGGGCGTGTGCGCCAAGTGCTACGGCCGCGATCTCGCGACCGGCAGGCTGGTCGAGCTCGGTCTCGCGGTTGGCGTCATCGCCGCGCAGTCCATCGGCGAGCCCGGCACGCAGCTGACGATGCGGACGTTCCACATCGGCGGCACGGCGTCGCGGGTCTCCGAGCAGTCCACGCTCGAGGCGCGTCACAACGGCTCCGTCCGGTTCGAGGGTCTTCTGGCCGTCCACGGGCGCGAGAAGGGCGATCCGGGCGTGGCGCCGACGAAGCAGCTCATCGCCATGAACCGCAGCGGTTCCGTCAACATCGTGGACGACAAGGGCGTCGTTCGCGAGCGGTACGCGATCGTCTACGGCGCGCGCCTCAAGGTGAAGGACGGCGAGAAGATCACGAAGGGCCAGATTCTCGCCGAATGGGATCCGTACACGTTCTCGATCCTCACCGAGGGCGGCGGCACGATCCGCTTCAAGGACATCATCGACAAGGTGACGGTCCACGAGGAAGTGGACGAAATCACGGGCCTGTCGCGGCTCATCATCGTCGAATCGCCGGATGAGAAGAAGCAGCCGGCGATCGAAATCGTGACGAACGACGGCAAGGTGGTCTTCAAGTACCACATGCCCTCGAACGCCCACCTGATGGTGGCCAACGGCGAGCAGGTGCAGCCGGGCGACGTCCTCGCGAAGATTCCGCGCGAAACGACGAAGACCAAGGACATCACGGGCGGTCTGCCGCGCGTGGTCGAGCTGTTCGAGGCGCGCAAGCCGCGTGAGACGGCCGTCATCTCGGAAGTCGACGGCACCGTCCGACACGGCGGCATCGTCAAGGGCATGCGCAAGATCCTCGTCGTCCCGGATGACGGCGCGGATGTGCGCGAGTACTCACTGCCGCGCGGCGTGCACGTGAACGTCCAGGAAGGCGACCGCGTCCGCGCGGGCGAGCCGCTCATGGACGGTCCGCGCAACCCGCACGACATCCTGGCCGTCCTCGGCGAGAAGGAGCTGCAGGGCTACCTGGTCAACGAGATCCAGGAGGTCTACCGGCTGCAGGGCGTCGGCATCAACGACAAGCACATCGAAGTGATCGTGCGGCAGATGATGCGCTGGGTGAAGGTCGAGGAGGTGGGCGACACCGAGTTCCTCATCGAGGAACAGGTGGACAAGTTCCGCTTCCAGGAAGAGAACGAGCGCGTGCTGGCGCGCGGCGGCGGTCCGTCGAAGGGCCGTCCGCTGCTGCTCGGCATCACGAAGGCGTCGCTCTCGACCGACTCGTTCATCTCGGCCGCCTCGTTCCAGGAGACGACGCGCGTCCTCACGGAAGCGTCTATCTCGGGCAAGGTCGACCATCTGCGCGGCCTCAAGGAGAACGTGACGATGGGCCGGTTGATCCCGGCGGGCACGGGCTTCGAGTGGTACAAGCACCTGGCGATCCCGCACGACGAGCCGCCGCCTCCGCCGCCGCCGTCGCCCGAAGAGCTCGAGGCTCAGCGGGAGATGGACGATCTGACGGACGCGGACTTCATGACGTACAAGGACGAGGGCGAGTAACAGTTCAAGTTCGAAGTACGAAGTTCGAAGTTCAAAACACGGAGCGGGCGCGATCGGGACACCGGTCGCGCCCGTTGTGTTTTTTACTGCACCTGTCGCGAATAAACGCTCAGCCACCCCGAGTCGTAGGGAGACATGTAACTTCTTGGAGGTGTGGATCGTGAACTATCGAATGTTTTCAGCAGTAGCGGCTTCGGCGATTCTGAGCGTGGCGATGGTGGCGGCGCAGGGCAAGGCATCAGGCCCGTCGGCCTCACACGCCACCGCTTCGGCGGCGGTCACCTATCGTGGTTGCTTCGGACCCGGCTCCACGCCGGATACCTACGTGCTCTCGAACGCGAAGGAGCAGGGAAAGAAAGGCAAGGAGACGATCAATCTCAAGGTCCTGCCCGCGCCGAAGGTCAAGCTCGACTTCTTCCTGACGAAGGAAGTTGAGATCACGGGCACCGTCGAAGGCGCGGTCTCCGGCTCCGCCGAGACCGGCCAGGTGGTGCCCAAGATGACCGCGACGAAGGCCAAGGTGAAGTCCGACTACTGCGGTTGATCCGCCGGTTTCGCAGGCGGCAACCCGCAACCAACAACTCACGGGCGCGACCGGGACACCGGTCGCGCCCGTTGTGTTTCGGTTGGGCGTAGAATCCCTGCATGGAACGCAAAACCGCCTCCGAGTACCCGCAGGAATTGCTCGACCTCTTCCACGAATACCAGCACGGCGAGATCGACCGGCGCGAGTTCCTGACGCGCGCCCAGCGCTTCGCGATCGGGGGTCTCACGGTGACCGCGATCTTCGAGTCGCTGCGCCCGAATTACGCGTTTGCGCAGCAGGTCGCAAAGGACGACAAGGACATCGTCGTGAGCTCGGAAACGATCGCGTCGCCCAAAGGCAACGGCACGATCAACGGCTACTTCGTGAAGCCCGCGAAGATGCCGGGCAAGCTGCCGGTCGTACTCGTGGTGCACGAGAACCGCGGCCGGACGCCGTACATCGAAGACGTCGCGCGCCGGCTCGCGAAAGCGAACTTCGTGGCATGCGCGCCGGACGGTCTGACCTCCGTCGGCGGATTCCCCGGGACCGACGAGGAAGGCGCCGTGAAGTTCCGCCAGGTCGACGGCACGAAGATGTTCGAGGACTTTCTCGCGGCCTACGACTGGCTGAAGGCGCGGCCGGAATCAAGCGGGAAGATCGGCGCGACCGGTTTCTGCTTCGGCGGCGGCGTGGTGAACCACCTCGCGTGGGCGCGGCCCGACATGTCGGCCGGCGTCCCGTTCTACGGGTCGCCTGCGAGCGCGGAAGATACAGCGAAGATCAAGGCCGCGATGCTGATTCATCATGGCGAGATGGACACGCGCCTCGCCAACGGCTGGCCCGCGTACGACGCGGCGCTCACGGCGGCGAAGGTGCCCCACGAGGGGTACATCTACAAAGGCGCGCAGCACGGCTTCCACAACGACACGACACCGCGCTACGACAAGGACGCCGCGACGCTCGCGTGGGACCGCACCCTCGCGTGGTTCAACAAGTACCTGCGGTAGCGCGCTGCGCGACCCGCAGGCCGTTTCTTACCAACATCTTGCGGGCCATTCTCGTCTGATGTGCAGGGACAGATGGCCTGGTGGAAGCGTGAAAAGAGGGTGACCGAGCCGGCCGGCGCCGAGAGCGGTGAGCTGATACGCCTCTGGAACGTCTCGAAGTTGTTTCCCGGCGATGGCGATGAGCCGGCTGTTGCCCTGCAGGATGTCTCGGTCGAGATTGGCCGCGGCGAATACGTCTCGGTCTCCGGCCCTTCGGGCTGCGGCAAGTCCACGTTCCTGTCGATTCTGGCGCTCCTGGACACGCCGACATCCGGCACGTACTGGCTCGCCGGCCGTGACGTAAGCCATCTGGCACACGCCGAACGCGCCCGAATCCGCAACACCGAGATCGGCCTCATCTTTCAGAGCTTCAATCTGATCGGAGATCTCACGGTCTACGAGAACGTCGAGTATCCGCTGACGCTTCGGGGGATTCCTCCCGCGGAGCGGGAGACGCGAACGATGGCCGCGCTCGAGCGGGTCGGCGTCGCGAACCGAAGCAAGCAGCGGCCTGGATCCCTGTCGGGCGGGCACCAGCAGCTCGTTTCGATTGCCCGCGCAATCGCCGGGCGTCCGCCGGTCGTCCTGGCCGACGAGCCGACCGGCAACCTCGACTCGACGAGCGGCGCCGCAGTCATGCAGATGTTGAGTGAGCTGCACGCGTCTGGTTCGACGATCTGTCTTGCGACACACGATCCCCGGTACATCGCTCTTGCGTCCCGGCACGTCTACCTGTTCGATGGGCGGGTCGTCGCACATCCGGTGGAATGAAGATCGAGGTGCGAGAATGATCTGGTGAAGCGTTCCGGTATCGCCGATCTCCCGCTGCACGGAGGTCGGGTTCCTGCGTGGCTCGCCGAGCGCATGACCGCGCTCGGCACCGGCATCGCCGAGGCCATCATCCAGCATTACGGCACGGCTGAGTTCCTGACGCGGCTGAGCGATCCCCTCTGGTTCCAGGCCTTCGGCGCGGTCATGGGCATGGACTGGCATTCGTCGGGCATCACGACGTCGGTGATGGGTGCCCTCAAACGGGGTCTCAATCCGCGCGCGGCGGAGTTGGGCATCCACATCTGTGGCGGACGCGGCCGGCATTCGCGGAACACTCCAGCGGAGCTCCGCACGCTGGCAGACCGCCTGAGTCTGGACGGCGACGCGCTCGTTCGCACGAGCCGGCTGACTGCGCGCGTCGACAACAACGCGATCGCCGACGGCTTTCAGATCTACCTGCATTCGTTCGTGTTGACCTCGTCCGGCGCGTGGGCGGTCGTACAGCAGGGTCTCAACGAGCGAAGCGCGACGGCACGGCGCTATCACTGGCATTCGCCCGCCGTGCGCGACTTCGTCTCAGAGCCTCATACGGGCATTGTCGGTGAGTCTCAGGGTGTGATCCGCAACCTAGTCGATGCGTCCGCGACACCGGCGCGTTCTGCGATGCTCGCTGTCGCGGCGGAGCCGCCCGACCGCACGTTGCGGGAGATTCGTTCGTGGACGGCGCCGCGGCACCACGACGTCAGGGCAGAGGACATCGACCTGAAGCGGCTGGGCGCGGCGCTCACCCTCTCGCACGATCGCCAGCTGCGTGACTTCGCGTCGCTTCTGCTGCTGGAGCAGTTGGGGCCACGAACGCTTCAGGCGCTGGCACTCGTCGCCGAAGTCATTCACGGCACGCCCACGCGGTTCGAGGATCCCGCGAGATTCTCGTTCGCCCACGGCGGCAAGGACGGCCACCCGTTTCCGGTACCCCTGAAGACCTATGACGAAACCATCGACGTGCTGAGACGCGGCCTGGATCGCGCCAGCGTCGGCGACGGCGAGAGATCGGACGGTCTCCGCCGGCTCGATCGGTTCGTTCGTGCAATTGAGCACCGGGTCGAGAGTGCGGTGGATTTCGCCGCCGCCCTCGCTCATGAACGCTCGATTTCGCGCGCTCACGGTGGCCGCACCGTGTTCGATGATCGCGCTCGCCGCCAGCGGCCGGTCGAGAAGCAACGCCGGCTGTTCTGACCCGAACGGTTTCTATGATTGAAAGCCTGAGTGTCCCGGGCCCCGACGAACTGCTGGCGATCATGGTCGCCGCGAGCTTCGCTGCCGGGCTCAATGTGTACGCCACGGTCGCGACGCTCGGGCTGCTCGCACGCGCGGGCTGGTTCGTCCTTCCGCCCGAGCTCGCCTTCCTCGAGAGCTACTGGGTCATTGGCGGAGGCGCCGTGATGTTCGCGATAGAGTTCGTCGCGGACAAGGTCCCTGTCCTCGATTTGATCTGGAACCTGGGCCAGACGTTCGTCCGCATTCCTGTTGCCGCGCTGCTCGCGTGGAGCGCGGCGACACCGCTCTCGCCCGGCGCCCAGATCGTGGCGGCGGTGGCCGGCGGCGTGATTGCCCTCGCGGCACATGGCGGGAAGCTCGCGGTGCGCGGCGCCGTCACGGCCTCACCGGAGCCGTTTTCGAACATCCTGCTGAGCCTCGCGGAGGATGTATTCGCGATTGGCCTCACTTGGTTCGCCACATCGCATCCCTACCTTGCGGCCGGCATTGCGATCGTGCTTTTCGCGGCGGCCGCCGCGGCAATCTGGGCGATGTGGACACTCGTCGGCCGCAGCTTCCGCCGGCTCCGTGGGTGGTGGATCTCCGGCCGGTCCCCGGTCACCTGATCGCCGGACTCTTCCAGACCGCCGGCATCAGCGTGTCGACGTGGCGACCCGGGCCGATTGAGTAGAGCTGCCAAGGATCCGTGCGGTCGGTTGCCGGCGCCTGCAGGACGGCAAGGAGAGGCGAGCCGTTTTCGATAGACCTGACGGGTTTGACGACGAGCAACGCGACGATGGCCGATTGGGCCGACGGAAAGAGCTTGAGTGCCTCCTCGTATGCGGCCGCGGCCGCCGTCGCATCCCCGAGTGCCCACCGCGCCGCGCCGAGCACGAGATACGCATAGTACCGGAGGCCGGGATCGCGCGTTGATGTTGGACCGGCCAGCCAGCCCGTGGCCTCGCCCGCGGCTGCGCGGGCGTCATCGAGCCTCAGGCTCGTCCGCGCAAGCCGCACGCGCGCCTCGGCATAGTCCGGTGCATCGGCGCCGACTTGTCCGAAAAGCACGCGTGCGCGCAGGAGCGCGTCGCGCTGCGAAGGCACGTTCGTTTTTCCGCCGCGAGCGCGCTCCGCCTGGGCGGCTGACTGAATCTGATCGGATGCGTACACCTCGTAGAGACAGGCTTCGGCAAACGTCGTTCCGGCATCGTCCGGCAGCGCCTTGCGCCGATCGGCGAGATGGTCGGGCAGCGCCACTATCTGGGCGGAATGGAACAGATAGGCTGTGGTCGCGCGGTACCACGCGCGAACCCACTCATCGTCGGCTGGGCTGGGAAAAACGCTCGCGAGGGCGGCGCGCGCGATTGGCAGATGCGGCGAGAGGCGGGCGAGACCGATCCGCACCCCGTCTTGAGAGACCGTCACCCCTTGAGATGCAGTCGCCCAAGGATCCATGACGTAGGCGACGGCGCCAGGCAAGACCGCCGCATCGGTGTGGAGCAGCGCGATTCGACGGAGAAGGCGATTGTCGGTGTGCGTCCCCAGTTCCGCGAACGCGAGCTCCTGAAAGAGCTGTTTCTCAGCGTCTGTGTAGTCTTTCTGACGCCGCATGCGGCCTTCGTAGGGATTGCGTAACAACGTCGTCAGTGTTTCGAGGTCGCCTCGCAGTCCTTCAAGCCGATTGAGCGAATACGACCGCACTTCTCTGACGGCCTCGTCGAGCTGGCCCGGCGTGTGTTCCCGCGCCAGTTCGAGCCAGTGCCGGAAGTACTTGAGCGTCGCAGCTGTGTCTACCGGAACGGGTTCGCTTGCCGCACCAGTTTTGCGGAGCGGCATCGTGACAGTCCCGGTCGGAACTCCGCCCTCGAGTGTCGTCGCGCGAATCACATATGAACCGGCCGAAAGACTCGCCACAGGCAGCTCACCAGAGGCGATCCGTGTCGCGCCGGAAAGCTGCGGGGTGATCTCGCGCTCGTAAATCGGCGTGTCCTTTCCTGAGGGGAGCAGCGCCAGTCGAACCGTCACGTCGGGCGCACGCGCAGGATCGTCCGGATAGAGCTCGAGCGATGCACTCAGGGAAGTGGCGCCGTCGGGCAATGTGTCGAGCGCGAGAAAGCGCGGCTGTCGATCGGCGCCGGTTGACGTCGTCAGAAGGTCGCTCGCGGAAAAAGAACCCAGGTGCAGGAGCGAGACGTTGAGGCGATGTTCCACGCTGCCGACGTTGCCTTGCGCGTCGGCGACGACGAAGCGCAGCCGGTATGTCCCCGGCGACACCGGGACCGGAAAGGCGAGCTGATACGGGCCGGCAACCGCGGGTATCGGGACATTCTTTCGTCCGGCCTGAATGACCCGCCCCATGGTATCGACCAGGCCGAACATGGCGACCACGGGTCCGGGAACACTCTGCGGCAGTTGGACATTGACCGCGGCCTGCAGGTCACTCGACGCCGGATCGCGACGAAGCGCGACCGCCAGCGCGATCGGGACGCCGATCGCCGAGCCCTCCCGTGCGAGCGCCGTCTTCAGTCGCTCCTCGACAGGCAGCGCCTCAGGCGAGGCGGTTGCGACGAGTGCTTTGCGATTGACGTGTACCGTCAGGCCGGGCTGCCGTACCGCCACGCTGGCTGACGCGAATCTCGCAACGGTTGGAAGGTTGGGCGCTTCAACTCCGAGACGATAGAAGCCAGACGTTTCGCGCTCGATCCGCTCGATGAAACGGTCACCCGTGCCAACCACCACGAATGCTTCACCTCCCGCGGCGGATGCGACGGTCTGGATGCCGCTGATGAGAAACCTGCCTTCATCGCGGATGGCCGTCTGGAGCGACTCAAACTGCACCGGCGAATCCAGGTTGCTCGGCGCGGTTGCCGCTCTCATATTGATGTCGTCGGCCGCGTCAGTCAGCACATAGAAGTGCACCCTGGATTCAGCAGCGGACTGCGATATCGGAGCGAGCTGTGACGCGACGTCAACGTCCGGGCCGAAGGCAAGGCCGCGTGAGAACGCCACCAGGACGCGGGGCGACGGCGCCGATCGCACGGCGTCGATCACGTGCTTGAACGAAGCAAGCTGGAGGGCCGCCCGGTGAATCGACTGTCGGACGAGACTCCTGGCGTGTGCCTCGATCATCGGGGAGCAGACGTCGGGGTCGAGACTAAGCACGGGACACTCACGAGCCGCCACTTGCTGCAGAGTGCGGGCGGGCTGGCCACGATCTATTTCAATCGCTTCATTGACCGTAATGTTGAAAAACGATCCACCGTCGTCGAACCGTCCGATCACTCGTTTGTCGTGCAGGGCAGCCACAAGGACGGAGCGGTTGGTCGTCGGATTGATGGCGGGACCGAGGCCGCTCGTTGTTGAAAAACCGATCAAGTCGTCGGCGTCGAACTTCGACAGCATGCGTTCTGCGGCAGCCAACTGAAGCTTGCCACGACCCGCCGGATACGAGAGGTCGTCGAATACGAGAACAATCACGCGGCCACCGCCAGCGGATGTCGCCGATCGGTTCGACGTCTGGCGCGGCGTCGGCGTCCGAGAACCGTGCGCGGAGCCGAACTCCAGAAAGTCGAGCGCCCGTACGGGCCTGACCTGGCCCTCGAGCTTGACGGTGAAGTCTTCCGCGGTCAGACCCTTTACCGGACGGCCGTCCTTGTCGACGACGGTGACATCGATCGTGACGAGATCGACGCCGCCTCGAAATACGGCTTGAGGCGGAGACTGCTGGGATGCCGGTGATTGCGGCGACGAGCTCGCCGCCAGGCCCATCGCCACCAGCAGCACTGCTATTGGCAGGGCTCGAGTCATTTCCGCATGTATCCGCGGCGCGCCAGCACCGTGATGCTGGATCGCTTCACCCGGACGTCGAGCTCATGCCAGCCGGCAGTGGACGACGTCGGCGTGAATGACACGAGGTAGCGCTGCCGCAGCCGCTCCAGGATCTGCCTGAACACTGCCGAAAGCGTCGTCATGTCGTCCGTCAGCTTGACGACGTTGCCGCCGGTGAGCTGCGCAAGGTCCTCGAGCAGCGGAGCCGGCATCACCGTCGGCGTGACACCGAAGAACGATGCCCAACTCATCCTGGCTGCGTCGTTCACGTCCTTTGCCGTCAGCCAGCTCGCCGTATCGCGTCCGTCGCTCAACGCAATCACCACCGGGCGGACGTTGGTGCCGCGATCGGCGAGCCGGAACCCAGCCGCGAGGGCGTCATTGAGCGCGGTAGTGCCCGCTGGTTCGAGACCGGAAAACGCGGCATCCAGCGTGGAGGCGGTGCGCACGCCATGAAGCCGGACGGTCTGGGAAAAAGTAATGAGATTCAACTGGTCGCTCGGGCGCAGGAGGGATGCAAGCGAATCTGCGCCCCGATGAAGATGCTCGAGATCCCACAGCGTCAGACTGCCACTCGTGTCGAGCAGCAGAAACACGCCCAGCGACGAGGCTTCGTTTGACAAGGACGTGACGGACTGCAGCACTCCGTTGTCGCGAACTTCGACCTCCGACGGACGAAGGTCGGTGACGATGCGGCCGCGCTCGGTGGGCAAGACGTCGAGCAGAACGCTGTCGACGCTTGAGCGGAACACGGTCTGCTGTGCATGAATCCCGATCAGGAGCAAGACTGCCAGGAACGCGAACGTCCAGACTGCCGCCAGGGCTGATCGGTGCACGGGATCCGTGGTCCTTTCAGCCGTGAGCTTACAGGAAGACAGCCCTCTCAGGCTCGCGTGAACCCCCTACGAAGCCAGTCGTTCGATCGCTCTGGCGGCGGACTCTCCGCCGCGCTCGGCTCTGACGATCTCCGCCGTCGCGCGCGCCCGCTCGGCAGCGCCGCCATCATCCAGTAGCGAACGGAGCGTCTTCACGACGCGTGCAATCGTGTAGTTCTGGGGGAAGATCGTGCGGGAGATCCCGAGCCGTTCGAGGCGCGACGCGTTGTCGGGCTGGTCGTGCGCGAATGGGACGACGATTGTCGGCCGTCCGGCGGCGAGCGCGGTGTGGAGCGTTCCGGCTCCGCCATGATGGACCACCGCCACCGCGCGAGGGAACACATCGGAATGAGGCGCCCAGTCGGTAACAAAGATGTCGGGTGAAGCGAGCGCCGGAGCCTTGGCCGCCGATCGACCGGCGAGAAGTACTGCGCGAACGCCGAGTGCCTTCGCGGCGGCGGCGCTGACCTCGTAGAAGCGAGGCGCGATCTTCACGTCTACGGCCGCGCTGCCGAGGGTAAAGACGACGGGCGGCGGGCCGGCGTCCTGAAAGGCCGACAGCTCCTTCGACACGCCACCCTGTACGGCGTCGTACTGCACCGCGCCGGTAACGACGGTCTGGACAGGCCAGTCGGGCTGCGGCTGCGCGAGCACACGTGAGAAGAGCGCGAGATTGAGATGTGGTGAGACCTGCGCCTCGTAGAGTACGTGGCCGCACGGCCTGAGTCGGAGACGCTTTCTCATTGCGTGCAGCGGCTTGCCCCACGGTCGCGATACGAGTCTGCCGACGGCGATAGGCATTCGAGAGAGATGCGGCCAACGGCGATGAACCCATGAGGCGGTGGGGGTTGCGAGGACGACCGGAGGATCCATTCTGGAAAAGAAACTGATGGGCGCCAGCATCGCGCCGGCCCATGGCCGCTGCAGTGTTTCAGCGACCAGCGGCGCCGCGAAGGTCAATGGATGCGAGACGAGCACGTCGGCGTCGCGGGCGGCGTGAAGCAGATCCTCGTAGGCATCGTCGAGCGTCGGCATCAGCAGATCGCGGATCAGAAACTGCGCGCCCCAAATCGGGTCCATGATCCTGCGGATCGTCTCCTGATCCGACGGATCGCCAGGGGGGCCGACCGGACGGCACTCGAGTCCCGCCGACTCCACCGCTTGCTGATAGAACTTCGAGACCGCCAGGACCGGCTGATGGCCGCGCTCCTTCAGCGCCAGGCCCAGTCCGATGTACGGATTGAGATCGCCGAAGGAGCCAATCGAGGTGAGCAGGACGCGCACGGCCGCAGCGATGCTACCGCAAGGGCAGGGTACACTTCGGATGCATGCGCCTGCTCGCTGCGATGCTGATGGCCGCGTTGCTTGCACCTTCAACGGAGCCGGACTGGGCGTCCGCTCAGGCGCAGGCGGAAGCAATCATGGCGATCAAAGTCATTCTCATCGGCGACTCGACGATGCAGGCAGGGTCGGGATGGGGCGGTTCCTTCTGCGCGCACCACCTCACGTCGTTTGCCGCGTGCGTCAATCTCGCGCGTGGCGGACGTTCGTCGTCGAGCTACGTCGCGGAAGGGTCGTGGCAGCTGGCGCTGAACGAAATGTCGACGCCGGGCTTTTCGGCGACCTACGTTTTGATTCAGTTTGGCCACAACGACCAGCCCGGTAAACCCGGCCGATCGACGGATCTGGCCACCGAGTTTCCCGGCAACATGACCCGGTATGTTCGGGAGACGCGCGCGAAGGGAGCGACGCCGATTCTGGTCACGCCTTTGACGCGGCGTCAGTTCAAGGACGGCAAGCTGACAAACGATCTCGTACCGTGGGCGGATGCGATCAAGAAGGTTGGGGCGGAAACCAGAACGCCCGTGATGGATTTGAACACAGACTCGGCGGCGGCCGTTCAGGCACTCGGGCCGGTGCTGTCAGCGCGATTCGCTCAGCTGTCTCCATCGCCGGAAATCGCGGCGGCTCTCCAGACCGGGACCACGATCGCGGCGGCCCCGGCTCCCACGCCTTCGGCGACGCCGGCGCCCGCTACGATGGATTCGCTGGGCGATCCGAAACTGGCATTCGACTACACCCATCTCGGGCGCGAGGGCGCCGACGTCTTTTCGGCGATGGTCACGCGCGAGCTCATCGCCGGCGTGCCGGCTCTGCGCCGCTTCCTCATTCCGTAGATCCAGTCTCGTGCGCAGCCACCGGGTTGTCGGCGTGCTCGTGCTGTCAGGCCTGTTCGCGGCCGCGGCGCAGCGTCCGGGCGTTTCCCCAGCGCGTGGCATCGAAGGACAGCGCAAGGCCGATCGCGGCAACGGGTACTACGTGAACCCAATCATGCCGGGCGATCATCCCGATCCGTCGATTCTCAAGGACGGCTCTGACTACTACCTGACATTCTCATCGTTCGACGCCTATCCCGGTCTCGTCATCTGGCACTCGCGGGATCTCATCAACTGGGAACCGATCGGCCCCGCGCTCTTTGAGAACATCGGCTCCGTCTGGGCGCCGGATCTGGTCAAGCACAACAATCGCTACTTCATCTATTTCCCCGCGGTGACGCCCGAGCGCGCGATCTACGTGATCTGGGCCGACAACATCCGTGGACCGTGGAGCAAGCCCGTCAACCTCGGGATCAGCCGTATCGATCCAGGACACGCCGTCGGCGCGGACGGACGCAGGTACCTGTTTCTCAGCGCGGGCTACCGCGTGCCACTCGCCGACGATGGTCTGAGCGTGACGGGACCGCAGGTGAAGGTCTACGACGGTTGGAAGTATCCCGAGGACTGGGTCGTCGAAGCCTTCGCTCAGGAGGGCCCGAAGATCATCCGGCGCGGCGCGTACTACTACATGGTGCTGGCCGAGGGCGGCACCGCCGGACCGCCGACCGGGCACATGGTGGTCGCCGCTCGATCGCGATCGATCGACGGACCCTGGGAGAACGCTCCCAACAATCCGATCCTTCGTACGAAGTCCGCGGCCGAGCGATGGTGGTCCAAGGGCCACGGCACGCTCGTCGAGGCGCCGGATGGCAAGTGGTTCATCGTGTACCACGCGTACGAGAGCGGCTTCTACACGCTGGGACGGCAGACGCTACTCGAGCCCATCGAGTGGACGGCTGACGGATGGTTCCGTGCGACGGCCGCGGGCGCCAGTCAGCCAATTCGAAAGCCCGCCGGTGGAACGGCGGTCCCGCACGGGCAATCGCTCTCCGACGATTTCTCGAGAAACCGGATGGGCACGCTCTGGGGCTTCTATAAGGGTGGCGCGGCCGACACCGGCCGTTATCGCTATGACCAGGGCAGCCTCGTCCTCGCGGGGAAGGGGACCGGTCCGGCCGACTCAGCGCCGCTGAGCCTGATCGCCGGCGATCACGCGTACGAAATCAGCATCGACATCGAACGGAGCCCCGGCACGACAGCCGGGCTGCTCCTTTTCTACAGCAGCCGCCTCTATGCCGGTCTCGGGTTCTCCGACAGCAACACCATCATGCATAGCTACGGATTGGATCGGCCGCAGGCGCGGCTCGACGGCGTCGATCGCCGCCTCCGCATCCGGCTTCGTAACGATCACCACATCGTTTCGATTCACTACAGCACGGACGGCGTCACTTGGCACCGGTACGACCGGGTCATCGAGGTCTCTGGGTATCACCACAACGTTGCCTACGAGTTCTTGAGCCTCTGCCCGGCGATCTATGCCGCGGGGAGCGGTGAAGTCCGGTTCCGCGACTTCACGTACCGGGCCTTCGACTAATCGCCGGCCCTCGACGGCCGGCCTGCGTAGGCGAGCCTTCGGGCCCACCGGTCAGGTTGTAGACTGGTCGTACTCTGATGCGTTCAGTCCTCGTCGCCGCCGGCACCCTCGTCGTCGGCGTGAGCCTGCTTGCGCACGCGCAGCAGGGGCAATCCACAGCGCCGCCACCCCAGCAGCAACAGCCTGTCTTTCGCACCGGTGTCGATGTCATCCGTCTGGATGTCTCGGTCCTCGACAAGGACCGCAAGCCCGTGCGCGGACTCCAGGCCGACAACTTCACCGTCATGGAGAACGGCAAGGCCCAGCGCATCGTGGCCGTGACCGAGATGGCGGCCGCCGAGCAGGATCCGACGCCCAGTGCCTGGATGCGGATGGTGACGCCGGATGTCTCGGCCAACGATCTCACCGACATGGCGGGGGATGGCCGGTTCGTGGCGATCGTCATGGACGACTGGAACATTCCGTTCGACGACCACGAGATGATCCTGAACTCGCGGGCGGTTGGCCGGTACCTCGTCGATGCATTGAGCCCGTCGGACGTGGCCGCGGTTATCTTTCCGCAGCAGGCGGGCAAGACACAGGACTTCACCAGCGATCGTCAGAAGCTGCTCGCCGCAATCGACAAGTTCGATCCGCCGGAGGTCAAGTGGATCGAGTCGCGTCCGATGGGGCCCGGTCCCGGCGGCGGCGACATGCCCCAGCGGTTCGCGCCGGCTCTCATGCGCAACGACTGCCAGCGCTCACAACCCACCGTTCCGACACTGGATACGGTCGTCTCGCGCCTGGCGGCGGTGCCCAATCGCCGCAAAACCGTGATTCTCGTGAGTATCGGACTGCCGATGACCTTCGCCGATACGCGCGGTTGTCCCGGTGAGCTCAGCAGCATCATGAAGGATGTGTTCCGTCGGGCGCAGCAGGCGAACGTGAACATCCATTCGATCGATCCCGCAGGCTACGACGGCTACTCCCGGTACCTCCAGAATCCCATTCGTCGCGGCGGCCGTCCGGCGGAGTACACCATGCCCATGGAAGCCGCGGGCAAGGCGGCGAGGGTGCGGCGGGACTTTCTGGAAATCACCGCGGATCACACCGGCGCCAGGGCGATCGTCAATACGAACGATCTGAGCTACGAGATTGACCGCCTGCTCGTCGAGGCAACGAGTTATTACCTCGTCGGCTATCAGACGTCGAATGGCCAGCCCGACGGAAAGTTCAGACGGATTGAGGTGAAGGTCAACAAGCCGAGCCTCACCGTGCGGACACGATCGGGGTTTTATGCGCCCGACGAGTCCGGTCGGCGCGATGGGGAAACCGCGCCGCCGCCGAGTGAACTGGGACTCACGGGCATGTCGAGCGCCGCAGCGCTCGCGTTGCGGGTCCAGGCGATTCCCATCGGGCAGTCAGCGGATGGTAAGTCGGTCGACATCGGCGTCATCCTCGCGGTCCGCACGCCTGGTACCAGGATTTCCGGCGCGGATACGCTGACGCTCATCCGGACGATCTATGACGAACGGGGAAGTCCCGGACCGCCGACACAGGAGAAGCTGGCGATCGCCTTACCGCCCGCGACGACCGATCAGTTGCGCTACGAGGTGTTCCAGAAGTTCTCACTGGCGCCTGGCAGGTACGAGCTGCGGCTGAATGCCACCAGTCAGTCCCTCGACGCGAGCGGGACGGTGTACGCCGATCTCGAGGTGCCGGATCTGGCCCGGCGGAACGTCGCGCTGTCGAACATCGTCCTTGGCACGCCCCGGACCGCCGGTCAATCTGACGTGCTCGCGCCGTTGTTTCCAATCGTGCCGACTACGCTCAGGGATTTCGCGCCTGCTGACACATTGCTGGCGTACACGCGCGTCAACCAGGGAGGTACCGCGCCGCCTGCCGCGCTGAAGACGATGGCTCAGATCATCAACGTCTCGGACCAGAAGGTCTGGGAGCAGGCCGGTGAAATTGCGGCCTCGTCGTTCGACGCCGGCCGGAGCGCGCCGTTCCAACTGGCCCTGCCGCTGGAGAAACTCACGCGGGGCTCTTACCTCCTCAGCATCTCCGCCGAGCGCCCTGACGGCGCAAAGACACGCTCCGATCTGGTGTTTCGGATCCGCTAGCGCGGGAAGCCGCCAATTCGCGTCGTCCCATTTGTTCGCGTCGTTCCCGTCGTTTGTAATACGATCCCCGGACTTATGAACGACCGGAATGCCGCTCAGAACGACCCGATCCGCAAGTACTTGCCCGCCATGCTGCTGCTGTTCGTCGGCAGCGGCTGCGCGGCTCTGATCTATGAAGTTGTGTGGTTCCAGCTTCTGCAGCTCGTCATCGGGTCGTCCTCAGTGTCGCTGGGCGTGCTCCTTGGCACGTTCATGGGCGGCATGTGCCTTGGCAGTTACCTCCTGCCCCGGTACGTCGGCGGAAACCACCATCCGCTGAAGATCTACGCGTACCTCGAGCTGGGAATCGGCTTCATGGGCCTGATCCTCCTGTTCGGCATGCCGCTCGTCAATGGCCTCTACGTCTGGATCGGCGGCGGTCACATCGCCGTCCGCGCCATCGTCGCGGCGATCTGCCTGTTGCCGCCGACGTTCATGATGGGAGCAACGCTTCCGGCCGTGTCCCGCTGGGTCAAGACCACGCCCTCTGGTGTGGCATGGCTGGGCTATTTCTACGGCGGCAACATCGGCGGCGCGGTCATCGGCAGCCTGCTCGCCGGCTTCTACCTGCTGCGCGTGTTCGACATGGCGATCGCGTCGTACGTCGCCGTCGCGCTCAACGTGACAGTGGCGTTGCTCGGCCTCCTGCTCTCGAGAATCACACCAGGCGCCGCGCCGGAAGCCGAGACGGGCGACGTCCGCCGCGCGCCGGGAGCACGCACGGTCTATATCGCGATCGCGATGTCCGGCTTCACCGCGCTCGCCGCGCAGGTGCTGTGGACGCGGCTTCTGTCGCTGACGTTTGGAGCGACCGCGTACACCTTCTCGCTGATCCTCGGCGGCTTCCTGTTTGGTCTCGGCATCGGCAGCAGCATTGGCGCGGGCATCGCGAGAACAACGGACAACCCACGCATGGCGCTGGGCTGGGCGCAGATGATGCTGTGCGGCGCGCTGGCCTGGGCGGGCTACATGCTCATGGCCTCGATGCCGTACTGGCCAATCAATCCTCAGAACGTTGATCCCTGGTTCACCTTCCAGATCGATCTCGTTCGTTGCCTCTGGGTCGTGTTGCCTGGAGCGATTCTGTGGGGAATGAGCTTTCCGCTGGCCCTCGCGGCCGTCGCAGCCCCCGGCCAAGACCCCGGCCGTCTGGTGGGCGGCGTTTACGCAGCCAACACCGTCGGTGCGATCCTCGGTTCCGTTGCGAGCGGACTCCTGCTCGTGACGTGGCTCGGCACGCACACCTCGATGCAGGTGCTCATCGTCTTCTCCGCGGTGTCGGCGTTGATGCTGCTCGCGCCAGTCGCGGCGGGTGAGACAGGCCGCGGTCAACTCAACTGGGGACCAACAGTACTTCTGGTGGTGGCCACCGCTGGTGCTGGATTGCTGGCCCGGACCGTGCCGGACCTGCCGCGGCTTCTTATCGCTTATGGCCGGTACTCGGCGACGTGGGTGGGCCTCAGCAACATTATTTATGCCGAAGAAGGACTGAATGCGTCCGTCGCGGTCTCGGAGATGTCAAACGGCGTGCGGAACTACCACAACGCCGGCAAGGTTCAGGCGTCGAGCGAGCCGCAGGACATGCGCCTCCAGCGCATGCTCGGGCATTTGACGCACTTGATTCCGAGTACGCCGAGCAACGCCCTCGTCATCGGGTGCGGCGCCGGTGTCACCGCGGGCGCCGTCAGCATCGGTCCGCGCGTGAAGACGATGACGATCGCCGAGATCGAACCGTTGGTCCCGCGATCGGTCGCCAGGTACTTCTGGATGCACAATTATTCGGTGGTCGGCGACGAAAGAGGCGCGCCGCCGAACAAGAAGGTCACCATCCATATCGACGACGCCCGGCACTTCCTGCTGACCACCAATCAGAAGTTCGATGCCATCACGTCGGATCCGCTCGATCCCTGGGTCAAGGGAGCCGCGACGCTCTACACCGAAGAGTTCTTTGAGCTCGTCAAGAAGAAGCTCAATCCCGGCGGCGTGGTGACCCTGTTCGTTCAGCTCTATGAGAGCAACGAAGCAGCGGTCAAGAGCGAGATCGGCACCTTTTTCAAGGCGTTCCCGAACAGCGTCGTCTGGGGCAACACGAACAACGGCCAGGGCTACGATCTCGTGCTCATGGGTCAGCTGGAACCCATCAAGATCGACCTCGACGCGATGGAAGCCAAGTACCAGAGCCAGGAATTCGCACAGGTCGCGCAGTCACTGCAGGAGACGGGCTTCGGATCGATCACCGACCTGTTCGCGACGTATGCCGGACAGCCGTCCGATCTGGCGCCCTGGCTCGCGGACGTTCAGATCAACCGCGACCGGAACCTGCGGCTGCAGTACCTCGCGGGTCTTGGTCTGAATCTGTATCAGAGCGGCCCGATCTACGCCGAGATGATCTCCCATGCGACCAAGTTCCCGGAGGGCCTGTTTACCGGGTCGCCTGAGAAGATCGAGGAACTGAAGCGCGCGTTCGAGCGCGTGCGTAATTTCAGGTAGCTTTCTAGAAAAGGGGCCTGCGAGCCTATGCGCATACGCCGCGTCGTTCTTGTTCTCGGAATCGTGGCCGGCCTGGCCGCCGCGCTGCCGTCGGGCGCCCGGGTGCACGCGGCCGGACAGGCAGCGGCTGCGGCCGCCGATACCCTGCCGGCCAGGCTCACCGATGTGGAGTTCTGGCGGCTGAGCGAGGATCTCTCGGAGCCGAACGGGTACTTCCGATCGGACAATCTGGTTTCAAACGAAATCTGGCTGCAGTGGGTCATTCCCGATCTGCTGGTACGAAGCCGCCAGAACAGCGTGTATCTCGGCGTCGGTCCCGAGCAGAACTTCACCTACATCGCGGCGCTGAAACCGAAGATGGTCTTCATCACGGACATCCGGCGCGGCAATCTCCACATGCACCTTATGTACAAGGCGCTGTTCGAGATGACCAGCAACCGCGCGGACTTCGTCGCGATGCTGTTCAACAAGAAGCGCCCGGCCGGGCTCACGGACAAGAGCACGGCCAGCGAAATCATCAATGCGTTCTGGAACATCCCAACGAGTCCGGATGCGGAGTACAAGGCCAACCTCAAGGCAATCCAGGATCACTTGACCAGGACCCGCAACCTGCCGCTGTCCAAGGAAGACCTGGACGGTATCGAGTACGTGTACTGGAGCTTCTACTGGTACGGGCCGGCGATCAACTACAGCTCGTCCACGGCATCCAACGGCGGCCGTGGCGGCAACATGGTGAGCTACGGCGACCTGATGGTTGCGACCGATGGGAACAACGTCAATCGCAGCTATCTCACGAGCGAAGAGACGTTCAAGGTCCTGAAGGACCTGCATCAGAAGAATCTCTTCGTTCCAGTCGTCGGAAATTTCGGCGGCCCGAAGGCGCTGCGTGCCGTCGGGAAGTACGTGCGCGATCACGGCGCGACCGTCGCGGCGATGTACCTCTCCAATGTCGAGCAGTACCTCAATCAGGACGGCATCTGGGGGCTCTTCTGCGCGAACGTGGCGTCGATGCCGCTCGACGAGAAGAGCACATTCATCCGCTCGTTCCAGGGTGGGGGCGGCGGCGGCAGCGGCCTCACGAATGGCCTGGGTTCGATGTTCAGCGAAACCCGTGCCTGCGCAGGCCGCCTGAGCCCGGCCCTCGTCAGATAGGGCAGCCGTGCCCGTTTCAACAAAGTCCGGATCGTGGCTCGCCGACGCGCCGATGGTGCGAAGGTGGCCGGTGATTGCGCTGGCAATCGTCCTGGCCGCAGGCGTGCTCGCGCCGGCGTTTCAAGCGCAGGCGGGCCTTCCCGGGAAGCTTTCCGATGTGGAGTTCCGCGCGCTCGTCGCGGATCTCGCCGAGCCGGACGGCATGTTCCGGTCCGACAATCTGGTTTCTAACGAAGACACATTCCAGTTCATCCTGCCCGAGCTTCAGAAGACGGTGAAGCCCGGCGGCGTGTACGTCGGCGTGGGGCCCGATCAGAACTTCACGTACATCGCGACGCTCAAGCCGGCGATCGCGTTCGTTCCGGACATCCGCCGGGGCAACCTCCACATGCACCTTATGTACAAGGCGCTGATGGAACTCTCGCCGGATCGCGCCACGTTCCTCAGCAAGCTCTTTTCGCGCGCCCGGCCGGACGGCGCGTCGGCGAAGTCGACTCCGGATCAGCTGTTTCAGGCATTCGAGAACGTGACGGCGACGCGGAAGATGTTCGACGAAACGATGGCGGCGATCCTGACGCATCTGAAGAAGACACGCGGGTTCCCGCTGACGGAGATGGATGCGAGCGGCATCGAGTACATCCTCAGCAATTTCTACTCTTCGGGCCCGTTCCTGCAATACGCCAGCTCGCCGATCGGGCGCACGCGCTATCCATCGTTTGCGGAACTGCAGGTGGCGACGGACTCGGCGGGCGTCGCCCGCGCCTATCTCGCGACCGAGGAGGCGTATCGTACGGTCCGGACGATGCAGCAGAACAATCTGATCGTGCCGACCATCGGCAACTTCGGCGGCCCGAAGACCCTGAAGGCGATCGGCGCGTGGGTCAAGGCGCGCGGCGCGAAAGTCACCACGTTCTATACGTCGAACGTCGAGCAGTACCTGTTTCAGGATCGGATCTGGGATGCCTTCGCGTCCAATGTGGCCGCGATGCCGCTCGATGACACGAGCACGCTCATCCGTTCCTGTTTCAACAACTGCGTCAGCACCAACTACAGCTCGCGGGTCGTGATGTTGCTCGATTCGATGCAGGACATGGTTGCCGCGCACCAGTCCGGGCTCATCACGAACTACTACGACGTATTGTCCAGGCGACGGTAGATGTAGATATGGGGTCAGGTCAGGGGCGGAGCGGGACCGTACCGGGGTACGGTCCAGTTCTGGCACTAGTCGCTCTGCTGGTGTCCGGTCTTGCCGCGCAGGTCGCCCCGGAGGCCGTTCCGGCTGCGTTGTCCAACGCGGACTTCTGGAAACTCTCCGTTGACCTCTCGGAGCCCGCCGGGTCGTTCCGCTCGGAGAATCTGGTTTCGAACGAACACACCTATCAGTACGTTCTGCCGGAGCTTCGGCAAGTGTCGCGGCCGGGCGGCGTGTACATGGGCGTCGCGCCGGACCAGAACTTCACCTACATCATTGCCACCCGGCCCCGCATCGCCTTCATTGTCGACATCCGCCGCGGCAATCTGCTCCAACATCTGATGTACAAGGCGGTCTTCGAGCTGTCTGACGACCGCGCGGACTTCGTTTCACGGCTGTTCTCGAAGCCGCGGCCGGCGGGGATCAAGTCGACGGCGTCCGTCACGGATCTATTCGCCGCCTACGCGCACGTGGCCACCAGTGACGAGCTGTACCGCCGCAACCTGCGCGCCATCGTCGATCACCTCACGAAGTCGCGCGGATTTGCGTTGTCAGCCGCCGATCTGGAGCAGCTCGAGACCATCTACTTCGCATTCTTCTGGCAGGGCCCGGCTCTGCGGTACTCGACCATCATGTCGGGCTTCAACGGAACGCGCGGTGGCGGCGGGTTCCCGACCTACGAAGAGATGATCCTCCAGACGGACATGGACGGCACGGCGCAGAGCTATCTGGCCTCCGAGGACAACTTCAGGTTCATCAAGTCGATGGAGGAGAAGAACCTGATCATCCCGGTCATGGGCAACTTCGCCGGGCCAAAGGCCATCCGCGCTGTCGGGCGCTGGGCCCGGGCGCGAGCCGTTCCCGTAAGCGCGTTCTACGTCTCCAACGTCGAGCAGTACCTCTTCCAGGACGGCCTCTTCGAGGCGTTCGCAAAGAATGTGGCCGCGCTGCCGGTCGATGACCGCAGCACGTTCATCAGGTCGGTGTCGGCCCGATTCGGATACGGCGGATCGAAGACGTGGACCGACGGCCGCGCTACGGCGCTCTATCCGATCCGCGCCTTCAACCGGGACTTCCAGCTCGGACTGCTGCGGTCGTACTTCGACGTGAATTCGAGGTCACGATAGATCCTCGGACACACATGGAGATCACTAAGGGATAGCGAGACCACGAAGGTTTTGGTTTTCAAAACCAGTTCCTTGGTGCTCTCTTCCTTCCCTTGGTGATCTCCGTGTGTGTCTGAGGAGAAGTCACCGTCGCCAATTGCTCGTATCCGCCCCCGGCGGCGCGTGCTTGACGATGAAGGCCGCCATGTTTTCATGCAGATCCTGTCCGCGCGGACCCCAGCAGTGCGGCGCCATCGGCTGAAACACGATCTCGCCGCTGAACGGCGGGTCCTTCGCGCGCTGCTTCAGGAATTCGTCGAGCAAGCGGACGCCCATGTTGAGAAAGTACGAGTCCATGTCTCCGATGTACACGTTCAGCTTGTGGGCGAGCTTGGGACCAAGCACGGTCCAGTTCTTCTCGAGAGTCTCGCGCAGGTCGTACTTCTTCCAGGCCTCCGCCACCGTCTTGTCGATGACGCCCGTCTGTTTGTCCCACAGCCGCCTGGGGTAGCCATCCGCACCGACCGGGCTGTAGGTCGCCTCCCAGATATCCCACTGGCCGCCGCTTCGTGACTTGTCGCCAACGACCAGCTCGTACCAGTTCTCGTCCTTCATCATCGACTGAATGTTGCCGTCGGGCCGGCGCTGGTTGGGACGTTCGATTTTCATCCAGTCGCGCTCGATCCAATACGCGTTCGGATCCTGATAGATGTTGACGATCTGGTGATAGCGGAAGTCGACACCGTCCGGGCAGAGCGAGAACGTGCCGCCGTAGAGATCGGGATAGAAAATCTGATGGGCGAGCGCAATCCATCCTCCCGTCGATCCACCAGTAAGGATGCGCGCCCAGGGCTCGCGAATCGCGCGGAACTGGGTTTCGACGGCCGGCATCAGCTCTTTTGTGATGGCGTCGCCGAACGGCCCGTTGTTTTCAGAATTCACTCCGTACGAATCGTCGTAGTACGGCGAGGGATGTTGAATCGTGACGTAGAGCATCCGCGGCGTGCCGTCCCCGTCCCAGTACTTGGTGAATGCCTGGTCGCGGCCGTAGCCGCCGGGCGCGCCGAGTGAGAAGTGCCCCTGGTGATAGACGATTGGGTACTTCTGAGCAGGGTTGGCTTCGTAGCCTTTGGGTAAGAGGATCGTCGCGCCGAGATAGATTGGCTGTCCCCACCACTTGGTCAGGATCTCGCTCTGGATCCTGATTCGCTTCACTTGCGGCGTGTCAGCCGGCAGTGCGATCGCGGGAATCAGCTTGTCTGCCACGAGCCGAATCGGGGCAACCGCGCCGGGGCCGATTGTGACTTTGACGGGGTCGCCGAAGATGTTGCCTGGAGAGGACTTCCAGTTCTGGCCCTCCCATTGGTCCATGTGCAGCCACACGGTGTGTCCATCCGCCCGGGGGAACCTCGTATAGACGTTCACGAAAGGCTGGACCCAGTAGTCGCCGGCGGGCAGGTCCCTGAGCGTCCGCAGGGGATGGCCAAAGGCGGATCCATCTACCACAGCGGTTTGGCCGGGGCTCAAGCCTTCGATTGCGACGCCAAACAAGGGTGCCCCGGTCGGGCTGGCCTGCTGAATTGGGCTTTGTCGGTCATTTGACCGGCTCATTGCCACGTAGATCCGGCCCGTCACCGGTCCGCCGTGCACGCCGGCCGTGAAACTGACCTCGAATCTAGGTCCGGAGGCGGTCTGGCTGGTCGCGAGTACCCCAAGAGGTGCGAGGATTCCGGCGGCGAGTAGGCCCAGGGACAGGCGTACTGCGAGGGATTGGCGCGTCATGCGCGGCATCCTAGCACCCGCGCCCGCCCGCGGGCCTTGACCGTTTTCGTTTGTAAATGCTACTCTCGCAAGGTTCTTACGGGCTTAGGACACCCTATCTAGGCCCGCGTCCAGCAGAAGCACTGCTTCCTGGTTGATTCCGAGCGATCGGTGCGATGCACCACGTGCGTTGCATATCGATCGACATGGCTGAGTTCAGCAATAGGGGGAATGTTTTCGGCGCCGAGCATCGCGCTCCCAGGCCGGGGACGAAACCAAACGCCGCCGCAGGCGCGTGCGCGGCGCGTTTTGGTGTTTGCCGTTTTATTGAAGCGAGAGGGCCGACAGTGCCAACAATCAGCCAGCTGGTTCGCAACGGACGCGAAGCCGTCCTGAGCAAGACAAAGAGCCCGGCGTTGCAGAGCAGCCCGCAGAAGCGCGGCGTGTGCGTGCGCGTCTTCACCCAGACCCCGAAGAAGCCGAATTCCGCGCTGCGCAAGGTCGCGCGCGTCCGGCTGACGAACGGCATCGAGGTGACGACGTACATCCCGGGCGTCGGCCACAACCTGCAGGAGCACTCGCTCGTGCTCATCCGCGGCGGCCGAGTCAAAGACCTGCCGGGTGTGCGCTATCACGTGGTTCGCGGCACGCTCGACGCGGTCGGCGTCGCGGGCCGGATGCAGGGACGTTCCAAGTACGGGGCCAAGAGACCCAAGAAGTAGTTGGCGATTCGGTGATCTGGCGATCGGGTGATTTCAAATCACCCAATCACCAAATCACAAATCACCAAATGCAAGGATCACTGAGATGCCGAGACGCAGAGAAATAGCCAAACGCGAAATCCCCGCGGATCCGATTTACAGCAGCCAGCTGGTGACGAAGTTCATCAGCACCATCATGCGTGGCGGCAAGCGGTCCACGGCCGAGCGAATCATGTACAAGGCGCTCGAGATGGTGAAGGAGAAGACGCAGGACGATCCGCTCAAGACCTTCAAGAAGGCGATCGACAACGCCAAGCCCAGCCTTGAAGTGAAGTCGCGGCGCGTCGGCGGCTCGAACTATCAGGTGCCCGTCGAGGTCAATCCCAACCGCCGCCTCTCCCTGGCGATTCGCTGGGTCGTCAGCTACGCCACCGAGCGCGCCGACGGCAAGACGATGCAGGAGAAGCTGGCCAACGAATTCGTCGACGCGGCCAACATGCGTGGCGGCGCCGTCAAGAAGCGCGAAGACACGCACCGGATGGCGGAAGCCAACAAGGCGTTCGCGCACTACCGCTGGTAATTTCGAATGGCACGCACCGTTCAACTCGCTCGCTGTCGCAACATCGGCATCATGGCCCACATCGATGCCGGCAAGACGACCACGACCGAGCGCATCCTTTTCTACACCGGCATCACCTACAAGATCGGTGAGGTTCATGAAGGCACGGCCGTCATGGACTGGATGGAGCAGGAACAGGAGCGCGGCATCACGATCACGTCGGCCGCGACCACCTGCACCTGGCGCGATCACCGGATCAACATCATCGATACGCCCGGTCACGTGGACTTCACCGCCGAAGTCGAGCGGTCACTACGCGTCCTCGATGGCGCGGTCGCTGTGTTCGACTCGGTCGCCGGCGTCGAGCCGCAGTCCGAAACCGTGTGGCGCCAGGCGGACAAGTACCGCGTTCCACGTATCTGCTTCGTCAACAAGATGGACCGGATCGGCGCGAACTTCATCCGGACCTACGAACAGATCAAGAGCAAGCTCCAGGGCAATCCCGTCGCGATTCACCTCCCCATCGGCATCGAAGACAAATACTCCGGCGTGGTCGACCTCATCAAGATGAAGGCGATTCGCTGGGTGGACGAGACGATGGGCGCCGACTACGTCGTCGAGGAAATCCCGGCCGACATGCTGGACCTCGCGAAGGAGTATCGCGAGCAGCTCATCGAAAAAGTCAGCGAAGTCGACGATTCGATCCTCGAGAAGTACCTGCACGGCCAGGACATTCCCGAAGAGCAGATCAAGGCGGCGTTGCGCAAGCGGACGATCGAGTCCGTGCGCAAGGAAGACGCGGCATTCGTGCCGGTCATCTGCGGGTCGGCCTTCAAGAACAAGGGCGTGCAGCCGCTGCTCGACTCGGTGGTGGACTTCCTGCCGTCGCCGCTGGACATCCCCGCGGTCACCGGGATCGATCCGAACGGCGCCGAAGGCGCGACCGCGGAGCGTCACGCGAAGGATGACGCCCCGCTGTCGGCGCTGGCGTTCAAGATCATGACCGACCCGTTCGTCGGTCAGCTGACGTTCATCCGCGTGTACTCGGGCACGATGACGTCCGGCATGGCCGTCTACAACTCGACGAAGCAGAAGCACGAGCGCATCGGCCGCCTGCTCAAGATGCACGCGAACAAGCGCGAGGACATCAAGGAAGTCCTCGCCGGCGACATCGCGGCCGCGGTTGGAATGAAGTCGGTTTCGACGGGCGACACGGTGTGCGACGAGAAGCTGCCGGTGATCCTCGAGGCGATGGACTTCCCGGCGCCGGTCATTTCCCTCGCGATCGAGCCCAAGACCAAGTCCGACCAGGAGAAGCTCGGTGCGGGCCTCGCGAAGCTGAAGGCCGAGGATCCGACCTTCCATGTGAAGACCGACGAGGAAACCGGCCAGGTCGTCATCGCCGGCATGGGCGAGCTGCACCTCGAAATCATCGTCGACCGCCTCAAGCGGGAGTTCAGCGTCGAGGCCTCGGTGGGCGCGCCGCAGGTCGCCTACAAGGAGACGATCACGCGCGCGGCCGAAGGCGAAGGCCGTTACGTCAAGCAGACCGGCGGCCGCGGCCAGTACGGCCACGCGAAGATCCGGATCGCGCCGCGCAAGCCCGGCGAAGGCTACCTGTTCGAGAACAACATCGTCGGCGGCAGCATCCCGAAGGAATTCATCAAGCCGATCGATCAGGGCATCAAGGAGGCCATGACCACCGGCGTCCTGGCCGGCTATCCGATCGATGACGTGGTGATCGACCTGTACGACGGGTCGTACCACGACGTGGACTCGAACGAAATGGCGTTCAAGATCGCCGGATCGATGGCGTTCAAGGACGCCGCGAAGAAGGCGCATCCCGTGCTGCTCGAGCCGGTCATGCGCGTTGAGGTGACGGTGCCCGAGGAATACATGGGCGACGTCATCGGCGACATCACGAGCCGGCGCGGCCATCTGCAGTCGATGGAAGCCCGCGGCGGCACGCAGATCATCAACGCCCGGGTGCCGCTCGCCGAGATGTTCGGCTACGCGACGGACATCCGGTCGCGCACGCAGGGCCGCGGCGCGTACTCGATGCACTTCGATCGGTACGAGCAGCTGCCCCCGTCGAAGGCGGAAGAAGTCATCAAGAAAGTTCAGGGACGTTAATCATGGCGACTCCATTCAGCGAAAAAATCCGCATCCGCCTCAAGGCGTACGACTACCGCGTGCTGGATCAGTCGACGACGGAAATCGTCGACACGGCTAAGCGCACGGGCGCCAGGCTCGCCGGGCCGGTGCCGCTGCCGTCGGAGAAGAACAAGTGGACGGTGCTCCGTTCGCCGCACGTCGACAAGAAGTCGCGCGAGCAGTTCGAGATCCGGACGCACAAGCGCCTGATTGACATCTTCGAGCCGACGCCCCAGACGGTCGATGCGCTGATGAAGCTCGACCTCCCGGCCGGCGTCGACGTCGAGATCAAGGCCTTTGGCAAGGAACACAAGTAAAGCAAAGTCCGCGCGAGGTGCGAGCGTCGCGAGCCACGAGCGCGGGCGAGCGGGGGTGGGGCCCCCGCGAGCGAGTAAGAAAAATTGGCGGGCGGCTGGGGTGGGGCCCCAGCCGAACTAAGTGAAGTTGGCGGTAAAGATGGCTGTAACAGGGATCATCGGACGAAAAGTAGGAATGACCCAGGTCTTCGAGGCCGACGGCACCGTCGTGCCGGCGACCGTGGTCAAGGCCGGACCGTGCGTGGTGGTGCAGGCCAAGAGCGCGCAGACCGATGGCTACGAAGCCGTGCAGATCGGCCTCGTCGGCGACGTGCCGGCGAAGGTGACGAAGCCGCTCGCGGGCCACTACAAGAAGGCGAACGTGCCGCCGACCGCCATTCGCCGCGAGGTGAAGGTGGCACCTGGCGGTGACGCGCTCAAGGCCGGCGATCAGATTCTCGTGGACATCTTCAAGGCCGGCGATCGCGTCGATGTGATTGCCACGAGCCGCGGCAAGGGCTTTCAGGGCGTCGTCAAGCGGCACCACTTCGGTGGCGGCGCGGCCACGCACGGGTCGATGTTCCATCGCGCGCCCGGATCGATTGGCGCCTCGTCGTTTCCCTCGCGCGTCGTGAAGGGCATGCGCGCGGCCGGCCGCATGGGCGGCGATCGCATTACGACCCACAACCTCCGGGTCGTGAGCGTGGACCTCGAGAACCACCTGCTGGTGCTGCGCGGCGCGGTGCCAGGCGGGCCGAACGGGATCGTCGTCGTCCGCCGCGCCATCAAGCGGAAGCCGGATCCGCAGCCGCAGGCTGAGAAGAAGAAGGGCAAGAAGTGATTTGGTGATCTGGCGGTTTGGCGATCTGGTGATTTTGCAATCACCAAATCACAAATCACCACATCACCAAATGCTGGGGACTTATGACACTCGATGTTGTGAACAGCGACAACCAGAAGGTCGGGTCGGTCGACGTGGCCGAAGCGGTCTTTGCGGGGCCCATCAAGACCGATCTGATCTGGGAATCGGTCGTGCGGCAGAACGCGTCCGAGCGGCGCGGCACGCACAAGGCCAAGAACCGCGCGCTCGTGAGCGGCGGCGGCAAGAAGCCCTACAAGCAGAAGGGCACCGGGCGCGCCCAGGCCGGATCGACGCGGTCGCCGCTCTGGCGCCACGGCGGCACGGTGTTTCCGCCTCAGCCGCGCAGTTATTCGTACGACCTGCCGAAGAAGGTCGAGCGCGGCGCGCTCAAGGCGGCGTTTGCGGCGCGCATCAAGGACGGCGTCGTGACGGTGGTCGACGAGCTCAAGGCCGCGGAGAAGAAGACGAAGCCCACGGCCGAGCTGCTGCGGCGCCTCGGCGCGGGCCGGTCGACGCTGGTCGTCGATGTGAAGCTCGATCAGAACTTCGAATCGTCGGCGCGCAACATCGCCGGCGTGCGGCTCGTGGCCAGCGGACGGCTGACCGCGCGGGATCTGATGAACACGTCGCGGATCATCGCGACGCGCGCCGCCATCGAGCGGTTGCAGGAGGTGCTGGGATGAAGCCGACAGACGTCATCCGCCGGCCGCTCGTGACGGAGAAGACGACGATCGCCCGGGAAAGCAACGCCCAGGGCGAGGTGGTGGTGTTCGAGGTGGCGCGCAACGCCACCAAGATCGACGTCCGCCGCGCCGTCGAGAAGCTCTTCGGCGCGAAAGTCGCGTCCGTACGCACGCAGATCGCGCACGGCAAGTTCAAGAGACAGGGAAGATTCGAGGGGCAGCGCCCGGACTGGAAGAAGGCCTGGGTGCGGCTCAAGGCCGGCGAGAAAGTGCCGGACTTCATCGAAGGCACGTAGGTTCGCAATAGATCGATGGATCGATAGATCGATTTATCAATACAGGAATCAGCCATGCCGATTCGGAATTACAAACCCACGTCAGCGGGCCGGCGCTTCCAGAGCGTCCAGACGTTCGACGACATCACGACGTCGAGGCCGCACAAGCCGCTCGTCGAGACGCTCGAGCGTTCAGGCGGCCGCAAGAACACGGGACAACTGACGTCCTGGTGGCGCGGCGGTGGTCACAAGCGGAACTACCGCATCATCGACTTCAAGCGGGACAAGCTGAACATCCCGGGCAAGGTCACGTCGGTCGAGTACGACCCGAACCGCACCGCGCGGATCGCGCTCGTGACCTACGCCGACGGCGAGAAGCGCTACATCCTTCACCCGATCGGCCTGAAGGTCGGCGATCCGGTGATGTCTGGCGCCAACGTCGACATCCTTCCGGGCAACTGCCTGCCGCTCAAGAACATTCCGCTCGGCACGATGGTGCACAACGTCGAGCTGAAGCAGGGCAAGGGCGGCCAGATCGCGCGCTCGGCCGGATCGTCCGTGCAGGTCGTCGCCAAGGAAGGGCTCTACGCGACGGTCAAGATGCCGTCGGGCGAGCTCCGGCACATCAGCATCGAGTGCCTCGCGACGGTCGGCCAGGTCGGCAACATCGACCACGAGAACGTGTCGATCGGCAAGGCGGGCCGCAGCCGCTGGATGGGCAAGCGTCCGCACGTGCGCGGCGTCGCGATGAACCCGGTCGATCACCCGCTCGGCGGCGGCGAGGGCAAGACCTCGGGCGGCCGGCATCCGGTGACGCCGTGGGGCCAGCCGACGAAGGGCTACAAGACGCGCCGCAGGAAGTACACCGACAGATTCATCGTTGAGAGACGGAAGAAATAGCCATGGGCAGATCATTAAAGAAGGGTCCCTTCATCGACGTCCACCTGCTCGAGAAGGTGGAAGCGATGAATCAGGCCACCGACAAGAAGGTCATCAAGACCTGGTCGCGGCGCTCGACGGTGATTCCCGAGATGGTGGGCCACACGATCGCGGTGCACAACGGGAGGAAGTTCATCCCGGTGTACATCACCGAGAACATGGTCGGCCACAAGCTCGGTGAATTCGCGCCGACCCGTCAGTTCAAGGGCCACACCACGAAGGCCGAGAAGGCCGCGCAGGTCGCTGCGGCAGCCGCCTCGGCCGGTCCGGGCGCCGGCGGCGGTGCCGCGCCGGCCAAGGGAGGTGCGTGATGAGCGGAACGTCCGGGGCCAACGCAACGACCCGCTACATCCGCACGTCGGCGCAGAAGGCCGGCCTGGTGCTGGATCAGATTCGCGGCCGGGCCATCGGTGACGCGCTGGCGACGCTCCGGTTCTCGCGCAAGATGATCGCGCGCGACATCGAGAAGCTCGTGCGATCGGCGGTGGCGAACGCGCAGCAGAAGCCGGGGTTCGGCGGTGACGTCGATCAGCTCTACATTGCGAAGTGCTTCGCGAACCAGGGCCCGAGCATGAAGCGGATCCGCCCGGCCCCGATGGGCCGCGCCTTCCGCGTCGTGAAGCGCATGGCGCACCTCACGGTGGAGGTCGCCGAGCGGCAGGTGAAGGCGAGCGCGTCGGCCGCGGCGGCCCGTGCACGCCGCACAGGCAAGTCTGCCAAGCCGGCCCCTGAAAAGAATGAGAAGACTGCCAAGACTGAGAAGGCGGAGTAGCTATGGGTCAGAAAGTTCATCCCTTCGGGTTTCGGCTCGGCTTCAACAAGACCTGGCGCTCGCGCTGGTTCGCCGACAAGGACTACGCGAAGCTGCTCCACGAGGACATCAAGCTCCGCGATGACCTCAAGACGCGTTTCGCGCACGCCGGCGTCTCGCGGATCGACATCGAGCGCGCGGCGAACAAGTTGAAGATCGACATCCACACGTCGCGGCCGGGCATCATCATCGGCCGCAAGGGCACGGAAGTGGACAAGCTCCGGCAGGAGCTGCAGAAGTCGACGGGCCGCGAGGTGTTCATCAACATCCTCGAGATTCAGAAGCCCGAGCTCGACGCGCAGCTCATCGGTGAATCGGTCGCCATGCAGCTCGAGAAACGCGTGGCGTTCCGGCGTGCGATGCGCAAGGCCGTCGAGTCGGCGCTGCGCTTCGGCGCCAAGGGCATCAAGGTGCGGGTGTCCGGCCGCCTGAACGGCGCCGAAATCGCGCGCTCCGAGTGGTACCTGCACGGCCAGCTGCCGCTGCAGACGCTCCGCGCGGACATCGACTACGGCTTCGCGGAAGCGCGGACGACCTACGGAAAGATCGGCGTGAAGGTGTGGCTCTACAAGGGCGAGCGCCTCACGCCAAAGACGGGCCGCGAGGAAGAGTATCGGCAGCCGCGGCGCGCGGCCGGCGGCGGCAGAGAGAGATAGATCCATTGACCGATTGATCGATCGATCAATTGATCGATTGATCAATCCATCAATACAGGAATGCATTTATGTTGATGCCGAAGAAAGTTAAGTACCGCAAGCAGCAGCGCGGTCGTATGCGCGGGCTCGCGTGGCGCGGATCGTCGGTCTCGTTCGGCGACTTCGGACTGATGTCGCTCGAGCCGTGCTGGCTCACCGATCGGCAGATCGAGGCGGCGCGCGTCGCGCTCACGCGCGGCATCAAGCGCGGCGGCAAGGTCTGGATTCGCGTGTTTCCGGACAAGCCGGTCACCAAGAAGCCGCAGGAAACCCGAATGGGCAAGGGCAAGGGCGCGCCCGAGGGATGGGTGGCGGTCATCAAGCCGGGCCGGATCCTGTTCGAGATGGAGGGCGTCTCGGCGACTGAAGCACGCGAGGCGATGCGCCTGGCGTCCGCGAAGCTGCCGATGAAGGTGCGCTTCACGACGCGGTTTGGCGGGGAGCAGGTGTCATGAAGACGGCGGAACAGTTGACGGATTTGCGCGGGCTCAACGCTGACGAGCTCACGAAGCGCGCGAGCGATCTCGAGGAACAGGTGTTCCGGCTCCGCCTGCAGAAGTCGATGGGCCAGGGCGAGGCGGGCAACAAGATCCGCCCACTGCGCCGCGAGCTGGCGCGAGTGAGAACGATCCTGGGCGAGAAGGGCGGCAAGAACTAGTCATGGCCAAGGGCGAAATCGTCGGAAGAGTTGTCAGCAACAAGATGACCAAGAGTGTGGTCGTCGCCGTCGAGCGGCAGGTGCGCGACGACGTGTACGGCAAGCAGATCCGCCGGACGTCGAAGTTCATGGCGCACGACGAGAAGAGCGAAGCGAAGCCGGGTGACACCGTGGTGCTCGTGGAATCGCGGCCTCTGAGCCGCCGCAAGCGCTTCGTCGTGACCCGCATCGTCGAGCGGGCGAAGGAGGTCTAGCCATGATTCAGATGCGTTCGATTCTCGACGTGGCCGACAATTCCGGCGCCCGTAGGATCGCGGTCATCAATCCGATCGGCGGATCGACGGGCCGGTACGCGCGGATTGGCGACATCGTCACGGCGTCGGTGAAGGAAGCCACGCCGGATGCGACGGTCAAGAAGGGCCAGGTCGTGAAGGCCGTGATCGTCCGCACCCGCAAGGAGCTGCGCCGCAAGGACGGCAGCTACATCCGCTTCGACCGCAACGCCGCGGTCCTCATCAACAACGAAGGCGAGCCGGTCGGCACCCGCGTGTTCGGTCCGGTCGCCCGCGAGCTTCGCGAGCGCAGGTTCATGAAGATCATCTCGCTCGCGCCGGAGGTTCTGTGACGACCGGTGCTGTGTACGCGCTCAAGAAGAACGACAGCGTCATCGTGATCAGCGGCCGCGATCGCGGCAAGCGCGGCCGGGTGCTGCGCGTGCTGCCGGAGAAGCGCCGCGTGATCGTCGAAGGCGTGAACTTCATCAAGCGCCATACGCGCCCGAACCCGCAGAAGAACGTCAAGGGCGGGATTGTCGAGCGCGAGGCGCCGCTTGCCGCGTCGAACGTGCAGCTCGTCTGCCCGGAGTGTTCCAATCCGACGCGCGTCGGCCGGAAGCTCCTGGAGACCGGGCGCCGGGTGCGGTACTGCGTGAAGTGCAAGGGAGTGGTGGACAAATGAGCCGGCTGAAAGAGCGGTACACCAAGGAAGTCGTGCCCGCGCTCCGCAAGGAGTTTGGCTATTCGAACGTGATGGCCGTGCCCAAGGTCACGAAGGTCGTGGTCAACATGGGCCTCGGCGAGGGCACTCAGAACGCGAAGATCGTCGACACGGGCGCCGAGGAGCTGACCAAGATCACCGGCCAGCGCGCCTGCGTCACGCGCGCGACCAAGTCGATCGCGCAGTTCAAGGTGCGCAAGGGCATGCCCATCGGCGCGATGGTCACGCTGCGAGGCGAGCGGATGTACGAGTTCGTCGACCGCCTGATTTCGATCGCGCTGCCCCGCGTCCGCGACTTCCGCGGCGTGTCGGCGCGCGGGTTCGACGGCCGCGGCAACTACACCGTCGGCCTGCGCGACCAGCTCCTGTTTCCGGAAATCGACTACCTCAAGGTCGACAAGGCCCGTGGCATGAACATCTCGTTCGTCACGACCGCGAAGACCAATGAGGAGGCACGGCGGCTGCTCCAGCTGATGGGCATGCCGTTCAGACAGAACTAGGGCACGAAGTTCGAACGTCGACGTTCGAACTTCTGCGAGCAAAGCGAGCAGAGATATGGCGACTACAGCAAAGATTGTCAAGGACCAGAGAAAGACGAAGTACGCAATCCGCCACCGGAACCGCTGCAGGAAGTGCGGCCGGCCGCGGGCGTACATGCGGAAGTTCGCGCTGTGCCGTCTGTGCTTCCGCGAGCTCGCGCTCCGCGGTGAAGTGGCGGGCGTCATCAAGAGCAGCTGGTAAAGGCAAGTTCGAAGTGCGAAGTGCGAAGTGGGGGCGAGGGCTCCCCGGAGTTGAGGAATGACAGACCCTATCGCAGACATGCTCACGAGGATTCGTAACGCGGTGCACGCGCGGCATCAGCGCGTGGACATTCCGGCGTCCACCTTCAAGGTCGAGATCGCGAAGATTCTCGAGCGTGAGGGTTACGTGCAGGGCTACAAGGTCGTGACCGAGGACGGCGCCGTCCAGCAGACGCTGCGCATCGCGCTCAAGTACGGTCCGCGCGGTGAGAACGTCATCACCGGCCTCCAGCGCGTCAGCCGTCCGGGCCGCCGCGTCTACTTCGGCCGCAACGACGTGCCGAAGGTCATGGGCGGTCTCGGCACCAGCATCCTGACGACATCGCGTGGCGTGATGACGGGACAGGATGCCGCGCGCGCCGGGGTCGGCGGCGAAGTGCTCTGCAACATTTGGTGATTTATGTCGCGAATTGGAAAGAAACCGATCGCAGTGCCGAAAGGCGTCACCGTGGCCGTCAAGGCTGACGGCGTCGAGTTCAAGGGCCCGAAGGGCACGTTGAAGCAGTCCGTGCCGCCCGGAATCAAGTTCGAGGTCAAGGGCGCCGAGCTCCTGGCGTTGACCGAGCGGCCGGACGCCGAGCTGGGCAAGTTCCACGGCCTGGCCCGCAGCCTCATGGCCAACGCAGTCGAGGGCGTGACCAACGGTTTCAAGAAGGAGCTGGACATCGTCGGCGTCGGCTACCGCGCCGAGGTCAAGGGCAAGCAGGTCCACTTCGCGCTGGGGTACTCGCACCCGGTGGTGTTCGACATCCCGGCGGGTATCGACGTCGCCATCGAAAAGCAGACGCACGTGACCGTCACGGGCATCGATCGTCAGCTTGTCGGTCAGGTGGCGGCGGACATCCGCGGCCTGCGCCGGCCGGACCCCTACAAGCAGAAGGGTGTTCGTTACACGGGTGAAGTGCTCAAGAAGAAGGTCGGCAAGACCGGAGCCTAATCATGAAGATCAGGACCAAGAAAGATCGCATTCTTCGCATCCGGCTGCGTCAGCGGAAGCGGATCCACGGGACGGCCGAACGGCCGCGCTTGGCCGTGTACCGGTCGGTCGCGCACATCTACGCGCAGGTGATCGACGACATGGCGGGCAAGACGGTCGCGTCGGCGTCGAGCACCGAAGCAACGCTGAAGAAGGTGTTCAGCGGCAAGGTGCGCGGCGGAAACATCGCCGGTGCCGAAGCGATTGGCGAGACGATCGCCGGCCGCCTCAAGGAAAAGGGCATCACGCGCGTCGTGTTCGATCGCGGTGGCAACCTGTATCACGGCCGCGTGCGCGCGGTCGCCGACGCGGCCCGCAAGGCCGGTCTGGAGTTCTGAGGAATCTATGCAGTCCCGAGAAAAGATCGACGCAAGCGAGTACGAACTGAAGGACACCGTGGTGGCGATCAGCCGCGTGACCAAGGTCGTCAAGGGCGGCAAGAACCTGAGCTTCAGCGCGCTCGTGGTCGTGGGCGACGGGCATGGCGTGGTCGGGTTCGGCATCGGCAAGGCGAAGGAAGTGCCGTCGGCCATCAAGAAGGCGATCGAGGCGGCCAAGAAGGTGCTCGTGCGCGTGCCGATGAAGGGCACGACGATCCCGCACCCGATCCTCGGCAATTTCGGGGCGGGCTCGGTGCTGCTGAAGCCGGCGCCGGACGGCACCGGCATCATCGCCGGCGGGGCCGTGCGCGCGGTCGTCGAATCGGCGGGCATTCACAACGTGCTGACCAAGTCGCTCGGGTCGGCCAATCCGCACAACGTCGTGCGCGCGACGTTCGCGGCGCTCGGGCTGCTGCGGGATCCGCAGGCGATCGCGCGGCTCCGCGGCAAGGACGTCGAAGAGCTGACGGGCGCGGGAGCGGGCAGGTAAGTCATGGCGAAAAAGACGGAAGCACCGCGCAAGACGGTCAAGATCACGCAGATTCGCAGCACCATCGGCTTCGACACGCGCCAGGAAAACGCGATGCGGGGCCTCGGCCTGCGCCGCATCCGGCACACCGTCGAGCGGGTGGACACGCCCGAGACCCGGGGGTTGATCCTGCAGGTCCGGCATCTCGTGAAAGTGGAAGGTGAGTGATGGGTCTCAATAATCTGCGCCCGCCGAAGGGCGCCAAGCGCCCGAAGAAGCGCATCGGCCGCGGTCCCGGATCGGGCCACGGCCACACGGCGTCGCGCGGCCACAAGGGCGCGAAGTCGCGGTCGGGCTTCCGGTTCAAGCGCGGCTTCGAGGGCGGCCAGATGCCGCTGCACCGGCGCGTGCCGAAGCGCGGCTTCCACAATCCGTTCCGCGTGGAATACGCCGTGGTGAATCTCGACACGCTGGCCGAGGTGTTCGAGGCCGGTTCGTCGGTGACGCCCGACCTCCTGCGCGAGCGCGGCCTGGTCCGCAAGACGGGCGCCCGCATCAAGGTGCTCGGACGCGGCGACATTTCGAAGAAGTTGACCGTGCAGGCCCACAAGTTCAGCGGGTCGGCGGCGGAGAAGATTGCGGCAGCCGGCGGAGTCGCCGAGGTGCTGCAGTAGGCCGGGGCTCGAGCCCCGGCAACGTGACAGGAGCGTAATGGACAGTCTCAAGAACATCTGGGCGATCCCAGAGCTACGCAAGCGGGTGCTCTTCACCTTCGGCCTGCTCGCGGTCTATCGAGTTGGAGGTCACGTCCCGACGCCTGGCATCAACACCCAGGCGCTTCAGCTATGGGCGGAGCAGGCGGCGTCAAGCAATCTGCTCGGCCTATACGACATGTTCTCGGGCCGTAACCTCTCGCAGATGACCGTGTTCGCGCTGGGCGTGATGCCGTACATCAGCGCCTCGATCATTCTGCAATTGCTGACGGTGGTCTGGCCCTACCTCGAGCGTCTCTCGAAGGAGGGCGAGCTCGGCCGCCGGAAGATCACGCAATACACACGCTACGGCACGATCCTGCTGAGCTTCGTTCAGGCATTCGCGATCGCGTTGTACCTCGAGGCCAGCACGAATGTCGTGGGCGGCCTGCCGCTCGTGTACGACCCGGGCTGGTGGTTCAGGTTCACCACCGTGCTCACACTGACGACGGGCTCGGTGCTCGTCATGTGGATCGGCGAGCAGATCACCGAGCGCGGGATCGGCAACGGCATGTCGCTGCTGATTTACGCGGGCATCGTCGCGGGCCTGCCGCGGGCGTTCTGGGCGACGCTGGCGCAGCTCGAGACCGGCGAAATGGGCCCGATCCGTCTGCTGCTCCTGGTCGCGCTGATGGTGGCGGTCGTCGCGGCGGTCGTCTTCGTCGAGCGCGGCCATCGCCGCGTCACCGTGCAGTACGCGCGGCGCATGGTCGGCAGACGGATGTACGGCGGGACGAGCACCCACATCCCGCTGAAGGTGAACACCGGCGGCGTCATGCCGGTCATCTTCGCGTCGTCGATCCTGGCGTTTCCGAAGTCGATCCAGTCGTTCTTTCCGGCCGGCGGCTTCATGGACCGCGCGATCACGCAACTGGGCATGGGGTACCCGCTGTACAACGTGTTCTACATCGCGATGATCATCTTCTTCGCGTACTTCTACACCGCGATCATCTTCAATCCGGATGACGTCGCGGAGAACATGCGGAAGTACGGCGGGTTCGTGCCGGGCATCCGCCCGGGCAAGCGGACCGCCGAGTACATCGACACGATTCTGGCGAGGGTGACGCTCGCGGGCGCGCTCTATCTGGCAGCGATCGCGCTGCTGCCGGAGTTCATGCTGACCGGCTTCAGGGTGGCGCCGATTCCGTTCATCGGAGAGCGTCTCGACGCGATTCTGCCGACCTGGTTCACGCAGGGCCTGAACGTGCAGTTCTACTTCGGCGGCACGTCGTTGCTCATCATCGTCGGCGTGGCCATGGACACCGTGCAGCAGGTCGAGTCCCAGCTGATCATGCGGCACTACGACGGCTTCATGAAGAAGACGCGGATCCGGGGGCGCCGCGGCTAGGCATGGCGAGAGACAGTCAGCCGGTCCGTCTCGTGATGCTGGGTGCGCCCGGTGCGGGCAAGGGCACTCAGGCAGAGAGGTTTGGCCGCACGCGCGGAGTGCCGAGGATTTCGACCGGCGACACGCTGCGTGAAGCGGTCAGCGCGGGGACGTCACTCGGCCGGGAAAGCAAGCAGATCATGGATGCCGGCCAACTCGTGGGCGACGACATCATGATCGCGCTCGTGAAAGAGCGGCTGTCGCGGCCGGACACGCGGCCGGGCTTCGTGCTCGATGGGTTTCCGCGCACCGTGGCGCAGGCCGTCGCGCTCGACGCGATGCTCGACCAGATCGGTCCGGTGCTCGTGGTGAGCATCGAGGTGCCCGAGGAAGTGCTGGTGGAGCGGCTGACGTTGCGCAGGATCTGCGCGAACTGCGGCTGGAACGCCGTGCCGGGCCTGACGGCGTGCGCGCAGTGCGGCGGCCCGCTGGTGGTCCGACGGGACGACGGGGCCGAGATCGTGCGGGAGCGTTTGCGCGTTTACGGCCGGGACACGCAGCCGCTCGTCGAGTTCTACCGGACCCGCCCGACGTTTCGGGTCGTCGATGGCGACCAGACGCCCGATGCGGTGGCCGACGACATCGCGGCGGCCGTGGCTTCGGCCGGGGGAGCGCACCGGTGATCATCTGCCGGTCCGCGGCGGAGATCGAGAAGATGCGCGCGGCCAATCAGTTCGTGGCCGACGTGCTGGTCGAGCTCGAAGCGGCGGTGGCGCCGGGCGTGACGACGGCGGATCTGGATCGGCTCGCCGAGAACCTCATGCGCGAGGGTGGCGCGGTGCCGGCATTCAAGGGCTACCGCGGGTTTCCCGCGACGCTCTGCGCGTCCGTGAACGAAGTCGTCGTCCATGGGATTCCGTCGGCGGCGAGGGTTTTGAAGGACGGCGACATCATTTCGCTCGATGTCGGCGTGAAGCTCGGCGGGTACTACGGCGATTCGGCCGTGACGGTGCCGGTCGGGACCGTGCCCGAGTCGACGACCCGGCTGCTGCGCGTGACGCGCGAGGCGCTGGATCGGGCGATCGAGCAGGTGCAGGCCGGTGGCCGGTTGTCCGACATCGGGCACGCCGTGCAGCAGTGGGTCGAGGCGCACGGATATTCGATCGTGCGCGAGTTCGTGGGCCACGGAATCGGCGAGAAGCTCCATGAGGAGCCGCAGATTCCGAACTACGGACAGCCCGGGCGCGGGCCGAAGCTGGCGGAGGGCATGGTGCTCGCCATCGAACCGATGGTGGCGATGGGCCAGCCGGAAACGAAAGTGCTGTCCGACGGGTGGACGGCGGTGACGCGCGACGGCAGCCTGGCCGCGCACTTCGAGCACACGGTAGCCGTGGGCGCGAACGGGCCGATGGTGCTGACGGCGCGCAACGGCGCGGCCACCGCGGCGAGGCGATAGTCCGGAGCCGAGAGCGTCAGGCGCAGGTGGATGAAGCGCGTCACGGTGAACGGCACGGTGCTCGAGGTGCTGCCGCGGGCGCTCTACCGGGTGGCGATCAAGGAAGGCGGCGGGCGCGAGGTCGTAGCGCACGCCGGCTCGGGGACGGGAAGGAATTTCATCCGGTTGCTCGTGGGCGACCGGGTAACGGTGGAGTTGAGCCCACAGGATTCAGGCCGTGGGCGAGTCGTCAGGAAGCATTGACGGATTGACTGATTGACGGATTGACGGATTGACGGATTGAGGTAGGCAATGAAGGTCAGAGCGTCAGTGAAGAGAATTTGCGACAAGTGCAAGATCGTGCGGCGGCAGGGCGTCGTCCGCGTGATCTGCCCGAACCAGAAACACAAGCAGAGGCAGGGTTAGTCAATGGCACGCATTGCGGGTGTGGACCTTCCGCGCGACAAGCGCGTTGAAATCGGTCTGACGTACATCTACGGCATCGGCCGGAAGAAGTCGAACGACATCCTGTCGTCGGCGGGCGTGAGCGGGGGCATCCGCGTCAAGGACCTGTCGGAAGACGACGTGCGCAAGATCAGCCGCGTCATCGAGGAAGTCGGCGGCGTCGAAGGCGATCTCCGCAAGGAGATCTCCATGAACATCAAGCGCCTGGTGGAAATCGGCAGTTACCGCGGATCGCGGCATCGCCGGAACCTGCCGGTGCGCGGCCAGCGGACGCGGACGAACTCGCGCACGCGGAAGGGCCCGCGCAAGGGCGCCATCGCGAAGAAGAAGACTGAGTAGAGACGAACATGGCCAAAGAAAAAGCGCAGGACGCCGCGGCAGCAACCCCGGAAGGCGGAAAGCCGGACGGCAAGAAAAAGAAAACGTTCAAGAAGCGCGGCGAGAAGCGCGTGGTGCACCACGGCGTCGCGCACATCCAGGCGTCGTTCAACAACACGATCGTGACGATCGCCGACATGGATGGTCACGTGATCGCGTGGTCGAGCGCCGGCGGCATCGGTTTCAAGGGATCGCGCAAGGGCACGCCGTTCGCGGCGACGCAGGCGGCGATGGCGGCGGGCAACGCCGCGAAGGCCTACGGCCTGCGGTCGCTCGAGGTCCGCGTGACCGGCCCGGGGGCCGGCCGCGAGTCCGCGGTGCGCGCGCTGCAGACGGTCGGCATCGACGTGAAGTCGATCCGGGACGTCACGCCGATTCCGCACAACGGGTGCCGTCCACCGAAGCGCAGGAGAGTCTAGGCGCCTCGGCGGACGAAGTTCGAAGTTCAAAGTTCGAAGTTCGAGCGCGGCAGGAAAGAACGCGAGTGCGGTAGCAAGAGATTGTTTTCGAACTTCGAACTTCGAAGTTCGAACTTGTGGAGCGAAGGAAACGAATGGCTCGATATATTGGTCCAGTCTGTCGTCTGTGCCGGCGCGAAGGCATGAAGCTCTTCCTGAAGGGGGAGCGCTGCTACACGGACAAGTGCGCAATCGAGAAGCGCAACGTGCCTCCCGGCCAGCACGGCCGGTCGCGCAAGGCGAAGATGGTCGGCTACGGCGTCCAGCTGCGCGAGAAGCAGAAGGTCAAGCGCACCTATGGCGTGCTCGAGAACCAGTTCCGCCGGTACTTCGAGGCGGCCGACCGGCAGAAGGGCGTCACGGGCGAGCTGCTCCTGCAGTTCCTGGAGCGCCGTCTGGACAACGTCGTCTACCGGCTGGGCTTCGCCACGTCGCGCGCGCAGGCGCGCCAGCTCGTGCGGCACGGCCACTTTCTCGTGAACGGCAAGAAGGTCGACATTCCGTCGTACTCGGTGCGTTCGGGCGACACGGTGACCGTGCGCCAGGGCAGCGCGGAGAACGCGACCATCCTGCACGCCATGGAAGAGGTCAAGGGACGAGGCATCCCGGAATGGCTGCTGTTCGACTCCGCCTCGGTGTCGGGCCGTGTCTCGCAGCTCCCGACGCGCGAGCAGATCAACCTGCCCGTGCAGGAGCAGCTCATCGTCGAGTTGTATTCGAAGTAACGCAGCTTCAGTCGAAGCACCACCGGTCCGCAGCCCTCAGGCCTGCGGCGTGAGACCGGTGGCCATCAGCAGGCCTGGCGAAAGGTAGAACGCTATGTTGTGGAAGGGTTTTCAGCGTCCGAAGCGGCTCGAGTTCGAACGGGAAACGTTGACGGACCGGTTCGGCCGGTTCTGGGCGCAGCCGTTCGAGCGCGGATTCGGCACCACGGTCGGCAACGCCATGCGGCGCGTGCTGCTCTCCTCGATCGAGGGCGCGGCGGTCACGGCCGTCAAGATTGAAGGCGTGCTGCACGAGTTCTCGCCGATCCAGGGTGTCGTGGAGGACGCGACGGACATCATCCTGAACCTGAAGCAGATCCCCCTCAAGCTCCACACGGATCAGCCGAAGACGGTGACGATTCGCGCCATGAAGCCGGGCGAGGTTCGCGCCAAGGACATCGTCGCCGACGCGGACGTCGAAATCCTCGAGCCGGAAGCGCACATCGCGACCGTGAGCGAGGGCGGCAAGCTCGAGATGGAGCTGCGCCTGAAGCGCGGCCGCGGCTACGTCGCCGCCGACAAGAACTTCGACGAGGATCTGGGTATCGGCTGGATTCCGATTGACTCGGTCCATTCGCCGGTGAAGAAGGTCAACTACGTCGTCGAAGCGGCGCGTATCGGACAGACGACCGACTACGACAAGCTGACGATCGAGGTGTGGACCAACGGCGCGGTGACGCCGCGCGACGCCGTGTCGCTCGCGGCCAAGCTCGTCCGCGATCACTTCACGATCTTCGTCGGCCTCGACGAGGCGGGCGATCAGGTGCTCGACGGCGGCGCCGAGCCGTCACGCTCGGTGAACGAGAACCTCGACAAGAGCGTCGAGGAGCTCGAGCTCTCCGTGCGGTCGTACAACTGCCTGAAGAACGCGAACATCAAAACCCTTCGCGAGCTCGTGCAGAAGACCGAAGGCGACATGCTGAAGACGAAGAACTTCGGCCGCAAGTCGCTCAACGAGATCAAGGAAATCCTGACGACGATGGGCCTCAGCCTCGGCATGAGGCTCGAGGGCGCTTCGCAGGACTGAGCAATTGAGAAATTGAGGGATTGAGAGATTGAGGAATTGACGGATTGAGGATTTGCAATCCGTCAATCCGTCAATCATCAATCGGTCAACAGTGAGAGTCATTTATGCGTCATAACGTTGCTCATCGCAAACTTGGCCGGGTCACGGAGCATCGCATTGCGATGCTCCGCAACCAGGCATCCAACCTGATCCTTCACGAGCGGATCCAGACCACCGTGCCGAAGGCGAAAGAGCTCAGGCCATTCGTCGAGCACCTGATCACCGTCGCCAAGCGCAGTCTGGACGCGCCCGCCGGCAGTTCCCGGGCTGTCGTGGCGCGCCGCCGGGTCGCGGTGGACATCGCGGACCGCGAGGTCGTAACGAAGCTGTTCACGACGATCGCTCCGCGCTACACCGAGCGCAACGGCGGCTACACACGGCTGCTCCGCTTGGGTCATCGGCGCGGCGACGCGGCCGACATCGCGTCGGTCGAGCTCGTCGGCAGCGAATACAACCCTGCCGAGGACACGGAGAAGTCGACCGAGGGCGCCGAGAAGCCGAAGAAGAAGTCGATGGGCGATCGCCTCCGCGGTGCGCTCGGTGGCCGGAAGAAGGACGACGGCGCCAAGGGCAGAGTGGACGCCAAGGGCGCGGGCAAGAAGATCAGCACTCCGCGCAAGGCCGGAGGCAGCTAGCCACCGGTTCGCGTCATGCAGCCGGTTACGACGGCCGAATTCCTCGAAGCACGTGCGCGCATGGGCGCGCACGTGTACCACACCCCGCTCCTCACATCACGCATTCTCAGCGAGCGCACCGGCTTCGACATCCGGATGAAGGCGGAGCTCTTTCAGCGCACCGGCTCGTACAAGATCCGCGGTCCGATGAACAAGTTCGCGCAGCTCTCGGACGAGGAGAAGCGGCGCGGCGTGATTTGTTCGTCGGCCGGCAATCACGCGCAGGGCGTGGCCTTGGCGGCGAGGATTCACGGCATCAAAGCGGTCGTCTGCATGGCGGCGAACGCGACTCCTTCGAAGGTCGAGGCCACGCGCGCCTACGGCGCCGAGGTCGTGCTGCACGGCAATATCTGGGACGAGGCCAACGAGAAGGCGAAACAACTCGTGGCCGAGAAGGGCTACACGTACATCCATCCGTTCGACGATCGCCAGCTCATGGCGGGGCAGGGGACGGTGGGCCTCGAGATTGCGAAGGACTGGCCGGACGTCGATGTCGCGGTCGTGCCGATCGGCGGCGGCGGCCTCATCTCCGGTGTCGCGATGGCGCTCAAGGCGCACAACCCGAAGGTGCGCATCGTCGGCGTCGAGTCATCCGACGGTCCCGCCATGAAGCGCAGCGTCGAGGCTGGCCAGGTCGTGACGCTCGACAGGATCGACTGCATCATCGACGGCCTGCGCGTGAAGCGCGTCGGCGACCACACCTTCGACGTCGTCCGCAACTTCGTGGACGAGATCGTGACGCTTCCCGACGCGCAGATCTTCGACGCCGTCGTCTGGACGATGCACCACATGAAGGTGGTGCCGGAGGGTGCGGCGGCCGCACCGGTGGGCGCGCTGCTCCAGGGGCTCGTGAAGGCGCCGGCCGGATCGCGGGTTGTCTGCGTCCTCTCCGGCGGCAACGTCAATCTCGATCAGCTCAAGGGGCTTCGCTGGAATTAGCTTCGCGGTTCAGGGTTCAGGGTGCCGGGTTCCGCCCGGTACGCGAGTAACGTCTTCCGAAGGCCTGAAAGGAAAGGAATAGATCCCGGCGGCTAAGGCTTGGGCTGAAGAGATCGTTATGCCTGGAGGGACATGACGTGCAACCAAAGGATTGGATACCGCTTCTTCAATCGCTGGTGTGGCCAGTCGTTCTTTTCGGGCTTGCCATCTGGTTCAGAGGCGCGGTCAAACAGATACTCAACGCCATCAGTGACCGGATCAAGGGTGGAGCTCCATTTGAGGCTGGTCCCAGCGGCATCAAGATAGGTGCCGTCCAGCTTCCACCGTCTTCCGCAACGGGACTGACAGGGGCCGAAGATACGCGCGCGGTCGACGATCTACCGCACCCGATCTACATGACCCACACAGCTGTCCGCGATTCGAGCCTCGACCGGGGCGGCCAACCGTACTACCGGCTCAGGATCGCGGTGGAGGCCGATGAGCCCGAGATTCTGGATGATGTCGAGAAAGTCATCTACCACTTGCATCCGACCTTCCGCGATCCTGACCGTACGGCTACCGATCGTAGGTCCGGCTTCGAGATTGGCACCGCTGGATGGGGAGATTTCAACATGACAGCCGAGATCTTCTTCCGAGGTGGCGGGCCCAAGCTCGTCGTCGAGCGATACATCAACCTTCCGGCTTGATGAACTCGAATCCTCTCTTCGGACCCAGTCACGTGCGGCCGCTCGCGGACGGTACGAACTCTTCGTCGAGGCGGCCGCACGTGCGATTAACGACGCCGATCCGATGAGCCTCCTGGAATTCGATGCACCGCCCGACGAGTACTCTCCAGAAGTGGGAACGGTCGTGCCTCGCGTCGTCAGAGCGTCGAGCCCAGACGAAGTACGCGCGATCCTGCACGAGGAGTTAGAGCGCTGGTTCGGCGAGGGTTCGGTGGGCCGGCCCGAAGGCTTCCAGGCGCCAGCAGATTCCATCTGGAAAGCCGTGCTTGCCTTTCGGCAGGTGGACTAGCCGGATGGTCTTCACCAAGCGCCTTCGCGAGCGCATTCGAAGCGGCCGGATCCGATGCACGATCCGCATCTGGATGAGGCCCCAGGTGAAAGAGGGTGGTCGTTACCGAATGGACGAGGGGCACGTTGTCGTCGATTCGATCAAGCCGATTCGACTCGCGGATATCACCGACGACCTGGCGCGCGAATCGGGTTTCGACGGTGTGAAGGACCTGCTCGAAACGGCGAAACACGGCCGCGGCGACAATGTCTACCTGATTCGATTCCACTACCTGCCCCCAGGCGCCTGGGACGTTCAGCGCCAGCCCGGCGCCTGTGTCAAAGGCTCCAAGAGATCGAGATGAACAGCACGGCCAGGATTCCGTTCTGCACACTCCGGCACACGTACAGTTTTGGTGAATTGACGCTCGGCTTTTCAGGTGCCACGATGATTCGGCATTTATCTCCCGGAGGGGGAATATGACTCGCAATCTGACCGGTGCCGTCGTGGCACTATTCATACTGATTTCCGGCGTCTCCGGTTCCGCTCAGCGCCAGGCATCCTCGTTCGACGTGATCGTCGTCTTCAAGAAGAACGCCGCTGTGAGCCAGTTCAGAGGCAACTTCAAGAAGGACGCGCGCTACCAGGAGGATCCTGACAGCTGGGAGTACCTCGATCAGGACGTTGTCGGCGCGACGATGGCGCTCGAGGGTAAGCACAGGTTCAAGGCGACCAAGGCGTTCAGCCATACGATTCGCGGTTTTGCCGCGCGGCTGAACAGCACGCAGCTGTTCGAACTCGACAACGATCCGATGGTCGACTTCATCGAGCCGGACGCGGAGATGAATGCCATCGCGCAGACGCTGCCGTGGGGAATCAATCGGATCGACGCGGATCTCAGTTCGACGCATGCAGGCGACGGATCCGACGCGGTGTCTGGCGTGAACGTCTATATCGTTGACACGGGAATCGACGACAGGCACAGCGACTTGAATGTCGTCCGCCATGTGAACTTTGCCGGCGGGCAGAACCGCGATTGCCACGGCCACGGCACGCACGTTGCCGGCACGGTCGCGGCTCGCGACAATGCGATCGATGTCGTCGGTGTCGCTCCGGGCGCCGCTCTCACCGGCGTCAAGGTGCTCGGGTGCAACGGCTCGGGGACGACCTCTGGCGTCATAAAGGGTGTCGACTGGGTACGCGCCAACGCGGTGCTGCCGGCCGTCGCAAACATGAGCCTGGGTGGCAGCGTCAGCACGGCGCTGGACGACGCGGTGAAAGCCGCGGCCGACAGCGGCGTCCTGTTCGCTGTAGCGGCTGGGAACTCCGGCGCGCTGGCCTGCAGTTCGTCACCCGCTCGCGCTGGCACCCACAACGGCGTTGTGACGGTTGCGGCCACGGCGTCGAACGACACCGAGGCCTCGTGGAGCAATTACGGCAGTTGCGTCGATATCTGGGCGCCGGGCGTGAACATCCTATCGACGGCTCGCGGCGGCGGTACAACCACGATGTCCGGCACTTCGATGGCGTCGCCGCACGTGGCCGGCACCGCGGCACTGGCGCTGGTCACGATGCCGGGCGCGTCGGCCGCCGCCGTCGAAGCCGATCTCAAGACCAAGTCGGTATCGACCGGCACGGTGAGCAAGGACGGCCGGCCGCTCCTGCTCGTCTACGCCAGGAACTACTAGGAGAAGGGCATGACACTCGCGACGTTCGTGACCGCCGCCGTCCTGCAGGCGATTCCGTTCACGACCGTCGCGGGTGGCACCGCGAGCCAGATCGACGAACCGCGGCGCGTCATCGTTCGGACGGCCGAGGAATTCCAGGCGCTCTGGAAGACGCACTCGAGCGCGCCCCTCCCCAAAGTCGACTTCACGCAATCCATCGTGGTCGGTGTCTTCCTCGGGACGCGTCCCACTACAGGCTACGGCGTGGCGGTCACGGGCGTGCGGCGACAAGGCAAGTCCGCGATTGTCGAGTGGCAGGAGTTCTTGCCCGACAAGACGAAGATGCTGGCGCAGATGCTGACGTCACCGTTCCATCTCGTTGCAATCCCTCGCGACAGCGCGCCGGTTGAGTTCCTCAAGACCGCAGGGGGCGGCTAGTTCGTGAGCGCTCCGCGATAGCGTCAGCGGCCAATGCGGAGCGTCTTCCGCCAGGGAACTTGCAGCCGGCGTGCTGCTTGCGGCCGTCGTGGCCTTGTGGCTGACGGTAAAGAAGTCCACCTGCGCCACAGTCCACGCGGGATTTTGGGTTGACGACGCCGTCTACGACTCTCAGCGTCTCGGGATATCGCTCACACGAGAGGAAATAGATCGTGTCGCGGCGGTGGCTCGCGGCGAGATCGCCCTTGCGTTCAGAGGACTGAACATCGCATTCAGCGACAGCCGGAATCCCAGCTACCGAGTGCGCGTGGTTGAGGAACTCCGCGATCTCAGGTTCAAGTGGCAGATGTCGGTGCCGGCGCAATCACGTGCGGTGTCCGGCATGGGCGGTCAGGGAGCCGTCAGTCTTTCATGGATGGCAAGCGCAGCCGCCGGCTTCGTGCCTCAGGGTGCCGGCCGGACAGCGCTGTTGGACGCGATTGGCACGGGCGTGGGCCGTGCAGCGGTTCATGAGTTCGCTCACATCCTTCTGCCCCGCGCGCCGATTCACGATTCCATCGACAGAGGCAGCTACGAATACGACACCGCCTCGAGACGGGAGCAATTCGCCGGCGACATGCACTGGGATCTTGCCTGGCGGTTCCTGCAGAAGCGGTTGGCACCCTGTGCGCCGCCGGTGCCCTGATCAGCCGCGCAGCCGCAACGCCTAGTTCGTCAGCCGATCCGACAGCAGTCCGACCGTGACGGCGTAGCTGTGCGCGCAGTTGTACGCGAGCAGGGCCTCGTAATTGCGGTACACAAGGAAGTTACGGCTGCGGCCACGGACGAGGGAGGCGTTCGACGGCGCCGTCGGCAGTTTGACGCCACCGGCGAGAGTGACACCCAGCTTTGCCCACTCACTGAGTGGCCGGGCGACCGTCATCTCGCGAACGGCACGGCAGCCACTTGTCCGCATGGGCACTTCGCGATCGACTTTCGTCATTACTGCGGTTGTAATCCGGACCTCACGGCCCCAACGCTCGCCGGCGCGCCAGCCCGAGTTCCGGAGATAGTTCGCCATCGAAGCGAAGACGTCGGGTAGCGACGTCCAGATGTCCGCCTTGCCATCGGCGTCGAAATCGACGGCATGCGTGAGGTAGCTGGAGGGCATGAACTGCGGCTGTCCCATCGCGCCCGCCCACGATCCTTTGAGCGCCGAAGCGTCGGCCTTGCCCTGGTCGACGATTCTCAGTGCCTCGAAGAGTTCGGTCCTGAACAGCGGGCGGCGCGCGTCCCAGGCAAGGGTGGTAAGAGCCGCGATGGTCGGGTAGCTGCCGGTGAAGGCGCCGAAGTTCGATTCCATCCCCCAGATCGCCACCATCGTCGCCGGCGCGAGCCCGTAGGCTTTTTCCACGCGCGCCAGGAGTTCGCGGTGCTCCGCGGTGAGCGCGCGGCCCTTGTCGACGCGCGACGGTGTCAGGCGCTGCTTCAGATAGTCATCGAGGCTCTGCGTGGTCTCGGGCTGCGAGCGGTCGCGGGTCACGACGACTGCGAGGGGTTCGATGCCGGCGAATGCCGCGTCGACGGTCGCCGCGCTGATTCCCTTCGCCAGTGCTTCGGCCCGGAGATCCGCGACGAATGCGTCGAACGGCTGCTGTGGCTCCTGCACTGGCGGGGCCTGCTGCTGTGCCGCCACAACAGCCACCGCGAGCACCGCTATCGCCAGGATCTTCATTCGTCTTCTTCTTTGGCCTGCCCGCGCTCCGCTTTCGACGCTGCGATGATTTTCGCATGCAGGTGCCCGGGCACCTCATCGTAGTGCGAGAACTCCATGTGGTAGGCGCCGCGGCCGCCGGTCGTCGATGTCAGTGTCTGCTCGTAGGTCAGCATCTCGGCCATTGGGACCGTCGCGCGAATCACGGTTGAGGCACCGCGCGTGTCCATCCCCGCGATCCGCCCGCGCCGGCTGTTGAGGTCGCCCATGAGGTCGCCTGCGAAGTCCGACGGCGCGTAGACCTCGACGTTCATGACGGGTTCGAGGAGGATCGGGCGCGCTCGCGTCATGCCGTCGCGGAACGCGAGCCGGCCGGCCAGACGAAACGCCATTTCGCTCGAGTCGACGTCGTGGTACGAGCCGTCCGTGACGGTGACTCGAAAATCCACAACCGGATAGCCTGCCAGATAGCCCCGCAGGCGGGTGTCCTGAATTCCGCGCTCCACGGCCGGCACGTACTGCCGGGGGATTGCGCCGCCGAAGATGTCGTCCACGAACTCGAAATCCGAGCCCCTCGGCAGCGGCTCCATCGTGATCTTGCAGTCGCCGAACTGGCCGTGCCCGCCGGTCTGTTTCTTGTGGCGCCCGTGTGCCTCGACCTTGGCCGTGATGGTCTCTCTGTACGCGATGCGCGGCGGTTTGAGCGTGACCTCGACGCCGAACCTGCGGCGGAGCTTCGCTACCGTGACTTCGATGTGTAGCTGGCCCTGTCCGGCGAGCAGCAGCTCCTGCGTCTGCGGATCGCGGACGTAGCTGATCGACGGATCTTCCTCGTGCAGCCGCTGCATCGCGGGGCCGATCTTGTCCTCGTCGTTCCGCGTCTTCGGCTCGATGGCGTAAGAGAGCACGGGCTCGGGGAAGGCGATCGGGGGCACCGTGAAGCCGGCGTTCTTGTCGCCGAGGACGTCGTTCGTGCGCGTATCCTTGAGCTTCGCGACCGCGCCGATATCGCCTGCCTTGAGCTCCGGCAGTTGCGTCTGCGTCTTGCCCTGCATCGCGAAAATGTGCCCGAAGCGCTCCGGCTGGTCGCGGGTGATGTTCTGGACCGTCGAGTCCGCCTTGAGCGTGCCCGAGATCACGCGGAAGAGCGTAATGCGGCCGGCGAACTGATCCGCGATCGTCTTCCAGACCCAGAGCACCAGCGGCGCCTTGTCATCGGCGGTCCGCTCGATAGCGTCGCCCTTCACATCGGTACCGCGGAACGGCTGTTCGGCGGGGGAGGCCACGTACGTGTTGATCGCGTCGAGAATTGGCTGGATTCCGACGTTCTGCAGGCCGGCCGCGCAGAAGATCGGGAAGATCTTGGCCGCATGGATTGCGCGGCCGATCCCGGTCGCCAGCTCTTCCTGCGTCAGCGTGCCGTGCTCGAAGAACTTCTCCATCAGCGTATCGTCGGCTTCGGCGACCATTTCGATCAGGGCATCACGGGACGACTTCGCGTCGGCCGCGAGCGCCGCCGGGACGTCGCCCTCGGTCATCTTGCCGGACGCGTCCTCGGCGAAGGTGTACGCACGCATCCCGACGAGGTCGATCACGCCCCTGAACTGCCGTTCTTCGCCGATAGGCATCTGCACGGGGACGCAGCCCCGCCCGAATGCGGACTGAATCGATTCGACCGTCCGCGCCAGGCTGGCGCGATCGCGATCGAGACGGGAGCACACGATGAGGCGGGGCAGTTGCAGCTCGTCGGAGGCGGCCCAGATCTTCTCGGTCGAGACCTGCACGCCTGAGACGGCGTCGACCGCCACCAGCGCGGCTTCCGCGACGCGGAGGGACGCCTTCGCGTCCGTCAGGAAGTTCCCCATGCCAGGCGTGTCGATGATGTTGATCTTCTGCTTGTTCCACTCGAGGTAGGCCGCCGAGGCGGCCAGTGTGTGCTTCCTGGCGATCGCCTCTTCGTCGTAGTCGGTCGGGGTGGTTCCCTCGTCGACCTTGCCAAACCGGTTCACGGCTCCGGCATCGAGCAGCAGGGCTGACACCAGTTGCGTCTTGCCGGCGCCGCTGTGTCCGACCACCGCCACGTTACGAATGCCGGCCGCGTCAAAGACCCTCATAAACGACTACCCCCCCGATACGCGAAACATATCAAGGGCAAAGGTCAAAGGGCAGAGGGCAGAGGGAGGGAAGAGGGCCGCAGGTCATAGGTGCGCACCAAACCGACCTCTGACCTCTAGCCTCTGGCCTTCCTCTGCCCTCTGCCCTGTGCCCTCTTCCCTTTGCCCTGATCAGGTTACTCGTATCTGAGCGCTTCGATCGGGTCGAGCCGCGAGGCCCGGATGGCGGGGACCATGCCGAAAAACACGCCAACGCCGGCCGAGAAGCCGAAGCCGATGGCGAACGACCACCAGGGCAGGGAAACGGGGAAGCCCGTCAGCCAGTTGACCAGCAATGCGATGGACGTACCGGTGATGATGCCCAGGACGCCCCCGACCGACGTCAGGAAGACCGACTCCAGCAGGAACTGCCAGAGGATCTCGAGGCGGCGCGCGCCGAGCGATTTCCGGACGCCGATCTCGCGCGTGCGTTCCGTGACGCTGATGGTCATGATGCTCATCACGCCGATGCCGCCGACCATGAGGGCGATGGACGAGAGGACGACCAGCGCGAGATAGGCCGCCTGCGTGATCTGATCGAAGAACGCCATGATCGCGTCCTGCGTAACCACGTCGAAATCGTTGGGCTGATGCAGCATGAGGCCGTGCCGGATGCGCATGAGTTCTTCGACGTCGCGCATCGCCTGGTCGCGGTGCACGCCCTCAGCCGGCACCGCGGCGACCTGAACGCTGCGCATGACGCCGCGCGCCACGACGTTCGCGCGAATGCCCGTGATCTTCTGGTACGTGGTGTGCGGGATCACCACGAAGTCGTCCTGGCCGGCGTCGAAGCCGCCTGGGCTCGGCCGCTTCGCCATCACGCCGATGATCGTGAACTGGTACAGACCCAGCCGCACGACCTTGCCGATGGGATCTTCCACGGGAAACAGCGCCACCTTGGCGGTCTGTCCGATGACCGCGACGTTCTGCCGGCGCTGGAACTCGCCCGTATTGAAGAATCTGCCTGACTCGACCACCAGCTTGTTGACGAACGGCCATTTCTCCGTCGTGCCGAAGGTGAACAGCGGCTTGGTGCGCTGGTTGCCGTAATACAGCCGATCCTGCTGCGGGCCGGTCGGGCCGCCGCCGCCCATGAAGACGTCGGTCATCGCGATCGACGGCAATTCCTCGATCGCTTCGGCGTCGGCCGGCGTGATGTTGGGGCGCCGCATGATCTGCTCGAAGTCCGCCCCGCTCGCGCGCGTAATGCCCGAGAACTTCTGCACGAAGATGGTGTCCGGGCCGATCTGCCGGATCAGATCCTTGAACGATTGCTCGAAGCCGCGTAGCAGGGAGGTAATGCCGACGATCGACGTGATGCCAATGACGATACCCAGCACCGTCAGGCCCGACCGCAGCTTGTTGCTGCGGATCGTGTCCCACGACATCACGAGGATTTCCGAAAACAGCCCCCACCGCACGGTGCTATTCCCTCCTCAGCGCTTCGATGGGATCGAGCCGCGCGGCACGCATCGCCGGGTACATGCCGAAGAAGAGGCCGACCACGCTCGTCATCGAGATGCCGAGCAAGACCGACCACGGCTCCACGATGGCCGGCAGCGGGCTCACCTTGCTGATGATCCAGGCCACGGTAAAACCCAGGCCCGTGCCGATGATGCCGCCGAACGTCGACAGCGTGATCGACTCGGTCAGGATCTGCCACATGATGTCCCGGCGCCTCGCGCCCAGCGACTTGCGCAAACCGATCTCGCGCGTCCGTTCGGACACCACCATGAGCATGATGTTCATGATGACGATGCCGCCGACGACGAGCGAGAGTGACACCACGCCGATCAGCACGGCAAAAATCATCTGCGTGCCGCTGCGATAGATATTCAGGAACGTCTCCGACGAGACGATGCCGAAGTTGTCGTTCTGTTTCGGGCGCAGCCGCCGCTCGGTGCGCAGCGCCACGCGCGTCTCGTCCATGGCCGTCTGCACCAGGTCGGTCTGCGTCGGCCGCACGGTGAACCGCAGCGTCAACCGTGTTCCAAACACGCGTTGGAGTGCAGGAAGAGGCACGACCGCGAATTGGTCCTGAGACTGGCCGAGGATGGTGCCCTTCTTCGCCGCGACGCCCGCGACCTGGAAGCGAACGCCTGAAATCGTGACCATCTTGTCGATCGGGCTCACCTGCGGAAAAAGCTGATCGGCGACTTCCCAGCCGAGAATCGTCACGAATCGGCCGTTGTCGAATTCCCCGGGCGTAATCGGCCGGCCCACCTCAATTTGCGTCGACGGGATGTCGTTGTATTCCTTCGAGACGCCACGAATCTGGACGCTGTTCAGCTTCTGGCCGCGGTAAGCGACTTCGGCTGACGCGGTCGACTCGGCCATGACCATGGCGACGGACGGCCCGGCCGCCCGGATGGCCTCGCCGTCGCGCATGGTGAGACGGGGATTGCCCGCCTGCTTCTGTTGTTCCTCTTCCGTTCTCGCCGGCGCGGTGCGCGACACGGTGAAGGCATCCGCGGCGAACTGCGACTGGATCATGTCGGTGACGCTCGCGTTGAGCCCCTGCACGAGAGACACGACCGCAATGATCGACGTGACCGCGACGATATTGCCGAGGACGGTCAGAAGCGACCGCAGTTTGTTCGACCAGATCGCCTGAAGCGCGATGGTCGCCGCTTCGAGGAACTGATTCACTTACTTCGAACCGCCCGGGCCAGGTGTTGTTGTAGCGGTGGTCACCCGAATCTGGTCGCCCTCGCGCAGGGTGCGCACGGATGCGAACGGTCCGGTGATGACTTCCTCGCCGGCCTTGAGGCCGGACAGCACTTCGAAGTACTTCTCACCGGCGATACCTGTCTTCACCGCCACGAACACCGCGCGGCCATCCTTGGGCGAGAACACGCCCTCGATTTCCTTGCGCTTCTGGCCCGGCTTGAGCTCCGCCGGTCCGGCGGCGCGGCCGAGGGTTGCTGCCGCGGATCCTGGAATCGGCGTCGGCGTGGGAACGACCTCGCCCTTCTCGTCGACGACGATTTCGCGGAGCGTCATCGCCTGGATCGGGACGCTCACGACGCTCTTGCGCGTGGCCGTCGTGATCACGGCCGTGCAGGCGAACCCCGGCCGGACGTTCGGCACCGCGCCATCGATCGTCACCACGACTTTGAAGTTGGTCGCGCGCTGCTGACCGGCGCTGGCCTGGATCGGGCTGTTGCCGACTTCGGTCACCTTGCCCGGAAACTCCTGATCCGGCAGGGCGTCGATCTTCACTTTGGCCGGCTGGCCGATCTTGATGAACGGGATGTCGGTCTCATCGACTTCGATCTCGGTTTCGATGACCGAGAGATCCGCGATGGTCAACAACACCGTGCCGGCGTTGTTCATCGTACCGACGACGGCGGTTTCGCCCTCTTCGATGTTCCGGCGCGTCACGATGCCGTCCATGGGAGCGATGACGCGCAGTTTGTTCAGGTCGTACCTCGCGCTTTCGAGGTTCGCTTCCTCCTGCTTGATGCGCTGCTCCTGCGTGCGCATGCTCTGCTCGCTCACGATCAGGTTGGTCTTCTGCCGCGCCACGTCGTTGGTGACGCGCTCCCACTGGTCGCGCGGCAGCAGGCCGTTCTTGAACATCTGCTCCTGGCGCTTGAGCGTGTCCTCGGCCTCTTTCAGGGCAACCTTGGAGTTGTCGATCTGGCCGCGCGTCTGCTCCAGCTGAAGCTTGGCCGAGGCAAGGCTGGCCTCGCGGTTCTGCACGTTCGCCTCGAGGTTCTTCGAGTCGATCTGCAGCAGCAACTGGCCCTTCTTGACCAGGTCGCCCTCGCGGACGTGCAGGTTCATGACCTTGCCCATCGTTTCCGCGCTGATGTTGATCGAACGCTTGGGCTGGATCTTGCCGCTGGCCGAGACGATCGACTCGAGGTCGCGCGCCTCGATCTTCTCAACCGTGACCTGGGTGCCAGTCGGGCGGTTGAGGCCCATGTTGGCGTACGCCAGCGCAGCCAGCACCACGATGATGCCGATCCCGATCAGCCATTTCTTTTTTCGAGTCATTCAGTCAGGGTCCTGATTCCTAGCCACCCATGAACGATCCGAAGATCGCGGTCATGGCATAAGTGAACAAGAGCGAAAAGATGAGGAGGACGATCGTGATGGTCGTCGAGCTGCGACGGTAGAGCACCGCGAGGCCGATGCTGACGTTGGCCCAAGCCCACAGGCTGAACAGGTTCACGCCGGACAGAAAACGGTGGAGCGTCGAGGCCGGGTCGAGAAATGGCGCGAGCGCACCAAGATTGAACGGGCCACCCATCGCCAGCTTGAACTTGATGAGCAGTACCGGCAGAGCAGCGATGGCGCCGAGCGCCGTGATCACATAGGAATGTGAAGTCACCGCCAGCACCTGTTTGAACGTGGCAGTGCCGCCAAGGATGGCGTTGAAGAACGCCCAGAAGATGGCCGTGAGAATCAGCGCCAGGATCGGGAACATCACGAGTGACCAGACGATGCCGATCACCTTGGACGTCATGCTCTTCGATGACGCCTCCATGCGCTGGTACACCTCCGGCGTCACCGTGACGCCGAAACGCTCCATGCCCTTGACCTGGGCTTCGAGCATCTGCGTCCGCGCGCTTTCAGTCATCTGCGGAATGATGGCCGCGACGCTGAACAGCAGAATCGAGGCGAAAAGAATGCCGAAGGGACGTGGAACGGCGACCACGTTTTCATAAGTGGCCCGCGGCGCCGTAATGATGCCCATGAACCGGGCAACGAGGCTCATCGGTTGTACAGGGGGCGAAACTGCGTCGGTCATGGCTGGGCACTCCAGTAGACGGGCCGGAAACAGGGCCGCGATCCCGCCAATTGTAAGCCCGACTCACATTACGCAATTGAGAGAGGCAGGTTCCGGACGCGGGACGTAAGTTGATACGCTGGCGGACGTGCGAGCGACGCTGATAATCCGGCCGGGAATCGTGAAGATCGCGGTTCTGGCGGTCTGCTGTTTCGCCGGTCGTCCGGCAGAGGCGCAGGTGGCATTCGAGGTCGTGGGTGCCCGGGCCCTTGGCATGGGTGGTGCGTTCACGGCTGTCGCCGACGATCCAAACGCCACGTTCTGGAACCCTGCCGGACTGCTGAAAGGGCCGGTGGCGGGCCTGACAATCGCGGGTGATCGGTTTCACTTTCGTGATCCAAACGGCCCCCCAGTCGTCGGCGCCAGCCGCCTGAACTCCCAATCCGTAGCGTTCGGGGCCTGGCCCGTGGGTGTCTCGTTCCTGCGCGTCTCGACAGCAGGTGTCGTGCGAGATCAGGCGGGAGTTGAAGGCGTCTACTCCCTCTCCACAACCCAACTCGGCTTCACGGTTCTGCAATCACTTGGAGACTTTGTCGTGGTTGGCGCCACCGCCAAGTACATTCGCGGAAGCGCCGGGTTTTCGGCTCCCGCCGCAGCCACGGCGGCGGAGGCCCTGGACGCCGCTCTTGACGCCGCGAGCGACTCACGGGGAGCGTTCGACCTCGATCTCGGAATCGTTGCCGGGACCGACCGCGTCCGCGCCGCGGCGGCATTTAAGAATCTCCAACGGCCGGGCTTCAAGACCCTTGGAGGAAAGGCCATCTATCTTGAAAGACGCGTGAGATTTGGCCTTTCTGCGAGCCCCCGGGATGGCCTGACCCTTGCTATTGACGTGGATCTGGACACGGCCGACCCCCTGGTCGGACTACGTCGAACGGTTGCCGTGGGCGGAGACGCCCAGCTCTCGGCCAAGGTCTTCCTGCGTGCCGGCATGCGGTGGGATCGGCGAGAGGTCAAACGGCCAATCGGAGCATTTGGCGGAAGCATCAGCGTCCGTCGCGGCTTGTGGCTCGATGGGTATGTCACCCGCGGGCGCTCGAGGAGTCAGGGGTTCGGACTAGCGTTGCGTGCAGCGATGTAGCGTTCACGCGCCGGCCGTGTGCCTCAGGTGCTCATGGCTGTACGCCTCGGCGAGTTGTTGCTTCGCGAACGTCGTGTTACTCCGACCCAACTGCAGGAAGCGCTGACTTATCAGCGCGCCAACGGTGGCCGGCTGGGCACCAGTCTGGTCAAGCTCGGCATCCTTTCAGACGACGACATCAGCGATGTACTCAGCCGCCAGTACGGCGTAGCGGCGGTTGACCTCAAGGACTTTGCGTTCGACCCGGCGCTGCTGCGCCTCATTCCGGCCGAGACCGCCGCCAAGTACAACGTGATCCCGGTCGGACGATCGGGCAACACGCTCACCCTCGCGATGACCGACCCGACGAACGTCTTTGCGATGGACGACATCAAGTTCCGGACCGGCCTGCACGTCGAGCCTGTCGTCGCGTCCGAGACGGCCATCCAGGCGGCCATCACCCAGTACTACGGGTCGCCCAAGGATAAGAGCGCCGACAACGGCAAGGGCATCGACATCGTCAACAAAGCCCTCGAGGACCTGAACCTCGACATGCAGGAGGACCTGCAGGTCGTCCAGGGCGCGGAGGAGATCGACTCGGCGTCTCTCGAACGGCAGAGCGGCGAAGCGCCGGTCATCCGGCTGGCCAACGCGCTCTTCCTGGCGGCGATTCAGCGGGGCGCGAGCGACATTCACATCGAGCCGTACGAGAAGGAACTGCGCGTGCGGTTCCGCATCGACGGCGTGCTGCAGTCGGTGATGACACCGGCGCTCAAGTTCCGCGATCCGCTCGTGTCGCGAATCAAGATCATGGCGCGCCTGGACATCGCCGAGAAGCGGTTGCCCCAGGACGGCCGCATCAAGGCGCGGTTCAACGATCACGGCACGCTGCGCGAGATCGACTTCCGTGTTTCAGTGCTGCCCACGCTGTTCGGCGAAAAGGTCGTGCTTCGACTGCTCGACGCCAAGGGGCTCCGGCTCGACATGAGCCTCCTCGGATTCGACACCGAAGGTCTCAGGCGCTTCGATGGCGCGATCCGCAAGCCGTGGGGCATGGTGCTCGTGACCGGTCCGACAGGCAGCGGCAAGACGAACACGCTGTATTCCGCCCTCTCCCAGATCAATCAACCCGGCGTGAACATCATGACGGCCGAGGATCCGGTCGAATTCAACCTGCCCGGCATCAACCAGGTGCAGGTCAAGGAAGCGATCGGCATGACGTTCGCCGGCGCCCTGCGCTCGTTCCTTCGTCAGGATCCCAACATCATCCTCGTCGGCGAAATCCGTGACGCCGACACGGCCAGCATCGCGGTCAAGGCCGCGCTGACCGGGCACCTCGTGCTGTCGACTCTGCACACGAACGACGCGCCGAGCAGCATCAGCCGCCTCGTGAATATGGGCATCGAACCGTTCCTCGTGGCGAACTCGATCAACCTGCTCGCCGCGCAGCGCCTCGTCCGCAAGGTGTGCGAGGGGTGCAAGGAGCCTCACCAGATTTCGGAGTCGACCCTGCTCGAAGCCGCGATGCCCAAGGACCAGCTGCCGCACGTCAAGGCGATGAAGGGCCGGGGCTGCGACCGTTGCGGTGGCACCGGGTACAAGGGCCGGACGGGCGTGTTCGAAATCATGGAGATCACCGAAGGTCTCCGTGAGCTCGTGCTGAACAACCGTCCCGTCACCGAGCTCCGCGAGCACGCCGTCAAGGAAGGCATGTCGACGCTCCGCCAAAGCGGCCTCGCAAAGGTTCGCGATGGGGTCACGACGCTCGAAGAAGTTGTCCGAGAAACGATGTAGAGGCTGTCATGTCAAACCAGTTGAATCTTCCCGACCTACTCAAGGCCACCCAGGAAATGGGCGGCTCGGACCTGCACCTGTCGATGGGCTCGCCGCCGCAGGTGCGCGTGGACGGCCACCTCGAGCGGCTCGAGTATCCGGACCTGACGCCCGATGTAATCAAGGCGCTGGCGTACAGCGTCCTCACGGACGTCCAGAAGAAGAAGTTCGAAGAGACGTGGGAGCTCGATCTGGCGTTCGGTCTGCGCGGCGTCGGCCGCTTCCGCTGCAACGTGTTCAACCAGAAGGGCGCCGTTGGCGCCGTCTTCCGTCTGATTCCCGAGAAGATCCGCCCGCTCGAGGAATTGGGCCTGCCACCGGTGCTCTCCGAGCTCGCCGATCGTCCGCGAGGGCTCGTGCTCGTCACCGGCCCGACCGGCAGCGGTAAGTCGACCACGCTCGCGGCGATGGTCGACCGCATCAACATCGCGAAGAAGGCGCACATCCTCACGATTGAGGACCCGATCGAATACCTGCACCAGCACAAGACCGCGCTGGTCAACCAGCGCGAGCTTCACGCAGACACGCAGAGCTTCAGCATGGCGCTTCGCGCGGCGTTGCGCGAGGACCCGGACGTCGTTCTCGTCGGCGAGTTGCGCGATCTCGAGACGATGGAGGCCGCGCTGAAGCTGGCCGAAACGGGCCACCTCACCATGGCCACGCTGCACACCAACTCTGCGGCCCAGACGATCACGCGAATCATCGACGCGTTTCCGGCGCACCAGCAGGCGCAGATCCGGACGCAGCTCTCCCTCGTCCTCGAAGGCATCGTCTGTCAGGCGCTGCTGCCGAAGGTGGGGGGCAAGGGCCGGTGTGCGGCGCTGGAGATTCTCGTGGCGACGCCGGCCATCCGCAATCTCATCCGCGACGACAAGATCCACCAGATCTACGGCACGATGCAGACCGGCCAGGAAAAGCTCGGCATGCAGACGATGAATCAGTCGCTGGCCAGGTTGGTGGAGAAGCGCCTGATCACCAGGGACGCAGCGCTTGCGACCACGTCGCTCCGCGATGAGCTTCTCTCGATACTCGAGCGTCCGACGCCGGCCGGAGCGAACGGCGCACCGGGAATGCCGCCACGAAGAATGCCTGTGGCTCAGGGGGTTAGATGACAACGTACGCATGGGTCGGCCGCACCCGTAACGGCCAGATCGTCAAGGGCGAACGCGCGGCCGAATCCCAGGACGCGCTCAACGCGATCCTCAAGCGGGAACAGATCCAGGTCACCAAGATCAGCGCGGCGGCGCGCAAGGAAGAGCGCTATCGGCGCATTCCCGCCCGCAGTCTCGCGATCTTCACGCGACAGTTCTCCGTCATGGTCGACGCGGGCCTGCCACTCGTGCAGTGCCTCGAACTGCTCGCCAAGGAAGAGCCGGACAAGCGGCTGGCCGCCGCCATCGATCAGGTCCGCCTGGACGTGGAGGCCGGCTCGACGCTGGCCGACGCGATGCAGAAGCGGCCGTACGCGTTCGACGCGCTCTTCACGAACATGGTGGCCGCCGGCGAAGCGGGCGGCATTCTCGATGTCATTCTGCAGCGCCTGTCGACGTTCATCGAGAAACAGGCCAAGCTGGTCTCGCAGGTGAAGTCGGCGATGATCTATCCGGTCGCCGTTCTCAGCATCGCCGCCATTGTTGTCACCGTGATCATGGTGAAGGTCGTACCGACCTTCACGACGCTGTTCGAAGGTCTCGGGGCAACCTTGCCGTTCACGACACTGGCCGTGATCTGGATGAGCAAGAAGACGATCATCGCCCTGCCGTTCCTGGCGGGGGGCGGCGTCCTCGGCGGGTATATGTTCAAGCGGTACTACGCCACTACGGCCGGCCGTCTTCGCGTGGACGCGATCATGCTCAAGCTGCCGATGCTCGGCGTGATCTTCAAGAAGGTTGCTGTGGCCCGGTTCTGCCGGACGCTGTCGACGCTCATCAGCTCGGGTGTTCCCATCATGGACGGCCTCGAGATCACCGCGAAGACCTCGGGCAACGCGATTATCGAAGGCGCCATTCGCATGGTGCGCAGCCGAATCGAACGCGGCGAGACGATTGCCGCGCCGCTGCGGGGAACGGGAATCTTTCCCCCGATGGTCGTCCAGATGATCGGCGCCGGCGAGAGCACGGGCGCCTTGGACGCGATGCTCGCGAAGATCGCGGACTTCTACGAAGACGAAGTGGACGTTGCCGTGAAGGGATTGCTGACGGTTCTGGAGCCCATCCTCATTGCCGTCCTCGGCGTCATCGTCGGCACGATCGTCATCGCGATGTATCTGCCGCTGTTCGATTTGATCAACCAGCTGTCGTAACCAAAACCGCGAGGCGGCCTGACAGAAGTGTCAGGCCGCCTCAATCCGAAGAAGGCAACCGGGGGCGGGCACTGCGCGCGCCTGCCGCTAAACGACTGATTACACACTGGTTATCTCGGCCGGAGATCGCCCGCGCCTGTGGCATCTGCGTTGCCTAGTCGTGGACCCGGTAAGAAAAGCGCAATCGTTTTGCATTGAGGAGAGATTCGAAAATGAAACGCACCAGCGACCAGGGCTTTACGCTCATCGAACTGCTGATCGTCGTCGCGATTATCAGCATCATTGCGGCTATCGCGGTTCCCGGACTGCTCCGCGCGCGAATGACCGGTAACGAGACATCAGCGATTGCGTCAATGAAGGTGACGACGTCGTCGCAGGTGGCGTACTCAGCGGCGTGCGGCAATGGTGCCTACGCTGCCACCTACGTAGTTCTCGGCACGCCTCCGAACCCCGGCGGCGAGGGCTTCATCTCGAAGGACCTCGGCTCCGTGGCGGCTCCCCAGAAGAGCGGCTACAACTTCACGATGGCAGCCGGCGCGGGCTCCGCGGCGGGTCCGAACGACTGCAACGGCACGGCGACGATCACGGCCTACTACGCGACGGCTCGTCCGCAGACGAACGGCACGACGGGCACGCGTTCGTTCGCGACGAACGCCGGCAACACGATTTGGCAGCTGTCGGGCGGCACCGCTCCGACGGAGCCTTTCGGCGCGCCGGCGACCCCGATTCAGTAGGTCCAACAAAACATGGAGCGGCCTGACGCTTTCGTCAGGCCGCCCATCCGGCCGAGGCCGGTCCAGGGGTCGGGAAGGGAATGGCGAGGGGTCGTAAGTCATTGCAGCAGAGTCAATTACCCTGACGCGTTCCAAACCGGGGGCAGCCTGGTACCAACGTTGCCTATAGAGGGGACGGCTAGACGGTCCAGGGAATCCCGGTGCCGGGGAACGCAGGCACTTGCACAGTGAGTTTGGTGAGCGGTTTTTTTTTCTTCGAGGAGAGAGTCAAATGAGAGGCAAGAACGAACAGGGTTTTACACTCATCGAGCTGCTGATCGTCGTTGCGATCATCAGCATCATTGCGGCGATCGCGGTTCCCGGACTGCTTCGTGCGCGTATGACCGGTAACGAGACGTCGGCGATTGCGTCGCTCAAGGTGACGACGTCGTCTCAGGTGGCGTACTCGGCGGCGTGCGGCAACGGCGCCTACGCAGCCAGCTACGTCGTGCTCGGCACGCCCCCGAACCCAGGCGGCGAGGGCTTCATTTCGAAGGACCTCGGCTCCGTGGCGGCTCCGCAGAAGAGCGGCTACAACTTCACACTCGTGGCGGGCACGGGTTCCGCGGCAGGTCCGAACGACTGCAACGGCACGGCGACCATCACGGCCTACTACGCGACGGGCGTTCCGCAGACGAACGGCACGACCGGTACGCGTGCGTTCGCTGTGAACGCGGGCAACACGATCTGGCAGCTCTCGGGCGGCACGGCTCCGACGGAGCCCTTCGGCGCCCCGGCGACCCCGATCCAGTAAGCACGCGGAGACTCATCAGACCGGGGGTCAGGTTTCAACGCCTGACCCCCGGTTTGTTTTTGTGGCGTCCGGGAAACGCGGCGCCTGTGGTACAAACGACGCGTATGTCCGCTCGATCCCGCTGGCTCATTCTCGTCCTGGCGCTTGTGGGACTGGGGTTTGCGTCAGCCTCAACCTGGGTTCACTACAAGCTTCTGACGGACGCGTCGTACACGAGTCCCTGCGACATCAACGCGACCTTCAACTGTTCGCAGGTGTACCTGAGTCCGTACGGGTCAATCGGCGGCGTGCCCGTGGCGATCGGCGGGATGTTCTGGTTCGGTCTCGTGGCCCTGGTCGCCGCCTTCGCTACGACGGGGAAGGCCTCGCCGGCCGGTACGTATCTGTTTCTGCTCGGCACCGTGGGGCTTGCGGTCATCCTCTATATGGCGTTTCGCTCCTACCAGCTCCAGACTGCGTGCGTGCTTTGCCTGGGCACGTACGCTTCCGTCGCCGCCATTTTCATCGTTTCAGGCTCAGCATCCTCGGTACCCATGACTCAGATTCCTGCTCGTCTTGCCGGTGACATTGCCGCTGCGCTCCGCCGGCCGCTCGTCACATTGTTCGCGCTGTTCTTGATTGCCGGTACGGTCGGCATGGCGGCGACGTTCCCGAAGGAGGGCACCAGGCCGCAGCCGCAGTCCGCCGCACCGACGGCCCAGGCGACACAGGACTTCACGACAGCCTGGAACGCCCAGCCCCGCGTCGATCTCGGCATTCCAGCCGACGGTGCCAAAGTCGTCATCGTGAAGTTCAACGACTACCAGTGTCCCGGTTGCCGCGAGACGCACGAGTGGTACAAACCCGTGCTCGCCAAATTCCAGCAGAGCAATCCCGGCGCTGTGAAGTACATCCTCAAGGACTGGCCGTGGAGCACGAACTGCAACTTCAACGCAGGCAGAACGCTGCATCCGGCCGCGTGCGAAGCGGCCGCGGCGGTGCGGATGGCTCGAGAGCAGGGTAAGGCCAAGGAAGTTGAGATGGAGGAGTGGCTCTACGGTAATCAGCTGGCGAATCCCGCCGCGGTCAAGTCAGCGGTGCAGAAGATCCTCGGCATTACTGATTTCGATCGCCGGTACCCCCAGAAGGTTGCCGATATTCGTCGCGACATCGCCGACGGCGGCGCGCTGCGCATCCAATCGACGCCGACGCTGTTCATCAATGGCGTGCGCATCGAGGCCTTGATGCCGCCCCAGTACTTCGAACTCGCGATTCAGATCGAACTGAACAAGAAGTAAGGTACCGCGCCCACGGCATGGCGACCGTTGTCCGCACCGACGGCCTGACCAAGGACTTCAAGACGGGGTTCTGGCGCCCGCGATCTCATCGCGGGCTCGATGGACTCACGCTTGAAGTACCCTCCGGAGGCGTGTTCGGCCTGCTCGGTCCCAACGGTGCCGGCAAGAGCACGACGCTGAAGCTCCTGCTGAATCTGCTGCGTCCCACCTCGGGCCGCGCCGAAATCCTCGGTCACGCGCCCGGAGATCCCCGGGCGCACGCGCGCATCGGCTTTCTGGCCGAGAACCCTGTTTTCTACGACTACCTGACCAGTGAAGAACTGCTGGTCTATTTCGCCGGCCTGTGTGGTTTCAGCGCCGCGGATTGCCGCGCGCGAGCTGCCCGCGTGTTGGACATGGTCGGGATCGGCGCGGATCGCCGGCGGCCTATGCGCCAGTACTCGAAGGGCATGGTGCAGAGGGTCGGGCTGGCCCAGGCGCTCGTCGGCGACGCCGAGTTCGTGATTCTGGATGAGCCCATGTCCGGGCTGGATCCGATCGGCCGGCGTGACGTCCGCAACATCATCATCAATCTCAGGGACGAAGGGCGAACCGTCCTCTTCAGCTCCCACATCCTTTCCGATGCGGAGTTGCTCTGCAACCGTGTCGCGATACTCGCGAAGGGCAAGCTCGTGGGCGCGGGCCTGCTCTCGGAGCTCACGGCAGGCGGCAGCCGCGGCTGGGAAATCGTCGCGACCGGCGTGCCTGCCGCCTTCGTCGCGCGCCTGGCACACCGGGGGATCAAAACGTCCGGAATCAGCGATGGGAGATATGCGTTCGAGCTGCCGGCGGACTCAGCACCGGAGCCCTTCATCGCGGAGATGGCCGCGGCAGGCGGCGCACTCGTCTCGGTGACAGGTTTGCGCACGACGCTCGAGGACGTATTTCTGGAGCGTGTCCGATGATCGCCAGGCGCATAGGGCTGGTCGCGTGGCACGTCTTCAAAGAGAGCGTGCGCGATCGCGTGCTCTACGGCATCGGGGCGTTCGCGCTGCTGCTCGTCATCGGGGCCATCGCCATCGGCCAGATCACGGCCGGGCAGGATGTGAAGATCATCAAAGATCTGGGACTCGCCACGATCGAGATCGCAGGCGCGGTGATGACGATCTTCATCGGCGTCGGCCTGGTCGCCCGTGAGATCGAACGCAAGAGCATCTTCGGTCTGCTTGCCAAACCGCTTCCTCGGTGGCAGTTCATCGTGGGCAAGTACTTCGGCTTGCTGCTGACGATCGCCGTGAACATCTGGGTCATGGCCCTGGCGCTCATGGGTGTGCTCGCTTGGATGGCCTGGTCGTCGCCGGAGAGTGTGCGCCTCAGCTGGAGCGCGCCCGCGGTGGATCCACGGCTGCTCCTCGTCGTCGCCATGGTGACGCTCGAGATGGCGCTGCTCACCGCGGTGGCGCTGTTCTTTTCGACCTTCTCGTCGAGCGCGCTCGTGTCCGTGGGGTTGACGGTCGGCATCTTCGTCGCGGGCCTGCTGAGCCAGGACCTGCGCCACTTCGGCGACATGGTGGTCGCACCGCCGTTCGTCATTTCACTGGTGTCGTCCATCGGCTGGGCGCTTCCTGCGTTTGCAGCCTTCGACATCAAAGGCCAGGTCGTTCACGGGTTGCCCGTGGCGAGTGGCTTCGTGTTGCACACGGCGCTCTATGCCGTCATCTACTCCGCGGCGATGCTCGGGGCGTCCGTGTACGTATTCAGCCGCCGGGAGTTCAAGTGAAGCGGCAGGCCACGGCTCTGCTTGTGGCTGCGGTGACCGCCTCCGGCATCGGATTGGCGGGGATCACCCTTCGTGCTCGCGACGAGCACTTCGCACTGCCGCCGATCGACGACCGCCTGATGTACCTGCGGTCGGGCCGTACGGCGGGCCGGCTGGCACTGTCCTTCGACAACCTGCTTGCTGACGTGTACTGGATTCGCACCATCCAGCACTACGGACGCGACTACAAGAACCGGAAGCGCGAGAACAGGTTCGAATTGCTGCCGTCACTCCTCGACATGACGACAGCCCTGGATCCGCAGTTTCTGATCGCGTATCGATTCGGGGCCATCTTCATGGCGCTTTCGCCGCCGGATGGCCCGGGCAGGCCGGATCTGTCGATTGCACTCCTCGAAAAGGGGCTGGCCGCGAATCCGGATACCTGGCAGCTGGCGCACGATCTGGCATTCACGCACTACCTCTACACCGGCGACTTTGCGGCCGCTGCCGCGTGGTTCAAGCGCGCCGCCGCCATGCCCGGAGCGCCTGAGTGGATCGGTCCGCTGGCGGCAATCACCGCCGCGCGCGGCGGCGATCGCCAGGGCGCACGGCAGATGCTGAGTGAGCTCGGCCGCACGCAGGAGGACTACATCCGGCGTGCCGCTCTGCGAACGCTGGCCCAACTCGACGCGCTCGATCGTATCGACCTGGTCGAGCAGGATGTCGCGAGATTCCGTGCGATGACAGGACGTGATCCGGCCGGTTGGGCCGAGATGATCAGGGCGGGCGTGATCCCCAGCGTGCCCGTGGACCCCGCGAACACGCCGTTTGTCTACGACGCCGTCACGCGCCGAGTGACGCTTTCAACGGAATCGCCGCTGATGCCGCTGCCGCCGATGCTGAAATCCAGATGAACGCCATCCTTCTGCCGATCCTCGGTGTCTTCGGGCTGATGATCGGCAGCTTCCTCAATGTCTGCATCGCGCGGCTCCCGGCGGGTGAGTCCATCGTCTCGCCCGGATCGAAATGCCCGAAGTGCGGGAAGCCGATCGCGTGGCACGACAACGTACCGGTGCTGAGCTGGATGCTGCTTGGCGGCAAGTGCCGGGACTGTGGCGCAGGTATTTCGATCAAGTATCCAATCGTCGAGGCCATCACCTCACTGTGTTTTCTGGCCCAGGGCGTTGTCTATGGCGACGATCTGCCGCTGCTCGGCGCGCGGCTGCTTTTCACCGCCATGCTCATCGTGCTCTTCGGCACGGACCTCGAGACGATGAGGTTGCCGAACGTCATTACGTACCCGGGAATCGTGATTGGCCTGGGTCTGAGCGTGGTGCTTCCGCCGGGGATCGTCGCGGCCGCGATCGGCGCGGCCCTCGGCGCCGCGATTCCCTGGACGATCCGCTGGATCTGGGAGCGCTTGCGTGGCGTCGAAGCGATGGGCCTCGGCGACGTGAAGATGCTCGCGATGATCGGCGCCTTCCTCGGCTGGAAGCAGGTCTGGGTCGTTCTGTTCCTCGCGAGCCTGACCGGCGCGATTGGTGGCATCGTGATTCTGAAGCTCCGCGGCCGGTCGATGGCCAGCCGGATTCCGTTCGGGACCTACCTGGCGGTCGCCGCGTTCGTGGCGTCGCTCGTCGGCGAGGATCTCGTGACCTGGTACGTCGGCCTCTACAACTACTGAGTCATCTCCCTTTCTCCAACGCGCATTGAGTTCGCCGTTGGAGATTCTCCAACACGCTGGTGGCGATCGTGCGGTTTGCACGGCGATTCGGCTGGATCGCGCGTTGCAATAGATCGGCGTCATGCGCCATCGGACCGATGCGGGAATGACGTTGATCGAGGTGTGCCTGGCGATGCTGGTTCTCGGGACCGCTGCGTTGGCATCGGCCCACCTGTTCGCTCTGACGCTGAAAATGGTTGCGGGCGCGCGGATGCAGTCAGTCGCCACGATGCTAGCCGCGCAGAGGGTCGAGCAGCTCAGGGCGTCCGGGTGGCAGGTTGCAGGCACCATTGCGACCCTGCCGTCGTCTCCAGCGAACTCGCTCGGTACGAACTCCGCGGGTTTCGTCGAGTATTTCGATCAGAACGGTCACTCAGTGGGCAGTGGCGTGATCCCGCCGTCCACCGCGGTCTACATCTGCAGGTGGTTCGTCGACTCCCATCCCTGGAATCCCTCGGAGATGCGGGTGATACGTGTCCTCGCCACGTTTGTCACCCGGGATCAGCAGGCACAGCCGGGCGCACTCCGGCGCCGGCTCGCTGACGAGGCATTGGTCACCACGATGCTGACCAGAAAGGTCCAGTGATGTTCTCTCTCGTTGAGTCCATGGTCGCGCTCGGATTGACGATGGTGTTGATGGGATCGGTAGTGCCGCTGGTGTCCATGAATGCGAGAGGATCTGCAGTCGCGCCGGAGCTGCTTGACGAACAGCAGCGGGCAAGGCTCGGCGCAGACGCCATCGCGTGGGATCTGATGGCCGCAGGCAGAGGCCTCTCTGTGAGCCCCCACGCAGGACCGCTCATTGCCAGCTTCCCGCCGGTGCTGCCGCGCCGCCTCGGGCTTACAGGCGCGGACCCGTTCAACGTCGCGCGTGCCGACGCAATCACGATCATCGCCGCATCGGCTTCACAGGCGCAGTCGGTGCTCTTGCAGCCCGTAACGGGTCCCAACGACGTTCTTACGCTTGATGCAACCGTGGGTTGTCCCGCGGGCACGCAAGTCTGCGGTCTCCAGCAGGGAAGCACGGCCCTGCTGTTTGACGGCGCGGGCGCGTTCGATCTCATTGGAATTCTCGGATTGCAGGGACCCACGGCCACGTTTCAACTTCACCAGGCCGGGAACCCCGGTCTCGCGTACGCCGCGGGTGCAGCAATCGCCGAGGCAGAGCAGCACACCTACTATTTCGACGCGGTCAATCGGCAGTTGCGCCACGCGGACGGCGCGCATACTGATGTGCCGGTCGTGGACAACGTCGCATCGGTCGCCTTCGAGTACTTCAGCGAGGGTCTCACCAGTCTTCCGCTGACGGCATTCACTGACGGACCGTGGCTGGGATCCGGCGGCAATCAGTTCGACTCGGACTTGCTGCGTGTGCGGCTCGTGCGCGTGACGCTCCGCGTGCAGGCCGGGAATCCTGTCCTGCGCGGCGCCCATGCCGTGCCCGACTACACACTCAGGTTCGACGTAGCTCCGCGCAACATGAATCCTGGGAAATAGCACGATGACCAAATTGAAATCCGGCGGGCGAGAGAGGGAGGAGGGTAGCGCGCTCCTGATGGCTCTGCTGGCCGCAGCCCTCCTGGCTGGGCTTGGCCTGGCTCTTGCGGGTCTTGGGAGCGTGGAGACGGTCATTGCGAGCAACCACCGGGCCGCCGGTCAGCTGGTCCTGGCGGCGGACGCGGGTGTGGAGGCCGTTCTTGGTGAGCTCCCGCCAGTCTCTGACTGGACCGACGTTCTTAGCGGTCTCGTGACCTCTCAGCTTGCGGGCCATGCAGTGCCGCCCGTCGGGCCGGGCGAACCGCCGCTGACGCTGGCGCAACTGACTATGGCAATTCAGACCGAATTCGGCAGGTTGGGATCGTGGGGATCGAACACGCCTCAGTGGCGGATGTTCGGCCACGGCTGGTTGCGGGAACTCGTGCCGGCCGCGGCTCCCGACGGCGACGAGTTCATTGCGACTTTCGTCGCGGATGACGTGGGTGAGTCCGACGCCAACCCGATGGCCGACAGCAACAATCGGATCCAGATCGCTGCGCGCGCGTCCGACAGCCGAGGCGCGCATCGCACGCTGCTCGTCACCGTTGAGAAAACTCTTGGGACGTCGGGGATCCCCGGCGTCCGTGTGCTTTCGTGGAAGGAGTTGCAATGAACATCCTCTGGCAGATGCCGGCCGTGGTCCTGGCCGTGCTGGCGTGGCTCTCGTCGCCGACGACCGGTCTCGTAGACATCGCGCAACGCGAGGCATTTCGCCGGGCCGCGATGCCGAAGGCACAGGCGTCGTTGAGCAACCTCGGACTTCCGAGTGATGCGGTGCCCTCGTCGGCGGTGTCGATGCCGCCGTCGGAAGTCAAACCCGCCGGCGATCCGGCGGCGAAGCCTGCGGACGCGGCTGCTGTTCCGGAGAAGCCGGAGAAGAAGGATCCGCCCCGCGAGGAGAGCTGGTGGCGAAACAAGATGAACGAGCTGCGCGCGGCCGCCGAAAAGGACCAACTGTCCGCGGATGCGCTCCAGTCGCGGATCAACGCACTGAAGACGGACTCCGTGAACATCGACGATCCCATCAAGCAGACGAAAGCCAGGATGGATCTGGTGAAGGCGATGGACGAGTTCGACAAGACGAAGAAGCAGGTCGAGGCCGACAACCGGGCCGTCGCGGCACTGCAGGAAGACGCGCGCCGCTTCAATATTCCGCCCGGCTGGATTCGCTAGCCGGCGGCCCGGCTTCTCGCCCGGTGTTCAGCTGAGGCCGATCGCGCGAAGAGCCGGTTCGAGCTCGGCTCGCGTGACGTCCTTGACGATCTGCGTCTGACCGATACCGGCGCTCAACACGAAATGGAGGGTCCCGGCGACGCGCTTCTTGTCGTGCGTCGTTGCGTCAATGACATCCGCGACCGTCAGGTCGGCAACGCCGGGTAGTGGCCCCAGCCGGTGGACCAATTCCGAGACAGCGTCCGCGTCGCCCTGCGGCATCAGACCGCGCGCCCGTGAGATGTGCGCGGCCGCCAGCATGCCGTAACCAATCGCTTCGCCGTGACGGAATCTCCGGTAGCTCGTCACGGCCTCGAGTGCGTGGCCAATCGTGTGACCGAAGTTCAGCACGCGTCTGGGGCCCGCCTCGAATTCATCCGCGCTCACAATGTCCGCTTTGATCCGGCAGCATTCCGTGATGACAGGCGCCAATGTTTCGGCGTTTCGTGAGAGCAGTTTTCTCACCTGAGTCGCGACACGTTCGAACAGCGGCCGTGACGCAATCACGCCATACTTCACGACTTCGTAGAGGCCCGCACGGAACTCCCGGCGCTTGAGCGTGCCGAGGACGGTGGGATCTGCGATCACGAGCGCCGGAGGGTGAAATGCGCCCACCAGGTTCTTGCCGGTGGGGAGATTCACGCCGACTTTTCCACCGATCGCGCTGTCGACCTGGGCCAGAAGCGTTGTCGGGATCTGGACGTACGTCAGGCCGCGCAGGTAGCTGGCGGCCGCGAATCCAGCGACATCGCCCACGACGCCGCCTCCGAAGCCGATGATCGTGGCCGCGCGGTCGATACCGCGGCCGGCAAACGCATCATAAAGACCCGAGAGCGAGCGCAGCGTCTTCGCCCGTTCGCCGTCGGCCATCAGCACGGGATCGCCGGCCGTGAGGGAGGACACGCGATCGCCTTGCGCGGTCCAGATAGGGGCCGACGACACGACGGTTGCGGGCAGAGAGAGAGAGGCCGCCTCCATCAGCGAGCGCGCCTGCTGCAGGACGCCGGCGCCGACGATGACCGAGTATTTGTGGCGGGCGCTCGTGACTTCTATCCGAACGGACGAGGCGGATTCGTTTCCCGGAGCCAAGGGTTGCTAGGATAGCAGGATAGCGAGGTCGCCTTTGTCCGAGCAGAAGAAGGATTCGTTCGTCACGGAGATCACTCCCCGATCGGAGGATTTCTCGCGCTGGTACCTGGACGTTGTTCGTCGAGCCGAGCTGGCCGACTACTCGCCCGTCAAGGGCTGCATGGTCATTCGTCCCTACGGCTACGCGATCTGGGAGCACATCCAGCGGTTGCTCGACCGCCGCTTCAAGGACACCGGGCACGTCAACGCGTACTTCCCGCTGTTCATTCCCGAGTCGCTGCTCATGAAAGAGAAGGAGCACGTCGAGGGATTTGCGCCACAGGTGGCTTGGGTCACGCGCGGCGGCGACGAAGAGCTCGAGGAGAGGCTCATCGTCCGGCCGACATCCGAGGTCATCATCGGCACGATGTACGCGAAGTGGATCAAGTCCTGGCGGGATCTGCCTGTCCTGATCAACCAGTGGGCGAACGTAGTCCGCTGGGAGAAGGTCACGCGTCCGTTTCTGCGCACCACCGAGTTCCTGTGGCAGGAAGGGCACACGGCTCACGAAACCGCTGACGAGGCCGAAGAGGAGACGTTGAAGATCCTCGGCATCTACAAGGAGTTCGCGGAAAACGAACTGGCGATGCCCGTCGTGGACGGCATCAAGAGTGACAGTGAGAAGTTCGCGGGCGCATCACGCACCTACTCGATCGAGGCGCTGATGGGTGACGGTCGCGCGCTTCAAGCCGGGACGTCGCATAACCTCGGCCAGAACTTCGCAAAGGCGTTCGAGATTCAGTTCCAGGGCCGCGACAAAACCGTGCAGAACGTCTGGACGACTTCGTGGGGCGTTTCCACGCGTCTCATCGGCGGCGTCATCATGACGCACGGCGACGACAGCGGCCTCGTGCTGCCGCCCAACATCGCGCCCTATCAGGTCGTCATCATTCCGATTCCTCGTGGGAACTGGAAGGAGACGGTGCTGCCGAAGGCCGAGGCCATTCGCGCCGAGCTCGCCGCCGCCGGCATCCGTGTGAAGCTCGATGCGAGCGAAGAGAACTCGCCCGGCTGGAAGTACGCCGAATGGGAACTGCGGGGCGTCCCCCTGCGCGTCGAGATAGGGCCGAAGGACATCGAGAAGGCGCAGGTCTTCTCCGCCCGGCGCGACACGCGAGAGAAGGCCGCGATTCCGTTCGACGGCCTCGTAGGACGCGTGCAGGAGATCCTGCAAGAGATTCAGGCGAACCTCCTGGCGCGGGCGCGTCAGTTCAGAGAAGAGCACACTACGGACGTCGCGTCGTGGGACGAGTTCGTCGCTGCAATGTCAGGCCGGCCGGGTTTCGTGATCGCGGCGTGGTGCGGCGAAGCAGACTGCGAAGCGGCGATCAAGACCGAAACTCAGGCCACGCTGCGGAACATTCCGCTCGCGTCTCCCAGAGTCGAGGGCACCTGTGTGAAATGCGGGAAGCCCTCGCACGTCAGGGCCTGGTTCGCGAAGGCCTACTGAAGCAAAAAGGGCGCCGGGGTTTCCCCTGGCGCCCTTTGTTCTGAACTTCGAAGTCTGAACTTCGAACCTGCTCTTACTGGAGCCGCACGACGAGTGCGGCACGGCGGTTGAGGCGTCGCGTCTCTTCGCGGTCGTTGTCGAACTTCGGCCGCTCCTCGCCATAGCTCACGACCGTCAAGCGCCCCGCATCGATGCCCCGGCTTGTGAGGTAGTCGCGCACTGCCTGTGCGCGGCGCTCGCCGAGCGCCTGGTTGTACTCGGTCGTGCCGATGTTGCAGGTGTGGCCTTCGATGGTCAGTCGCAGCGTGGAGTCCGCCTGCATCGCCGTCACCGCGTCACCCAGGATCTGCAGCGCGTCCGCCCGCAGCGTGTAGCGATCGAAGTCGAAGTGCACGTCCTCGAAGGTGTATTCCTTGCGGGGTGGCGCGACGACCGTGACCGTCACGTTCGAGCTCGCCGTGCCGCCCTTGCCGTCGTTTACCGTGACGGTGAATTGCACGGGACCGGTCTGCTGCGGCGCTGTCCACTGGCTCTGCCGTGCGTTTGGGCTGGCGAATGTTCCCGCGCCGTACTTCCACGCGTAGGTCAGAGGATCGCCGTCAGGATCCTGCGCATCTGCGGAAATCATTGAGGTTCGTCCGATTTCCACGCGGCATGGATCGCAGAGCGCCTGGACGACCGGCGGCCGGTTTGCCGGCGGCGGCGGTGGTGGCGGTGGCGGCGGTGGAGGAGGCGGGGGCGGTGGCGGTGGTGGCGGCGGAGGCGCTGCATGACGCGCGCTCGACCCAGGATGGAACCCGATCCTCACCTGCACGCCGGTCTTGTCCCACTGCGGACCGCCGAAGACGCCCAGCGCCGGCACTGCCGCCGCATCGTCGCGGCTCGCCATGTTGAAGTTGCCGCTCAGCGCGGCGCCAAAGTAGAAGCCGTTTGCTGCGCGCCAGGTGAGTCCCACCTTGCCGATGACAGGGCTCCGAACGGTTGACGTCGCCGGGGCGACGGAGTTGTCCTCACCGATGAGGCTGGCTGGCGCAGTGATTGTGTCCTCGAAGTAGCGCTCACCAAAGAGCTCAGTAGAGACATACAGCCCCGCCGGCGCCCCGAAACCAGCGCCCACACCCCAGCGCAGGCCGTTGGTGAGGTCGTACCCACTCGGGTTGCCGCGCACCATCAGGCCCGCATAGCCCGAGAAGTCCGTCGTCGACTTGCGTGTCGACACGATGCCGTCGAACTGCGCGTCGAGTTTGCCGGACGATGCGCCGCTGTCCTTGTCACCGGTCGGCAGCTTGACCTGTCCGCGCAGGGCAAACGCGAGAGGCTTGGGACTGGAGGCGAGAAGGTTGACCTTGCCGCCGACCCAGAAGTCGCCAAGCTGATTGCCGATCCAGCCCTGACGAACGCGCGGGTAATCGACGACGATGCCGCCGCCTGTGCCGGTCTTCGCCTCGGACGGTCCGCTGGTGAAAAAGATCGGCCGGACGTCGCGGTCGATTCGGGTCAGGATCGTCCAGCTGCCGAATAGCTCGACGCGATTGTTCAGACCGTAGGCGAACGTCGCTGGGAAGCGCGAAATATCCGTGAAGCCCTGCCCGTCGTCGACGTTCACGTACTGGAAGCTGATGGCCCACTTCTTCTTCAGCAGAACTTCGGCCGTAGGCACGAACCAGATGCCGGTGTCGCCCTGCGGCGTGCTGAACCCCGGGCGGCGCTCTTCGGCAGCTGGCGGGGGCGTCTGCGTGCCCTGAGCACTGGCAGTCGTAGCCCCAACGCCGAGGACCAGGACTGAAACCAACCCTGCAGAAGCCATGTTCCTGATGGTGAGCATTTTGAGTTCCTCGGGCGCCAAATAGGGCCGGCGGATTCACATTTCCGGCTGAAAGAGCCGATGACTACGCCGTCTGCAATGGTAGTACCCGGCGCGACGTAGAGTCAACGAAAACGGGCGCCGGGCGGTATACTCGAATGGTCTTTACGCGGTTCTAGGAGTTATCCATGGGTCCAATTGGCCTTCCCGAAATGCTCATCATCCTCGTCGTGGCCCTGATTTTCTTTGGCCCGAGGAAGCTGCCGGAGCTCGGCCGATCGCTCGGCCGGAGCATCAACGAGTTCAAGCGGGCGTCCAACGACCTGCGCAATACGCTCGACGATGAAATCCGCGCTGAGGAGCGCAAGACGGTCGCGCCCCCCAACCCGACCGATCCGGCAAACCTGCCGTCCCCAGCGGCGCCCGAGACCGTCGCGCGCCAGCAGGGCTCCGAGAGCTAGCCGCCCGTCCACCCCATGTCTGATCCCGATATCGTGGCCCTCGACGAGGACCTCGAGCAGTCGTCCGAGGGAGCGGAAGACCGCTCACGGATGAGTTTTTTGGACCACCTGGATGAGCTGCGCAAGCGCATCATCTACTCGCTCTACGCCCTGATCGCGTGCTGCCTCGTCGCGTTCTTCTTCTGGCAGCCGCTCTTCACCTACTTCGTCAGGTTCTTCGGCGCCTACGGCGGCAAGCTCGTTTACACGGAGCCGATGGCCGGCTTCATGTTCAGCCTGCAGTTGACCGTCCTGCTGGGAGTGATCGCAGCGGCGCCATTCATTTTTTCGCAGCTGTGGCTGTTCGTTGCGCCCGGCCTCTATACCCGCGAGAAGCGTGTCGTGATCCCGTTCGTGCTGTGCTCGTCGGCGTTGTTCTTCGCCGGCGCGTACTTCGGGCACCGGCTGGGGTTCCCGGCCATGTGGCAGTTCTTCGCCAGTTATGAGATTCCCGGGCTGACGTACATGCCGGCCCTCGACATCACGTTCGGGTTCTACGTGAAGGTGATTCTGGGACTGGGGCTTACGTTCCAGATGCCGATGCTGGTGTATTTCCTGGCGCGGTTCGGTATCGTCTCCGCGAAGTTCCTCGCCAAACAGTTCAGATATGCCGTGCTGATCATCTTCATCATTGCGGCGGTCATCACGCCGAGCGCGGATGTCGTGACGCAGGCGATTTTTGCAGCGCCCATGCTCGTGCTTTACGTGCTGAGCATCGGCGTCGCGTGGATATTCGGCAAACCGAAACCGAAGGAGTCGTAATGCGGACCAAGGGGATACCAGCGGCGGCCGGAGTGGTCGTGCTGTCAACGCTCGCAGGCGGCCTCGTTGGGGCAACCTCGCACGCGGCGACGGACCGCATCGACGACAGGCTCCGCATGTACACGAGCGCGCTTTCCGCGATCGAACGCGAGTATGTCGAGCCGGTGGAGAGCTCCAGGCTCGTCTACGGATCCATCGACGGCATGCTCAGGACGCTCGATCCGCATTCGAGCTTTCTCGAACCAAAGCAGTACGAGCGGCAGCGGGAGCAGATGTCCGGGCGCTATCCCGGCATCGGAATCAGCATCCTTTCGCTCGACGGACAGATCACGGTGACGAAACTGTTCGAGGGTTCGCCCGCGTACCGCGCGGGTATCCGGCGCAACGACGTCATCGCGCGCGTGGGCCAACCAGTTCCGGGCAAGACGCCGCGCACGATCGCCTGGGAAGATACAAAGGGCTGGGGGACCGAAGAAGTCGTCAAGCGCGTTCGCGGACCGAAGGGGACGACGGTCGAGATTTCCATCCGTCGTCCCGGCGTTGACACTCTGATCGATCTCACCGTCGAACGCGATCAAATCAACATGAGCACAGTCACGACGGCGTTCATGATTGCCCCCGGGACCGGATACGCGCGGCTGCAGGACTTCTCGGAGACGACCGACGAGGAGTTGGGTGAGGCTCTGAAGAAGCTCAAGGTTGCCGGCATGCAGCGGTTGATGCTCGATCTGCGCGACAACCCCGGCGGCCCGCTCGATCAGGCGATCGCCGTGTCCAGCCGGTTCCTCAAGCGCGGTCAGATGGTCGTGCAGACCAAGGGACGCATCCCCAACTCGGATCACGAGTACCGCACCGAGGTCGAGGGCGGCTTTACTGACGTCCCGATGATCGTCATGACCAACCGCAACAGCGCCAGCGCGGCGGAAATCGTTTCAGGGGCGATGCAGGATCACGACCGCGCGCTCCTCGTGGGCGAGACGACGTTCGGCAAGGCCCTGGTGCAGGGGGTGTACACGATCAGCTCGAACGCAGGCCTCGCGCTCACCACCGGGCGGTACTACACGCCGAGCCAGCGCATGATTCAGCGGCCGTGGGACGGCTCGTTCGACGAGTACCTCACATACTCGTACCGCGACCAGACGCCGTCGCGCGAGCACGCCGCCGTCGACCTGAAATACACCGATGCCGGCCGCAAGGTGTACAGCGGAGGCGGCATCGAGCCCGATCACTTCGTGCCGGGCCCGGTCGAGGGCTTCAATCCGTCACGTTTCTCTCGGATGCTGCGGGATCGTGGCGCGTTCATCAGCTTCGCGGAGCGATTCACGAAGGAAGGGGACAAGCGCCCCGCCGCGAAGTCCGCCGCCGCTCACAAGGTCGCGCCCGGGTGGCAGGTCACCGACGCGATCGTCGACGAATTCAAGCAGTTCGTAGCGTCCGAGCGCGTACGCATCGACGAGGCCGCATTCAAGAACGACGTCGCCTTCATCAAGGCCATGATCAGGTTCGAGGTCGATGCCGACCTGTTCGGCATTGAGGAGGCGAGGCGCAACCTTTCGAGCATCGATCCGCAGGTCCAGACCGCCCTCGGGTACTTCGAAGGGGCCAAACAGCTGCTGGCGATGAAGCGGACGGACAGGTAGCCCAACATCTAGGGGGCAGGTTTCGGCTTGCCCCAACGAAAAGCGCTTGTTAGACTGCCCGGCGACCGGTTTCGCCATGGCTTCGGTCTAACGAATGCGACTTTCCAAACTTCACATCAACGGATTCAAGAGTTTCCCCGACCGGGCCGAGCTCGGTTTCGACGTCGGCGTCACCGCCATCGTCGGTCCCAACGGCTGCGGCAAGAGCAACGTCGTCGACGCCATCACGTGGGTGCTCGGCGAGCAGAGCGCGAAGAGTCTGCGCGGCGAGCGGATGGAAGACGTCATCTTCAGTGGCAGCGACGCCCGCAAGCCGACCGCGACCGCGGAAGTCAGGCTGAAGCTTACCGATGTCGCCCGGGCCGCGCTGCCGGTAGAGATTCCGGCGGACCCAGCCACGGTGCTGCTCGACGAGTTGCCACTCGTCACGCGTGACGTCGAAATCGGACGCCGCCTCTATCGATCGGGCGAGAGCGAGTACCTGATCGACGGTGAAGTGTGCCGGCTGCGCGACATCCACGATTTGCTCATGGACTCCGGCCTCGGCGTGAAAGCGTACGCCGTGATCGAACAGGGCAAGATCGGCCAGATCCTGTCCTCGCGTCCCACCGAGCGACGCGCGTTGATCGAGGAAGCCGCGGGCGTGACGAAGTACAAGGCACGCAGGCGTGCAGCCGAGCTCAAGCTCGAGGCGGCGCAGCAGAACCTGACGCGCGTCGACGACATCATCTTTGAAGTAGAGAAGCAGCGCGCCGCGCTGAAGCGGCAGGCGGCACGGGCACGGCGGTACAAGCGCCTACGCGAGGAGCTGCGCCGCTGGGAGCAGGTGCACCTCGCGCACCGGCATGCATCGCTCGCCCGGCAGGTTGACGAAGCCGACATGCAGCTGACCGATCGGCGAGCGAGAGAGGCGGGCGCCGCGGCGCACGTCGCGGAGCTCGAAGTCGCGCTCGAGACGGTCCGGCTCAATCTCACGCAGGCGGAGTCCGGCGCCACGACCGCGCGCGAGGAAGCGCACGCGCGCGAGCTCGATTCCGGCCGCCGCCAGCAGCAGGTGCAGTTCGACAAGCAGCAGATCGCGACGCTGGCGGAACAGGCCGCGTCTTTCGCTGCCGAGGTCACCGACCTCGAAACGCGCCGCGAGCCCGCGCGCGCGGCCATCGAGACACAACGTGGCGCCGCCGCCCGGGCACAGGAGGCCCTGGACAACGCCGCCGCCGAGCTGGCCTTGCGCGAGAGCGCCTACAGCGAGAGTCAATCGGCCGTGCAGCGTATCGAGCAGGACTCGGACACGACGCGCGCGTCCGTCCTCGCCGCCGCGTCCACGCTGGCCGCGCTGATGCAGGCGCGCGACAACGCCGCCGCGGTGATGAATCGCGTCGCGGCTGAACGCGAGCGCTTCGATCTGGAAAGCCGCGAGCTCGACGCAGAAAGAGCACGGCTTCGCGACGGGCTTGCCGCGGCCGAGCGTGAGCTGGCTTCGGCCAGGTCGGCACTCGAGTCTCTCGCGCGCGATCGACAGCACGCCGAAACCAAACTGGCCGATCTGCGTTCGAACCGGGAACGCGTCGGACAGGCGCTGAACGAACGTGGAAGTGAAGCGGCCTCTCTTGCGGCGCGCCTGCAGTCCCTCGAGGAACTCGACGCCAGCCGCGCGTCGTTCGGCGACGCCGCAAAACTGCTGCTTGGAGAGGGCAGCGCGCATATTCGGGCGCATGGAGCCGTTGCCGACCATCTGAACGTCGAACGTCCGTACGAACGGGCCGTCGATGCGCTTCTCGGCGACCTCCTGCAGCACGTCGTCGTTGAACGAACGGCCGACGTCCAGGCCGCGCTCGCGCTTCTTTCCGATCGCGATGCCGGCCGCTGTGGCTTCGTGGTGCTCGAAGAAGCGGCTGCCGCACCGGCTCCGGCTCCGCTCGTCGTGCCTGGCGGCACGCGATCGCTTGCCGACGTGGTGCGCGCCACCGGTCCCCACCGCCAGGCCATCGAGCGCCTGATTGGATCGGCGCTGATTGCCGACTCGCTCGAGGCCGCGGCCCTGCTTGCGCGTTCGACGAACGTGCCGGTTGCGACGACGTCCGGCGAAGTGTTGCGCCGCGCGGGCCTGGTTGAGGGCGGGTCGCGGCGCGACGCGCGCGGCATCCTGGAGACCCGCGCGGAGATCCAGTCCCTGCGCGACAAGGCCGAAGCCGCCAGGCAGGAAGTCGAGGCGCTCAAGTCGGAAGACGGCGCCCTGGCGCTCGCGATTCCGGCCGCCGAGACGGCACTGAACGAACTCGTCGAGAGCCATCACGATCGCGGAAAGACGATCGTCTCGCTGGAGTCCGACGTCCGCCGCATCGCGGACGAACAGGCCCGCGCGTCCCGCCGGCTCGAAATGGTTCGATCCGATCTTGGGCGTGCTGAAGAGGAAGTCCGCGGAGCGGAATCCCGGCGGGACGAGTCGATTGCCGCGATCGCGCTGCAGGAAACGCAGCAGCGCGACGCCGAGGGCCGTCTGTCTGGTGTGGCAGCCAGCCTGCAGACCGCGCGGGAGGAAGCCGAAGCCAGGCTACGGCTGGCGAGCGACGCGCGGACGGCGCAGGCGACGCACAGCGAGCGCCTGAACGCCCTGCGCACGGAAATCGCCCGGCTCGAAGAGTCCGCGAGCGATCTTCAGACCCGCATCGGCCAGCGCCGCGACGACATCGAGCGGACCCGCGTTCGGCGCGACGAACTCGAACAGTCGATTCGCGACACCGAACAGCTGCTGAACGAAGACGTCACGGCGATCGAAACGATGCGCGCGAACATGCGCGGTCTCGACGAGCAGGTCGTGAACCTGCGGGCGGAGTTCTCGGCCGCCGACCAGCGGATCCGGTCCGCCCGCCACGTGCTCGAGGGCGTTCGCGCCGACGTGTTGAAGGCGGAGGTCGCGCGCACATCGGCAATGTCCGACCTCACCCACCTGGCGGAGTTGTGCCTCGAGACGATTGGCATCGCGATCGATCAGGTCGTCGAGGAAGTGGCGCGCATGGAGGATGCCGGGGAGCTGGCGTCGCCCAGCCGGCGTCTTGCGGCTGCGTCCATGCCTGACGACGGTGACGAGGGCGAAGACGAGACGGATGCGGCGCTGGAAGCAGGCGCCGCGCCGGCGCAGTCCGAGGTGGAGCCGCGCCTCACGACGCCTGAGGACGTCATTACGGACCTGAAGAAGAAGATCGACAGGCTCGGCCCGGTCAACATGATGGCGATCGAGCAGTTCGACGAGCTCGAATCCCGCCACACCTTCCTGACGACGCAGCGCAAGGATCTGCTCGATTCAATCGCGCTCACAGGCGAGGCCATCCGCAAGATCGACAAGACAACGCAGGAGCGGTTCGAAGAGGCGTTCCGCGTCATCAACGAGCATTTCGAGAAGACGTTCACGACGCTCTTCGGCGGCGGCCGCGCCGGCCTGCATCTGATCGATCTCGAAAACGATCAAGAGAGCGGCATCGACATCATCGCGCAGCCGCCCGGCAAGCGGCTGCAGAACGTGCAGCTGCTCTCCGGCGGCGAGAAGGCGCTCACGGCCATGGCGCTGATGTTCGCGATCTTCAAGTACCGGCCGAGCCCGTTCTGCCTGCTCGACGAAATCGACGCACCGCTCGACGACGCGAACATCGGTCGCTTCGTGGAAATGCTGCAGGGCCTGCAGACGAACACGCAGTTCATCCTGATCACGCACAACCGCAAGACGATGGAGATCGCCGACAGGCTCTACGGCGTCACCATGGAAGAGCCAGGCGTCTCGAAACTGATCTCAGTCCAGCTCAACTAGACGCATGCCCTGCGAACGAGCCGCGCGCGTGAGCCGCCGGAGCGGAGCGGGGCGAAGGGGCCCCCGCGCGCGACGGCGCGAGGGGGGCTGGGGGACGAAGTCCCCCAGTCAATGAACGAGTCCAGGGCGGCCCGCCACCAGCGGCTGCGCCGCCGCGGACAGACTGTCGCCGCCGCCGGTGGAATCGTCCTGCTCGCCGTTTTGGCCCTCACGCCGGCGGGCCGGAGCTTGGCTGAGTGGGCGGATGGAGTCACGGCAGGGCTGCCGGGCCTTCTGGCGCCCGCCGCCGGCCTCGTGCTGTTCGTCGCCGTCGTGGTGTCGGGCTGGGAAGCCGCCACGCTGCCTGCGCTTCTGGTGTCCGGACCGGTACGTGCGGGGGATGGGCTTCGCGGCGGCCCCATGCTCTCGGGTGCGGCCGTCGGCCTCGTGGTCGCGTTTCCCGCGGTGCTTGCGGTGGCGGTCTCGATTCAGTTCGCGGCATTCGTCTCTGGAACGACCTGGTGGCTCACGGCGGGCATCCTCGTTGCCACGGCCCTTGTCGTTCTCATGCACTCGCTGCCGGGTCTTCTCGCGCGCCTGTCCGGCGCGCGTCCGGTCACGCGGCCGGCATTGGTCGAACGGCTGGGCGCGCTGTCACGCCGCATTCACGTGCCCATTCACTCCATCGACGAACTGCCTGCCGGGTCCGCGGCCACGGGAGCCGCGCTGGTGGCCGGCGGCGGTTCCGGACGCCGCGTGTTCATTGCGGCGGATCTGATTCGGGACTGGAGCGACGAAGAAGTCGCCTTCGTCGTGGCTCACGAGTTTGCGCACCACGCACACCGGGACCTCTGGTACACGCTGGCCCTGGACACCGCGTTGCTGATTGCGAGTTTCTTCGTGGCCGACCGGATGGTTTCGCTGCTGGCCGCGCCGCTCGCGCTCCCGCCAATCGGCAGCCATGCGGTGCTGCCATTCGTGGCGCTGGTGGTGGCACTCGTGTGGACGGCTTCAGCGCCCGTTCGTCACGCCGTCTCGCGCGGTCAGGAACGCCGCGCCGACGACTTCGCGCTACGTCTCACCGGCAGCGCCGACGCCTTCAGAACGGCCCTGCGCCGGCTCGCCTCGCAACACCTCGCCGAGGAGAGCCCCTCGCGGATCACGCGATGGCTGTTTCACCGTCACCCGTCGGTCGCCGAGCGATTGGCGACGGCGGACCAGTACGACAAGACCGCGTATCGATGATCAAATGGATCGAGACATCGGTCTCGACTTGTCGCTACTTGCCGACAACTATCAATTTGGCGTGCATTTCGCGCTGGCAGCGTTCGTCGATGGTCAGAATGCAGTGGATCTCGAACTGACCGGGCTTGTCCGCGCGGAAGCGGAACGAGACGGGTTTGCCGGGCTCGGCGCGTCGGTCGATTCGGTAGTGCTCGTCGCTGATCGTGAAGCTGTGGGCAATGTCGGTGGCGGCGAACGTGATGTTGACGAGGTCGTCCTGCTGCACGCGAATCTCAGCGGCGTTCGAGTCCGACACCGTGAATGCGTACCTGCGGGCCGTGACGTTCACGTCCCGCTTGCTCTGGGCGACGAGACCCGCCCCCGTCAGAACGAGGGCGGACAACAGCACAGCGATTCCCGAGGCAGGCCAGGAAATACGCACGTCTGCCAGCATAGCAGAGCGGTTCAGGGTGCAGGGTTCCGGGTTCAGGGCGCGACAGCCGGCACGGAAGCGAGCGAGCACGACGAGTGAGCGTGTCGGGATCCGGGGGCAAAGCCCCCGCATCAAGTCTAGTGCCGGCGAGGCGGCCGTCCGCCGCGGTCGCGGCCACGATCGCCACGGTCGCCGCGATCGCGGTGCTCGGGCGGCGGGCCGTCGTGCACTGGGCGCGGATCGCGCGGTGACGTGCCCTCGTCGGGCGCGAGCAGGGCCTTGCGGCTCAGCCGCACCTTGCCGGATGGGTCCACGTTGATGACCTTGACCATGATCTGCTCGCCTTCCTTGAGCTCGTCACGGACGTCCTTCACGCGGTAGTTGGCGATCTCGGAGACGTGGAGCAGTCCGTCCACGCCGGGCATGATCTCGATGAACGCGCCGAAGTCGGTGATGCGCTCCACGCGGCCCAGATAGCTCTTGTCGAGCTCCGGCGTCGCGGTGAGCTGCTGGATCATCTCGATCGCCTTCTTCGCGGCGTCCTCGTCGGCTGACGCGACATTCACGCGGCCGTCGTCTTCCACGTCGATCTTGACACCCGTCTTCTCGATGATCATGCGGATGGTCTTGCCGCCCGGTCCGATGACGTCGCGGATCTTCTCGGTCGGGATGCGGATCGTCACGATGCGCGGCGCGAAGGACGAGATCTCCTCGCGCGGACCGGCCAGAGCGGCCGCCATCGTGTCGAGGATCTCCAGGCGGCCCTGGCGCGCCTGTTCGAGCGCCTTGCGCATGATGTCCATCGTGATGCCGCTGACCTTGATGTCCATCTGCAACGCCGTAATGCCCGCGCGCGTGCCGGCGACCTTGAAGTCCATGTCGCCGTAGTGGTCTTCGGCACCCGCGATGTCGCTGAGCACCGCCCACTTGCCGGTCTGTTCGTTCATGACGAGGCCCATCGCGACGCCGGCGACCGGCGACTTCAGGGGCACGCCCGCGTCCATCAGCGCCATGGCGCCGCCGCAGACCGACGCCATCGACGAAGAGCCGTTGGACTCGAGAATGTCCGAAACGACGCGGACCGTGTACGGGAATTCCTCCTCCGTGGGAAGGAGCGGCACGAGCGCGCGCTCCGCGAGCGCGCCGTGGCCCACTTCGCGGCGGCCGGGGCCACGCAGAAACTGCACTTCACCGACCGAGAAGGGCGGGAAGTTGTAGTGGAGCATGAACCGGCGGTAGGTCTCGCCCTCGACCGTCTCGATCTTCTGGGCGTCGTCTTCGGTGCCGAGCGTAGCCGACACGAGGGCCTGCGTCTCACCACGGGTGAAGACCGCCGAGCCGTGCACGCGCGGCAGCACGCCGGTCTCGATCCAGATTGGGCGAATCTGATCGAAACGGCGGCCGTCGAGCCGCTTGCCGCGCTCGAGGATCTCGTCGCGCAGGATCTTCTCCTTGAGTTCCTTGATCACGTTCTTGGCATCGGCGCGGCGCGGCGCGTCGTCTTCCGGAATGCCGGCGATGATCTCCGCGATGACCTTGTCGACGGTCGAGTAGTTCTCGAGCTTGTCCTGGATGCGCATGGCGTCGGCGAGCGGGCCGTAGGCCTTGCCCTCGACTTCGCTGACGATGTCCGCCGCGATTGTCTTGGCCGCCACAGTCTTCTTCGCCTTGCCGCACTCGGCTTTGAGCGAATCGATCTCGGCGACGATCTTCTTGATCGCCGCGTGCGCCGCCTCGAGGGCGCCGATCATTTCCTCTTCGGTCGCCTGCTTCGCGCCGGCTTCGACCATCATGATCGCGTCAGCACTGCCGGCCACGACGAGGTCCATCTTGCTCAGCCTGCGTTCGGAGTAGGTCGGGTTGATTAGGTACTGGCCGTCGACGAGTCCGACGCGAACGCCGGCGACAGTCTTGACGAACGGAATGGACGAGAGCGAGAGCGCCGCCGACGCGCCCGTGATTGCAAGCACGTCGGAATCGTTCTCCGTATCGGCGGAGATCAGCAGGCCGACGATTTGCGTCTCGAAGTACCAACCAGACGGGAAGAGTGGCCGGAGCGGCCGGTCGATCAGGCGGCTGGTCAGGACTTCTTTCTCAGCCGGCTTGCTCTCGCGCTTGAAAAAACCGCCAGGGATGCGGCCCGAGGCGTACGCGTACTCGCGGTAGTCCACCGTGAGCGGCAGGAAATCGATGCCGACGCGCGCATTGGCCGCGTGACACGCGGTGACGATGACCATCGTGTCGCCAGATCGGACGATGACGGCGCCGTCGGCCTGCTTGGCAAGTTTGCCGGTTTCGATCGACACCGTACGGGCGCCGACCTGGATGTCTCGACGAAAAATTGTTGGAATCATCGGTGGATTTCTTACTTACGAATGCCGAGTTTCTTGATGAGCTCGGCGTAGCGATCGACGTCCTTCCGCTTCAGATAGTCGAGCAGGCGCCGGCGCTGCTGGACGAGCTTCAGCAGGCCGCGGCGTGAGTGATGGTCCTTCACGTGCGTCTTGAAGTGCTCGGTCAGGTAGCTGATGCGCTCGCTGAGCAGCGCGACCTGGACTTCCGGGGAGCCTGTGTCCGATTCGTGTGTGCGGAAATTGCCGATGACTGCGGTCTTACGGTCGTTGGTCAGCACGTCGTGCCCTCCACGCACGGCCCAGCTCCAGCCCGCGAAGGCCAGCCCAGACCGCCGTTGTACTACGCCGCTCCAGAGGGGAGCAGCAAAGAAATGATGTTAGCCGAGTACCACGGCCGGATGCAAAAGACCGCCTCTGCTGCCGGCCAGGGCCACTAGGCGGCCGTCAGGGCCCAGGACCCGCACGTGACCGGCTTCCGATGAACCCGGCGGCGGCACGAATCGCCGTTCGAGGTGCTCCGGTCCGAGTGGATTTCCGTGCACCGCGCGCTTCAGTCCGGCCTCTGTCACAGTGACCGCCGGCAGGCCATCGAGTGCGTCAGCGGGCGAGATGAGGTGCGTCTCGACACCTGGTCCCAGCCGTTCGGCCTCCGCGAGCGAAATCGCGCCCGCAAGGTCGAAGCGTCCGGCCCGCGTCCGGCGGAGCGTATCGAGGTGGCCGCCGCATCCCAGCGCCCGCCCGAGGTCCCGCGCGAGCGCCCGCACGTAGAACCCGGACGTCACCGTGACCTCGAGCCACACAACGCCATCAGCATAGGCGCGCCGCTCGAGGCGCCGCACGGTGACGGTCACCGGCTTCAGCTCGACCGCGACGTCACGGCGGGCGAGATCGTATGCTTTCTCGCCGCCGATCTTCTTGGCGGAGTGGGCAGGCGGAGTCTGATCGAATGTGCCGCGGAATCTCGCGAGCGCTTCGTCAATCCGTGACTCGTCCGGCAGACTGCCGCCGAAACGTTCGACTTCGATGCCGTCGGCGTCGTCAGTGGTCGTGGACACGCCGAGCCGTATCGAGGCTTCGTACGTCTTGTCGCCGCCGGTCAGCACCGACGCCAGCCGCGTTGCCCGGCCGAGCACAAGGGGCAGGAGGCCTGTCGCGCGCGGGTCCAGCGTGCCTGTGTGTCCGACGCTCCGTTCCCTGGTGACCGATCGGATTCGCGCGACGACGTCATGCGACGTCGGGCCCGAAGGCTTGTCGATGAGAAGGACCCCGTCCAAGGACTTACTTCGCGGCGTCGATGGCGCGGGCGAGCTCGGTGACGACCGCGGCCTTCAAGGCATCAAAGGATCCGGACAGCGTGGCGCCCGCGGCGTTGCGATGGCCTCCGCCGCCCCAGTGCGCGGCCACGCCGCGGACATCGACGCCGGCCTTGGATCGCAGGCTCACGCGGCAGGTCCCGTCCGCCTGGCACTTGAAGAGCGCGACGGCGAGTATTTCGTTCGCACCGAGCGGGAGGTTCACGAGGCCCTCGGTGTCGTCCACCGTGGCACCGCACCGCGCAAGGATCTCGTCGTCGAACCCCAGCACGGCAAGCGTTCCGCCGTGGTGCAGTTCCATGTGCGAGAGCATCTCGCCCGTCAGCTTCACGCGGCCGATGCCGAAGCTGTCGAAGATCTCCCTGGCGAGCGCCGCCGGCTCGACCCCGGCGTCCGTGATGCGGCGGCAGGCCTCGAAGGTGCGTGCCGAGATGGGACCGTGCCGGAAGCCGCCCGTGTCTGTCGCGATACCGAGGTACAGGTGCTGCGCGATGTCGAGTGTCCAGGGCACGCCGAGCGCGTCAATCACGTCGGCCACCATCTCGGTGCAGGAAGCCGCCGTCCCGTCAAACCAGTTGACGCCGCCGTACATTTCGTTCCCGAGGTGGTGATCGATGTTGATGACGAAGTACTTCTCGAGACCGTTGAGGCCCGGGCGCGTGATGTCGCTGCACTCGAGCGTCACGACCGCGTCGGCGGGGCCCGTGACCTCGGTCGCGAATTCGATGTCGCCGACGGAAGGAAAGTGCTTGTAGGGAGCCGGGACCGGATCGCGGTTGACGATCCGCACGGTCTTCCCGATCGCGCGAAGCGCCAGAGCCAGCGCCATCTGGGAGCCGATCGCGTCCCCGTCCGGACGCGCGTGCGACGTCAGAATGAATGATCGTCGCTCCTTGAGAGCGGCGGCAACAACGACAGCGGACATTATTTCTCCTGCTTGTTGTCCTGCGGCTCCGCCGAGGATGATGACGTTGACGAGGCTTCGCGCGCATCGCGCTCCGCCTGAAGATCGATCAGAATCTTTTCGACGCGGTCCTGGGTCTCGACGCTGCGGTCGAACTCGAAGCGGATTTCCGGCACGCGGCGCAGCCGGATGCGGGCGCCGATCTGGCGCCGGAGGAACGGCGTCGCGCGCGCCAGCGCGCGCTCGGTGTCGCGGCGCTGCGCCTCAGTACCGAGCATCGTGTAGTAAACCCTGGCCAGCTGGAGATCGGGGGACACCTTCACGCGCGTGAGTGTGACGAACCCGATGCCCGGATCCTGCACCTCGCGGCTGAGCATCGTCGCGAGCTCGTGGCGAATTTCCTCGCCGACCCGATCCGGACGCGACCCTTGTGCCATCTAGCGCAGGTACTCCACCTGATGTGCGGTAACGAGACCGGGTTCCACCCGGTCGATTTCCTTCAGCGCGGCTTCGAGTGTCGATCCCGCGATGTCGTCCGAGACGCCGACCGTCACAATTCCGAGCCCCGCGCGCTGCCAGAGGTCGTGGTGCGCGACCTCGGACACGGCGACGTTGTGCGACTTGAGCCGATCCTTCACCCGGCGCAGCACCATGCGCTTGTCCTTGAGCGACTGCGACATCGGCAGATAACACTCGATCGAGAGCAACGCGATGGTCACTTAGGCAACCTGCAACCCGCAACCTGCAACCAACAAGTCGGCCTGCGGGACGCGCGCCGTGCAGGTTGCAGGTTGTAGGTTGTAGGTTGCATGGCTCTAAACCGTCTGCGCGATCCGTTCCACCGAGAAGATCTCGATGATGTCGCCCACCTTGATGTCGTTGAAGCGGTCGAGCGAGATGCCGCACTCCGAGCCGGCCTTCACCTCGCTCACGTCGTCCTTGAACCTGCGGAGTGACGCCAGCTTGCCGGTCCAGACGACGACGTTGTCACGCAGCAGACGTGCCGTGGACTCGCCGGAGCGCATGATTTTTCCGTCGAGGACCATGCAACCCGCAATCGTGCCGGCCTTCGGCGCCTTGAACGTCTGCCGCACTTCCGCCGCCCCGAGTCGCGATTCCTTGATCGTCGGCTCGAGGAGGCCCAGCATGCCCTTCTTGATCTCGTCCGTCACGTGATAGATGACCGAGTGGTGGCGGATGTCGACCTTTTCGCGCTCGGCGACTTCGGCAGCGTTGCGATCCGGCCGCACGTTGAAGCCGATGATGATGGCGTTCGAGGCGGTCGCGAGCAGCACGTCCGACTCGTTGATCGCGCCGACACCCGTGTGGATGATGCGGACCTTCACGCGCTCGTCCGTGAGCTTCGCGAGGGTGTCCGCCAGCACTTCCGCCGATCCCTGCACGTCGGCCTTGATGATGAGCGGCAGCTCCTTCATGCCGCCTTCCGCCATCTGCTGCTGCAGTGACTCGAGCGTGAGCCGCGAGCTCTTGCCGCCGAGGCTCTTCTCCTTCTGCTGCGCCTGCCGGTAGGCCACGACCTGCCGGGCCTTCGCCGGATCGTCGATGACCTGGAACGTGTCGCCGGGAAGGGGCAGCGCGGAGAGTCCGAGCACTTCGACCGGCGTCGCGGGGCCCGCCTTCTTGATCTTGCGGCCGAGGTGGTCGAACATCGCGCGCACTTTGCCGTCGATGACGCCGGCGATGAACAGATCGCCGTCCGACAGCGTGCCGTCCTGGACGAGCACCGTCGCGACAGGCCCGCGCCCGCGATCGAGCTTTGCTTCGAGCACCGTGCCCATGGCGCGCCGCTTCGGATTCGCCTTGAGATCGGCGATATCGGCAACCAGCAGAATCATTTCCAGCAACTGGTCCAGGTTCTTGCGCTGGCGCGCGGAGACTTCGACGGTAACCGTCGTGCCGCCCCATGCTTCAGGCATCAACCCAAGGTCCGACAGCTCGCGTTTGACGCGTTCCGGGTTCGCATCCCCCTTGTCGATCTTGTTCACGGCGACCACGATGGGCACGTTCGCCGCCCGCGCGTGGTCGATGGCTTCCTTCGTCTGCGGCATGACGCCGTCGTCGGCCGCGACAACGAGGACGACGATGTCGGTGACCTTGGCGCCGCGCGCTCGCATCATCGTGAACGCTTCGTGACCCGGCGTGTCCAGGAAGACCACGCGGCGGCCGTTGACGTCCACCGAATAGGCGCCGATGTGCTGCGTGATGCCACCGGCTTCGCGCTCGGCGATCTTGGTCTCCCTGATGGCGTCGAGCAGCGTCGTCTTGCCGTGATCGACGTGGCCCATGATGGTCACGACCGGCGCGCGCGTCGACAGGTCTTCGGGTTTCGACGTCTCGGTTTCGACCTCGGTCAGTTCTTCCTCGAAGCTGCGGATCAGGACCTCGGCACCGAAGTCGCGCGCGAGCAACTGCGCGGTGTCGGAGTCGAGCGTCGAGTTGATCGTCATCATCATGCGGCGATCGAGGATCTTCTTCATCAGATCCTTGACCTTCACCTCGAGCTTGTCGGCGAGGTCCTTCACCGTCATGCCTTCGGCGAGCGTGATGAGCTTGGTGACCGGCGGCAGCGGCTCCTGCGGCGGCATCTGCGACGGTCGATCGTCGCGACGCGCGGTCCGCGGACGTGCCGGCGGACCAGCCGGGCGGAACTGATTGCCAGGCGGCCGGCTGCCGGGATACGGCGGCCGGGGACCGCCGGGTGATTGTGGCCTGACCGGCTGCGAGGGCAGCGGGCGCGGGCCGCCAAGCGGCGGACGCGCCGATGGCATGGCTGGACGAAGCCCCGAGGGCCGAGCCGACTGCTGCGCCGCGGTCGCAGGACGTGTCGGCGCCGGTGGCGCCTGCTGTGGTCTCACGACCGGGCGCGCAGCGACGGGGCGTGCCGCGGGCGCTTCACCCGTGACAGGGTCTTCAATGCGAAGACGCCGTGTTGGCGGAACGACCCGGCCAGGGTGACGCAGTACCGGTGGCGGCGGCTTCGGCGCTGGCGGCGGTGCCTCTTCCCGGACAGGCGGCGGCTCAACCGCCACCGGCTCGGGCTCCGGCTGTGGCTCGGGCACTGGCGGCGCAACCGGCTCCGCGACGACCTCAGGTTCTGGCGCCGGCGGCGGCGCCTCGACGACCGCGACCTCGATTGCGGCATCCGGCTCGACGACCGGTTCCGCAGCGGGTGCCGCCGCTTCGGCGACGGCCTCAGGCGCCTTGGGAGCGGCCTTGACGAGCCGGGGCCTCAGCGCCGGTGCGGCGGGCTTCGGGGGCTCCGGCACCTTACCGGCTTTGCCGGCCGGCTTCTTGGCGACAGGGTGGTCCGCGAAAATGTTGCCGTGCGGCAGCTGAATGTTCCGCTTGCGCGCCTGACGTTCGACGAACTGCCGCGCGACGATCTCTTCAATCGAGCTCGACGCGCTCTTCACATCGATGCCCGTCTCTTTCTTGAGCAGATCGATGGCGTCCTGGCTCGCGAGACCCAGCAGTTCGGCGACCTTGTAAATCCGGACAGTGGCCAATGTTGCTCCTTAATATCCCGGGGGGCTTCGCCCCCGCGGCCCCCCTACGCCGTCGCTCGCGGGGACCCATTCGCCCCGCTCCGCTCCGGCGACTCACTCACTGCGTTCGTTCGTCGGACGGTGGCGTGTCCACTGCTTCATCCGCACCACCTGATGGCGCGGCCTGTACTGATTTCGCCGCCGCGACGACGGCGTCCACGGTGTCTTGATCGAAGCCCGGGAGCGCCAGCAGCGACTCCTGCGGCGCTTCGAGCACTTTCTCGACCGTGTCGAAGCCGCCGGCGCGCAGGGCGGCCAGCACTTCCTCGTGGATGTCGGGTAGCGTCAGCGCGCGCGCGACTTCGGCGCCGCTGCCGAAGTCGATGCCTTCGAGCTGCAGCTCGACTTCCTTTTTCTTGTCTTCGTCGCTCTTGATGTCGATCTTCCAGCCCGTGAGCTTGGCGGCAAGCCGGACGTTTTGCCCTTTCTTGCCGATCGCGAGCGACAGCTGGCGATCCTCGACGACCACCTCCATCACGCGCGCTTCGTCGTCGACGATGCTGACGCGCTGGACGCGGGCGGGGGAGAGCGCCTTCGTGACGAAAGTGACCGGATCCTCCGACCACTCGACGATGTCGATCTTCTCGCCGCGGAGCTCGCGGATGATCGCCTGGACGCGTGTTCCGCGCATGCCGACGCAAGCGCCGACCGGATCGACGTCGCGCTCGCGCGAGAACACGGCGACCTTGGCGCGATCGCCCGCTTCGCGCACCGCGCCGCGAATCATGACCGTGCCGTCGTAGATTTCCGGGACTTCCTGCTCGAAGAGCTTCACGAGCAGCGCCGGATCCGTGCGGGACAGCACGACCTGCGGGCCCTTGGCGTTGCGGTTGACGGCCTTGATCACCGCGCGGACGCGGTCGCCGATCGCGTAGTTCTCGGCGCGCGACTGTTCCTTGCGCGGGATCTGGCACTCGACGCGGCCGATCTCGGCGATGATGTCGCCGCTCTCGAACCGCTTGACCGTGGCCGTTACGACTTCGCCGATGCGCTCGCCGAACTCGCCGTGGATCTTCTCGCGCTCGGCCTCGCGCACGCGCTGCGCGATGACCTGCTTGGCGGTCTGCGCCGCGATGCGGCCGAGCTTCTCGGTTTCCTTCGGAAACTCGATTTCCATCCCGACTTCGGCTTCCTCGCCGTAGAGCTCTTGCGCTTCGCCGAGCGAAATCTCCCGCGCCGGGTTCGTGACGTCCGTCACGATCGACCGCACGGCATACAGCTCGACCTGGCCGGTGTCGGTGTTGAAGCGGGTCCGGAGGTCCTCGTCGCTCTTGAAGACCTTCCGCGACGCCGCAAGATATGCGTCCTCAATGGCGCCGATCACGATGGTCGGGTCGATGCCCTTGTCCTTCGCGACGACGTCGATCATCTGCTGCAGTTCAGTCGCTGCCATTCTTTTACCCGGGGGACTTCGTCCCCCGGACCCCCTTACGCCGTCGCTCGCGGGACCCCTGCGCCCCACTCCGCTCCGGCGGCTTACTCGCTGACGCTCGTTCGCGGCGTCAGCTTCTAGAACTCCACTTCCAGTCGCGCGCGCTTGATCGAGCCAAGCGGCAGGCGATGCGTCCGGCGGCCTTCCGCCAGCACCACCACCCCGTCCTCCACGCCTTGCAACCGTCCCGCGAACGCCGTCTGGCCCTCGACCGGCACGGTGGTCACGATCTTCGCCAGCCGGCCCGCGAAGCGCCGGTAGTCCCGCTCATCGCGCAACGGACGGTCGAGGCCCGGCGACGACACCTCGAGGGTGTAGGCGCGATCGATCCCACCGACCAGCTCCGGCTCGACGTCGAGAATCACGCTGACGTCCTGGCTGACCTTGCCGCAGTCGTCAACTGTGACGGCCTCGTCGCCAGTGCCCGGGGTGCCGCCCGCTTCGTCGGGCGTCCACGGACGATCGATCACCACTCGCAGCACCCAACCATGCGATTCCCGGCGAAACTGCAGGTCGAAGAGATCCAGGCCGTAGCTTTCCACGACCCCCGCCACACGGGTGCGAAGGCGATCCGACTCATCAACTCGCGGCGTGTTCACCAGACCGGCTGCCCGAAATGCCCCTAAAACACGAAAAGTGGGCACGGGCCCACTTACCTTGTTCAGTCTTTCCCGCCTAGACCGCCTGAAAGTATAGCGTAGCGGTGGGGAGGCATCAACGCCCGCGCCGTCAAATGCGCGCCGGCCGGGCGATCAAATCGTAGCCGCGCGCGCCGGTGATGACGGCATCGAGCAGGTCTCCCGGCCGGTATTCGGACGGATCGCACTCATCGAGGTACACGAGGGCGTCAATGTCCGGCGCCTGGCCAGCCAGCCGGGACGTCAGCACCAGGTCCGACTCCGGGGACGGGCCGTCGACCATCACCCTGACGCGGTCGCCGGTCCGCTTTCGCAACCGTGCGGCGACGATGTCGCGCTGGAGCCGCATCACCGCGTCACGTCGGGCCGCCTTGACCTCGGCCGGGACGTCGTCGGTCATGGCGTACGCGCGCGTGTCTTCTTCGTGGGAGTAGGTGAAGACGCCGACGTGGTCGAAGCCGGTGTCACGAACAAACGACATCAGCTCCTCGAAGTCCTGTTCGGTTTCCCCCGGGAACCCGACGATGAAGGTGGTACGAAGGGTTACACCCGGTACGCGTGAGCGGATCCGCGCGAGCAGCTTGTCGTAGGCCTCGCGGTTGCCGGGCCGCCGCATCCGTCGAAGCACGTCAGCCGATGCGTGTTGGAGTGGCAGGTCGATGTACGTGCAGACCTTCTCGCACTCCGCCATCGCATCCAGCACATCGTCGGTAATCGTCGTGGGATAGAGATAAAGGAGACGAATCCACGAAAGGCCGTCGATGGTGTTGAGCCGGCGGAGCAGCCGCGCAAGCGCGCCGCGCTGGCCGCGATCGATGCCGAAGAACGTCGTGTCCTGTGAGATCAGCAGCAGTTCCCGAACGCCGCCGGCCGCGAGCCGCTCGGCCTCGGCCACGATCGACTCCTCCTCGCGGCTGCGGTACTTGCCCCTGAGCGTGGGAATGATGCAGAACGCGCACGTGTAGTCGCAACCCTCGGCGATTTTCACGTAGGCGTAGTGCCGCGGGGTTGTCAATAGGCGTGGAGTTGCCGCGTCATAGAGATATGTGGGCAACTCGGTGTTCACGTTCGAGGTTCGAAGATCGAAGTTCGCAGGCCGGCCTGCCGCGGCATCAGTCGACGACTTGAAGAACGGCAGCGCGGCGGGCTTCGGCTGAACGCCGTTCAACGCGCCGACGATCTCCGGCACGTCGCCCGTGCCGAGCACGACGTCGATTTCGGGGATCTCGGCCTTGAGCTGGTCGCGGTAGCGCTCGCCCAGGCAGCCAGTCACTACCAGCCGCTTGCACGCCCCGTCGCGCTTCAACTGCGCCATCTCGAGGATCGCGTTGACGGACTCTTCTTTCGCCGTATCGATGAACGCGCACGTATTGACGACGATGACTTCGGCGTCGGCGGCGTCGGTGGTCACTTCGTGACCCGCCTGGCGCGCGAGCCCCAGCATCACCTCGCCATCGACGAGGTTCTTGGGGCAGCCGAGAGAAACGAAGCCGAGTTTCATGACGTGATGGTGCCTTCTTTACTTTAGTTCGCGTGGGGCCCCACCCCCACGCGCTTGTTCTCGGACGCTCAGCGCGCTCGCTACGCTCGCGGCTTCGCGATTACGGATACAGCCTGTACAACATCCGCGGGTAGGGAATTGCCTCTCGCAGGTGATCCAGACCGCAGATCCACGACACGACGCGCTCGATGCCCATGCCGAATCCGGAGTGCGGAACGCTGCCGAACCGCCGGAGATCGAGGTACCACTCGAAGGCGTCCTTCGGGAGCTTGTGTTCCTCGATCCGCTGCAGCAGCAGGTCGTAGTCCTCGAGGCGCTGTCCGCCGCCGATGATCTCGCCATAGCCCTCGGGCGCGAGGATGTCGCATGACAGCGAGACCTCGGGACGCCCGGGCTGCGGCTTGAAATAGAACGCCTTGATGGCGCTCGGATAGCCGGTCACGGCCACCGGACCGTTGAAGTGTTCGGACAGCGCTGTTTCGTCCGGGCTGCCGAAGTCGCCGCCCCATTCGAACGGCATGCCCTTGTCCTTCAGCAGCTTCGCGGCGTCGTCGTACGTGATGCGGGCGAATGGCGCCTTCACGCTCTCGAGCTTGCTGGTGTCGCGGTTGAGCGCGGCGAGCTCGCGCTTCCGGCGCTCGAGGACGCGGCCCACGACTTCTACGACGAGTCCCTCTGCCAGTGCAATGGCGTCTTCGAGATTGGCGTAGGCCATCTCCGGTTCGACCATCCAGAACTCGGTGAGGTGGCGTCGCGTCTTCGATTTCTCGGCCCGGAACGTCGGGCCGAAGCAGTACACCTTGCCGAGCGCCATCGCATTGGCTTCGTTGTAGAGCTGGCCGCTCTGCGTGAGAAACGCGGTGTTCTCCTCGAAATACTGCACGGGGAACAACGTCGTCGTGCCCTCGCACGCGGACGGCGTGAAGATAGGTGTGTCCGCGAGAATGAAGCCGCGGCTGTTGAAGTAGTCGCGCACCGCGTCGATCACTTCATGACGCACGCGGAGAATGGCCTGCTGCCGCTGGGACCGAATCCACAGGTGCCGGCGATCCATCAGGAAGTCCACGCCGTGTTCCTTCGGCGTAATGGGGAAATCCACCGACGGGCTCACGATCTCGAGGCCGCCGGCCTCGATTTCGAAGCCGCCCGGTGCGCGCGAATCCGCACGGACGAGGCCGGTGACGACGATCGCGGATTCCTGCGAAAGATGGTCGGCGGCCTTGAAGACCTCTTCGCCGACCGCGGCTTTGGACATCACGGCCTGAATGAACCCTGAACCGTCGCGGAGCTGCAGGAAGTGAATCTTGCCGCTCGAGCGCCGGTTGACGAGCCAGCCCTGGATGGTGACCGTCTGACCCTCGTACTTCGCGATGTCTTCAATCCGCGCGTGCATCACTCTCACTCCGGGGCGCTTCGGCCGCGCCAAGCTAACGAGTATCGCATGACATTCGTAGGCGGCGGGCTTTAGCCCACCGCGCCACCGGCGGCCTGAAGGCCGCCGGCTACGTCAGTCATCGCAGTTCGGCGATCTGCGAGGAGAGCAGGGCTGACAGGCGCTCGAACCGCGCGTAACGGCTGAGGTTTTCGCGGACGTAGTTCAGCGTGCGCGGGATGTACTGAATGTAGACGGGATTGCCGCGGGCCGCGGTCTGGTACCCGAACGTGCCAAGCGCTTTCAGGTTCCGTTGGAGCGCCATGAGATCGAATCGCCGGCGGAACTCCTCGTGCTCGCCGGCCCGGCCTTGCAGCGCCAGGAAATACGCGATCAGGTCGTCCACCACTGACCATGGCAGGTCGACGTAGGAGTCTCTGAGCAGCGACGCGAGGTCGTACGTGTCCGGACCCATGCGCGCGTCCTGGAAGTCGATGATGCAGAGGCGCTCACCGTTCAGCATGAGGTTGCGGCTGTGGTAGTCCCGGTGACAGAGCACCGGCGGCTCCGCCGCCAACTCGGCGACGATCGCACCGCACTCGGCGCGGAGCGCCTCGCGATCGTCTGGCGCAAACGTCACGCCCCGGTACGCCTCGAGGAAGTGCTTGATGAAGAAGTCCATCTCCCACGTGAGCTTCTCGACGTCGAAACGGACGTTGTAGGGGAGGTACTTGGGATCCGCCAGCTCGCGTCCCCGGCGCTGAATCGTGTCGATGTGCGAGACCGCCTCGCGGTACAACGCAGCGTGGCGCCCCGGTGACGCGGATCCCAGGTGCGCCTGCAGCGTGACGTCCCCAAGATCCTCGAGCGCCAGCACGCCAACGTCGTCCGCGTGTCCCAGGACGCGCGGCACCGGCACCGGCATCGAAGCGAAGAGACGCGCCGTATTGACGAACGGGAGCGTGTTCACATCGAACGGCGCCGAATAGACCGCAAGCACGAACGAATCGGATCCCGGCAGTACGCGGAAGTACCGGCGATCCGACGCATCGCCGGTCAACGCGACGACGCGAGCGCCGCTGATTCCATTGCGGTCGAGATAGGTCTGAACGGGAGCAGGCAGCGTGTCGGACACCCGGGACAGTTTAGCGAAATGACGGATGGATTCACCGATTGACCGATTGACGGGCGATCAGCGCTTCAGGGGGAATGCCGCGATACCGTGCGCGACCGGGGCGCTGTCGCCTGCCCGAACGGTGCCGGCAGGAACGAGCACGGCGCCGTGCGTTCGGAAGCCGTCAGGTATCCGGACGCCCGCCACGACGCAATCGTCGAGGATGGCACGGGCGCCGACGGCTGCGTCGCTCCACACGACGCATCGCGATAAGCGAGCGGCGGGGCTGACATCGGCCCCGGCTTCGATCGCGTTGCCGAGGCCCTGCGCCCCTGCGAGGCTCAAGGCGGCGTCGAGGTAGTCGCGGGGCGTCCCGACGTCAACAAAGGGCAGGTCGAGGCAATGGCAGCGAATCCTGCCATCGCCGGCGGCGATGCGATGGCGGTAGATGCCCGACACCGTCTCCTCAGGCACCCCATCGGAAAGGTCCGCGAACACTCGCGCCTCGACTACTTGGACGCCGATGAAGTGCCACGTGCCGTTCGCCTGTCCGCGCGGCGCAAACGACGTCACCCACCGGTCGTCGTCGATTCGAATGCCGTTGTAGTGGTCGGGGGCCGGGTTCGGCACGACCGACATCGTGACATCGGCGCCGCTCGCCTCGTGGTCGTGAATCATGGCCGCGAGGTCGATGTCGCAGAGCGTGTCACCGTTGACGATGAGAAAACGATCCGCGTCGATCAGCGACAGCGCCCGTCGCGGTCCACCGGCCGATCCGAGAATCGGGGACTCCCACGAGTAGCGGACGCGCATGCCGAAGCGCGCGCCATCGCCGACGACGCCTGTGATGCTGGCAGGGAGGTGGTGCAGGTTGAGTACCGCGTCGGTGACTCCCTGATGCGCCAGGCGCATCAGGGAGCGTTCAATCAGAGTTTGTCCTGCGAGCGGAACTGCGGCTTTGGCGACCAGGCGCGTCAGCGGATCGAGCCTGGTGCCAAGGCCGGCTGTGAGGACGAGCGCTGTCAGCACCCGTCGTCAGCGCTTCCGCACGAGCGCCAGTACCTCGCGTCCGTCACGGAAGATCACGATACGTGCGGTCCGACCATCGCCGACTGCTTCAAGCGCCTTCGTGACCTGGTCGACGGAGGTGACCTTCGTTCCGTTCACTTCCGTGATGACATCGTTCGGCCCGATGCCAGCGCGCGCTGCCGGGCCCGCCGGTTCCACGTCGCTGACAATCGCGCCGCCCATGCCGTTCGGCAGGTTCATTCGTCGCGCCCGATTCGGCGTGAGCGCCTCGACCGACATGCCGAAGGCGGTGTCCTTCGGTTCCTCGACCTTCGGCGCCGGTACCTGCGCCAGTGGGTCGTCACGCTCGGTGTCCACGTTCAGCTCTTCGATCGTGACGTTCAGCGTCACCGGCTTCTTGGCGCGCATCACCTTCACCGGGACCGTGCTGCCAGGAGCGGTGGCGCTGACCATCGAGACCAAGTCGTCGCTGTTCTTCACCGGTTTGCCATTGAATTCGAGGATGACGTCGCCGATGTGCATGCCGGCCTTCTTCGCGGGGCCCTCCTGAATCTCCTTGACGAGCGCCCCGGTCTGGCCAGCGAGGCCGAATTCCTCCAGGTCCGACTTGGTCATCGGGATGCGGTCGACATACACCCCGATGCGGCCGCGCGTGACCTTGCCCTTCATCAGTTGCGGCAGGATGTTGCGAATCGTGTTGATCGGCATCGCGAAGCCGATGCCGAGATTGCCGCCGCCGTCGCTCACGATCTGCGTGTTGATGCCGACGACTTCGCCGCGGACGTTGAGCAACGGACCGCCGGAGTTGCCCCTGTTGATGGCGGCATCGGTCTGGATCATTTCAGACGAGCGGTTCGGAATGGCCGTCTGCTGCTGGCGTCCGACGGCGCTCACGACACCGACCGTCACGCTGTTGGACAGCGTGAATGGGTTGCCGATCGCCATCACCCAGTCGCCAGGCGCGATCTGCGAAGAGTCGCCGAACTTCGAAGCCGTCAGCGGCTGTTCAGGCATTTCCGTCAACTGCAGAAGCGCGCTGTCCGTCAGGATGTCCGTGCCCACGATCTTCGCGGTCAGGCCTCTGCCGAGATCGTCCATGCCGGCCAGCCACACCTCGATTTCGGTGGCGCCCTCGATGACGTGGTTGTTGGTCAGGATGTAGCCGGCCTTGTCGATGACAAAGCCGCTGCCCGCGCCCATGACGAGTTGGGGAGCCTGCTGGCCCTGGCTGCGTCCCGGTCGCCCCGGCATGACCCGGGGCTGGAGCCCAAACAGCTCTTCGAGGCCGCCCGAGCCAGCCTGTCGCTGGGACTTCGTCCTGATGCTTACGACCGTGGGGCTTGCCTCGTGCGCGATGTTGCGGAACGTCGCGGCGTCGATCGGCCCGTTGAGGGGCGCGCTGTTCGTCTTGGGGATGTCCAGCGGGCCCGCACTCGAGATGGGCGCCAGTCCGAGTCTCGACGCCAGGACCATCCCGACGACGAGCGACGACAGCGCGATCATCATTGAATAGAAGATGGTTGATTTTTTGCCTGCCATAGCCAGCTCCGTTGCTCCTTCAGAATTAATGAATGCCGTGTTGTCCCTAAGAGCCTGTCTGATTCGCCTGATTCCTTGTTGCGATCCGCACCAGCGTCTTCTGGCACGGCCCGGTCACTTCCGCCGAATGCTCGGCGACCACCATGTTGACTTCCGTTCTGACTCCGAACGCCGGCGTATAGACGCCAGGTTCGATGGTAAAGCCCGTACCTGTGACGAGTCGACGGTCGTCGTGGGTTTCATAGTCGTCCATGTGGACCCCGTTCCCGTGCACTTCCTCGCCAAGACTGTGGCCGGTCCGGTGGATGAAGAACTGCCCGAACCCGGCCTCGGTGATGACGTCGCGCGTCACGCGATCCACCTCAAACCCCCGGACCGCCTGGCCCGAGGCAATCCCGTCCTGTACCTTCGCGATGCCGGCATCGCGGCCGGCCACGATCGCCGCAAAGGCACGCGCGATTTCGTCCGGCGGATCGCCGGCGAAACCCGTCCAGGTGATGTCCGCGTAGACGGAACCTGGCCGCTCGAGCTTGCCCCACAGGTCGAGCAGCAGCAGCTCGTTCGGCCTGATGGGGCGCGAGGATTCCCGGGTCGGCGCGTAATGAGGATTGCCGGCGTTCTCCTGCGCGGCCACGATCGGCGGCGCGTCGGCGAACAGGCCTTCCTCCCTAAACCAGCCTACCATCTGCTGTTGCACTTCGAATTCGTGCACGGCGTCGCCGCCCGTCAGCTTCGCGCCGACGTAGTCAAAGGCGCGGTCCTTGATTCGATACAGCTTCTCGGACGCGGCTCGGTGCGTCGCGATTTGCTCGGCATTCCAGGCCGCTTCGAAGCGGCCGACCAGATCCCCTGATGACACGACGCTCATGCCGAGCCGGCGGATGAAGTCCACCGTGCCCGCGTCCACACGCGAGAGGTAGGGAATGGCACACTCGGCCGAATACTCCATCGCGACGGTCCGTGACCCCCTCAGGATGTCGGACACGCCCTCTTCAAGCTGCAGCCTTCCCGCGTAGATCCGCTTCTCGCCGGGAAGGGCGTCCAGCATGAAAGGCTCGATGGCGTGAACCAATTTGCGCGGGGTGCCTTTACACGGGATGAAGTAGTACCAGCGCCGCGTGGTGTGCCGGCCCGCGAGACCTGCGAGGTTCACTGCAATCGGATTCGAGCCGTGAAAGTCGTACCACAGCCAGCCGTCAAGTCCTTCACTGACAAGGGTTTTCTGAATACTTGCGAGGTCGAGCGTCATTGTCGGGAAGTATAGCCGTCCGTCCGGTTGGACGAGGACGCCGCGTCCGTGGTTCTTAACAGGACCTTAACGATCCTTAATGATCAGATTGCCAACGATTAGATTTCGCCGTTCCAATCGTCGGGATCGGGAGCGGTCGATCGGAAGACTTCCAGGTGCCACTTGCCGCCGCCCCACGGCTCGATGACATCGGCGGCGATGACATCCACGAGGACTTCGGCGAACGACCGGTGCTCGGGATCGTTTTCGAGGTGATAGGCGGGCTCGTCCCACGCGAATGTCGGATAGATGATGACGGTCAGAAAGAGGTCGTATCCGTCATCGACGACAAGGACGAGGCCGATGGGCCGCTTTTGCGTGGAATGGAAGACGAGATATTTCTCCGCGCTTTGCGCGCGGATGTAGCGCTTGAGCGTGAACTCACGGGCGACAATTTCCTCGACGGCGATCTTCTTGTCCCAGCACGCGCGGCAGTATTTCTCGTCGCCTCGCGGCTCGGTGACGTCCTTGGCGCCGCAGATCGCGCACCGTGTGGTTTCGACCGTCTTCCGGGCCATCAGCTTCGCTTCCTGAACGCCGGCAAATAGGCGCCCTCAGCGTATTCTTTCATCATCCTGCGGCTGGAGAAGCGTGGCGTGACCGTCAGAATCGCCTGCTTCACCATCGCAACCCAGCGCTTTGGAATGCCGCGCGCGTCGCGCTCGTAGAACGCCGGGGCCACGTCGTTCTCGATCAGCGCGTACAGCGCCTCGGCGTCAGCGGCATCTACCGCGTCCGTGTGCTCCGACTGCGGCTTGCCGGAGATCACCCAGCCGTTCGAACCGGTGCAGCCCTCGGCCCACCAGCCGTCGCCGATGCTCAGATGCAGAGTACCGTTCATTGACGCCTTCATTCCGCTCGTGCCGCTCGCTTCCAGCGGCTTCCGCGGCGTGTTGAGCCACACGTCGCAACCCTGCACCAGCAGGTGGGCGACATGCAGATCGTAGTCCTCGACGAAGGCAATGCGTCCGGCGAGCCTGGGATCGAGCGCGCGCCGGAAGATGTTCTGGAGGTGATGCTTGCCGGCCTCGTCGGCGGGATGAGCCTTGCCCGCGAAAACCAGCTGCACGGGATGGTCTGTGTTGGTGACGATGCGCGCCAGCCGATCGAAGTCACGGAAGACGAGATCCGGCCGCTTGTAGCCGGTGAACCGGCGCGCGAAACCGATCGTGAGTGCCGTCGGGTCTAGAATTGCGCCCGACGCGACGACGCGTGCGCCGCCGGCCTGGTCGGCGGTCCATCGCTGCCGCGCGCGTTCACGGACGAACTGGAACAGCGCGGCGCGCAGACGTCCGCGGGCGGCCCACAGATCCTCGTCCGGAATCTCGAGGATGCGGGCCCAGAGCGCCGCGTCCTCATACTGATCGCGCCACGCCGGGCTCAGGTGGCGTTCGAAGAGGCTTCCGAGCTCGGCCGACATCCAGGTCGGCACGTGCACGCCGTTCGTGATGGCGCCCACGGGCCGCTGTTCGAGCGGCAGCTCCGGCCAGAGCGGCGCGAACATGTCACGAGTGACGATGCCGTGGAGCTGGCTGACGGCGTTGATGGCGCCCGACGACCTCATCGCGAGCGCCGTCATGTTGAACTGCGGCCCCTGGCCCGAATCGTACGTGCCGAGCGCGAGGAATTTTTCGCCGTGTCCGTTCATCGAGCCCCAGCTGCTCGACAGGTGCTGTTCGACCATGTGAAACGGAAACGCGTCGTGCCCCGCCGGCACCGGCGTATGCGTCGTGAAGACCGTCGTACGCCGGACATCGGCGAGCGCGTCGTCCCAGGGTTTGCCGTTCGCCAGGAGATCGCGCATGCGCTGAAGGACGACAAATGCGGCGTGGCCTTCGTTGAGGTGCCACACCGCGGGCGTGAAGCCCATCGCGCGTAGCGCGAGGACGCCCCCGAGGCCGAGGACGATTTCCTGCTGCAGCCGCGTCTCGCGGCCGCCCCCGTAGAGGCGCGCGGACAGTTCACGGTCCCACGGCGCGTTCTGCGGCAGGTCGGTATCGAGGAGCAGCAGCCGCACGCGGCCGAGGCGCACGAGCCAGACCTGCACGAGCACCGATCGATCCGCGATCGGCACCAGGACGACGCACGGCTGTCCGTCGATCGTCTGAGCCCGCTCGATGGGCGCGGCGTCCCAGTCGATGTGTTCGTAGTGCTCTTCCTGCCAGCCTTCGGTCGACACGCGCTGCCTGAAGTACCCCTGCGGATACATGAAGCCCAGGCCCACGAGCGGCAGGCCGAGGTCGCAGGCCTCCTTGCAGTGGTCGCCCGCGAGGACGCCGAGGCCGCCCGCGTAAATTGGAAGCGACTGATGGAGTGCGAACTCCGCGCAGAAGTACGCGATGACCTGCTGTGACGGCGCCCCGAGCCTGGTCTGCCACCACGTCGCGGCCCCCGGCGCGCGATTCGCGTCCATCGCGGCCAGCGCCGCATCGTAGGCGGCCAGGAACGCCGGGTCGGCCGCCGCGCGTTCGAGGGCGGCGGGCGCGACGCGCGTCAGCATCATCACCGGGTTGTGCGCGGTCTGCCGCCACAACGCGTAGTCGAGGCGCCGGAACACGTCGCGGCCTTCGTTCCAGGTCCACCAGAGGTCGTGCGCAAGGTCGGTCAGCCGGGACAAGCGCGCCGGCAAAAGTTCGTTCATGAATCAGCCTTCACAAATACCCGTGAGCGACGCGAACCGGGCGAGGTCGATGTTGCCCCCCGAAACCACGGCGACCACCTTTCGATGTCCGGCGGCCTTGATGCGCGGGGAACGCGCGGCGGCGACCGCACATGCCGCGGCGCCCTCGATGATGACGCGCGCGCGTTCCGCGGCGAACTTCATCGCGGCGGCGGCCTCATTCAACGTGACGACGATGGAGTCGCTCACGGTCGATTCCAGCAGTGGCCACATCGAGGGGAGCACGGACTTTCCGCCGGCGCCGTCCACGAACGACGCCTGCCACGCCGGGAATCTAACGGGGGCTCCGGCCTTGAGCGATGCCGCGAGCGGCGCAGCTGTCTCGGGTTCGGCGGCGTACAGTCGCGCGTCCGGCCGGAGGGCCGACAGGACGGCGCCGAGGCCGGACAACAGGCCGCCACCGCCGATGGGCGCGATCACCGCATCCAGGTCCGGCAAGTCTTCGAGCATCTCGAGCGCGGCCGTGCCATTCCCGCTGATGAAATCGTCGTCGTCGAACGGATGCACCAGACGGCCGGGCATGCGATCGGACGTCCGCGTCTCCACGGCCTTCCAGCACTCGTCGTAGGTCGCCTTCACGATCGAGGCGCCGAGACGCTCGATGGCCGCGAGTTTCGTGGCCGGCGCGGTGTCCATGACGAGCACGGTCGCGCGCGCACCGGCCTCACGCGCGGCCAACGCGACCCCCTGCGCGGCATTGCCGGCGCTCACGGTCCAGACGCCGTCCGCCATTTCGGCGGGCGAGAGCCGCGCGACCGCATTCATCGCGCCGCGAATCTTGAACGACGCGATCGGCTGGAAGATCTCGAGCTTCAAATAGATCTCCGGCGAGTCCTTCGAAACGGGATCGAGCCTGACGAGGGGCGTCCGGCGCGCCACACCGGCAATGCGAGGGACCGCGGCGCGGACGGTATCGATGTTGATGTTACGAGTCATGCGTGCAACCTTGAGATCGTAGATCAGTTCGCGCCCAGCATGGTTCCGTCCAGTACAATGGCCTGCGATTCGTCCGACGCTGGCACGCTTCGCTCCCTCCGCAGCGATTTGGTGTTGCACCGCGGGCCGCCTCGGATTCGGATTCGCGCCGGTCCAGCGCATCGTCGACGAACCGCAGGCCTCGAGGAACCCTGCCACCTTCGGTTGAGCCACGGGCCGGCCATTCAGCTGTGATCCAGCGAAGCGCCCCGATCTAGACTTACGCGGCGAGGGCGCTCCCATGGACAAGATCAACCGGCGGGACTTCATGACCACAGCAGCAGGCGCGGGGATTCTGGCGGCGGCGCAGCCGCTGGCGGGTTCTAGCGGACCCGCGATAAGGGTACAGAGCGGCAGCCGGCCCGTTGTCATCGCGTCGAACAACGGGCACCGGTTCCGGAACGGCGGCACGAAGACCTGCATCGAGACGGCGTTCGAGAAGATGATGGCCGGCAGCGATGTGCTCGACGCGCTCATCGCCGGCGTCAACATCGTCGAACTCGACCCTGACGACACGAGCGTCGGTTACGGCGGATTGCCGAACGCCGACGGGATCGTCCAGCTCGACGCGTCGTGCATGCACGGTCCCACGAAGCGCGCCGGGGCAGTCGGCGCCCTCGAAGGTGTGAAGACGCCATCGCTCGTGGCGAAGGCCGTCATGGAACGGACCGACCACCACCTGTTGGTGGGAAAAGACGCGCAGACGTTTGCGCGGAATCTCGGCTTCGAGATTCTCGCGGACCTCAACACGCCCAGATCGCGCGCCGCGTGGCTCGAGTGGAAGAAGCAGACGGATCCCCTCCGCTGGATCAAAGACCCTGCGGCCCGGTCGGCGGCGGAGCGTGACGTGCTGCTCGACATGGTGAAACAAGGCATCGTCGACGAACAGCACGTCTACGGCACCATCAACTGCAACGGCGTGAACGCGAAGGGCGAGATCAGCGGCACGACCACCACGAGCGGGCTCGCGTGGAAGATTCCGGGCCGGCTCGGGGATTCGCCGATTCTCGGAGCAGGCGTGTACGTCGATGGGGAAGTGGGTGCGGCCGGCTCAACCGGGCGCGGCGAAGCCAACCTGTTCGGCCTCTGCTCGTACCTGGTCGTCGAGGAGATGCGCCGGGGCAAGTCACCGAAGGATGCCGGTCTCGAGGCGTGCCGCCGCATCAAGGCCAATACCGTTGCGCCGCGCCTGCTGAACAAGCGTGGCGAGCCCAACTTCAACGTCAATTTCTACGTGCTCAACAAGAAGGGCGAGCACGCCGGCGTGGCGCTCTACTCACAGAACGTTCGCTACGCTGTGTGCGACGAAAAGGGCGCGAGGATGGAAGCGGTCGAGGCCCTGCTGCCCGGCGGCCCGAACGACTAACGGCCGGATTGCATGTTGTCGGGTGCAGGTTGTCAGTTGCTTCTGGCGAGTAGCCGCCTCAGCTCATCCGGATCGATTGGTTTCACGAGGTGTTCGTCGAGGCCGGAAGCGCGGCTGCGGCGCTTGTCTTCTTCCTGTCCGCGGCCTGTCAATGCGTAGATTCGCGTCGACCCTGCCCAGGGCTGCCGCCTGAGCTCTTCAGCAAGCGCATAGCCGTCGAGATCCGGCAGGCCGAGATCCAGCAGGACCACCTGCGGCTCAAATCCGGCCGCGATTGTCTTCGCTGTCTGGCCGTCCCCCGCGGGCAGAACTTCATACCCCCACTGGCCAAGCATCGTTGTCAGCATCTCCGCGGCATCGGCGTTGTCGTCCACGACGAGCACGCGCAGGCGGGGCGGCGTGGCCGCATGTTCGATCGCGTCGGGGGGCACGAACCCGGCAGATGCGATCACCGCGGGAGGAAGCCAGATTGTGAAGGCGGAGCCGCGGCCGGGACCGTCGCTATTGGCCGTGAGACGACCGCCGTGCATCTCCACGAGGCGGCGGGCCAGCGCGAGCCCAATCCCGAGACCGCCGCTCCCCAGCCCGTCCGCGCGATCGACGCGGACGAACAATTCGAAAATCGTCGGCAGGACGGCCGGATCGATGCCGATGCCGGAGTCGGCGACGCGAATCGTGACGCCGCTCGTGGCGGCCTCGACCTCCACGCGGATCCGCCCGCCGGCCGGAGTGTATCGGGCCGCGTTGGTCAGGACGTTGGCGAGGACCTGCGACAGCCGTGCGGCATCGGCGACGAGGCACACGCTCTCCTCGGGCGCCGAGACGGTGAGCTGGTGATCCCGTTCGGTGATCACAGGCCGGCTCGTCTCGACCGCGGACGAGATGATCGACGACAGCTCGACCGGCGCGGTCCTCAGCACGAACCGATCGCTCGTGATCCGTCCGACGTCGAGGAGATCGTCGATGAGACGCACCATCTGGCGCACCTGCCGCCGCACGACCCCCCGCGCCTGCACGTGCGTGCTCTCGGGCGACGTCGGTTGCATGACTTCGATGGCCGAGAGGATCGGCGCGAGCGGATTGCGAAGCTCATGGCCCAGCACGGCGAGGAACTCGTTCTTGCGCCGGTCGGCCAGTTCGAGTGCCTGCGTGCGATCCCGCACGCGCCCTTCGAGTTCCTGATTCGCCACACGCAGCGCTTCCTCGGCCCGCTCCCGCTCGGCCATTTCCGAACGGAGCGCCTCGTTCATTCGTGCCAGCTCGCGGTTCTTGCGGAACAGCTCGATGAAGACTCCAATCTTCGAGCGCAGGATTTCCGCATGGACGGGCTTCGTCAGGTAGTCCACGGCGCCGGCGCCGTAACCCCGAAGCACCTCCCGCTCGTTGAACATGTGCGCCGTGAGGAAAAGAATCGGGACGTGTCTCGATCGCGGCCGCGCCTTGATGAGATCGGCGAGATCGATGCCGTTCATGCCCGGCATCTTGATGTCCAGCACGATCGCGGCGAAGTCCTGTTCGAGCAGCGCGAGGAGGGCCCCGTCCGCGGATGACGCTCGGACGAGCCGGCAGCCGGTCTGTGCCAGCACCGCGTCGATGGCGTCGAGGTTCATCGGCTGGTCGTCGACGACCAGGATCGGCACGCCGTCCTCCGGACCGTGGTGGAACCCGGGGTCGGGCGTCCAGGGCGTCGTGCCGTGAATCATGGTCATGGATCCCGGGCTAACGATGCAGCCAGACGCGGAGCAGGGAGAGCAATTGATCGGTGTTCACCGGCTTCGCGATGTAGTCGGACGCCCCCGCGTCCAGGCACTTCTCGCGGTCGCCCTTCATGGCTTTGGCTGTGAGGGCGAGAATCGGCAGCGTCCGGAATCTCGCGTCGCGCCGGATTTCGCGCATCGTCTCGTAGCCGTCCATGCCGGGCATCATGATGTCCATGAGCACGACGCTGAGGTCATCGCGATGCTGGAGGATGTCGATGGCGTCGCGGCCGTTCGTCGCCGTCACGACTTCCATCCCCTGTGTTTCGAGCAGTGATGACAGCGCAAAGATGTTGCGCACATCGTCGTCCACGACCAGCACGCGGCGGGAGAGCAGCGCTTCGTTCGATCCATGGAGCTTCGCGAGCAGGTTCTGCTTGCTCTCCGGCAGTTCCCCGACGATTCGATGGAGGAAGAGCGCCGTTTCGTCGAAAAGCCGCTCCGGCGATCGGACGTCCTTGAGCACGACGCTCTTCGCAACGCTGCGCAGATGCGATTCTTCAGCCGGCGTGAGGTCCTTGCCGGTGAATATCACGATGGGAAGGCCGGACAGCGCCGGCTCCGACTGAATCAGATCCAGCAGCTGAAAGCCGGACATGTCCGGCAGCCGCAGATCCACGACGCAGCACTCGAACGGCTCCGCGAGCAGCGCGGTCATCGCATCCGCGCCGGTGCCCACGCCGACGATTTCGATGTCCGAGTGGCCGAGGAGCTCGACGATACTGTCACGTTCGACGTCGTTGTCCTCGACGACCAGAAGCCGTCGCGTTCTGGGTCGAACGTAGGCTTTGATGCGATCGAGCGCCGCCTCGATGTCCGTCGTCGTCGCCGGCTTCACGAGGTAGGAGAAGGCGCCGTGCGACAGCCCGTGCTGGCGCTCCTCTTCGACCGACAGCATCTGCACCGGGATATGCCGCGTGGCCGGATCCATCTTGAGGTTGTTGAGCACCGTCCAGCCGAGCATGTCCGGCAGGAACACATCGAGCGTGATCGCCGTCGGCACGAACTCGCGCGCGAGCGAGAGCGCGGTGACGCCGCGTGGCGCGACGATGCCCTTGAAGCCCTTTTCGCGCGCGAGGCCCAGGAGGATGCGCGCGTAGTGAGGGTCGTCCTCAACGATCAGCAGCGTCGCGTCGCTTGGTTTGATCGACGTCCGATCGTCCACGATCGGCTCTTCGGTCGCGGCCGGCCGCGAAGGCACGGGGACGGCGGCCACGGGCGCGGTGGACACCGCGGAGTCCGGTGCGGTCGCCGGACGCGCGGGGCCCATATACGACGAGGGCAGGTACAGCGTGAACGTACTGCCCTGACCGGGGGCGCTGATCAGCCGGATGTCGCCGCCCAGGAGCGTTGCCAGCTCGCGGCTGATGGCCAGACCCAGTCCTGTGCCGCCGTACTTGCGGCTCGTGCCTGCATCGGCCTGGTGGAATGCCTCGAACACCAGGCGCTGCTTGTCTGGCGCGATGCCGATGCCGGTATCCGTCACCGCGAACGCAACGGCCGACTGCACGTGACGCAGCACCGGATGGTCCGCGGGCCAGCCCTCGGACACCGCCCTGATCGTCATCGCAACGTGGCCCTGCGCCGTGAACTTGAAGGCGTTCGACAGCAGGTTCTTCAGAATCTGGTTGAGCCGCTTCGGATCCGAGACGAATGCGCGCGGCAGGCCGGCGTCGATGTCCACGTGGAAGGCCAGGTTCTTCGACTCGGCGACCGAATGGAATGTGCGGTTCACCGCATCGCGAAGCCCCGCGAACGTAATCTCCTCGGCCTCGACGGTGACCGTGCCGGACTCGATCTTCGAAAGGTCGAGAATGTCGTTGATCAGGGTGAGAAGGTCGGCGCCGGCCGAGTGAATGTTGCGGGCGAACTCGACCTGCTTTGGCACCAGGTTGCCGCCTGAGTTCTCGGCCAGCTGCTGTCCGAGAATCAGAATCGAATTGAGCGGCGTGCGGAGCTCGTGCGACATGTTCGCGAGGAACTCCGACTTGTACTTGGATGTGAGCGCCAGCTCGGCCGCCTTCTCCTCGAGGGCGCGCCGCGCCTGTTCGACTTCCGAGTTCTTGCGCTCGACTTCGGCGTTCTGTTCGGCGAGCTGCTTGGCCTTGCTCGCCAGTTCCTCGTTCGTCTGCTGCAGCTCGCTCTGCCGCGTCTGCAACTCGGTCGTGAGCTGCTGTGACTGCTGCAGCAGGTTCTCCGTCCGCATCGTCGCCTCGATGGTGTTGAGGACGACGCCGATGGACTGGGTGAGCTGCTCGAGGAACGTCAGGTGCGTCGTCGTAAACGGATGCAGCGACGCCAGTTCGATGACGGCGCGCGTCTCGCCCTCGAACAGCACCGGCAGCACGACGATGTTGGCCGGGCGGGCGCCGCCGAGACTCGAGCGGATCTTGGCCTCGGTTCTTGCCGCGCCGCGCGTGTAGGACTTCGGGACGTGGTTGAGGAGAATGCGCTGCTTCTCAAAGGCGCACTGTCCGACCAGGCCCTCACCGAGTGTGAGGCGATCGGGCTGGCCGGGGCCGCACGCATAACTCGCCAGGAGCCAGAGGCCCGGCCGATCCCCGGCCGTCTCCATCTGGTACATGGCGCCCTGCTGGGCGTCGACCAGAGGTGCAAGCTGGGAGAGCAGCATGCGGCCGACCGTCACCAGGTCGCGCTGGCCCTGAAGCATGCCGGTGAACTTGGCGAGGTTGGTCTTCAGCCAGTCCTGCTCTTCGTTGCGCTCCGTGGTGCCACGGAGGTTGTTGATCATCGTGTTGATCGAGTCCTTGAGGTCGGCGACTTCTCCGCGCGCCTCGACCTGGATCGATCGCGTCAGGTCACCCTTGGTGACGCCGGCGGAGACCTCGGCGATGGCACGGACCTGATTCGTGAGGTTGGCCGCGAGCAGATTTACGTTGCCCGTGAGGTCCTTCCACGTGCCGGATGCGCCAGGCACGTGCGCCTGGCCGCCGAGCCGGCCCTCGACGCCGACCTCGCGCGCGACGTTCGTCACCTGTTCGGCGAACGTCGCGAGCGTGTCGGTCATGTCGTTGATCGTCTCGGCGAGCGCGGCGACCTCGCCCTTGGCTTCGACCGTGAGCCGCTGCCGCAGATTGCCGGTGGCCACAGCAGTCACGACTTTCACGATGCCGCGGACCTGGTCAGTCAGGTTGGCGGCCATGACGTTGACCGAGTCGGTCAGGTCCTTCCAGGTGCCGGCAACATCTGGAACTTCCGCCTGGCCGCCAAGCTTGCCTTCGGTGCCGACCTCGCGCGCGACGCGCGTGACTTCCGCGGCGAACGCGCGCAACTGGTCGACCATCGTGTTGATGGTGTTCTTGAGCTCGAGAATCTCGCCCTTGACGTCGACCGTAATCTTGCGCGAGAGGTCGCCGCGCGCGACCGCCGTCGTGACTTCGGCGATGTTTCGCACCTGGGTCGTGAGGTTGCCGGCCATCGCGTTGACGGAGTCGGTGAGGTCCTTCCACGTGCCGCCGACGCCGGGCACCGCGGCCTGCCCGCCGAGCTTGCCTTCGGTGCCGACTTCGCGGGCGACGCGCGTGACTTCGGCGGCGAACGACCGCAGCTGTTCGACCATCGTGTTGATGGTCTCCTTCAGCTGCAGAATCTCGCCGCGAACGTCGACCGTGATCTTGCGGGACAGGTCGCCGGCGGCCACGGCGATCGTGACATCCGCGATGTTGCGGACCTGAGCCGTGAGATTGCCGGCCATCTGATTGACGTTGTCGGTGAGGTCCTTCCACGTACCGGCGACGCCGGGGACGATGGCCTGGCCGCCGAGTTTGCCCTCGGTGCCAACCTCGCGCGCGACGCGGGTCACTTCCGAGGCGAACGCGTTGAGCTGGTCCACCATCGTATTGATGGTGTTCTTGAGCTCGAGGATCTCGCCCTTGACGTCGACCGTGATCTTGCGGGACAGGTCGCCGTTCGCAATCGCGGTCGCGACGTTCGCGATGTTGCGGACCTGGCCCGTGAGGTTCGACGCCATCGAGTTCACATTGTCGGTGAGGTCCTTCCACGTGCCGGCGACGCCTGGCACCGCGGCTTGGCCGCCGAGTTTCCCGTCGGATCCCACTTCGCGCGCGACGCGGCTCACTTCCGAGGCGAAGGAATTGAGCTGGTCCACCATCGTGTTGATGGTGTTCTTGAGCGCGAGGATTTCGCCTTTGACGTCGACCGTGACCTTGCGCGACAGGTCGCCGCGCGCGACGGCCGTGGCGACCTCGGCGATGTTGCGCACCTGACCGGTGAGGTTCGACGCCATCGAGTTGACGTTGTCGGTGAGGTTCTTCCAGGTGCCGGCGACACCGGGGACGTCGGCCTGGCCGCCCAGCTTGCCGTCACTGCCGACTTCGCGCGCGACGCGCGTGACTTCGGACGCGAACGCATTGAGCTGGTCCACCATCGTGTTGATGGTGTTCTTGAGCTCGAGGATTTCGCCTTTGACGTCGACCGTGATCTTGCGCGAGAGATCCCCGTTCGCGATCGCGGCCGAGACCTCCGCGATGTTTCTGACCTGGCCGGTCAGGTTCGCGGCCATCGAGTTGACGTTGTCGGTGAGGTTCTTCCAGGTGCCGGCGACGCCCGGCACGTCCGCCTGGCCGCCCAGCTTGCCCTCGGTGCCGACTTCGCGCGCGACGCGCGTGACTTCCGAGGCGAACGAGTTGAGCTGGTCCACCATCGTGTTGATGGTGTTCTTGAGCTCGAGGATCTCGCCCTTGACGTCGACCGTGATCTTCCGCGACAGGTCGCCGTTCGCGACGGCGATGGTCACGTCCGCGATGTTGCGCACCTGATTCGTCAGGTTCGCGGCCATCGAGTTGACGTTGTCGGTGAGATTCTTCCACGTGCCGGCGACGCCGGGCACAACCGCCTGGCCGCCGAGCTTGCCGTCGGTGCCGACCTCGCGCGCGACGCGCGTGACTTCCGACGCGAATGCGTTGAGCTGGTCCACCATCGTGTTGATGGTGTCCTTGAGCTCGAGGATTTCGCCCTGGACGTCGACCGTGATCTTGCGCGACAGGTCGCCGCGCGCGACGGCGGTCGTGACCTGCGCGATGTTCCTCACCTGCGCGGTGAGGTTCGTCGCCATCGAATTGACGTTGTCGGTGAGGTCCTTCCAGGTGCCGGCCACGCCGGGGACGCGCGCCTGGCCGCCAAGCTTGCCCTCCGTGCCGACCTCGCGCGCCACGCGGCTGACTTCCGACGCGAATGAGTTGAGCTGGTCCACCATCGTGTTGACGGTGTCCTTGAGCTCGAGAATCTCGCCTTTGACGTCGACCGTGATCTTGCGCGACAGGTCGCCGCGTGCGACGGCGGTCGTGACCTGCGCGATGTTGCGGACCTGCTGCGTCAGGTTCGACGCCATCGCGTTCACCGAATCGGTGAGATCCGCCCACGTGCCGGCGACGCCCGGGACGACGGCCTGGCCGCCGAGCTTGCCTTCGGTGCCCACCTCGCGCGCGACGCGGGTGACTTCGGCGGCGAACGATCGCAGCTGATGGACCATCGTGTTGATGGCTTCCTTGAGCTGCAGAATCTCGCCACGGACATCGACGGTGATCTTTTTCGAGAGGTCGCCGTTCGCGACCGCGATGGTGACCTCCGCGATGTTCCTGACCTGCGCGGTCAGGTTGCCGGCCATCTGGTTGACGGAGTCGGTGAGCTCCTTCCAGACGCCCGACATGCCGCGGACCTGCGCCTGGCCGCCGAGCTTGCCTTCGGTGCCCACCTCGCGCGCGACGCGGGTGACTTCCGAGGCGAACACGGACAGCTGGTCGATCATCTTGTTGACCAGCTTGGCGGAGCGGAGGAATTCGCCCTCGAGCGGGCGGCCTGCGACTTCGAGGTCGATGGACTGAGAGAGGTCGCCCTTCGCGACGGCGCCGACCGCGCGCGTTACCTCGGTCGTCGGCCAGACCAGGTCGTCGATCAGGGTGTTGAGAGACGTGATCTCGTCCGACCGGGCGCCCTGGCCCGGCGTCACTGTGATGCGTTCCTTGAGCTTGCCTTCCTTGCCGACCATCCGGCAGACGCGGCCGATTTCCATGGCGCGCTGCTGATTGAGGACGGCCAGGTCGTTGAACACGCCGGCCACGCGGCCCTCGAGACCGAGCAGGTCGTTCGGCAGCCGAACGTCGAAATTGCCTGCCTTGAGCGCTCCCATTGCGTCGAGCATGAGGCGCAGAAACGCCTCTGAGGACATGGGATCGGGAGGGGGTGTCGTGAGCGCGGACGGAAGAATCTGTTCGGATGTTGCCATCGCGTGCGCACGGTGCAACCAAGAGCCGTGCCACGCGATTTGAGTAGATTCGGTCCGTTGATACCTCACGCGCTACCAATTGTTGGCAGCCGACTACCCAGCAAGTGAGTCGCCGGTGACCACATCGGCGGGGCGCGCGTCGGTGACAACGCGCATAGGATCAGTCCCCATGCGACGCCACATTATTACTAGATGGATAGCAGCAGGCCTGGTGGCGGCAATCGCCTCGTCCATGGCCCTGGCCAGGGAGTCGCAGCGCGGATACGACGACCTCACCGCACTTTTCGAGGAGTTCCTCGCCTTTGACCGGCCAAAACTGATCAACGGCGCCCCGGACTATTCGGCGCCGTCCATTGCAGGGCGCCGTGCCGGGCTCGCAAAGCTCCAGGCCAGACTGAACGCGATCGATCCGGCACGCTGGCCAGTCGCGCAGCAGGTGGACCACGCGCTCGTGAAGGCCGAGATGAATGCGCTGGACTTCGATCTGCGCGTGCTCCGGCCGTGGGCGCGCGATCCGGCGTTCTACCAGACCATCTGGACCGAACAGAGCGACACGCCCGCCCACGAAGGGCCGACGCATCACGCCATCATCGACCTCTGGCAGTACGCATTCCCGCTGTCGCCGCCGGACGAAGCCAAGCTCGCGCAGCAACTTGCTTCGATTCCACCGTTGCTGAAGCAGGCGAGAACCAATCTCACAGGGAATGCACGGGACCTCTGGATCACCGGCGCAGGGACGATGCGGCAGCAGGTGGCCGATCTGAAGGAGCTTCAGAGTTCCTGCAAGTGCCGCCCTGAGCTCCTGGAAGCGATCCGGACGGCGGCGGTCGCGACGCAGGAGTTCGTCGCCTGGCTCGACAAACTGGCACCGTCGAAAACCGGGCCGTCGGGCATCGGCAATGCGGAGTACTCCTGGAATCTTCGCAACGTGCATCTCGTTCCGATGTCGTGGGACGACGAGGTGGCGCTGCTCAAGCGGGAACTGGCGCGCGCCCACTCCTCGTTGAAGCTCGAGGAGCAGCGGAATCGCGGCCTTCCGCAGCTCAGCGCGGCGGCCACGCCCGAGGAGTACACGCGACGCGCGAACGCCGCGATTGCCAAATACATCGCGTTCCTCAGGGACCGCGAAGTCCTGACCGTGCAGCCGTACCTCGACCCGGCCATGCGCGCCCACGTCGGCAGTTTCGTCCCTCTCGAGCGGCGCAATTTCTTCGGTATCGCGAGTCACTACGAGCCGATGACGCTCTTCGCGCACTGGTTCCACTGGTTCGATCACGAATGGATGCGGCGGATGCCGCACGCGAGCGCGATCCGGCGCGGCGCGCGGCTCTACAACATCTGGGACAACCGCTCCGAGGGCATGGCGACGGCGATGGAGGAGATCATCCTGCACGCCGGGTACTACGACGACAACCCGCGCGCGAAGGAGATCGTGTGGATCATGCTGGCCCAGCGCTCCGCGCGCGGGCTCGCGTCGCTCTACGCGCAGGCGAACCAGTTCGACATCAGGCAGGCGAAGGCGTTTCAAGTCGAGTGGACGCCACGCGGGTGGATGCGTCCGGATCTCGATCTGCTTGGTTTCGAGCAGCAGCTCTACCTTCGGCAACCCGCCTATGGCACGAGCTACGTGACGGGGAAGCACCTCGTCGATGAACTCATCAAGGACCGGGCTCACCAGCTTGGAGACACGTTCACGCTCCGCGGGTTCTTTGACGAGTTCATCGCCGCCGGCATGATGCCGACGTCTCTCATCCGCCGGGAGTTGACTGCGCAGAAATAGCGCCCTAAAGTTAACCCCTCCAGAAACGAAGGTCGGAGCGCCGGACAGCCGTCCCGGCTGCACGAGCGGCTCCGCCCCTACGAGGTCTAGCTCTATGCGTCGTGCAGGGTTCGTCTCGTTCTTACTTGTGATGCTGTCCCTCGTCGCGAGCGCCGCCAGCGCTCGGCAAACTACTTCTTCAATCACCGGCGTGGTTCAGGACTCCGCCGGCGGCGTAGTCCCGGGCGCGGCGGTGGTCGTCCTCAGCCCGAACGGCACGAAGTTCGAAGTCGTCAGCAACTCGTCGGGCGCGTTCAACGTGCCGGCGTTGTTGCCGGGCGTTTACTCAGTCACGGTCAGCCTCCAGGGCTTCAAGACCGCCGTCGTCAAGGACGTGCGCATTCAGCCGGGCGTGCCGGCCAACCTGAAAGTGACGCTGGAAATCGGCGGCATCACGGAGAAGGTGACGGTGTCGGGCGGATCGTCCGAGCTCGTCAACACGCGGACCGCGACGGTCTCATCCACCCTGAACGTCGACCAAATCGCGCAGTTGCCGACCGCGACGCGCGATCTGCTGCTCGGTGGTGTCACGATGCTCACCGGCGTCAACTTCACGGGAGCGGCGCGCGGCAACGCGACGGTGAACGGGCTGCCGGAGTCGTTTCTGAACATCACGCTCGACGGCGTGACCAACAACGACAACTTCAACAAGTCGACGGACGGCTTCTTCGCGCCGGTTCGTCCGCGCCAGGACGCCATCGAGGCTGTCGTCGTCACGACCGCCGCGGGCGCGGCCGATCAGGGCGGCCACGGCGCCGTCACGATCAACTTCGTGACGCGCTCTGGCACGAACCGCTTCAGCGGCAGCGCGTACGAGTACTACCGCGACACGTGGATGAACACGAACTACTGGTTCAACGAGAACCGGGACAACCTGGCGCGCAACGACGTCCGCCTCAACCAGTTCGGCAACCGCATCGGCGGACCGATCATCATCCCTGGGCTCTACGACGGCAGCGGCAAGGCGTTCTTCTTCTACCACCACGAAATGCTGCGCCTTCCGAACGACGCCTCGCGCACGAGGACCATCTTGCATCCCCGGGCGTTGCAGGGGTTCTTCCGCTACAACTCGACCGTCAATGGCCAGGTCATCACCCAGGAAGTCAACGTGCTGACGCTCGGCGCGCCCTTCTCGACGCCCGACCCGACCGTGATGGCGGTGCTGAACGGCATCCAGGCGGCCGTCCAGAAGACGGGCACCGTCGCCAACACCAGCGACCCGATGAACCTCTCGTACAGCTGGCGTAGTCCGGCGATGCAGTCCGAGCACCAGCCGGCGATCCGGATCGACTACAACCTCACGCCGAAGCACCGGTTGTCCGGCACGTTCAACAAGCTCTTCCAGGATCGGAAGCCTGATCAGTTCAACGATCTCGATCAGCGTTTTCCGGCCGCCCCGAACTTCTCACATACGGTCGCAAGGCGGCCGTCTCGATCGATCACACTGCGATCGACGCTGTCGCAGTCGCTGGTCAGCGAGTTCCGGGTCGGCATCACCGTCGGCGAGACGATCTATTTCGGTCAGGTCGCGACCGGGGGGCCCGACAGCTTCGCCGATCAGGGCGGGCGCGCGCTCACCCTCGGCATCGGTCAGACGAACTGGCACACGAGCAACACGCTGTCCGGCCGCAGCGCCGGTGCGTGGTCGTTCGACGAGTCGATGAACTGGCAGAGAGGCAAGCACGTGCTGACGTTTGGCGGTCAGGTGTTCCTTGGCCGGTTCTGGGACGTCAGCCAGATGCAGGTGCCCGGCATCACGTTCGCGCTCGATCAGACTAACGACCCTGCCAACGCCATTATCAGCAACACCTCGAACTATCCCAACAACCCGGGGCTCGGAAACGCGCGGGCGCTGTTCGCCCTGCTCACGGGACGCGTGGCGTCCATCACGGGGCAGGCGGCGCTCAACGGCCTTACCAACCAGTACGAGTTCCTCGGCAACAGGAGGCGCGGCGGCAAGCTCAACAACTACGCGATGTTCCTGCAGGACTCGTGGCGAGTGAAGCCCACAGTCACGCTCAACGCGGGCCTGCGGTGGGATGTGCAGACACCGTTCGCGTCCAACAACGACATCTTCTCGTCCGTCACGTTGGCGGATTTGTGCGGCGTCTCCGGGCTTGGAGATGGCAGCATTTACCGCGCCTGCAGGTTCTTCACGCCGGCCGCTAGTGGCGGAAAGGTACCGGTGTACTCCCAGCTCGTGCGGGGCACGAACGGCTATAACACCGATTTGAACAATCTGTCGCCGAACGTGAACGTCGCGTGGCGCCCGAACGTCCAGAGCGGCTTCCTGCGCACTCTACTGGGCGATCCGGAACAGGCGACGCTGACCGGTGGATTCTCGGTCCAGTTCGAGCGCCAGGGCTTCGGCGCGTTCACCGGTGTGTACGGCGGCAATCCGGGCAGCACGCTGACGCTGAATCGCAACGCGAACAGCGGCCTCGTGCCGGCCGGCGAATCGTGGCCGATTCTTCTGTCGCAGTCGTCGCGCCTGGGTCCGGCCTCGTTCCCGGTCTCTCCGGTGTATCCGATCGCGCTCAGGGCCAACCGGCAGGACAGCATCAGCGGATTCCATCCGGACATCCAGGTTGCCTCGGCGAGGTCGTGGACCGTCGGCTTGCAGCGCGCGGTCTCGAAGGACATGGCGGTTTCGATCCGCTACGTCGGCACGAAGGGTGTCGATCAGTGGCAGACGCTCAACTACAACGAGCGCAACGTCATTGACAACGGCTTCTACAACGAATTCAAGGTTGCGATGAGCAACTTCCAGGCGCACCTGGCGCAGGGATGCGGCCAGACGGGCAACCCGGCCTGCACGTTTGCCTATCGTGGTCCCGGCACCGGCAGCAATCCGCTGCCTATTTATCTCGCGTACCTCAGCGGCAAGACCGGCGCTGATCAGTGCTCGAGCACCGCCACGTGCGCGACGTTGTACTCCGGCACGGGCTGGACGAACTCAGGCCTGCTGGGCCGGTTCATCCGTCTCAACCCGAGCCCGTCAGGATCGGCGGGCGACCTCGATGGCGATTCCACTCGCCGCGCCAACGCAATCGCGGCCGGACTTGCGGCGAACTTCTTCGTCGTCAATCCGGACGCGAATGCCGTCAATGTCACCGACAGCGGCGCCTACAGTGACTATCACGCGCTGCAGCTCGAAGTGCGCCGCCGGCTCTCGAAAGGACTGTCGGCGAATGTCAGCTACCAGTACGCCCGGGAAGGCTCGGCCGCGTTCCTTGGGTTCCACTACGGTCGCCAGATGGATCCGTCGGACAACTCACCGCGCCACGCCATCAAGGGACAATGGGACTGGACGCTTCCGGTCGGCCGGGGTCAGCGCTATGGCAGCGACATGAATCCGATTCTCGACGGCGTCCTCGGCGGCTGGTCCTTCACGGGGTCGGCGCGCATCCAGGCGCGCATGATCGACTTCGGCAACGTGAGGATGGTCGGCATGACGGCGAAGGACGTGCAGTCCTGGTTCAAGTACCGCATCATCGAGGACCCGAACAATGCGGGCCGTAAGCTCGTGTTGATGGCGCCCGATGACGTCATCCTGAACACGCGCCGCGCCTTCAGCTTCAGCACGGCGACGCTCACCGGCTACAGTGGTCTCGGCGAACCGACGGGTGCGTACTTCGCACCGCAGCAGAGCTCGACGTGCATCGAGCTCAAGATCGGTGGCGGCGACTGCGGCCCGAGGACGCTGCTCATTCGGGCACCGTTCTTCACGCGGGTCGACATCGGCATGACCAAGCGGTTCAAGATGACGAGCACCAGGAACATCGAGATCCGCGTTGATGTGCTGAACCTGTTCGACAACATCAACTTCAACCCGAACGGCAACCCGGGTGGCGGCGCGACAATCTTCCAGGTCGGCAGCGCGTACACCGACATCGGCAATAACTTCGATCCAGGCGGCCGGCTCGGGCAGTTCTCGGTGCGATTCAACTGGTAAGGTACTGAGAAGGGCAAGCGTCAGCGAGAAGTCGAAGGCACGAAGGTCACAGGGTTTCGGCCCTGTGACCTTTTTTCTTTGGGCTCGTCGTCCCGCGTGCTGGCGCCGACAACAAGCCGATGGGCGGTCAAGCTAACAGCTAGCTGTGACCGCACCGGCATGCTATGCCGAACGCTATGATCGACTATTTTTTAGCTACAGCCATGCTAGCCGCTCGCCACAGACATGCGGTTGTATCAGAATCACAACTTCGGTAGACTACGGGCCTAAAGGAGGAATCCCATGAAAGTCCTTTCAGTTGCGAGATGGGGATTTGTCGTCATTACGCTATGTGGAATGCTGGGTTGGAGCGACCTGCGGGCCTCTAGCTTTGGTTGTCCTCCTGAGGAGCAGGGGTGCTCCCTCCCCGAAGAAGCACAGTTTTGCGGCAGAACCGCTCAGCTCATATGTGGTTTCCCATCAAGTTGTTGCTACGGAGTGTGCGACGGACCGCAGTACCCAAGCAACGATTGCGACAACGACGGCAACCAGTGTTACTGCATTCTCGTCCAGTGACCGGACGGAGTGCCGCCGTGAACCCGCGCAGTCCTCGAGGAGGAACGCCATGAAAGGCCATTCAGTAGCGAGATGGGGATTTGTTGTCCTCACGCTCTGTGCAATGCTGGGTTGGAGCGGGCTGAGCGCCTCAACCCTGGCGCAGTGTCCCCCTCCGGAGCAGGGGTGCTCCTACCCCGAACAGGCGGAGTACTGCAGCCGAACCGCTTTGCTCATGTGTGGTGCGGCATCGAGCTGTTGCTACGGCGTATGCGAGGCACCGCAGTCAGGGCAGCAATGCGACGACGACGGAAATCAGTGTTACTGCATTCTCGGGGGCTAAGCTTCCCGATCATCGGTTGATAGGAGTCCTTGGGAGGCGCGCTGGCTGAGGTCGGCGCCCATCCGAGGAGGTGCCATGAAGATCACGTCGGGTACCGTCGCCAATGTGCTTTTCTCTCTCGCCTGTCTGGTCGTAATCGCCGTCGGAGTCACGCTCCTTCTCGAGAGGTTCACCGGTCCCGCCTCTCCTTCGGCCGGAGATGCAAGCACTAGCCGAGCGCTGACCGAATTTCCAAAGGACCTGACAATTGATATTGCACAGGCAAGTGTCAGCGTTCGAGGCGCACCGAAGGTTGCCTTGATCGAGTTCTCCGACTTCCAGTGTCCCTATTGCGGACGGTATGCGCGTGATACCCATTCTAAGATTGAACGTGAGTTTGTGGACTCTGGACTCGTTGCCTACGCATTCTTCAACTTTCCGCTCGAGCGCATTCACCCTCTCGCATTGCGGGCGAGTGAGGCAGTCGAGTGCGCGGGAGTTCAGCGCAGGTTCTTTGAGATGTACGTGAGATTGTTTGGCGACCAGGACGCCCTCGGGGAAAGCCAGTTGTTCGAACATGCGCGGGCACTTGACCTCCGCGAGCCCGAGTTTAGAACCTGCTTGGCGGGACAGGTGTTACCTAGGATTCGGGCGCAGATGGACGTCGGAGAGCGTTCTGGCGTCAAGTCAACTCCAACGTTCTTCGTCGGCGTGATTGCGGAAAACGGTGCAGTGCGAGCAACGAAGAAGATAGTGGGACCGCAGTCGTATGCGACGTTTGCCAGTGCTCTCAAGAGTGCAATTGGCGGGAGTTAGTCCTGCAACCGCTGAAACCGAAGCAACTGGAGCGACCGACTCGTAGCTGATCAGCAGGGAATCCTTGGTGTCGTTGTAACTAACGTCCGTACTTCTTCAGGATTGTCCTCAACTCAGCCGCCGGCAGGGCGCGCACGGTGCGTCCGTTGCCGGTCGTGGTTGCGGCCTGCAGCAGCGAGTTGTAGACCGCCTCTTCGGTCGCATCCAGGGCGGCCTCGAACAATCCGGACACAGCATCGGTCGGCGGGACCGAACGCGTCTGCGGCCCGTTCGTCGCGGTCAGACGATTGACGGCGTTCGTCGAGAACGCAATCGCGAAGTCACCGCTTCCATTCGAGTACGTCGATCCGGTTCGCGCGAGCGCGAACACCGCGCGCGCCGCCAGCCGCTTCAGGTCGCGCGCATCGAGCGGCGCATCGGTTGCGACGACGATCATGCAGGACCCGTCAGCGGTAGGGGCCCCGCCACCGCCGGGCCGGAGTTCCTTCCAGATCGGAACGCCAGCGATCGTCAACCTTCCCCCGAAGTTCGTCTGCACGATCACGCCAACCGTCCAGTCGCCCGTCTTCCGTGACGAGGTGCCGATGCCGCCTTTCCATCCGAAGGCGATGGTGCCGGTACCGGCGCCGACAGCGCCTTCGGTGACGGCGCCTGACTTCGCCGACGTGACGGCCTGGGCAACGTGCTCGGCCGTCACGTGGAAGCCCCGGATGTCGTTGAGCGTGCCGTCGTTGGTTTCGCCCACGAGGCCGTTGACCGAGCGCACGTTTTCATTGCCGGGTTGTGCCACCGTCCAGCGCGCGATGCCGTCGAGAGCGGCGCCGACGGAGAGGGTGTTCGTCAGGACGATCGGTGTTTCGATCGTCCCGAGTTCCTCGACTTGCGTGCTGCCGGCAAGTTTGCCGAACGCATTGCCGACGAACACGGCGCCCGGAACTTTCTCCCTGAAAACGTTGCCGCCATGGGGAACGATCGCCGTCACTCCCGTTCGCACGCGATCGCCTGACGACAACGTGACGTGGCCGATCTTCACGCCCGCGACGTCGGTAATCGCGTTCAACGGTCCCGGTTCTCCGGCGCCGGGCGCGATGCCGAGGTCCCGCGCGCGGAGCCGTTCCTGCCCGGAAGCGAGTCCGCCGGCCACAACGATTACCGCCGCTGCCGCCGTAAGTCGCATACGCATGCCGCCTCCTTGCACCCCTCGAACAATGGGCATAATATCCGCCCAATTCACCGTGTTCCCCCTGAGGTTGCTATGAGAATGCATCAGCGTCGGTTCGTGGCGCTTCTGTCTGTCGCTCTGGTTGCGGTGGCGTGGTCGACCTGGCCCATCTCCGCGCAGGTCCGTGCCAAACGACCGCTCAGCTACGACGTATTCGAATCCTGGAAGTCGATCGGCGGCGCGCGCCTCTCGGACGACGGCCAGTGGTTCGCGTACTCGCTCACGTCCCAGGCCGAGGACGGCGTGCTCGTCGTCCGCAACGTGAAGTCGGGGCAGGAGTTCAAACACCCTCGCGGCACCGGCGCGCAGTTCACGCCCGACGGCAAGTTCGTGATCTTCACGATTGTGCCGCCACGTGCTGACAACGACGCCGCGCAAGCGGCGGGTGGGGAAGCCGCGGCACCAGCGGCGCCCGCGGCCGCACCGGCTCAGACCGCCAACCGCAATTCGGTCGGCATCATGTCCCTTCCGAGTGGTCAGGTGACAACGGTGGAACAGATTGCGTCGTTCCGTCTCGCGACGGAGTCGTCGCAGTGGGTCGCGCTTCAGAAGGGCCGCGCCGGCGGCGGGGGCGCCGGCCGTGGGGGCAATCGCGGAGGCGGCGGCGGCCGGCAGGGCGGCAGTGCTCCCCCTGCGGCTCAAAATCCACCTGCGCAGGCCGCGACTCCGCCGGCAACCGGCCAGCCGGCGGCGACCGGCGGGCGCGCCGGCGGCGCGCCGGGTACGGCGGCGCCGCAGGAGAAGCGCAAGGACGCCGGCAACGACCTGATCGTCCGCAACTTATCGACCGGCGCCGACATCACGATTCCTGAAGTCACCGAGTTCCAGTGGGACGACAAGGCGAACTGGCTGGTCTATGCCGTGTCTTCGACCGACGCTGCGAAGGACGGTGTTTTCGCCCGCCGCATGAGCGACGGCACCGTTCAGCCGCTCAGGACCGGGCGCGGCCACTACAAGAGCCTGGCCTTCGACGATGCCGGCAACCAGCTTGTGTTCCTCAGCGACGCCGTCGATTACGACAAGCCGGTGTCTCCGTACCGGCTGTACTACTGGAAGACAACGGACGCGGCCGCGCTCGAAATCGTGTCGGCGGCGACGCGCGGGATGCCTCAGGGCATGGTGGTGGCGGATGCCGCCCCGAGCTTCAGTCTCGATGGTCAACGGATTTCGCTGGCGACCGCGCCGCCGCCCGCGCCGCCTCCCGATCCGAACGTACGGCGTCCCGCGCCCATTCCGGTTGACCTGTGGAGCTACAAGGACCCGCTGATTCAGCCGATGCAGAAGGTGCGGGCGACGCAGGAACAGAATCGCAACTATCGTGCGGTCTTTCACGTCGGCAGTAAGCAATTCGTACAGCTCGCGGCGCCCGATCTGCCGACGGTCAATCCGGGCGCCGATGCGAACCGCGCGATTGGCCTCAACGACATCCCGTACCGTCAGGAGATCTCCTGGGACGCGACCTACAACGATGTGTACCTGGTCGATCTGAAGACCGGCGCGCGACGGAAAGTGCTCGACCACCAGGGCGGCGGCGTGTCGATGTCGCCGGGCGGTAAGTACCTGTTGTTCTTCGACCAGAAGTCGCTGAACTGGATCACCCAGGACATCGCCACGGGCGTGCGCGTGAATCTGACTGAGCGGTTGCCCGTGAAGTTCTACGACGAGAGTCACGACACGCCGAACACGCCCGGCAGCCTCGGCAGCGCGGGATGGACCGACAAGGACGCGTCCGTGATCCTCTACGACCAGTTCGACGTCTGGGAGATCAGCCCGACGGGCGCCAATCCGCGCATGATCACCGCCGGTGAAGGGCGGAAGCAGAAGCTCGTGTTCCGGTATCGCGCGCCATTTGATGCCGAGCCCGCCCCGGGTGGTGGACCGGGCGGAGGCGGTGGTGGCCGCGGCGGCGGTGGCGGCAACGCCGGCTTGATCTCGACGACCAAGCCGATGTTGCTGACCACGACCAACGACGAGACAAAGGCGAGCGGGCTCTATCGGGTCCCGTTCACCGGCGGTGCGCCCACGAAGATCGTGATGATGGACAAGGCGGTGGGCAACATCAGCAAAGCGAAGAACGCTGATGTGGTCGCGTTCACCGCGTCGAAGTTCGACGAGTTCCCCGATTACTGGCTCACCGACATGGCCTTCTCATCGCCGAAGAAGGTGACGGATGCGAATCCGCAGCAGGCGGAGTTCGTCTGGGGCAAAGCGGAGAACATCAAGTACATCAACGGCGACGGCAAGGTACTCAATGCGATGTTGATCAAACCGGATAACTTCGACCCGACGAAGAAGTATCCGATGATGGTCTACATCTACGAGGAACTGACGCAGGGGTTGCACGGCTACCGCGCGCCCAACGTCGGCACCAGCATCAACATCACGCGTTACGTGAGCAACGGTTACGTCGTGCTGCAGCCGGACATCTCGTACGAGACGGGCTATCCCGGACCGAGCGCGATGAAGTGCGTCATTCCGGCGATCAACACCGTTGTGGCCCAGGGTTTCATCGACCCGAAGCGGATCGGGATCCAGGGCCACTCGTGGGGCGGGTACCAGATCACGTACATGATTACGCAGACGAACATCTTCGCGGCCGTCGAGGCGGGCGCGTCGGTGGCGAACATGATCAGCGCCTACGGCGGCATCCGCTGGGGCACGGGCATGGTGCGGCAGTTCCAGTACGAGAAGACGCAGAGCCGTATCGGCGAGACGCTCTGGGATGCGCCGCTGCAGTTCATCGAGAACTCGCCGATCTTCTGGGTCGAGCGCATCCACACGCCGTACCTGACCATCCACAACGACGCCGATGACGCCGTGCCGTGGTACCAGGGCATCGAGTTCAACCAGGCGATGCGCCGGCTGGGCAAGGAAGCCTACATGTTCAGTTACAACGGGCAGGGGCACGGCCTCAGCAACCGTGACTACATGAAGCACTGGACCGTGCACATGGACGAGTTCTTCGATCACTACCTGCTCGGCAAGCCGCGCCCGGAATGGATGGACAAGGGCGTGTCCTTCCTCGACCGCGGCACGCGCGACGTGAGCGGACTGTTCAAGAAGCCGGTCTCGCCGGCGCCGGCCACGAAGCCCGGCGGGGGCGGCGGCCAGTAGCGACGAAGGATTGGGCGCTTGCGTGATTTGGTGATCTGGCGATTTGTTCCGCCAGTCACCAGATCACCAGATCGCAGAATCACCAGATTCAACCGTGCTCGTATCAATCCACCGGCTCGATCCAGCAGTTACTCTTCCTAGATACGAAACCGCCGGCGCGGCAGGCTTCGATCTTTCCTCCAGCGCCGACATCACGATCGCCGCGGGCGCGATTGCCCTGGTCCCGACCGGTCTCGTCATCGGCGTGCCGCCCGGCCATTTCCTCGGCGTCTTCGCGCGGAGCAGCACGCCGCTCAAGCGCGGCCTGATGGTTGCGAACGGCGTGGGAGTGGTGGACAGCGACTACCGCGGGCCGAAGGACGAGATCAAGATCCAGGTGCTGAACTTCACGAACGCGCCGGTGTCCGTGAAGAAGGGCGATCGCCTCGCGCAGGGTGTGATTCTGCCGTTCGTTCGAGCCGAGTTTCAGGAAGTCGCAGAGGCGCCCGGACAGACACGTGGGGGATTCGGATCTACGGGCTAGTTGTTGACGAAGAACGTCACCGAGAATCCGCCCCTCGTCTTCGCCGGCACCATCGTCACTCTTCTCGGGCCGTGCGTCCTGGCCACCGTGCGGCCGGAGATGACGCCGATGGCCGCGCCGAACGCAACGTCACTCAACCAGTGCCTCCGATCGCGGATGCGCGTCCAGCCGACGAAGGACGCGGTCGCAAACGCAGGTGCGCCGGCTTTCCATCCGTAGTGGGCTTGAAGGACCGCGGCAGACGCGAACGTCGCGGACGTGTGGCCCGACGGGAATGAGTGGATTCCGCCCGAAGGCCGCTGCCTGTTCACGGCGACCTTGATGGCGTTGGTCACGAGTCCGTTGAGCGCCTGCGCCCTGATCAGGTCGCTGCCGACATGCGCAACCTCCGGCTTGCCTGCGAGTCTGCCGGCCGCGTAGGTCGCGATGGCGCCGCCGGACTGGATCCAGCCGTTGCCGAGTACGCTGCCGGCCCTGGTGTACGACGGTTTTCCCGAGCGTGCGCTCCAGTTGGAGATGCGCGCGTCTGAATCGTAGCCAGCAAGCGCGCCCGCGCTGCCAAGAGCCAGCCAGTTGGCCGTGTCGATGGACGGCACCGCCCGCATGTCTTTCGCGAGGTTGGAAAAGAGGCCGGTGAGCGGACGATCCGTTCGCGGCGTCGCCTGGACGCCTGCGGACTGGAGCGCGAGCGCGACCGCGAGCGTCCACGCTGGGCCGAACACGACGCGAAGGCTATCAGCGGCCGAGGCCGAACGCCAGACCGAAGGCGAATTGGTGTGTCGCAGCGGTGGTCCGTCCGGTACCGCCGGCGACCGAAATCTCCGGGCGGGCGCGCGTGAACTTGTACTCCGTGACGAGCGACACCCGGCTGCCAAGCGCGAGACTGAGGCCGGCCGCCGCATGGACACCGAATCCGGCGCGCTCATATTTGTCGACCGCGCTGTTCAGCACGGTCGTTTCCGTGTGCGCAACGGTCGATCCCGCGCCTGCGCGAACGATGACCGCGGCGCGCCCCGAGCCGATGGGCACGCGCGACACCGCGTTCAGCAGCAGGAAGTTGAGTCCGTGAGACATGGCGTACCGCTGAACAACCGTCCGCATCGGTTGTCCGATCGCGAACGGCACGACTCCGCTGGTTCCCGAAAAGAGGTACACCGCGTCCGTCCGCGCATACATCTTCAGGTGAATGAACTCACCCTCGAGGCCGAATCGTCCGTGGAAGAGCTTGCCCAGCCGCCAGCCGTAGTACTGCGGCGACTCGAACGGATGGGCAGCGAACTTCACCTTGCTGAATTCCAGCGACAGGCCGGACGCCGGCACATCGACCGAGACCGTCGCGGCCTTCGTCACATTCGCTCCGAGATACCCGACGAAGTACCACTGCGCCTCAGCCGGCCTTGCGGCCGCGAGGCCGGAGATGAAGAACACTGCACACGCAAAAGACGATGCACCACGATTCATTACGGAGCGCATCTTATCAACCTGTTGGAGGAGGCCGGGCCTTTCGGCCCGGCGCTCTGCTATCGTCAGGCGTTCGGAGTTCCGCGACATGTCCAAGGCCCTTCTCGAGAAACTCAACATCGTGCCCGTGAACCAGGGCGCGTCGACCGGATCAGGTGAGTGGTTCGCTTCCGGCGGCGCGACGCTCGTGTCGGCGAATCCGTCGACCGGCCAGCCGATCGCTTCGGTCACCATGGCGTCGCCCGAGGACTGCGACCGCGTCGTCTCCGCGGCGGCGCGCGCGTTCGAGTCGTGGCGCGAGCGGCCGGCGCCGAAGCGCGGCGAACTGGTCCGCGATCTCGGCAACGCGCTGCGCGAGCTCAAGGAACCGCTGGGCGATCTCGTTTCGCTCGAGATGGGCAAGATTCGCGTCGAGGGCCATGGCGAGGTGCAGGAGATGATCGACATCTGCGACTTTGCCGTCGGCCTGTCACGGCAGCTCTACGGCCTCACGCTCGCGTCGGAGCGGCCGGGGCACCGGATGATGGAGCAGTGGCACCCGCTCGGCCCCGTGGGCGTCATCACCGCGTTCAATTTTCCGGTCGCCGTCTGGTCCTGGAACGCCGCGCTGGCCGCGGTGTGCGGCGATCCTGTTGTCTGGAAACCCGCGGAACCAACGCCGCTCACGGCGATTGCAGTTCAGCACATCGCGAACGTTGTCATGGCCGACCACGGTGTGTCCGGTGTCTTCAACCTGATCGTCGGTCCCGGCCGGACGGTCGGCGAGCGCATGCTGCAGGACGCGCGTCTTCCGCTCATTTCGTTCACGGGCTCCACGGCGGTGGGCCGCCACGTATCGGCGGTGGTGGCCGGCCGGTTCGGCCGGACGATTCTCGAGCTGGGCGGCAACAACGCCATCGTGGTCACGGCCGATGCGCGGCTCGATCTCGCATTGCGCGCGATCGTGTTTGGATCGGTCGGCACGGCGGGCCAGCGGTGCACGAGCACGCGCCGGCTCATCGTGCACCGGTCGATCGCACGCGACCTCACCGCGCGGCTGGCGAAAGCCTACGGCCAGGTCAGCATTGGCGACCCGCTCACGGATGGCACCCTGATGGGGCCGCTTGTGACGTCCGACGCCGTGGACGCGATGTTTGCGGCGATCGAACGCGCCCGTGACGAGGGCGGTGAGGTCGTGTGCGGAGCGAAGCGCCGGCCGGATCTCGGTGCGCAGTTCGTCGAGCCGACGATCATCCGCATGCCGGCCCAGTCACCTGTCGTCGAGCAGGAGACGTTCGCGCCCATCCTCTATGTGATGGAGTTCGACGATCTGGATCAAGCCATCCGGCTGCACAACGCCGTTCCGCAGGGGCTCTCGAGCGCGATGTTCACGGAAAGCATGCGCTCGGCCGAACGCTTCCTGTCGTCGGGGGGCTCGGACTGCGGCATCGCCAACGTGAACATTGGCACGTCGGGTGCGGAGATCGGCGGCGCGTTTGGCGGCGAAAAAGAGACCGGCGGGGGCCGGGAGTCCGGTTCCGACTCCTGGAAGGCCTACATGCGGCGCCAGACCAATACCGTCAACTGGTCGGAGTCGCTGCCACTGGCGCAAGGGATCACGTTCGACGTGTGACACTTGTCAATAAAGCTCAACATGGAGGCCATGGAGGACCGTGGAGAGCCATGGAGGTGAGCCGAGCCTGATAGCTCGGCTCGTCCTCCATGCCCTCCATGTTGCGCTTTGCGTAGACAGGCTAGAATCTTTCACCATGTCCGGCAGGTTGTTGAAGGTCCTGCTCGTTTCGTGCGGCACGCTCTGCGTGGCGCTGGGTGTGATCGGCATCTTTCTGCCCCTGATGCCGACGACCGTCTTCCTGCTGATGGCGGCGGCGTGCTACGCGCGAAGTTCCGACCGGTTTTACCAGAAACTGATCAACCATCGGCTTCTTGGCGAATACATCCGCAACAGCCGCGAGGGTCGAGGCATGCGGCGCCGCGACAAGACCGTGACGCTGGCGCTTCTCTGGATCGGCATCGGCGCGTCTATCGTCTGGACGGCGCACACGCTCTGGCTGCGGCTCCTGCTGCTCGCCATCGCAACCGCCGTGACGGTGCATGTCGCCCGTTTGCCCCTCTTCAATCCAGCTGCGCAACCACAGCCCGACCGCGCTCAGCCGTAGTCGGCGGCCTTCAGGCCGCCGATCGGCGGGCAGTACACTTTCCGAATGCGGCCTGCAGTCATCGTCGCCTGTCTCGTTGCGGTGTTCGGCGGGCTGAACCACCTGCGCCAAGGCTACGGTGGTCCGCCGAAGCTTTACGCGAAGGCGGAGCCCGCCGACTACGGATCAGCAGCGCACGCCGACGGCTCGCAGGCAGCGCCATTCGATTCGCGGCTGTTCTCCGAATTCAGATGGCGGCCCATCGGGCCGTTTCGCGGCGGCCGTACGAAGGCCGTCGATGGCGTCGCGTCCGCGCCGCACCTCTTTTACGTCGGCGCTGTGAACGGCGGCGTGTGGAAGACGACGGACGCGGGCCGGACCTGGGCGCCAATCTTCGACGACCAGCCGGCCGGTTCCATCGGCGCCATCGCGGTCGCGCCGTCCGATCCGAATGTGATCTACGTCGGCACGGGCGAAGGCATGCAGCGGCCGGATCTCTCGACCGGTGACGGCCTGTACAAGTCCATCGACGCGGGCGCGACCTGGACACATCTCGGCCTGCGGGATGGCCAGCAGATTCCGCAGATCGTTGTCGATCCCGCCAATCCGAACCGCCTCTTCGTCGCCGTGCTCGGCCATCCGTACGGACCCAGCACGGAGCGCGGCATCTACCGTTCAACGGACGGCGGCCGCACGTTCGAGTGCGTTCTCTACAAGGATGAGAACACCGGCGGCGTGGATCTCGCGCTCGATCCCGCTGATGCCAACACCATCTATGCGTCGCTCTGGGAGTCACGCCAGGGCCCGTGGGAAAACGCCGCGTGGACGGGACCCGGAAGCGGGCTGTTCAAGTCGGAGGATGGCGGCTCGACGTGGCGGCAACTGACGCAGGGCCTGCCGTCCTTTGCTGACGGTCTCGGCCGTATCGGCATCACGGTGGCCCCGACGCGACGCACCCGGCTGTTCGCGGTCGTCGATGCAGGCGCCCAGGGCGGCATCTATCGATCGGACGATGCAGGTGCGACGTGGTCGCGAGTGAACGCGGATCCACGGCTCGTCGCGCGGGCGAGCGATGCCGCCGACATTCGCGTCGATCCCGCGAACCCGGACGTGGTCTACGTGCCGACGATCGTTGCGTGGAAGTCGACGGATGGCGGCCGCACGTTCACCGCGCTCCGCGGCGCGCCGGGCGGGGATGACTATCAGAAGATCTGGATCAATCCGCGGCAGCCCGGCGTGATGATCCTGACTTCCGACCAGGGCGCGGTCGTCTCGTTGAACGGCGGCGCGTCGTGGAGCTCCTGGTACAACCAGCCGACCGCGCAGTTCTACCACGTGAGCACCGACAACGCGTTTCCGTACCGTGTGTGCGGCGGGCAGCAGGAGAGCGGATCGGCGTGCGTCTCGAGCCGCGGGCCGCACGGCCAGATCACGATGCGCGAATGGGCTCCTGTTGGCGTCGAGGAGTACGGTTTCGTCGCGCCGGATCCGCTCGACCCCGACGTGGTCTATGGCGGCAAGGTCACCCGTTTCGACCGCCGCACCGGGCAGACGCAATTCGTCGGTCCGCCTACGGATGGCGACTACCGCGTGCTTCGGACGCAGCCGCTGATGTTTCTGCCCACGGATGCGCGCTCGATGCTCTTCGCGTCGAACACGCTCTGGAAGTCATCGAACGGCGGCACGAACTGGGCCGCGATTTCCCCCGATCTTTCGCGCGCGACGTGGGAGCCTCCGCCGACGATTGGCGTGTATCGCGATCGCGCGAGCGCGCGACCGTCCCGGCGCGGCGTGATCTACGCCGTCGCACCGTCACCGATCGACGCCAACGTCATCTGGGCGGGCACGGACGATGGCTTGATTCATGCGACGCGCAACGGCGGCGTGAACTGGGTCGACGTCACGCCGCCGGCGCTTGTCGCGTGGGCAAAAGTAGCCGGCATCGAAGCGTCGCACTTCGATCCCGGTACCGCATATGCCGCCGTCAACGCGCTGAGACTCGACGATCTCCGGCCGCACGTCTATCGCACTCGGGACGGAGGGCAGCGGTGGGTCGAGATCACGCAGGGTCTTCCTGACGGTGGCGTCATCAATGTCGTGCGCGAGGACCCTCAGCGACGCGGTCTGTTGTTTGCCGGCAGCGAGCAGGCGGTCCACGTATCGTTCGACGACGGCGATTCGTGGCAGCCGTTGAGGCTGAACATGCCGGTGACATCCATCCGCGATCTCGCCATCAAGGATGCCGACCTCGTCGCCGCGACGCACGGCCGCGGATTCTGGATCCTCGACGACATCGCCCCGCTCCGGCAGATCACGCGCGACATCGCGCGCGCGCCCGCGTATCTGTTCCGGCCGCCACAGGCATGGCGCGTACGGTCGAACACCAATACCGACACGCCGCTGCCGCCGGACGAACCGGCCGCGCCAAATCCGCCGGAGGGTGTCGTCATCAGTTACCTGCTTGCCCAGCCCGTGCCGGCGACGGTTGAGATCGAGATTGCCGATGGCGCCACGGGCGAGGTGATTCGGCGCCTGTCGAGTGCGGACCCACCCGAAGCCCCCGTCGCCGGCCGCAACATTCCTGACTATTGGCTCAGTCCGCCGCAGCGAGTCGCAACCTCGGCCGGATTGCACCGCATCGTCTGGGATCTTCGGTACGGGCCGCCCCCGGTGGAAGAGCGCGGGTATCCGAGTGCGGCCGTCAGAGGGAACACTCCGATCGAACCGCGAGGCTTACTCGTCATGCCGGGTACGTATCAGGTGCGGCTCAGCGCCGGAGGCCAGGTATTCAGGCAGGCGGTCACCGTACGGATGGATCCGCGGGTCCGGACCTCGATTGCGGATCTGACCGTGCAGTTCAAACTCTCCAAGGGCGTAGATGCGATGCTGCGGCGCCTCTCGGCGGCGCGCGCAGCCGGGTCGGCGCGCGCCGCCGAGATCGCCGCCGCGATGTTGCAGATCGCGTCGCTGTTCCCCCTGCTGCAGGACGCCGATGCGCGTCCCACGCCGGCGCTCGAAAGCGCCGTGACCGCGGCGCTTTCGCGCGCGGAAGCGCTACTGCGGCCGCGCTGACAGCACGCCGCCGACCTGGACGCCCAGGCGGCCGGCTTCGCCGGCCGCCATTTCGATCGCCGCGAACGCGCCCCACGCGACGGCGAGCCGTCGCGGGCGGACGTTCGCGGCGATCTTCAGGACACGGCCGTCGCGATCCGCAAAGATCACGTCAATCGCAAACCGCATCCCGAAGGTGTGCACCGCGCTGCAGGGCGCGATGACGAGCGCTGCGCCGGGCGGGAGCCCGTCGCGGCCGAGGAGACCGCGCTTGCGTGCGGCCGAGTCGCCGGCGATTTCGACCTGGCCGGCTACGACTGCGCCCGTGTCAGCGTGAGCGAGCGCGATCGCTGCACGCGAGTGTGCGCGCCCGGCCTCCGTCGCAGTACTGAGAAAGTGCCCGCCGGTCATACGATCGGCGAGTGTAGCGTCGATGTCCATATTTGCGCGGTTCGTCGTGATGGCTCGCGGGTGAACGCTTCGCTCCGCGCATTTGTGACAAGTCCGCGTCGGCATGCGCAATCCTGGTCGCTCGCCAAGCCTAGTGCGGCCAGAGAGTTAGGGGATTATCCGAATCGATACACCTGGGCCTCTCGCTCGAGCGTCGTACGACCGAAATGACATTCTGGTATCTGAAAGGGGGGGTGGTAAGCTCCCTGTTGGCAGATACCAAGGGGCTCGGAGGCAATTGACGGCGAGGTCGCCGTCAAGTCAGGTCCGGGCTGGTACCTGTGTAGGGGAGATGACAACATGGCCGCTCTGAAAACCCTCGCTCTGCGCCTCATCAAGGATGAGGAAGGGCAGGATCTCATCGAGTACGCATTGCTCGCGACGTTCGTCAGTCTTGTCGCAATCGCCGGCGCCACGCTGCTCGGCAACGCGCTGAACAGCTGGTACACAACCGTCGAGAGCCGCGTGACCAGCGCGTCGTCGACGGCGGCGAGCTAGACGGAAACCGCTGAGATCAAAGGGTTGAGCGGACCACCGCGGTCCGCTCAACATCGAGTTCCACATGGGTGAACGCGTGCAAGACCTCGTTGAGAGGCTGCTCCATGACGAGTCGGGGCAGGACCTGATCGAGTACGCGCTTCTCACGACCACAATCGGCTTTGCCGGAATTCTCGTGTGGTCGCTGGTGGGGAACGCGATACGCGGAACGTATTCGAGCTGGGTGTCCGGTGTGGACAGCCTGGCAGTTCCGCCAGCGCCGTCCGGCGGCGGGTCGTGAACCTGTCGTCGTTTGCCGCCATTGTCGTCTCGCTCGCGGCCTGCCTGACAGATCTACGGTGGCGCCGCATCCCGAATGTGCTGACGTTGGGGAGCGCGGCGGCTGCATTGCTCGTGCATGGAGCGATGGGCGGGACTGCCGGCCTGGGACGGGCGGCAGCCGGATGGGCGGTCGGATTGGTGTTGTTCCTTCCGATCTTCGCGTTGCGGGGGATCGGCGGCGGCGACGTGAAGCTGCTGGCCGCGCTCGGCGCGTGGATTGGACCGATGCCCGCAGTGTGGCTGGCGCTCTGGACGGCGCTGGCAGGTGGAGTGTTCGCGGTCGTGGTAGCCGGCATGCGCGGCTACACGGGTCAGGCCGCGCGGAACGTTTGGGGAATGTTGAGTTATTGGCGGGTGATGGGACTGCAGCCGCACCCCGGGGTGACGCTCGAAAGCTCACCGGGGCCGAGACTGCCGTATTCACTGCCAATCGCAGCCGGACTGGGGTTGACGTTATGGCTGGGTTGAAGTGCTTGTCCTGGATGAGGGGCTCGCGAGAAGGCCGGGACAACGAGCGTGGCGCTGAGTTGATCGAATTGGCAATCGTGCTGCCGATTCTCCTCCTGTGCTTCGCCGCGATTCTCGATTTCGGATTCCTCTTTCAACGGTACGAAGCGATTACCAACGCCGCGCGCGAAGGCGCGCGCATCGCGACGCTTCCCAACTACAACAGCACCGACGTCCAAAGCAGGATCACGAGTTATCTCGCCGCCAGCGGCTTGAGCATGAGTGGGGTCCCGGCCCCGTACGTGAGTCAGACGGCGACGAGGCTTATGCCGAACGGGCAGACCATCAGCGTCTCGGAGGTCGTGGTGTGGTATCCCGCGGGGATGACCTACCTCGGCCCAATCGCAGGCCTCATAGGCGCGAGCGGACACGGTTCGCTGATGCTCAGGGCAACATCGGTCATGCGCAATGAGGTTGCGGCCGGCGGGTCGTAATCGGAGCTTTTATGGATAGACGAACACGAGCACTCATCGTCGTCGGCCTCGCCGCTGTGTTGGCCACCGGGGCGGCCTATGGCGTGTACCGCGCGATTCAGACGCGCCCAGTCGAGCGAGTGCCAATCGCGTCGCGCTTCGTTGTCGTGGCCGCGCGCCCGCTGCCCGTCGGCGTGGCCATCGCACCCGACATGATCCGCGTCACCGGCTGGCCTGCCGATGCCCCGGTCGCGGGTGGTTTCGAGAAGCCCGAAGAAGTCCTCGGGCGAGGCGTGACGGTGGCGCTGGTGGAGAACGAGCCCATCATCGAATCCAAGCTTGCCGCAAAAGGCATGGGCGCTGGCCTCGCGCCGGCGGTTCCCGCCGGCATGCGCGGGATCGCGGTTCGAGTGAATGACGTCATCAGTGTCGCGGGCTACACGCTGCCAGGCAGCCACGTCGATGTGATCGTGACGTTCCGGCCGGGGACCGAGATGATCTCGAAAGTCGTCCTGAGCAATGTTCTGGTGCTCAGCACCGGTCCGAGCACCGACACGAACCAGGCGCGCGAGGGCAAGCCCGCGACGAACCCGCCGCTGGTGACGCTGGCGCTGACCCCGGCGGATGCGGAGCGCTTGACGCTCGCGACGTCGCAAGGCCAGGTCACGCTTGCGCTCAGAAACCCGATGGATACCGAGCAGGTCGTGACCTCAGGCGCGCGAGTGGCGGGCCTGATGGGTGTGGCTGTGGCAGAGCCGCGGCCCGCGCCAACCGGAAGGCCGCGCGCCGCAGCGCCGCCGCCTGCCGCGCCGCCACCGCCGCCGAGGCCGTCGTCGATCCGCGTGATCATGGGGACGTCAAGCAAGGAGCAGATCATCAAGAAATGACTGAGATGCGACGCACAACAGCCGCCAGCGTGCGGATAATCGCGGCCGCGGCCGCGCTCGTTCTCGCGCTTGGTGACGGTTCTTCCGTTGGCGCAGTTCAGTCGGCGCAACTTCCGGCGCCCCAGGCCCAGCCACAGGCGGGTCCGGCCGTCGAACGCCTGCTCCTCACGACCGGCCGTTCACTGCCGCTCGACTTCACGGCCGACGTCGACACGATCATGATCACGGACCCGGAGATTGCCGACGCCGTCGGCATCTCGCTTCGCGAAATCATGATTCACGGCAAGAAGGCCGGCATCACCAGCCTCTTTGTGTGGGTCGGCGGGCGCCGGGTCGAGTACGAGCTCGTTGTCAGTCCGGCAACGACGAACCTGCAGACGCGCCTGCAGGCGCTATTTCCCGGTGAAGACATCACGATCGACGTGCTCCAGGGCGCGGTGATTCTGTCCGGCCGCGTCTCGAGCAACACGATCATGCTGCGCGCGGCGGAGATCGCCGAGCTGAGCACGCCGAATACCAAGGTCATCAACATGCTGCAGGTGCCGGGTGGCGGCGGCAGCCAGCAGGTCATGCTCCAGGTGCGGTTCGCCGAAGTGAACAGCCGCCAGGTGCGCGAGCTCGGTGCCAGTCTGTTTACGACGCGCACCGGGTTCACCGCGCGAAGTACGACGGGGCAGTTCTCAGCGCCCAACTTCGAAGACAACGCGAACAGCGGGTCACAGTCCGTCCAGGGCCTGGTCTTCGCCGACTACCTGAATCTGTTTTTCTTCCAGCGCAACGAGGGCATCGGCGCCGTTGTTCGCGCGCTCGAGCAGAACGGCTGGTTCGAGAGCCTCGCCGAGCCGAACCTGATCGCCTACAACGGGCAGGAGGCGAGCTTCCTGGCCGGCGGCGAAGTGCCAGTGGTCTTCTCGACGGGCCTTGGCGCGAGCAGCGTCCAGTGGAAAGAGTACGGCGTCAAGCTGAAGTTCAAGCCGACGATCGCGGGCGACGTGATTCGCCTTCACGTCCGTCCCGAAGTGAGCGCCCTGGACTTCGCCAACGGCGTCACGAACTCGGGCACGCGCGTGCCGGCTCTGACGACGCGCTACGCGGAGACGGAAATCGAGCTTCGCGACGGCCAGTCGTTCGCCATCGCCGGTCTGCTCGACAACATCGGACAGGAAGATCGCGCGAACATTCCGTACCTGAGCAAGATTCCGATCATCGGCACGATCTTCAAGACGAAGGCGAATCGTACGGAGCGCAGAGAGTTGCTCGTGCTGATTACGCCGCGCCTCGTGCGGCCGCTCGATCCGGACGAGGTCCCGCCGCTGCCGAGCGTGCGGCCGCCGGCCGGCCGCGGACGGGGCGGTGGCGGCGTCGGGGATTTCCTTTCCGGTGGAGCAGGCCTGCTCGACGTTCCGCAGGGAAGAGGGGGCGGGCGGTAGCAGCAAGTTCGAAGTCTGAAGTGTGAAGTCCGAGGGCGGTGTAGCCATGACGAAGACGACAACAGCTCACGCATCCGAACGGGGCGCCGTGCTCGTGCACGTCGCGCTGGCGTTGCTCGCGCTGATGGCGTTTTCGACCTTTGTCATCGACTACGGCGTGCTCTGGACGGCGCGGCGTCAGGCGCAGAACGCGGCGGACGCCGCGGCCCTGGCCGGAGCGGTTGCGCTCGCGTTCGACAACCCGAGTGACTTTTCGAATTCGGGGCCCGCGAAGACCAGTGCGTACCAGGTGGTGATGAGCCATCCCGTCTGGGGACAGCAGCCGGTCGTCAACATCACCACCGACATCACGTTCCCAGCGTGTCCAGATGACGCGAGTTCGAACTGCATCCGGGTCGATGTGTACCGCGATGCTTCGCACGGCAATCCGTTGCCCACGATTTTTGGGCAGCTGGTCGGGCTCGGCCAGCAAGGCGTCCGGGCGATGGCTATCGCGAAAGTGGCTGTTGCGAACTCGACCGATTGTCTGAAACCGTGGGCCGTCGTTGACAAATGGGAAGAGCGGTGGCCGCTGCCTCCGGTGGCCTGGACTCCGAACTCGGTTTACGACAAGTACATAAAGGTCGGGGGGAACATCATCGTCGATCCGTCCATCATTGAGCCCGACCGTTACATTGCGCCAACGACAAGCAGCACCGGCACGGGCTTCTTCCCATTCAATCCCGACAAGAGCTATTCCGTCGACTACGGGCGCCAGCTGATGCTGAAGGTCGGAGACCAGAACGATTTTCAATTTGTTGGAGGCTGGTTCGGCGCGCTTTCGTTGGGAGGCGCGGGCGGCAAGACGTACAAGGAGAACATCAAGGGGTGCGTCGGTATCACCTACAAGATTGGTGACGATCTCCAGTTCAGCACAGAACCCGGCGAGAAGGTCGGTCCTTCGAAGCAGGCGGTGGCCGATGAGCCGCAAGGCGACGCCGACTCGCTCTTCAATCAGGATCCCACCGCTTATTGGGATGCCGCGATGAATGGCGGCAGGGGCGGCGTGGCAGGCAGTGCGTTCTCGGTGAGCCCGAGGATAGTCGCAGTTCCGCTCATCAACCCCGAAGCCGTGGTGTACGCCAACCAGAACGGCCGGACCACCGTTCCGATCTCGAACATCATGGGTTTCTTTGTGGAAGGCTGGGACGACGCTAACAAGGCCATCGTTGGGCGCCTCGTCACCACGGCAGGCCTCCTGCAGGTAGGTGGTGGTGGCACGGTTGGCCCCCAGTCCGGGTTTCTGCAGGCGATTATTTTGGTTCGTTAGTTAGTCAGAGGAGTCAGTGGCAGCCAGTATCGTCATAGTCGAGGCCGATGATCGGCAGCTGGGTGCGCTCGCGCGGAGCGCGGGCCTCAGTGTCGTGTCGGCCGCTGATATCGCGTCGCTCGAGAGCGGCAAGAGTGTTCCGGATGTGCTCGTCGTCGATCTCCGCGGCCAGGCGGGATTTCCGCAGGAGCTCGCGGCGTTCAAGCGGCGTCATCCCCGGACGGGTGTCGTCATCGTCGTTCCCCAGCTCGATCCCGCCATCATGCTGGCGGCGATGCGCGCCGGCGTCACTGAAGCGCTGCCCGATCCCGTGTCGCCGGCGGATCTCCGTGCCGCCGTCGAGCGTCTCTCGGGTGGAGAGGGCGCGACCGCCGGACGCGGTCGCACCTTCGCGTTCATCGGGGCCAAGGGCGGCGTGGGGAATACCACGCTCGCAATCAACGTGGCCGCGCTGCTCGCCGCGGGCCGGCGCGCCAACGTGCTGATGGTGGACATGCACATCACCGGACACGGTGATGCGGCGCTGTTCCTGGGCGTGGAGCCGAGATTCTCGATTGTGGACGCGCTCGAGAACGTGAATCGGCTCGACGGCACCTTCATGCGAAGTCTGGTCGCAACGGCGAAGAGCGGCGTCGATGTGCTCGCGTCGCCCGCGCTACCGTCGGTGAAGCACCCGGATGGGCGTGACCTCCGGCAGCTTCTGGAACGGCTCTCGTCGCAGTACGACTACGTCGTGCTCGACATGCCGCGATCCGATCTGGGCGTGGTGGATTCGATCGAGCCCGTCTCGGCGGTGTGTCTGGTGCTGAACCAGGAGCTGCCGACCGTTCGCCGGGCCTCGCAGATTGCGTCGCTCCTGCGCCAGCGCTACGGCAAGGACCGCGTGGGCGCCGTCGTGAGCCGCTACGACGCGCGCGCGGACATCGGACAGGACGACATCGAACGCGTCGGCGGCCTGCCGGTGTGGGCCGTGCTGCCGAGCGACTATCGCCGCGCCGTGGCCGCCGCCAACGTCGGGCGTCCGATCGTGGCGGAACCAAACAGCCGGCTCGCATCCGCGATTCAGGATTTGACCCGCAAGCTGGCGGGTATGGCGCCGGAGGAAGCCGCGGCTGCCGCCACCGCGCGGCCGAAACGTAGGGCCGGAGGCATCTTCTGATGTTGCCGATCAGATCCGGCGCGGAAGCCCGCCACTCCCAGTATCAAGAGGTCAAGCAGCGCGTGCACGAGCAGCTGCTCGGCCGTCTGAACCTCGAACGCTTGTCGCAGGTGCGCCGCACCGAGGCCGAGCCGGAAATCCGATCGGTCATCGCTTCGCTGCTGGAGAAGGAGACGGAGAAGACGCCGCTCAGCCTCTACGAGCGCGAAGCGATCATCGTCGATGTTCTCAACGAGCTGTTCGGCCTCGGTCCGCTCGAGGCGCTGCTCGTCGATCCGGACATCTCGGACATCCTCGTGAACCGGTACGACCAGATCTATATCGAAAAACACGGCGTGCTCGAGCCCGTGGCCGCGGTGTTCCGCGACGACCGCCACCTCATGCGCATCATCGAGCGCATCGTCAGCACGGTCGGCCGCCGCATCGACGAGTCGAGCCCGATGGTGGACGCGCGCCTGCTCGACGGATCGCGCGTGAACGCGATTATTCCGCCCCTGTCGATCGACGGTCCGGTACTTTCCATCCGCCGTTTTCGGACGGACAAGCTGGGCGGCTCGGACCTCGTGCGCAGCCAGTCGCTGACGCAGCCGATGCTGACGTTTCTCAAGGCGGCAGTGGCGGGACGGCTGAACATCCTCGTGTCAGGCGGCACGGGCGCCGGCAAGACGACGTTGCTGAACATTCTGTCGAGCTTCATTTCGGATCGCGAGCGCATTGTCACGATCGAGGACGCCGCCGAACTCGTGCTGCGCCAGCGGCACGTCGTGCGTCTCGAGACCAGGCCGGCCAACATCGAAGGCAAGGGCGCGGTACGGCAGCGGCAGCTGGTCATCAATGCCCTCCGTATGCGTCCCGACCGCATCGTGGTGGGCGAGGTCCGCGGTGACGAGGCGCTGGACATGCTCCAGGCCATGAACACCGGCCACGACGGATCGCTCACGACCGTTCACGCCAACACACCGCGCGACGCGCTGTACAGGCTCGACACGATGGTGGCCATGGCGAACCTCAACCTGCCGGAGCGCGCCATCCGGAACCAGGTCGCCTCCGCGATCCACCTCATCGTCCAGATCGCGCGGCAGTCCGATGGCCGACGTTACGTCACCCAGATCGCCGAAATCACCGGCATGGAAGGTGACGTCATCGCGATGCAGGACATCTTCCTGTTCGAACGCACCGGCCTGACGCCCCAGGGGCGCGTCACCGGCCGGTTCCGATCGACTGGCGTCCGTCCCAAGGTGAGCGAGCGCTTGATCGCGTCCGGTGCGGAACTGCCGGCCGACCTGTTCGAGCACCTCGAAGTCGTCCGGTAGATCGTCCATGCTGCTGCCTTCCATCGTCTTCGTCGGCGTCTTCCTCATCATCTGGGGCGCGTACTACGTCGCGGTCATGCGCGACGAGAACCTGATGCTCGCGCGGCTGCAGCCGAAGCGCCAGCGCCGCGACCGGCGCCCCGAGGTGCTGAAGCCGGAAGAGTCGATGAGCTCGGTCGGCTCGGTGAACGAGATGCTCGTGCGGCTGCGTGTCGCGGGGCCGGTGCAGCACTTCCTCTATCAGTCCGGCGTCAAGATGACCGTGAGCGTGTACGTCCTGCTCATCGGATGCGCGAGCGTGCTCGGCTTCTGGTTGACGCTGCTGTTCGCGAAGATCACCGCGCTCGCAGCGATCGCAGGCGTTCTGACCGGCAGCATCCCGTACCTCTGGGTGCGTTGGAAGCGCGCGAAGCGGCTGCGCAAGTTCGAGGATCAGTTCCCCGAAGCGATCGACCTGGTCGCGCGCGCGCTTCGCGCCGGTCACGCGCTGCCCACCGGGCTCGGCATGGTGGCCGACGAGATCGCGGCCCCGGTCGGCACCGAGTTCCGCATCCTGTTCGACGAGCAGAACTTCGGGTTGACGCTGCCGGACGCGCTGCGGAATTTCGCGAAGAGGATTCCCGTGCTCGACGCGCGGTTCTTCGTCACCGCGGTGCTGACGCAGCGCGAGGCGGGCGGCAACCTCGCGGAGGTGCTCGACAACCTCGGCTCCGTGATTCGGGAGCGCTTCAAGGTGCGACGGCAGGTGGCCGTCCTCTCGGCGCACGGCCGGATTACGGGATGGGTGCTCGGGGCGCTGCCGCCGGCCCTCGCCGTCGCGACGTTCGTGCTCAACCCGAATCACCTGGGCGGCCTGATGCACGATGCGCTCGGGCAGCGGATGATTGTCGCAGCCGTCGTCCTGCAAGTGCTGGGCGTGCTGTGGATCCGCAAGCTCGTGGATATTGAATACTGATTACTGATTACTGACGTGACTCCCGACCTCTGGCTCACCGTCGCTGCCGTCTTTGGCGCCGTCGCGCTCCTCACGGGCGTGGGCGCATCGCGGCTCCTGCGTGACGTCACGCCCGAGCGGCGCCGGCTCATGAAGACCGTCACGGCGTCTGCCACCGGCGTTGTCCTCGAGCAGGTCTCGCTGACGCCGGAAGAGTCCAAGTTCGTCAAGCAGCTGACCGGGCTCGTGCCGCGCTCGCCGAAGGAACTGGGTGCGCTCAGGCGGCGCTTCCAGCGCGCGGGGATCTACACGCTGGGCCCCGTCGCAGGCTACACGCTCGCACAGGTGATCTCACCGATTGTGGTGGGTCTGCTGCCGCTGATCTGGCTGCCGGTCAGGCAGGGATGGCCCGTGGCGATCGTCGCCGCGCTCCTCGGCGCGCAGCTCCCGGGGTTCTGGCTGCACCGCAAGATCGGCGCGCGGCAGCGGGCGGTCGACAATGGGCTGCCGGATCTCCTCGACCTCTTGATCGTGTGTCTCGAGGCGGGGTCCTCGATGGATCAGGCGATCATCAAGTCCACCGACGAGCTCGAGATCTCGTACCCGGCGCTCGCGCAGGAGTTCCGTCTGGTCGTGACCGAGACACGTGCCGGCAAGCCGCGCATGGAGGCATTCAGAAACCTCTCCGCCCGGACCGGGACGGACGACATCCGGTCGCTCGTGGCGATGCTCATCCAGACAGATCGATTCGGCACGAGCGTGTCGCAGGCCCTGCGCACCCACGCCGACGTCTCGCGCACCAAGCGGCGGCAGCGGGCGGAGGAGCGGGCCCAGAAGGTCGGTGTCAAGCTGGTCTTCCCGTTGGTCTTCATGCTGTTCCCGGCCTTCTTTGTCGTTACACTAGGGCCGGCCGTCATTCAATTCGTCCGGGTGTTTTATCAGCAGATCGGCCAGTAGCCGGCGTGCGGCCAAAGGAGCTTGCGAATGGAGACGTATCAGATTGTTCTGCTCGTGCTTGCCGGTGTCTTCTTCCTGCTGTACATACAGCGGCGCAAGAGCCGACTGAGCCGGGAGGACTGAGCTGCATCGCCGGTCCGCTGTTCTTCTGATTTTGGTCGTCACGGCGGGTGGCGCGTGTGCCGCCCGCCGTGCGCCGTTTTCTGCAGCCTCCAAAACGAGCGTGCAGGCAGGCGGCGACCTCGAATCGACCGACCCGGGTCTTACCGCCGCGCTCAAGGCCGAGGCCAGCCGGCCGGCCGCTGACACCTACAAAGCCGTCGCCGACGAGTACCTGAGGCTCGGCGTCTACGACCGCGCCATCGCCTTCCTGACGCGTGCGATCGACCTCTCTCCCCGTGATTCGATACTGCTTGCCGCGCGCGCCCGTGCCCGCAGGGACTTCGGGCAGCCCGACGCCGCGCTTGGGGATGCGCACCGCGCGGTTTCATTCGCGCCAACGTCCCCCGACGCCCACAATACGCTCGGCACCGTCCAGTTCGCGCTCGGACAGCCCGTGGAGGCCGTCGCCAGCTTCGAGCGCGCTCTGACCCTGGCGCCGGATGCCACGTGGGCGCTGAACAACCTCTGCTACGTCGCGCTCATCGACGGGGATGAGCAGAAGGCGCTCGCGCGATGCCGCGCGGCGCTCGAACGGGACCCTGGTTCGAGCATCGCTCGCAACAACCTCGCGCTCGTGCAGGCGGCGGCCGGGCGGCTCGACGACGCCCGCGATACGCTGATGGCGTCAGGCAACCGCGCCGCCGCGCAGTACAACTTCGGCATCCTGCTGCTGTCGCGGAAGGATTACGGACCGGCGGCGGCTGCGCTGACCGAGGCGTGCCGGCTCGCACCGGCATTCGAGGCCGCCTGCACGCGCGCGTTCGAAGCACGCACGCTCGCGGCCGGCGCCAGACGGATACCCCGATGAGCACGCTGACCGCTCAGACCTACCGCTCGCCCGATCTTCCGATGCCGGCCTCGCTCGAGGCGACGGGTCTCCGCCTCGACATGATCGTGCAACTGCTCGTGAAGACGCTTCACATGACGGGTGAGGCGACCGGGACCGAGTGGGCCGAGCGGCTCGGGCTGCCGTTCACGGCGATCGAGCCCGGGGTGGAAACGCTCAAGGCCGAGCGCCTGTGCGAGATTGTCGGCGGCACCTCCCTCGGGCCCCTGACGTACAAGTACCGGATCTCGACGCTTGGCCGCGAACGGGCCGCGATTTTCCTCGATCGCAGCCTCTACGTCGGCATCGCCCCGGTGCCGCTCGACCAGTACCGACGGTACATGCATTCGTTCGACGAATCGGTGCCGAAGCGTGTCTCGCGGGCCGACGTTGAGCGCGGTTTCTCGCACCTCGTGCTGAGCAAGCAGATGCTGGAGCGGCTTGGTCCGGCGGTGAATTCCGGCCAGTCCCTCTTCGTGTACGGGCCGCCCGGGAACGGCAAAACCGTCATCTCGCAGGCGATTCGGAACATTCTGCACGGAGACATCTGGATTCCGCACGCCATCGAGGTCGATGGATCCATCATTCAGGTGTTCGACCCGATCAATCACGACGCGTTTCCCCGGCCCAGGGCCTCGGAGACGTTCGAAGCCACCAACCTCTACGACCGCCGCTGGGAACGCTGCCGGCGTCCGCTCGTCACGGTCGGCGGCGAGATGGTGCTGGAGTCGCTCGACCTCACGTACAACCAGACGTCCGGCATCTATCGTCCGTCGCTCCAGCTCATGGCGAACGGCGGCGTGCTCGTGATCGACGATTTCGGCCGCCAGCGCTGTTCGCCGGTGGCGCTGCTGAATCGCTGGGTGCACCCGCTCGAGAGCCGCGTGGATTACCTGGTGCTACAGTCGGGACAGAAGGTCGAAGTGCCGTTTCTCACGCTGCCGGTGTTCGCGACGAACATCAAGCCGGCCGAGCTGGTGGACGAGGCGTTCCTGCGCCGCATCCAGTACAAGATCCGGGCCGAGAACCCGACGCCGGACGAGTACGCCCGGATCTTCGAAAAGGCGTGCATCGAGCGGGGCATTCCGTACGATCCCGCGCACGTCCGGCACCTCCTCGACAACGTCTACACCGCTCGTGGCATCCCGTTCCGCGGCTGCCATCCGCGCGATCTCATCAGCCAGGCGCTGGCGCTCGGACAATATCTCGGCGAAGCCAAGGCGCTGACCGTCGCGCTTCTCGACGCCGCCGTCGCGACGTACTTCATCGAAGGCGGCGACGAATCGGTCTCATGAAGACCAGGGCATTGATCGGCGTGCTGGCCGTACTTCTGGCCGGCGCCGGTACGGTACGTCCCGCCGCGCAGAATCCCGCTCCGAAGGCACTGACCGTAAAGATTACGTCGCCGCTCGGCCGTACCGGCGTCGCCGGCGCCACGCGCATCGTCGCGCGCATCACGTCCGCGCCCGGCACCGTCCTGAGCGTCGTGCAGTTCTTCGTCGACGGCAAGCTCGTCGGCGAGGACAAGGACGGTGCGCCGTACGCCATCGACTGGGTGGACGACAATCCGTTCCTGCCGAGGGAAATCGTCGTGTCGGTCGCGGACTCGAGCGGCGAATCCGCGCGCGACTCGGTGTACCTCAGGCCGCTCGAGCTGTCGGAGGCGGCCTCCGTCTCGAGCGTCGTGCTCGAGCCGACCGTCGTGGACAAGACGGGCCGGCCGGTCAACGGCCTGACGGCGGCGGACTTTACCGTGCTCGAGGACGGCGTGCCCCAGAAGCTGGATCTGGCCAGGCCGGACATCGAGCCAGCGACGTACACGCTGCTCGTCGACAGCAGCCAGAGCATGGCGCGGCGCATGGACTTCGTGCGCGACGCCGCACGGCAGTTGCCGGACCATTTGCGGCCGGGCGACAAGGTCATCATCGCGCCGTTTACGAAAGTGGTCGGCACGGTCACCGGGCCCACCAACGACCGCCAGACCATCATCGATGCGATCGATGGCATCCAGCCGGGCGGCGGCACGGCGATCCTGAACGCGCTTGCGACGGCGGCCGCGACGCTCGGGACGATCGACAGCCGGCACATCGTCGTGCTCATCACGGACGGCTACGACGAGCACAGCAGCGTGGCGTTCGAGCGCGCGCTCGACGCGATCAAGAAGACGAAGGCGACGGTCTACGTCATCGGCATCGGCGGCAGCGCCGGCGTGTCGCTGACGGGAGAGGGGTTGCTCAAGCGCCTCGCGGCGGAGACCGGGGGCCGGGCGTTCTTTCCGGCGCGTGAGTTCCAGCTCACGGAGGTCCACGGCCTGATCGCGGCCGACGTGCAGCAGCGCTACGTGATTTCGTACACGCCGTCGAATCAGGCGCTCGACGGGACGTGGCGGGCGATCACCGTGAAGACCGGCACGCCGACCCACGTGGTGCGCGCCCGATCCGGCTACTTCGCGCCCGCGCCGCCGCCGGTGCGGCCGCAGATCGAGCTGACGATTCGTGACACGAGCCGCCGTCAGGTGGACATCAGTCTCGAGGACCTCATCGTCACGGAAGACGGCATCGAGCAGCAGGTCGAGGCCTTTCAGGAATCGACGGCGCCCGTGTCGGCCGTGCTCGTGCTCGACGCGAGCGGGAGCATGAGACGCGACGTGGCGGCCGTGATCGACTCGGCCAAGTCGTTCATCGACGCGCTGCCGCCGAAGGATTCCCTCGGCGTCATGTTGTTCGCGGACCGGGCGTCGATGACGCACGACCTGTCCACCGATCGCGAGGGCGCAGCCGCCGCGATTGCGAAGTACCAGAGCGGCGGCGGGACCGCGCTCTACGACGCGCTCTACGACAGCGTGTCGCGCCTGCGCAATGTCGCCGGCCGGCGGGTCGTTGTCGTCATGACGGACGGCCGCGACGAGGACAATCCCGGCACCGGACCGGGATCTGAGCACAAGCTGGCCGACGTGCTCGGCCTCCTCAAGGACGCGAATACCGCCATCTATTCGATCGGTCTCGGTCCGAAGGTCGATCGCGAGACGCTGGAGAAGATCTCGCAGGCGTCGGGTGGCGAGTCGTACTTTCCGCTCGAGATCTCGTCGCTCGCCGGTGAGTTCCGCCGCGTCCTGGAGGATCTGCGCCGGCGGTACGTGATCAGCTATACCTCCACGAACTCCGCACGCGATGGCGGCTGGCGCAAGGTCGAAGTCCGCTCGCGCCGCGAGGGTATCGTGATCGGAGGACAGACGGGTTATCGGGCGCCGGCGAAGTAGCTATTTCCGTCGCAGGCAGTGAGGGCAGTGCCGCAAGGGCGCTAGGTTCGGCCCCGCATCACCGGACTTCAAACACCATGAACCTCGGGTCGCGACCGACGTATCTCGGGACAAAACGGTCCGGCCACGTTCGCCTGAGTTCCGCCACCAGTTCCGCGAAGGACAGTTCCGCCTCAAAGCCCGGGATCGGCAGCACGACGAGGAACTTGGCTCGATTACCCGTGAGGGCGCTCCACACCTCGCCGGCGGTTCCGCTTTTCGGACCTTCTGCGAGATAGAAGAGCCGTTCGGGGTAGTGACGGAACGGTCTGAATGATTGGCGGCCTGTGTAGAGGAAGACCATGCCGTCCAGAGCGGAGGCAATGCGATCCGATGGAAGCGTGTTTGCCCTCAGCCAGCTGAACACCGATTCGTAGGATCGCCACTCGACAGTGCTGTCCGGGACGCCGGCGAATGGGTACTGTGTCTCCCTCACGACCGAACCCATCTTGAAATCAACGACGAGGTTGCTGCCGAGAATCAAGATCACGAGAATCCGAAAGACCCATGGGTGCAGCGTCGGCAGCGCTCTTCGAATAGGTCGCCCCAGGGACTCTCCGGCGAAGGTCAGCAGAAACGGAAGTATTGGCAGGATGAACCTGGCAGGGGGCCAGGGCCAAAGCAGAAGTAGTGCGCCGTAAGACGCAAGGAACACGGCGAGGAGCCGGACCTGGAGTGCCCGCCATAGGATGAGCAACCACGTCGCAGTTCCCAGAAGCAGCAGGATGGTGGCCAGTCTCCAGCCGAAGAGCCACTTGGTTCCCATCAGCAATCCGAGCAGACTCGTCCCGAACGTCGAGATGGGGAGGTAGACCAGGTTCCAGCCTATGAACCTCCCGGGCTCCGAAGCGACAACCGACCAGCTCCCTACGTAGTCCGTGTAGTAACCGACCAAGTTGTCCTGTTGCCATTGTCCTAGCGCCGTCAGGCTCCAATACAGCCAAGGGCCTACGGCGATCGCGATTCCAGCGATTGTGGCGGTCAGTGGCCGACGGCGGATGGCGAGAACAAGCAGCGCTGCGACAGGGAGAACGATCCCGGCTGACCGACAAAGGTACGGGAGACCAACAATGACACCGGTGAGCACCTGCGACCGCCAGTTCGCGGGCGAGCGCACGGCCAGTTCCACCCGCCACAACGCAGCGGCCAGCAGCACCGCAAACGGCATCTCGGAAAGCAGGCGGCTGTTGACGAAAAGTAGCAGGGGGGTCGTCACCGCAATGGCGGTCGCGGCAAATGCCAACTGACGCGAGGCGTACCTGAAACGAACGAGGTACGCGTACATCAAGGTGGTCGCCAGTCCTCCAAGGCAGACCGTCAATCCCTGCATCAGCCACAGATTCTCGGGAAACCTGGGCCAGACCTTCCAAATCACGGCCAACAGCAGTGGATACAGGACCGGGTACTTCGTCTGTGCCGGACTGCCGGGCAGGTTGATTTGATGGTAGCCACGACCCTCTGCCAATGACTTCGCGGTACTGAGGTAGATCGCGTCGTCGTGAAAGCTGCCGCACGCGGTCGCAACGAAAACCGTCGTGAGCGTCAGCACGATGAAGGCCGCACCCAGAGCAATCGCCATCCGCCAGTCTCGCCGCTCGAGATTGACGACTGCATCCGCGGACTGCCCGGTCATCCGTCTACGCAGGCCTCATGAAGCGCATTTCAGGGATCAGGTCGAACTGCGTCGCATACCGCGAGATCGCCTCGCCGCGGTGATCGATTCGCGCATTGTTCGCATTCCCCAAAAGGCCGTCCGCGGTGTGCAGGTACCCAATCTTCGCCGGATCCAGTCCGATGATGCGCGCGCATGTCGCATCGACCGCCACGGGATCGGCGCCCATCGCGATGAAGCCGAGCGGCCGCGGCTTGCCCATGATCGGCCCGTCGCCTTCCATCGCCGTGATGGCGTCGACGATCGCGAAGTGCGGGCGCACGGTGGCCGTGAGATCGAGAATCGACTCGTAGATACCGCGGATGTGGAGGATGTTCTTCGGCCAGCCGTAGACGGCGCCGGGCACCACGCCGAAGAGGTTCTTCATGCTGCAGGTGATGCCGGCCCAGTGGTGTGTCTTGAGCTTCGGCATCGAGATGACGAAGTCCGAGGCGAGGAGCGTCGCGGGCAGGGCAATTTCCTGGAGCTTCGTGAATCCGTTGCCGATCGGCACCATCCTCACGTCATCGTGGTTGAGATCGGTGAAGGGCAGCTTCAGCTCACGCAGGTGATTCGCGAGGCCGGTCGCCGAGAGCAGGTACTCGATGTCGCGCCGATGGCCGGGGCCTTCCGCGACGGTGACCGAGGCGGCGCCGGCGCGGCGGCATGCAACCGCAGCTCCCGCGACGACGAGGGGATTCGTATTGATCGAGGTGCCGGGCTCGTACTCCACCATGTTCGGCTTGAGCAGCACCCGGCGGCCACGAAGGTCGACGCCGAGATCCTGGAAGCCGCGGAAGATCACGTCGGAGAGATCGACCGCATACGTCGAGGCAGGGAACAGCCCGACCACCGATCGCGGCAGCGAGGCGGACGAGCCGCCGAAACGGATGCGCTCGCAGGCGCCGGCCAGAAGAGGCAGCGACACCGTGGCGATGAACTGCCGGCGCGAGACGTCAGAGCCTGAACGCGTCTTCGCCATGGGTTGATCCTGACAGGGCATAGAGCGAGGCCGCCAGGCCGACGACACCGGCGTCCGGAGCAATCGTCTTCACGTGATCGGTGAGCGACTGTATCAGTGCCGGCAGCGGCGAAGCGTGCACCCCGAGCGCGATTGCTGCGAGCGACATTGAGTGCGCCGAGCGCTCGGACGCGGCGTCCTTGCGCAGCCACTCGAGGGCGCGATGAACGATTGCATCCGAGGCACGATCCTGCATCGCAATCAGTCCGAGGGCGGTTGTCGGGACGTAGGGAAAGAGCTCCTGTCCGTATACATTCGAACCGCCGTAGTTCCAGCCGCCGGCCGAGCACGCGCGGTCGAGCAGCACGCGCTCGCCGATGTCGATGCGATCGGCGACTGCGGCGGCCGGCAGATCGCGCCGGAGTTTCTTCGCCAGCAGAAGGCAGAGGCAGGTCGGCTCGATCCAGCTGAACGTTCCATCGATCCACGACCAGGCCTGCAGGCTGTTGTCCTGCCGCATCTCCTTGCCTTGCGGGAACTTGAGGCCACGAACGTCGAGCAGCCGCGTCGCGACCTGCGTTGCCTCCGTCCGGCCATCGCGTGAGGTGAGCAGCGTCAGGGCCGCGAGAGCATTGAAGGCGTAGTTCACGGGAGCGCCGGGCACATCAATGCGCCAGCCGTTGTCGATGGGCCACTTCAGGAGGACGTCGAGCGAACCCGGACGGGCCGCGCCTTTGGACAAAGCGAGCAGCGCCCAGCACGTCGGCTCGAGCCGGCTGGTCCTGCCGGCCGAATAGCCCCATCCGCCGTCGGAGTTACGGCGCTCGAGGAGTGCGTTTCGCAACGTCGGAAGCGACGGCAGCGTCATTCGGTGTTCCAGCACCTATTGGACAGCAACCACGCCGCGCTCGCCAACCAGACCCCGCAGGCCGCCATGCCGCACAACACCGGCGCGACGCCGGCAATACGGCCGGCGAGCACGATGCCTGTCGCGGCAACCAGAAGCGCACCTGGATCGACTCGTCGCGCCGGTGCGGCGCCCGCGAGCGGGACAAGGGCCACCAGATAGTGGAGCCAGAGCACCGGCGTCGCGGCGAGCCACCCGATCCAGACCGCCGCTGCGCGCCGGGCGGGCGCGCGCCCGCCGTCGATCACGGCGCGCACCGCGAGACCGGCCACGACCAGCCGTAGCAGCCACGACATCACGATCACGAGCGTGCCCGGCTCAGTGAAGAGACTGGTGGTGCCCGCAGTCAGCCTGAGCAGTGCGGCGTCAAACGACGCGTTGTTCCAATCGCTGATGCCCACAGTCGCGAGGCGTTTGACCGTGGCAAAGAAACCAGCCCAGCCGTTGCCAACGAAGGGCAGGGTTGCAACGCAGGCGATCGCGGCCGTGGCCGCGGCGATGGCAGCGAGCCGCCGTCGGCCACACATCCAGAGTCCTGCGATCACGAGGATAGGAGTCGCCTTGAAGATGACACCGAGTCCGAGTGCCACGCCGCCCGCCATGTCGCGTCCCAGCGTTGCCGGCAGCATCGACATCGCAGCGACGACGAACAGCAAGCTGGACGGCTGCCCGATGTAGACGGCGTAGCAGAGCACAGGCGCCGCGGCCAGACAGATCCATGACCATCGTGCGCGTGACTGAAGGTTGGTCGCCGACGCGCCGACCAGAAGCAACGAAAGCACGACGGGGATGGCCAGTGTCAGTCGCCACGCCAGCGTTCCTGATTGCCACGAGAGTCGAGAAAACGGCACCGCGGCGAACGCAGCCGGCGGCGACGACAGGAACGCGGTCAGCAGCTCGCCCGCGAATGCGGGTTGCCCGCCTTGCGAGATCATCGACCGCGCAACATCCCTGTATCTCTCGGTGACATCGAAGAGACTGCCGGCTCCAGCAGGCGGGTACACCGCCTCCCATTCGGCTGCGCGCGCGAGGCGTTCGGCGGCCTGAAACGGGATCCAGTCCTGCGCCGGACTCGCCGTGACGGCGGTCATGACGAGCAGCACCGCCGTCGTCAGCAGTCGCGCGTTCGTCCAGAACCCCGCCCTCACGCCGGCGCCGCGCTCCGACGGCGTCGCGACTTCCGCGGTCCATGGAGGTACCCAAGCCCCGCCAACGGAATGAGTGGAGCGACGATGAAGCCCCAGTACCAGTTATCGGGACGGCCGGCGATCATGAAACACAGGAAGTAGGTTGTCAGTGTCGCCGCGACGCGCCGGCCGGTGCCGTTCGCCCAGTACCAGCCTCCGGCCCAGAGCAGCGGGACAAGGAGCGCCACCAGGTACTGTTCGAATCTCTCCGGGAACAGCATCAGAAAAATCGACGCGTGGCTCGCTTCGAGCACGAACGGCCAGCCGCCTCCGACGAGCCAGGCGTTCTCCAGTCCCTTTTCCGGCATTACGCCGAGGACCTGCGACAGGTGCCACGCCCAGAACGCCATGAATGCGGCAACCGCCGCCAGCCACGTGACGGCCTCGCGGCGCCTCGATTCGATCCACGCGGCGGCCGCCATGATCAACACGTAGGGAAGTACGAGCTCCCGGATGAACAGCCCGCCCGCGCCCAAGGCGACGCTTGTCCTCCACCAACCCATACCGTTGGCTGCGAGCGAGGCGGCGACGCAGAGACCCGCCCAGACTTCATAGAAATCCACCGAAGCGTCCATCGTGAGCAGCGGTGCGGTGCCGAGGAGCAGGATTGGCACCGCGAGGGGAACCGCTCGCGGTGAGGTTCGATGCAGCGTCACGAGCCAGACCATGATGCCGAGGAGTCCGACGCCAGCAAGAAGGATGCGACCCCAGAGATGGGCCGGCGGCAGTGCGTTGAGCCACACCAGCGTGGGGAGGCGCCAGTTGAACACCGGCCTGATGGCGTACCCGCGCGCCGGAAGTTCGGAGGCGAGCACTGGGTAATAGCTCTCGCCAGCGGCGACGCGCGTCGCAATCGCGCGGTACATGACGAGATCGCTCGTGCCGCCCTCACGAATCGGCGGCAGGCCGCCCTTGCCCTGGGACGCGCCGATAAGGCCCCAGACGACGAGGATCGCGACAGCAGTCCAGAGCCACTTCTTGCCTGCCGCTGGCACGGGCTGAATTATCTCCGAATCAGACGGCACGAGCGGCCAGCGAGGACCGCACGCGAACGGCGCGGGGCGTCTGGGTCCCCGCGAGTAAGCGTGGCGGGGGCCGCGGGGCGAAGCCCCCGGACAAAAAAAGATAGAATCCCCCGCGAAGTCGTTTGTTCTGGAGCAGAACCCCATGAAACGTGTCCACGTCGTCGTGCTTTCCGCCCTGATTGTGTTGACCGCGGCCCTCAGCGCCCGCCAAGCGCCGTCCGCCGCCGGCCAGTTGAACGCGGACGTTTTCGCGAGTCTCAAGATTCGAAACATTGGCACGCCGCTCGTGACCGGCCGCGTGCAGGACGTCGAGATCGATCCGAAGAACCCGAACGTCTGGTACGTGGCGTCGGCGTTCGGCGGTCTCTGGAAGACCGAGAACCGTGGCGTCACGTTCGAGGAAATTTTCCCGAAGAGGGAATCCGGCGAAGTCGAGGGCTTCAACCTCTGCTGCGTCGTCGTCGATCCGAAGGACTCGAATGTCGTGTGGCTCGGCACGGGTGAGAACGCCAGCCAGAGAAGCGCGCACTTCGGGACCGGACTCTACAAGTCGACGGATGCCGGGAAGACCTGGAAGCGCGTGGGCCTGGCCGACTCCGAGCACATCGGCAAGATCGCCATCGACCCGCGCAACTCGAACACGGTGTTCGTCGCCGTGCAGGGCCCGCTGTTCCGCCCCGAGGGTGGCGGTGAGCGCGGCATTTACAAGACGACGGACGGCGGCGCGACGTGGAGCCGCGCGTTCCATGTGAACGATGTGACAGGGTTCTCTGACATCGTCTTCGACCCGAAGAATCCCGACATCATGTTTGCCGGCACGTATCAGCGCATGCGCCACGTGGGGCAGATGATTGGTGGCGGTCCCGACGGCGGCCTGTTCAAGACGATGAACGCGGGCAAGACGTGGACGAAACTCACCGCGGGACTGCCGCCGGGCGAGGTCGGACGCATTGCGCTCGCTGTTGATCCGAAGAAGCCGGGACGGGTGTACGCGTTGATCGATGCGAAGCTCGGGATCGATGCTGAGCCCGGCGGTCGCGGCGGTGGACGCGGCGCCGGCGGACAGGGTGGAGGCCAAGGCGGGGGCCGAGCGGCTGGACGGGGTGCGCCGCCCGAAACACCGGCGGCCGCGGCGGCGGCCGCCCCGCCGGCGTTGCCACCGGCGCCGACTGCAGACGACGGTCGTGGGTTCTACCGTAGCGAAGACAACGGCGTGACGTGGACCCGCATGTCGACGTATCGCGGCGGCGGCCCGGCGTACTACTCTGAGATCTTCGTCGACCCGTGGCAGGCGGACACCATCTGGTCCGTCGACACCTTCATCGGCTGGAGCCGCGACGGCGGCCGAACCTGGTCCAACGTCGGCATCGATCCGCAGGGCTGCGGCGCGAACTGCATTCACGTCGACTATCACGACGTGATCTTCGATCTGACGAACAAGGAGCATCTGCTCCTCGCCAACGACGGCGGCGTGTATGAGACGTACGACCTCTCGAAGATCTACGCGAATCCGGGGCAGCGCGGCACCGAGAACATCGCGCAGGTCCGGTTCTTCGCCAATCTGCCGATCACGCAGTACTACCGGGTGTCAGCCGGTAACGAACAGCCGTTCTACACGGTCTGCGGAGGAACGCAGGACAACTTCTCGATTTGCGGACCGTCGCGCACGACGCACACGCTCGGGATTCGCACCAGCGACTGGTACATCGTCAACGGCGGCGACGGTTTCTTCGCCCGTCACGATCAGGGCGATCCGAACATCGTCTATGCGTCTTCGCAGGATGGAAACCCAGTCCGATTCGATCGACGCACGGGACGGCAGACCAGCATCCGTCCGAATTTCGCGAGCGCGCCTTATCTGTACGGAACGACGCCCGCGCCTGCTCCCGCCCCCGAGCCGGCGGCAGCCGGTGGTGGTCGTGGCGGCGGCCAGGGCGGCGGACGTGGCGGTGGTCCCGGCGGCGATCGTCCGAACTGGGACGCGCCGTACATCACGAGTGAGCACTCTCCGACACGCCTCTACTGGGGCAGCCAGTACCTCTACCGCACCGACGATCGCGGCACCTCGTGGACGCGCATCAGCCCGGATCTCACGCGGAACCTCGATTGGCGGGCGCTGCCGATCATGGGCAAAGTGTGGCCGGACGGCTCGATCGCGTTGCACGAATCGACGACGGCGCTCTCGAACATCGTGTCGATCGACGAGTCGCCGCGCTTCGAGGATCTGCTCATCATCGGAACAGACGACGGCCTCGTTCAGATCACGGAAGACAGCGGCAGGAACTGGCGGAAGATCGAGGACTTCCCGGGCGTGCCGAAGTGGGCGTACGTCTCCGACGTGCTCGCCTCACCGGTGGATGCGAATGTGATGTTCGTGACGCTGAACAACTGGCAGCGCGGCGACTACAAGCCGTACGTGGTGAAGAGCGTCGATCGCGGGCGCACCTGGACGAACATCACGGGCGACCTGCCTGCGATGCATGACGTCTGGACCATTCAGCAGGATCACATCGCGCCGAATCTGCTCTTTGCCGGCACCGAGTTCGGGCTCTTCTTCACGGTGGATGGCGGCTCGCACTGGGTGAAACTCAAGGGCGGCATGCCGCCCGCGCAGGTGCGCGACATCCAGATCCAGAAGCGCGAGAGCGATCTGGTGATGGCGACCTTCGGCCGCGGCTTCTGGGTGCTCGACGACTATTCGGCGCTGCGTGAAATCAGCGCGCAGGCGATGGGCGAGGAGGCGCGCCTGTTCCCGATGCGGCACGCGTATCAGTTCCAGCCGTGGGGGCTCGCGCAGGACGGATCGGCCGGTCTCGGACAGCTCGGCGGCAACTACGTGATGCAGAATCCGCCGTACGGCGCCGTGCTCACCTACAACGTGCGCGAGACGCTGCCCGAGAACACGACGCTCGTGGCAAACATCCTGAACGCACAGGGCACGCAGGTGCGCCGGATCACGCTCGACAAGACCACGGGCCTGCACCGGACGTACTGGAATCTCGGTGTCGATGCGGGCACGGGCCGCGCGGGCGGCCCGGGCGCCGCGCTGGCCGAAGGGCCCTCGACCGACGAGGAGCGCGAGCGCATAGAGGATCGCGAAGCGCGCGAGGCACGCGAGCTTGCAGCAGCTCGGGCTCAGGCTGGTCAGGGGCAGGGCGGAGGCGGGCAAGGTGCTGGTGGCCAGGGCGCCGGCGCGCAGGGCGCCGGACGCGCAGGGGCGCCGGCCGGTCCGCCGGCGGGGGTTCAGCAGGGCGGCCGCGGCGGTCGCGGTGGCCCGCAGGCCGATCCCGGACGCTACCGCGTCGTCATCGGCAAGCTTGTCGGCGACACCTTCACGCCGATCGGGCAGCCGCAGTTCGTGCAGGTGCTCGAGCTGCCTCCGCAGAATTACGTGCTTTACCGATAGATACAGCCGGTTCAGGGCGCAGGGTTCAGAGTTCCAGGGTTCGCCTGTCTGGTTCCGGGTTTCCCGGTTCCAGGCAGGCGAACCCTGAGCTATTTGCGGCGAATGTGGAACCGAAATGGCGAACCCGGAACCCTGCGCTCTGAACCCGGAACCGCGAAGCCTGAACCGCCAGGTCACTGGCGGAGTCTTTATGCTGAGCGCCGATGAATGACCTGGCCGACCGGCTGCCGCAGGCCCTCGGGGCAGTGACAAGCGAGACAGCACCAAGCCTGACCGAGGAGTTCGAGGCCCGCTTGGCGGACTCGTCGAACCTCGCCTTCCGTGTCGCCTATTCGGTGCTTCGCCAACGGCAGGATGCCGAGGACGTCGCGCAAGAGGCGTTCGTGCGAGCGCACCGGGCATTCGCCGACCTGCGCGACAAAGAGAGATTTCGTGCGTGGCTTGCGCGCACCGCGTGGCGGCTTGCGCTGGATCACCGCCGCGGGGAGAAGCGCCGCTCTGTCCGTGAAGAGCGGGCGGCGGTGCCGGACTTCGAGCCGAGCCACGAAGCCGCCGCGCTCGCGAGAGAACGGTCCGAGCGTTTGTGGAAGGCGATCGATCAGCTGCCGGAGCGGCTCAGGATTGTCGTCGTGCTCGCATCGATCGAAGAGCACGGTCTCAAGGAAGTCGCGGCAATCGTCGAAGCGCCGGAAGGTACCGTGAAGTCGCGGCTCTTCGAGGCCCGGAAGATGTTGCAGGAGTTACTGCGATGAATCAGGACGCTCACGATCCCATTGACGCGATTGTCCAGCTTCGAGACGAGCTCGGACGCGTGACGGTGTCCCGGAATTTCGCCGAGCGCGTGCGCGAGCGGTTGGCGGATGAGCTCGAACCGCTTCGAGCAGAGCTTGCGGACGTCGCCGTCTCGCCTGAGTTTGCGGTCCGCGTGCGTGAGCGTGTCGAAGAGATCCGGCGGCCGTACTGGGGATTCAATTGGCGCCTGGCGATGCCGTTCGCCGCGGGCCTCGCCGCGACGATCGCAGCCGTCGTGATGTGGCCCCGTCAGGCTACGGAGCCCGTGAGTCCGGCCGCCACCGTCGCAAGTGTCGCGCCCTCGGGCGGGTCACAGGAGGCCGGGTCTTCAGACCCGGCGCGACCGCCGGTGGCGCCGCTCGTGGTGACTTCCTCCACACCGCGGGTGGCGCCACGGCGCGTGAGTCCTGCGCTTCAAACAATCGCGGCGAAGTCGGATCCGTTCCTCGAAGTCCTCACGGATCAGCCTGAGCTGCTGCGCCGGCTGCATGTAGGGATCGATCGGTCGGACGTTGCCGTTGACTCCACTGAGTCTACGGCCTTGTTCGAAGTGCCTGTCCTCGAGGTTCCGAAAGTTGAGGTGAGTCCGATTTCCTTGTTCGTGGTGCCGAACCCGCGGTTGCCGCTCGGCGTCTCTCCAATGATTCTTCGAATTGCGGCCGAGGCGGCCGAAAGGAGCTCCAAGTGAGGTTTTCAAGACTGTTCGCTGTAACCTGCGTGGCTCTGGGGTTGATCGTGAGTTCGATGCCCTCAGTGCGCGCGGCCACGGCCCAGATGGGTCAAGTCGTCGTACCCGTAACCGTGAAGCTCACGGTCGTCCTCTCCCGATTCACCGGCGACAAGAAGACCGGGAACCTCCCGTTCCTGTTGATGGTCATTCCCGGTTCGGGCGAGAGGGATGGAGAGTCCACTGACCTTCAGACCGGCGCACGCGTGCCGGTACCGACGACCACCTTCAATCAGGACAAGTCGTCGCCGACGACGTCGTATCAGTATCAACAGTTCGGGACGAACATCAGAGCGCAGGCCCGCGTAATCGACCCATCAGCGGGAATCTACAGCGTGAGTCTGGCGGTGACTGACAGCCAGTTGCTCAGCGACTCGCCCGAGCAGGTGCAGTACGCGCAGGGCGTTCGGCTGCCGCGCTATCAGTCGTTCACATCAAGCAACCGCCTGATTCTCAAGGACGGCCAGACGATTCAGTACACGGCCGCGACGGACAAGACGAGCGGGGAAGTGATCAAGCTGGACGTGACGCTGAATGTGATCAAGTAATTGGTGATGTGATGATTTGGTGATCTGGTGATTGAAGGCCGTTCTTCAAGATCACCAGATCGCCAAATCTCGAAATCACCAAATTCCCGTCACCTCGCCAAACTCTTGATCATCGACATCAACATCTCCACCGCCACTTTGTTCTCCCCGCCCTCGGGAATGATCACGTCCGCGTAGCGCTTGCTCGGCTCCACGAACTCCAGGTGCATCGGCTTCACGGTGGCCTGATATTGATCGATGACTGAGTCGACCGTTCGGCCGCGCTCCGCGACGTCGCGCTGGAGCCGGCGGATGAATCGCGTGTCGTCGTCCGTGTCCACGAACACCTTCACGTCCATGAGCGACCGCAGCGCCTTGTCCGTGAAGATCAGGATGCCCTCGACGATGATGGCCGAGCCCGGACGGACGGGCGTTGTTTCGGCTCGGCGCGCGTGCAGGGAAAAGTCGTAGACGGGAATGTCGACCGTGCGGCCGGCCCGCAGCTCGCGCAGGTGGGCGACCATCAAATCCGTGTCGAGTGAGTTGGGGTGATCGTAGTTGAGCGCCGCGCGCTCCTCGAGCCGGAGCTCGGGATGATCGCGGTAGTACGAGTCGTGTTCGAGGACGACGACGTCCGTCTCGCCTAATGCCTCCATAATCCGGCGAACGACCGTGGTTTTCCCCGATCCGGACCCGCCAGCGACGCCGATGATGAGTGATGCCAAAGTGCCTTGGATTCTAAGCGAGTGACGCCGACGTGATACGCTTTTGAGTCGTTCTGGAGGCAATGATTGGCGTTTGAGGGCGTCTACTCGGTGCTCCCGACACCGTTCCGCGGCGGGGGGGACGTCGATACCGAGAGTTTGAAAAGTGTTGTCGACCTGATCGTTGGCGCCGGTGTCAACGGCGTGACTGCGCTCGGCGTGACCGGTGAGGTCTCACGCCTGAATGAAGGCGAGCGGCGCCTCGTGGTCGATACGGTCGTGAGGCAGGTGGCCGGCCGCGCGAAGGTCATCGTCGGCGCGTCCGCGGATGGCCTGAGAACTTGTGTCGAGTACACGCGCGAAGCGAAGTCGCTCGGCGCGGCGGCCGTGATGGTCAGCCCGCCGCGGGCGCTGAAGCTCAACACCGAGTCGGTCGTGAATCATTACAAGGCGCTGGCCGACGCCGTTGACCTGCCGATCGTCGTGCAGGACTACCCGCCGATTTCCGGGTTCGCGATGGAACCCGCCCTGCTGGCCAGGATTGCGAAGGAAGTACCGAGCGCGCGGACCATCAAGCTCGAGGATCCGCCGACGCCATTCAAGACGACCCGCATCCTCGCCGCGGCGGGTGACACGAATGTCGCGATTCTTGGCGGACTCGGCGGCGTGTTCCTGATCGAGGAGCTCATGGCCGGCGCGGCGGGCGTCATGACGGGTTTCGCGTACCCGGAAGTGCTCGTGAAAGTCGTCACGCTGTACCGGGCGGGCAAGGTCGACGAAGCTGCCGACGTCTTCTACCGGTTCGTGCCGCTGATGCGATTCGAGTTCCAGGAAGGCATCGGCATGGCGATACGCAAGGAAGTGTTCCGCCGCCGCGGCGTGCTCGCGGATGGATCGACGCGCGCGCCGGGCGCCGTGCTCGATGCCTCGACGCGCGCGGCACTCGACCAGGTCCTGCAATGGACCGCGAAGCAGCAGGGGGCTGAATGGATCTCGGGTTGAAGGGCAAGGTCGCGATGGTGGCGGGCGCGAGCCGCGGGCTCGGTTACGCCGTCGCGCGTGGCCTGGCCGCCGAGGGCGTATCGGTGTCGATCGCGTCACGGGCACCCCAGGCGATCGAGGACGCGGCGTGTCGAATTACGGCGGAGACCGGATCGACCGCTCTGGCCACGCCGCTCGACGTGCGATCGGTCGAATCCATCGGCGCATGGCACGAGCGGACAGCGTCGAAGTTCGGCGGTGTCGATTTGCTGTTCGTGAACGCGGGCGGACCGCCGGCCGGCATGGCGCTCTCGTTCGATGACGCAGCGTGGCAGGGCGCGTTCGAACTCCTCGTGCTGAGCGCCATCCGGATGGTGCGCCTGGCGGTGCCGTCCATGAAGACGCGCGGCGGCGGCGCCATCGTCGTGTCCACGTCGTCGGCGGTGAAGGAGCCGATCCCGAACCTTGCGTTGTCGAACATCGTGCGGTCGTCGGTCTCCGCGATGTCCAAGACGCTCGCCAACGAGCTCGCGGCTGACGGCATTCGCGTCAACCACCTGCTGCCGGGCCGCATCGCGACCGACCGCATCATCGAGCTCGACACCATCCGCGGCAAGGCGTCCGGGGCCTCGGCCGACGACGTGCGAGCCACGTATTCGAAGACGATCCCGCTTGGCAGGTACGGCGAACCGTCCGAATTTGCCAATGCGGCCGTGTTTCTGTTTTCCGACGCCGCGCGGTACATTACAGGTGCGTCCCTCCAGGTAGACGGCGGCCTGATCCGCAGTGTGGGCTAGGCCAGGGGACGCGGCGTCTAAAGAGCTGAGGTTGAATGAGGGTTTTTTTAGTCAATCCGAGCAACGTGTCGTTCGGCATCGCGGTCATCACGCCCCGGTGGCTGTTTGTGCTGGCCGCCGCTACTCCTCGCAAGTTCGGCGATCCCATTCTGGTTGACGAGACGCTCGAGCGGATGGACATGTCGCAGGTCAAGCCGGGCGACATCGTCGGCATCAGCGTGCATACCGGTAACGCCCTGCGCGGATACGAGGTCGGGCGCGCCGCCCGGGCCGCGGGCGCTACCGTCATTTACGGCGGCATTCACGCCACGCTGTTCCCCGAGGAATCGCGTGAGGTTGGCCAGGGCCACGCCATCGTTCGTGGTGACGGCGATCTGGTGTGGGGCCGCGTCATCGAAGATGCGGTCGCCGGCAATCTGCAGGCCCAGTACGAAGGCGGCCGTGTGCCCGGCGATCAGTTCTATCCGGCGCGATGGGATCTGCTGCCGGCCGGCAAGTACATGTGGGCCTCGGTGCAGACCGTCCGCGGTTGCCCGAAGCACTGCTCCTTCTGCTCCGTGTGGCGCACGGACGGCCAGGAGCCGCGCATGCGCAATGTCGACGCGGTCCTCCAGGAAATCGTCGAGCTCAGGCGGAAGGGCTTCCGCTTCCTGGCGCTCGCCGACGACAACTTCTATCCCGTGGCGAAGAAGGACCTCGAGATGGCCGCGCGCCGCGCGGACAAGACGCATCTGCACGAGCTCGAGGAGATGCGCGCCGAGCGCTTCGAGCTGATGGCGAAGCTCGCCAAGCTCCCGTCGGACACGATCTTCTTCACGCAGATCACGATGGAAGCGGCTGAGGATGCGGAGTTCCTCGAGGCGATGCGCAAGGCCAACATCAAAGGCGCGCTCGTCGGCGTGGAAGCAGTCACGCCCGAGGGCCTGAAGGACATCTACAAGGACTTCAATTTTGCCGGCGACGAGCTGGCGAAGCGGCTGCGTGCGTTCAAGGAGCACGGCGTTCACGTGCTCGGATCGTTCATCTTCGGCTTACCGTCGGACACGGCCGCGACGTTCGACGCTACGGCCGCGCTGGCCGAGGCCGCCGAGATCACGTTCGCGCAGTTCGTGATGCTCACGCCGTTCCCGGGCACGATCGACTTCGACAAGTGGGAGAAGAGCTTCGTCCAGGGGCCGCCCATGTTCGAGGGCACGCCGCTGACGCGGCACTGGCTGATTCCTGCCGAGCGGCGGCCGAAGTACTACATGCCGCATCCGACGATGAGCCCGGAGGAAGTGCGGTCGCGGACGCAGCAGGTGTGGGATCGTTTCTACAGCCTGCCGGTGGTCTGGAAGCGCAGCCGGTGCATCCGCAAGCTCAAGGGGCGAGTGATGTTCGTGCTGATCTCCAAGCTGTACAGGCAGATGTACGCGAACACTGGAATCGCCAGCGACAGCGCACGCGCCTCGAGCGCTGAACGCTGGGCGCGCCTGATCTCGAAGCCCACGGCCAAGCTATTTGCCGGCCGGCCGATGCCCGATCTTCAAGTGCCGTAAACTTACGGGCTATTGAAGCCTTCGTACCGTTTCGGTGAGTTCGACCTCGATGGCCGGGGCTACCGGCTCACTCGGGGTGGCTCGTCCATCGAACTGCCGCCCAAGGCGCTCGATCTTCTGTTTCTGCTGGCCGCGCGATCCGGCGCGCTGGTATCCAAGGACGACATTCTCGACGCGCTCTGGCCCGGCGTGTCGGTCACTGACAACGCCATCACCCAGGTGGTGTCCGAGTTGAGACAGGCGCTCGGGGACTCGCCCGGGGAGCCGCAGTTTATACAGACGGTGCCGCGCCGTGGATACCGATTCATTGCCGAGGTCGCGGAGACGGCCGGAGGCAGCGGAGCGGAAGAGCACGGAGGGGAGGCCACCGCGGTTTCGTCAACTCCGGCCCCTGCTCACACACGCGCGGCGGCACCTGTCAGAGGCGCCCCCGACATCGCGGGTCTGCGACGCCTCGCCGTCACAGACTTCACCAACCTCAGCGGCGAATCGAATCTGAACTGGCTTGCGGCCGGCATTGCCGAAACGATGACGCACGACCTGCGCGCCGTGCGCGAACTGGCCGTGATCGATCGCATCAGCGCGATTGACATTGATGCGGAGCGCGGCGCCGCATCCGGCGCGCCCGCGCCCGATCTTCTCGTCGTCGGCAGCGTGCAGCAAGCGGGTGATCGGCTTCGCATCACGGCGCGCGTCGTCGAGGCGGCGACCCGCCAGGCGGTCGCGCACGCGCGGGCCGACGGGACGATGGCGGAGCTGTTCGATCTGCAGGACGCCATCGTCACGCAACTGTCCGCGGGATTGCAGCTGACGGTGACGCCCGCTGCGGCGGCGAGGATGCGCGCGCGCGAGACCTCGAGTCTCGATGCGTACCGGGCGCTGACTGAAGGCCGCCTCAAGCTCGAGACACTCGATCCGTCGGCGGTGCCGGGGGCCATCGCGGACTTCGAGCGCGCGCTCGCGCTCGATCCCCGGTATGCGCTCGCGCACATCGGTCTCGCGCACGGCTGCTTCTGGCGATTCCAGGCATCGCGGGCCACCGCATCGCCCGCGATCGACCAGCTCGCGCAGGCGATCTCGCACGCCCGGCGCGCCGTCGATCTGGATCCCGATCTGGCCGAGGCGCATTCGGCGCTGGCGTTGTTTCTGTCGTTCACCGATCGATCGCCCGACGCCGTGGCGGCAGGCAGGCTGGCGGTTGCGATCGAGCCGGCGAACTGGCGACATCAGTTCCGCTACGGAATCGCGGCATGGGGCAGCGAGCGGCTCGAGGCGCTCGGTCGCGTCAGGGACATGTTTCCGCCGCTTGCGTTCACTTATTTTGCCGCGGCGATGGTCCACATCGCGCGCCGCGACCTCGACGCCGCCGACAAAGCGCTCGAGATCGGGATTGGATTTGACGCAGCCAACGACGGCACGAACGCGCGGTTGCCCGGCAACGGCTTGCACTGGCTTCGCGGCTTGCTACGGTTGTCTGCCGGGGACGATGCCGCAGCTCGCGCGGAGTTCGATCGCGAGCTCGGCCGAGCGTCTCGGGGTCTCTTCGGGATGGAGTACGCGATGGATGCCTGCATGGGCCACGGATACGCCGCCATCGGGCGGGGCGATCTCGACGCCGCGGCGCACATGTTCGAGCAGGCGATCGCGCGCTTTCCGGAGCACGCGCGCTCGTGGCTCGGACTTGCGGACGTACGCTACCGGCAGAGCCGCCGCGCGGACACGGAGGCCGCGCTCTCGCGCGGCCTCGACGCCGTCGATGCGCTCAAGTCGCAGGGGCGTACCGCGGAGGCCGGACTGGCATCGGCGACGGCGGAACTCATCGCCGGCCGGCCCGCCGGCGCCGTCGCGATGCTCGACCGGCTCCTCGCGGACTCGACAGTCGCGAGTGCCGGCTGGACGATTCCGATCGAGCCTGCATTCGCGGCGCTGGCCAACGAGCCGGGATTTCAGACGGTGCTCGAGCGGCTCTCGGCGCGAGCAGAGTAGGCTGTTATAATCCTGTGTTCCTGCCCGAGCCGGGGAAGTCACTGGCACCGGGTCGTGCGGAAGTGGCGGAATTGGCAGACGCGCAAGCCTCAGGAGCTTGTTCCCGCAAGGGAGTGGAGGTTCGAGTCCTCTCTTCCGCACCAGTTTCAGAAAGGCCCGAGGTCCGATGACGACCGGGCTTACCGGGCTGGCCACGAAACTAACGCTCGGTGGCCTCGGCCTCCTGCTCCTCGTTGTGACGCTGGCCAAAGTCGCGTCGACTCTCACGCAACAGGACGATGCGGGCTATCCCGACAGCTACGTCCTCTACGACGTGCACAGGTATGTCGCAACGGGCACCATCTACAAGGACTTGTCCGTTCCGCCGTACAACCCCACGGTCTATGGCCCGTTGCTCTACTGGGCTCTCGGAAAAGTCGCCGGTGGCAATAACCAATTTCTCGGCCCTCGGCTTCTCGTCTTCGCAGCTTGGGCCAGCTGTGTCCTGCTGGTCGGCTATCTCACGTCTATCCTGGTCCGAATGCCCTACGCGTGGGCGTGGGCAGTACTGGCCGCCTGCATACCGGCCGTCCAGCCGTGGATCCTTCAGCTTCGATCCGACTTCTTCGGCATTGCCTTCAGCCTGCTTGCCATCGTCCTCCTGCATCGCAAGCGCCGATGGAGCGTTCTCGCAGCCGGCTGCTGTGCCGGTATCGCAGTTGTCTTCAAGCTAACCCTGGCATCCGCACTTGGGGCCGGGATCCTGTGGCACATCCTCTGCCGTGACTGGCGTGGACTTCTCGTCTTTGTTGCGGGGGCCAGCGGCGCCGCTGCCATGATCTTCGGCTGGTTCTGGCAGACAGAACCGAACATGTTCGCCCAAATGACGGCTTTGCGGAACGTCGTCTACGAACCCCGGGGCGCTCTACGATTGATCGGAGCCGCCGCAACACAACCGGTTCTGCCATTGGCGGTCGCTTCTCTCCCGTGGGTATGGAGGAGCGCGGCCCGATGGTGGGGGCTCCTGCTTCTGTTCTGTGGACTCTCACTGGCAATCGGCGCAGTTACCGTGCTGCAGGCCGGCGCAAACATCAACCAGTTCTTCGAAGGACTCTGGGCAGCCGTACCGCTTGCCATACTCACCTTGCTCAGGCTGTTGAACCTGCTACGGCGCCAAGCCGTTGCAGACATCGCGTTAGCAGTGACGATCACCGCCCTGATCCTGGTGCCTGTCTCGCTTGATGCGATCAAGCTCCCAGAGTTGCTTGGTGAATCCGTCAGGAGGAACCACGAATTGCGGGTGATAGATGGGGTCCTGACAGGGCGGGAGGTGGCATCGACCATTCCCCGGTTTGCGCTCATGACGACGAGGCCACCCTTGACGGATCCGTACATATTGGGGCTTCAGTTGACAGCCGGAAGCGATTCTTACGACCGGTTCTTCGAACCGCTGCGCAGAGGTGAATTCCAGTTGGTCGTTACCAGTCTGATCGCAAAAGAATGGCGAGGCATCCCGCACGTTCTTCCCGAGATGAAGGCCGCTCTGTCGGGCGCTTACCGACCGTACTGTGTGTACGGCGGCGCGGTGTTTCACTTGCCGCCGCGGGAAGAAGGCAGCCCTCTTGCCCGTGAACTGATAGGCATCGGGTGTATGCCCGTTGCACGGTAGTGAAGGCGCGGCGTCGGACTTTCTGGCGCCAGAGTCATAATTCCCAGCGTGGCTGACGTCGATGTCTCCGTACTCGTTGATCGCTGGGCCTCCGGCGATCGCGATGCGCTCGACGAGATGCTGCCGGCCATCTACGGCGAATTGCGTCGATTGGCTGCGGCGTACCTTCGACGGGAAGGGCCCGGCCACACGCTTCAGCCGACAGCGCTCGTGCACGAAGCGTACTTCGCGCTCGTCCAGCAGCGTCAAGTTGATTGGCATAACCGGGCGCAGTTTCTCGGCGTCGCGGCCGGGGCGATGAAACGAGTGCTCCTGCACCATGCGGAGCGACGTCACGCCGGCAAGCGGGAAGGGGACCGGCAGCGGGTGACGCTCGACGAGGCACTCGCGGCTGTCGAACGATCTTCGGACGTGGATGTGCTCGATCTGCACAATGCGCTCGACAAGCTTGCCGTCATGGATGGCCGCCAGGCGCGCATTGTCGAGCTGCGTGTCTTTGGCGGTCTCACGATCGACGAAGTTGCGGATGTCGTTGGCGTGTCACCGGCCACGGTGAAGAGGGACTGGGACGTGGCGCGGCTGTTCCTCCGGCGCGAGCTGGCATGACGCCCGAACGCTGGCAGCGCATCAAGGCGATCGTCGCTGACGCGCTGGCGCAGCCGGCGGCCGATCGCGACGCGTTCGTCGCCGGACGCTGCGGGAGTGACTCGGACCTGCTAGAGGAGGTGCGGTCACTCCTTGCGATGGAGGATCCGGCCGGCGCATTTCTGGAAATCGACCGGCCACCCGACCGCGTGGGCCCGTACCGGATCGTGCGCGAGATCGGCCGCGGGGGCATGGGCGCCGTGTACCTGGGCGAACGCGCAGACGGCCAGTTCGATCAGCAGGTCGCGATCAAGGTCGTCAAGCGCGGCATGGACTCGTCGGCCGTCGTCCGGCGCTTTGCCGCGGAGCGGCAGATTCTCGCGCGGCTGCAGCATCCCAACATCGCGCGGCTCTTCGATGGCGGCGTGATGAATGACGGCCGGCCGTACTTCGTCATGGAGTACCTCGATGCCGTCCCGATTGCCGAATACTGCCGCAGCAACGGACTGGGTGTGCCGGCCAGGATCGAACTGATGCGGACGGTGTGCGACGCCGTCGAATACGCGCACCGTCACCTTGTTCTCCATCGCGATTTGAAAACCGACAACATCCTGGTCGACGCCACTGGCACGCCGAAGCTGCTTGATTTTGGAATTGCCAAAGTGCTGAGCGCGGATGACGGCAGCGCGGTGACCGAAATCGGACAGCGTGCGTTGACGCCGCAAGCGAGCAGTCCGGAACAGATTCGTGGCGAAACGCTGACGACCGCGAGCGACATCTACGCGCTGGGTCTGATGCTGTACGAGCTGCTGGCGGGACAGCCGGCGTACGACGTGCCGCCGGGTTCGGCCGTGGAGCAGGCGAGGGTCGTGACCGAGTCGCAGCCGCGCAAGCCGAGCGACGTCGCGCCGGCCGGCGATCGACGCGCTATTCGCGGCGACCTCGACACGATCGTCTTGAAGGCGCTCGAGAAGGAACCCGGCCGTCGCTATGCCAGCGCCGCCGATCTGTCGCAGGATCTGCGCCGCGTCGACGAAGGCCTTCCCATTCACGCCCGCCCGGCGGGCCTCGGATACCGGGCAGGAAAGTCTGCCCACCGGCACTGGCGGGCGCTCGGCGTCGCGGCCGTCGTGACCGGGGCGATGAGTTGGGCGATCGGCGACGCGCTCGTCCAGGGCCGGAGGGCCGAACGGCACTTCCGGGATCTCCGGACACTCGCCAATTCGTTCGTGTTCGAGTTTCACGACGCCATCGCGCGCTTGCCGGGATCGACGCCGGCGCGTGAGCTCGTCGTGTCCCGGGCGCTCACGTATCTCGATGGCCTCGCGCGCGAAGCGTCCGGCGACATTGGCCTGAAGAAGGAACTCGCTCAGGCCTATCTTCGCGTCGGTGACGTTCAGGGTCTGTACTACGAATCGAACCTCGGCAAAACCGCCGATGCGCGAGCGAGCTTCGAGAAGTCGCTCACACTCTTCTCGGACGTCACGCGGGCGTGGCCCCAGGATGTCGAGGCAGCGACGGGGCGGGATACCGCGAAACTGCATCTCGCGAGTACCTATCAGGCCACCGATCCGGCCCGGGCACGGACGATGCTTGACGAGATCCTGCGGGACCTTTCGGAGACGCCACTCGAGGCCCGGCCGCCGAGACGCCGATTCACCGAGGCCATGACGTACGTCGGCATCGCGGAGAACCGTCAGACGATTCCGGCGGAGGCGGCGCGGGCACGTAATCAGGCCATCGACCTTTTCGCGCCGCTGTCGCGCGAGCACCCGGAGTTGGCGGACGCACAGCGCTTCCTGTCCATGACACTCAAGCGCCGGGCGGCTGGCGGCATTGCCCGACCCGATCAACTCGCGCGGGCGGTCGAGGATCTCAACCGCGCTTCGGAAATCGACGAAAAGCGGGTCGCTGCAAATCCAGCGGATGCCGTGGCCAGACTCGATCTGGCTCTGGGACAGGGCTACCGATCCGCCGCACTTCGACGTTCCGGTGATCTCGCTGGCGCTGCCGCGGCGTTGACCAGCGCGATGGATGCGCGGCAGAGCATTCTCGACGCCGATCCCCTCAACCTGCGTGTGCGAACGCAGCTCATCGGCGACTGCGCGAAGATGGCCGCCCTGGCGATCGAGCGCCGGCTGCCCGACGTGGCCAGGGTGTCTCTTGAAAGAGGAGAGAAGTTGGCGGCGGCAGTCACAGGTCCCGCCGGCCACAATCCCGATCTTGTCGCGGCTATCGAAGAGCTGCGGAAGGTAAGACAGGGTCCGCGGAAGGTGTCCTGAGCCGATCGTCGCCCGTTTCCGGCGTTCCGGTCATGCGCACTTTCCTGACCCTCGCCGTTGCTGTCGGACTCCTCACTGCCGCACCGGCCTCCGGCCAGACGGCAGGCGCGCCTGCCGGGCTTGTCGCTTCATCGGCCACTCGTCGTGCAGTCGCCCTCACCTGGACCGCTCCTGACTCGTCCACCAGTTCCTTTGTCGTCGAGCGGAAGCCCCTCGGCGCGTCGTGGACTCCACCAGCGCCACCCGCGGTGTCACCAATCGTCTCCACGCCGGTCACGCAGGCGGCGTTCACGGATTCGACCATTGGCCCCTTTGCGACCTACGTCTACCGCGTGCGGCAGCTTCCGGCCTCGAAGACACCGGGTCCGCCATCGAATGAAATCACCGTTGGTCCACCGCCCGTTGGCTTCAGCCAGATCCTGACGCCGCCGGCCAGCCTGAAAGATCCGAATCAGTTCGCGGACTGTCTGAGCATGACGCTCGACGCGAACGGCGATCCAGCCGTCGTCTATTTCACGTTCGATCCTGACAACAACGCCGACAACGCCGACAGCACACTGCATTTCGTGTCGTGGAGCCGCGCAAAGTATCGCTGGAATCCGCCGGTGAAAGTCGCAACGGTTGCTGACATCGCAAGCAACGGCCTCCGATACGGATTCAGCCTGACTCGCGATGCCTCGACCGGACAGTTCGGCATCGTCCACATGACGGGCTCGCGGGAGGTGCGACTTGCACTGTCCGCCGACGAAGGCGTGACGTGGAGTGACGTAAGCGTGCAGATGGTGGACGAGCAGTCGACCCTGGGTGAACCGACGCTGGCGATGGACAAGGGCCGTCTGTGGATCGTGTACACCGGCACCGACCGCGACGTGGTCCTGGTCACCGGCGCCGCGACCGAGACGCCAGACAAGTGGACCCGATCCCAGGCGCCGCTGTTGCCGGAGACGTTTTCACCGAAACGCGCCGGCCTCCAGGTGACGCTCGACGCTGCCGGGAAACCTGCCGTCCTCTACTGGCTCGATCCGAACAGCGGGTACAACGCGTCACTCGCGCTCTGGCGTCCGGACGCGAAGACCGTTGTGAAGATCGCAGACACGAAGGATTCTCAGAGCGACGTCGTTGACTCGCGGATTGTCTTCAACGGATCCCGCGCCTCCGTCGCGTTCCACGCTCGCCGGGACGACCAGTACTTCGACAACAAGCATCAGATCTGGGTCGCTACATCTGCCGACAATGGCGCGACGTGGTCCGGAGTCGTGCCGCTTCCAAACGATGGCGGCAATAGTGTGGGGCCGCCGGTGTCGATTGCCGTCGATGGACAAGGTAACCGTGTGGTCGTGGCGCCGGTCGATGGCGGCAACGACGGTGACAGGAAGTGTGGCTCGCCGAAACTGTTCCGGGAGAGCGCGGCGGGATGGACCGTATGCGCGCCTGACTCTCGCGGCACCGCCGTTACCGGGTCCACTCAGCCGCGCATCGCCTTCGCGGACAACAACAAGCTGTACATCGCGCTTCGCATCTACCAGGACGGCGGTGGCCTGAAGAGCGGGCTCCTGTTGTGGAGGGAACGGTGAGTCGGCTTCACCCCGCAGCAGTTTCAATTGCGATTGCGTTGAGCTGCTCGGTTGCCGCCGGGTCCGCGGGGAGTCCCCAACAGGGGAGCTGGCGGCCGTTTCCGGTCGATCGCGTTCAACGCCGGCCGAACTCGCCGGCCTGGGTCACACCGGCCATGGTGAAGGAGTTCGGCACGCATCTCGTCGAGATTGCGGAGGTGTTCAAGCGCACGCCGTTCCTGGCGGCCCCTCAGGGATGGGTCATGTTCCAGCATCCGGACGTGCACTCGGCCGAAGAGTGGTCGCATCCGCGCGGCGATCGCCATTGGCCGATTTCGGGTGCGCTGCAACTGAGGGCGTCGAACTTCGAGCCCGACGGCCGCACCGTTTACGACACCGGCACCGCGTTCGTGATCAACATCGGTGTCAACGATTTGTCCTGTGCTCTCGACAACAACGGGCCCTGGGCCGAGGATGCGGCAGGGACGATGTTCCGCGAGGTGGAGACGCCGGCCGAGAGCGAGCACGGTTTCCCTGCGTACCAGCAGTGCTTGTTGATCACGCATCGCACGGAACCGATGTTTGTACCGGTGACACTCGAGCGCGTGATCCGCGTGCGCATAGCGGCGATTCAGAAACGCGTCACAGAGCTGAAAAGCGTGATGGACACCTCGGCATCCGAAGCCATCGCCAAGCAACTCGAGACGATGCTCGCCGGGCTCGGCGCACCGGACCGCCGCGGAGCTGCATTCGCCCAAGGCGGCCTTCTGGACAACCCGTTGTCGTTTCGAGAAGGCCGGCGTGTTGTGGAAGCCAATCCAGCATTCTTCGATGCCGCGCGGCCGTCGGATGTTCAGCTTCTGACGCTGTTCGTCGATTGCATGCGTGAGGGCTGCACGAGTCGACCGGCAATCGACAACATCATCCGGCAGCTGGACTGGAAGGCAGTGGACGCACTGGTCCGGTAGGATTGGTCAGTTCGCGCCGCGTTCCGTTTTGGTCCCACCGCGCCTCGTCGCGTTCCTGAAGGCCGCGATCGCCAGCGCCGCCATGACGCCGGCGGCTTCGACGGCGCGCCGACGGTATGGAATGCCAGCATGCCGGCGAGCATCGCGACGACGGTTATTCCCGCCAGCGAAGCAGCGAGCACGCGGCACACATTCGGGTGCGTGACGCGCAGTGACATGCGGACTTCGCTGAGAAACCGATCGAGCCGGCCGGCGTCGCGCTCAACTTCCGCCGGCAGGAACTTCAGCGCGACCGACTGGCCGACCTTTAAGTCATCTGCGCGGTAGACTTCGCCCATTCCGCCGCGGCCGATGAGTCCGACCATGCGATAACGGCCGCCGATGACGACGCCCGGAAGGAACTGGCCGGAGGAAGGCGTGGCAGCGCGTTGTCGGAGCGTGTCGATGGGCACCGCCGGCCGGCAGCCGTTTCGTCGTCGGAATTGGCCACGACGCCGCGATTTTATGGCAACTGGATTACAGAACCAGCGGTCGTCGTTGATGGCGTTCGCGTCGTTGCAATCGAAGCACGTTAAGGTAAACTTACGCCGCTTTTGAGCCATGCCCATTTCCGGCGCACTTGACCCAACCGCCCACGTCTTTCGCACCACGCTCTCGGGGCGCATCAGCATCACGGATCTGAGCCAGCACATCACGACGGTTCGCCGGCTGAGGGCGCACGAGTACCCGGGGCTGGTTGATGCGAGGGGCGTGCACACGCTGACGTTCAATCGCCGCGAGCTGATGCGGTTCGCTCAGGATCTGCGCACGCTCTTCGGAAGTGCGAGCCCGGCGCCGCGCGCGGTGGTTGTTGACGGACTCGTGTACTTCGGGATGGCGCGCCTGTTCGCCTCGCTCGTGGCCGGCTGGATTCGGATCGGCGTCTTTGACGATGTCGCGGCCGCCGAGGAGTGGCTGGCGGCCTTCATCTCCGTTAGCTGATAATCCCCTCGTGAATCGCCGGACGTTCCTCGCGGGAGGCGCGGCGTGGCTTGGTGCGGGCCTGGTGTCCCGCCTTGCTGCGCAGGCACAGCGGCCGCGCCCATCGCCGTCTCAGCTCGCCTGGCAGCGCGACGAGCTCGCGCTGTTCCTCCACTTCGGCGTCAACACGTTCACCGATCGCGAGTGGGGCGACGGAAAGGAAGATCCATCGATCTTCGCGCCTTCGGCGCTCGATGCGCGCCAGTGGGCGCGCGTGGCGCGCGCGTCTGGATTCCGGGCCGTCATCCTCACCGCGAAGCACCACGACGGCTTCTGTCTCTGGCCGACACGGACGACGAAGCACAGTGTCGCGTCGAGTCCGTGGCGGGCGGGGCAGGGTGATCTCGTCAAAGAGTTCGTCGCGGCGTGCCGCGGCGAGGGACTGCGTCCGGGCTTGTACCTTTCGCCATGGGATCGCAACAATCCGCTGTACGGGGACTCGCCGCGCTACAACGATCTCTACGTCGATCAGTTGCGCGAGCTCCTGACGAACTACGGCGATATCCACGAAGTCTGGTTCGATGGCGCGAACGGTGAGGGTCCGAACGGAAGAAAACAGGAATACGACTGGCCGCGCGTCTGGGGCGAGGTCAGGAAGCTGCAGCCGAAAGCTGTCATGTTCTCCGACGCGGGACCGGACGTTCGCTGGTGCGGCAACGAGAGCGGCTCGGCGGGAGATCCGAACTGGTCAACCGTCGACGCGAAGATCGTTCCCGTGCCCGGCATGCCGGGGAAGCACATCATCGACGCGCTGCAGCACGGCCAGGCCGACGGCCCGGTGTGGCGGCCGGCGGAATGCGATACGTCCATCCGGCCGGGTTGGTTTCATCATCCTGCAGAGGATGGGCGCGTGCGGTCCGCGGACAGGCTGATGGACCTGTACTTCAGGTCGGTCGGGCACAACGGCAAGTTGCTTCTCAACGTTCCGCCGACGCGCGATGGCGTGCTGCACGCTACCGACGTCGCCAGGCTTCAGCAGTTTGCGGAGCGGCGCCGCGAGGTGTTCGCCAACGACTTCGCTCGGGCGCGGCGCGTGCGCTGGTCTCGCTCCGGTCCCACCACTGCCAGCGGCGTTCTCGACATTGGCCGCCCTCGTTCGTTCAGCATCGTCCGCCTCGAGGAACCGATCGAGGAGGGACAGACTGTTGCCCGCTATTCGATTCACGGCGCCGGCAGCAATCGCGTGTTCAAGCCGCTCGCCAAGGGCACGACGATCGGATACGCGCGGCTCGATCGTGTTGTCGCCACCGACGTCAGGTACGTTCGTGTCGACATCGAGGAAGCCGTTGCCGCGCCTGAGCCGTTGAGAGTTCGACTTTTTGCCTGATTGCCTGATTGCCTGATTGCCTGATTGACAGGTTGATCGATTGACCGATTGACCGATTGATCGATTGATCGATTGACCGATTGACCGATTGATGGCTTGGGACATCGCCGGCAAACGCCTTTGGGAAATCAGCGACCTGCGGACTGGCGTAGTATCTGGCCCATGAAATCAGCAAAACTGATGGTGCTCCTGGCGGCTTTCGTGTCCGTCATCGCGATACCACGGGCGCAGCAACAGACTGGCGCTCTGGCAACACCGAGGAAGCCGCCGCTGTTTGCGTCATTTTCCCGGGCGATGATTTCCGAGCCGCCCGCGGAACTCGGGCTCGATCCTTTCTACAAGAAGTACACCGATGCCTTCGGCATTCCGGTGGTTTCGTCCGAGAAGGTTCCCGACGATGCGCTGCTGGTGGCGCGTGACATCGTGAACTTCATGCTTTCGAAGCGTCCCGATGCGCGCGAGGTCATGATTGGCCGGAAATCTCGCCTGTTGATCATGGCGGAAAGCGAGTTCGAGACCGATCTGCCCGAGCGTCGCGACTGGAAGAAGCCCGCGAAGGACGATCCCCGGCTCACGCCCGGTGAACGTGAGCGCTACGATCTACCCGGCGGCATCGCGAGCATGACCGATCGCGAGTACTGGAACCGTCGCGCACGCGGCATGGGCGGCAACGTCACGTCGTGCGCCGAGGAAAACCTGCTCGGCTATCCAGACAACCCGCGGTACTTCGGCGAGAACATCACCGTCCACGAGTTCAGCCACAACATCATGGGCGCGCTACGCGTGTCGGATCCGACGCTCTACAAGGAGATTCAGGATTCGTACGCCGAAGCGAAGAGCAAGGGATTGTTCAAGGGGCATTACGCGGAGAACACGGTCGCGGAGTACTGGGCCGAGGGCACGCAGTGGTGGTTCTGGTCCAACTACGAGGCGACGATCGGCGGCGTGCGTTTGCAGACGCCGGACGACTTGAAGGCGTACGACCCGCGCCTGTACGCGATCTTTGAGAAGGTCTACGCCGGTCATCACATTCCCGCGGACGTGTACCACGGCAAGAATCTGCGGCCGAACCGGGGAAGGGGAGCGGCTGATGCTCGGTAGGGGTGCGCTCCTCACGACGCTCTTCGCACTCGCGTCGTTCCCGTCGTTCCCGTCGTTTCAAGCGCCGCAGGCGCACTCCCTCATGCCTGTACCCGCCTCGATTGCGTTCACGCCCGGCCGGGTGCCCATCTCAACCACCACAACGATCGCGGTGACCGGCGCGGTCGACCCGCGGCTGTATGCAGCGGCGGATCGCGTGATGCGCAGGCTCGAGAAGCGCACGGGTCTGACGATGTCCCGAGCCTTCGCGACAGAGATGGACGCCGCGACGTTCGTCATCCGGGCATCGGCGGCGAGTCCGAAGGTGCCGTCGCTCGATGAGGACGAGTCGTACTCGCTGACGGCTTCCGGCTCGCAGGTGCGAGTCACCGCGCCCACGACCGTCGGCGCCATGCGCGGGCTCGAGACGCTGCTTCAACTTGTCTCAGGCGACCGCGAGGGCTTCTTCATCCCGGGCGTTCAGATCCAGGATCGCCCGCGGTTCAAGTGGCGCGGGCTCCTCATCGATGCCGGACGTCACTTCGAGCCGGTGGCAGTGATCAAGCGCCAACTCGATGCGATGGCCGCCGTGAAGCTCAATGTGCTGCACTTTCATCTGAGCGAGGACCAGGGTTTCCGCGTCGAGAGCCGGAAGTTCCCGAAGCTGCACGAGCTTGGCTCGGACGGCGACTACTACACGCAGGCCGCTCTCGCGGACATCATCGACTACGCGGCCGGGCGCGGCATCCGCGTCGTGCCGGAGTTCGACATGCCCGGGCACGTAACGAGCTGGGTCGTCGGCCATCCCGAGTTGGCCAGCGCTCCGGGGCCGTATCAGATCGAGCGCAAGTTCGGGGTCTTCGAGGCGGCGTTCGACCCGACGAAAGAGTCCACCTACAAGTTCATCGACACGTTCATCGGCGAAATGGTGAAGGTGTTTCCGGATCCGTACTGGCACATCGGCGGCGACGAGAACAACGGTAAGCAATGGGCGGCGAATCCCGCGATTCAGGACTTCATGAAGAAGCGCGGTCTCAAGGACGCGCACGCGTTGCAGACGTACTTCAACCAGCGGCTGCTCGAGATTCTGAAGAAGCACAAGAAGCGGATGATGGGCTGGGACGAAGTCTTCCAGCCGGGTCTGCCGAAGGAAACGGTCGTGCATTCCTGGCGCGGCCAGAAGTCGCTCTTCGAGTCCGCGAAACAGGGCTATGACGGTGTGCTGTCGGCGGGCTACTACATCGATCTGCTCGAGCCCGCGTCCCGTCACTACGCCGTCGATCCGTTGCCGGCCGGCAGCGGGCTGACCGACGCCGAGGCGGCGCACATCCTTGGCGGCGAGGCGACGATGTGGGGCGAGTGGGTCGGGCCGGAGACGGTCGAATCACGGATCTGGCCGCGCACGGCCGCGATCGCAGAGCGATTCTGGTCGCCCCGCGAGGTGGCCGATGTTGACGACATGTACCGGCGTCTCGATCGCGTGAGCATCACGCTCGAGGAGCTGGGCCTGGAGCACGAGCGTAGCCGCGACGTCCTGCTGCGACGGCTGGCGGGCGAACGCGAGATCTCGTTCCTCAAGGTGTTCGCCGGCCTCGTGGAGCCCGTGAAAGGGTACCAGCGAGGCGGTCAGCAACGCTGGACGACGCTCGGGCCGTTGACGCATCTCGTGGATGCAGTGAGCGTGGACAATCCGCGGGTTCGGGAAGTGCGTCATCTCCTGGATCGGCTGCTGAACGACGCGCCACGATTCAATGAAAACCGGGAGTGGCTGCGTGTGATCTTCGGTGAGTGGAGGCAGTCCGTTCGTCCGATGAGGCAGCTGATCGAACGTGCGCCCGCGCTGCGCGAGGTGGAGCCGCTCGTGACGGATCTCGAAGATCTGGCGGCGCTGGGTGACGAGGCGCTCATGGCGCTCTCGATCAACGCGACGCCGCTGCCGGAGTGGCGCGATCGCATGGTCGCGATACTTGACCGTGCCGCGCGCCCGAAGGCCGCGCTGGAATTCCCGTTGGTGCCCCTCATGCGCGAGCTCGTCTTCGCCGCCATGTCTCAAGCCGAAGCCCGCGCGATGTCACTGCCTGACTGGAGGCAGCACGTGCGCACGCTCGCCGCACCGCCAAGACGCGGACGTGGGTACTGACGCTGAATTGACGGATTGATGGATTGATCGATTGATGGATTGAGTGATGGATTGATTGGCCGATTGGGTTGACGGATTGGATTGACGAAGACCTGCCAATCATTCAATTCCTCAATCCATCAATTCCTCAATACAATCATCCCCAATGTCCAAGACTCTCGTAGTAATGGCCGCCGGTGCGGGTTCGCGGTTTGGCGGACCGAAGCAGACGACGCCCGTGGGGCCGCACGGAGAATGGCTGCTCGAGTACGCGATGTTCGATGCGAAGCGCTCGGGCTTCGATCGCGTCGTCTTCATCGTCAATAGCCTGGTTGAAGAGGACTTCAAGGGCCTGATTGCGCGGGGCGCGATGGGGTTGAAGGCGGACGTGATTGTCCAGCGCAGGGAAGACGTGCCGGCGGGTTTCAGTACGGCCAGGCGGGAGAAGCCGTGGGGCACGGGACAGGCGGTGCTGACGGTTCGCGATCTCGTCACCACGCCGTTTGCGATCATGAACGCCGACGATTTCTATGGCCGCGGCGCGTATGAAGAAGGCTCGCGCGCGTGCGATGTAGCGGCTCGAGAGGGTGCCGCCACCGTCGTCGCCATGCGACTCGACCGCACGCTCTCGCCCTACGGCCCCGTGAAGCGCGGCTGGTGCCAGACCAAAGACGGCAAAGTCACGCGCCTCGAGGAGGTCATGGGGATCGAGCGGAAGGACGGTGTGTACGCCGCGGCCGGCCGGCACGCCGGCGTGCCGTTCGATGGCAGCGAGCTCGTTTCCATGAATTTCTGGGTGTTTGCGCCAGCCGTATTTGGTCTTCTTGGCGAGAAGTTCCGTACCTTTCTCGCGGAGCATGGCGCCAACCCGGACGCGGAGTTTCTCCTGCCCGAAGTCGTGAACGAGCTCATCGCCGAGGGCCGCGTCGAGGTACGCGCGACCGAGGCGCCGGGGCCGTGGTTCGGGCTCACGTATCGCGAGGATCTGCCCGAGGCGTCGTCCGGCCTGGCCGATCTCACGGCTAAGGGTGTTTATCCGGGCTCGCTTCGCTAGCGGTTCAGGACGCATGGTGCAGGGTTCAGGACGGCGGCTCGGCCGCACCGACATGGTCGTATCCCCGATCAGTTTCGGGGCGTGGGCCATTGGCGGCTTCTGGGGCAAGGTCGACGACGACACGTCGATGGCCGCGCTGCATGCGGCCGTGGATGCCGGGGTCAACTTCATCGACACCGCGGACGTTTACGGTGACGGCCGCAGCGAACGCCTGGTTGCGCGGCTCAAGCGCGAGCGGCCGGGCGAGACCATCCACGTCGCCACGAAGGCCGGGCGCAAACTACCGGAGCAGACGCCTGACGGTTACTCACGCCGGAATCTCGAGGGCTGGATCGACGAGAGTCTCGCCAATCTTGGAGTGCATGCACTCGATCTACTGCAGCTCCATTGCCCGCATCCCGCCGTGTACGACCGGCCTGAGGTGTTTGGGTATCTCGACGAGTTCGTCACAGCGGGGAAGCTCCGTTACTACGGCGTCAGTGTCGAGACATGTGACGAGGCATTGAGGGCCGTCCGCCACCCGAACGTGCAGAGCGTGCAAATCATCTTCAATCTGTTCCGCATGAAGCCGGCCGAGGTGTTGTTCCCGATGGCGGCGATGAAAGAAGTCGGAATTCTCGCCCGAGTGCCGCTCGCGAGCGGCCTGCTTACCGGCAAGTTGACCGCCGGCTCTGTTTTCGCGGACGACGACCATCGCCAGTTCAACCGGCACGGCGAGATGTTCGACCAGGGCGAGACGTTCTCGGGCGTCCCGTTCGACGTGGGCCTGCAGGCCGTCGACGAGTTGCGCACGATCGTTCCAGCAGGCATGACGCTGACGCAGTTCGCGTTGCGCTGGATCCTGATGCACGACGCCGTCACCTGCGCGATCCCCGGCGCCAAGACCCCGGCGCAGGCGCGCGACAACGTCAGCGCGGCTGCGTGCCCACCGCTCGACGACGCGACGATGACGAAGGCGAGGGAGATCTACGACAGGCTGATACAGCGACACACGCGTTGGTAGAGCGCCGGGCCTAAAGGCCCGGCCTACGCGGTGGGCCCGGCCTACGCAGGGCGGCCCTTCAGGGCCGCCGTTACCGCCCGAACGTGAATACCGTCTGAGACTTGTACTCCTCCCCGGGCTTGAGCACGGTCGAGGGGAAGTTCGCGTGGTTGGGAGAGTCTGGGTAGTGCTGCGTCTCGAGGCAGAAACCGCTGCGATGCGGATACACGCGGCCGCCCTTGCCCGTGAGATCGCCCTTCAGGAAGTTGCCTGAGTAGAACTGGATCCCTGGCTCCGTCGTGCTGATCGACATCGTCCGGCCGGTGACGGGCTCGGTGACCTTCGCGGCTTCGACGAGTCCCGGCGCGGTACGCGCCAGCACGAAGTTGTGGTCATAGCCCTGGCCGTACTTCATCTGCACGTGGCTGTCGTTGATGCGCGCGCCGATCGCCGTCGCCTTGCGGAAGTCGAGCGGCGTGCCCTCGACGGACTCGATCTTGCCGTTGGGAATCAGCGTGTCATCGACCGGTGTGTACTGCGGCGCATTCAGCATCAGTTCGTGGCCGAGGATGTCGTTCGCCTTGGATCCCGCAAGATTGAAGTAGCTGTGCTGCGTGAGGTTGATCACCGTCGCCTTGTCGGTCGTCGCCTTGTAGTCGACGATGAGCTGGCCCATGTCCGTGAGCGTGTATGTCACCGTCGCCGTCACGGTTCCGGGATAGCCCTCTTCGCCGTCCTTGCTCGTGTAGGTCAACACGACGCCAGAACCTGTCGCGTTCTGGAACGGCTCCGCCCCCCAGATCACCTTGTCCCAGCCCTTTACGCCGCCGTGCAGATGGTTCGGCCCGTTGTTCGTGGCGAGCTTGTACGTCTGGCCATCGAGCGTGAACCTGCCCTTGGCGATGCGATTGCCGTAGCGGCCGATGAGGCAGCCGAAATAGGGCGACTTCTCCTCGTACATCTTCACCGTGTCGAAGCCGAGCACGATGTCGTCGAGCGCGCCGGAGCGGTCCGGTGTCTTGAGCGACGTGATGATGCCGCCATAAGTCAGGACCGTCATCTCGACTCCGCTCGGACTCCTGAGCGTGATGACGTCGACGAGCTGTCCGTCCGCCGTGCGCTCGCCGGGCGTCTTCGTCACCCTGGGTTTGGGTTCCTGTGCGGGCACTTTAGACTCCTCCCGGCCACAACCACCTGCGAGTACGACCGCCGCAATCGCGGCAAGACGAGAAATCCTACGAATGTGCGACATCATCGGCCCCTTCCGAACTCCGAACCCGCTCCAGGAACCCTGAACCAGACGCACGAACCCTGCGCCCTGCGCCCTGAACCCGCGTTCGCGAGGCATATCGTATTACGATGACGGCCGCGCCGTGCTGTGACGCCGGCACGTTATGGCCCGACTCGAAGGCAAATCACTGCTCGTCACCGGCGGAGCCCGTGGCATCGGCCGGGCTGTAGCCGAGAAGTGCGCGGGCGAGGGTGCCAGGGTTTCCTTCTTCGATCTCAACGAAATCGCCGGCAGGCGGGCCGAGCAGGAGCTCCGAGCCGCGGGCCTGCCCGTGGACTTTCTGCGGATCGACGTCACGAGCGAAAACGATGTCGCGCGGGGCATCGCGCGCATCGAGGAGCGCCACGGCCACATCGATATCCTCGTCAACAACGCCGGGGTCAACGCCTACTTCGACCCCGTCGAAATGACGGAAGCCCAATGGGATGAGGTCTTTGCGGTGGATCTCAAGGGCGCCTGGCTGTGCGCGAAATACGTGTTGCCGGGCATGCGCGAGCGTCGCTCCGGATCGATCGTCAACATCGCGTCCATCCACGCGTCCCTGACGATCGCCGGAATGTTCCCGTACGCGGCTGCCAAGTCCGGACTCGTCGGCCTGACGCGCAGCCTCGCCCTCGACTGCGCCCCGCTCGGCATCCGCGTGAACGCGGTGTCGCCGGGCTGGACGCGCACGCACCTGGTCGAAGAATGGTTCGGCCTGCAGCCGGATCCGATCGCGGCTGAGTTGAGCGTGATGAAGGTGCATCCACTCGGCCGCATTGCCACGGCCGCGGAGATCGCCAACGTGGTTGCGTTCGTGGCGTCCGACGAAGCGTCGGCGATGACGGGCGCGGCCGTGAACGTCGATTGCGGCCTCGGTATCCAGTTCTCCACGTAACCCATGCCGACATCAAGAGACATCCTTCGATCGCTGTCACTGCCGGTTCGAGACGCCCACGATTTGCCTGCTTCGACGAAGCGGTTCAGCGACGGCGCGCCGTACCGGATTGAGATTCCGTCCTGCGAGGGGCCGAAGGCCATGCAGGCGGTGATCGCCGAAGCCAAGACCAGGCGCGTGACCGTGCATCGTGTCAGCCAGGGCAGCGGCATCATGCTGCAGACCGACGCGGAGATCGCCGAGATGCTCGCGCTTGGTCGCGAGAACAACATCGAGGTCTGCCTGTTCGTCGGTCCCCGCGCGAACTGGGACACCGGTGTTCAAGCAGGCACGTCTGGCGGCAAGGTCCTGGGTTCGTCACTCCGCGGCGCCGATCAACTGGCGTACGGCATCGACGATGTCCTGCACGGCGTGTCGCTGGGCCTGCGATCGATTCTGGTGGCCGACCTCGGCCAGCTGCAGATCTTCGGCGAGATGAAGAAGCGCGGCGATCTGCCCGCGGACTTTGTGCTCAAGGTGTCGGTCACGCTCGCGGCGGCGAATCCTGCCACCGCGCGGCTGCTCGAAGATCTCGGCGCCACGTCGATCAACCTGCCGGTGGACCTGTCGCTCGCGCAGATTGCGGCGATCCGCCAGGCCATCGACGCCCCGATCGATTTCTACGTCGAGGCCCCTGATGATTTCGGTGGGACCGTCCGGCACTACGAGACGGCCGAGCTCGTCCGCGTCGGGGCGCCGATCTACCTCAAATACGGCCTGAGGAATTCCCCGGGGCTCTATCCGAGCGGTCAGCACATCGAAGCGACGGTGCTTGCGCTGTCCCGCGAGCGCGTCCGCCGCGCGGCCATCGGCCTGGCGATTCTTGCGCGGACGGAAGGACACGGAACGACATGAAGGTCACGCGCGCTGTCACGACCATCGTCGGCACACCATGGCGCGAGCTCGTGTTTCTCGAGCTGCACACGGACACGGGACTCATCGGCACCAGCGAGGTCCGCATGGTCAGCCGTACCGCTACCGTCGATGCCTGCATTCACGAACTGGCGCCCCGGCACGTCATCGGGCGCGATCCGTTCGACGTCGAGCGGCTGGCCTGGAACATCCAGCGCTCCGAATACGACCGGCCCGGTGAAGTGTCGCAGTCCACGCTCGCGTGTTTCGAGGTGGCCTGCTACGACCTGATGGGGCAGTCACTCGGTGTGCCGGTGTGGAAGCTTCTCGGTGGCAAGTTCCATGAGCGCGTGCCGGCCTACGCCAATGGCTGGTACCAGACGGAACGGGAGCCCGCGAAGATCGCCGCGCTGGCCCGTGCCGTCGTGTCCCGCGGTTATCGCGGCATGAAGCTGGATCCGTTCGGTCACGCGAGCGCGGAGCTCGACGCGCCGGAACGCCGCAAGGCGGTGGCCATCGTCGCCGCCGTGCGCGAGGCCGTCGGGCCCGACGTGAAGATCATGCTGGAGATGCACGGGCGCTTCACGCCTGCGACGGCCAGCGCGATGGCAAAGCTGCTCGAGCCGTTCGATCCCGAATGGATTGAAGAGCCGACGCCGCCGGAGAATCCTGTCGCGTACCGTCCGGTGCGTTCCGCGACGCACCTGCCGATTGCGACGGGCGAGCGCGCGCACACAATGGAAGACATCCGCGGTTTCATCGAAGGCGGTCTCGTTGACGTCGTGCAGGTCGATCTCACGCACTTCGGCGGGTTCCTGCCGATGAAGCGCCTCGCGGGCTGGGCCGATGCCTATGGGCTCGTCCTCGCTCCGCACAACGTCTGCGGCCCCGTCGGCACGATGGCGAACCTGCACTTCGCGGTGTCGACGCCGAACTACAAGGTTCTCGAGCATTTCAACGACTTCGCGGACAGTTGGGTCCACGAACTGGTCGATCACCCGCCCCGCGTGGATCGGCGCGACGGCTGTTTTGGCGTTCCGGATCGACCAGGACTCGGGCTGACGCTCAACCATGACGTGTGCGCGAAGCACCCGCGGAGCGGCGGCCGCATCAAGCTGTTCGAGGAAGGCTGGGAGCGCAGGAGAGACGAGTCCGGATGAACTGCGAGCTCGTCTTCGATGTGCGAGTAGAGTTGGGCGAGGGACCGCTCTGGGACGATCGACGCCAGCGGCTGCTGTTCGTCGACATCATGCGTGGCCACATCCACGAATTCGACCCGGTTGCGAGGGCGGACCGCATCATCAACGTCGGCCGGCCCGTCGGCGCCGTGGCGCTGACCGAGAAGGGCGACTGGATTGCCGCGGCCGCGGACGGCTTCTACCGCGTCGATCCTGCGTCCGGCAAGGTTGCGCTGCTCGTGGCGATCGAGGCGAACCTTCCTGACAACCGAATGAACGACGGTTACGTCGATGCGCGCGGCCGCTTCTGGGCGGGGACGATGGGCATGGCCGGCCGTCGCGAGAAGGGCACACTGTACCGCCTCGATCCGGATGGCAAAGTCCGGCGCATGCTCGGACCGGTGTCGATCTCGAACGGGCTGGACTGGAGTCCCGACAACCGGATCTTCTATTACACGGACCTGGCGCTCGGCCGCGTCGATCAATTCGATTTCGAAGTCGCGAGCGGCACGATCAAGAACCGGCGTCCCTTCGTGGAGTTTCCGACGGAGATAGGCTATCCCGACGGACTCATCGTCGATGCGGAGGGCTTCGTCTGGGTGGCGTTGTGGGAAGGCGGATCGCTGCATCGGTACGCGCCTGACGGCCGGCTGGACGTCATCGTCCCCGTTCCGGCGTCGCAGACGACGAAGTGCGCATTCGGCGGTCCCGACATGAGGGACCTGTACGTTACGACGGCTTGGATCGGCCTTGACGCCGCCGCCCGCGCCGAGCAGCCGCATGCCGGCAGCCTGTTCAGAATCCGGCCCGGCGTCCGCGGCAAGAACATCAATCGGTTCGCAGGCTGAAGCGATGTCCGCGCTCGAGTTCCTCGACGTTCGCAAATCGTTCGGCGCCGTGCAGGCGCTTCGGGGCGTGAGCTTTCGCGTCGACGCCGGAGAAGCGCACGCCGTTGTCGGCGAGAACGGCGCGGGGAAATCGACGCTGCTGAAGATTCTTGCGGGAATCACGCGTCCGGATGCAGGGCAGATCGTGCTTGGCGGCCGGCCGTTCGATCACGCCAGCCCGCGGGAGGCGCTGGCTGCCGGCGTCGGCATGGTTTTTCAGGAGCGCCTCGAATTTCCGAACCTGTCGGTGACGGCCAATATCTTTGCCGGACGTGAGATCACGAGGGCGTTCGGCCGGCTCGATGAGGCCGCGATGCGCGCGCGGACCGAGTCGCTTCTGCGCGATCTCCGCGTCGGCGTCTCACCCGATCTGCAGCTCGCGCATGCATCGGCCGCGAATGCGCAGCTCGTGCAGGTGGCGCGTGCCCTCGCGTTCGACTGCCGCGTTCTGGTGCTGGACGAACCCACGACGTCGCTCACCGACGCGGAAGTCGACCATCTCTTCAAGATTCTGTTCGAGCTCAAGGCGCGCGGCGTGACGCTGCTGTTCGTGTCGCATCGGCTGCCGGAGGTCTTCCGGCTGTGCGATCGCATCACGGTGCTAAGGGATGGATCCCACGCCGGGACGTTTGATCGTGCCGGTACGACGCCGGCGGTCGTCGTCCGGGCGATGGTGGGCCGCGAGCCGCCTGCGCGGACGGCGCGCACTGCCGGCGCGCCCGACCAGCCGCCGATCCTTTCGGTGCGGGACGTGTCACGCGCCGGCGCGTTCCGGAACGTTTCATTCGAGCTGCGAAGCGGCGAAATCGTCGGCGTGTTCGGCCTTGTCGGATCAGGCCGCACCGAGGTCCTTGAAACCGTGTTCGGCATCGCCCGCGCGTCGGGGGGCCGGATGGAGGTCGCCGGCCAGGCGTACGCGCCGGCGTCACCGCGGGATGCGATGCGCGCGGGTGTCGCGCTCGTGCCGGAGGATCGCCAGCGGCTTGGGCTGCACTTCAACCTGAATCTCCGGCACAACCTGGCGCTCGCCGCCGGGGCCCGCGCCGGCTTCGGGCGGCTCGACTCCGGCCGCGAGCGCGCGCGAGCCGGCGAACTCGTCCAGAGTCTTGCGATTAAGACCACGTCGGTCGAACGGTCTCCGGATACGCTCAGCGGCGGCAACCAGCAGAAAGTGGCGACGGGCAAGTGGCTGGCAACGGATCCGAAGATCCTGCTGCTCGACGAGCCGACGAAGGGCGTGGACGTGGGCGCGAAGTTCGAGATTCACAACCTGATTCGCGCGCGCGCGAACGCCGGGATGGCCTGTTTGATGGTGTCGAGCGATCTGCCGGAAGTGCTGGCGCTCGCCGACCGGATTCTCGTCATGCGCGAGGGAGAGCTTCGCGGAGCGCTCGCCGGCGCTACCGCGACCGAGGAAGCAGTGATGCAGCTGGCGACGCACGATGAGTCCGAAGACGGCGGGCGCGAACGAGTGGAGCGAGCGTCGCAGCGCGAGCGTAACGAACGTGAGCCAGGCGGGGTGCAGGGGGGGCCGCCGATAAGCCAATGAATCGCCTCTGGCGGCAACGCGAGTTCAGCACCGTGGCGATTCTGCTCGCCGAGGTGCTGTTCTTCTACTGGTACCTGATGCCCGAGGCCGGACGGTCGCATCCCTTCCTGAATCTCGGCAACATCCTCCTGATCTTCAAGTACTCGTCGATCTACGGTATCGCTGCGATTGGCGCCGCCATCGTCATCATCGCCGGCGGGATCGATCTGGCGCCAGGCGCCGTCATCGCGCTCACCACCGTCATCGTCGGGTATCTCTTCGTCGAAGCGGGCTGGCCGCTTTGGGCGTGCGCGCCCGTGGGCCTGCTGATGGGGGCACTTGCCGGACTGTTGTCGTCGTGGCTGATCGTGCGTGTCAAACTGCCGCCGTTCATCGCGACGCTCGGCGTGATGGGCATTCTTCGCGGCACCGCGTTCATCGTGACCGAGGCGCGGTTCTACGACCTGTCAGCCAAACTTCCGCAGGATTGGCACGTCGCGGGCGTGTCGATCGACTGGCTCGGACCCGTGGTCATGATTCTGCTGGCGATTGTCTTCCAGCGGCTCATGACGGGCTACCAGTGGGGCCGGAGTATCTGCGCCGTGGGCGGGAATGAGACGGCGGCGTTGTTCTCGGGCGTACCGGTCGGCCTCACCAAGACCAGCGCGTACGTCATTTCGGGCCTGCTCGCCGCGGCGTCAGGCGTAGTGCTTGCCGTGGTTCAGGGCCAGGGCAAGGCCGACCTCGCGAGCGGGTACGAATTGGATATCATCGCGTCGGCCGTTGTCGGCGGGGCGAGTCTCGTCGGCGGACGCGGTTCGGTGGCTGGTGCGGTGCTGGGCGCGCTGATCTTCGGCGTCCTGCGGAACGCGCTCCCGCAGATTCCCGGCGCCACGTTCTACGACCGGTTGATCGTCGGTGTGGTCGTCATCGGGATTGTCGTGATGGATCAGGTCCTGACGCGTCGTCAGGCGTCGTGATGAATTGGCGGGCTGACGCCCGCCGAACGTAGGCCGGGGCTTTAGCCCCGGCAATGGAGCATCTCAATGAAACGGTTTGTCCTGGTCATGGCGGCGGTGACGGCGATGTGGGCTTGCGGTGGAAGCGCCCCCGCGCCCGAGGGCCCGAAGAGGCTGCGCTTCGCGTTGATTCCGAAGGCACTGGACATTCCCGTCTTCAACTATGCGAACCAGGGTGCTCAGCGCACGGCCGCCGAGCTCGGTGACGTCGAAGTGATCTACCGCGGGCCGGACCACGCTGACGAGCTCAAGCAGAAGGAAGTGCTCGAATCGTTTATTACGCAGAAGGTGGACGGCATCGCCATCTCCGTCCTGAACGCGGAGTTTCTGACCAGCACGATCAACAAGGCCGTGGATGCCGGGATTCCGGTCGTGGCCTGGGATTCCGACGCGCCGAACTCAAAGCGCTTCGCGTTCTACGGCGTCGACGACTTCAAGTCAGGCCAGGAGATGGGGAAGGCCGCCGTGGATCTCCTCGGCGGCAAGGGCACCGTGGCGTTCATCACCAGCCTCGGCGCGACGAACCTCGCGCGCCGTCTCGACGGGGTCAAGGACGTGCTCAAGGCACACCCGGGCATCACGGTGGTGGAGACGTACGACGTCAAGGAGGACCAGGTTCGGTGCGCAGAGCTCATCGCGTCCGGCACGAACCGCTATCCGAACCTCGGCGCCTGGATTTCGGTCGGGGGCTGGCCGGTGTTCACGCAGAATGCGCTCGCGCCGGTGCCGAAGACGACGAAAGTCATTTCCTTCGACACGAATCCGCCGGCGCCGGATCTCATCAAGACCGGCAAGGCCCAGGTGCTCATCGGCCAGAAGTACTTCGGCTGGGGCAGCGAGACCGTGAAGCTCCTTCGCGACTACATCAGGGGCACGAAACCCGCGAACACCGTCATCGACTCCGGCGTCGACGTCGTCACAGCCAAGAACGTGGACGAGTACATGGCCCTGTGGAAAAAGATGGAAGGGAAGTAGCGCGCCTCAATGTCGCTGGCCCTGTCCTTCGTCATTCCTCTCTACAAGAGCGCCGAGACGATTGCCGGCGTCGTGAAGGACATCGAGGGGCTGCAGATCGAGGGCGGTCACGAGATCGTCCTCGTCAACGACGGCAGCGGCGACAGCACGGGAGACGTCTGCCGCGAGCTCCTGAAGACCACTCGCGTTCCGATTACCTACATCGAGCACGCGCGCAACTACGGCGAGCACAACGCCGTACTCACCGGCTGGCGCCACGCCGCAGGCCGGCACATCGTGAACCTGGATGATGACGGCCAGAATCCACCGGTGGAAGCGGCGCGGTTATGGCAGGAAGCGGTGCGTACCGGCCACGACGTCGTCTTCGGTCACTACACGGAGAAGCAGCACTCGGCCTGGCGAAACTTCGGCAGCCGCTTCACGAACCGCATGACTGACTGGGCGCTGGACAAGCCGGCAGGCTTCTACCTGTCGAGCTTCCGCTGCGTCACCGCCTTCGTCGCGCAGAAAGTCGTGAGCTACGCCGGTCCGTATCCCTATGTCGACGGCCTGCTTCTTCAGGTCACGCAACGGATCGGCTCGATTGAGGTACGGCACGAGCCGCGCCGCGCCGGGCAGAGCACCTACACGCTCCGGCGGCTGATGCAGTTGTGGCTGAGCGCGTGGATCAATTTTTCGGTGCTCCCACTGCGGGTCGCCACCGTGCTCGGGCTCATCATCGCGGCCGCCGGCGTGGCCGCGCTCGTCATCGTCTTCGTGATGTGGCTGAACGACACCGGCCCGGCGTACGGATTTGGCTGGGTGATGGGTGCGCTCCTCGTGTTCTCCGGCACGCAGCTCGTGCTGCTCGGTCTCATCGGCGAATACGTCGGCCGCATGTTTCTCGCGGTCAATCAACGGCCCCAGTCGATCGTGCGCGAGGTTGTGAAGAGTTCCTCATGACCGACCTGAATTCCCAAGGGCCCGCACCGCCGGCCACAGGTCGATCGACGGTGTATGCGCCACGCGGGGTCATTGCCACTAGCCAGCCGCTTGCCAGCGCCGCCGGCCTCGAGGTGCTTCAGCGAGGCGGCAACGCGATCGATGCCGCGGTCACCGCCGCGGCTGTGCTCGCCGTCACCGAGCCGCACATGACCAGCATGGGCGGCGATCTGTTCGCGATGGTCTGGTCCGCCCGCGACCAGAACCTGCACGGCTTGAACGCGAGCGGCCGGAGCGGATCGCTGATGACGCGCGACACGCTCGCGTCGCGCGGACGAACGAGCATCGCGCAGGGCGTTGAGGCCATCACCGTTCCGGGCGGGTTGTCGGGATGGGCGGCGCTTCTCGAACGCTTCGGAACTCTGAGCCTCGCACAAGCGCTGGCGCCGGCGATTCGAATCGCCGACGAGGGGTTTCCCGTCACGCCGATCATCGCGGAGGACTGGGCGAGCGACGTGGATCTGCTCCGGCGCGATCCGGGCGCGGCCGCGACATTCCTGCTCGCCGGCGCGCGCGCGCCGAGAGCAGGCGAATGGTTCCGCAATCCCGATCTGTCAAAGACGATGAGCGAGGTGGCGGAGAAGGGGGCCGCGCACCTGTACGGCGGCGAATTGGGCCGGCGGATCGCGGCGCACGTCCAGAAGCAGGGCGGGTTCCTCACGCCCGAAGACCTTGCCGGCCACCAGGCGGACTGGGTGCAGCCGGTGTCCGTCCCGTATCAGGGCTATCGCCTGTGGGAGCTGCCGCCCAACAGCCAGGGCATTGCCGCCCTCGAGATGCTGCGGATCCTCGAGTCCTACGACCTCGGATCGATGGGTCACAACTCGGCGCCGTACCTGCACCATCTCGTTGAGGCCAAGAAGCTCGCGTACGCCGACATCGAGTTCTACGTCGGCGACGAAAGCAGCACGAAGCAACCGCCTGAATACTTCCTGTCGGACGAGTACATCAAGTCGCGGCGGGCGTTGATCGACCCCGCCCGAGCCATGGCCCGGACGGAACCCGGCCGTGAGGCGACGCACAGCGACACGATCTATCTCGCCGCCGCGGACTCGCAGGGCAACATGGTGAGTCTGATCAACTCGATCTTCGACAACTTCGGCAGCGGCGTTGTCGTGCCGGGCACCGGGTTGCTCCTGCACGATCGCGGCATCAGCTTCACGATGACCGAAGGGCGGGCGAACACCGTGGGACCGGGGAAACGGCCGTTCCACACGATCATCCCGGCGTTCGTGACGAAGACGGCCAGGCAGACCGGCGTGCTGCGTGATGCGACCGGCGAGGAGCCGTGGATCGCGTTCGGCGTCATGGGCGCGGCGATGCAGGCCCAGGGGCACGTGCAGGTGCTGCTCAACATGCTGTTGTTCGGCAAAGATCCGCAAGCCGCCATCGAGGCGGCGCGGTTCCGGCACGTATCGGGCCCGCAGGTGATGATGGAGGCGCCAATCGGTGAGGATGCCCGGGCAGCGCTGCGCGAATGGGGGCACGACGTCGGCATCGCCGGCAGGAGCGCTTACGGCGGCGCGCAGATGGTTCTGAAGCTGCCGAAGGGCTGGGCCGCGGGATCGGATCCACGGAAGGACGGACTCGCCATTGGGTGCTGAGCCGCGACGTCTTCGCTTCGGCGTGCTCGGTGTGGCCAAGATTGCCGTGGACAAGGTCATTCCCGGCATGCGCGGCAGCGACCTCGTCGAGGTCGTCGGCATCGCGTCGCGCGACACTGCAAAGGCCGATGCCGCGGCCCGGCGCTTGGGCCTCGCCAAGTCGTACGGATCCTATGAGGCGCTGCTCGATGATCCGGACATCGACGCCATCTACAACCCGCTGCCGAATCATCTGCACGTGCCGTGGTCGATTGAAGCCGCGCGCCGCGGCAAGCACGTGCTCTGCGAAAAGCCCGTCGCGCTGTCCTCGGCCGAGGCGCGCGCGCTCCTGGCCGCGCGCGATCGCCACGCCGTCCTGATCGAGGAAGCGTTCATGGTCTGGACGCATCCGCAGTGGCGGAAGTCCGTTGAGATCTGCCGTTCGGGCAGGCTGGGCAAGCTGCAGTCCTACGTCGGGGAGTTCAGTTACTACAACGACGATCCGGCCAACGTCCGCAACGTGGTGGAGTGGGGTGGCGGCGCCTTGATGGACATCGGCTGCTATCTGGTCATCACGTCGCGCATGCTCTTCGGCGAGGAGCCCACGCGCGTGGCCGGCACGATCGCGCGCGATCCCGCGAGCGGTGTGGACATCCTCACCTCGATGGCGATCGAGTACCCGTCGGGTCAGGCGGTCGGCACCTGCAGCATGCGCATGGCGGCCTACCAGCGGGTGCAGATGTTCGGGACACAGGCGCGCCTCGAGGTCGAGATCCCGTTCAACGCCCCACCCGATCGGCCGTGCCGGTTGTTCGTGGACGACGGCCGTGACGTCTTTGGAACGGGTGTCGAGACGATCGAGATTCCGACGTGCGATCAGTACCGCATCCAGGCGGACGAATTCGCCCGGGCCGTCCGGTCCGGCGCGCCCGCGCCGTACCCGCTCGAGATGTCCGTGAAGAACATGGAGATTCTCGAGGCGATCGTCAGGTCGGCTGAGACTGGCCGTTGGGAGAGCCTTGAGTCTGAGCCGCAGTCATCGAACCCCGAAGACTGAAGCATTGAACACATGAAGATTGAAGAACTGAAGGGTTGGTTTGGTCTGCCCCCAAAAAGCCTTCAGCGTCTTCCCCCTTCATGTGATTCCATGCTTCAGACTCTTCATTTTCATCGGGACATAAACCGCCCTCGCTGACAGATCGGCGATACTCTGCGAACGATGTCCCGACATCGGTTGCTGATTGGTCTGGTCGCCGGTATGTTCGCGATCGCCGGCGCCGGCAGCGCGCGGCAGGCGGCGCCTGCGACGGGCCGCATCGCGATCGATTTGTCGAAACCGGGCGCGGCCATTCCGCCAACGCTGTACGGAATCTTCTACGAAGAGATCAATCATGCCGGCGACGGTGGCTTGTACGCCGAGCTCGTTCGCAATCGTGGATTCGAGGACGCGAATCTGCCGCCAACCTGCGTCCGCGACGGCAACTTCATCGTCCCGCCCCGCACCCCACACTTCGATACGGGCAAGCCGAATGACTGGCGCCTGAGATGGGATGTCGACAATCCGTACCCCTCGTGGCGACTCGTCACGACCGGCGGAGCGCAGGCAAGCATCGATCTTTCGACGGACGTGCCGCTCAACGATGCGACACCGCACTCACTGGCGGTGAACGTCTCGAGTACCGGCACGGGCAGGGCCGCCGTGGTGAACGAAGGGTACTGGGGCATCGGAGTCGTTGCCGGCGCCGAGTACCGGCTCTCGTTCTTTGTCCGCACCGACGGTTCGTATCGCGCGCCTGTTGTCGCGGCACTCGAATCAACGGACGGGCAAGTTCTCGCGCGCCAGAGTCTGATAATGACTCCGGCGCCGCCGGCAACGGCGCGCGGGTGGCAGCGCATGAACGCGGTCTTGCGCGCGACGGTGACCGATCCGAAGGCGCAGCTCGTGCTCGCGTTTCCCGGCGCGGGGCGTGTCTGGCTCGACATGGTGTCGCTGTTTCCGGCGAGGACATTCAAGGGCCGTGAGAACGGGCTGCGCCCGGATCTCGCGCAGCTTGTCGCGGACATGAAGCCGGGCTTCATTCGCGGTCCGGGCGGCTGTTTCGCCGAGGGCATCACGATCGAGAGCCGGCCGCAGTGGAAGCGATCGCTCGGGCCGATCGAGACGCGCTCGGGCACCTACAGCCCGTGGGGGTACTGGAGCACGGACGGCTTCGGCTATCACGAGTTTCTGCAGTTTGCCGAGGACATCGGCGCCGACGCGCTCTGGGTCGCGAACGTCGGCGTGTCGTGTTCGTTCCGCAGCGGCACGTTCCTGGCTGATGAAGAGGTCCCGGCCCTGATTGAGGACACGCTGGACGCGATCGAATACGCGATTGGGCCCGCGACGTCGACGTGGGGCGCCGTGCGCGCGAAGCGCGGGCATCCCGCGGCGTTTCCTTTGAAGTACATCGAAATCGGCAACGAGCAGCAGGGCGCCCGCTACGGTGAGCGCGTCGCGCGCTTCGAACGGACCATCAAGGCGCGCTATCCGCGGATCAAGACGGTGCTGAGCTCGTGGATCGCCGGCCTCGATCGCCGCGCGATCGACGCGGCCGGGAAGGTCGATGTCGTCGACGAGCACGCCTACAAGCCGCTCAACTGGGCGATCGAGAACTTCGACAGTTTCGCGTCGTACAAGCGCGAGGGATGGGACCTGTACATCGGCGAGTTCGCCACGAACGCCGGCGTCGGGCGCGGCAACTGGGCGGCCGCCATGAACGACGCGGCTTACATGATGAGCGTCGAGAAGAACACCGACCTCGTGAAGATGGCGAGCTACGCGCCCCTTCTCGAGAACGTGAACCACCGCGACTGGGAAGTGAACATGATTCACTTCGACTCGAGCCGCTTGTTCGCGCGCGCGACCTATTACGTCCAGAAGCTGTTCGCCGAGCACCTGCCTTCCCGCAGTGCTGCGACGAGTGTCACGTACACCCCTGCGTCCGCGCGGCCGATTACGGGACCGGTCGGCGTCGGTACCTGGAACACCGCGGCGGAATTCAAGGACGTGCGCGTCGAGCGCAATGGCAAGACCGTCTATCAGTCGGACTTCGGCGTGGGCGCGCGCGGCTGGACGCCGATCACCGGCCGCGGGCAGGGTGGCCGCGGCACGTGGTCGGTGGAGGAGGGCGCGTACCGCCAGTCCGCCAACGCCGTCGCGTTCTCTTTTCTGGCGGATTCCAACGGCCAGGACGTCACCATTTCCCTCAAGGCGCGCAAGCTCTCCGGCGCCGAAGGCTTCCTCGTCTTCGGCGGGCAGGTCGACGAACGCCGCGTGCAGTGGAACGTCGCGGGCTGGAACAACACGCAGTCGGCGATTCAGGCCGGAGACGCCATCGTCGGCCGCGCCGTGCGCGGCGGCATCGAGACCGGCCGGTGGTACGACCTGCGACTCGACGTTCGCGGCCGTACAGTGCGGGGCTATCTCGACGGCCAGTTGCTGAACGAGGCGACGTACCCACGCATCGACACGGTGCTCGCGATTGCCGGCCGCGATGCGCGGCGTGGTGACGTGATCGTCAAGGCACTCAACACGAGCGATGTGCCCGCGGCGATGACATTCGAACTCGGAGGCGTCACAACGGTCTCGGCCACAGGGACCCTCACCGTTCTGGCGTCGGCCAGCCTGCTCGACGAGAACTCTTTCGAGGCGCCCGCGAAGATCGTGCCTGTGACGACGTCCATTGGCGGCCTTGGCCGCAGTTTCACGAGAACACTGCCGCCCTACTCGTTGTCGATCATCCGTGTTCCCGTTCGCTGAATCGACGCTACCATTGCGCCGCCGATGACAGAGGCGGCGCTGACCGCGGTTGAATGGAGATTGTTCATGTCGAAGAGATCGCTCCTCGCAAGTCTGCTGCTCGTAGTAGCCGTCGGGTCTTCCGCTTGCGCCCCGGCGCCGGCAAAGAAGTAGCCGATGCGCCGCGGATTCGCTCTCGCCGCCGCTCTGGTCGTTCTGGCGTTCGCGTGGGTCCCCGGACCTGTCAGGACGGCTTCAATTCGCATCAGTCCGGCCACGGTGAACCACGCCGTCGCGGCCGATCGATCGCGTCCCCTGCGCGCGATGCACCAGGGACAGGGGCAGGTGACCACGACACCCACGCCGACGCCCACGCCGCAGCAGGCGCCGCCGCGCCGCAGTGAGGGAGCGCCCGCGGAGGCACCGAAGAACGCCGCGGGTGCGAAGGTGGAGCAGACGTCGATGGGCACGAAGCCCGCGGCAGAACTCGTCGCGAGTTTTGACGGACTCGGCGTTGGCCTCGAAGGCCCGCACGGAATGCTCGTGGTCAGGAATCCATCCGACAATAGTCTCGCGGTCGGACCCGACCACATTGTGCAGACCGTGAACACGCGCCTCGCGATCTTTACGAAGAAGGGCAGCAAGTACGACACGACCGGCAAGGTGCTCTATGGCGCGGTCCAGAACAACACGGTCTTCAACGGATTCGGCGGCATCTGTGAGGCGACGAACAACGGCGACACGGTCGTGCGATACGACCAGCTGGCGGATCGCTGGCTGGTCGTGATGCCGATCTTCCGACGGGCCGCGGCGCGTCCCGATCAACCCGAGGAGTGGAAAACCGGAAGCACCGTCTGGTCGGCTCCCCCTGGTGTCGCCGGGCAGCCGGGTCGCGCGACGAAGCTGTTCGTTCCTCCGCCTCCGCCGCCTCCCGCGCCTCCACCGCCTCCCGCGGCCGGCGCCGCGGGCGCTCCTCCTGGCGCCGGTCGTCCGGGCGGCGCAGGCGGCGGCCGTGGCCCACAGGCCACCGGGCCGTACTCGATGTGCTACGCCGTGAGCACGACGCCGGATCCACTCGGCGAGTACTACCGGTACGAGTTCCTGCGCCCGCTGTTTCCTGACTATCCGCGCCCAGTGGTATGGCCGGACGGTTACTACCTTCCGACGAGCACGAGCGACGACTTCATTCAGAAACACACGTGCGCCGTCGATCGCCAGCGCATGCTCAAGGGAGAGCCCGCCACCGAACAGTGCGTGGTCATCGACGGCGTCAACTTCCTGAACAACGTGGACCTGGACGGCAAGCGGCTGCCGCCTGCCGGTGCGCCGAACATCGTACTGGCCGCTGGCGGATCGCAGCTCAACGGGGTTTTTGGGGACGACGGAGTGTACGTGTGGCAGTTCAAGGTGGACTGGGCGAATTCGAAGAACACGCGCGTCACCGGTCCGGAAAAGATCGCCGTCGCGCCGTATCAGTACCTCTGCCGCGGCCAGCTCACGAGTTGCGTGCCCCAGCCGGGGACGGATCGCCGGCTTGACGCGCAAGGCGACAAGTTGATGGCGCGGGTGGTGTACCGAAATCTCGGCGGGCGCGAATCAATCGTCGCCGTGCACTCCGTGAATACCGAAGCCGCGGGCGGTGGCGTCCGCTGGTACGAGTTCCAAGTCGCGCGCGATCGCAAGGTCACGCTGCGCCAGCAGGGCACCTACGCGCCGGATGGTTTCTATCGCTGGATGGCGAGCCCGGCGATCGATCGGCTCGGCAACATCGGCATCGGGTACTCGTTCGGCGGTACGCCGAACTTCGCCGGCCAGCGGTTCGCGGGCCGTCTCGTGAACGATCCGCTTGGACAGCTGACGCTCAAGGAAACTGTGCTGGCTGAAGGCGCAGCCGCGCAGACGTACGGTCTGCGCTGGGAGGACTACTCGCAAACCGCGGTGGATCCGTCGGACGACTGCACGATCTGGTACGTGGGCGACTACTACAAGAAGGACGCGACCAACTACTCGACGAAGATCGGCGCGTTCCGGATGCCGGGCTGCACAGGACGCTGATCTCGATGCGACTCTTCGGCCCGAGCAAGAAGGAACTCTGGCGTCAGCTGAGCGCGCAACTGGGCGGCCAGTTCGTCGACGGCGGTTTCTGGAAGGGCGACAAGGTCCTTGTCGAGCACGGCGACTGGACGCTGACCCTCGATACCTACGCGGTCTCCACGGGCAAGGTGACGATCGTCTACACGCGCATGCGCGCGCCCTTCGTGAACCCGGGCGGGTTCCGGTTCACGGTGTACCGCAAGAGCGTGTTCAGCGGCATCGCCAAGTTCTTCGGCATGCAGGACGTGGAAGTCGGCGATCCGCAGTTCGACGCTGACTTCATCGTCAAGAGCACCGACGAAGCACGGGCGCGTCAGTTACTCGCGAACGTGAGGATTCGCGATCTGATCTCGAAACAGAAGGACATCAACTTCCTGGTGAAGGACGACGAGGGCTGGTTCGGGACGAAGTTCCCGGACGGCGTCGACGAGCTGCACTTCACCGTGGTCGGCATTGTGAAGGACATCGAACGGTTGAAGCTGCTGTACGAGCTGTTCTCCGAGACGCTCGACGAGCTGTGCCGCATCGGCGCCGCGATGGACACACCGCCCAATGTGAAGCTGAAGTAGGAGGCCGGGTCTTCGGTCCCGGCGGGTGCTTACGCGTTGTCGGGCAGCGGGGCGGATCGTACCTCGAGCAGCGACGAGACGATCTGATTCCATTCCTCGTGCATCGCGTCGTCACAGAACTGCCGGCAGGCCCGGCGATACCAATGACGGGCGTTGCCTGAGTCGCCTTCCTTGCGATGCAGGTAGGCGTGGACCCACGCGCCGTCTTCATCGTCGACACTCTGTGCGATCCGGTGGGCTTCTTCCCAGTCGCCCTTACCGTCGTGCCAGAGCGCGATCAGCGCCCGCGAGCAGCCGTCGGGCGGCCGGGCATCATTCAGCGCGAGGCGGAAGTCGTCGAGTGTCACAGGCAGCGCTCGGCGTATTTGGCCATGATAGCGTGTCTCTCGTCATGACGGTCCGTGCCGTCGCGGAACATCGGGAACACCGCCGCCGCCTGTTCTGGCGGCGCATGAGGCTGCATTCATTCCTGGCCGCCGGCGTGGTCGTGCTGTCGCTCGTCATCGGAATGCTCGGGTACGAGCACTACGAGAACATGACGTGGCGCGATGCGTTCGCGAACACGGCGATGCTGCTGAGCGGGATGGGACCTCTCAGAACGGACCTTTCCGACGGCGGCAAGGTCTTCGCCGGGCTTTATGCCCTCTATTCGGGTCTGGTCTTCATTGCTGTCACCGGCTTGCTCCTGGCGCCCGCGGTCCATCGGCTGATGCACAAGGTGCACTGGGACGATCGTCCCTGAGTAGGGCCTGACGTGTCCTGGCTCCTGGCCCGCGCGCTGCTGGCGTTTCTCGCGCTGCCCTTCGTGATGGGCTTCGTGATGCCACTGTTCGTCATCGAACCGCATTGGCGGGAGCGGCCATTCGAACTCCTCGCGCTCGCACCGCTCGTGACCGGCGCGCTGATGTTGCTCGCCTGCGTGCGCGAGTTCTACGTCCGCGGCAAGGGCACGCTTGCACCGTGGTCACCGCCGGTCCATCTCGTCACATCGGGTCCGTACCGGCGGTCGCGCAACCCGATGTACGTCGCGATGTCGATCCTGATCCTGGGGTGGGCGCTGGCATTCCACTCGACTGCGATTCTCTGGTACGCACTGGTCATGGTCGGCGCATTCCACGCTCGGATCCTTCTCGGCGAAGAACCGCGGCTCGCGCGCGTGTTCGGTGAAGCGTGGACTGCCTACCGTGCGCGTGTTCCGCGCTGGTTCGGGCGGATATGACCAGCCCCCACACACACACGAAGACCACTAATTAGTGGTCTCCCGTGCTCTTCGTGATCTCAGTGTGCGTCTGAGGCGGGTATACTGACGGCTCTTCTTTCAGCTGGAGGCGGGGCATGGTCGCGAAGATCGGTCTGGTTGCCGGACTGGTGCTGGTGCTCGGCGTCGGCGCCCACGTCGCGGAGCAGGCGAGGCCCGAGGCCGGGATGGCGCGGGCGGCCGGCGACTTCCTCAAGACGCTGGACGATGCCCAACGGGCGAAGGCGACGTTTGCGTTCGACTCCGAGGAGCGCTTCAACTGGCACTTCATTCCGCGCGAGCGCAAGGGCCTGCCTTTGAAGGAAATGACGGCGGCGCAACGCGACGCCGCGTTCGCACTGCTGAAAACCGGATTGAGCGCGTCGGGCTTCTCACGCGCGGAGACGATTCGAAGTCTGGAGCTCGTCCTGCGCGCCATGGAGAACCGCAACTCGCGGGATCCCGAGATGTACTTCTTCTCGATCTTCGGCAACCCCGGCGACGCGTCGTGGGCGTGGCGCTACGAGGGTCATCATGCGGCGCAGAACTGGACCATTGCCCGCGGCAAAGCTGTAGCGACATCGCCGGCGTTTTTCGGTGCGAACCCCGCCGAGGTGATGGACGGGCCCCAGAAGGGCACGCGCGCGATCACGGCCGAAGGGGACCTGGCCTGGGCGCTCCTGGACGGCCTGGTGGGTCGTTCCCGGGAGGTGGCCATCGTCTCCGCGACAGCGCCGACAGAGATCGTGACCGGCAATTCACGCAAGGCCGCGGTGCAGGAGAACTCCGGCGTGCTGGTCCGGGAGATGTCCGCCAAGGAGCGCGGGCTGTTCATGGCGCTGCTCGATGCGCACATCCATACGCAGGCGCCGGCCCTTGCCGCGGAACGGCTCGCCCGCATCAAGGCAGCGGGTATCGAGAACATCAGGTTCGCGTGGATGGGCGCCATCAAACGCGCGCCCGGCGCTGCGCACTACTACCGGATTCAGGGACCGACGTTCCTCATCGAGTACGACAACGTCCAGAACAACGCCAACCATCAGCATGTCGTCTGGCGCGACTTCAAGGGAGATTTCGGCGACGATCTACTTGCCATGCACTACGCGGCGTTTCCGCACCAGCGCTAGGCTGGGCGCCGCTCTGGAACAATCGTCGCAGCGTCTTCGTCTGCCGGGTTGACGTTTTCAGGAGGAATTCATGATCAAGCGTTTCATTCTGCTCGCGCTTCTCGCCGTTGCCCCGGTGCTCCAGGCGCAGACGGACCTGACCGGCACATGGAGCGGGCCGTTCGTGATGACCGTTGATGGCGATACCCACGACGACACGGCACTGATGGTGCTGACGCAGAAGGGCGCCGAACTGACCGGCACGGCCGGACCGACGGCCGAGCAGCAGTGGCCGATCCTCAAGGGCAAGGTCGAGGGCGCGGCCGCCGAGTTCGACGTGCAGTCCGACGGACCGCTGGTGCACTTCGCGCTCAAGCTGGTCGACGGACACCTGAAGGGCGACGCCAAGGCCGAGATGGACGGCCGCAAGATGTCAGCGACGGTCAATCTTCAGCGGAAGCCGAAGTAGATCGGAATGAAGCGCTGCGCTCGGCCTCCAGGTCGTGCGTGTCGTCGACGACGACCAGCCGTTTGGCGCCGGGGGCTGAAAGCCCCGGGCTACGTGCACTCAGCGAACCGTTGCCTTCCTGATGTAGTCGAGCCTCGGAAACTCCTTCAGCAACCACGCGTTCCCGCCCTCGAAGTACGGATCCTGCTTGCCCGCGCGGATGCCGCCCGGGCCTTCGCGATACTCCGCGTTGGCGTTGTCGATGAGCTCGAGTCCCGCGAGAACCTTGCCGAACGGCGTGAACGGCTCCTTGTCGTGCGTCGGCGAGTTGTCCCTGAGGTTGAAGAAGATCTGGGTCGTCCTGCCGTTCGGTACCGCGAACGCGAACGCCACAGTGCCGCGCACGTTTGATTCCTTGAAAGGGTCGTCTTTCAGCGTCCTCGGCCGCCAGGCCTTGGCGACTGCGGAATCGCCGTTGATGCCGAACTGCACCCACTGTCCCGGCGCGACGCGGAAGAACCGGTTGTCGTCGTAGTAGCCGGCGCGCACGAGGTTGACGAAACGATCCGCGCCAATCGGCGCCCACGCGCGCGTGACCTCGATGTCGACGTCGCCCTTGTTCGTCTCGAGCCGTACGACGCACCGATCCGGAGCGGGTTTCGTGAACTCGGGCGAGTCTGGCGTGAGCAGCAGCTCACGCTGAGCGTGCAGTCCGATCGCTGAGAGCAGCAGCGCACCTGCAATGACCACCTGTGGCTTCACATCGCCTCCGTCGTGTGTATTATCCGCCCAACGGGATGATGGGGTCAGGCACGGGTCAGACACGGATCGGGCACGGGCCGGACGCGGATCGGGCCCAGTTACGTTTTGTCAACGCGTGTGCGGTGCTCGAATCTGCGCTCGACAGTCCGCTTCGCCGCGACGTTGCGGCCGCGGCAGCGAAGCAGAAGTCGATGCGGCACGGTCTCGACTACCTCGCCGAGCGGATGCGCTCGCACACGTGGCGGGCGGGTGAGCACGAGGCGCGGCTTGGCACCGTCATCGATGAGCTGGATCGCGCGACGCGCGCTGAGGGACTGCACGTCCTGCACGACTGGAACGGCAAGGAAGATCGCGTCACCGACGATTCGATTGCCGTCGATGCACTGAAATTTGCCGCCGAGCACATCGGCAATCGCCCGGCCGGCGCCGCCGCGCTGGCGGTCGCGCTCGACTACTACTTTCTCTACCTGCTCGCGCTCGTGGCGATGCGGTCGTGGGACGGTGACGAGCCGGGGGCGAGCCTGGATCGAGTTACGCGTCTGGTCGGCCATCTGCAAGGGCCGCACGGCAGCGGCCAGCGATTCGCGAACGACGCCGAGACCCTGCTGCTCATAGCGACCTCGCATTTCGAGCCGAGCGAAGCCGGCTACGACCGGCTCCTGGCGCGCGCGCGCGCGTTGCCGGAGAGCAATCGTCTTGCGATGGCACTGACGCACGCTCAGGCGATGGGCGGGCATCTCCGGTTCGGCTACGAGGTCACGTACGGCAAGGACTTCAAGGCGATGCGCGACGACAACGGCGCCGATTACCCGTGGCTGCTGTTCGGCCTTGCGGAACTGATGGATCAATATGCGCGCAACAAGGAGCGCGATGCGCCGTCCGCGGTGCGGATCCCAGTCGTCGAAGGCCTCATCAACGGCCTGACGCCCGATCCGGCCTCGATCCTCGGCCGGCCTGTGTCCTGGTTTGCACCGCAACAGGCAGAGCTCGAACGCTTCCTCGCGACGCTGGACGAGTACCGCGCGGAATTGCTTCCCGCCATGGAAGTGCATCGCCCGCGCGACCACGGCTACTGGCCGATCGCCCTGTTCTTCAACTTCTCGCAGAACGTGCTCAAGGGCGCGGTGGTCGACGCGATGTTCCGCGAGGCCCCCGCGCCCATCGGGCTGAACGAGATGTTCGGCGGAGAGATGCGCGACGCCGCTGACGCAGAAGCCCGCGCCGCGTTGGCCCGGCGCCTCACCGCCTACGCCCGAATCCAGCCGGACACCATCCGTGGGCGCCTCTCTCCGGTCATCGTCTACGACCCGGTCGTCGGGCGTCAGCACTTCGGCGGAGCGATCAGAGCCCTCAAAAGCCGGACATGACTGGCACAAGTGTCGGAGCGGCACCCGCACACACTGTCGTCGAGTGCGCGGGCCGCTCCACCAGACAAACTACGACGTAGTCGGTTACACACATAGAGTTGACTACTTCAAGCAACATAGTTAGTCTATGTCACCATAAAAAATGACTAAGGTGCCAACGGCTCTAACTAAGGCACTCGACGTGATTGCGCCGGTAGCAATGACGACGGCCGCGATTGTGTTGATTTGGGCGGGCCTGCGGCTCGGGGGATCGCCCGCAGGCAAACCACAGTCGGCCAAGAACAAGCTGCCGGAGTATCCAGTGTCGATCGCTGGATCCGTCGTCAAGGGCAACCAGGACGCGGCTGTCGCGATTGTGGAGTTTTCAGATTTTCAGTGTCCGTTCTGCTCGAAATTCGCGACGCAGACGATGCCGCTGCTGGATCAGCGATATATGGCAACCGGGCGCGTCAAGCTCATCTTCAAGCATCTGCCTCTCGACAAGATTCACGCACTGGCCGGCAACGCGGCCGCCGCTGCTGAGTGTGCTCGGAACGCCGATGGGTTTTGGCGGCTGCATGATGCGTTCTTTTCCCGGCCCGGGGTAATCAAAGAGGCGCCGGCCGTCTGGGCGAGGGAAGCGAATCTTGATCCGAAAGCGCTGTCTGGATGCTTGGATGGCGAGGAAGTCAAGCAAGTGAAGGCCGATCAGCAGCAGGCCCGGCTGCTAGGGATCACGTCGACTCCCACCTTCCTGATTGGCCAGGTCGTTGAAGGCCAGAAGGTGAAGGTTACATCCAGGCTTTCCGGTGCTCTTCCATTCGATGCGTTCGAGAAGCCGATTGAGGCGCTGTTGAAGGGTAACCGCTGACAGGTACGAGTGGGTACGGGGGGCGCATATGAAGAGGTTTAGGCTTTTCAGTCTGGTACTGCTGGTCGCGGCCGTCGTATTCGTCAGCTCCCGTGACACCGTGCAAGCACACATGTGGTGCGAGGGAGACGGTTACGAGGGCGGCTTCGACGCGGGTTGTGACGGTTACATGTGTGGGGACTGCTACTGTCTCTGTTACGAGGCCATGGGCCACGAACAGTGCGATCCTCCCGTAGACTGCGACAGCTGGTGCAGCGGCGAGTATCCTGCCCTGCCGGGAGAACCGCCGGTGTATTGCCGGGGAGACTTCTCCTGCGATGTCGGTGGCTACTACAGTTCGTGCGATTACTCCTGCACTTGCCAGATCGTGGTTGGCTGACACCGCCGTTCCGCGCCGTCACCCGGGCCATCGGATACCGAGAGGCCCAGGTGCCTGGCCGGGCTTGCCTGAATCCCCGGGCTTGCAGAAGCTGCTGACATGAACGCATGAGTTCCACTTTGGTGGGACGAAGCGGCAGTATGATTCCTCCGCTCGGAGGAATATCCATGCGAACGAAGCACCTGACGCTCTTGGCGTGTGTCGCGATCACCGGTCTTCTCACGATGCGCGGCGGCGCCGCCCAGACGCCCGATGTCAGGGCCGACTACGACCGGTCCAACGGCCTCAACACCCGCATCGCCAACAAGATGATCGATGTTGCCGACGCGCCGAACTGGATTGAGAACGCGTCGAAGTTCTCATACCGGAAGTCGGTTCGGGGCGGGTTCCAGTTCGTCCTCGTCGATCCCGTCGCGAAGACGAGAACAGCTGCGTTCGATCACGCGCGACTTGCTGCCGCGCTCGTCTCCGCGCCTGGCGGCCCGTTTACGGCCACCACGCTCCCGTTCAGCACGTTCACATTCGCGGACAACATGCAGGCGATCGAGTTCACCGTCACCGTGACAGGAACCGGGGGCGGAGCCGGTCGTGGAGGCGGAGGCGGTGGTGCCGGAGGACGCGGTGGCGCACCAGCGGCTGGTGCCCCACAAGCGCCGCGCTATCGCTGTGCGCTGACCGACTACACTTGCGCGCGTCAACAGACGCCGCCGGCAGCCGGTGGGCAGGGCGGTCAAGGTCAGGGCCGCGGCGGCCGGGGAGCAAACGCAGGCTTGGCCAACGATCCGTTGGCTGGACCGCCGCCGTCACCCTTCAGGCCCTCGCCCGACGGCAAGTCGGAGGCGTTCATCCAGAACTACAACGTCTACATCAGACCCGTTGGCGGTCCGGCCAGCCAAGCGGTCGCGTTGTCGACCGACGGTTCGGAAGGTAACGCCTACCGGATCGAGCCAGGGGGAGGCGGTGGAGGCGGCGGCAACTGTTGCGTCTACTGGTCACCCGACGGCAAGAAGATCGCCGCGATGCGCCGCCGGCCTGGCTACAACCGGCTGGTGACCTACGTGCGGTCGTCGCCAGACGACCAGCTCCAGCCGAACACGTTCACCCGCTCCTATCGCAAGCCCGGCGACGTCATGGACTTCGATCAGCCCGTGCTCTTCGACGTGGCAACGAAGAAGCAGACCATCGTGGACGGCGCGCTATTCCCGAACCCCTTCAACAACACCCGTCTGGAGTGGCGGCGCGACAGCACCGGGTTCACGTTCGAATACAACGAGCGCGGTCATCAGACGCTCCGGGTCATCGAGGTAGACGCCGCGACAGGCGCGTCGCGCGCGGTCATAGAGGAGACGAGTAAGACCTTCATCTATTACAACCGCCAGGCCCAGGGATTGTCATCGGGCCGGACGTACCGTTGGGACTCGCCGGACGGGAAGGAAATCATCTGGATGTCGCAGCGGGACGGCTGGGCGCACCTGTATCTCTACGATCGCGCCACGGGCCGGGTGAAGAACCAAATCACGAAGGGTGCCTGGCAGGTGAACTTCGTCGAGCGCATCGATGAGACGGCGCGCCAGATCTACTTCCAGGCGAACGGCATGGACGCTGGCAAGGACCCGTACTACATGAACAATTTCCGCGTGAACTTCGACGGAACGGGTCTGACGCGCTACACCGTCGGGGACGGCACGCACACGATTGCATGGTCTCCCGATCGGCAGTACTACGTGGACACCTATTCCCGCGTCGACATGCCGCCGGTGAGCGATCTGCGCAAGGCGAGCGACCAATCGCTGGTCCTCAATCTCGAGAAGGGTGACGCGACCGATCTGCTCGCGACCGGCTGGAAGTTGCCGGAAGTCTTCGTGTCGAAGGCGCGTGACGGCCAGACGGACATCTGGGGCATCATCATCAAGCCGACGAATTTCGACGCGACGAAGAAGTACCCCGTCATCGAGAACATCTACGCGGGGCCGCAGGGCTCCTTCGTTCCGAAGCCGTGGAGTACACAGGCCGGCATGATGGCGCTGGCCGAGCTCGGGTTCATCGTGGTCCAGGTCGACGGCATGGGCACTGCGAACCGCTCCAAGGCCTTCCATGACGTCGCCTACAAGAACCTTGGAGACGCCGGTTTCCCGGATCGCATCCTGTGGCACAAGGCGATCGCGGCGAAGTATCCGTGGTACGACATCACGCGGGTGGGCATCTATGGCACGTCAGCAGGCGGGCAGAATTCCACGGGCGGCGTGCTGTTCCACCCGGACTTCTATAAGGTCGCCGTGTCGAACTCGGGCTGTCACGACAACCGCATGGACAAGATCTGGTGGAACGAGCAGTGGATGGGCTGGCCCCTCGGCCCGCATTACGGCGCCTCGTCGAATGTCGACAACGCGAAGAATTTGAAGGGCAGCCTGCAGCTCGTCGTGCCGGAACTCGACACGAACGTCGATCCGTCGTCTACGATGCAGGTCGTGAACGCGCTCGTCAGGGCCGGCAAGGAGTTCGAGCTTGTCGTGATTCCGGGCGCCGACCACGGCGCCGGCAGCCCGATCACCGCTCGCAAGCGCAATGACTTTTTCGTGAAGCACCTGCGGGGACTCACGCCGCCGAACTGGAACGACCTGCCACCGAACGCGACCCCGGGCAACGGCGACGACGAGCCTGACTATGTGGCGATGGAGATCGAGGCGTTCTTCCCGGAAGTGAAGGCCAGAGTGATCAAGTAGACGGGCTCGAGCCCGCCGCCCGTTCGGCTACTTCCGCGTCGCCTCGACCCGTTTCGGGTCAACCCGCCACACATGGGTCGGCGTCGCGTTGAGCCAGATCGACTTCTGAGCGATCAGAAACACACCGCCGCCTGGTCCAGTGAACTGCTGGGCCAGGCGGTTTGTTTTGGGATCGATCCGCGAAAGCGGGAAGCCCGGCGTGCTCAGCCACACGGATCCTTCACCGACGGCGATCGTGCCCGTCGTGCCGGCGGCGCCGGTCTTGATCGTTTCGATGACCTTGTTCGTCTTGGGATCGATGCGCGACACGCTGCCGTCGCTGTTGAGCACCCAGATACTGCCTTCGCCCGACGCGACCGCCAGCGGTGAAGCGCCGACCTTGACGGTCTCCTCGACGACGTTCGTATGGCCGTTGACGCGGGAGACCATCGCCTTCGTTTTCGAGGCCACCCAGAGCGTGTCGCCCGATACGGCGAGAGCGGTGGCGCCGTTTGCGATCGTCACTTCGGCGACCACCGCGTTCGTGTCCGGATCGATGCGCACGAGCGATCCCGCGGCGTCCGTGATCATCCAGATACTGCCTGTGGCGGCGACGAGCGGACCGGCGCCACGGACGGCTGTTGTAATGGTGACGGGCTTGTCCGGATCGGTGGGAGTCACTCTGCGCAGGGCGCCTCCGGCACAGATCGGCGACCAGAGCGACTTGAACGCGAAGACGAGCGACTGGCACGGTTCGTTGCCGATCGACACCGGCTTCTCCGGCTTGTTCGTTTTGGGGTCGATGCGAACGGCCGTGCCGGTGGTTCGGCTCGAAATCCAGACACCGTCCGGTCCCGACGCAAACGAGGTCTCTCCCGCGATCTCGATCGTCGCGTCTGGCACGAGACTCGTCAGCAGGAGCTTGATCGGGGGAGCCGCCGGCGTGGGCGTGGGCTCGGGCTTCGCCGATTGCGCAAGTCCGGCCGCGGTCGTGCCGAGAACTACAATCAGTGCACCAAGATGGAGTTTGCCGGGCAATCGCATCGGCGACCATAATACCTAGTCTTTGCTGAGGGTTACGGATGATTGAGCGTTCGCGGTCCGCGCACACGGCGTGGATCGGCGTATTTCTGTCGAGCATGCTGGCCGGTGCCGTCGCGGCGAGGCAGGCTTCTGCCACCGATCCCCAACAACCCTCTCCGTTCGCGGCAGCTGCCAAGGCGCCGGACTTCTTCGAAACGCGCGTCCGGCCGATCCTCGCTGCCAACTGCTACGACTGCCATACCGAAGACGCGAAGGGCGGCCTGCGGCTCGATTCGCGCGAGGCGCTCCTAAAGGGCGGGGAGTCGGGGCCCGCGATCGTTGAAGGCGATCCGAAGGAGAGTCTGCTGATTCAAGCGGTACGGCAGGATCCCGGCGCGCCGAAGATGCCGAAGGGCAAGTCGAAGCTCAAGCCGGAGGACATCGATGTGCTGACGGAATGGGTGCGCGCGGGCGCGCTCTGGCCCGCAGGCTCGAAGTCCGCGGCCTCGGCGGCCCCGGTCCGCGAGATGGCCCTCACGGCCGAGCACCGCAAGTTCTGGTCGATCGTGCCGCTCGCGTCTCACACGCCACCGGTGGTGCGAGATCGCGCGTGGCCGAAGACCGACATCGATCGCTTCATCCTTTCGAGGCTCGAAAAGGACGGCCTCCATCCGGTGGGTCCGACCGACAAGGTCGCTTTGCTGCGCCGGGCCACGTTCGATCTCACCGGCCTGCCTCCCACGCCCGAGGAAGTGGACGCGTTTCTGAAGGACTCATCGCCCGCGGCGTTTTCGAAGGTCGTGGATCGGTTGCTGGCGTCACCGCGCTACGGCGAGACGTGGGCGCGAATGTGGCTCGATGTCGCACGCTATGGGGAGGACGACTACCGCAGCCTCGATCCGAAAGGACGCGGACTGAATCCCTATCCGAACGCGTATCTCTACCGCGACTGGGTCATCAAGGCCTTCAACGACGACCTGCCATACGACCAGTTCGTGAAGGCACAGCTCGCGGCGGACCTGATGGACGAGTCCCTGAAGGTTCGGAACCTGCCCGCGCTCGGTTTCCTCGGCCTCGGGCCGTGGTACTACGACAACGGCGCTGTGGAGGTCACGCGCGCGGACGAGCGCCACGATCGCGTCGATGCGGTGAGCCGCGGCTTTCTCGGCCTCACCGTGGGCTGTGCGCGGTGTCACGACCACAAGTACGACCCGATTCCAACGACCGACTATTACGCGCTGGCCGGCGTGTTCCTGAACACCGAGTACCACGAGTATCCGCTCGCGCCGAAGGCGCTCGTCGATGACTTCAAGGCGCAGGAGAAGAAGATCGAGAAGAAGAGCGATCTGCTCGGCACCTTCATGTTCAACGAGGGACAGCAGCTGGCCGAGACGCTCGCGTTTCAGGCCTCCAAGTACATGGTCGCGGCCTGGCGCGTGACCGGCGAGCCCAAGGAAGAGAAGACCCGCACAGTCAACGCCCAGAAGCTCGACTACGAGCTCTTCGACCGGTGGCTCAGATTCCTCGAGAAGCCGCCGACGTTCTATCCGTATCTCAAGTCCTGGCAGGACATGATCAGGAAGGGCGGGACCGAGGCGGAAGCAAAGCGCCTCGGCGAAGAATTCCAGGAACTGCTGATCGACGTGTTGATCGCGCGCCGCCAGGTCAAGGCCGAGAACGACATCATCCAGGCGAAGGCGCTGCCGACGACGAAGCCGCGCGTGTTCGCGAACAAGCCCAACGAGTTCAAGACGAACGACGACTTCTGTCCCGGCTGCGGCCTCGAGCTGAAGACGATGCCGATCGAGCGGACGAACCTGTGGACGGATGTCTTCTCAAACGATCTCGAGAATCCACCGCCCGGGATGCCGAGGAAGCCCGCGTTGCTCCTCTTCAGCGGCTGGGGCCTCGAGCGGCAGCTCGGTCCCGATCGCCGGGCGCTGATTCAGGCGCTACGCGACGACATCGCCGCAATGGAGAAGGCGATGCCCGAGCCCTACGCGTACGTCCACGGCGTGCAGGACATCGAGAAACCAGAGAACCTGAAGGTCGCCGTTCGCGGGAGTGCCTATCGGCAAGGCGCCGAGGTTGCGCGCGGGTTTCTGACCGTGCTTGGCGAGACCGAGCGGCAGAAGTTTTCGAAGGGCAGTGGCCGCCTCGAGATGGCCGAGGCCATCGTCCGGCAACCGATTGCTGCGCGCCTCATCGTGAATCGGGTCTGGAAGAAGCACTTCGGCACGGGCCTCGTCGACACGCCGAGCAATTTCGGCGTGAACGGCGAGCGGCCGAGTCATCCGGAGCTGCTCGATTACCTCGCGCAGTTCTTCGTCAGGAACGGCATGTCGATCAAGGCACTGCACCGCGAAATCATGCGGAGCGCCGTGTATCAGCTGAGCACGGCGGACAACAAAGCTGCTTTCGACAAGGACTCGGGCAACCGGCTCTACTGGCATGCCAATCGCGCACGGCTGTCGGCCGAGCAGTTGCGGGATTCCGTCCTGTCCGTGGCCGGGTCGCTCGACGACAAGATGGGTGGACCGTCTATTGCGCTGACGCCGCTCGCGACGCGGCGTACCATCTACGGCCGCGTGAGCCGGTATCGGCTCGACGAATTCCTGCAGCTCTTCGATTTCCCGAGCCCGATGCAGTCGGCCGAAAAGCGATTTACGACGAACGTTCCGCTGCAACGGCTGTTCCTCATGAACAGCGACTTCATGCAGCAGCAGGCCGAGCGCGTCGCCGAGCGCGTGATTGCCGAGCCTACGGACACCGCGCGGATTCAGAAGGCGTATCGCATTCTCTTCGGGCGTTCGCCGGCTCCCGCCGAGCTCAAAGCGGGCCTCGACTTTCTCGAAGCGGAGCCGATGAAGCAGTACGAAGAAAAGAAAGCGGAAGAGAACAAGGCGAAGGATGCCGCGGCTGCGGCGATGAAGGACGGAAAACCAGCGCCTGCACCAGGCGCGCCCGCACCGGCAGCAGCACCAGCCGCGCCTGTTGAGGGCATGATGTCCGGCGTGACGGCGGGTGCCTCCGCGCTGGCCGACAGCAAGGACAAGAAACCGGTGACGGCACTGGGCCGGTACATCAAGGTGCTGCTGAGCTCGAATGAGTTTCTTTTTCTGAACTGATTTGCCGGGGCTGAAGCCCCGGCCTACGTAGGCCGGCCCTTCAGGGCCGGCGAGTAGCAGGTTGTAATTGATGCATAAGAGTCGTAATCCTCCAACGCGCCGCGACGCGCTCTGCCGGATGGGCAGCGGTTTCGGCATGCTCGCATTCGCGAGTCTGGTGGGGCAGTCGCTCCAGGCGGCGGGCATCCTCGACCCACAGCAGGGAATGCTGGACCCGCGGAAACTGGATCACCCCGCGCGCGCGAAGCGCGTGATCTTCCTGTTCATGAACGGCGGACTGTCGCAGGTCGACTCCTTCGATCCGAAGCCGATGCTGGAGAAGTATCACGGGCAGCCGCTGCCCGGCGGCTACGTCGCGACAGAGCGGAAGACAGGCACGCTTCTCAAGTCGCCGTTCACGTTCAAGAAGTACGGCCAGTGCGGGATGGACGTGAGCGAGATCTGGCCGAATCTCGCCGAGTGCGTGGACGACATGTGCTTCGTACGATCGGTCTACACCGACATCCCGAATCACGAGCCGTCGATGCTCATGATGAACACCGGCCATACGCAGGCTGGCCGTCCGTCGCTCGGAGCCTGGCTGACGTACGGGCTCGGCTCGGAGAACAAGAACCTGCCCGGCTACGTGGTGCTGTGCCCCGACATGCCGACCACCGTCGGGCCGCCGCTGTGGAACAACTCGTTTCTGCCCGCGGTGAACCAGGGCACGTTCATTTCGGACAAGCCCGAGAAGCCGGATCAGCTCTTTGGAAAAGATTTCGATCCAAAGAAGCTCGTGTCGTTCATCAACAACAAGGACTTCACGCTTCCCGAGCAGCGGCGAGAGCTCGACCTGCTCGAGAAGCTGGACAAGATGCGCCAGGCGGGCGAGGCGCGGGATCCGCAACTCGAAGCGGCGATCAATTCCATGGAAGTCGCCTACCGGATGCAGACCGAGGCGCCTGAGGTGTTCGACATCCGGAAGGAGAGCGAGGCGACGCAGAAACTCTACGGCATTGGCAGCACGGCGCGGGGCTGCCTGATGGCGGTGCGTCTTGTCGAGAAGGGTGTCCGGATGGTTCAGGTCTACTACGCCACGGGCGATCCCTGGGATCACCACAACGACATTCAGTTGCACCGCAAGAACGCGAAGGACTCGGATCAGCCGTATGCCGCGGTCATCAAGGACTTGAAGTCGCGCGGCCTGTTCAAGGACACGCTCGTCGTCTGCGGCTCAGAGTTCGGCCGGACGCCGGTCGTCGAAGTCGGCGGCGGCGCCGGGCCCACGCAAAACGGCCGCGATCACAATCCGTTTGGCTTCACGATGTGGCTCGCCGGCGGCGGCGTGAAGGGCGGCATGACCTATGGCGCGACCGACGACTTCGGATTCAAGGCGATCGAGAAGCCCGTCCACGTTCACGACATCCACGCGACGATCCTCCACCTCATGGGCATCGACCACACGAAGCTGACGTATCGCTTCAGCGGCAGGGACTTCAGACTGACTGACGTTTCGGGCAACGTTATTCACGACATCATTGCTTGATCGGGTGGAGCCCGGGGTCTTCAGATGTGATCGATGGAGCCCGGGGTCTTCAGACCCCGGGAGCGCGAACGCCGGGTCTAAAGACCCGGCCTCCTACTTGCCGTCGGCGCACGCGCGATTGCCGGCCGCGTCGGTCGCGCAGACCTGCACCGAAGTGGCGCCAGCTGACAGTTCAGCGCGCCAAAGGTACTCGCCGTACCACTTCATCGGCACGCGCAGAGGCTTTCCGCCGGCCTGAGCCTCGACATAGACCTCCTTCAATTCACCCGGCAACAGCGGGCTCTTGCGATCGTGAACGCGGGCGCGGACGGTGTGCCGTTCGCCCGTGACAGTGCCACCAATCGATGCGATCGTCGGCGGCGCCGTATCTCGCGCGAGCCCAGTCCCCATGAACACGCGCTCCTGAATCGCCTTCGGGTGCTCGCCCTGCGCCTGCACGACGTCCATGCGGCGGTCGCCATCGAGGTCGGCGAGCGCGATGCCGAGCGTGCCGGGCGTTTCTTCGCCCTTGAAGACGTCCGTTGCCACGGTCAGATGTCCCTTGCCGTCGTTGATGAGTAACCGATCCGGTCCGCTGAGCGATCCGATGACGAAGTCCGCGTCGCCGTCCGAGTCAAAGTCGAGGAACGCCACCATGTTGTCGTCCTCACCGACGTTCTCCGACGCGGGCCACCAGAGCGACGTCGCGTCGCGGTAGCGGCCCTTGCCGTCGTTACGGAACACATGCTCCTGGCGGTTGCTTGACTGTTCCTTGAGAATCTCGCCGTCGTTGATCGTGACGATGTCGAGGAAGCCGTCGCCGTCGAGGTCCATCGGCTCGTACTCGTAGTTGTTCGTGTACTGCGGCAGCGCGCCCACTTCAGCAAACGTTCCTTTGCCATCGTTCCTGAACATGTAGCCGCCAGGGCAGCGCTTGCATGAGACGAGGACGTCGAGGTCGTAGTCATTGTCGGTGTCCACGAATTCCAGGTCCCACGAGAAGCGGACGAGCACATCCGGCATCTGCGCGGCGGTTGCGTCCGTGAACTTCGCCGCGCCGTCGTTCAGCCACAGCTTCGTCCGTCCGCCCAGGTTGGTCATGTTGTTGCCCGCACCCCAGTCGGCGAGCACGATGTCCAGGTCGCCGTCGGCGTCGACGTCGCCGATCTCGAGGTCGCCGATGCTTGCCGGCGACTGGGGCAGGTTCGCCGATGTCACTTCTTTGAAGGCGCCCGCGCCCGTCCCGAGGTAAAGACGGCTCTGCGTCTGAAATGTCGCGCCAACGACGATGTCGGTGAGGCCGTCGTTGTTGAGGTCGCGGGCCTTGATCACGCGCGTCAGGCCCGGCGTCGGGCCGAAGACGTCCGCGCTCCTGTTCTCGAACGGTTTGCCGGAGCCGCGGTTCAGGAAGGCCTGGTTGAACTCGGGCTTGCCAGGCGTGGAGTAGTCGCCGCCGTTCGCAAACAGCAGGTCCAGCAGGCCGTCGTTGTTGATGTCCGCAATCTCGACCTTGTTCGTCCAGCCGCCGGTTTCACCGATGGTCGTGGACGTCGCCTCCGCCCAGAGGATCCCGGGCTTGCTCTGTGAAGGCGCACCGGGAGTTTGTGACAGTGCGACGGTACTGGCCAGACAAACGGCGGCGACGACTGTGGGCGGGATGCGCATGCGACCGATCCTAGTCGAGATAACATCTGCCCGTCCGGGAGGACGCCATGAGAGTGAAACATCTTGCCTCTGTTTTCCTGATTGGATTCGCCGCGGTCGCGCTGTCGGCGCAGGAACGTGAGGACCGCACGCTGCTGACGCAGGATCAGATGACCGCCATCATCAACGAAGCATCCGGCGAGCGCGCGATGCATCACATCCTGGAGCTCGTCGGGTATCAACGCGTCCGGCTGCCCGTGGAGTACGAGGGCAACTTCCACGAGAGCGAGGTCATGGCGCGCTTCGCGCGGGAGTACGGCTACAGCAACGTCACGATTGAAAAATACGGCCAGACGAACGCCCAGGGCCAGCCCAACACGGCGTGGCAGCCGACGCAGGGCGAGCTCTGGATGACCGCGCCGCAGAGCCGGAAGCTGTTCGACATTCACGACATCGCGCTCACGCTCGCGACGATGAACGCCAACGGCGACATCTCCGGTGAGCTCGTCGACGTCGGCCAGGGCCGCGCCCAGGACTACGACGGCAAGGATGTGACCGGCAAGTTCGTCCTGTCGTCAGGCGCGCCGGGTGCCGCGTACACCCAGGCCATCGCCCACGGCGCTATCGGGGCGCTTGGCACGAGCTCGATCGGCTACCAGCGCGCGAGTGATTTCCCGAATCAGATCGTGTCGCAGCAGACCACCGCGACACAGCCCAACACCGTGGCCTGGAACATCACACCGGAGGTGAACCGGAACCTGCAGGCGATGCTGCAGCGCGGGCAGAAGATCGTCATGCGCTCGATCACGAAGAGCGTGCAGGTGCCCATGCATTCCGAGTACGTGCATGCGGAGATCCCCGGCGACGGCAGCACGACGCAGGAAGTCGCCATCAGCGGTCATTTGTACGAAGGCGTCATCAAACAGGGCGCCAACGACGACAACTCCGGGTGCGCGCTCACGCTCGAGATCGGCCGGACGATGATCAAGCTGATCAAGGAAGGCAAGCTGCCGCGCCCGAAGCGGACGATCAACTTCCAGTGGGTGCCGGAGATTCAGGGCACCAATCAGTACCTGAACGCCCATCCGGAAAAAGCGAAGGTCATCATCGGGACGCTCAACTACGACATGGAGGCGATTCGTGTCGCCGACAGCCGCAGCTTCTGGATTCTGCAGCGCACGCCGGACACGTTCCCGTCCTACATCAACGACATCGCGCAGAGCATGATGGAGTACGTCGCGGACATTTCGCGCGAACGCGTGCGCTTCCGCGCGGGTGGCTACGCTCCGACGCAGCCGGTCGAAGCACCGCGTGGCAGCAAGGACGCCTTCTACATCAAGATCGACAAGCACTACGGCTCGTCCGATCACGTCACGTACATGCAGCATGGCATTCCCGCCGTCATGTTCATCACGTGGCCGGACATGTGGTACCACTCGTCGGAGGACACGCCCGACAAGCAGGATTCCACGCAGTACAAACGCGCCGCAGTGGTCGGCACCGGCGCGCTCGCGGTGCTGGCCAGCGGCACCGACGAGACGGCCGCCCGCGTGCTCAATGACAATCTGGGCCGCGGGCTATCGCGGATGGGGGAGTCGCATACGAAAGGCCTCGGGTATATGGCCGACGCGACGCCGGCGACGCTGTCGCAGGCCTACAAGGAGGCGCGTGTCGCGATTCAACATCAGGCCGGCGTGGAAAAGGGTGTCGTTCGCTCAGCCAGTGTGCTGTGGACCAACACGGCCGAAGGACAGAAGCGGACGGCCGCGTTCGAGCCGCTGATCGATCAGCGCGCCAATTCGCTCCTGAACGAGGTGCGCGCGGCCTATCAGCTCCAGGCGTTGCAACGCGGGACGCAGGCGACTGAATCCGTCATGACCGCGGAAGAACGTGAAGCCGCCAACCTCGTCGTGCAGAGCGTTGCTGGTGCAGGCGGAGGACGCGGAGGTGGCGCGGGGGCTGGTGGAGGGCGTGGCGGTGGGGCCGGTGCAGTGGGCGCCGCTGGCGGTGCCGCCGGAGGCCGGGCGGGTGCCGCTGGTGCGGCTGGCGCAGGCGCCGCGGGTGCAGCAGGGGCAGCGCAGCAGCCTCCTGCCGGTGGACGAGGCGGGGGTGGCGGCGGTCGTGGCGGCGGCGCGGCCGGCGGACCGAGTCTCCCGCAGGAAGTGAACGCCGAGTTCAGCATTCTGCTCGGCAAGAACTTGACCGCGCTCGAGATTCGCGACTTCATCAGCGGCGAGTTCACGCCAGTGCCGCTCGCGGACGTCATGGCCGTCCTGCGTGCGCGCGAGGCGGCGGGGACGATCAAGCTCGTTCCTAAGAAGTGACTCTCTGAGAAGGGCAGAGGGCAAACGGAGGTCCTCTGGCCTTCCTCTGCCCTTTGCCCTCTGCCCTGTGCCCTGACATGATCACCCCATGGCTGTCCGCCGCGGAGTCCTCATCGTTTTCATTCTGATCGGTCTCGCGATGATGGCGTCGTGTGGCGGTCTGCTCGTGCTGGGCCTCGTGGTCGGCGGAAGTACGCCGATGTCGGTGCCCGACAACGCGACGCTGTACCTGCCGCTCAATGCGCCGTTCGGCGAGCTTGCGCCCGTGAGCGTCTTCAATCTGGTCAACCGGCGGCCGACGGTCGCGATGACCATCGACGCCATCCGTAAGGCGAAGCGCGACACGCGCGTGAAGACACTTGTCATCACACCCTCGGCGGCCGGGGCGCTCTGGGGCCAGGTACAGGAGGTTCGCGCCGCGCTGGAGGATTTCCGGCAGTCCGGCAAGCCGGTCACGGCCTACCTGGAGTTCGGCGGCGCGCAGGAGTACTACCTGGCATCAGCGGCGGATCGAGTGGTGCTGATGCCGGCGGGGCAGCTCGATCTCACCGGCATCGCGACCTATGAGCTCTTCTTCCGCGGGGCCTTCGACAAGCTTGGCGTCACGCCCGATCTGCTCCACATCGGCGAGTACAAGACCGCCGCCAACACCTTCACGGAGCGCAACTTCACGAAAGCTCACCTCGAGATGACCAAGTCGCTCAACCGCGACTGGTACGACGAGCTCGTCCGGGCCATTGCCGCCTCCAGAAAGAAGAGCGTCGAGGAGATCCGGAAGGTCATCGACTCCGGCCCGTTCCAGCCGGAGGCCGCGCTTGCGGCTGGCCTCATCGACCAGGTCGCCTACGAAGACGAGCTCGACGACAAGGCGCCGATTCAAGGCACGCGGCGGCTCGAGGCGAGCTCGTACCAGCAGGCCTACGTCGCCGGCGCCTCATCGACGGCCGGTGCGAAGATCGCGGTTCTCTATGCCGTCGGCACCATCGCCTCCGGCAAGAGCACGCTCGATGGCTCGGGCGGCGTGGTCGGATCTGAAACGTTCGTCGACTGGCTGCGCAAGGTGCGCGTCGATTCCGCTGTCCGCGCGATCGTCATCCGAATCGACAGTCCTGGCGGCTCCGCCATCGCTTCCGAAGTGATCTGGCGGGAGCTGATGCTCACGCGCGACATGAAGCCGCTCATTGTCTCCATGGGCGACGTCGCGGCGTCCGGCGGGTATTACATCGCCGTGCCCGCGCACGCGATCGTGGCGCAGCCGGGCACGCTCACGGGATCCATCGGCGTCGTGACGGGGAAGTTCGCGCTGGGCGGCGCGCTCGACAAGATCGGCGTCGGCACCGGCGTGGTGAGTGACGGGAAGTATGCGGATATCTACTCGCCGTTCCGGCCATTCTCGGCCGAGGAACGCGCGCGCATCGAAGAACAGCTGCGGTCGACCTACGAGCTGTTTCTCTCCCGCGTCGCCGAGGGCCGCAAGACGACCAAAGAGAAGATCGACACCATCGCGCAGGGACGGGTCTGGACGGGCCGGCAGGCGCTCGAGCGCGGACTGGTAGACGAGCTCGGGGGGCTCGACCGCGCGATTCGCCTTGCCAAAGAGCGCGCGAAGCTCGACGTCAACAAGGACGTCGAGCTCCTGGTCTATCCGCAGGAGCCGTCGATTTTCGACATTTTCGAAAACTCGTTCGGGGGCATGACATCGGCGTCCGCGCGCATGTCAGCGGCCGCGAAGGTTGGAGGCGCCGAGGAGCAGGCGCGGACGATCGAATCCCTTGCCTCAGTGCTCGGCCGCTTCCGTCGCGGCGAAGCGCTCATGCTCATGCCAAACGTGTTCGTTCGTTAACCTACAACCTGCAACCAACAAATGCAGGTTGCAGGTTGTTGGTTGCAGGTTGTTATTTGATGCCGAGCACTCTGCGGAATGCGTCGTCCGAGTACGTGATCTTCATCTTCTCGCGTGCCTTGCCCATGTAGGCGGCGAAGAACTGGTTCTGGCGCTGCTGCTTCAACTCGCCTGCGAGCGACGTCTTGGCGGTCTCGAATTCGCCCGGCTTGGGATCCTGCCGTTCCTTCACTCTGGCCACGACGACGGCGTTGTCGGTGGCAATCGCGCCGGTCGCTTCACCTGTCTTGAGCTTGAAGACGACGTCCTCGACAGCCTGATTGACGCCAATCTCCGGCAGGGCCTGTCCGCGCGTGATGAGTTCCGTCGTCTTCACTTCGACGCCCGCCGCTTTGGCTGCCGCCGCGAAGTTGGCGGCCGCACCCTTGGCCATCGTTTCCGCTTTCGCCCGCGCGACGTCCACCGCCTTCACGCGAATCACGTCGTCCTTGACCTTCGTCTTGACCTCCTCCAGCGTCGGAAGGACAGACGGCTTCGTCTCGACGACGGTAATCCAGGCGAAGCCCTGGCCGGTCTGCAGCTTCTCGCTGACCTTGCCCACTTCGAGCTCGAACGCCTTCGCCGCCACCGCCGGCGCGAATCCGATGCCCGCGAGTGGCTCGTCGCGGGAGAACAGGCCTGAGTCACCAACCGCGAGGCTCTGCTCGCGCGCGACGCGATCGAGATCCGCGGGCGTCTTGATGCTCGGGGCCAGTTCGTCCGCCTTTTTGGTGGCCTCCGCCTGCGCCTTCTCGGTCTTGATCTGATCTTCGAGCTGCGGCCGGACGTCTGTCATCGTCCGCTTGTTGGCCGCCTTCCTATCCACGAGCTTGATGATGTGGTAGCCGTACTGGGACTTGACGAGCCCGCTCGTCTCGCCGATCTTCAACTCCCACGCGACGTCGTCGAATTCCTTCACCATCCCGCCACGGCTCGAGTAGCTGAGGTCGCCGCCCTGATCTTTTGAGGAGTCCTCGGAGTACTGCTTCGCGAGCGCCGCAAAATCGCCGCCGGCCTTGACCTTTGCGAGCACGGCCTCAGCCGCCTTCTTGACGGTCGCATCGTCCTTGCCTTCGGTCTTGAAAAGGATGTGGCTCGAACGGATCTGCTCGGGTGTCGAGTACATGGCCTCGTTGCGCCTGTAGAGCGCCTCGATTTCCTGATTCGAGGCGGTCATCCGGCTCTTGAGGCTGTTGGCATCGACCGCCAGGAACCGCACGCGGCGCTTCTCGGGCAGCCGGTACTCTTCCTTGTTCGCCTCGAACCGGGCCGCGATTTCCGCGTCAGTCGGCTGAATCGTCTTGCGGAATTCGTTTGCCGTGAAGACCGCGAGTTCCAGCTTGAGTTTCTCGTTGCGGCGCGTGAACTCGCTCTGGATCTCGGAATCCGGCACGTGAATCCAGCCGGTCACCTGCGCTTGGAGCTTGTCGCCGATGAGCTGTTTGCGGATTTCGTTTTCGAACTCATCCGGCCGCACGGGCGGCCGCTGGCGCTGCAGCATCGCCCGGTACTGATCCCAGCCGACGAACTGGCCGTTCTGCTGGAGTCCCGGAATCGTGAGGATCCGGTCCCGCAGCTCCGTGTCGGAGACGCGTATGCCGAGGCGCTCGGCCTCGATCAGAATCGCCTCGTCGTTCACGAGCTGGTCGAGGACGCGCGGTCCGATGCCCAACTGCTGCAGCATCTGGTCGTTGAATTGATCGCCGTAGGCCGACCGGATGGCCTGGGCCTGTTGCGTGTAGGCGCGCTGAAATGTCGCGACCGGAATCTTGCGGCCGTTGACGGTGGCAATCGCGCCGGTTGGCGCGGCCGTCACGCCCATGTCAGAGAGGAAACAACTCGGTACGTAGAGGGCAACAAACGTCACCACGACAATGCCAAGGCTCCACTTGAGCCAGCCTTTGTGGCGCCGCATCCGATCGAGCATCGTCACGTCAAATATCTCCTGTCACCTGTCGTTACCCGTCGTCACCTGTCGTGACCCGTCGAAGAGGACAATTATGCCATGTAAGAGACGTTGGGCCGCGCCGCCAGCTCAAAGTGTCTGCTCCGGGGCAGACTGTTGGGCGCCGAGTTTCAGAATCGTTGGCGACGATCGCGAAACCGCGGAAGACGCGCTGGATCCGGCTAAATCACTCGCAGAGGCGATGTTATAGTTTCGCGTCCGACTGCCTTGGCTGCGACCACATCCTCCACCATGCTTCGGATCGCCGTCTTCCATCGAAGCGAAGATGTCCACGAGCACGTCGCGCCTCTGAAGCTCGTCAAGGACGTCGAGCTCCTGCTCATCTGGCAGGGCGTCACCTGGATTCGCCCACGCAATCTCGACGGTCTGCTCTGGGAACTCTCGGCGGAGGACACGGCTGACTCGCGCGTCCGCGAGCTCATCGAAGGCGGCGCTGCCGCGTCGTACAGCCTTGCGAGCAACCCGTCGCTCGTGCAGCTCTCGCGATCGATGGGATTCCGGCGTCACCTCTCGACGCCCGTACGTCTCGTCGACGTCGAACGCGCGCTGAGCCTGCCGCCGGTCATCGAGCTTGCGGATCGTCTCGACGCGGCGTCCCCGCGTCTGGATCGTCTGTCGCACAGGACGGAGGCCGTCAGCGAGTTGATGCGCGCCGTCAACGCGTCTGCCGAGCCGGGAGGCGTGGCGGCCGCGCTGGCTGCGCGGGCCAATGAATGGCTGCCGCTCACCGAGTGGAGCGTCATGTCGGTGGAGCCGGACGGCAGTGTCCGGCGGCTCGATCAGCCCGAACCGGAGACGCCGCCCCGGACGCCGGCCCACGAGATTGCCGAGATCGTGGCTCGGAGCGGCAGGGCAGCCCTCCGTACAACTACGTACGTCAGCGATCGGCTCGCCGCGGCGGCTGACCGCGAGGGTAAGGGCGAGGTCACAGTGCTTGGCTGGCCGCTTGTGGTCGGTGGGGATGTCGCCGGCATTCTGGTGGGCCTCGACCAGGGCCGGCTCAAGCGATTGCCGGTCCTTTCGCAGGAACTGGCCGGTGCATTGACATTGCTGGTCGAGCCAGCCGCCTTTGCCCTGGCCCATGCCCTCCGGGTGGCCCGGGCCGAGGCCCTCTCGGTGACCGACGACCTGACCCAGCTGTACAACTCCCGATACCTCAATGACGCGCTTCGCAAAGAAACGAAGCGTGCCATGCGCGGCGGCTGGCCCCTGTCCCTGCTCTTCATCGATCTGGATGGTTTCAAGCAGATCAATGACGTCCACGGGCACCTGCTTGGTAGCCGGGCTCTTATCGATGCCGCCCAAATCATCCGGAGCTGCGCCCGTGAAACGGACGTCGTGGCCCGGTTCGGGGGCGACGAATTCGCGATCCTCCTGCCAGAAACGGGTCTCGAGGGCGGCCATGCCGTGGCCCGCCGCGTCCGGGACCGCCTCCAGCGGCATGTCTTCCTCGCCGAACATGGTCCGGGCAACCGGATCAGCGCCTCGATCGGACTAGCGACCCTGCCCGATGTAACCGATACTGCGGAAGGTCTGCTGCAGGCGGCGGATGCCGCTATGTATCGTGTTAAGGTTTCTGGGAAGAACGGGATCCACGTCGCTGGCCACGATGAGACCCGACGGAACGACGCGGAAAACGCATAAAAGGCGGCTTTCCGCCAATCAAGAATAGGACTTTTCGTTGAGTCTGCGTTCGTTGTTTTCGCTGTTTTCCAGCGATCTCGCTATCGATCTCGGTACTGCCAATACGTGTGTCTATGCGCGCGGCAAGGGCATCGTCGTGAACGAGCCGTCGATTGTCGCGATCAACAAGGTCACGGGAAAAATCGAAGCCGTCGGCAAGGAAGCGAAGGAGATGCTCGGCCGCACGCCGGGCAACATCGTCGCGATCAAGCCGATGAAGGACGGCGTCATTGCCGACTTCGAGGTGACCGAGAAGATGCTCGCGCACTTCATCAAGAAGGCGCACAACCGCACGATGTGGGTGCGGCCCCGTATCGTCATCGGCGTGCCGTCGGAGATCACCCAGGTCGAAAAGCGCGCGGTCAAGGACAGCGCCTACCGCGCCAAAGCCAGTGAGGTCTACCTCGTCGAGGAAGCGATGGCCGCCGCTATCGGCGCGGGCATGCCGATCGAGGAAGCCTCCGGTAACATGGTCGTCGACATCGGCGGCGGCACGACGGATATCGCCGTCATTTCGCTCGCCGGCATTGTCTACAGCAAGGCGATTCGCGTCGCCGGCAACGAAATGGATGAAGCGATCATCCAGTTCATCAAGAAACAGTACAACCTGCTCATCGGCGAGCGCACCGCAGAACAGATCAAGATGGAACTCGGCTCCGGCTACGAGCTCGACGAGCCGCTCAGCATGGAGATCAAGGGGCGCCATCTGATCGAGGGCGTGCCGAAGACCATCACGATTTCCGACGCCGAGATCCGCGAGGCGCTCGCGGAAACCGTCAATGTGATCGTGGACGCCGTGCGCGTCGCGCTCGAGCGCACGCCGCCCGAGCTCTCCGCGGACATCGTCGATAGGGGCATCGTGCTCACCGGCGGCGGCGCGCTCCTGAAGAACCTGGATCGCCGGCTGCGCGAAGAAACCGGCCTCCCGTGCTCGATGGCTGAGGATCCGCTCTCGACCGTCGTGCTGGGCGCCGGGAAGATGCTGTCCAACTTCGAGCTGCTCAGGAAGATTTCCCTCGACTAGTTCCTCCCATGTTGTCCCGACGCCGCACCTTTACGCTGTTCGTGGTGCTGTGCCTCGGACACATTCTGCTGATTTCCGCGCAGGTTCAGTCGGGCCAGGGCCGATCCGTGCTGCACGCCAGCGCGTTCGGCGCGGTTGCCGCCGTGCAGGGCGGATCGGCCGCGGTGACCCGCGGGGCGGGCGGGATCTGGTCGCACTACTTCGCGCTTGTAGGCGTGTCGCGTGAGAACGAGGGTCTCCGTGCCCGGGTGCTCTCGCTCGAAGGCGAATTGCAGGCCGAGCGCGCCCGGACCGCGGAAACGGCGGCGCTCGAGGAAGCCCTGAGTCTGAAGCGCAGCGTGATTGCGCCGACCCTGGCCGCCAGGGTCATCGCCGGCAGCCCTGTTCCCGGCACCATGACAGTCACGATCGACCGTGGCACGAGCGATGGCGTGACCATGAACATGGCGGTGATTTCTGGCAGCGGCGTCGTCGGCCGCATCATCGGCCCGATAACCTCACACGCGGCGCAGGTCCAGCTCCTGATCGGCCGGAGCGCCAACACGGGCGCGATGGTGGAGAAGACCGGAGATGCAGGCCTCGCGGCCGGCGGCTTTGCAGATGGCATGCTTCGGTTCGAGTTGCTGTCGAGCGCGGCCACCCTCGCCAAAGGCGATCGCATTGTCACCTCCGGCCAGGACGGCATCTATCCTCGGGGTTTCGTGATCGGCCAGGTGAACGAGATCATTGGCGCCGGCAAGGCGCGGGAGATTGCCATCGCGCCGGCGGTCAATTTCTCTCACATCGACGTGGTCCTCGTGGTGCTCTCGCGTCCTGCGGCCGAACCGGCCGCCACTCCCACCCCGACGCCGCCCGCAAAAGGGGCCGGCCGATGAAAACCGCGGTGGTCGTGGCCATCGTTCTTGGGTCCGTGCTCCTGCAGGCGTTGCTGGCGCGATTCGCGATTGGAGGTCGGCTGGCGTTCGACCTCGTGCTCGTGGGCGTGGTCTTCGTGGCACTCCAGTCGGGGCCGGTGGCCGGCATGCTGGCCGGCACGATTGGCGGTGTGTTGCTCGACCTGACGGCGGGCGGCCTGGTCGGCATCGGCGGACTTCTCAAGACGATCGTCGGATTTGGCGCGGGTGTCATGGGAACGCGCCTCGTCGTGGCGAAGCCGTATGCGCGCGCATTGATTGTTGCGGCGGCGACGGTGCTTCACGGGTTTCTGTCGATGGCCCTCCAGGCCGCGATCGACAAGTGGCCGGGTCTCGACTGGGCGGCTATGCTCAGTGAGACCGGTTTCAACACGCTGGCGGCGTATATCGCGTTTGCCGCCATCGAAGGCGTGCCGGGCGCCCTTTCCCGCGGACGAGGCCGGCAGCGAACCGCGTTCAGCCGGCGGCAGTGGTAGTGACAGCGCGAGCGAGCCGTGCGAGTGAGCGTGCAAGGGGTCCGGGACGAAGTCCCCGGTGTGAGTAATGCTTAATCCAGGAGCCTTCGAAGATCGCCGCGAATTGCAGACGCGTCTGACGGCGCTGCGCATCGTGTCGATCGTACTCTTCGTGCTCCTTGCGTTCGCGTTTTGGATCCTGCAGGTCGTCCAGCACGACAAGTACGGGCCGTGGGCCGACAAGAACTATCTCCGCACCATTCCGCTGCGCGCCCCGCGCGGCGTCCTCTTCGATCGCAATGGGCGCGTTCTCGTCGAGAATCGCGATTCCTTCACGATTGCGTTCCTGCGTGAACGCACGGCCAACATGAACGAGGCCGTGCGGAAGCTGGCGGAGGCCGTCGGCCTCGACGAGGCGCGCGTCAGGGAGCCCATTCAGCGTGCGATTTCGAGACGGGATCCGCAGTTCCGGCCGATTCCGATCGTCGAGCACGCCACGCTCGCGCAGGTAGTCGCCGTGAAGGCGCGACAGCTCGAGCTGCCCGAGGTCGTCGTCCAGCAGGTGCCGGCGCGCAAGTATCCGGATGACCGGATGGCGGCGCACCTGTTCGGGTATGTCGGCGAGATCCAGGAGCGGCAACTCGGCCGTCCGGAGTTCGCCGGTCTCGAGATCGGAGCGGTTGTCGGGCAGTCCGGTCTGGAGAGTGTGTACAACGCGCGTCTCCAGGGCGTGGACGGAAGCCGCAGCGTGGTCGTCAACAGTGTCGGCCGTGAGATAGGCGATCCCGTAGGTGAGGAGCAGCCGCGGGAAGGCCTGCGGATGCAGCTCTCGATCGACTACGACGTCCAGAAGGCGCTCGAAGACTCCTTCAAGTCGTCGGGATTCGACGGTGCCGGCGTGTTCCTCGATCCGCAGACCGGCGAAATCATCGCCCTCACCAGCCTTCCGGCGTACGACCCGAATGTCTTTGCGAGCGGTATGGATCGCGCCGCCTGGTCGAGTCTGACCACCGATCCGCTCAAGCCGATGATGAATCGGCTTGTCCAGGGGACCTACTCGCCGGGCTCGACCTTCAAGATCGTGATGGCCGTCGCCGGGCTCATGGAGGGTGTCATCACTCCTGAGACGACGCTGTTTTGCCCGGGCCATGCGACCTGGTACGGCCGCACGTTCAAGTGCAACGGCGCGCACGGAACGATGGACGTCCGCCATGCGATCGAGCGGTCCTGCAACGTCTTCTTCTACAACGTCGGCAGCAAGCTCAGCATCGACACGATCAACAAGTACGCGACGATGCTGGGCCTCACCGGTAAGACTGGAATCGATCTCCCGAACGAGGACTCGAGCCTCGTACCGTCAACCGAATGGGCCAGGCGGTACCGCAAGGAGCAGCCGAAGTGGTATCCGGGCGAGACGATCTCGGTTGCGATCGGCCAGGGCGCCGTCAGCGTCACGCCTCTGTCCCTGGCGACGATGATCGCGACGGTGGCCAACGGCGGCACGCTCGTGACTCCGCATCTTGCCCGCGCCATCGATGAAGGTAAGGGCTGGGTGCCGATTCCCGCGCCGCCGGCCAGGTCCGCGATGCACATCAAGCCGGAGTTCCTGCAGGCGATTCGCGACGGGCTCTGGGCCGTCGTGAACGGCGAGTCCGGCACCGCGCGACGGTCAAAGATCGTGGGCCGTGACGTCGCCGGCAAGACGGGAACCGCGCAGGTCGTTTCACTCGAACGCAAGGCGCAGGCCGCGCACTCAGGGATGGACGTGCGGGATCACGGCTTCTTCGTCTTCTTCGCGCCGCGTGACAACCCACAGATTGCCGGCGTCGTGTTCGCGGAACACGGCGGTCACGGATCGGACGCGGCCTGGATCGCAAAGCACGCGATCGAAACCTACTTCAACAAGAAGGACGGATTGCCGCTGCCCGTACTGCCGCAAAAGGCAATCACGACTCCAACAGCGGCTCAGAACCCTGCGCCAGGAACGCCGCGGAACCAGACAGCCGAACCCGGCACCCTGCGCCCTGCGCCGGGGAGACGTCAGTGATTGTCGAGCGCCGTCTTTCCGCGCACCTCGATTGGCCCCTTATCGGGGCCATCCTGGCGCTCGTCTTCATCGGCCTGCTGACGATTTACTCCGTCACCTGGGACTTCCGCCCCGGACACGATCAGCCGGGCCGCGAATTCTGGACGCAACTCTACGCGTTGCCGGTCGGACTGGTGGCGATGGCAATCTGCCTGGTCATCGACTACCGCACGCTCACGCAGCGCTCGCTGATTCTGTTTGGCCTGTTCGTGGCGTCGTTGGTGGCCGTGTCCGTCTTTGGCGAAATCCGATACGGCGCGCGACGGTGGATCGCGTTGCCGGCGTTCTCGCTGCAGCCTTCGGAGTTCGGCCGTATCGTTCTGGCGCTAGTCCTGGCAGGCATCTATGGCGAGGGAAGGCGGGGCGCGCGCACGATTCCGGACCTCGCGATCGGCGGCATCGTCCTGGCCATTCCGCTGCTGCTGATCCTGCAGCAGCCCGATCTCGGAACGGCGGTGACACTCATACCGGTCTACTTGGGCGTTGTTTTCGTGACCGGACTGCGTTTGAAATGGCTGGCGATAGCCGGCCTGATCGCGGCGTTGCTCTCGCCGCTGGTCTGGACGTTCGTGCTCGAGGACTACCAGAAAGAGCGCATTCAGACGTTCATCGATCCGTCCAAGGATGCGCGCGGCAAAGGGCTGCAGCAGATTCAGGCCAAGGTCACCGTCGGTTCGGGGGGCCTGTTCGGGAAGGGATTCCGCCAGGGAACCCAGGGCGGCTACGGCTTTCTGCCCGTCGCCCACAACGACTTCGTGTATTCGGTCTGGGCGGAAGAGCACGGTTTCCTGGGGGTACTGGTGGCTCTGGGCCTGTATCTGTTCGTATTGATGAGGAGTTTCGACGCGGCCAAGCTGGCGAAGGACAGGGTAGGGGCCTGCCTGGTGGTCGCAATCATTTCGGGTTTCGCCTTTCAGGTGGTGTACAACATCACGATGTCGGCCGGGTTGGCCCCCGTGAAAGGGTTGACCCTGCCCTTGATGAGCTATGGCGGGTCGTCGCTCGTGTCGACGCTCGCCGCGTTTGGACTCATCCTCAACGTGAGGATGCGACGGTTTACGAACTAGTAATGGGGCCGAGTGTGATCGCGATTTCGCAATCACACCCGACCCGGATTTAGGGGCACAGGTGCTGTTCGACGGACTGGGACTGATGATCGCGGTGCTGCTCGGCGTGCTGATGCACGCGACGGCTATCCGTGTCGTCCGCCCAACGGTCGCTGTCCGCGCGCCCCGTTGGAGTTGGCAGCATGAACAAGGAGATGATCATCTCCTCGACGCCGCACGAAACCCGTGTGGCGATCCTCGAGGACGATCAGGTAGTCGAAATCTTCATCGAACGGGAACACTCGCGGGGCGTGGTCGGCAATGTCTACAAGGGCCGCGTCTCGAAAGTGCTTCCTGGAATGCAGTCGGCGTTCGTTGACCTCGGTCTCGAACGCGACGCATTCCTTTACGTAACCGACGTCATCAGCCCAACCGAGGAAGCCCTCGAGGACGACGAGGAGATCGTCCCAGCGGCGCTGCCTGAGCCGGTCGCCGACGCCGGGCCTGACGCACACCACGAGGACGACGGCGCTCACGCCGCTCACGCCGCTCACGAGTCGCAGAACGGCGACGCGGCGCCAGGCGCAGGCCCCGGCGAGTCCGCCGGCCCCGAGACGCCGGCCTATGGACTTCTTGCGGAGCCCGCACCGGCCGTTGCCAGTGCGCTCGTCACCGACGTCGCGCCGCAGACAAATGGCAGGCCCCAGGGACAGAGCCAGCCGCAGAACCAGAGTCGCGACCGCCGGCGTCCCGAACGGCAGCCGCCAACTGCGAAGATCGAAGACCTCCTGAAAGAGAAACAGGAGATCGTCGTCCAGGTCGTGAAGGAGCCGCTCGGCACAAAGGGCGCCCGCATCACGAGCCACCTGAGCCTGCCCGGACGATTCCTGGTCTACATGCCGACGGTCGACCACATCGGCGTTTCTCGCAAGATTGAATCGCGCGACGAACGGCGGCGCCTCCGGACGATCGTCCAGCGATTCCGCGAGCAGTCGGGACTGCCGGGTGGCGTGATCATCCGAACGGCCGCCGTCAACCGCTCTGAAGAGGACATCACGGCGGACCTCACGTACTTCCAGCAGGTCTGGACCGACGTTCAGCGGCGGCGCGAGAACGACCGGACGCCGGCCGTGCTCTTCCGCGAGGAGAGCCTCGTCACGAAGCTCCTGCGCGATCTACTGAACGAGCAGTTCACCGCGATCCGGATCGACGACGAAGTCGAGTACCGGCGGGTGATGGGCATGATGAGCCGCATCATGCCCAACATGGCGCCGCGCGTGAAGCGTTACACGAAGGACTACCCGATTTTCGACGAGTACGGCGTACAGGGCGAGATCGACAAGGCGCTCCGCAGCAAGGTCTGGCTCAAGAGCGGCGGCTACATCGTCATCAACCAGACCGAGGCGCTCGTGGCGATCGACGTGAACACGGGGCGCTACGTCGGCAAGAAATCAGCCGGCCGTCTCGAGGACACCATCGTCAAGACCAACCTCGAGGCGGTGAAGGAAATCGTCAGGCAGGTTCGGCTGCGCGACCTCGGCGGCATCATCGTCCTGGACTTCATCGACATGGAGGACAAGAAGAACCGGCAGAAGGTGGCTCAGGCCGTGGAGCAGGAGCTCCGCAAGGACCGCGCGCCGTCGAAGGCCGTGCAGGTGTCGGATTTCGGCCTGATCATCATCACGCGCAAGCGCGTGAAGAGCAGCCTCGAACGCACGCTGACCGAGCCTTGCCCGTACTGTTCGGGCACCGGCACGATCAAGACGAGCGCGACGATCTGCTACGACATCCTGACCGAAGTCCGGAAGGTCAGCGCCGACCTTGATGGCTACAGCCTCGTGCTGCGGGTCAATCCCGAAATTGCGCGGGCACTGAAGGACGAGAGCCACGGTGTATTTAGGGAACTCGAGACCGCTGTTGGGCGGCCGGTTACCGTGCGATCGGACGACCAGCTTCACCACGAGCAGTTCGACCTGATGGCAATTTGAGGCGGTCCAAAGGTCCAAGTTTTGCTACAGTCCTGATAGGAGGCATCCATGCGGTCCTTGGTTCGCACAATCGGTGTGGTGGTTGCGGGCGCGATTCTCGCGGTGCAGCCGCTTGCGGCGCAGGGCACGGGCAAGTCGCTCGGCAGCGTGAACGTGAGCCGTAAGGTCGTGGCCAACGGGCAGCCGCTTGCTGCCGGCACCTACACGCTTCGCCTGCTGCCCGAAGACCTGAGCAAGGTCGTGGGGCAGACACCTGCCGAGTCGCGCTGGGTCGAGTTCGTGAGGGGCGGGAAGGTGGCTGGAAAGGAAGTGGCCACTGTTCTCACGGGTCCGGAAGCCAAGACCGTGGCCAAGGGCGGTACGCCGGCGTCAGGTTCTTCGAAGACCGAGTTGCTGAAGGGGAACGATTACCTACGCATCTGGGTGAACCAGGGCGGCACTCAGTACCTGGTCCACCTCGCTATCGCCAAATAACTCAGACAACCTACAACCAACAACCTGCAGTTCGAATTGCAGGTTGCAGGTTGCTGGTTGACTAGCGTCCGCGTCCCTTCGGCATTTCCGGCAGCGTCTTGACGAGGCGCACATGACCGCCGAATGTGGTGGCCTCGACGGACGCTCCGCCGCCTGCGACCGTTCCCTTCACTGACTGGCGCCGTGGACCAAAGCCCGCGCGCTCGGTGTTCGGCTGCGGCTTGAGCCCCACCGCGGGATCCACCTCGACCTGGCCGTTGAACGTCTGACCCTCGAAGTCGAAGCCGCCGGTCAGGGCGAGGTGGATCTCGCCGTTGTGCGACTGGAACTCGTACCTGCCGCCCGCCGACACCGGGCCCGAATACTCGATCGTGCCCGTCATGCACGTGACTTCGGCCTCTCGAGCCTGCATGTTGCGGGCGCTCACCATCGCAGTCACACCGCTGACCTCGAGGCGGCGCGCCTTGACGTTGCTGAGCTCGACCGGGCCGCTCATCGTGCCGACGTCGAGCGCGTCACCCTGCGAATCACGAATCGTGATCTTGCCCGTCGCCGTGTGCGCCGCGGTCAGGGCGCTTGCCTGCGACACGTCGATGGCACCCGTCGTCGTGTTGATGGACGTTTCTCCCTTGATGCCGGTGACCGTCACGTCCCCGGTGATCGAGATGACGTTCAACTGTGTCCCGGCCGGCGCGGTCACGGTCATCGCGACCGACACCGCGTAGTTCGGGCGCCGCTCGTCCGGATACTCCGCGATGACGGAGCCCCGATCGCCCCGCGTGGACACCTCGGCCGTGACGCGTGCAAGGCCCTGCTTCGCATCCGCGTCCGTGCGGCCGCGCGAGACGCGCACGATCTCGACCGTCGCCTCCCGGCCGCTTCCGGCCTTCACCGTGATGTCACCGACGACGTTGCGCAGCTCGAGCGATCCGCTGGCGCCAATCGCCAGCGTCTTCGTCTGCTTGTCCGTCTGCTCGGCGCGGAAGTCCCGGTTCTGCATGATGACGCCGTCGGCGAAGCCGGGACCGGCGAAGTGGCCGAGCTCGCGGCTGAGATCCTGCATCGCGCGCGTCAGGTCCCGGCTCAGATCGCCGAACTGGATCTCGCCGAACGCTTCGCGCGCGATCCGCTGGAGCTCCATCAGCACCTCCTGCGGAATGACGACCGTGCTCTTGCGCTGATTGCGCGACTCCTGGGCGCCGACGGTCACTGATCCGACGATCACAGCCGCGGCGGCGAGCACTGAAACAACTTGGGATCTACGCACGATGCACCTCTTGTCCTTCAAGACTTCTTCGTAAAGACCGCTGCTGCCTCGACGGCGCCGGTCTGGTTTCCTTTGCGCATTTCATTCATGAGGTTGACGGTTGCCTGCAGCACGACGACTTTCCGCCGCAGCGCTTCGAACAGGCTCTCCCGGGCAGCGTTGCTGTCCGGGTTCTGCTCGAACGCCGTGCGGCTCTCGTCGATTGCGGCATTCACCGTCTGGATGTTCTGGCGCAGCGCCTCCGTCATCTGCGGATCGAGTACGTCCTTGTTCGCTTTCGCGAACGACTCGAGCTCCGTGATTGCGTTGTCGTAATGCTGCATCGCCAGCGCCAGTTCGTCGGCAATGCGTTTGACGGACGCTGTCCCAGCGGCGTTGCCCGCGCCGCTCGCGGAGTCGTCGACCGGCACGCTGCGCACGAAGTAGTAACCGAGGGTGACGACGACGAGCGCGGCGGCGAGACCGAGCCACTGCGACAGCGCCGCGCGTCGAACCGGGCGCGCGCCGGACACCCGCGATGCCGGCCGATCGAGCCGCGTGAGGCCGGCGACTTCCAGCCAGACATGATCGGGCGGCGCAACGGGACCGAGTGCGGCTGCCGCGCGGCGCAGGCGCTGCAGATCGCTCAGCACGCCGCGGCAGAGGGCGCAGCCGTTCAGATGCGCATCGACCTCGGCGCGCTCGTCGGGGGCGAGGCCGCCGTCGATGAGATCGGACAACCGGGATTGAGCGTCTGTGCAGGTCATCATGTCTGCCGTCCTTGCGCGACGGGCGTGGCGAGCAGCGCCCTCAGGCGCATGCGCGCCTTGTGCAACTGTGACTTCGACGTACCGTCGGACACGCCGAGCGCGTCGGCGATCTCGCGGTGCTCGCAGCCTTCGATGTCATGCAGTACGAAGACCGTCCGGCAGCCCGGGGGTAGCGCGGCGAGCGCGCGCTCGAGGTCCAGCCGATCCACGACGCCGAGCACGCTGCCCGCCCCGCGGCCTTTGTCGTGCGGTTCGTGGTCGATCGCGTCCGTGAGAAGCGCGAGCTTGGCGCGTTTGCTTCGCAGGTAGTCGAGGCACTGATTCGTGGCGAGGCGGAACAGCCACGTGCCGAGCGACGACTCACCTTTGTAGAGCGCCATCTTTCTGTGGGCGGCCAGGAAAATCTCCTGCAGCAGATCCTCGGCTTCGGTGCGTCCGACGAGCCGGCAGGCGAGCCCGAACAGACGAGGGGCGTGTTGCCGGTACACCTGTTCGAAGGCGCCCGGCACGTCCTGGCGGCAACGCTCGGCCAGCGCCAGATCGGCGTGCCCTTCCGCGGGGCGCGGCACTACCTGCAAGTCACGTAACAACCAGCGCTTACGACGCGCTTCGGGAACTTAGACGGGGTCATTTCCGGAGGCGTTGCCGTCCTGCCTGATCTATTCGATGACGGTTGAACTGGCGAATCCGGCCGCGCGCAATCGTGAGTCCTTCGGCCGCGAGCAGCGACACTTTCAGTTGTGGAAACGCGCCGTACCCGCCCACGCGGCCGCCCGCAGCCACGACGCGGTGGTAGGGAAGACCCGGCAGCGTGATCGTGCGCATCAGATTGCCCACGGCGCGCGCCGCCCGCGGCCGTCCCGCCATCGCAGCGACGTCGCCGTAGGTCGCGACCGAGCCGGGCGGAATCCGCCGCAGTACCTGAATGACCCGCTTCCTGAACGAGTCCGCCTGCTTTGCTGATCGCGCGGCCATAAACGGTTCAATTACTCAATCACTCAATCAAGCAATCACTCAATTACGCCATCACAGGAATTCACCGAACGATCGCGTCGGTGAGGGGACGCCCCTGGGCGCGCGGCAGTTTCGCGCCGGCAAGCTCCATCAGCGTCGGCGCCAGATCGGCGGGCGACGCGGGCGCGTCGTACTTGCCGGGCTTGATCCGCATGCCGAAGAAGATGAGCGGCACGCGCTGGTCGTACGGATTCAGCGTGCCGTGCGTGGAGCCGGAGACCGTGCGCAGGATCCAGTTCGGCTTGGGTGTCATGACGAAGTCACCGCTTCGGCCGGCGACGTAGCTGAGCCGCCACGCCTTGATGCGCGCGTCCGTCGAGTCCGCGCCATGGACGATCTCGTCGGCGGAATACACCGCCGCCAGCCCCTTCACGCTCAAGATGGCGTCCTTCACGGTCTTGAAGCCGTTGGGACGCTGCCTGAGGATGTCGTTGAGCCCGGGCACGAGCGCCACCTGCGAATCGTAGACCGCGGCAACGTGCGGGCGCGGCGTGCCGAGGAACTTCTCGAGCGCCGCGTCCACCGCGTTGCGAATCTCCGTCGTGCTGATGCGCCCCGCGTCGAGGCCGTCGGCCGTCGCCTGTTCCGGAAGCAGGGCCACGCCGTGGTCGGACGAGAATCCGATGGTGTAACGCGGGCCGACCTGCTCGTCGATCGCGTCAATCAATCGTCCGATGTTCACATCGGCGCGCGCCAGGATGTCCTGCACCTCGTGGCTGCGCGGCCCATAGTCGTGACCGTTGTGATCGAGCGACGGGAGACTCAGCGTCAGCACGTCGGTGCTCGTTCCCGTGCCGAGACGGCGGCTCTTGAGCAGATGGATCGCCAGGTTCGTCAGGAACTCGTCGTCGAGCGGCGACTTTTCCCACGCCGTGACGAACTCGTTGTCCGGCACGCCCTTCGTGCTGTTGATCGGGTGAGGGAATACCTGCGTCGATGGCGCGACCCTGCTCTCGCCGGGCGCGTTGTCGGCGAACCGGTAGGCCGACGCCGGCAACAACAGCTGCCAGATCGCGCCGTAGGCGGCCTTGATCGGATGCGCTCGTACGAACTCGTCGACGTCGGGCCACGGCGCCGGCGTGAACGCGTCCGACGTCGCCCAGGTGCCGTCGTCTTCTTCGAAGACCGCGACGGTGTCCGCGTGCCCGCGCCCGGCGAACGTGATCGACGAGCGGGGTTTCTGGGCGATCGACACGATGCGCGTCGGCGTGCTGGTCTGCCTGCGCAGCTCTTCCGGGAACGACGGAATCAGCAGATTGCGGCCGCTGTGTCGTTCCTTTCCGGGGCCGCCACCGAACGGCACGGACGTGACCGCCGGATCGAATGCGCACGGGACGAGTCGCCTCAGCGTCCGGTCGTAGAAGTCGTTGCCCGCCATCCCGTGCACCGCCGGGTAGGCGCCGGTGGCGATCGTGGCGTGGCCGGCGCACGTGTACGTGGCCGCGTACGGATACGCGGCCTGCGTGAACACCGCACCCTGATCGACCAGACGCCGCAGGCCTTTGGTCCATTGGCGGCCGTACATCTCGATGTAGTCCGCCCGGAACTGGTCGAGGATCAGCACGACCAGCAGGCGCGGCGCGTTGGCCGGACGCGGCGACGGAGGCGGCGTGGGCGCGGGCGTGGGTGTCTGGGTTTGCGCGCCCAGCGCGACGGTCAATGCCAGACCGGCGGCGAGAAGTCGAAGCATGTCTCTCAAATGCATTGGTGTGACACCTACCGCCGCTGGACCCAAAAGCACAATGCCGCGAGGTAGACATCGTATGCCGCGCAGCCGATGGTGAACCAGCGTGGGGCCAGGCCGTCCGAAAGCCAGCCCGGGCGATGAGCGACGTCGAGCAGCGCGTGCACCAGGAACGCGATGCAGAGGAGCATCAGGCCCTGGCGCGTCTCGCACTGCAGGGTCCACCCCGCGAAAAGAATCGTCGTGACCGCGAGCGTGACTTCCACCCCGCTGTAGCCCGCCGGCGCGTAGATGGCCGCGCCTCCAAGCCACGCGCCGCCCACGGCGGCCAGCACGAGAGACATCCACTGCGAGAATCGCAGCTCACCGATCAACCGGTCGGGTCCGGTGGCGTCGAGGCGCGACAGCCGCCACACGAACACGGCGAGTCCCGAGCCCGCGAGCGCGGCGGCAACGACGAGCGCACGGACCGTCTCCGGCACGAATCCAATATACTTGCGCCGCGATGCGCGCGGTCGACGTAATCCGGAGAAAACGGGACGGCGGCGAGCTCATCGATGACGAGGTGCGCGCCTTTGTCGCGGGCGCGACCGATGGCTCCTGGCCGGACTACCAGGTCAGCGCGCTCCTCATGGCGATTGTCTGGCGCGGGCTCACCGAGGGAGAGACCGTGGTGCTGACGAACGCCATGGTCATGTCCGGCGAGCGCCTGGATCTTTCTGAATTCGGTGGCACGCCGGTCGACAAACATTCGACGGGCGGTGTCGGCGACAAGCTCTCGCTCATCATCGCTCCGCTCGTGGCGGCGTGCGGCGGCCTGGTGCCGATGATGTCGGGCCGCGGTCTCGGTCACACGGGCGGCACGCTCGACAAGCTCGAGTCCATTCCGGGCTTCACCACGCAGTTGTCCCTGCCGGAGATGCGCGCGGTACTGAAGAAGACGCGCTGCGTTCTGATCGGCCAGACCCGTGAAATCGCTCCCGCCGACAGAAAGCTCTACTCGCTTCGCGATGTGACGGGAACTGTCGAGAGCATTCCGCTGATTTGCGGATCCATTCTCAGCAAGAAGATTGCCGAAGGCATCGGCGGCCTCGTGCTCGACGTGAAGGTCGGATCGGGCGCGTTCATGAAGACGCGCGAGGATGCGCGGCAGCTCGCGACCTGGCTGGTCCGGATCGCGGAGCGCAACGGCGTGAGAACCGAGGCGATCCTGACGCCGATGAATACGCCGCTCGGCAGGGCCGTCGGCAACGCGAACGAAGTGGCCGAATCGATCGAGACGCTGAAGGGCCGCGGGCCAAAAGAGATCGAGGAGCTGTCGCTTCTGTTCGCGGCGAGGATGCTCGTGCTCGCTGGGATTGCCGCCGGCGAAGCGGACGGCCTGTCGAAAGCCGGTGACGCGCTCTCGAGTGGCCGGGCTCTCGAATCGTTCGCCGCCATCATCGAAGCGCAGCGCGGCGATCCTCGCGTCATCGACGATCCGGGACGCCTGCCGCAGCCGGCCGCCCAGGAACACTGGACGGCCACCGCCGACGGCGTCATTTCGGCGATGGAAGCCGAGCTGGTCGGCAGGGCGGCCGTCGCACTCGGTGCCGGCCGCGATCGCGCCGACGCCGCGGTTGACGCCGCGGCGGGCATCACGATTCTCGCGCCGGTCGGCGCGAGAGTGCGGCGAGGGGAACCGGTCGCCCTCCTCGCCTGCAGCGAGAGTTCAAGAATTGCGGGCGCCAAGGCGCTGTTTGGCGAGGCAGTTCAGATCGGCACGCACGTGACGGCCCCGGAGCCACTGGTCATCGATCGCGTCTCAGGGACCACCCCCCACTGAGGGACAACCCGGCATCACCGGAAGGGAACATGGAGCGACTACAACCACTCGTCGGCCTCGCACTGATCGGCCTCATCGCGTACGTGCTGTCCACGGATCGCAGAGCGATTCGCGTGCGGACGATCGTCTGGGGATTCGGCCTCCAGTTCGCCTTCGCGTTGATCGTGCTGAAGACGTCGCAAGGGCAGTACGTGTTCGAGGTGCTGGGCGAGAAGGTGCGGGCGCTGCTCGCCTTTGCGGCGGTGGGTTCGTCCTTCGTCTTCGGCCCCATCGGGAACCAACCCGTGTGGGCGAAGATCATGACCACCGTCCTCGGGCCCGAGGGCGCGCAGTACGGCGTCATCTTCGCGTTCCAGATCGCGCCGACGATCATCTTCATCGCGGCGCTCTTCGCCATCCTCTATTACATCGGCATCATGCAGCTCGTCGTCCGGCTGTTCGCCGTGGTGATGAACAAGGTGATGGGCGCAAGCGGCGCCGAGTCGTTGAACGTCGCGGCGAGCATCTTCATGGGCCAGACCGAGGCGCCGCTCACCATCCGGCCCTATCTGCCGCGCATGACCCAGTCCGAGCTGATGACCGTCATGACGTCGGGCATGGCCCACATCTCGGGCGGCATCATGGCTGCCTACATTGCGTTTGGCATCGAGCCCAAGCACCTGCTCACGGCCGTCATCATGACGGCGCCCGGCACGCTGATGCTGTCGAAACTCTTTGTTCCCGAGACCGGGACGCCGGAAACGATGGGGACGGTCAAGCTGGACATGCAGAAGACCGACGTCAACATCATCGACGCGGCGGGCCGCGGCACGGGCGAGGGGCTTCACCTGGCGATGAACGTCATTGCGATGTTGATTTCGTTCATCGCCCTCATCGCGCTGCTGAACGCGATGATGTCGGCGGCCGGCGGCTGGTTCGGCCATCCCGAGTTCAGTCTGCAGATGGTGCTCGGCTGGGCGTTCGCGCCGATCGCGTGGAGCCTCGGCGTGCCATGGAAGGACGCCGGCACGATAGGAAACCTTCTCGGAACGCGAATGGTCCTGAACGAGTTCATCGCATTCGCGCAGCTTGGTCCCATGAAGGCGCAGCTCGACCCACGTTCCTTTACGGTCGCGACGTTCGCGCTCTGCGGGTTCGCGAACTTCTCGTCGATCGGCATCCAGATCGGCGGCATCGGCGCACTCGTGCCGGAGCGCCGCCATGACCTCGCCCGCCTCGGCCTGCGGGCCATGCTCGCGGGCACGCTGGCCAACTTCGTGTCCGCGTGCATCGCGGCGCTGCTGCTCTAGACCGTCATGTCCTCATATTTCGATCGCGTCCACGAGGCTGCGGACTTCCTTCAGCGCAAGCTGGGCCGCGTCCCTGACGTTGCAGTTGTACTCGGCTCCGGGCTCGGCGCCTTCGGCGACTCCCTCGCGGACCCGGTCGTCGTTCCCTACGGAGAGATCCCGCATTGGCCCGCATCGCGGGTCGTCGGCCACGCCGGCAAGCTCGTCGCGGGCAACGCCGGCAACCGGCGTGTGCTGGCCCTCTCGGGCCGCGCGCACTTTTACGAGGGGCACGACATGGGAACGGTGACGTTCGCCATGCGCGTGCTCGGCCACGCCGGCGTGCGCACCGTCATCGTCACGAACGCGGCCGGCGGCATCAATCTGAAGTTCGGATCGGGCGCGCTGATGTTGATGGACGATCACATCAACCTGATGGGGACCAATCCGCTCATCGGCCCGAACGACGATCGCCTCGGCCGCAGGTTTCCGGACATGTCGGAGGTCTACTCCAAGCGGCTTCGGGGGATAGCCGAGGAGGTGGCCCGCGAGCAGGGCTTGTCGATCGAACACGGCGTGTACATCGCCGTCACCGGTCCCAGCTACGAAACGCCGGCAGAGATTCGCGCGTTCAGGACCATGGGCGCCGATGCGGTGGGGATGTCGACGGTACCGGAGGCGATCGTCGCGCGCCACATGGGCATCGAGGTGCTTGGCATTTCATGCATTTCGAACATGGCGGCAGGCATTCTGCCGCAGCCGCTGACTGAAGAGGAAGTGATCGAGACGACGGGCCGCGTTCGCCACTCGTTCATCGGTCTGCTGGAGGGTGTCATTGCCCGCCTCTGATCTCGACGCGGCCGCGCTCGTCGAGGCCGCGCGCGACGCGCGGACCCGCGCGGTCGCGCCCTACTCGCACTTCAAGGTCGGGGCGGCCCTGCTCACAGCTGACGGGCAAGTCGTCAAGGGCTGCAACGTCGAGAACGCGTCGTACGGCCTGACGGTATGCGCCGAGCGCGTGGCACTGCTGAAGGCGCTCTCCGACGGCCACCGGACGTTCGTCGCCATCGCCGTTGTCGCCGACACGGCCGAACCGACTCCGCCCTGCGGTCCCTGCCGTCAGCTGCTCTGGGAGTACTGCTTCGACATCCCCGTCGTGATGGCAAATCTCACTGAGATCAAGGCTCAACACCAACTCAGCGCGCTGCTTCCGCTTCCGTTCGACGGAAGACTGCTGACGTAGCGCCTCCGCGCTCTCCGATTTGTTCGCGTCGTTCCCGTTCGTTCGCGTCGCCCGCGTCGTTTCAATAGAATCACTTCATGTTACCGACGATCGAGTGGCAGCCGGATGCCGTCGTGATGATCGACCAGCGCAAGCTGCCCGGTCAGGAAGTCTACGTGCACTGCAAGACAGCCGCGGAAGTCGCGCGCGCGATCAAGACGATGGTGATCCGCGGAGCGCCGGCGATTGGCGTGGCGGCGGCCATGGGAATTGCGCTCGGCATGGGCCGCAGCAAGGCACAGGGGACGAAGCAGTTCGCGGTCGAGTTCAACAAGCTGTGCGACCTCATGGCGGCGACGCGACCGACCGCGGTCAACCTGTTCTGGGCGATCGCCCGGATGAAAAAGGCGTTCTCAGCCGCGGTGATGGCGGGGAAGTCGGTGCAGGAAGTCCAGGCGGCGCTCGTGGCCGAGGCCCACGCGATTCACGACGAGGACGTCGAGAGTTGCAAGGCGATGGGCCGCTTTGGCGCCGACGTCGTGCCGGCCAACGCGCGAATCCTGACGCACTGCAACGCGGGCGCGCTTGCGACGGCCGGCTACGGAACGGCGCTGGGTGTTATCCGTGCGGCCGCCGAGCAGGGCAAAGTGACGCAGGTGTTTGCGGATGAAACGCGTCCGTTCAACCAGGGGTCGCGGCTGACGGCCTGGGAACTGGTCCGCGACAAGATTCCGACCACCGTGCTGACCGAGAGCATGGCTGGTCCGCTGATGCAGCGCGGTGGCATCGACTTCGTCGTGGTCGGCGCCGACCGCATCGCGGCGAACGGCGATTTCGCCAACAAGATCGGCACGTACACCGTCGCGATGATGGCGCACGCGCACAAGGTGCCGTTCTACGTCGCGGCGCCGCTGTCGACGATCGACCTCGACGCGTCGGACGGCTCCGCGATACCCATCGAGGAACGCCCGGCGCGCGAAGTCACGCATGTCGGATCGATCCGTCTCACGCCTGAGGGCGCCAGCATCTGGAATCCGGCGTTCGACGTGACGCCGCACCATCTGGTCGCGGGCATCATCACTGAGAAGGGCATCGCGCGCGCGCCGTTCACCGAGAGCCTGGCGAAGCTCTTCGAATAGCCGCCACATGCGCGTTCTTGGAATAGAGACCTCGTGCGACGAGACCGCTGCGGCCGTGGTGTCGACAACGGGAGATTCGGCACGGCCCTGGCGCATGGACTCGAACGTCATCGCCTCGCAGGTGGAGATCCATCGCGAGTGGGGCGGCGTCGTTCCGGAGATGGCGTCGCGTCAGCACGTCCGCGACATCTGCGGCGTCGTGGAGCGGGCGTTCGCCGACGCCGGGACGTCGTGGGCAGGTATTGACGCTATTGCCGTGACGCAGGGGCCCGGCCTGGTCGGATCGCTCCTGGTGGGTGTCTCGTTCGCGAAGTCCGCCGCGCTCACCCTGAAGAAACCGGTCGTGGCGGTTCATCATCTTGCCGGCCATATCGAGTCGGTCGTGCTCGAACACGGTGAAGTTCCGCTTCCTTGTCTCGTGCTCGTTGTTTCAGGCGGACACACGAGCCTCTATCTCGTCTCCGAACCCGGCCGGTACGCGCTTGTGGGCCGCACGAGAGACGACGCCGCTGGTGAGGCCTATGACAAGGTGGCGAGGCTCTTGGGACTGGGATATCCAGGCGGTCCGGTTATCGACAGGATGGCGCGCGAAGGTCGTGACGATGCGGTGGAGTTGCCGCGGCCGAGGTTCACGCACCGCGATCGCAATCAGCTTCCGGCGGAACTCGCCGCGCGGGCGGCCAAAGGCGAGCTGGTGTCGGAGTTCAGCTTCTCCGGCTTGAAGACCGCCGTCGTGAGGCTTTTGCAGGAGCGCGGTGTGCCGATCGCTACGGGCTTCGCGGTGCCTTCCGACGCGGGCCCGCTGTCGAGGGCCGACGTGGCGGATTTCTGCGCGAGCTTTCAGCGGGTTGTCGTCGAGAGCCTGGTCGAACGCACGTTCGAGGCGGCCGCGCGACTGACCGCAAAGAGTGTCGGGATTGCCGGCGGCGTGTCGGCGAACAGCCGGCTGCGCCACGACGCGACCGCCCGCGGTGAGGCCGCCGGGATTCCGGTCTTTATTCCAAGGCTGGCGCTGTCCACGGACAACGCCGCGATGATCGCGGCGGCCGGCCTGCGGCGCCTCTCGAGAGGCGAAGCGTCGCCGATCGATTTCAACGCGTTGGCGAACCTCGAGATCGGCGGAGCCGCATGAAGGTTCACACGGACTACCTGTGGTTCGAGACGAAACAGCGTCAGGAGTTCGTGCGCATCACGGATGAGCTCGCCGGCATCGTGTCAGCGAGCGGCGTGCGCGAAGGCATGGTGCTGGTGTCGGCGATGCACATCACGGCCGGCGTCTACGTCAATGACTGGGAGAGCGGACTCATTCACGACTTCCAGACGTGGCTCGAGAAGCTCGCGCCATCAGGCCTGCCGTACCGCCACCACCAGACCGGCGAGGACAACGCCGACGCGCATCTGAAGCGGACCATCATGGGCCACCAGGTCATCCTGCCGATCACAAAGGGCGCGCTCGATCTCGGGCCCTGGGAACAGGTCTTCTACGCCGAGTTCGACGGTCAGCGACGGAAGCGGGTCGTCGTCAAAGTGATGGGCGAGTGAGCACCGACGCGTTCGACGTCGTCCGCGCACTGTTCAGCGCCATCAATCAGAACGACGCTGACGCTGCCGCCGCGTTGTACGACGTCAACTGCCAGGTCGAGCGAGTGTTCCCGGAGTCTGGTGAGTACTGCGTCGGCCGGGAGTCCGCGCGAAGCGGATGGGCTCGCGTCATGGCCGAACGAGCCGGTGGACTGCCGGGCGGATTCCGGTTCGACGTGTCGCGGATTGCGGGGATCGAAACAGGGTGGGGCTGGGTGCGCGCGGACTGGCGCAGCCTCACGTCATCGACCGATGGCGGCGACCTGCGCGGCGCCGCCGGCTATTCCTATTTCTGGATTGAAGACGGGCTCATCCGGCGGCAGCGCAACATCGCCCGTGAGCTCCCGCCCGAACGGATCGGCGAACCGGCGACGCCATCAGAACGGCGCTACCCGTCGAAGCCGCTCGTCGGCGTCGGCGCGGTTGTGTTGTCCGATGACGGCAAGGTCCTGCTGGTGAAGCGGCGGCACGAGCCGCTGGCTGCGCAGTGGAGCCTGCCCGGCGGCATGCTCGAGCTTGGCGAGTCGCTCGAGGCAGGAGTAGCGCGGGAGATCGAAGAGGAAACCGGGCTCAGCGTCGGGGTCGGTGCGGTCGTCGATGTCTTCGACCGCATCCTGCTCGACGACACCGGCCAGGTGCGGTACCACTTCGTGCTCGTCGACTACATCTGCCACGTGCGCGGAGGATCGCTCGCCGCGGGTTCCGATGTGTCCGATGTCGCGTGGGCCGATCCCCAGGATCTCGATGGGTATCACCTCGCCGCGAAGCCGCGTTCAGTGATCACCCGCGCGATAGAATCAGCACCCAAGGAACCCAAGTCATGACCGACCCGATGCTGTCGCGCGATCGCGCCTGGGCGCTCGTCACCGAACACGTGCAGAGCGAAAGCCTGCGGAAACACCTGCTGGCCGTCGAAGCGGCGGTCCGCGGCTACGCGCGTGCCGGGGGACACGACGAGGACGACTGGGGGTTCGTCGCGCTTGTGCACGATTTCGATTACGAGAAGTATCCGGACCGCGAAAACCATCCGTACCGCGGCGTCGAGATCCTCACGTCGATGGGCTATCCCGAGTGGGTGACGCGTGCGATTCTTTCGCACGCGGATTATTCCGGCGTCACCCGTGAATCGGCGCTCGAGAAAACGCTGTTTGCCTGCGATGAGCTGAGCGGATTCATCACGGCGGCCGCGCTCGTGCGCCCGTCGAAGAGCGTTCTTGACCTCGAGACCGCCTCCGTCATCAAACGGATGAAGGACAAGGCGTTCGCCCGCGCGGTGCCGCGCGAGGACATCCGCAAGGGCGCCGAGGAGCTGGGGCTGCCGCTCGAGACTCACATCACGAATGTGATCGGATTCCTGCGTCAACGCGCCGATGAATTGGGTTTGCGCGGTTCGATTACGGCGAATGCTCAGTAGTGCATCCGAGGGAGCCATCGCGAGCGAGCGGCGGAGCGGAGCGGGGTTGCGGGGCCCCGCGAGCGACGCCGTCGGGGAGCTCGCAGGGGCAAAGCCCCTCGAATTAAGGTTAGACTCACGAACCACATTGAGAGCGTCTCCGTATATCGTTCCAGCCTGAACGCATGGCAAACGCGTCTGTCATCCTCGACAAAGTCAGCGTGCAATACGGCAAGAATGCCGCCCTGCGCGATGTGAGTGTGTCCTTTCCCAAGGGCGCGGTTGGCCTGCTGGGGCCCAATGGCGCAGGGAAGAGCACGATGCTCAAGTCCCTGCTCGGGTTCATCACCCCCAAGTCCGGCCGGCTCGAGGTGCTGGGCCTCAACGTCGCCGAGAAGCCGATGGAAGTCCGCGCGCGCCTGGGCTACATGCCGGAGAGCGACGGTCACATTCCGGGCATGAACGCCGTGACGTTCGTGGCCTACTGCGGCCAGCTCGCGGGGCTGCCCAAGGCCGACGCGATGCAGCGCGCGCACGAAGTCCTGTACTACGTCGGGCTTGGCGAGGCGCGATACCGGAAGGTCGAGGAGTACTCGACCGGCATGAAGCAGCGCATCAAGCTCGCGCAGGCCCTCGTGCATGATCCGGATCTCCTCTTCCTTGACGAACCAACCAACGGCATGGATCCCAAGGGCCGCGATGAGATGCTCGAACTCATCCGCGACCTGGCGCACAACAAGGGCGTGGATTTGATCCTGTCATCGCACCTGCTACCGGATGTCGAGTTCACGTGCGATTACGTCGTCGTGCTCGACAAGGGCGCTATCGCGACCTCCGGCTCAATCGATCAACTGAAGGGGCCGTCCGGCCGCGTCTTCGAAGTGCGCGTCAAGGGCGACCTGCAGCCGTTCATCGCGGCGCTCACCGGCGTGGGCATGGAGTGCCACGAGACCGATGAGGACGTGATGCGCGTGTTCGTGCCCGGCGCCGTTGGCGGCCGCGGCGACGATCAGCGGCGTATCTGCCAGATCGCGAAGTCAACGGGCGCGCAGGTCCGGCATCTGCGGACGAGCGTCCCGACGCTCGAGGACGTGTTCGCGAGAGCGATAGGCGAGTCATGAGCCCGATTCACGATCAGAGCTACCGGCGCTACGCCGGCACGAAGCGGCCGCTTGGCCAGTCCTGGCAGGTCATCGCCGGCGCCGGCATTCGCTCGCTGCTCAGCCGGAAGCTGTTTCTCGCCGTGCTGCTGTGCGCGTGGATTCCGTTCATCGCCCGCGCGGTGCATCTGTATTTCGTCACGATGTATCCCGCCGCGGGCCAGATCCTTCCCGTGGACGCGAAGTACTTCATGCTGTTCATCGACCAGCAGGGATTCTTCATCTTCATGGTGACGGTGTTCGCGGGTTCCGGGCTCATCGCGGCCGATCGCCGTGCGAACGCGCTTCAGGTTTATCTCTCGAAGCCGCTCATGCGGACCGAGTACATCGCGGGCAAGCTGGCAATCCTGATGACGTTCCTGACGTTCGTCTCGGTCGTGCCGGGCATTCTCCTGCTCGTGCTGCAGGTGACGTTCGCGGCGAATCTGGACTTCCTGCGCACGTATCCGTATGTGATACCCGCCGTCCTGCTCTCGAGCATGGCGTGGGTGATCGTCTCGTCGTTCGCGATGCTGGCGCTCTCGTCACTGTCGAAGAGCACCCGCTACGTCGCAATTCTCTACGCCGGAACCGTGTTCTTCACCGAGTCGGTATTCGGCGTGCTCAGTGCGATCACCAATTCCACGCGGCTGGCATGGATCTCCGTCGGCGCGAACATCGAGATCGTCACCGACGTGATGTTCCGTCAGCCACCGCGTTACGAAACGCCCGTGACGGTGGCAATCCTGGTGTTGGTCGGCCTGATCGTGCTGGCCGTTTCGGTGCTCGAGCGGCGCGTCCGCGGTGTCGAGGTGGTCGCGTGAGCGCGCCGATTCTGAGCGCCGACCATCTGTCCAAGTGGTACGGGCAGGTCATCGGCCTGAATGACGTCACGGTCTCGGTGCCCACGGGCATCACGGGTTTGCTCGGTCCGAACGGCGCGGGAAAGAGCACGTTCATGAAGCTCATCACCGGCCAGCTGCGGCCGAGCAAGGGCACCGTGAACGTACTCGGCGAGCCCATCTGGGGGAATCCGAAGCTGTTCTTCCGCATCGGGTTCTGTCCCGAGCAGGATTCGTTCTACGACCGAATGACCGGGCTGCAGTGGGTGACGGCGCTCGTACGGCTGAACGGGCTGGACGAGAAAGCGGCGAAGGACGCCGCCGAGCGTGCCCTCGGCCAGGTCGATCTCCTCGAAGCGGCCAACAAGAAGATCGGGGCCTACAGCAAGGGTATGCGGCAGCGCGTGAAACTCGCGCAGGCGCTCGTGCACGATCCCGAACTGCTGATTCTCGACGAGCCTCTCAGCGGCATGGATCCATTGGGACGCCGCAAGACGATGAAGATGATCCGGGAGTGGGCGAAGCAAGGCAAGAGCATCCTGGTGTCGAGCCACATCCTCCACGAGATCGAATCGATTACGTCGAACATCCTCTTGATCAACAACGGACGGATCCTGGCCGAGGGGAACGTCCACCAGATCCGGGACCTCATCGACACGCACCCGCACACCGTGTATATCCGCGCGGATCATCCGCGGGAGCTCGCCCGCGAATTCCTGGCGCGGGCCGACGTGATCAGCATGCGTTTTGAGCCGGGCGCGGTTGTCGTCGAGACCGGCCGGCCCGACGAGTTCTACGGCAACCTCACCGACCTCGTGGCCTCCGGCCAGTACGGCTCGGTCGAGGAAGTCACGTCGCCTGACGACAACCTGCAGGCCGTGTTCAAGTACCTGGTGAAGCAATGACGGACAAGTCGCCGAGCTTCATGTACGCCGCGATGCGGGTTTTCGATCTGTCGATCGGAGAAATGCTCTGGTCCCGGCGCACCGTGTTCATGGGGCTGGTCGTCGGCGTTCCGGTCGTCATCGCCTGCCTCCTCCGTGCGTTGTTCGAGCTCGGAGCGCCGGTCATCAGCGTGAACAACTCGACCATGACCGGGCCGTTGATGTTCGGATTGATCCTCTGGTTGCTCTACATCCGTTTCATCGTGCCCGTGCTTGGAGTCTTCTACGGGACGTCGCTCATCGCCGACGAGGTCGAGGACAAGACGATCACCTACCTGTTCTCGCGGCCGATTCCGCGGGGCGCGGTCCTGATGGGCAAGTACATCGCGTACCTGGTCTGCACGGTCTTCGTCGTGCTCCCGTCCATCGCCCTCGTCTGGATGCTGGTGGTGCCGATCAACGGCTCGCTTGGACCCAGCTTCCCGGATCTGCTGAAGGACCTGGGCCTGCTGGCTCTGGGCCTCGCGGCCTATGGGGCGGTGTTTGCCGTCGCGGGCGCGGCCCTGAAGCGGCCCCTGCTCATCGGCCTCCTGTACGTCCTCGGCTGGGAGCCCCTCGTCATGCTGATTCCCGGCTACCTCAAGCGGCTGTCAGTGGCCTACTACCTCCAGGGGCTCGTACCGCAAGCCATGCCGAGCAACTCGCCGCTGAGCCTGATTCAGGAGGTTTTCCGGGAGTTTCCGTCGTTGACGCAGAGCCTTGTCTGGATCGGCGTGATCATCGCGGTCAGCCTCTGGTATGCCGCCAGGACCGTCACTCGCCGAGAGTACGTCCTGGAACAGTAAGAGGGCTCGCATCCGTATAATGCAATTGAGGTTAGGTCCCTATGTCCAGAAGCACCCGTAACTTCCTGATTGGCGCGGCGACGGTCGGCCTCCTTTGTCTCGGGACGGGCCTGGTTGCGTTCTACAACGGCGCGATGCCCGGCTCCGGCCAGGCCTCTGATGCCGATCTGGCCTATTTGCCCGCAAATGCCGCGGCGGTGGGTTACGCGGATGTCCGGACCATCATGGCCTCGCAGCTGACGCAGAAGATCCGCCAGATGCTGCCGACCGGCGAAGAAAAGGAAAAGCTTCAGGCTGAGCTGGGCGTCGATATCGAAAAGGACATCGACTCGGTCGCCGTGGCCTACATCGGCAGCTCGGCCTCTCCGCTGGACGGCGCCCTCGTGGTCGTCCGCGGCCGCTTCAACACGGGACAGATTGAGGCCCTCGCGACGCAGCACGGCGCGACGGCCAGCGATTACAGCGGCCGCAGGCTCCTGCTGATGCCGACGGGGCATGAAGTGCACGGAGTGGGTGCCGAAGCCGTCGAGCACAATCGCCAGGCAGGTATCGCGTTCCTCGAACAGGGCGCCATCGCGTTCGGCGAGGAAGCCACGCTCAAGGCGGCCATCGACGGCGCGACCACCGGCAACGACATTCGTAAGAACACCGCTCTGATGGCCGTCGTGAACGACGTCCGGAGTTCCGGCAACGCGTGGTTCGTCGGTAAGTTCGATGCGCTCACCGGCAACGCGATTCCCGACGCCGTGCGGGATCACATTCCCCCGGTCGACACGTTCGCGGTCAGCCTGCACGTGAACGGCGGGCTGCGCGGCGCGGTTCGCGCTGACGCGCGCGATGACAAGGCGGCTGAGCAACTGCGCGACGTCGTGCGCGGCGCGATCGCCGCGGGCAAGCTGATGTCGGGGCAGAACAAGGACGTCGACACGATGCTCAACTCGCTGCAGATTTCGGGCAGCGGCAAGACGGTGGGCGTGTCGTTCTCGCTGCCGGCGGAATTCCTCGACGTGCTGAACGGCATTGCCGCGGCGCGCGGACTCACCGAAGGCTCACTTACGGCGCCCGGCACCAAGAAGCACTGAGAAGTAGAGCGGCTATGATCGCCGCATGAGTTCTACCGCGGCGACCGGCGTCGTCATCCTCGGGGCAGCACGTACTCCAATCGGCCGCTACGGCGGCACTCTTCGCGACACACATCCCGCGGAGCTCGGCGCGAGCGCGGCGAAAGCCGCACTCGCGCGCTGTGGCGTCGCGCCTGACGCCGTCGACGAGGTCCTTATTGGCCACGGCCGCCAGGCCGGATCCGGTCCGAACCCAGCGCGGCAGACGGGCCGCCGCTCGGGTCTTCCGGATTCGGTGCCGGCTCAGACGATCAACCAGGCCTGCGCGTCCGGGCTCCAGGCCATCGCCCTCGGCGCGCAGGCGATCCAGACTGGCCAGTCCAGCGTGGTGCTCTCAGGCGGCATCGAGTCGATGAGCCGGATGCCGTACCTCATGGACAGCGAGGACGCGCGCTGGGGCCACAAGATGGGCAACTTCACGCTCGTCGATGCGATGTATCGCGACGGCTTCTTCTGCCCGCTGTCGCAACTCGTGATGGGCCAGACGGCTGAGGTGCTCGCGCGGCAGTACGGCATCACCCGCGACGAATCCGATGCGTTCGCGTTGTCCAGCCAGAAGAAGGCCGAGGCGGCGATCGCCGCGGGCCGGTTCACCGAGGAGATCACGCCGGCTCCCGGCAAGGACGCTAAAGGGAAGCCGGTGGACCTGACGTCCGACGAACATCCGCGTGCAGGGGCAACCATCGAAGGCCTCCGCAAACTGCCGGTCGTCTTCGAGCCCGTCGAGGGCGTCTCAGGAATCATCACGGCGGGCAGCTCCTCCGGCGTGACGGATGGCGGCGCCGCGGTCGTCCTCTCGAGCGAGGCTGGCGCCGCGAAGCGCGGCCAGACGCCGCTCGCGCGCATCCTCGGCTGGGCGACGACCGGCGTGGATCCACGAATGATGGGGATTGGGCCGGTGCCCGCCGTGAGGAAGCTGCTGCAGAAGACGGGACTCGGGCTCGAGGACTTCGACCTCGTTGAAATCAACGAAGCGTTTGCCCCGCAGGTGCTCGCCGTGCTGCGCGATCTGCCGATTGACCCTGCCCGCGTCAACGTCAATGGTGGCGCGATCGCGCTCGGTCATCCCATCGGCTGCACCGGCACTCGCATCGTCGTGACCCTGTTGCACGAGATGAAACGGCGCCAGGCGCGCCTGGGCCTGGCGACGCTCTGCGTCAGTGGCGGACTGGGGATGGCGATGGCGTTCGAGTCAATTTGATTCCGAGGGGCTTCGCCCCTGCGGGCTCCCCGACGAGCTCACTCGCGGGGGGCCCCCAAAGCCCCGCTCCGTTCGCTCGGGTCACTCGCTATCGCTCGTGACCTGCCTGAGCACGGCGTGCACCTGGCGTACCCCTTCGGTCAGTGACGCTGGTCCAGGCTGAAGGATGTAGGTCGATTTGATCTCGTAGACATGCCCATTCGCGACCGCGGGCACGTTGGACCATCCTGGCCGGCCCTCAATCGTCGCGCGACGGACTTTCTTACCGCACCATGACGCAAGAATGACCTCCGGCTGGCGCTCGCGGACCGCGTCAGCCGAGACGATTCGATCCCGGGCCAGTCCAGCGCGGCGAAGCTCAGGGAAGACGGGTACGCCCCCCGCGATCTCAACCAGTTCCTCGACCCATCTGATTCCCGAGATCAACGGGTCGTCCCATTCTTCGAAGAATGTCCTTGGACGTGCAGCAAACTGCGCCGCCGACCGCCGAATGTCCTCGAGTCCGCGCTCCAGGTCGTCCGCCAGGCGTTCGGCTTCGGGCTGAAGGCCGACGAGACCGCCCAGCATCCGGATCATCACGAGAATCTCGGCCACGCTGCGCTGATTGAACGTCACGACCTGGCAGCCTCGCCTGACGAGCTCGGCGGAGATGTCGGCCTGCAGGTCTGAAAACGCGAGCACGAGATCGGGCTCGAGCGCGAGAATCTTGTCGAATCTCGCGTTGATGAACGCCGAGACCTTCGGCTTTTCGCGAGCTTCTGGCGGCCGAACGGTATAGCCGGAGACGCCCACCACACGATCTCCTGCACCGAGGAGGTAGAGCGTTTCTGTGGTCTCCTCAGTGAGACAGACGATCCGGCTCGGATAGCGCGGCATGAGTCGTTCCGATTATCATCGGTAAATTGTGCGTATCGCAGTGATTCCCGGTGATGGTATCGGCAAGGACGTCACCACCGAAGCCGTCAAAGCCCTCAACGCCGTCTCCGACGCCACCGGCAAGGCCCTCACGCTCGAGATGCTGCCGTGGGGAGCGGACTATTACCTCGAGACGGGCATCACCATTCCGCCGAACGGCTACGACATGCTGCGGGATGATTTCGACGCGATTCTCGTCGGCGCGCTTGGCGATCCCCGCATTCCCGACATGCGGCACGCCCGGGACATCCTCCTCGGCACCAGATTCGAGCTGGACTTGTACGTGAACTACCGACCTGTCCGGCTGCTCGCCGATCACCTGTGCCCCCTCAAGGGGCGCGGCGTGAAAGACGTCAACTTCGTCGTGTTCCGCGAGAACACCGAGGGCGTGTACGTCGGCGTCGGCGGCCGCTTCAAGGCGGGCACGACGGACGAGATTGCCGTCCAGGAAGAGATCAACACCTATAAGGGCGTGCGCCGGATCATCGTGGCCGCGTTCGAGCACGCCGTCGCGGCCGGGCGAGCCCAGGTCTGCATGGCCGACAAGAGCAACGCGATGTCGCACGGCCATGCGCTCTGGCAGCGTGTGTTCAGGGAGGTCTCGGCGGAATACCCGTCGATTGAGGCGTCGCACATGTACATTGACGCGCTGGCGATGTCGATGATCAAGGACCCGTCGCAGTTCCAGGTCATCGTTACGAACAACCTGTTCGGCGACATCATCACGGATCTCGGGGGCGCGCTCCAGGGCGGCCTCGGCATGGCGGCGTCCGGCAACATCCACCCGGGACGGACATCGCTCTTCGAGCCCGTGCACGGGTCCGCGCCAAAGTACGCGGGACGGAACGTCGCGAATCCGATCGGCGCGATTCTCTCCTCGGCACTGATGTTGGAGACCATCGGCTGGCGTGACGAGGCCGCGAAGATCGAAGCCGCGGTGTCGGCCGCGGTCGCCGCCAGTGAGGTGACGAAAGACGTCGGCGGCTCGCTCGGCACGAAGGAAACCGGGGATTGGATTGCTGGGTACATTCGGAAGAATTGACCGATTGAAGGATTGATCGGATGAACAACGAAGTCTTCATTCTCGGCGGCGCACGGACTCCGATGACGGAGTACACCGGCGCGCTCAAGGACGTCTCGGCGCTCGAGCTGGGCGCGATTGCCTCGCGGGCGGCATTTGCGAAGACCGGTATGAAGCCCGAGTGGGTGGATCACGCGGTATTTGGCAACGTCCTCCAGACCAGCAGCGACGCGATCTACGGCGCGCGGCACGTCGCGCTCAAGGCCGGTGTCCCGAACGAAGTGCCGGCGCTGACGGTCAATCGCCTGTGCGGATCCGGTATCCAGGCCGCCGTGAGTGGCGCGCAGATGATCCGTCTCGGCGAGGCCGGCATCGTGCTGTCGGGCGGCATCGAGAACATGAGTCAGGCCCCGCACGTGATTCGCGGCCTGCGCTCGGGGCTCAGGCTCAATCAAGGCAAGCTCGAGGATTATCTCTACGAGGCGCTGCTCGATCCGTACTGCGGTCTCTTCATGGCGCAGACGGCGGAGAAGTGCGCCGGCAAGTACGGCATTTCACGCCAGGAGCAGGATGCCTACGCCATCCGGAGCCAGCAGGCCGCGGCAAAGGCCTGGGCCGAGGGCAGGTTCAGCGATGAGGTCGTACCCGTTGAGATCAAGACCCGCAAAGGTGTCACCGTCGTCGACCGCGACGATCACCTGCGGCCCGATACGACGATGGAGGGGCTGGCCAAGCTGCCGGCGGCGTTCTCGAAGGACGGGACCGTGACGGCGGGTAACGCCAGCGGCATCGTGGATGGAGGCGCGGCGATCCTGTTGGCGTCGGCCGATGCGGCGAAATCGCGGGGCCTGGCGCCTGTCGCGAAACTCGTGGCGTGGGCGTCAGTCGGTGTCGATCCGTCGTTCATGGGTATGGGGCCGGCGCCGGCGACGAGGAAGGTGCTCGAGATGGCGGGTCTGAGGCTCGATCAGATGGACCTGATCGAAGTCAACGAAGCGTTCGCCGGGCAGTACCTGGCGGTGGAGAAGGAACTCGGTCTCGACCGGAACAAGACGAACGTGAATGGTGGCGCGATCGCGCTGGGACATCCGCTGGGGATGACCGGCACGCGCCTGATTCTCACGCTGACGCACGAGCTGCGCCGCCGTGGGCAGCAGTACGGGCTCGCCACTGCCTGCATCGGCGGCGGTCAAGGCATCGCTGCAATTATCGAGAGAGTTTAGAGATGAGCATCAAGACTGTCGGAGTGATTGGCTGCGGATTGATGGGCTCGGGCATCGCGCAGGTGTCGGCGGCCGCGGGTTTCCGGACCATCGTGCGCGAGGTGAATCAGGGTGCGCTCGACAAGGGCCTGAGCCGCATGCGCAAGTTCCTGGATGGCGGGGTCGAGAAAGGGAAGATGACGGCGGAAGCCCGCGACAAGACGTGGGGCAACCTCATGGGCGTCACGGACTTCGAGGCGATGGGCGACTGCGACCTGATCATCGAAGCCATCATCGAGAATCTCGACGAGAAGACGGCGGCGTACCAAGCGCTGGACAAGGTCGTCGGCGATCACGCGATCTTCACGTCGAACACGTCGTCTCTTTGCGTCACCGAGCTTGCCGCCAAGACGAAGCGGCCGGACCGGTTCGGCGGGCTGCATTTTTTCAATCCCGTGCCGCTGATGAAGCTTGTCGAGGTGGTGCGTGGACTCTCCACGTCCGACGCGACCCACGCGGCGCTCATGGACTACTCGCGCGCGATCGGGAAGGAACCGATCACGGCGCCGGACAAGCCCGGCTTCATCGTCAATCGTCTGCTCGTGCCGTACCTGCTCGACGCGATTCGGTGTTACGAGCGCGGGCTCGGTACGATCGAGGACATCGACAACGGCATGAAACTCGGCTGCGGCCACCCGATGGGGCCGCTCACGCTCCTCGATTTTGTCGGGCTCGACACGACCTACTACATCGCGAACATCATGTTCGACGAGTACAAGGAGCCGATGTTCGCCGCGCCGCCGCTCTTGAAGCGCATGGTGCTGGCCGGCAAGCTGGGCCGGAAGTCGGGTGAGGGGTTTTACAAATACTGAGTTCGAAGTGCGAAGTGCGAAGTTCGAAAAGCCACCCTCGAGGTCCGCTGCCTTTTGAACTTCGAACTTTGAGCTTCGAACTTAATTAAGATTCAGTGATGCAGGAACTCGTCCGCAAGCTGTTGGCGGCGCTCGGCGAGGATCCGGAACGCGAGGGGCTCGTCGAGACCCCGCGCCGGGTTGAGAAGTCTCTCGGCTTTCTCACGAGCGGTTATCGCGCCAACGTCGATGACATCGTCAACGGCGCGTTGTTCACCGTCGAGTACAACGAGATGGTGATCGTGCGCGACATCGATATGTACAGCCTCTGCGAGCATCACCTGCTGCCGTTCTTCGGCAAGTGCCACGTGGCTTACATTCCGGACGGCCGCGTGATCGGCCTGAGCAAGATCCCACGCATCGTCGATGTCTTTGCCCGCCGGCTGCAGGTGCAGGAGCGGCTGACCACCCAGGTTGCCGAGACGCTCGAGGCGAAACTGCATCCGCTGGGCGTGGCGGTGGTCATCGAGGCGACGCACCTGTGCATGGCGATGCGCGGCGTCGAGAAGCAGAACTCCGTCACGGTGACGAGCGCGATGCGTGGTGTCTTCCATCGGGATCCGCGGACGCGGGCCGAGTTCCTGGAGCTCATTCATCGTGGCGGCCCCGGCCACCCGTCGCCGTGGCAGGAGCGCGAGAAAGGCGACCGTGATCGGCGCTAGAGGCGTCGCGTCGGCCGCCGTCATGGCAGTTGCGGCGGGCTGCCTCCTGGCGGGAACGGCCGGGGCGGCATCGGCACAGCGATCGGGCCGAGGCGGCACCGTAACGCGCGCGCTCACGAATGCGGCCTGTGCATCCGATCTGGGCATGGGGGTGAAGTCGCGGCGGCGGTTCTGTGACGTCATCATCGCGTCCACGCCGCGCGAGAGCGTCTCGATCGTTATTCCGCCGCGGACCGGTGTGGCCACGCTCCTCTTCGACCTCCACAACCGGTTCACCGTCCCGCCCGCCGGCACCGATCTGTCACAAGCATTTGTCCGGCACACCGCTGTCGTGGCGGTGATCAGGCCGACCGGCGAGGTCATCGAGCGCGCCGCCGTGAGCCGCGAATACCGCACGGTCGGCGACTTGTTCGATCGGATCGCCGGACCCGGGCGGGGGAGCGCGCCCCGGATCGTGGCGCCAGGCCAGGCGCAGGCGGTCAGTATCGAGATTCCTTCAGGAATCGCCAGCGTGGGGATCGTTGCCGCGCGCCTCGAGGAGTGGCGCGCCGGCGGTCGCGGTACCTTCGACAATCCCAACAAGCCGATCGCGCTGGTGAGCAATCTCAGGCTCGAGTTCACGCCCCGCTGACCGGCGGGCGTCGCCCACATCAGTCATGTCCGAATCTCTCGACGTTCTCGACGTTCTAATCATTGGCGCCGGTCCCGCAGGTCTGGCCGCCGCGATCGCGGCCAAGCAGCGGGGGCTCCGGTACGTCGTCCTCGAAAAAGCCGCGCTCGTGAATTCGCTGCTGCACTATCCGGATGACATGGTGTTCTTTACGACGCCCGAGCTCATGGAGATCGGCGGCCTGCCGTTCGTGAGTCCGCACGACAAGCCGACGCGCCAGGAATCACTCCGTTACTACCGCCGCGTGACGGACACGTTCGCGCTCGACGTGCGCCTGTTCGAGCCGGTCACCGCGCTCGAACGGGCGAGTGAGGGGCGGTTCTCAGTGACCTCGCAGCCGTCGGACGGCCCGGCGGTGACTCGAACGGCCGCCGCTGTCGTGCTGGCGGCCGGCGCCTACGACATTCCAAATCGCCTCGGCATCCCCGGCGAGGACCGGCCGCACGTCTCGCACTACTTCAGGGAGCCTCACTCCCACTATCGCCGCCGCGTCGTGATCGTCGGCGGCAAGAACTCGGCGGCGGAGGCTGCGCTGGAGCTCTACCGGGCGGGCGTCCAGGTGCTCATCGTCCATCGGGGTCCCGCGCTCGGTGACAACATCAAGTACTGGGTCAAACCCGACATCGAGAATCGCATCAAGGAGGGATCGATCCGCGCGATGTTCGAGACACGTGTCACCGACATTACGCCGACAGATGTCGGGCTCGACGGGCCAGGTGGCGTGCTCCGTGAACGGGCGGATGCCGTGTTTCTCCTCACCGGGTTCAAATCGGATCCGGTGCTGATGCGCAGTGCCGGCGCCGCCATGGATCCCGAGACCGGCGCGCCGATTCACGACGAACAGACGTTCGAGACGACGGTGCCGGGCCTCTATGTCATCGGCGCGTACGTCGCCGGCAAGCAGAGCGGAAAGATCTTCATCGAGAACGGCCGCTTCCACGGCGAGGTCGTGATCAGAGAGATCGACCAACGACGCCAACGACGCCAATGACACTGACGACGCCAACGGGAAAGCGCGGAGCCGCTCCGTGTCCTCCCATTCCCGTCGTTCGCGTCGCTACCCGTATCAGTGAATTGTCTTCGTCTTGTTGGTGAGAAAGTCCTGCAGCACGTACTGGCCGAGCGTGTAGGGCGTTGTGAAGTAGGCCTTGCCGCGTGAGATGCGGGCGACCCGGCGCACGAACGCCACGAGGTCGTAGTCGCGCGCCAGCATGAAGGTGTTGATCATGATGCCGGCCCTGCGGCAGGCCGCGACTTCAGCGAACGTCTCGCGCAGGACGAGCGGATCCAGGCCGAAGGCGTTGCGGTAGATTCGCCCGTCCGGCCTCGTCACGGCGGAGGGCTTGCCGTCGGTGATCATGACGATCTGCCGCATGTCTTTCCGCTGGCGTTCGAGCAGGCGCCGGGCGAGGCGCAACCCCTCACAGGTGTTCGTGTAGTACGGCCCCACTTTGACGCGACCGAGGCGCGCCAGCGGCACTTCCTCGGCCGAATCGTGGAAGAGCACCGCCTGCAGCGTGTCGCCGGGATACTGGTGCCGGATCAGGCTCGAGAGCGCCATCGCCACGCGCTTGGCCGGCGTGAATCGATCCTCACCGTACAGGACCATGCTGTGGCTGCAGTCGAGCAGAAGCACCGTCGCGCACGAGCTCTGATAGTCACCCTGGTTGACCATCAGATCTTCGTAGTCGACGTCGATGCCGCCGCTGCCGCTTTCGTAGGGCGGGGCTCCAGCCCCGCCAGACGCGCCGGGCCTGAAGGCCCGGCTTCCGCTCATCGATCTCTTCACCGCATTGAGCACCGTCGCCGCCGCATCGAGATTGAGTGTGTCGCCGAATTCGTACTCGCGCGGCGGACCGCCCGCGTCGATGCCGGTGTCGAGGTCGCGGGTATCGTGCCGGCCCGCGGCGCTCCGGCCCATCGATCCGAGAAGATCGCGCAGCGCCCGGTACCCAAGGAAGTCGAGCGCCTTGTCCGTGACTTCGAAGCGTGCCTGCCCCGACTCGCCCTCACCGCCACCGGGACCATCGAGCTGCTGCCGATCGGGCTTTCCAGTGAGACTGATGTAGCCCTGCTCGCCAAGCCGCTCGATCAATTGCTGCACCAGCTGGTCGATCTGCTGGCGCTGCCGCTCGATACCCTCCGGCGTGCCGTCGTGCGAGAAGAGCCGTTCGGCCATCTCGTCGGACAGCGCTCCGCCATTCAACAGCGCATCGAGGATCGCGTCGTATAGCGCCTGCATCGCCCGGTCGTCGTCGCTCTGGGGATCGTGCGGATTCCCGAAGCCACTCGACAGAAACAGGTCGGACAGGCGCGACATCAGCTTGTCGATGTCGACGTCGTCGGCCAGGCTGGCAATGAAGCGCGAGTATCGGTATTTCATTTCAGTTGTAGAACTTCTTCTTGCGGCCCCGTGACTGCTCGTCGTCGTCGAGCAGCTCCTCGAGCGTGCGCGGATCGGGCTGGCGATCGCGGGACTTGGCCTGGGGCGGCGACGCGAAGAGCTGGCCGCCCTCGGTCCGGCTGATCTTCCGGAGCGCGCAGAGGCCCTCGAGAATGAAGTCGGCGACCGCGGCGCGCGTGGGCGCGTCGCCGCCCTCTCCGCCTGCGAGGGTGTCGAGCACGTCATCGAAGCGATCGATGTCACTGACGGCTTCGAGCAGCTGTTCCGCCGAGGACGTATCCGAGAGATCGAGCGTGCCGCCGTTCTCGAACCACGTGACGATGGGACGGGTGTTGATGTTGACCAACGAGGCGTGGGCGTCGAACACGGTCGCCGCCGCCGCGCGGACCAGCTCACGCGCCACCTGTTCCGCGCCCTTGAGTTCGCCTTCGTACTCGAGCTCGATCTTGCCCGTGAGGGCCGGCAGGGAGGTGTACACGTCCGAGACTCGCGGTACGGCTGGCGCCTCGCCGTGCAGCATGGCGCGACGCTCGGCGTTCGAAACGACGCTCTCGAGCACGGTGATCGGCAGCCGCTGACTGACGCCGGACCGCTTGTCCACCTTCTGATCGGCCCGCGCCTGGAACGCAACTTCCTCGACGACTTCCCGCACGAACACCGGCACTTCGATCGCCGCACCCACGGAACCCAAGGAACCCGCTCTCTTCGTCCAGGCCTCCTGTGCCGTGATGGTCATGGCTTCTTCCCGGGAACGGGCGTAGTGCGTGCGGATCTCCGACCCGATCCGATCTTTGAGCGGGGTGATGATCTTGCCGCGCGCGGTGTAGTCCTCGGGATTCGCGCTGAACACGAGCGCCACGTCGAGGCGCAAACGGACAGGGAAGCCCTTTATCTGGACGTCGCCCTCCTGCAGGATGTTGAACAGGCCGACCTGTACCTTGCTCGCCAGGTCAGGCAGCTCGTTGATGGCGAAGATCCCGCGGTTCGCCCGCGGTAGCAGACCGTAATGCATGACCAGCTCGTCGCCAAGTTCGCGGCCGGAACGCGCGGCCTTGATCGGATCGATGTCGCCGATCAGGTCGGCGATCGTCACGTCCGGCGTCGCGAGTTTCTCGACGTATCTGCGATCTCTCGTGAGCCATGCTATCGGCAGGTCACTGCCCTCGACAGCCACACGCGCCCGGCACGCCGCACAGAGCGGGTTCAGCGGGTCGTCGTGGATCTCGCAGCCGGGCACCACGGGGATTTCGGCATCGAGCAGATCCGTGAGCGCGCGCAGCATCCGCGTCTTCGCCTGCCCACGCAGGCCGAGCAGGATGAAGTTGTGTTTCGAGAGCAGGGCATTGATGACCTGCGGCACCACGGTGTCCTCGTAGCCGACGATGCCGGGGAAGAGGCGGCGGCCGTCACGCAGGGAAGCGATCAGGTTGTCCCTCAATTCATCCTTCACCGGTCTGTGGGGAAGGCGGCGGGCGGCGACAGCCTCGCGCAAGGCACCGAGAGACGTGATGGTCGATGGAACGGGCATACGACAATACTACCTGCATGTCGCTCGGTCATCTGTTCCCGACCGGCCGCGCCGCCGCCATCGCGCATCGCGGCGGCTCGAAGCTCCGCCCGGAGAATACCCTCGCGGCGTTCGATCACGCCGTCGCCCTCGGTGTCGACGGCATCGAGTGCGACGTGCACCTCTCACGAGACGGCGTGCCGGTCGTGATTCACGACGCGACGCTCGATCGAACGACAGACACGACCGGGCTCGTCGTCGAGCGCACCGCGGCGGAGCTCGCGGATATCGATGCCGGATCGCGTTTCGACGCGGCCGCCGGCGCGCCGTACCGGGGCCGGGGCGTCGGCGTGCCGACGCTCGCTGAACTGCTCGACCGTCATCCCGACACTCCGATGGTGGTTGAGATCAAGGGAGACGATCCCGCGGTCGTTCCCGCGATTGCCGGCGTCCTTCGATCGGGCCGCCGGCCGGACAGGTTCCTGGTTGGCGGGTTCAGCCAGGCCGTCCTGGATGCGGTGCGCGCGCTGACGCCGCCTTACGCGACCGGCGCCTCGCGTGAGGAGGTCGTGGCCGCGATCCGGCGCTCGTACTTCCGGATACGTCCGCGCGCTGCCGGCTACGCCGTCTTTCAGGTGCCGTTCGTGTTCCAGGGGAAACAGATCTTCCGCGCGTCATTCGTACGCACGGTCGCTCGCGCGGGTTTTGACGTGCAGGCATGGATCATCGACGACGAGGCGACGATGAAACACCTGATGGGATGGGGCGTGCGCGGCCTCATCAGCGACCGGCCGGACGTCGCGGTACGTGTCGTCCACGGTGGCAGGTACAATCCGGTCGCATGAAAGCGGCCGTTCGCCATGCTGATTAGTTGCGTCGCCTACGAGAACGGCCGCCGCACAGGCGACATTCCGATCTCGGAGATTCGAGCGGCCCGGGGGCGGCCCGGCTGTTTCGTCTGGGTCGCCATTCGAGATCCGGACCCGGGCGAGATCGAGGCCCTGCAGTCCGAGTTCGACCTCCACGACCTTGCCGTCGAGGACGCCCAGCGCGGGCATCAGAGGCCGAAGCTCGACGAGTACGGTTCAACGCTCTTCGCCGTGATCCAGACGATCGAGCCCGCCGGCAGTGAGCTCCACGCGGGCGAGGCGGCGATCTTCGTGGGGCACGACTACGTCCTGAGCATCCGGCGGGCCACCCGAGTGGGATTTGCCGACGTGCGCACGCGCACGGAACTCGAGCCGGAGCTTCTCCAGCATGGACCGGCCTACGTCTTCTACGCGCTGCTCGACACGATCGTCGATCGCTACTTCCCGGTCGTTGGCGCGGTGTCCGACGAGATCGAGGAACTCGAGGAGAAGATCTTTTCAGGACAGACCTCGCGCGGTCACATCGAAACGATGTACGGCATCAAGCGCAAGCTGATGACGCTGAAACACGCGGTGCATCCGCTGCTCGAGGTGACGGGCAAACTGTTCGGCGGCCGCGTGCCGCCGATTTGTTCAGGCCTGCAGGACTATTTTCGGGATGTTCACGACCACCTGATCAGACTCAATCAGGACATCGACGATCTGCGAGACATGATTACCACGGCGGTGTCGGTCAATCTGTCGCTGCTCACGATCAGCGAGAACGAAATCACCAAGCGGCTCGCGGCCTACGCCGCCCTCGTCGCGGTGCCCACGATGATCGCGGGGATCTACGGCATGAATTTCCAGTACATGCCGGAGCTGCAAAGCAGGTGGGGTTATCCCATCGCCCTTGGGATCATGGCGGCGATCGATGCCTACCTGATCTATCGCTTCAAGAAGGCGCGCTGGTTCTAGACCGGCCGCCTGGTCACCGCTTGGCGCCGGCCGCGGTCATCCATTCGCGCAGTTCATCGAACGTCTGGGCGCCGAGGCGGCGATCGATCAGGCGCTCCCCCCGGAACAACAGCGTCGTCGGCATCTGGTTGCGGCCTTCCGTCAGCGCAAGGCCCGCAGGCGTGATCGAAATCGACGGCAGCGTGGTGCCGCTGCGGCGACGAAGTTCGTCGATGTCGGCCGTGAGCGACGCCGGCTCGGCGGCGGTCGTCACTCCGACGTTGAGTCCTTCCTGCTGGAAGTAGTCACGGGCTCGCTGCAGGTCCGACAGCGCGACGGGCGAGTGCGCGCTCCACGTGCTCCAGATCAGGACCATCGTCAGATCCGACTGCGGCCTGGCCGTCGCCGGGAAGATGTCGGACCACGTGCGCTCGGCCGGGAGTCCGCCACTCGTTTTGGGCAACGGCGATTCCGGAGCGCTGAGGACGTTCATCGCGAACATGAAGCCGCGATAGTCCGGTGAGTCGTAACGGAAGGACAGCCGCCCGTCCTTCGTGAAGTTCGGGAACAGGCTGGTGCCGGGCAGGCCGCCGGTGATGTTGCGTACGGTCCTCTTTTCGATATCGACCACCAAAATGTCGTAGTGGCGCGTGTTCGGACGCTGGGCATGGAAGGCGATGTAGCGGCCGTCGTAGGAAAAGTCGGCCTTCTGCCCGGCGATTCCCGTGTCGAGCACGAAGGAACAATCGGTGCGGCTGCGCACGACGATATTGCCGCGCACGAACGTGGTGATCCGCGCGCCGTCCTTCGACACGAGCGGGCGATCGCCTGTGCCAATTTCCGGGCACGCGGCGACGTGGCCGGCCGGCAGTACGGCGTGGTCGCCGTCGAGGTAGTAGTAGTTGCTGGAAATCGTGAGGATCAGATTGCGTCCGTCGTGAACCGCCCAGCTGTAGTAGTCGCCGAGGTTTCCCGGCGCGACACTTCGTGAAATCTCGCCGGTGGATCGATGCCAGATGCTGACGGACGGTCCCGAATAGATGATGCGCTCGCTGTCGAGCGACCAGTACGGATCGATGCCGCGCTCGGTGAACAGGATCTTCTTCGTGTTGAGGTCGACGACGGTGACGGTCTGGCTGGTGATGCTTCCAGCCGGCCCATAGAGGTTCTCGGCGGATTGCGGCCGCGGCTTCGTCGTGTCGAACGCCTGTGACGCATACGCCAGATAGTTGCCGTCCGGCGAGATCCGCGAATAGGCGAAGACTCCTTCGGTGGCGGCAAGCGGGTAGGCCTGCACGAACTCGACTTTCTGGGCCCCCGAGACCGTGCCGAGAAAAGCCGTCGCGAGCGCCGCGGATGCGGCAAATCCTATAAGGCCTTTTGACATGGGCGGATGGTAGCGCAAGTGTTAGACGCCGGCGTGCCCGGTCCGGTTGACGGTGGCGTACCATGTTCGGCTATGCGAAGCCGCCTTCTTCTTCTCGCGTGCGCCATCATCCTGATTGCCGCTGCTCCGGTTCGTACCGCACAGCAGCGGCTCATGACCGATAGCGATCTGCTGAAATTCGTCTGGGTCGCCGACCCTCAGGTGTCGCCCGACGGATCGCAGGTGGCGTTCGTGAGGGTCGTGGTCAATGAAAAAACCGACGATTACGACACGGGCCTGTGGATCGTGCCGGCCGATGGGCGGGAGGCGCCGAGGGAACTGACGACCGGAACCCGGGATACGACGCCGCGCTGGTCGCCCGACGGTAAGCGCCTGGCGTTCGTCCGCGCCGCCGGCGGTCCGCCGCAGATCTACATGCTGTCGTTCGGCGGCGGGGAGCCGCTGCCGATCACGGATCTGCCCCGGGGGGCGAGTGGGCCGGCATGGTCACCCGATGGGTCGAAGATTGCTTTTTCGAGCGGCACGAAGGACGAGGACTTCGCCGCAAAGCCGGCCGCGCCCAAGTCGGACGTTCGCGTGATCACCTCTGCAACGTATCGTGCGAATGGCGGCGGCTGGACGGATCCCGAACGGCCGTCGCATGTGTGGATTGCTGATACGACACCGAGCCGGCCCATCACGCGCGCGCGTCAGCTGACCTCGGGAAAGTACAGCGAATCGCTCGCGACGTGGTCGGCGGACGGGTCGCTCGTCTACTTCACGTCCACGCGAGTTGACGAACCGTACTACCAGCAGTCCCGCAACGAGTTGTTCGCGATTGAAGCGAAGGGCGGCCCAACGGTCAAAGCGGCGTCGTTTCCAGGATCCATCGGCGCCGCGAGATTCTCACCGGACGGCAGACGCCTCGCATACACATGTACCTTCAACGGGTCACCCGAGCGCTCGTACGATCAGCCCGACTTGTGCCTTGCCGGTAACGAGGGGCAGGCGCCGCCGAAGAACCTGACGGCGGAGTACGACTTCGACATCAATGGTGGTGTCGGGGGCGACAACGCCGCGCCGCGAGGCGGCCGGAGCGCCGGACCGATCTGGTCGGCTGACGGAAGGTCGATTGTGATTGTCGCGGGTGAGCGCGGGAACGCGAACCTCGTCCGCGTCGACGTCGCAAACGGCGCAGTGACTCCCGTGCTCAAGGGCGCTCAGACGGTCCAGTCCTACTCGGCCTCGGCCGATGGCAAGGCGCTCGTCGCCGTGGTGTCCACTCAAACGTCGGTCGGCGAGTTGTTCCGCATCGATCTCACGGCGGCGTCGCCGACGGCCCGGCAGATTACGCATCTCAACGACGCGCTGTTCTCAGGCCTGAAGCTGAGCGAACCGGAGACGGTGATTTGGAAGAGCGTCGACGGCAGGCAGATTGAAGGCTGGCTGATGAAGCCGCCGAACTTCGATCCATCGAAGAAGTACCCGTTCATCCTCGAGATCCACGGCGGGCCCCACAGCGCGTACGGCAACGTGTTCACGCACGAGTTTCAGATGCTCGCGGCGAAGGGCTACGTGGTGCTGTTCCCGAATCCCCGCGGCAGCAGCAACTACGGACAGGAGTTCGGCAACGTCATCCAGTACCACTACCCCGGAGACGACTACAAGGATCTGATGGCGGGTGTCGACGAGGTGGTGAAGCGCGGCTTCATCGACACGACAAAGCTCGGCGTCACAGGCGGCAGTGGCGGCGGACTCCTCACGAACTGGACGGTGACGCAGACGTCGAGGTTCGCCGCGGCGGTGTCGCAGCGGGACATCGCCGACTGGTACGGCTTCTGGTTCAGCGCGGACTTCACCCAGTTCACTCCGTCATGGTTCCGTAAGGCGCCGTGGGAGGATCCGGAGGACTACGCGGCGCGGTCGCCAATCACGCACGTCGGCAAGGTCAAGACACCGATGCTCTTCGTGCTGGGAGACGACGACCTGCGGACGCCACCCTCGGACGGCGGCGAGATGATGTTCCGCGCGTTGAAGTACATGCACGTTCCCACCGTGATGGTGCGGTTCCCGGCCGAGACGCACGAGCTGTCACGTTCCGGCAAGCCAAGCCACCGGATCGAGCGCCTGCGACACATCGCGGGCTGGTTCGATCGGTGGCTGATGGGGAACACGGAACTCTACAAAGACGTGAGGTAGCCGGCGGACCGCAGGTGCTAAACTGCCCGCTCACCGCCGGAAATTGTTGGTTGCAGGTTGTAGGTTGCAGGTTGAGAAGAGGAGCCGCCATGCGGTCCAGTGTCAGATTCGTCCTGTGCGGCGCGGCATTCGCGCTCGCGTTCCTGTCCGCGCGCATTGAACTCGGCGCGCGTGTACCCGCTGAACTCGCGCAGTTCGGCGGCGCCGTGCTTGTTGGCGACGGCGAGGTGTTCGCCGGTGAGTCCGCCAATCAGTTCAGGCCAGGCACCGTGTACGTCTACCGGAAGAACGGCCCGAACTGGATGGAGGCGGCGCAGATCGTCGCGCCCAAATCCGCCGTCGGCGACGGCTTCGGCGCCTCGCTGGCGATGGATGGCTCGACGTTGTATATCGGCGCAGGGACGAGCGCGGTGCACGTCTTTACAAAGCGCAACGGCAATTGGACCTTCGCATCGACGATCGATGCGACGGTCGTGCCGATGCCGCCCGCCCCGCCGGCGCCAGCGCCCGCGAATCCACCGCCGGCCGGAGCACCTGCGCCCGTCCCGGCGCCGAATGTGGCTCGCTTTGGCGCCATCACCGCGGCTGGTGATTGGCTGCTCATCGGCAAGGACGCCGGGAGAGGGGGCCGCGGCATTCCCGTCGCGCAGGCCGGAGGCGGACGCGGCGGTCCCGCACCGGTCCAGCCCGCCGGAGCGGTCTGGGCGTTCAAGCGCGGCGCCAACGGCGAGTTTGCCTATCACTCCACGATTGCCTCCACCGCGGACGCCGCCGCGACAGCGGGAGATCGTTTCGGCTCGTCGGTCGCGCTGTCCGGCACCATGGCCTTGATCGGCGCGAGCGGTCAGAACGCCGGCGCGGGCGTCGTCCACGAATTCGGCCTCGACGGCGATGCCTGGAAGTCCGTTCGGACGTTCGCGCCGAACGGCGCGCAGGGCACGACGGCGGCATTTGGCTCGGTCGTCGCGATTAACGGTCCGCAGGCGGTCGTCACGGCGCCCGGTGATTCCGGCGGGTACGGCGCAGTGTACGTGTTCGGCAAGCAGACCCAGCAGGCCGGACGAGGCGGTGGACCGCCTCCAGCCGCGGGCACGAACGCTCCCGTGAACATCCAGTGGGTCGAAATGACGCGGCTGGCCGCGCCGGCTGCAGGCCGTGCCGATCGGTTCGGCACCTCCATCGCCGCGAGCGATCGCGAAGTGCTCGTGGGCGCGCCAGGCGCCGCCGGCGCAGGACGCGTCTTCGTCTTCAACGGTGGCGCGACCGGATTCCAGATCGACGGCCTTCGCTTGCTTGGCCCCGCGTGGACGGATCCGATTCAGGCCGGCAATGCGATCTCACTGCGTGGCAACGTCGCGGCCGTAGGCGCGACCGGCGCGAACCGCGGCGGCGGCGGTCTCCTCATCTACGAACGCGACGCATTCGGCAGCTGGCGCGAGCAGCCGATGATGACCACGCCGCTCGACGAGCTGCCGGCCATCACCGGCGGCGAGCGTAAGTGCGGGAGCACCGGCAAGGTCGAAGTGTTCGACTGCGCCGCCACCGATCTCCAATCGTTCCTGCCGCCGTCGTACATGACGCCGGATGGTCATTACATCGGCCTCTCGAGTCTGTGGGGCTGGACCGACAGCGTCACGAAGACGGAATGGGCGCTTGTCGGTCTCCGCGACGGCACGACGTTCGTCGACATCACGAACGCCACACAGCCGCGGGCCGTCGCGTACCTGCCGATGACCGACGGCGCCCGCGCCACGTCCTGGCGCGAGATGAAGACCTACAAAGATCACGCGTTCATCGTCTCCGACGGCGCGGGTCCGCACGGCATCCAGATCTTCGACATGACACGGCTCCGGACGATGAAGCCGCAGCCGAACGGGCGTCCGTGGAAGGTCGAGGCCGATTTGATCTACCGCGATGTGAACAGCGTTCACGACATGGTGCTCAACGAGGAGAGCGGATTCGCGTACGCGGTGGGATCGAGCGGCGGCGGCAACTCGTGCTCCGGCGCGCTTCACATGATTGACGTGAGGAGCCCGAAGGAGCCGAAGTTCGTCGGTTGCTTTGCGGATACGGAAAGCGGTCGCGCGCGCAATGGCTACATCCACGACGCGCTCTGCGTGAACTACAAGGGGCCCGACAAGCGCTACAAGGGCCACGAGATCTGCATCGGGTCGAATGAAACGATGCTGAGCCTCCAGGACGTGACCGACAAGAAGGCGCCGAAAGTCATCTCGCGTGGGCTGTACCCGAAGATTGGCTACACGCATCAGGGCTGGCTCACCGAGGACCACAAGTACTTCTATCTGGACGACGAGCTGGACGAGACCGGCGGCATGGTCGACAAGACGCGCACGCTCATCTGGGATTTCAGCGATATGGAGAATCCCAAGCTCGTGAAGGAGTACTTCAGCAAGGAAGCCGCCTCCGACCACAACCAGTACGTGAAGGGTGACTATCTCTACCAGTCGAATTACCGCGCCGGTCTCCGCGTGCTCAACATCAAGGACCCGGTGAATCCGAAAGAGGTGGCCTACTTCGACACCGATCCGTTCCGGCCGAACACGCCCGGGTTCAATGGCGCGTGGAACATCTATCCGTTCTTCAAGAGCGGGTCGATCATCATCAGCTCGATCGAGCAGGGCCTGTTCGTCGTGAAGACAGAGGGCCGCGAGAAGTGATGAAGGCCCGGGTAATCGCCGCCATCGTCGCTGCTGCCGTAGCCGGCGGGCTTCAGCCCGCCGCCCGCGCGCAGCAGCCCGACCTCCTCTACGTCTGCGTTCAGGACGAGGCGAAGGTCGCCGTCGTGGACATGGCGTCGAAGACGGTGCTTCGCGCGATTGATTTTCAGAAGCTGGGGTTCCCGGCGACCGCGAAACCGCACTACGTGCAGGTGGAGCCGGATGGCTCGTTCTGGTACGTGTCGTTGATCGGCGCGAACCGCGTCGTGAAGATCGATCGACAGGACAAGATCGTCGGCCAGTATGAGATGGATACGCCCGGGATGCTGGCGCTGGCCGGCGCGGAGACGCTGATGGCGACGCGGTCGATGAGCGCGGTGAACCCTCCCAAACGGGTCGCCATCATCAACCGCAAGACGATGACCGGTGGAGAGGTCGAGGTGTTATTCGCGCGGCCCCATCCGATGACCGCAACGGTGGCGGGCTATGCCTATACGGGCAGTCTCGGCGTGAACCAAGTCGCAAGCATCTCGCTCGCCGATCAGAAGGTGAGCATCACGAACGTGCCGGGACCGACGCACTCGTTCGTGCAGTTCACATCGACGCGCGACGGCTGGTTTCTCGTGGCCACCGGCGACGTCTCCGGGCAGGTCACCATCTTCGACCTCGCGACACCCGCCTCGCCAAAGGTCTTCAAGACGATTGATGTCGGCAAGATGGCCTTCGATCCGGTGCTGACGCCTGACGAGAAAACGATCTGGGTGCCGGTGAAGAGCACGAACGACATCGCGATCATCGACATCAAGAGCGGCCAGGTCACCGAACGCATCGCCGACGCCAGCTTCAAGCAGCCGCAGCAGATCGTGTTCTCGGCTGACGGCGCGTTCGCATTCGTGACGAACAACAACAAGATGGACCACATGGCCGATCCCGCCATGGCCGGTCATGCCATGCCGGGCGCCGACGAGACGGCGTCGCTGGTGGTCGTCGATGTGAAGACACGCAAGGTCGCGAAGACGATTCCGCTCGGCAAGAACCTCACGGGGATGGGGACTCGCGCGCGTCGCTGACGCGACGCGCGCTCGTTGCTTCTCGTATTGATCCATTGATTCATCGATCCATCGGTCCATTGATTTGGGGATTGGCAGGCGTCCTTGCGCTTGCCGTCGTCGTCGGCGGTCGGGCCGCCGAATCCCAGGCGCCTCCCGCGCTCTCGCGCGCCGTCGCACCCTTTCCGGTCGCGGACGAGTCAGGCCGCCCGTTTGACATTCCCTTTCTGGGTGGTCTCGACGTTCCGCGCCCGCAGTTCGTGGACATCGACGCCGATGGGGACAACGACCTCTTCATGCAGGAGTTCCGGAACGAGGTCTGGTTTTTCGAGAACACCGGCTCCGCGAAGGCACCGAAGTTCGAGTGGCGAACGAACCGGTACCAGAACCTGGACGTGGGGGAGTGGTGCCGCTTCGTCGATCTCGACGCCGATGGCGATTTCGATCTTCTGGCCGAGCAGCCGTTCAGCAACATCCGTTTCTACCGGAATGTCGGCACACGTCAGGCCGCGCGGTTCGAGTCCGGCGGCACGCTCGTCGACACCGACGGTCAGAACGTCTATCTCGATCGCCAGAACCTCCCGGCCATCGTCGATATCGACTGCGACCAGCGGCTCGATCTCTTCATCGGGCGGATCGAGGGGCTCGTCATTCACTACGAGGCCGAGGCGCCGGGATCGCTGCGGTTTGCGTTCCTGACGGATCACTGGGAGAACATCGAGATCATCGGCCGCGGCGGGGTCAGACCGGGGACAGACCACATTGGAGAATCTCCAAAGTGGTCTGACCCCGGTCTGACCCCGTCAACCCCCTCAACAATCCCCTTTGCGCGGCACGGCGCGAACGCGCTGTCCTTTGCCGACTTCGACGGCGACAAGGACCTCGACCTGCTCTGGGGCGACTTCTTCGAGCCGGGCGTGCTTCTGATTCAGAACATCGGCGCGACGTGCAGCACGCCGTCGTTTCAGACCGAGCCGGTGGCCTTGCCGTTCGCCGACACGCGGACGTCCGGCTACAACGCGCCTGTGCCGGTTGACTTCGACTTCGACGGTGACATCGACTTCTTCATGGGCGTGATCGGCGGCGCGAACAATCCGGTGACCACCGCCGCCGACAATTTCTATTACTACGAGCGCACGGCGAAGGATCACCTCGAGTTGCGCACGAAACGGTTCCTGAACGGCATCGATCTCGGCAGCGAGACGGTACCGGCGGCCGGAGACATCGACGGCGATGGTGACCTCGATCTCCTGGTCGGCAGCAAGATCGACATGTCCGGCGACGCCGGACGATTGACGGTGTTTCGCAACGTGGGCACGAAGGCCGCCCCGTCGTTCAGGCAGGAAGCCCCTCTGAAACTGGTCGATGACTTTCACCTCGCGCCGACGCTGGGCGATCTGGACGGCGACGGCGATCTCGACCTGCTCGTCGGCACGTGGAACAAGGACATCCGGTACTTCAGGAACCAGGGCACGTCGCGGCAGCCAACGTGGGTCGAAGACCCGGCGCTCACGATCAAGCCGCCCAGGACGAGCCTTGCCTCGCCGCTGCTGGCGGACGCCGACGGTGACGGAGATCTGGACCTGCTCATCGGGACCGCGACCGGCGCAATCGTGTTCTACCGCAACGACGGGACGCCCAAGAACGCGAAGTTCACGATGGCGACCGAGCGTCTCGGCGACCTCAGCCCCGGCCGGCGCAGCCGGCCGGCGTTTGCGGACTTCACCGGCGACGGAATACCGGATCTCCTTGTTGGCCGCGAGTCCGGAGGCGCAGCGCTCTATCGCAACGCCGGCACGCTCCGCGCGCCGCGATTCATAGAGGACGCATCCATCTCGCTGGCGCTCCCGCCCATTTCGACGCCGTTGGCCGTTGATCTCGACGGCGACGGCCGCATCGAGCTCGTCGCAGGCGCCGCCGGCGGCGGTCTCATCTACCACCGGTAATCGAACCCGGTCCCCCTCGAATCCGTCTCTTCACTTGGCACCGCAGTGGAAGGTGCAGGAGCTTTTACTGGCATGGCAGGTGAACGAGTCGAACTACTGCAGGGCACGCTGGAGCTGATCGTGCTGCGCGCGCTGTCCACCATGGGCCCGCTCCACGCGTACGCTCTCGCCAGCCGGCTCGAGCAGGTCTCGGACCATCCCTTGTCACTGAACCAGGGCACGCTATATCCCGCGCTCGTTCGGCTCGAGGATCGGGGCCTGATCAAGGGCGCCTGGGGGACGACGGAGAACAACCGGGAAGCGAAGTTCTACCGCATCACCAGGCCGGGCGAGCGGGAGCTGAAGCGGCAGGCCGAACGGTTTTCCCGGCTCACCGGGTTGCTCGACAAGCTGCTCGAGGCGCGTCAGTGAGGGCTGTCCGGCGTGCGTTCAGGCGTTTGTTTCGCATGGGCGACCCGGAGGCCGATCTGGCGCGGGAAATCAACGCGCATCTCCGGCTGCTCGAGGACAAGTTCACGGCGCAGGGCATGAGCCGCGACGACGCGCGCGCCGCGGCGAAGCGTGCGTTCGGCGGTGTCGAGCAGACCAAGGAGCAGCAGCGCGATGCGCGATCGTTCCGCTGGCTCGCCGGCTGGTCGATGGATCTGAAGCTGGGCATCAGGATGCTCCGGAAGTCGCCCGGACTCACGGCCATTGCATTGATCGCGCTGACTGTTGGCATCGGCGGTGGCGCGGCGTTCTTCGAATTCTCCAATGACCTCGTCCGGGGGCGGTTGCCGTTCGAAGGCGGCGAGCGCCTCGTCGGTATCGTGACGTTCGACACAAGAACGGCCGGGGTCGAACGCCGCACGACGTACGAGTTCTTTCAATGGCGCGGTCACCTGAAACTGATCGAGGATGTGGGCGCCGCCCGACTGATTGAACCGAATGTCACGACGCTGGACGGTCAGACGGCTCCTGTGAGCGGGGCCGAAGTCAGCGCTTCGATCTTTCACGCGATTCCGACACCGCCGTTGTACGGGAGGACGCTGTCCGGCGAGGATGAGCGGATCGGCTCGACGGACGTGGTCGTGCTCGGATACGACGCCTGGCACAGGTTACTCGCCGCGAACCCGGCGGTCATCGGCACGACCGTGCGCCTTGGCAACACGGTCTACGAAATCGTGGGTGTCATGCCCAAGGGGTTCGGCTTTCCCAGCACTCAGTCACTCTGGACGCCGCTGCGCCTCGATCCTGCCGATCTCGAGCGCGCGGCCGGCCCCGCCATCACAGTCTTCGGCAAACTCGCGCCTGGAATCGCGGCCGCGGCAGCGCAAGGCGAACTCGACGCACTTGCTGCGGCGGCCCCCGATGCCGCGGTCCATGCGCACCTGAAGCCGAGGATTTATCCCTACATCGAATCGACGTGGGCGGATTCTGGACCTGACGACGGTACGTTTCTCTACAGTTTGAATCTGCTGTTTCTTGGGTTGATTGGCATCTGCAGTGCCAATGTCGCCACACTCGTGTTCGCCCGGACGATGACCCGCGAAAGCGAGATCACGGTCCGTTCGGCGCTCGGCGCGAGCCGGGCGCGCATCGTTTCGCAGATGGTTGCGGAGGCGCTGGTCCTCACCGGAATGGCAGCCGTCGTTGGCCTGGCCGGTGCCGCCGCATTGTTGCGTATGGTTCGCGATCAGTGGACCGTGTCCATGGGGCCGCTGCCGTTCTGGTGGGACGCGCAACTGGAAGTCGAGACGATCGTCTACGTGGCGTTCGTCGTGATCCTTGCCTCGCTGCTCGTCGGCGCGGTACCGGCGCTCAAAGCCACGACCGGGCGAATGCAGGGACGCTTGAAGACCGCGGGCTCGACGGGCGGCACCAGAGCGTTTGGGCGCTTATGGACCGGCGTCACCGTGGGCCAGGTCGCCTTCACAGTGATGTTTCTCACGATCGTCGCCGGCTTGACCTGGAGCACCTCCACGACGAGCAGCCAGTATGCGGGCCTGCAGTTCCCCCGCGACGAGTACTTGTCCGCAATGGTCGAGGTGGCTGACGACGGTCCCAAGGGGCAGTCCTATCGCGTCCTCCGCGAGCTGCAACGCCGGATGGCAAGCGAACCCGGCGTTCGTGCCGTGACGTATGCATCGTCGCTGCCGGCGATGGGCGGCGATGTGTTCCGGCCAGAATTTGCGGACGGTCACGTTCCGCCGGTCGCGACGACCAGGAGTGGCCTGCTCGAGGTGCGCAGCCCCCGGGTGGCATCGAACTACTTCGACACGTTCAAGCAACGAATCGTCGCCGGACGGGCATTCAGGGACGGCGAGGCAGGCGAAGGCCGCGAGGTCGCGATCGTCGACGAGTCGTTCGTTCGGCTCGTGCTTGCAGGGCGGCCGGCCGTCGGCCGGCTGGTGAGACACCGGTCGCGGGACGCGGAAGGAACTCCAGGACCGTGGCACGAGATTGTCGGCGTGGTGACTGACATCGCGCAGGATTCGTCAAAGCCGGTGGCGCAGACCGTTATCTACCGTCCCTTGGACTCCCGGTCCGACTGGCAGCACTTCCTGATCGTTCACACGGCAGGCGATGCGGCGACCGCGGGTGGGTCGTTGCGGCGCGCGGCGTTCGCGGTCGATCCCGACGCACGCCTGCAGGACGTCAAGACGCTGCGACAGGTCATGGACGAAGAGGTCAGCACATATAGGTACCTCGTCTCCGGCTATGCCACGGTGGCAGCAGTCGCGCTGCTCCTGGCGACTGCCGGTATCTACGCGCTCGTCTCGTTCACGTTGTCCGTGCGGACGCGGGAAATCGGCATCCGGATGGCGCTGGGCGCAGCGCCGCGACGCATGTTGACGAACGTGCTGTCGCGCTCGCTTCGACAGGTTGGCGCGGGCGTGGTCCTCGGCGCGATTCTGGGGGTCGCCTTTCTCGCGCAAGGCATCCTCGACACTCAGGACTTCCGCCTCTCCATGCAGACGGAACTCACGACTGTTGTGACGGCAGGCGTCGCGATATTCGTGATCCTGGTGGCGGCCGTGTCGTGCTGGGTACCACTCAGACGCGCGTTGCGCACCGATCCTACCCAGGCGCTTCGCGCCGATTAGTTCCCTTTGCTCCTACGGCGTGCGCCGGCGCGGCGTTCGCCGGATCGCGCGGCGGAGGTCCGCGAACATCCGCGCGAAGTCCGCGGGGCGGTGATTCGCGTTCAGCCCGCTGGTGTTCGGCAGAACCCAGACACGGGCGCCGGCGAGCCGTTCGGCTTGCTCGCCGAGCGCAGCGTCAGGACGATCGAACGCGACCCGGTACGCGCCGATTCCCACGACGGCGATGAAGCGCGGCCGATTGCGCCGTACCTTGCGTTCGAGCCGGCGGCGGCCGGCGCGCAGTTCCGCCGGAGCGAGCTCGTCAGCGGCGACCGTGGCCCGCCGGACGAGATTGGTGATGCCGCAGCCAAAGTCGAGCAGTCCGTTCTTCTCGGATGGATCGAGCTGCCGCGAGGTGAATCCACTCGCGTGAAGGGCCGGCCAGAACCGATTGCCCGGTCGCGCGAAATGGTGGCCCGTGGCTGCCGAGTACAGGCCGGGATTGATGCCGACGAAGAGGACATCGAGATCCGGACTGATCACGTCGGCAATGAACGCGCCCGTGGCGGCCTTGAGTTCGGCGGCCGTCGGCCGCTTCGTTATCGCAGCGGATCTCGACCTGGCAGCCATGCGGAGTAAAGTAGACTCTCGCAACCGGAGGAGATCCGCAATGGCAATTCGACGATCGTTTGTCGCGGGGGCGGGCCTTGCGTTGGGAACGGTGGTGGCACTGGCTGCCACGCAGGGGCAAGGGCAGGGACAGCCAGCGGCCCAGGCTCCGGCCGCGCCCGATCCAGTGCAGATCCTCGTCGATCGGCTGAGCCTCGACAGCTACAAGGCCACGCTCAAAGGCCTGACGCAGTTCGGCGATCGACGGGAAGGTACCCAGCGCAATCGCGACGCCGTGGCGTGGATCGAACAGCAGCTGAAGAACTACGGATGTCAGACCGAGCGCATGACCTACGAAATCACGCCGCGCAATGCCGGGGGCGGCGGCAATCGCGGCGGCGGAGCAGGCGCCGGAACTGGTGCCGGTGGTAGAGCGGGCGCGGCAGGCGGTGCCGGGGGCGGTGGCGCGGCTGCTGCCGCAGGCGCGGGCGGACAAGGACGTGGTGGAAATCGCGCGGCCGGCCCGGGCGTTCTCGCCGAACCCAGACGGAGCCAGGCGGGCGGATCCACCTACTACGGCATCACGCGTTCAACTGGCGTCAACAACGATCCCGAGAAGCAGCCGAACGAAAAGCTACGCGCACTGAATTCAGGTCCGGTGCTGCCGGACCCGATCCCGCAAGTGTGGTGCACGAAGTGGGGGACGTCACGTCGCGGCGAGATGTACATCGTCAGCGGGCACATGGACGGCATCGGCTGGGGCGAAGCGGCGAATGACGATGGTTCAGGCACGGCGCTCGTCATGGAGCTCGCGCGGATCTTCAGCATGCCCGACGTCACGACCGACGTGACGATTCGGTTCGCGCTGTGGAACGGTGAAGAAACCGGGCATGGCGCGCGCGCGTACGTCGATCAGCGCAAGGATCTGCAAGGGCAGCCGAATGAGCCGAAGTGGCTCGGCATGGTCCAGCACGACATGATGATGTGGGACCACGGCATGCCGCGGGCCGACGGGACGCTCAATCCTGAGCAGCGTGCCGAAGCGGATTTCAACATCGAGTGGCAGTCAACGTCGAAGCAGTCGGACGGTGCGATGAAGCTGGCGCTTGCCGTCAAGCTCGCCGCCGACAAGTACTCGAAGAACTACCCGGGCACGCTCGGTCCGCACATGACGGCCACTGACTCCAGCGCGTTTCAGGACATCGTTCCCGCGATCAGCCTGCGCGAGAATGAGCGCGGCATGAACACTGGAGCCGGCTGGAATCCGCACTGGCACCAGCCAACGGACGTGTTCACGACGTTCTCGGACAAGGATTTTCTTCTGGGACTGAATTCGGCGCAGGCGACGCTGTCAGCCATTGCGCAGCTGACGATGGCGAAGGTCAAGTAGGACACGGAGGAAGGCAATGAGTTTTCGACGTAACGCTTTGGTCGCGATGGGAGTGCTTGCCGGGACTGCTGCCCTGTTGGCGGCTTCGCAACAAGGAGGTGGCGGCGCACAGCAGGCCGCGCAGGCCACGGCGGCGCCGGATCCTGTCCAGATCCTTGTCGACCGGCTCGATCTCGAGAAGTACAAGGCCACGATCAAGGGCCTCACGCAGTTCGGCGATCGCAAGGAAGGCACGCAGCGCAATCGCGACGCGGTCGCATGGATTGAAGCCCAGCTCAAGAGCTACGGCTGCCAGACTGAGCGCATGACCTACGAGCCAGCGGCCGCCCGAGGCGGCGGCGCTGGCGGTGGTGGCAATCGCGGTGGCGGCGTGGGCGCAGGCGGTGGCGCAGCCGGCGGAGGCGCCGCGGGTGCGGGTGCGGCCGGAGCAGGCGCGGCTGGTGGTGGCGCAGCAGGTGCAGGTGCTGCGGCAGCCGGTGGCGGCGCGGGTCGGGGCGGCCAGGCAGCAGGCGGCGGTGGACAAGGCCGTGGCACGACGCTCGGGCCTCTCGCGGCGCCGGTCCGGAGCACGGGAACGAACAACGGCGGTGCCACGCTGTACGGCAATCGCGCACGCACGGGCGTGAACACCAACCCGGAGCTTCAGCCAAACGAAGCCTTGCGCAAGCTCAATATGGGTCCGGTACTGCCGGAGCCGTATCCGCAGGTGTTCTGCACCAAGTGGGGCACGACGCGGCGCGGTGAAATGTACATCCTCGGCGCGCACATGGACGGCCACGGCATGGGAGAAGCCGCGAACGACGACGGCTCCGGCACGGCACTCGTGATGGAGTTGGCGCGCATCTACAGCATGCCCGACGTCACGACCGACGTCTCGATTCGATTCGCGTTGTGGAACGGCGAAGAGAGCGGCTTGCGCGGCGCCCGCGCGTATGTGGCGCAGCGGGAGATGTTGCAGGGACAGCCGAACGAGCCGAAGTGGCTCGGCATGATCCAGCACGACATGATGATGTTTGACCACGGCATGGCGCGCGCCGACGGCACGTACAACCCCGAGCAGCGGCCCGAAGCCGATTTCAACATCGAGTGGCAGTCCACGGCGAAGCAGGCCGAGGGTGCGGCGAAACTCGCGCTGGCCGTGAAGCTCGCGGCCGACAAGTACTCGAAGAACTATCCGGGCACGCTCGGCCCGCACATGACCAACACGGATTCACACGCGTTCCTGGACATCGTCCCGGCGATCAGCCTTCGCGAGAACGAGCGCGGTATGCACACCGGCGCCGGGTGGAATCCGACCTGGCATCAGCCGATCGACGTGTTCTCGACGTTCTCGGACAAGGACTTCCTGCTCGGCCTGAACGCCGCGCAGGCCACGCTGTCCGCGATCGCGCAACTAACGAACGCCCGAGTGAAGTAGCGCGGCGGTCAGTTCCGGCGCGGACAACAGCTCATCGATCCTGGCGGCCCACACGGCGTGGGCCGCCGGGCCCATGTGGGCGTCCCAGCCTAGGCTCCACCTCTCGAGCAGGCCCTTCCACGTGTCTGCGTTCAGGGCGGCAATCAGATCGAGGCTCCGGACGTTCTCCGAGGCCGCGAGCGCCTTGAGCGTCTGACGCCACGGCGCCGGCGCGGCGAACGTCACGAGAACCACAGCCGCGCCCTTCGCGCGCGCGTTCCGCACCATCGCGGTCAGCGGCTCGTACACACTGGCGCGGAGACTTTCATCGATCGGTCCCGAGGTGGTGTCGCCCTTGAGGGAGGTCAGGCCCGCATTAACCGCAGCCTCCATGGTCGTGGCGGCCTGCCGCATCTGCCATCTCAGTCTGAGTATTCGCACCCAGGTCAGGAAGCGGCTCGTGCTCAACATGCGGCGCTGGAACCAGCTGTAGGCCTGCTGGTGCCGGTCCTGCCAGATGTCGATGTCGTCCGGCTTTCCCTTGACTCCTGTATGAAGGAAGCCCTCCGCGTCGACTTTGAGGGCCGCGTCATTGTCGTTACTCGAGACCTGGATGACGACCAGGTCGGGCGCCAAAGGGAGTGCAAGCGCTGTCAGTACGGCGGCTTCCTGGCGCGAGTTGTACCCGTTCACGCCGAAGTTCATTACCTCGACATTGCGGCGGAGCCGGGCCGCAAGCCGTCCGCGCAACAGCTCGCCCCAGGTCTGATCGAACTCCACGCCGAAGCCGAAAGCGTGGGAGTCCCCGATCAGCGCGATACGGACGGTGTTCGCCGGCCGCTCGCGTGTCCAATCGGATCCACGGAAACCCAGTGAGTTGGTGCGGAGCCCGGCGCCGAAGGCGCTGCTCACGAACGTTCGCCGGTACGTGTAGCCGATCTCCGCGTCGGGATGCCGCTCGAAGACGTCCGACAGAACGCGGAACGTCGAGTCAGCGACGAACAGCCGCGTTCCGATCTCGAGGATCGCGAACGCGACTGAGGCAGAGAGCGCCATCGCGCCGAGCCGGTACAGCCACGGGCGCACGGCCGGCGGCAGCGTCACTTGCCGGAGAGTTGCTTCGCCGTGACGAAATTCGGTTCGATGTCGACCGGCACGTCCTTGAGCTTGTCCAGAATCCTCTGGACCTCGGGCCGGATCACGACCATCTTCTTGAGCAGCGCCTGGGCGCCCGCGTAGTCGCCCGTGGCCTGAAGCATCATCAAGTCGCGTGTCAGATCCGCGACGGCCTGGCGGATCTTCGCGTCCACGACCGCGAACGTGCCGTCGCTGTTGACGATGAACGCGCCCGCGTCGATGAGGTAGTTGAGCTGCAGCGCGATGCCCTTGCCGTGCGCCTCGGTGATGCCGAAGCGGATTGAACGGAACGCCGAGGCCAGGAACGTCGTGTACATCGTGTCGGCAATCTGTTTCGACACGACGCCCTTGTCCGCCAGCTGTTGCAGGGCCCAGAGGCCGGAGATATCGGCCTTCGCCTCTTCGATGGCTGAATAGGTGTCCTTCAGCGCCAGCCGGACCGCCCGGCCCCCCGGCGTCACCTGGTGGGGGCCCAGTCCGTGCATCAGCTCGTGCATCAGGATGTGCGTGAAGAAGGCGTCGAATGAGACCCGTGCGCGATCCGCCGCGCCGAGGGCCACGCCCCCGATCGGCACCAGCACTTTCTGGAACTTCGCGTCCTGCACGTTCTTCAGCATCACGCGCTTGGAGCCCTTCTCTTTGATGACGCGATCGTCGTTCGGGAGGTTGAACGCCGCGGTCTGGACGCCGCGGTTCCCATCACCGGCCGAGAACACGACGTTCACCACGCGAATCGGCGCGAGGGCGCCCAGCTTCTTGTTGCGGTACTTCGCGTCGAGCGGCAGAGCGTTTTCCAGGCCCTGCAGTTCCGACGAGAACATGCCAAGCTTCCGGGTCTCGGCATCGTCCTTCAGCGTCACGAATGCTTCGAACGCGGCCTTGTAGCCGAACCATTCGTCCTCGTAGGTTTCGTACGGACCGATCGTGGGCTCGATCGACGCATCGAGTTCCATCCACGCCATGTCCGACGCGAAGTAATCGTTGGATTCAAACGCAGCGGCGCGGAGCTCGAGGAACTTCTTCAGTTTCGGCTGCGTGGTGAGTTTCGCCGCCTCGCGCAGATGAGCAGCGGCCTCGGCCAACGGCTTCTGATACTCGGTGCTGTACGGTACCGTCGTCAGCTTGCCGTCAGCGCCGCGCTTCACCACTGTGAAGAAACCTGTGGCCGCCTCGTGCGCCGGGCCCTTCAGCGTACCGACCCACTTGTCGACCTCATCACGCGTTGCGTCGGCTGGGTAGAAGTTCGCCTGTTCGGGCTTGGCAGGAACGTTGAATTCTGGACGGACGAAAACGGCGTTGTGGTCCAACCGCGACCACGGGCCCTTGTTGATCAGAAAGTTGTGGAGCTCTGACTTGCCGGTCGCCGCGGTGTCCGCCTCAAGCCGCTTCTGCAGGACGGCGTTGCCGGACCAGACCTGGTTCAGAAAAAGGTCGTCCATCACTCGCGCGGCCGCGATGATGTGGCGAAGCGCGTCCGCCTCGTTCGCGGGAAGCCCGTCGATCGGTGCGCTGATATCGACGGGAGCGAAGCGGGCGATCTGCTGATCGAGCGCGCTCACGGCTGGCGCTGCCGCGGGTGGCGGCGGCGGGGAAGACGTTCCACAGGCGTTGGACATGGTGGCAGCGAGGAAAAGCAAGGAGAAGACGGCGTGGTGCGGTCGGCGCGTGAATGAAGTCGGCATTCGCACATTGTACGTGCGCGACTACCTTCCGATAAGGCCCAGGAATCGCCGCAGCCGGTCGTTGATCGACACCTCGGCGTGCGCGGTGCAGGAGTCGACGGGTTCGGTCCCCACGCGGAAGTACTCCATTCCGACGAATGACTTCTCGACTTCGTACCCGTCCTTGTCGGTCGTCCGGACGCGGCGGCACCCTTCGACGGGCAGCGCACCGGTCATGCGGCAAATCTCGACGCCGACGATACCCGAGGGCTGTTTGAGCCAGCCCGCGTTCCTGTTTCCTGTCGCGTCCTTCATGAAGCGTCCCCAGATCGGGGCCGCCAGTTCGCCGGCGTACCCTCCTGGAAGAATCGTCTGGGGCTTGTCGAAGCCGACCCACACACCGGCGACGAGTTGCGGCGTGAAACCGATGAACCACGCATCGCGGTAGTCGTTCGTCGTTCCCGTCTTGCCGGCAGCGGGGGCGGTGAAGCCGGCCTCGCGCGTGCGATATCCCGTGCCGCTGTTGACCACATCGGCAAGCATTTGCGCCATCTGAAAGGCCGTCTGTTCGCTGATGGCCTGCCGGGCGGAAGGTGGTTGAGTAAACAGCAACTTGCCGTCCGCGTCTTCGACTCTCCTGATAAAGACCGGCTCCCTCAACCAGCCGCCGTTGGCGAATGCGCCATACGCGGACGTTATCGAAAGCAGCGTGACGTCGCCAGAGCCTAAAACCAGGGACGGCACGGACGGCGCTTCGAGGCCGAGCCGGGCGGCGTAGCTCACCGCACGTGGAATCCCGACGGCCTTCAGGACCTGAACCGCGGCACGGTTGCTCGACGTCCTCAACGCGGTGCGGACGGTCATCGACGTGCTGGATGAGTGTCCGTCTTCAGGTACCCAGGCGCCACCACTGGCCATCATCGGATCGTCAAGGTTTGTCAGCAGCGTCGCCGGTGTATAGCCGGACTCCATCGCCGCGGCGTAGACAAACGGCTTGAACGCGGACCCTGCCTGACGTTCGGCCTGGATCGCCCGGTTGAACTGACTGTCATCGAATTCGCGGCCGCCCACCATGGCGCGCACTTCGCCATTCGAGGGATCGATCGCCACCAGCGCACCCTGCAGATAGGCTGGTTTCCCCACCACCAGAGGTGATTTCGCATCGCGGCGCAGCGGAGGATGCGACCGGGTGAAACCTGGTAGCTTCTCCGCGCGACTGAGTCCGGCGGCGACCTGGACTTCCGCGGCTTGCTGCATCGCGGGATCGACCGTTGCGTACACGCGCAGGCCGTCGCGCGACAGCCGCTCCCAGCCAAACCGCTCGACGAGGATTCGCGTGATGTGATTCTTGAAATACTGACCCTTGCTGTCCGGAGGGAATCCGTTCTGCAGGCGTACCGGCGCGGCTTCCAGGGAAGTTGCCACCGTCTTCTCGAGGAAGCCGGCGTCAACCATCTGGCGGAGCACGATGGTGCGTCTGGCCACCGCGCGGTCGAGATGGGTGGTAGGGGAGTACGCGGACGGCGCCTTGATCAAACCTGCGAGGAGCGCTGCCTCCTCCACGTTGACGGCCTTGGCCGGTTTGCCGAAGTAGCCCATTGAGGCGGCCTCGACGCCGTACAGCCCATCGCCGAAGTAGACACGGTTCAGATATAGCTCGAGGATCTGGTCCTTCGTGAAGTGACGTTCGATCCGCATCGCGAGGAACATTTCCTTGAACTTCCGGCGGAACGTCTTGTCGTCGGTGAGGAAGCTCTTCCGTGCCAGCTGCTGCGTGATCGTGGATCCGCCTTGCGCGCGTTCGCCCTGCCGGACGTTGGCCACAAGGGCACCGCCAATCCGCCATACGTCCAGACCCTCGTGGCGATAGAAGCGCTGGTCCTCGATCGCCAGCACCGCCTGTACGAGGTGCTTCGACACCTCGGTCAGAGGTACCTCGATTCGGCGCTCCTTGAAGATGGTGAACACCGGCTTGTTGTTGACGTCGTAGACCGTTGTCAGCTGTGGCCCGCGGACACGGCTTTTGAGCACGGCCGGTGACGGCGTTCCGATCACCACGTCTGCCATGAGGACCGTGCCGGCGGTCGCGAATAGGATGGCCGTCAGCCGCCAGAGGCCGAAGGTTCTGAGTCTCTGCAGGGCCTCGCGGATGTTCACGGCACTGATGGTGTTCAAATGGCGGACCATCCGCATGGCGCGTGGTCCGTGGCCGGTGCGCAGGAGCCGGCGGAATGGTGAGGCAGGGTTTGCTCAATGTGTGTCGTACAATAGGCAGCTGTTCATTGAGCGAAAGGCGCCTTCCTAGATGAAGAACATTGCACCGGCCGACGCGGCAGCCCAGGAAGCTGTTGAGACCCGTGAGTGGATCGAATCCCTCGACTACGTCATCAGTCAGGGCGACAAAGGGCGGACGGTTCGCCTGCTCGAGACCCTTCGGGCGCGCGCCAGGCAATCCGGCGTTCGCGTGCCTTTTACATCGACGACGCCGTACATCAACACGATTTCGACCGACGACGAACTGGCCTACCCGGGCGACCGCGACATCGAGCGCCGGATCAAGAGCCTCGTCAGGTGGAACGCGCTTGCGATGGTCGTGCGGGCCAACCGCGAGTCGGACGGCATCGGCGGCCACATTTCGACGTACGCATCAGCGGCGACGCTCTACGAAGTCGCTTTCAATCATTTCTTCCGCGGCAAGGAAGCAGGGCCCGACGCCGACCTGATCTACTTCCAGGGCCACGCGTCACCGGGCGTTTACGCCCGTGCGTTCCTCGAAGGCCGCATCACCGAAACCCACCTTCGCAACTTCCGGCATGAGCTCCGCAAGGAAGGCGGCCTCTCGTCATATCCGCATCCATGGCTGATGCCGGAGTTCTGGGAGTTCCCGACCGTTTCGATGGGGCTCGGCCCGCTCCAGGCGATCTACCAGGCCCGCTACGTCAGGTACCTCGAGAACCGAGGTCTCAAGGCGCCGTCCGATCAGAAGATCTGGGCCTTCCTCGGCGACGGTGAGACGGACGAGCCGGAAGCGCTGGGTTCGATCTCGCTCGCGGCCCGCGAGAAGCTCGACAACCTGATCTTCGTCATCAACTGCAACCTGCAGCGGCTCGACGGTCCGGTCCGCGGAAACGGCCAGATCATCCAGGAGCTCGAAGCGGTGTTCCGCGGCGCCGGATGGAACGTTATCAAGGTGCTGTGGGGCTCGGAGTGGGACAGGCTGCTCGAGCACGACAGCGACGGCCTGCTCGTCAAGCGCATGGGCGAAGTCGTCGACGGCGAGTACCAGCGCTACGTGGTCGAGGACGGCGCCTACCTCCGTCAGAATTTCTGGGGCGCGGATCCGCGGCTGCTCGAAATGGTGAGTCATCTGAGCGACGGCGAGTTGAAGCACCTTCGCGTCGGCGGCCACGATCCGCAGAAGGTCTACAACGCGTATCGCAGCGCGGTGACGACGAAGGGCATGCCGACCGTCATCCTCGCGCGCACCATCAAGGGCTACGGCCTCGGCGAGGCCGGCGAGGGCAAGAACATCACGCACCAGCAGAAGAAGATGAACGAGGGCGACCTGCGGTCGTTCCGCGATCGCTTCGGCGTGCCGATCCCCGACGACCGCATCGCTGATGCGCCGTTCTATCGCCCGGACGAGAAGAGCGCCGAAATCGCGTACATGCGCGACCGCCGCAAGACGCTGGGCGGGTTCGTGCCGAAGCGTGAGGTCGTCGCGCCGGCCATCCATCCGGAGATGCCGGACGTGTTCGAGGAGTTCCTCACGGGCACGGAGGGCCGCAAAGCCTCCACCACGATGGTGTTCGTCAAGCTGCTGGCGAAGCTCCTGCGCGACAAGGAAATCGGCAAACTCGTCGTTCCGATCGTACCGGACGAGGCGCGTACCTTCGGCATGGAGTCCCTGTTCCGCGCCGTCGGCATCTACTCGAGCATCGGTCAGGTGTACGAGCCGGTCGACATGGATACGCTCCTGTACTACAAGGAAGCGAAGGACGGCCAGATTCTGGAAGAAGGCATCACCGAGGCAGGCTCGATCTCGTCCTGGATCGCGGCCGGCACGGCCTACGCCACGCACGGCGTCAACACGATCCCGTTCTTCATCTTCTATTCGATGTTCGGGTTCCAGCGCGTCGGCGACTTCATCTGGTCCGCGGCGGACTCACGCTGCCGGGGCTTCCTCCTGGGCGGCACGTCCGGCAGGACGACGCTGGCGGGCGAGGGGCTCCAGCATCAGGACGGCAACAGCCACACGCTCGCGCTGACGGTGCCGACCTGCCGCGCCTACGATCCGGGATACGCGTTCGAGCTCGCGGTGATCATCCGCGACGGCATCAAGCGGATGTACGGCGATCAGGAGCAGACGTTCTACTACATCACTGTGATGAACGAGCAGTACGACATGCCCGCGATGCCCAAGGGCGCCGAAGAAGGCATCATCAAGGGCCTCTACAAGTTCAGGGAGGCGCAGTCGACCTCGCGCAGGGCCAGCGACTCGAAGACCCCGGTTCCGCGCGCGCAGCTCATCGGCAGTGGCTCCATCCTGAACGAAGTCGTGAAGGCGCAGGCGTTGCTCGCCAAGTACGGTGTCGCGGCGGACGTCTGGAGCGCGACGAGCTACAACGAGCTCTATCGCGACGCGCATGCTGCGGAGCGATGGAACCTCTGGCATCCGACGGAGCCGCGCAGGATTCCGTACGTCACACAGTGCCTCGCGGAGACCGAGGGTGTCGTCGTGGCGGCCTCGGACTACCTGAAGAGTCAGCCGGACATGATTTCGCGCTGGGTCGGCCGTCCGGTCGTGACGCTCGGCACGGATGGCTTCGGCCGCAGCGAAGACCGGCAGGCGCTGCGCGACTTCTTCGAGGTCGATGCGAAGCACGTCGCGGCCGCGACGCTTGCGGCGCTGCATCGCCAGGGCGACATCGACGCCAAGGCGGTCGCGCAGGCGTTCAAGGAGCTCGAGATCGACCCGGAGAAGAAGGATCCGGCGAAAGCTTAAGTTCATGCCAGCAGAACTCAAACTCCCCGAGTTGGGGGAGAACGTTGAAAAGGGTGACGTCGTCCGCGTGCTCGTGAAGGCCGGCGACGTGATCAAGAAGGATCAGCCCGTCGTCGAACTCGAGACGGACAAAGCCACGATCGAAGTGCCGAGCGATGTCGACGGCACGGTGACCGACGTGAAGGTCAAACCTGGCGATCGCGTCAAGGTGGGCCAGGTGATTCTCATGGTGGACGCTGCCGCGGCAGCGGCTGCGCCCAAAGAAGCGGCGAAACCCTCGGCAGTCGCGACGCCTCCGCCCGCCTCCGCTCCGTCAGCTCCGTCTCCCTCCGCGTCCTCCACGGCGCCGGCGCAGAGCAAGCCGGCCGCGGTGGTCGATATCGCCAGCGCCAGGCCGGCTCGAGTCGAGCCGGCGCAGATCGCGGGCACGCCGGCAGGCGCGAATGTCGCAGCGTCGCCTTCCGTGCGGCGCTACGCGCGCGAACTTGGCGTCGATCTGTCGCAGGTACCGGGCTCGGGTCCGGGCGGGCGGATCGGCCAGGACGACGTGACGGCGTTCGTGAAGCGAGTCATGACGGGAACGGGTGGCGCCCCCCGGACCGGCGGCGCGGCGGTGGCGCACGCGCCGCTACCCGACTTCTCGAAATGGGGTGCAGTCGACATCAAGCCGATGTCGAACATCCGCCGCAAGACGGCCGAGCACCTGAGCGTCGCCTGGCAGGCGCCGCACGTCACGCAGCATGACAAGGCGGATGTGACCGGCGTCGAGGAATTCAGGAAGCTCCACGGCGCCCGCGCGGAGAAGGACGGCGCCAAGCTCACCGTCACCGCCATTGTCATCAAGATCGTCTCGCTTGCGATCGAAAAGTATCCGCAGTTCGCCTCGTCGGTGGACATGGCGAACGAACAGATCGTCTACAAGCAGTACTGTCACATCGGCGTGGCGGTCGATACGCCGAACGGGCTGCTCGTGCCGGTCATTCGCGACGTCGATCAGAAGTCGATCTCGCAGATCGCGAAGGACTTGGCCGCGTTGTCACAGAAGGCGCGCGATCGGAAGCTCAGCCTCGACGAGATGTCGGGCGGCGTCATCTCGATCACGAATCTCGGCGGCATCGGTGGGACGTCGTTCACGCCGATCGTGAACCAACCCGAAGTCGCGATCCTCGGCCTCTCACGCACGGCGATCGAACCGGTGTGGCAGGACGACAAGTTCGTGCCGCGGCCGATGCTGCCGCTCTCGCTGTCCTATGACCACCGCGTCATCGACGGCGCGGATGCCGCGCGGTTTCTGAGGTTCGTGGCCGACGCGCTCGAACAACCGTTGTCGATTTATCTTTGACTTCGTCGGTTCAGGGTTCAGGGTGCCAGGTTCCGGGTTCGCTTGTCTGGTTCGAAGTTCCGGGTTGGCTCAAGGGACGCTGCCGGGGTGCAGAGTTCGCGCGCACCGAACCGCGAACCGATCGAGCGAACCCGGCACCCTGAACCTTGAACCCTGAACCGACTCACACAAGGATCTATGTCTACGTCAACAACTCAACTCGTCGTAATCGGCGGCGGCCCGGGTGGATACGCCGCTGCGTTCTTCGCGGCCGACAGCGGCCTCAGCGTGACGCTCGTCGACATGGAGCCGAATCCGGGCGGCGTGTGTCTGTACCGCGGGTGCATCCCTTCGAAGGCGTTGCTGCACGTGGCCAAGGTCGCGAGCGAAGCGAAGCACGCGACGAACTGGGGGCTGACGTACTCGGAGCCGAAGATCGATCTCGACAAGCTTCGCAGCTTCAAGGACGGCGTCGTGTCCAAGCTCGTCGGTGGCCTGGGCCAGCTCGCGAAGCAGAGGAAGATCGCGTACATCCAGGGCAAGGCGGCGTTCGTCAGCACCGATACGGTGAAGATTGAGAAGACCGCAGGCGGCACCGAGGACGTGAAGTTCGAGCACGCGATCATCGCGACCGGCTCCTACCCGACGAAGATTCCCGGTCTGACCATCGACAGCGACAAAGTCATGGACTCGACGGGCGGCCTCGACCTGCCCGAGATTCCCGGGACCCTCCTCGTTGTCGGCGGCGGCTATATCGGCCTCGAGCTCGGCTCGGTCTACGCGGCGCTCGGCACGAAGGTCACCGTCGTCGAAATGACGGACGGCTTGCTGCCCGGCGCGGATCGAGATTTGGTCACGTACCTGGCGCGACGGCTCGAGACGACTCTCCACAAGATCCTGCTCAAGACACGCGTCACCGGCATGGAGGAGACGAAGAAGGGCATCAAGGTGCTCATGGAAGGCGAGGGCCTCGCTGACGCCGACAAGGGCCAGGTCTTCGATCGCGTTCTCGTCTCAATCGGCCGCCGGCCGAACTCCGCGGTGCCCGGCCTCGACAACACAGGCGTCAAGGTCAGCGACCGCGGCTTCATCACAGTGGACGCCGCCATGCGCACGAACGTGAAGAACATCTTTGCGATCGGTGACGTCGTTGGTGAGCCGATGCTCGCGCATAAGGCGTCACACGAAGCGCGTGTCGCTGTCGAAGCGATCATGGGCCACAAGGTCGCGTTCGAGCCGCAGGCGATTCCGGCCGTCGTGTTCACCGATCCCGAAGTCGCGTGGTGCGGCCTGACGGAGACCGAGGCGAAGAAGCAGGGCAGGAAGGTCGAGATCGCCAAGTTCCCGATCGCGGCGCTCGGCCGCGCCCAGGCTATCGATCGCCCCGAAGGCATGACAAAGCTCGTCATCGATCCCGAGACCGAGCGCATCCTCGGTGTCGGCATTGTCGCGGCCGGCGCAGGTGAGCTCATCGCCGAGGGCGTCCTGGCGGTCGAGATGGCCGCGCTCGCGAGCGACCTCAAGCTTTCGATTCATCCGCATCCGACGATGTCCGAGTCGATCATGGAGGCGGCTGAAGTATTCTTCGGCCACTCCACGCATGTATACCGGCCAAAGAAGAAGTAGGGCACGCGGCGGCCGGTTCTTTGTTCTCTATCTCTTGATCGCGGCCGTGTACACGTGGCCGCTCCTGCGCGAGGCGAGGAGCAGGATCGCGGCCGACCCCTTCGATCCCATCCTGAACGCGTCGATTCTCTGGTGGAATGCGACGGTCGTTCCCTTCACGGCGGGCTGGTGGAGCCCGCCGTTTTTCTTTCCGGCGGAGAACGTTGCCGCCTTCACCGAAAACCTGGCCGGCCTTGGTGTGGTCGCAACTCCCGTGTTCTGGATCACGGGACAGCCCATCCTGACCTACAACCTCACGCTGTTCCTGGCGTGGCCGCTCTCGGCGCTCGCGGCATACCTACTGGCCTTTGAAGTGACCCGGCGCCGGGACGCCGCGTTCCTTGCGGGCTTGGCGTTTGCCTTTGCGCCGTACCGGCTGTCACAACTGGGACACCTCCAGGTGCTGTCGATCTACTGGCTGCCTCTGGCCCTGCTCGGCCTTCACAGATATCTTTCGACCGCGGGCAGCCGATGGCTCGTGCTCTTTGGCGTGGCTTGGCTCGCCCAGTCGCTGAGCAACGGCTACTACATGTTCTTTGGTGGTGTGCTGATCGGTTTGTGGATCGCGTACTTCTGCTCGCCGCGTGCCGCATGGCGCACGATCCCGGCGATTGTCCTGGCATGGATCGTCGCCAGCGTTCCCGTGGCGCTGATCATGTGGAAGTACCGTGTGGTTCACGAGCACTACGGTTTGACTCGGGGTCTGCAGGCCGCCATCGGTGGCAGCGCCCAGCCCGTGAATTGGTTCCAAACCGCGTTTCAGAATCGCTTCTGGTCGGCGCTGCTCCCCGACGGCGGCGGCGAGTTCAACCTGTTTCCGGGCGTCACGTGTCTCGCCATGGTGACCGCGGCGGTTGCGATCTTCATTGGGCAGCGAACAGAGCGGGACGCAGGCCGGCGAAGGGCGATGCGGGTGTGCTCGGCGATGATCGCCTTTGCCGGAGTGGCCGTGCTCGTCACGATCGCCGCGGCCGGGCCGTTGCGATTCGGACTGCTGGGTGCAACCATCCGGCTCTCGAGTGTCGGACGTGCCGCCTCGATCACGGTGCTGGCAGTCTCGGCGCTGATAGTCGTCACGCCTGCGATCAGGGTCCGGCTGCGCGGCCGCAGCCCGTTCGCGTTCTATTGCGGCGCCTTGCTCGCGATCGTCGTTCTCGCGTGCGGTCCGGAAATCAGGAGTGCCGGCGGCGTCCTCCTGGCCCCGGCGCCGTACGGCTGGCTGATGTCGGCGATCCCTGCACTCGAGTCATTGCGCATCGTCGCGCGATTCTGGATGGTGGGGACCCTTTGTCTCGCGATGGCAGCGGCGATCGGCTACGGCTGGGTTGCTGCGCGGCTGCGGACAGGTGGATGGGCGCTGGCTGTGCTGCTGACCGCAGGCGTGCTCGCCGATGCGTGGCCTCGAGCGATGCCGATGGCCCCGGCTCCGGTCGAGCGCCTCGCTCTCGAACGGCGGGACGATCCGGCCGCCATTCTGGAATTGCCGCTTGGTCCGATGTGGGACGCCGCGGCCACGTTCCGATCGATCGGGCACGGGCGCCGGGTCGTCAACGGCGTGAGCGGCTACGACCCTCCGCACTACGCGCCGCTGCAAGCCGGCCTTGTGGCACGTGATCCGACCGTACTCGCCGCGCTCGCGTCGTTCGGACCAATCGACGTGATTCTCGACAACACGCAGGATCCGGCCGGCGGGCTCGCGACTTATCTCGAAGCGAGCCCGCTCGTGTCCCGCGTGCGACAGGACGAAGCGCGGACTTTGTATCGACTCATGCGTGTTCGGTGGCCCACGCCTGGACCGGCGCTGTCTGCGGCCGGCACTGAGACGCTTGCCGGTGAAGTGACGATTGATCTGGGATCGACCCAGTCGATCTCCGGAGTCGAGATTGCGGCCCACCGCAACCTCAATGCTGTTCCCGAACAACTTGTGATCGAAACATCCAGCGATCGGATTACGTGGCGGTCCGCATGGAGCGGTTCCACACGCGGTGCGATCCTTCGAGCGGCGGCACTGAATCCCTCGGACCTGCGGGTCACGCTGAACTTCGAGACCACCGCGCGATTCGTACGGATGCGCGTCGCAGAACCCGGGCCTCAGGTGAGCGTTCTTGGCGTGAGATAAGAGGGGATCGGAATCCGCTTCGCGGCTCCGAGCCACACATTCCTGTAATCCGGCCTCAGATAGCGCCGGCCAAGTATGCTGTTTCCGCCGGCTTTCCCGCTGCGATCGTGGCACGCAAGTTGGATCGATCCGGGAGTTCTGCGGATGTTGCGTAGCCTGTCGGCCCTGCTCGTCGTGGTGATGCTGCTTGGCGGTGCTGCTTGCGGCTCGACTCCGCCAACGGCGCCCACCCCAACGCCGACACCAGCGCCTGGCCCCTCGGTTGGGCCCCAGACGGCGGCCGCTCCGTCCATCACCGCACAACCGTCGGGCGTGACGATCACCGCCGGGGAGACCGCCGCGCTGTCGGTCACCGCTGCCGGTGATGGGCCGCTCAGCTATCAGTGGTACGCCGGTGCCGCCGGCACCACATCCGCACCCGTGAGTGGTGCGACGGGCTCGTCATTCACGACGCCCGCGCTGCAGTCCACCGAGAGTTACTGGGTTCGTGTTTCCAACAGCGCTGGGTCCGCGAACTCGACCGCGGCCGTTGTGACCGTGATGCCGGCGCCCGCGCCGCCTGGACCGCCGCCCTCGGGGCCCGATCCGGCTTGGGTGGCGTTCGAGGACGCCGTGCTCGCGCTGGTCAATCAGCAGCGCGCATCCGGCGCCGTCTGTGGTTCAACGACGTATCCGCCAGTGGCGGCCTTGACGATGAATCCGCAACTGCGGGCGGCGGCGCGAGGCCACAGCCATGACATGGCGGTGCAGGGCTACTTCTCGCACACCAGCCTCGACGGCCGGACGTTCTCGCAGCGGATCCGCGATGCGGGCTACATGGCGTCGCCCATCGCCGAGAACATCGCGGCCGGCTACGCGACGCCCCAGTCCGTCATGGCTGGGTGGATGGCCAGCTCGGGCCACTGCTCCAACATCATGTCGGGCAGCTACAAATCGATCGGCATCGGATACGCGTACGTCGCGACGTCGCCGTACGGGCACTACTGGACGCAGGACTTCGGCGGTCAGTAGGATCGGTGCGTGATCGAACAGAGACAAGCCAGGGGTACGTTTCAGGTCAAACGAGCGGCAGTGGCGCCGGCATTCGACGCCGCCGGTCTTGGGCGGCACTCACTCGACAAGTCATTCACCGGCGATCTCGAAGCGGCCAGCCTCGGAGAAATGTTGAGCGCGGGCGGATCCGTGCCGGGATCGGCCGGGTACGTAGCGATCGAGCGAGTCACAGGTCAGCTCTTCGGCCGTCGCGGCAGCTTCGTTCTGATGCACACGGGCCTGATGAATCGCGGCGCGCCGAGCCTCAGTGTCACGGTCGTGCCGGATAGCGGCACGGAGGCGCTGGCCGGTCTCTCAGGGTCGATGCGCATTGCGATCGAGAAGGGGCAGCACTCGTACGAATTCGATTGCGAGCTACCGAAGCACCTGACGACCGACGAGTTGACAGCGGGTCTGGCCGCTATCGGAACGTCCCCGGCTGACGCAGGCGTCGTGGAGCTGATCGTGCGGCGCCCCCGCATGGGCGAACGCGAGATCGTGCAGGAAGCCGAGCTCGACATGCAAACGGGGCTCGTCGGCGACAACTGGAAGGAGCGGGGCAGCGCCCGGACCGCCGACGGCACCGCTCATCCCGAGATGCAGATCAACATCATGAATTCCCGGGTGGTGAACCTGATTGCGACGGGGCGGGATCGGTGGCCGCTTGCGGGCGATCAGTTCTTCGTCGATTTCGATCTCAGCGCCGCCAATCTTCCGCCGGGCACGCGGTTGGCGTTCGGCACGGCCGTGCTCGAAGTGACCAGCGAGCCGCACACCGGGTGCGCGAAGTTCGTCGGCCGCTTTGGTCTGGATGCGATGAAGTTCGTGAACTCACCGGCCGGGCGTGCGCTGCAGTTGCGGGGCATCAACGCCAAGGTCGTCACGCCGGGCCGCGTCCGCGCCGGCGACGTGATCAGCAAAGCCTGAATGGCGCCCGTTATTCCAAAGCCCCGCACCGTCCGGAGCTTCAAGTCAGAAGCTGCGTTCGAGAAATGGCTCGAAGCCAACCACAATCGCGAAACCGAAGTGTGGCTGAAGATCTTCAAGAAGGACAGCGGTGTGCCGACGGTGACGCACCCGCAGGCGCTGGACGTCGCGCTCTGCTGGGGGTGGATCGATGGTCTCCGCAAGTCATTCGATGACGAGGCCTTCCTTCAACGCTTCACGCCACGCAGGCCGAAGAGCATCTGGAGCCAGGTCAATCGCGATCACATCGCACGCCTGACGAAGGCCGGGCGCATGACTTCGTACGGACAGCACCAGGTCGATGCTGCGAAGGCGGACGGCCGATGGGCCGCAGCCTACGCCCCGGTTCGAGAGACGCGAATCCCGCTGGACTTGCGGAAAGCCATTCAGGCGAATCCGGCGGCTCTTCGGACCTGCCAGAAGCTGGGCCGGATGAACGTCTTTGCGCTCGCATTTCGGGTGAACAACATGAAGACCGCCGTGGGGCGCGAGCGAAAGATCAAGCAGCTCGTCGACATGCTGGCCCAGGGGAAGGCAATCCGTCCCGAACGCGGGCTGGGCACGAAGCCGAAGTAGGATACGGCGCGTGATTCGCCCAAACATCCTCCTCACTGCCGCGCTCGTCGTGTGCGCCGGCGCAACCAGCTCATCGTTCGTGGCGGCGGCCGGTCAGTGTCGCCTGCCTTCTCCGCCGGCCTCCGCGCAGCCAAACATCTTCACGCCCGCGCAGGAGGCGATCCTCGGCGAGCTGATCTCTGAGCGCTTCGAGAGCTACCTCCGGGTGATCGACGACGAGCCGTTGACCGCCGTCCTCAGGAGAATCGGCGAAAGGCTGACGGCGCACCTGCCGGACACCGGGCTCAGGATCCGGATGCAGCTCATCGACATTCCGGACGCGAATGCGTTCGCCCTGCCCGGCGGCCACGTGTACGTCTCGCGCAAGCTCGTCGGCCTCACCCGCAGCGAGGATGAACTGGCCGGCGTCATCGGCCACGAGCTCGGGCATCTCGTGTCGCGCCAGGCGACGCAGAGCATGACGCGCCAGTTGCGTGAAGTGCTCGGCGTCACGTCGGTCGGCGATCGTCAGGACATCCTCGACAAGTTCACCAAGCTCATGGAGAACGCCGGACGCAAGCCGTCCGTGTTCAAGACGGAGAGCCACGAGCAGGCGGAGCAGCTCGAAGCGGACCGGCTCGGCCTTACGCTCGTGTCGTCGGCGGGCTACGACGCGAAGGCGTTTTCGAGTGTGTTCGACCGTATTGCCGGCACGGGCGGCAACACCGGCTCCTTCTTCTCGCGGATGTTCGGCACGGCGAGTCCCGATTCGCGGCGTCTCGGCGACATGATGAAAACGGCGTCGACGCTTCCAGCGGACTGCATCTCGCCGGCCGGCTCCGACCCCGCGGCGTACCGAGCGTGGCAGCTGGCCGTCACGATGGCCTCGATCGCGAGCCGGGAAGAGAAGATCCCGGGGCTCTTCCGTCAGGTGCCGCTGACTCCGTTCCGCGATCGGATCCGGCACGTCCGCTTCAGCCCGGACGGGAAATACGTGCTGGTGCAGGACGACGCGACAGTGTCGGTGATTCAGCGGCAGCCGTTCGAGTTCCGTTTCAGCATTCCATCGGGCCGCGCGCGATCCGCCGAGTTCACGCCGGACTCAGCGACTGTGGTGCTGCATACGTCGGATCTCCGCGTGGAGCGCTGGTCGGTCGCTTCAAAGGCGGTGGCCGATGTCTACGATCTGTATTGGCCGAAGAGCTGCTACGAGAGCGCGGTCTCACCTGATGGGCGCACGGTCGGCTGCGTCGATACGGATGGCGACCTCACGATCATCGACGCCGCGTCCGGCCGCAATGTCTTCCAGAAGAAGAACTTCTATCAAGTGAGCCCTTTCGAGCTCCTGCTGCGTGCGTTTGCCGGAATGGCGAACACGCGTACGTCTGGCTCCCTGTCGCTCAAGTTCTCGGCAGACGGCCGCTTCTTTGCCGCCGGCTATGAGGGCTTCAACAGCAGCGGGACACTCGCCTTTGACGTCTCGAAGAGCGCCGTGATTCAGCTCAAGGATCCGGCGAGGCGCCTGCTCACGGCGAGTTTCACGTTTATCAGCGGCGACCGGCTGGTGGGACTGAACGCCCGCGAGCCGGCAAAGTCAGGCGTCGTTGCGCTGCCCGAGGGCAACGTCGTGGAGTCGATGGCGTTGCCTGCCGCGGTACTCGATCGCGCGGCGCAGCCTCGCTTCGTCGTGATGCGACCCTGGCAGGCGTATCCCATCGCGCTCTTTGACGTTGAGGCAGGCCAGCCCAAAGTCGGGTTCGAGACGCTTGCACTCGATGTCTTCGATGACCAGTACGTGACCGACACCGGCATCGGTGAGATCGGTCTGTTCGCGGTCGAGGGCAAGAGAGTGCTGTCCCGGGTCAAAGTCGATCCGTCGCCGATCACGCGTGTTCGAACGGCGGCTGTGTCATCTGACTTTCGATGGCTGGCCATCTCCGGTGCGACGCGCGCGGCGGTCTGGGACCTTCGCGGTCAGCTGCCGGTAGCCTACATGCGCGAGTTCGACGGATCGTTCTTCGATCCGGGCGGGCAGTTGTATGCGGACCTGCCGAGGGCCGGCGCCGAGCCACGCGGTATCGTCCGCTTCGACCCCCAGTCGAGAAAGGTCGCGCTGGCGTCGCGCCTCGATCCCAGAACTCGGGCGGCGCAGTACGGCCCGTGGCTGTTGTTGCAGGACACCGGGATGGCGATCATGCCGACGAGCGTCGCCTATGAACTGCGCGATGTGTCCAAGTCTGCGCCGCTCTGGACGAGGAAATTCGAGCGCGAGATGCCGAACGACTACTGGCTGCATCCACTCGGCGACGGCTTTGTGTTCGTGTGGGCCGCCGACTCACCGGGCGGCCGCACTCGCGTGGCCAGGGACGAGCGGCTGAAGAAGACGGTCGATCGCGGAGATCTCAAAGGAGACTTTCTGCTCGAGGTCGTCGATGCCGCGACCGGGAATCCGCGCGCGAACGTCCTCGTGGAAACAGGGAAAGGCTCGTTTCATGTGGATGGCGTGCTCGTCCGCGGCGACCGGATGTTCGTCACGGATTCGCTCGGCCGCGTCCTGTCCTACTCGCTGTCAACCGGTGAGGTCGACGGCTATGCCTTTGGCGCGAGTCCGGTGGTCTCCGCCGATGGCGGCGCGCTGGCGCTCGAGACCGGTGAGGGCCGGCTGGCTGTGGTGGATGCAAAGACGATGGCGCGGAAGGCCGACTTTCGATTCAAGCACGCAATCGTATTTACGGCGTTTGGTCCCGACAGTGCGAGTCTGCTGGTCGTGACCGCGGATCAGACCGCGCACGCGATCACGTTGAAGTAGGCGGGGCCTTCGGACGCGGCAAGCCGGCGGGGTTGAAGCCCCGCCCTACGTGCTACTGCCAGCCGGCGACCAGGTTACGGACGTAGGCGGCGCGGCTGTCGAGGAAGGCTCGCGGCCCGGGATCGCGGCTGGAGACGACGGCCTCGAGCGCGTCGACGAGCTTCGTGAGCTCGGCCGACGCAAAGGCCGAACCCGCCAGCTCGCGCACGATCGCCCGGTAACGCGTTGCGACCGCCGGATCGTCGAGCAGCCAGTGGATCAACGGCTGATCGGGTCCAGCGGGATTCATGATGTCGAAGCTCTGGATCCCGCGGCCGCGGCTGCCAAGGGAGAGATCCTGGTCCCACGGCAGGAACCGGACCCGATCATCAGCCGGATCGAGATACAGAAAGAAATTGTGCCCGCCGCGCAGGTAGCTGTCCGTGTTGATGATGAACGCGTTGACGGCGATGTAGCGCAGAAACCCGTCGACGTCCAGATACTGTCCGATGCGCGAACGGAACAACGCCACGTCGGTCTGTGACACGAGCTTGGAGAATTCGATCATGCGCTCCTGCTCGTGCGGCGTTGCCTCGCGATCCGGCCTGAGCCTCGAGGTATAGGCGCTCCACACATCGCCGAGGGTGTGAACGCCGCCGCCGAGGCCCTCCGGTTTCATCAGCAAGCCGTTGCCGGTCGGCAGCACGCGTTCGAGAAATGTCTTGTTGACGTCCTCGATGACGGTGAACAGTCCGCCCGATGTCCTGGGAAAGACCCCGGGAACGGTGAAGAAGATTTCGGCGTAGGTCGTTCGTGGCGCGGGCACGCCCGCCGCGCGGAAGAGGGCGTAGGCAATCGTCTCGCGCATCTTCGACGTGTCCACGACCCCAGGGTGCAGGTTGAAGGTCTTCTCGCCGTCCCACTTGCCGTTGCCGCCGAAGACGTCGAACTTGAGCTTGAAGCTCGCGAACAACGGCGCCGCGGCCGACGAGCTCGAGAAGCTGAGATTGCCCTTGTAGCGGATGCCGGCGTCCCTGAGCGTCAGACCCGGTCCGTCTTCGATCTGCACGTCGGAGCGGGCCCAGGGAAAGTACCCGCCAAAACCGTTGCCGATGTGGACGGGCCGCCCGGAGGCGTCCCGATAGTCGGATCCGCCGACGGCCCCCGAGGCCGTACCCCCGCGGGCGGAACTCGTCTGCAGCACGGCCCACTCACCGGGCGAAATCGTGACGTGGATCTTGTGGACCGTCGTCAACTGAAAGATCTGGTCGCCCGGCGCCCGGCGTGAGGACGTTGCCTGCGATCCCAGGAGCTGCCCGGCGGGCGCGGCCGCGGACCCGGCGATCGCCAATACGGCCAGGAGAGCCGTGGCGCCCAGACGTCGAATCACAGGTCTTGCGAGCATGTCGTACTCTAACCGCTATGACGCACAATAGCGCCATGCAGCCGTTTCGTCTCCGCGCGATTACCGCGCTTGCCCTCATACTCACCGTCACCGCGCTGGCCGCCGGCCGCGGAGGGGCGGCGCCGGCGGACATTCCGGCCCGGCTCACGGATCAGGAATTCTGGAAACTGACCGAAGACCTGTCCGAGCCCGATGGGACATTCAGATCCGACAACGTCCTGTCCAACGAGATGGTCTTCGCGCGCCTCGTGCCGGACTTTGTCGCAAAGGTGAAGCAAGGCGGCGTCTATCTCGGCGTCGGGCCCGAGCAGAACTTCACGTACCTCGTGGCGATGAAGTCGCGTCTGGCCTTCATCACGGACATCCGCCGCGACAACCTGCACCTGCATCTCATGTACAAGGCGATCTTCGAGATGTCCGCGGATCGCGCGGACTTTCTCGCACGCCTCTTCAACAAGCCGCGCCCCGCCGGCCTCTCGAAGTCGTCATCGGTGGCGGACCTGATGAACGCGTACTGGAACGTGCCCACCGCGGACGAGGCCGCGTATGCCGCAAATCTGCAGGCCATCCAGCGCCATTTGACCGGCACGCACAAGTTTCCGATGGCGCAGGCCGACCTCGATGGCGTCGCCCGCGTCTACCGTGCGTTTCACTGGTATGGCCTTGCGATGAACTACTCGGCGAGCCTGCTCCTGACGCCGCAAAGCGGCGGGAACGCCGCGACGTACGCCGACCTGATGAAGCAGGCCGGCGCGAATGGCGAGCCGCTCACGTATCTCGGCACGGAAGAGAAGTTCGCGTACATCAAGGACATGGAGTCCAAGAACCTGATCGTGCCGGTGGTCGGAAACTTCGGCGGGCCCAAGGCGATCCGCGCGATTGGCGCGTACCTCAAGAGCCGGGGCACGACGGTGGCCGCGTTCTACGTGTCGACGGTCGAGCCGTATCTCAAGCGCGCCGGGACGTTCGAGACGTTCTGCGCGAGCGTGGCCACGCTGCCGATGGACGAGTCGAGCATCTTCATCCGGCCCGGTAATCTGCAGAACCTGGTCGCGAGTGGCGCGCAGGTGGCGCCGCCGTCGCCGGACATGCCGAGGCTCGGGACGTACCAGATCGGCGTCATCATGCAGATGGCTACGGGGTGCGTCGCGCCAGTCCACTGATGTGCCGGGCCTAAAGGCCCGGCCGACGAGGTTCGCCGTTCCGTAGCGTGGCTCTTCAGGGCCGCCGTTCGGTGCCGATAGACAAAGTGTGGGGCCGCTGACGGCGCGACAGTCAAGACGTGCAATGTGGTTGCTGACGGCCGTTGCCGTCCTCGTCTCAGGTTGCTCGAAACCCGGAAGCCCATCCGGGCCCAGCGGGCAGGGCACGAGCTCGACGCTGGCATTCACAGCGTCGCCCATCACCACGAGCGCGATCGAGTTCGTCACCGCGCTTGGGCAGGTTAATCCGCCTGACCACACGCTGCCGACCGATCACATCTACTTCTACCACCGGCTGAATCATCCCAACGCGCCCGTGTACGACGTCGTCGCCCCCGCCGGCGGCACGGTGTCTGCGATCCTGAAGGGCAACGACGACAAGATCTACGTCAGCGTCACGTCCTCTCAGACCTACTACCTGGGACACGTGATTCTGGACAGCAGCATTCGCCAGGGCACCCAGGTCGCCGCCGGCCAGCGGCTCGGCGTCACGAGCACGCTCTCGTACGGTCTCGACCTCGGACTCGTAAACAGGAGCGTCACACAGGGTTTCATCAACGCTGCGCGGTACAACGACGATTCACTGCACGCAGATGCGCCGCTCAAATACTTCGACGAACCGTTGCGATCGACGCTCTACGGGCTGGTGACGCGCACGGGCCCGGACAAGGACGGCGAGATTAACTTCGATCGGGCGGGCCGGCTGTCGGGCAACTGGTTCCTCGACGGACTGCCGGTGTCATCGAGCACGACCTTCGGTTCCGGACCGATGCAGATCTCATTCGCGCGCGACGCCCGCACTCCCGCCAACATCATCGTCGCCATCGGCGGCACGCTGTCGATGACCGGAATGTTCGGTCTGGGCGCGGGCTCGCCGGATCCCGCAGACGTCTCGGCCGCGTCCGGGCTGGTCGAGCTGCCACTCATCGCGCAGGCGTTCGGTGCGGCCTCAGGAGTGATGCTTGTACAGTTCATCGACGCCAACACGGTCCGCATCGAGACGTTTCCCGGCGCGACGTCGGGGACGGCGGGATTCACCGGCGCAGCAAAGATTTATCGCCGCTAGGATCGCAATCCTCCTCGAGTCGAAGTGAAGTAAGGTGTGGTCATGGCTACGCCCGCTCCAGACGCCTGGCTTCGAGGACCCATCGCCGGCATTCCGGCACTGCTGCAACCGGCCGCGCACGCGTTCGTACTGGCGCGCGAGGACGTCGATACAGCGACGTCCGGTCTCAGCCACGAACAACTCTGGAGCCGGCCGAACGGCATCACGCCGCTGGGTTTCCACTTGGCACATCTCGCCGGCGCCACGAGCAGGCTGATGACCTATGCCACTGGCCAGCCGCTGTCGGACGCGCAGAAAGCGTTTCTCCTGAAGGAGCGTGCGGTGATGGATACGAAGCCGCAGCTGTCGAATCTCCTGCATGACTGGTATGCCGCCTACGACGCCGCGATGGCGCAGCTTGCGGCGACGCCGGAGGCCTCGCTCGCCGAAGTGCGTACCATCGGGAAAGCACAGTTGCCGACAAGCGTGATTGGCGCGATCTTTCACGCGGCTGAACACGCCGCCCGCCACACTGGGCAGATCGTCACGACGGCGAAACTGGTCCGGTGATGGCCGGGGAAAGTCCTCAATCCTGCTTGAGCTCGACCGCTGGATTCACGCGCGACGCGCGGCGGGCGGGGATGTAGCACCCCCCGAGCACCGCGAGCGCGAGCACGACGGCAGCTGTGGCAAATGTCGCCGGGCTGGTGCTGTGGATGCCATACACCTGCGAGCGAAGCAGGCCCGCGCTCCAGACGGCGACGGCCGCTCCGGCGACAAAACTCACCGCCACGAGCTGACCACACTCGCGCAGGAGCACGCGCTTCACAGCGCCGGGTGTGAGCCCGAGCGCGAGTTTGATGGCGATTTCCCGCGTGCGCTGCCGGACGGCCTGCGCGGTGACACCGTAGACGCCAATCACCGCGAGCAGCAGCGCCACCGCGCTCAGCGCACCCAGGAGACGCAGGTTCAACACGTTCAGGGACAGTTCGCTGTCCATGAGATCGCCGAGGCTCATGAATCCATACGCGGCCTGCTCGGGATTCGCCGACGCAATCGCCCGCCGCATCTCCATCGTCATCTCACCGAGCGGTCTGTCGGTGCGCACGAGCAGCGCCATTCGAGTCGCGTCGCGCGCGTCGATGGGCAGGTACACGGTCGGCGGCGTGGGTTCGTAAATGGTCTTCTCCTTGATGTCGGCATAGACGCCGACGATCGTTCGGAGAGGAGTGGCCGCGGCGTTGCCGCCGCGCGGTACCACCCTGATTTGGCGCCCGACGGCCCGGCCGTCGCCAAAGTACGCGGCGACGAATGCCTCGTTCACGATCGCGACCGGCGACGACTCGCGGTCCGTCGCTGCCAGCAGCCGGCCGGCCCGGGCTGTGAGTCCCAGCGCCGCGAAGTAACCCGCATCCGCGATCCGGGTATTCGCCTGGCGAAGATCGCGGCCATCCGCCGGCGGCGGATCCGTATCGAGCGCCACGGAACGTGCGTTCGAACCGCCGACGCCTGGCGGCACATCCACAACACCGGCCTCACGGACGCCGGGGATGGCGGCCAGCGCCGCGGCAATCTGTTCGAGTACGACCCTCTGCGACTCGGGCGTGCGGAACTTGTCGCGGGCCAGGTTGAGACGCGCATGGAGCAGACCGGCTGTGTCGAAACCGGCATCGACCCTCGCTTGAGCGCGCGCGCCTTCGACGAGCACGCCGGCGCCGCAGAGGAGCACCAGCGCGAGCGCCACTTCCGCCGCCACGAGCACGCGCTGGATGCGGCGTCCTCGACGGCCTTGCGATGCGCCTCGCGCTCCAGCGGCGTCGAGTCCCATCCGGCCGCCGGCCGTTGCCTGCACGGCGATCAGGACGCCAGCAACAAGCGAGGCCGAGATCACGGCGCCCATGGCCATTGCCGCAACCGGCCCATTGACGACGGCTTCTTCCATGCGCGGAATGCTGAACGACCGCATCGCCACGATTGCGCGGGATCCCCAGATCGCCAGAGCGATTCCGGCGACGCCGCCAATCGTGAAGAGAAGCACGGTCTCCGTGACGAGTTGCCGGATGAGCCGTGCGCGGCCGGCGCCCAGCGCTGCGCGTGCGGCCAGCTCGCGGTAGCGCTCGACGCTGCGTCCGAGGATCAAATTGACGACGTTGACGCAGACGATGAGAAGGACGAGCGCGGCGGCACCGAGAATCAGAAAGAGTCGCGGGCGCGCGCCCGCCCGCACCGTGTCGGCGTACGGCATCAACCGCAGACCCGCTGGCGCGGATGAAGGGAATTGCGCGTCTACTGTCCTGGCCGCGGCGTCCGCTTCGAGTTGTGCCTGCGCCAGCGTCGTGCCCTTGGTCAGAAGCGCGAAGGCGAGCAGCATCGAGTCACGCGCCGTGGGCAACGACGGATCGTTCAGGCCCCGCATGAGCCAAAGGTCGCCGCCCGACCAGTACGGCGCTGGAAACTTGAATCCTTGCGGCATTACGCCGATGACGGTGTATGCCTTGCCGTCGATGCGGAGTGAGGTGTCGAGAACGCCTGGGTTCGACGCGAACTGCTGCGCCCATAGCGTGTGCCCCAGCAGCACAACCGATGGCGCGCCCGGCACGTCGTCCGCGGCCGAAGGCAGACGTCCAATCTCCGGCGCTGTACCAAGCAGTGCGAATGCACGCGAGTCGGTATAGACCATCCGGGCGCGCTCCGGCACCTGCCCGCCGGTGAGGCTGACCGACGACGTCCACGCCGTGGAGACCTGCTCGAACGCACTTCGCCGTTCGAGGTGCGCGCGTACGTCGGCTGGTGAAACTTCATCCTGAACGCGACCCTTCAACACCTGGCCGACCTGCACGATCCGCGCGCTGTTGGGGTAGGGCGGGGCAGCGATGAGTACGACGTTCACAACCGACAGCACGGATGCAAGGGCGCCGGTGCCGATCGCCACGCTGGCGATGCACGTGGCTGCGAATCCAGGCCGGCGGCGCAGCATCCGCAGTGTGTATCGCGCGTCGCGCACGAGGCCGCCGAGCCAGGGCCAGATCCACACGTCACGTGCGTCGTCGAAGGCGATTTCGGTATTGCCGAGCGCGCGGCGGCTCCCGGCGGCCGGATTGCTCACACCGTCCCGCGAGAGCGCGTCCTCGCGCATGGAACGGTGCGTTTCCATCTCTTCGCGCAGCTCGTCGGCCATGCGTCGTCGATTCAGCCAGAAGAACAGTCGTCGCAGGATTCTCATCTCGAGCTCCTAAGCTTCGAGTACCTGTTGCACGAGCCGCACCCTGCGGTCGAAGGTAGCGCGTTCCTTCTCGAGCTGGCGCCTGCCGCTCGCCGTGAGCGTGTAGTACCGGGCGCGGCGGTTGTTCTCCGAGAGGCCCCACGACGCCTTCACCCAGCCGTTCAGGAGGAGCCGCTGCAGGGCGGGATAGAGCGCGCTCTCGCCGATCTCGAGGGCGTCGCCCGACGCGATGCGCAGGTGCTCGACGATGCCATAGCCGTGACGGGGCTCGTGCGCGAGGGTTTTCAGCACCAGCAACTCGAGCGTGCCCGGGAGGAGGTCGGAGTCGATATTTGTGAGTCCCATCAGTGGTTGATGGGACGGAGGATAGCAGGGTTTGGTTAGGCGGGTGGGCGGCCGGGGCCGCCCACTATCGCCGGGTCACTGTGATCGTCGCCCTGAATTCACCGCGGTTGTCGGTCAGGATGTCGTCGTTCACGCGCAGGTACAGGCGGCCCGCCCGCTCGGCACGGTGGCCCTGGAGGTCGCTGCCGACCATGAACACCGGGCTGTTTCCGATCCGGGCGACCAGCGCGCCGAGGTTGCGATTCGGCAGCGGCGAGGCCGCGCTTGCGGGGCTGTTGACACCCTCCGCGTTCGCCGGGTAGCCGAGGCCGGATGCGTAGAAGATGCGTCCGGTGGCGGTGATGTCAATCGTGTCGCCCGCGGCGAGATCGATGCCGCTGTCCGTCCAGTCCCGCGTCGCCGCCACGGTGACGGTGCGCGGCGCTTCTCGCTGCTCACGGCCGCCTCGTCCTTGCCGGCCTGTTTCGAGGTCTGTGCCGATCACTTCGGACCTGGACAGGACGCCGTCGTTGTTGCGATCGAGCCACTGGAACGCCGCGAGGCTGCCGTGCCACTCATTTCGATCGATCCGGTTGTTCCCGTCGAGATCGAGATCATCGAAGCGGTCGCCGCGGTCGTCGTCCACGTCGCTGATCAGGAACTCGTTGAGCGTGACCTGGTTGTCGCCGTTTCGATCGATCCGGTAGAAGTCCTCGACGTCCGTGCGCCATTCGCCGCGCGAGATGCGGCCGTCGCCGTTGCGATCGATCTGGCGGAAGCGCGCCTCGCTCCAGTCGGTCGGCGAACCAAAAGTGCCGAAGCGACTCCGGCCTGGCATTGTCGCTCCGAGGCGGACCTCGTCGCCGCTCAGGCGGCCGTCGTCGTTCCAGTCGTGTGTCGCGAACGATCGAGCGCTGCCGCGCCATTCCTGCCGCGTGATCACGCCGTCGCGATTCGAATCCATCTCAGCGAACCTGATCGCCGGACCTGGCGGTGGTGGAGGAGTGGCTGGCTGCCGCGGCGTGGCTGGCGGAGGTGGCGCCGGTTGCGGAGGCGGGGCGGGCTGCGGCCTCGCACGGTTCACGCGGACCTCGGCGGGCGTCGATCCATCGCAATTGCCCATGCCGCGGGCGGTCACGCGGAACGTGCCGGTCTGAAAGTACTCCCGCGTGATGGTCGCGGGCAGTTCGCTGATGGGATAGGTGATGCCTCCCGTTCCGTCGCCGAACTCGAGAAACACCGCACCGCAGGGATTGGTACCGCGCACGACGAACTGAACGTTGCCCCAGTCGCCCGTCGTTGTCGCGGTCACGGACGTCACGACGCCTCGCCGACCCTGCGCAGAGAGGGTCACGGTGAGCATCAACATAGGTAGCAGTGCGCCTGTAAGTACGGCTCGGACACGCATAGAACCCCCTGGCCGCTGGTTCTGCACATGTCATGCCGGTCTGGGGCTCCGGGATACATCTTGCATACGCTGACGGTCTGGTCGCGCAGTGATCTAGGAAAGGAAACACCATGTCCACACCACAGAACATCCAACCCGGCGCGAAGGTCGTCCCGTCTCTCTGGTATGTCGACAACGCCGAAGAGGCCGCGCGCTTCTACGCGTCCGTGTTCCCGGACTCGCGGGTGACGAGCGTCACCGATCTCCCGGCGGATTCACCGAGCGGTCCCGCGGGTTCGGTGAAGATCGTGGAGTTCACTCTCTTTGGTCAGCCCTTCATGGCGATGAAGGCAGGCCCGCTGGATCAGTTCAACCACTCCATTTCATTCACGGTGTACTGCGAGAACCAGGCCGAGATCGATCGGTACTGGAATGCCCTCGGCGAGGGTGGCACGCACGAGCCGTGCGGCTGGTTGAAGGATCGCTATGGCGTTTCGTGGCAGATCACGCCCAGCGTTCTGAGAGAGATGATCAGGGATTCCGATCGGAGCCGGGCGAAGCGCGTGGCCGAGGCGATGCTGAAGATGAGGAAGATTGACATCGCCGCCCTCGAGCGCGCGTATGAGGGGACCAAGGCGCCGGCGCACGTGTAGGGCGAGTCGCACGGACGGCTCACGCCAGGCTCTCACCTCAGTCTGCGTAACGCGGCGTCCAGACCGTTGCGCGCGACAGGCGAGGCCGGATCGAGAATCAACGCTTCGGCGAATAGTGCGGCGGCAGCGCGGTCGTTACCTGAATCCGCTTCGAACACCGCAAGATTCTCGTAGCGGCTCGCTTCGCGTGGTGCGGCGGCGACGGCGGCCTGAAAAGATCGTCGCGCGTCATCGCGCCGGCCGAGGGCGGCGTGAGCCGTCGCCTCCACCGTCAGATCGCGGGCACGAACGCCGCCGTGACGACGCAGGTCGTCGATAATCCTCAGCGCCTCGTTCGGGCGGCCCGTCATGACTTCGAGGACCGCTGCAAAGTACGCGGTGGGCTCGGCGGCCGGTGAGAGCGATCTCAGTCCCGCGACTGCCGCCGAGAGACGATTAGGGGTCCCCGCGTCGGCGAAGACGGACGCCAGCTGTTCGATCACGCCGACGCTGCTCCCGGCTTCCGTGAAGGGCCGAAGAACGGCCTCCGCGCCATCAAAGTCTCCCCGGCTCGCGAGAATCCGGGACACGCCGATGGCGGCCGCGGCGTGCCCCGGCGCACGCGACATCGCGGCGCGAAGCCGGCTCTCTGCAGCCTCAATTCTTCCCGCCGGCGCCGCCGACGCGACCAACCCGTTCACGAGCTCGACATCGTCAGGCCTGTCCTCCAGCGCCGCCAGGAGATCCTGAGTGGCGCCTTCGAATGCCTCGGAGCTGAGAAGCATGAGCCCCCGATCCCGGATCGACGAGGCCGACCGCCGTGCCGCGAGCACGAGGCCGGGTGCTGTTCCCGCCGTCTGCATCTGCCTGACACTCGTTACCGCATCCTCGGAGCCTCGTCCAAAGGCGCTGCGCGGCGCCGTGAATTCCAGGGCCAGACGATCGTCCCGCTGAATGTCCGCGCCCGCGGCAAAGATCCGGAGACTGGCCTCGGTACCCGCAACGAGCGACAGGAGCACGTCGGGCCCGGCCACGCGAACTGTCCTGAGATCCGCCGCGACTCCCGGTCGCTGCCAGTTCGTCCGGATCAGAGGCAGGCGCGATTCGAGCGGTTGCTGCGATCCGACCAGGAGCACGTCGCCATCGCCGACAGGCCAGAGCAGCGCGTGTGGAAACACTTCCACGAATGTCGCGACGATCGAACGGAAGTCGGCGGCGCTCATGTCGTAGGCGTGAGCCCATTGGCAGGCCAGACCGTCTTGTGACAGCCGGCCTCGAATTGCCTCGAACATCTCGCGCGTGAAGAGTCCGGCGACGCCGGCCATCCACGGGTTCGACGGTTCAGAAATCACGACATCGTAGGTGCTCCGGCCGAGCATCATGTGCGAACGGCCGTCGCCGAGGATGAGCCGGGATCGGGGATCGTCGAGGGCGCCCGCGTTCTCGCGCGCGAACTGGGCGGACGCTTCGACAACCTCCGGAGAGATCTCAATCGCGTCGACGCGCTCGACCGGGTGCCTGAGCGCGCTTGCCATCGTTACGCCGCTGCCGAGCCCGATGATCGCGACTCGCTTCGGCGCCGTGTGCAGCAGAAGCGGTACGTGCGCCAGCAGCCGTTGTGTGAGCATGTCGCCGGCGTTGGACGCGTCGATCTTGCCGTCAATCGCGAGCGACACCACCCCGGCGAGGCGACGGACCGAGATTGTGGATGCCGCGCCCTCGCGGTAGTAGAGCAGCGATCCCGCCCTCAGAAGCGCGTCACGATGCCTATCCGGCAGGAACGGCGCGTACTTGTACGCGCCGCTGGAGAGCAGCGCGCGGTCCCACGACGGCCACATCCAGATCAACCCGAGGGCTGCGAGTGTCGCAAGCCCAAGGCCGGCGCGGTGTCGTGACTGGACCATCGACAGCGCGATGACTACGGCGCCGGCGGCGGTCAGCGTTGCTGCGACACGGACGGATCCCTGGAGCCCCAGACGGGGAACCAGGATGAACGCGCCGGCGAGCGCTCCGGCGATCGCGCCAACGGTGTTCGCGGCGTAGATACGGGCGACATCAGTCGCGGCCGGCCGACCCGCACGCACAACCAGACCGACCGTCAGTGGAAAGGCGACGCCGAACGCGATCGTCATCGGCAGCATTGACCCGGTGATGAGCAGCGACTGACGCCAGATCACGCCCTCGAAGCCGCCGCCTGCTCCGGTTGCACCAGCCACGGCGAGTGCAAACTGCGGTGACCATGATGATGCGGCCACACCCGCAATACCGGATAGCAATAACGACAGAGCGAGCATGGCCGGCGCAGGCCCCCGCCGGCCCAGCCAGCCCCCGAGGACCGATCCCAGTGCGATCCCGGCAATGAACGACGCGACCATCGCGCTGAACGCGAAGGTCGTCGGCCCCACGAGCAGTGACAGCAGCCGGGTCCATACGAGTTGGAGGATGAGCGATGCCGTTCCGGACAAGGCAATCGCTAGCGCTGCGACGTTGGCTGTCCGAGCAGACCAACCGTCCCCTTCGCCCTGGTCGGCGGGACGCCCGGCGCGGCTGTCGGCCGCGGGCCGATCGCGCGCCGGTGCCCGGGACAGTCGCCAGGCGATGGCGGCCGCGACGACGTTCAGGACCGCAGCGAGAGTGGTGGTCATCCGGAGGCCGAGGTGGGGAAGAAGAATGAACCCGCTGGCGATGGCGCCCAAAGTCGCGCCGAATGCGTTCGATGCGTAGAGCCGGGCGGTGAACGTCGCCGCGCTGGTTCCCGAACTCGAGGTCCAGCGAATGAGAAGCGGCAGCGTAGCCCCCATCGCCGTGGCAGGAATTGTGACCACGACGATCGCGGCAGTGATGCGCACGGCCGCGAATGCAAGTCCGCCGTTGCCGTCCGCGTACGCGAGCGCCAGCGCCGGCCTGATGGCTGCCACTTCGAGTGGCAGCATCAGCGCCAGCGCCCCGATCAGAATCTCGAGACCCGCGAAGCCCCGGAGCGCCGAACGTGCCTCAATTCGCGTGGCGACCCTGCCGGCAACTCCTGCGCCGATCGCGAGACCGCCCATGAACGCGGCGAGCACCGCGCCGGCAGCCGCGACGGTGTGTCCCATCGAGAGTCCGAGGAGCCGCGTCCATGCCGTTTCATAGATCAGGGCGGCCATGCCTGAGCAGCAGAACGCGAGGTAAAGCGGCCAGCGGCTCGCGCGAGGCAATGAATGTCTCTCGTCAGTGCTTGCCAATCGTTCGAATCTGCTGCAGCTCGCGGATCGCTCCTGAGAGCATGCGCTCGAATCGCTTGTCCGCCGAGTCCGATCGCGCCGACGCGTACGCTTTGATCGCGCGGTCGAAATCGAACAGCATCATCGATGCGGAGGCAATGCCCAGCTGCGGTCTCGGCCATTTCGGCGACGCCGCGGCCGCGAGATCGAAGAAGCGGCGCGCAATCGCGGGCTCGCGGATGAGCAGCGCCAGATCGCCGGCGGCGCAGAGGCCCGCGGCGTCGAGCGGCATTTCCACGATGCGAGCCAGGACCTCGCGCGCGTCCTTGCCCTTGCCGGCCTGAACCAGGTCAGCGACCTCCACCAATCGAGCCGCGGCACTCCCGGACTCGCCGCCACCTGGCGCGACTCGCTCTCGCGGCAAGAGCGAGAAATGCGTTTCCCACGGTATGGGCTCGGGCGGCAGCATCCAGGCGATCGGAACGACCACGACGTGCGGCAAATGCTCCGGTGCTGTGATCTCGAACAGCCAGAGTCCGCGAGTCGGACCGAGCAACGCCCATTCGCCGTTCTTTCCGGTGCGAACCGTAAATACGCGCTGGCCCTCGAACTGCCCGCCCATGGGTCCGCGAAGCGCATCGGTCTTGAGACGGGCCGTGGTGATCGGAGCTCCGCCTTCGGTCACGACCTGTCCCTTGAGCCGAAGCGGTGGATTACCTGGTGTCGAACCCGGAAAGTCCTGAGCGGGCACCGCAACTGTCGCGCCGCTCCACAACAGTACCGCCGCGGCAAGCACGCGGAGACGGAAGATGTTGGCAGCCATTCTCAACCTCCCTTGATTCCAGCCAGGACCTTCTGGGCCGCCGCCGAGTACGCGTCATCCTTTGGGATGCGCGACAACTGCGCGCGGGCTTCAGCGGTGCGGCCGGACGCGAGCAACGCGAGTCCCAGAAAATACCGGCCCGCGTGCAGTGCCGGATCCAGGCTCAGGCTGGCTGTCAGTGTTCGCACGGCAGACACGGAGTCCTGATTCATCAGATGGAACTTCCCGACGTCGAACAGTACCCTGGCATCATCAGACAGCAGAGTCGCTCGAAGGACGTAGTCGCGCTTCGCCTCTTCGAACAGCACTCCGGATGGACCCTCGAGCGATGTGACGCGCTGGTTCATCAGTGACAGCGCCGCGCCAATCCGGACGACCTTCGCCGAGTCCCCCAGGGCGTTCACCAACACAGGGACGATGCCGCCCGACGTGAATCCGGCTTCGCCGAGTCCAAGCGCCGCGGTGAGCCGGATCGCCGCGTGATCGCTCGACAGGCCGGCCGATAGATAAGTCTCGGATCGGGGGCCGGGAAACCGCCGGAGGTGGCCAAGCGCGTTCGCGCGCGCCAGGGGCGGGTGCCCCTCGTCCGTAGCGATCTTGATCAAGCCTTCAACTGCCGAGGCGTCCTGCCGGCGCGCGGCACTGAACGCATCCGCACGCGCAACGAGCCTCTGGCGTCGTCCACCCGGGAACCACTCCGCGAGGAGTTGGCTTGCCCAGGCGGCATCGCGACTCTGATGGCATTCGTTACAGGCGTTCGGGATGTCGTGGCGAACCGTATTCTCAGGCGCCGGGACGCTGATCGTGTGATCGGGCATTCTCGATCGCAGGCTGATGACGGTGCGCGGCATGTGACACGCCGCACACGCGCTGCCCTCGCTTCCCGCAGCGTGATGGGTATGGCGGGTTCCTGCCTCGGCAACTGCCGCATGGCATTTGGTGCAGGTCGTGTTGCTTTCCTTCGAGAGCTGCGGATTCCGATCCACGTTGGGCACGTGGGCATCGGTGTGGCAGGTCGTGCAAGTCGCTCCACCCTGCAGGTAGCACCGGCTCTGCCAGAAGCCGATTGCGTCATTCGAAAACCGGCGCGGACGGCCATCGGCCCAGTACGCCGGATCGGCGCTGCTCGGTTGTGCGTACTCCAGCACCGGCGTGAAGTGATCGAAATAGTCGCTGCCTGCTGTGAAGTCGGCCACCGTGATGTCGCGCATCGAATGACACTGGGCGCACACCATCGTCGAACGTTCCGGCGAGAGACGCGCGGGCGAGATGATGCCGAGATCGGACGGAGAGCTGGAGGCGCTCATCCGGTTCACGTGCGCTTCTCCCGGGCCGTGGCAGCGCTCACAACCGGTGCCGAAGTCGATCCACTTCGTGTCGTAGGTCCCACGCGACAGGTCGAATCCTTTCGTCGCACCCGAAACGTGACAGCCGAAGCACTGGCTGTTCCAGACCTGAATGGGATGCACCGCCTGCGCATCCGGCGAGACGATCTCGAGGTTGTGGAACCAGGTGCGGCGTTCGACGTCCCACGAGGGCGGCAGCACCACGAGCCGGCCGTCAGCGAGTCGCGCGATGTAGTGCTGCACCCTTCGGCTACCGAGCGTGAACTCGACCTTGTGCGTCTCTTCGCGCGTACCCGGGAACGGTCCGCGGACGAAATAGGCGCCGTTCGTGATGCTCAGGGAGAACTTCGTCCCCCGGAGTTCGACGGTGCCATCTGAAAACCGCCCGGCCACCGTCGCGGCGGTCGCCGGCTGGAGCATCTTCGAGTGTCGCGCTCCGGACCAGCGCTGATGGATGGAGGTGTGACACTTGGCGCACGCCGCCGAGCCAACCTGTCCCTGCGCGACGGAACCCACGGACGCCACGGAACCCATAGCCCCTGAGAAGCCCAGGGCCCTCGGCGTCCCAGTCGTGGCCACCAGGGCCAGACCCCACACCAGGAACGCCGCGGCGGTTACGGCGTGCCTCCGAAATGGGAAAGCAACCATAAGCAAAAGTAAACCTGCGGAGGGGGACGGCGGAGTCTAGCACGCCCGCCGACAGGGAAATCTCTCATTGCAATCAGGTGAGGTTGGGCGTAGGTTTACTCCACAAAGTAAACCTCATCATTTGGCGGGCCCGTGCTGGGCCCGACGCAGTATTTGCTTTTGCAGTTGGTAGTGCGTGAGGAGGGACCACCATGATCAGATGCGTGAAAGCGATGGTCCTGGTGCTGCTGCTGGCCTCGCCTGCCTGGGCGCAGACGACAGGGAGCATCACCGGGACGATAACCGACAGCTCGAATGCGGTGCTGCCCGGTGTTCGAGTCACGGCAACAAGCCCCGCGCAGATGGGTGCGCAAGTGGCCGTATCGAACGACCAGGGCCAGTATCGATTTCCGTCGGTGCCCATCGGCACGTACACCCTGAAGTACGAGATCGCGGGCTTCGGAACGGTCATCCGCGAAGGGATCATTGTCACGATCGGTTTTACGGCGTCGGTATCGGTGCAGATGAAGGTGGCGACTGTCGCGGAAGCCGTGACGGTCACGGGTGAATCCCCAGTAGTCGACGTGAAGAACACGAACATCCAGACGAACATCACCAAGGAGATGCTCGACGCGTTTCCGAATTCGCGCGACATCTGGACCGTGATCGGCCAGGCCCCTGGATTCATGGTGACGAGCTTCGACGTCGGCGGGTCGCGCGCGGGCACCCAGACGGGTTACTCCGCCTTCGGGTACTCCGGGCAGGTGCGCGTGCAGGTGGACGGCGTCAACACGACGGAGGGCACCGGCGGCGCGGGCTTCTACTACGACTACGGGTCCTTCCAGGAACTGCAGCTCACTGGCGACGGTGCGGACGCCTCGGCGACCACGCCGGGTGTGCAGCTGAACGCGGTCGTGCGTTCGGGCGGCAACAAGTTCAAGGGCGACTTCTACTACGACTACGAGAAGGAGGGCTTGCAGGGCCACAACGTGACGGACCAGTTGCGCAGGCTGGGCGTCACCGAGGGCACGCGGATCCTTCTGTATCGGGACCCGAATTTCGCGCTGGGTGGTCCGATCAAGCGCGACAAGATGTGGTTCTTCACATCCATTCGCGATCAGCGGACGGGCGTGACCGTGGACAACTTCCCGGTGGAGAAGCCCGGCGGGTTCTTCTTCGAGACTCGTCTCACCAACATCACCTACAAGATCAACTACCAACTGTCGCAGAACAACCGCCTCGGTCACTACATTCAGTGGGGCCGCAAGTTCCAGCCGCATCGCGGCGCCGGCAGCACGGCGTATTCCGACGCCCCGTTCCGGCAGGACAGCTGGTCGTGGGCCGGCAACTTCGAATGGAACAGCATCATCGGCAGCAAGTTCTTCCACAACGCGCGGTATTCGAACTTCGGCTACGACTGGCCGAACTACGCGTACGGCATCAACGGCGAGGTCAGCAGCAACTTCCGCCAGCGCATGACCGAGCAGTTGACCGGCAACACCGCCGGGGCCGCCGCGGAGGACTGGACCTACAGGCTGCGTCACCAGTTCGACTGGACCGGGACGTACTTCAAGGACAACATGCCGCTCCTCAAGGGCAACCATGGACTGAAATTCGGCATGGTGAGCGAATGGGAGACGCTGCGCGAGATCGACTACGGCTTCAAGGATGACGTCAGCATCTCGTTCAGCAGTGCTGCCGGACAGCCGGACTTCACGACACCGTTCCGCGTCACGATCCGGAACACCGATCGCTTTTCAGAGAACGCGTCGTGGCACCACGGCATCTTCCTGACCGACCAGTGGCAGGTCACGAGCAGGCTTACCGCGAACGTTGGCGTCCGCTGGGACTACTACTCCTCTTATTTCCCGGACGAGGAGATCATGAACGGACCCTTCCGCGATTACTTCTACGCGGGGGCGTCGCTTCCCATCTCGGTCTCGCCGTTCAGCCACTCGCTGCCCTCGACACCTTACGCGGGGACCTGGACGATTCCAGGCGTCAGCGACATCCGGACACACGCGTCCGTTGCGCCCCGCGTCGGGTTTGCCTGGGATCTGCGGGGCCGTGGCAAGACGGTGATCAAGTTCAACTGGGGCCGGTTCTACTTCAACACCGGCACTGCCTCGTCGGGCATCAACCCGGCGCAGTCGCTGACTGCTCAGTTCGACTGGGTGGATCAGAATGGCGACAAGCAGTTCCAGCTCGGAACGAACTCGAGCAACACCGAGCTCGGCCGGTTCCGAAGCAGCACCGGCGTCACCACCGCGCTGATCGATCCGAACATCAAGCATCCTTACACGGACAGCACCAGCATCTGGCTCGAGCACGAGTTGGTGAAGGACATCGGCCTGCGCGTCGGCTACACGTTCAAGAACGACGGCAACAGCTCCGCCGCCATTCAGCTCAACCGGCTGCGCGAGTTGTACACGAGCCGGGTCAGCGTCGCGGATCCTGGACCGGACGGCCTGGTCGGCAACGGCGACGATGGCCAGAGCTTCATCGTGTGGGACATTCCCGGTACGGTGCCGTCGAGCCGGACGATGACCGCGACGGTGGACTCGATCGTCGCGGTTGACCGCGCATTCGACATCACGCTGTCGCGCCGGATGAGGAACCACTGGTCCGTGATGACCAATTTCCTCTACAACTGGGATCACGACCGCGGCTTCGCGCAGAACCCGAATCAGGATCGGTTCAACGACAACACCGTAAGGCTGTGGGCGTTCAAGGTTGTCGGTTCCTATCAGGCCCCGAAGGGATGGGTGATTTCGCCGTCGCTGCGGCACCAGGCCGGCGACCCGCTGTCGCGCATCGTCCAGGCGACGACCGGCATCGATCAGGACACGGGCCTGAGCCGGTCGCTCAACCTGACGCTGAACTACGCGGCCGAGCGCGAGGGTTCGTACCGCGAAGACAACATCACGATCTTCGACACGAGGATCGAGAAGCGGATTCGTCTGAAGAACCTCCCAGGACACGAGATCGGCCTGTTCTTCGACGTGTTCAACATCGCGAACTCGAACGCGTCGCAGAGCGCCGATAACACCGTTGGCCGCCGCACCGCCACGCTTCCGACGGGCGAGCGTGTGGATTACGCGCGCTTCCTCCGCCCGACGGGCGTGCTGCCGCCGAGGATCTTCCGTCTCGGCCTGAAGTACACGTTCTAGCCGCCGGCCTACCGAGGACTGACACCGGGCGGGGAGCCGCGCTCTCCGCCCGGTTTGTGTCTGGGCCGTCTCACCGGCTGGGCATTCTGTCCAGCAGCATGTAGTTGACCTGCGCGACCGCGACGAGTTTCCCGGCCGTATCGGACAACTCGACGGACACCGGACACATCAGGCGGCCGTGCTTGATGACGCGCGCGCTGACGTCGACGTCCGTCAGGCACGGCGCCAGAAACCGGATGTTCATGTCCGTCGTGGTCAGGAGCTGGCCGGGAGGCGTCTGGGTCAGCACCGCGAAGCATGCGGCGGAGTCCGCGATGGTCATGAGGATGCCGCCATGAAAAGACTCGAAAACGCCGTCATACATCTGCTGACGCGGCACGCGGAACCCGCACAGGCCGGCGTCGAACGTCACACGGCCCATCTTCAGCGTGTCGAAAATTGGAATCTTCGTGATCCGATCGAGGATGGCGGCTTCGAGGGCGGCGTCAATCATGCGGATAAGCTACCCGCCTTCGCGCTTTCGCGCTACACCGGGCGAGTCCGCTCGGGTATCCTCTTCAAACACCCATGGCATCCGTTACGAAAGCCGGGGTCGACCGCGACAACTGGTTCACGTGGGGAGTCATGATCCTCTCTTTCTCGAATCTTGTCGTCTCCCGCTGGAAGCCAGGCTCGACCGCCGCGCCGGCGCTGGTTTGAGCGGCGCGGATCCAGCCCGGTCTAACTACCGCGTTCACTCGCGAGCGCCGAGGATCTTCCCGATGATTCGTCGCCTCACACTCTGCCTGACCGTGCCGGCTCTGCTTCTTGCCGCCTGTGCGCGGCCCTCGCTCACGCCCGCAGAACTGAACAAGGCGCGTGTCCGCCAGATGATTCAGGAACTCGACAACGCGCCGAGCGCCGAGGTGGTCGCGAGATGGCTGACCTCGGATTATCAGTTGTTCATGAATGGCGCGCCGGCGATGGACCTGGCCGGCTATCAAAGCATGGTCAAAGAGACGACAGCGTCGTTTTCGAACATCAAACACGACATCCACCACCTCGTGGCCGAAGGCGACACGGTAGCCGTGGGCGTCACCCTTCACCTCACGCACACCGGCGTGTTCGACGGCATTGCCGCCACTGGACGGACGATCACGGTCGAAGAGTTCTCGGTGATGCGGATCCGTGACGGCAAGGTCGCGACCGAATGGGCCGTCGTCGATCTGGGTGGCCTGCGCCAGCAACTATCGGCGCCGCCGCCGAAGGGCTGATCTCGCGCTGCGGGGACGCCGTGCGAAGCTGGGAGCATGGCTAAGTCACACAACGGGTGGAAGACGTGCTCGCGGGGGCACAAGTACCGCGGCTCGCGATGTCCGGTGTGCTGGAAAAAACGGTAGCGCCCGGCACGATCGGCAAGGCGGTCTACACTAGCGCCCATGTCCCTTTCTGCCGGCCACCGGCTGGGTCGCTACGAGATCCTGAATCCGCTGGGCGCGGGCGGCATGGGCGAGGTCTATCGCGCCCGTGATACACGGCTCGACCGGGACGTCGCGATCAAGATCCTCCCCGAGTCTGTGGCTCGCGACCCCGATCGCCTCGCCCGCTTCGAGCGCGAAGCGAAGGCGGTCGCCGCGCTGTCGCATCCCAACATTCTGGCCCTGCACGACGCGGGCACTGAAGACGGCATCACATTCGCTGTCATGGAGCTTCTCGACGGCGAAACGCTCCGCGAGCGAATCACAGCCGGACCGATACCCGTGCGGCGTGCGATTGACACGACCGTGCAGATCGCCCGCGGACTGGCGGCGGCGCACGCCAAAGGGCTCATCCATCGCGATCTGAAACCCGAGAACGTCTTCCTTGTCGCTGACGGACAGGTGAAGATCCTCGATTTCGGTCTGGCCAAGGCCGCTGACGGAAGCGGGGAAGCCACGCCGACGATGACGCATGCGGCGATGACCGACCCGGGGACCGTCCTCGGCACCGTTGGCTACATGGCGCCGGAGCAGGTGCGCGGGCACGCCCTCGACGCGCGAGCGGATCTCTTCGCGGTCGGCGCGGTGCTATACGAAATGGTCACAGGCCAGCGCGCGTTCCTGCGGGAGACCGCCGCGGAGACGATGACGGCGATCCTGCGTGAGGATCCGCCGGATCTGCCGGCGCCGCAGCTCGCGCAGGCACCCGCGCTGGATCGGATCATCAGACACTGTCTCGAGAAGAACCCCGCCGAGCGATTCCAGAGCGCCAGGGACGTCGCATTTGCTCTCGAGGCGATTTCGGGTACGACGAGTGCTTCGGGTACGTCAGGTACGTCGGGTACGTCAGGTGCGTCAGGTACGGCAGGCGAACTGACCCGCGCCAGCTCGACTGGGTCCAAAGTGGGGCTCGCGGCGGCCGCAGTCGCGATCGCCGCCATCGCGGTTGCGGCGGCATGGGCGGCCGGGTTCGTCCACTTCGGTGCGACGCCGGCGGCCGGCACCAGTGTCGAGAGCATCACGTATCAGCCGGTCACTTTTGACGAAGGATTTGTATTCGGTGCGCGCTTTGCGCGTGACGGCCGGACCATCGTCTACAGCGCGGACTGGGAGAATCAACAACGCGACATCTTCGTTACCAGTCTCGATAGCTCTGGCGCCAGGGCCTTGGGATACAAGGGCGCGGACCTGCTGTCCGTGTCTCCAGATGGCGCGCTGGCGATCCTCATGGACGGCGTCGTCCCAGGGGGGAATCCATACGGTCGCGTCGGAACGATCGCGCGCGCGTCTCTGACTGGTGGCTCGCCGCGACGAGAGCTCGATCGAGTGTCATTTGCGGACTTCGGGCCCGATCAGTCTCTGGCGGTCACACGCCGCGTGAGGCAAAAGCGCGCGGCCGAGACCATCGAATGGCCGCAGGGCAAGCCGCTCACGGAGCCGGAGAGCAGCCCCCTCTTCGTGAACCAGCTCGTCAATCCACGCGTGTCGCCTTCAGGCTCGCACATCGCGTTCTTCGCGTGTCACGCAGCCGGCTGTCCGGTGCGGATCGTTGACCAGTCGGGACGGACCGTGGCCGAGAGCAAGGCATACGCCGATTGGTGGGGCCTCGCCTGGGCCCCTGGCGGGCGAGAGGTCTGGTTTGCCGTGGCGGAAACGAGCGGGCGGCAGTGCACCGTGCGCGCCCTCGACCTTAATGGACGTGAGCGTCTCATCATCCGTACGCCAGGCGCGATCACCCTCCACGACATCTCCTCGGAGGGACGACTGCTTGCAGCCTTCGATCAAGTGACCGGCCGTCTCGAGATGCGCGACACACCGTCCGCACCGGTGCGCGACCTGTCCTGGAAGGAAGGCGGCTATCTGAAGGACGTGTCGAGCAATCGTGTCGTGTTGTTTGACGAGCAGGGAGACAGCGCTGGTGCCAACGGATCCGTGTACGTTCGTCGTCCGTCTGACGCGGAACCAGTTCGCATCTCGGATGGCGTCGCGATTGCGATTTCCCACGACGGTACCATGGCGCTGGTGCGATCCCGCGGCACCCCGATCCGTCTGACGATCGTGCCGACCACCGGTCTTGCTCAACCGCTCGACGTGGGGCCGTTGGACGACATCGACGCTGGTGGTTGGCTCACGGACGGCCGGCTTGTCCTCGAGCTGCGTCGGCCGGGTGAAACCGGCACCGTCTATATCCGGCCGGCGGGCGGCGGACCGCTCGCAAGATTGTGGCCGGCCGGCATGCACGTAGCGGGGCCGTTTTCTCGCGATGGGCGGGTGGTCGCGGTCAATGAATCGGACTCATTGCAGATATGCACGACACCAGCGACCGGTGAGGGGACGTGCACACCGTTGGCCGGATTGACGCCTGGAGATTGGCTCGCCGGATGGACCGCGGACAACCGGGCGTTGTTCGTGTATCGCCGCTATCCAATTCCAGTACGGGTCGATCGCCTGGACGTTGCGACCGGACGGCGCGAACTATTTGCGACTCTGCAACCCGCCAGCGCGGCCGTCAGCGGGCTTCGGGCTCTGGTCGTCACACCGGACGGCTCGATCGCGTACCACTACGTGCGCAGCCGATCGGCGCTCTACGTGATCAGTGGGTTGAAGTAGCTTCCTATGCGCACCTCTCTTGCCTTCGCCGCCGTGGTCTACGCGCTCGCGTTCTTTCAGGCGACGACGCCTGCTGATGTGCCGTGGCCGGTGAACGGCGGCGTGGATAACATTCGCTACTCATCGCTGAAGGAAATCAATCGGGAGAACGTCAGCAAGCTGCACGTCGCCTGGACCTACGACTCACACGATTCTTTCCGCGCCTCTGAAATGCAGAGCAATCCCATCATCGTGGATGGCGTGCTCTATGCCACGACGCCGACACTGAAGGTGGTGGCCGTCGATGCGGCGAACGGCAAGGAGATCTGGAAGTTCGATCCGAGCGGCACCGGTGCATCGGCCCGATTCCGGCACCGGGGAGTCACCTTGTATAAGGATCGCGTCTTCGTTTCATACCGGAGCTTCCTTTATGCCCTCGACAAGAAGACAGGGCAGCCCATCCCGTCCTTCGGTACAGCCGGACGGATCGATCTGAGAGAGGGCCTCGACCAGCCGGCGCAGGGACTGAGCGTCAGCGCCAGTACGCCGGGATCGATTTTCGAGGATCTGCTGATTCTCGGTACGTCCGTGCCCGAGACGCTGCCGGGCTCTCCGGGCCACATCCGCGCGTTCGATGTGAACACCGGCAAGGTCCGCTGGATCTTTCACACGATTCCGAAGCCAGGCGAGATGGGCTACGAGACCTGGCCGCCCGACGCCTACAAGATGGCCGGCGGCGCGAATGCGTGGGCCGGCGTCACCGTTGATCAGAAAACCGGCATGGTGTTCGCCGCAACCGGGTCGGCGTCATTCGATTTCTATGGCGTCACGCGACCCGGCGACAACCTCTTCGCCGATTGCGTCCTCGCGCTCGATGCGCGCACCGGTAAGTACGTTTGGCACTTCCAGGCCCTGCGCCATGACGTGTGGGACTGGGATTTTCCCGCGGCGCCGAATCTCGTGACGGTGCGCCGCGACGGCCGTTCTGTCGATGCGGTCGCGCAGATCACCAAGCTCGGCTACGTATGGGTCCTGGATCGCAAGACCGGCAAACCGCTGTTTCCCACGAAGTGGATCGACGTGCCGGCATCGCGGATCGATGGCGAGAAGCTGGCGCCGAAGCAGCTCGTACCGACCTTGCCCGTGCCGTTTGCGCGCCAGGGCCTCACCGAAGACATGCTCACGAGGCGCACGCCTGAAGCCCACGCGGATGTGCTCGCGCGGTTCAGGAAGTACCGCAAGGGCTGGTTCGAGCCGCCATCACTCGAGGGCACGATTGTGTTTCCTGGCTTCGACGGAGGCGCCGAGTGGGGAGGCGCGGCATTCGATCCCGAGACCGCGCTGCTCTATGTCAACTCCAACGAGATGCCGTGGATCATCAAGCTGATCCCGAACAACGACACGGCGCTCTACAACAGCAAGTGCGCGACCTGCCATCGCGAGGACAAGAAGGGCGGGGCGACTGGCCCGTCGCTCGAGAATGTCGCCACGAAGTTCACGCGCGACGAGCTTGCGGCGCTCATCCGCCAGGGCACCGGCCGCATGCCTGGATTCCCCGACATGGGCACTCGCAACATCACCGACCTCGTGGAGTACCTCTTCACGGGCAAGGACAAGGCAATGGATCCCGCGATCGCCAACGATCCGGCCCGGTTGAAGTACCGGAGCGATGGCGAGTCCATCTTCCTGGATCCCGACGGTTATCCCGCCATCACTCCACCGTTCGGTACGTTGAACGCGCTCGATCTCAACACGGGCGCGATGCGTTGGAAGATTCCGCTCGGCGAAGTCCCGGAACTTGTCGCAAAAGGGATGACCAACACCGGCAGCGACAACTACGGCGGGCCCGTCGTCACTGCCGGCGGCGTCCTCTTCATCGGCGCCACGAACTTCGACAAGAAGTTCCGCGCGTTCGACAAGCTTACGGGCAAGCTCCTTTGGGAGACGACGCTGCCGGCGGCAGGCAATGCGACGCCGTCCATCTATCAACTCGGCGGGCGCGAATACGTCGTCATCGTCTGCGGCGGCGGCAAGAACGGCGCGCCCTCAGGGAGTTCCATCGTCGCGTTTGCGCTGCCGAAGTAGAATCGGCGGGTCCGTGGCTCTGAACTCCTTCACCGTCGGCCTCCAGGTGGCCGACCTTCCACAGTTCTGTGGACCGCGCGATCTGTCGAACACGTTCGTTCTGATTCGCCGGCACCTGAATCCGCAGAGCGCGGCCGCGGAGCCGCGCGCGCCGATCTCTGACGCCGGCATTCATCGCCTCGTCCAGCTCGCGTATCAAACCAGCCTGGCAGAGGAAGAAGGCCGCTTCCCAGAGTTCAAGCTCGTCAATGCGCGGCTCGATGCGTCCGACAACTCTCTCGCGGCCACGCTCGACGTACCGCTCGACGATCTCGATTCGCTGCGCCGCCTAGCGCCCGCGGTTTTCGGCACTCACGCCGGACTGCTGGTCTCTGAGGATGGCGACGCCGATTCTCTCCGGTGCCGTGGCATCGTCGTCACCGGCGAGATGGGCCGCGACATCAGGATCGGCCGGCCAGAAATCGTTCCCATCGGCAAACCGCCCTCTCTGATCGTCCGCGTACTGGGCCCCGCGCATCTGCGGCTGACGGAGGGCTGGTACACGCTGGTGCTCGAGCGCGGCCGGATCCGCCAGATCGTGGACTACGGCCTGGTCGAGCAGGTGTCCGGCCTGTGGAAGGAGTTTGCCGCGGGCGTGCTCGATCGCATTGTGGCGGCGCGAGGCGATGACGCACGGCAATTCTTCGGCGGCGCCGATACGCTCGCCGACTTCACGCACAAGGCCTGGTCCCGGGTTCTCGCGAGTTCCATGGAACGGCGCCACGGCGGAACGTTCGTCGTCCTTCCCGGCTCGGGGCGGCCGGAGGACTTCGACATTCGCTGCACGTACGCGCCGAGTGTCGCGTTTGGCGATGCCGTCCATGATTTCTGGGACACGTGCATCGAGCACTTCCTCGCGAAGGACGGCGCCGCCCGTGAGAGAGCCGACCACGACTGGAACTGGCGGCGGTCCGCCGTCTTTGCCAAGGCCGACATCGTGTCCGGACTGTCGTCCGTTGACGGATGCGTCGTGCTCGATCGGAATCTGCGCGTCTCCGGATTCGGGGGCGAGATCCTCGTGGATCCCACGCGCGCGGCCGGGGAGTCGCGCAGTCTCAGAAACCTCAAGACCGGCGATCCGATGCCCGAGACCGAGTTGGATCGTCTGGGCACTCGCCACCGCAGTGCCTACCGCCTCGTGAAGACGCATCCAGGCGTGGTGGCGTTCGTCGTCTCGCAGGACGGCGACCTCCGGATCTTCACCAGCACGGACGAGGACGTATTCGGATTCGATCGCTTGCACGCCTGGGTGCATCAGTCAGAATCCGAATAAACCTACAACCTGCCAACCGGCAACCAACAACGTAACACTCCTTCGTTCCGTCAAAGTCCGTATGACCACTGCCTGGGCCGATTTCCGTTACGCCGTCCGCGGCCTGCGCCGCAGCCCGTTGTTCGCGACCGTGGCGATCCTCTCCCTGGCGCTCGGAATCGGCGCCAACAGCGCCATGTTCACGCTGATGGATCAGGTGCTGCTTCGGAAGCTGCCGGTCAGGAATCCGGAGCAATTGGTCATGCTGCATCAGCAGGGCGCGAACATGGGCAGCAACATGGGCTCGCGGATGCACTCGTATCCGCTGTATCAGGACATTCAGCAGCGAGCCGAGCCGTTTTCTGAGGTGCTGTGCCGCCGTCTCTTTGATGCTTCTGTAAGTGTCGACAACCAGACCGAGCGCGTCGAGGGAGAGATGGTGTCGGGCAACTTCTTCACGATGCTCGGCGTCGCCCCCGCCGCCGGCCGCGTGTTCGATTCCTACCAGGACGATCAGGTCTACCAGGGCCATCCGGTCGCCGTCCTCAGCCACGCCTACTGGCTGAGCCGCTTCGGCGGCGATCGCAACGTGATCGGCAGGAAGGTCCTCGTCAACAACTACCCGATGACCATCGTCGGCGTTTCGCAGGCCGGCTTTGCCGGCATCGATCCCACGCGCTCGCCTCAGATCCGCGTGCCCATCCTGATGAAGTCCGTGATGATGCCGGAGTGGGGTTGGATCGACACGGGCAACCGTCGGCAGCGGTGGGTGCAGGTGTTCGCGCGATTGAAGGCCGGGTACACCGTCGATTCCGCGGCGGCGCCGGTGCAGGGTCTGTTCACGCAAGTCCGGGCGTATGAGATGACGCTGCCGGCCGCCAAAGACTGGTCCGCGTACTCGCGAAGCGAGTTCATGAAGGGGCAGCTGTTGGTCACGAAGGCGGACCTTGGCTACTCGCCGCTCCGCAACGATTTCTCGACGGCGCTGATTGTATTGATGTGCATGGTCGGGCTGGTGCTCCTCATCGCCTGCGCCAACGTCGCGAATCTGTTGATCGCCAGAGCCTTCGCCCGACAGAAGGAGATCGCGCTCCGCCTCTCGCTCGGATCGTCCCGAGGACGGCTGGTGCGGCAACTGCTCGTCGAGAGCCTGACGTTGTCCGTTGCGGGAGGACTGCTGGGACTCGCGGTGGCGTACCTTCTCACGCGCTCGCTGCTGGCGCTCGTGCCGCAGCAAGGGCAGACGCTCTTGATCTCGGCGTTACCCGATCCGCGGATTCTCGCATTCACGGTGGTTCTCACCCTCTTGACCGGTCTCGTCTTCGGCCTGCTGCCGGCCCTTCGCGCAAGCCGTCCGGATCCGTGGGTCACGCTCAAGGGCACCGCCGGCTCGATCGCCGGCACCGGCGGATCGCTCTTCCTTCGCAAGGGCCTCGTCACCGCGCAAATCGCCCTCAGCTTCCTGTTGCTCTTCGGCGCCGGCCTCTTCGTGAGAAGCCTGCAGAACCTGAAGACGACCGAGACCGGCATGGCGCTCGACAACCTGGTGTCGTTTCAGCTGGCGCCGGCACTGAGCGGCTATGACGATGAGCGGGCGCAGTTGTTCTACACGACGTTGCTCGAACGCGTGCGTGCGTTGCCAGGCGTGGCGTCGGCGGGAATTGCTTCCGTACCGATCCTGTCCGGTGACGAGTGGGACAGTTCGGTGCGAGTCGAGGGCCACACGGCGGCCGACGGCGAGGACATGCAGGCGTTCATGAACGCCGTTTCACCGGGCTACTTCGCGACGATGAAGATTCCGTTGCTCGGTGGCCGCGATTTCCGTACCTCCGACGCCAGGAGCCTGGACGGGTCATCGGAGACGGAGCAGGTCGCGATCGTGAACCGAAAGTTTGCCGAGCACTACTTCCCGGGCCAGAACGCGGTCGGCAAGCGGCTCGGGTCCGGTGGAGGCCAGCGCAGCAAGCTCAACGTCGAGATCATTGGTGTTGTCGCCGACGCTCTGTACGAGGGGCCTCGGGAAGGCGTGCGCCGGCAGGTGTTCTGGCCCAACTGGGGCAAGAGCAGCACGGTCTTCTACGTGCGCACGCAGTCCTCGTCCGCCGACATCTTCACCGCCGTCCGCAACGAGGTGCGGCAGCTCGATGCCGGCATTCCGGTGTTCGCGATGAAGACCGTCGAGGGGCAGCTCGATGAGACGCTGCTGACCGATCGGCTCATCGCGATGCTCTCGGCGGGCTTCGGCGGCGTGGCAACGCTGCTCGCGTCGATCGGCCTCTATGGCGTGATGGCCTTTGTCGTCGCTCGCCGCAGAAAAGAACTCGGCATCAGGCTCGCGTTGGGGGCGGAGCCGGGGTCGGTTGTCCTTCTCGTCATGCGCGAAGTGCTGCTCCTCGTCGCCATCGGTCTTGGTGTCGGCGTGCCATCGGCGATCTTGCTTGTACGGTACGTGTCAGCGCAGCTGTATGGGATTCAGGGCGCCGATCCGGCGATCGCGGTGGGGACTGTGGTGTTGCTCACCGTGGTCTCCGTCGCGGCGGGTCTGATTCCCGCGAGGCGCGCGAGCCGAATCGATCCGATTCTGGCGTTGCGAACGGACTAGACGCTGACGCCGCCGACGTTGCGGCATAATCTCGAGCACCGCTGGCGACCCTACTTCACGACTTCCACTTCGCAATCCGGCGGCTTCGCGGCAGTCCGGGTGCATCGGCTGCGGCGATTGCCACCCTCGCGCTCGCGATCGGAGCCACGACAGCCACGTTCAGCTTCGTGAACGGTCTCCTGCTGCGTCCTCTGCCGTATCCGGACCCGGACCGCATCGTCCGCGTCCTCGAGAGGCTACCGTCCGGGGGGGCCAGCGGGATTTCCACGCTGAACTACCTCGACTGGGCTGGCCAGAACGCGGTCTTCGAATACATCGCGGCCGAAGCCGGCTGGAATGCCGTGCTGACCGGCGGCAGCGAGCCGGTCGTGATCCGAGCCGCGCGCGCCTCCGCGCACTACTTCGACATCTTCGGTGTGAAGCCGGCGAAGGGCCGCACGTTTCGTCCGGACGAGGACCAGCCCGGCAGGGATCGAGTGGTACTGCTGAGCTATGCGCTCTGGGAGAACCGCTTCAACGCAGATTCCGCGATTCTGGGACGCGACATCGTCTTGAACGGCAATGCGTACAACGTGATCGGAGTGCTGCCGAAGGGCGGTCCGTTCGATCGATCCGCGGTACAGATCTGGACGCCGCTGGCCTTCCAGCCGTCGCAGATGACGCGGGATTTCCGCTGGCTCGGGGCCAGCGCCAGGCTGAAGCCGGGCGTAACACTGGAGCGGGCACGGGCTGAGATGGACGTCATCGGGAAGCGTCTGGCTGGTGCGTACCCCGCATCGAACGAAGGGCGTGGGGTGGCCGTCGATCGCCTTTCCGACGTGTTGATCAGCCCGGATCTGCATACGGCCGTCACGATCCTGTTCGCCGCCACTGCATTTGTGCTCCTGATCGGCTGCGCCAACCTCGCGAATCTCGCGTTGGCCCGGAGCATTTCTCGAGAGCGCGAGGAGGCAGTACGGGCCGCGCTTGGTGCGAGCCGGTGGCGCCTGATCCGGCAGGTCCTGATCGAGAACGTCCTGATCTCTGTGTGTGGCGGTGTCGCGGGCGCCGGCGTTGGCTTCGCCCTGCTGAAGTGGATCCTGTCGCTGATTCCACCCTACGCGCTGCCGCCTGCGATGGACGTTGCCATGGATTCGTCCGTACTGCTGTTCACGCTGGCCGTTGCTGTCATGGCGGGCCTCCTGTTCGGTGCCGCGCCGGCCGCTCGGAGCACCAGGCTGCGCCTCGTCGATGTCCTCAAGAATGGCGGCCACGGCACCACTTCCGGCACGGCTGCCCGGCGCATGCGCGACGCTCTGGTGATCGCGGAAATCGCCCTGGCGTTTGTGCTCTTGGTTGCATCCGGATTCCTGATGCGCAGCTTCGACAAGCTGCTCGCGATCGATCCTGGGTTCGTTGCGACGAATGTGCTGGCCGCTGGTCTGCCGATCAACCCGGAGCAGCATCCCGATCCACAGGAATTGAACACGTATCTGACCTCGATCCGGGCCGCGGTGAAAGCGGTGCCCGGGATCCGCGAAGCCGCCGTGACTTCGGCCCTACCTCTCAAAGGCTGGGGCTTCGGTATGCAGTACGCAATCGTCGGACGCAAGTCCGTGGAAGGCGCCTTTCGGCGGTCCGCGTTCTTCAAGATCGTCAGCCCGTCGTACTTCGACGCACTGGGCATGAAGCTTTTATCGGGTCGGTTGCTGAACGATCGGGACACCACGAGCGCACCACCCGTCGTTGTGATCAACGAGACCCTCGCCAGGCGGGAGTTTCCCAACGAGGCCCCGGTCGGTCGCCGCCTCCTCGTCCGGGAGATCCTGCCGGGGGCGCCGGAGCTCGGCCGTGAGGTCGCCAGGGAGATCGTCGGCGTCATCGCGGGGGAGAGGATCACGGGGCTCGGTGACGAGATAAGTGCCGGCATGTACGTCTCGAATCTGCAGAGTCCGACCTACAACCTCGATCTTGTCGTGCAAGCCGGCATGCCTCCGTTGGCGATGCAGAAGGCGCTTCGCTCCGCGGTCTACGGCATCAATCGAGACCAGGCGCTGAGCGACGTCAGGCCGCTCGAGGAGATCGTGGAGCAGTCCATGGCCGGCAACCGTGTCATGAATGTCCTTTTCATGTTCTTTGCGTCGATCGCACTGTTGATGGCCGCCGTGGGCATCTACGCTGTGATGGCGTACACGGCCGTACAGCGGACACATGAGATGGGCATTCGCGCAGCGCTCGGAGCCAGTGCCGGGAGCCTGCGAGTGTTGTTGTTCCAGGATGGTATGCGACTGACGCTGATCGGATTCGCGATCGGACTTGCGGGTACGTTTCTCGTCGTGCGCGTAATGTCGACGATGTTCTACGGGTTTGGCCCCGACGACGCGGTGAGTATTGCAGTCGTCGCTGTCGTACTGTCGGGAGTGACCGGGCTGGCGTGTTTGGTGCCAGCCCGGCGGATCGCCAAGGTCGATCCAATGAAAGTGCTGCGGCGCTAAAGACTATTTTTCCCCCGTGCCGCCCCTGCAGAGTCCCGGACCGCCGAAGAAGGTGCCTGGAGTGCCCTTCGGAAGGCCGTAGAACTTCCAGGAGTCCGCCGCGGTCTGCACCTGCGACACCATCTGTCCCTGAGGATCGGTGGTGTCGAAGTCATTCAGCCCGCTAGCGGCGCACGCCGAGTTGGCGTGATCCAGAGCGCCGGTGGAGTTCGTATTGTTCAGCGTATTCGGCGGGCCCTTTACCTCTCCTGCGATCGCCCAACCAGCTCCGCCGGCCACAAGCGCCGCAACGGACGCCGCAACCACGAGTAGTCGCTTCATCATTCCTCCTTGTTCTTTGTTGACGTGCCGGGAAAAGTTGACGATACGCTTTCGGACCGGCGTTTTCAACTCGGACGGCAGGAAAGTGGTGTATCCGCGATGCTACACTGCCGCCGATGCGGAAACGCTCGCTACTGTTGATTCTGGCGGCTGCGCTGCTCTCGGCTCGCGGTGCCTCCGCGCAGAGCACCCCGCCTCCGCCCCACGATGAGCATCAATCCACCGGGCGCGACTATCCGAGTCTCAAGATTTCCGGCTTTGGAGACGTCAACTTCGCCAAGACCAAACGGGTCGACGGGCCTCGCAATTTCTTCGAAGGGCAGCTCACGCTCCACATGACGTCGGAGCTGTCGCCTCGAGCGACGTTTTTCGGTGAAATCAGCTTCACACCGCGGACCGACGCCGGAACCGGCTCGCCGGCCGCGACCGGCTTCAATACCGAAGTCGAGCGCATGATCCTCCGCTTCGACCGAAGCGATGCGCTCAAGGTGTCAGTTGGGCGGTACCACACGCCGATTAATTACTGGAACACGGCGTTCCATCACGGCCAGTGGCTGCAGACGACGATTACACGTCCTGAAATGATTCAGTTCGGCGGTCGCGTGCTGCCGGTCCATTTCGTCGGCGGCCTTGTCGAAGGCGCCGTTCCCGCTGGCGGCTTGAATCTGAACTACAAGGCGGGCATCGGAAACGGCCGCGGTTCGGTCATCAGCCGCGGCGGTGACAGCGGCGACGCGAACGGCCGGCTCGCATGGCTTGTGAACGCCTTCGTAAAGCCCGATCGGCTGTTTGGCCTTCAGGTCGGCGGCGCTGTTTACGGCGATCGCGTGACGCTCGCCAGCACGGCGGAGTTCGACGAGCACATCGTCACCGCCCACGCCGTGTGGCAGAAGGAGACGCCTGAAGTTGTCTTCGAATACGCGGCTGTCCGTCACCGCGATCGCTTGACGCACGCCGTGGCCTGGACGCCGGCGTTCTACATCCAGGTGGCGCATCGGCTGTCCGTGGCGAACGACTTGTGGAAGCCGTACTTCCGCTTCGAACACATCGACGTGAACCGGGCGGACGCGATGTTCGCGGTGGTGCCGAGCCTCGACCAGGCGACGTTCGGCGTGCGGTACGACGCATCTACTTTTGCAGCCGTGAAGGCCGAGTATCGGACCTGGACGCGTGGCGCTGCCACGCTGCGCAATCACGGCGGCTACTTTCAGCTGTGCTTCACGTTCTAGCGCGCCATCGTTCGTTGGGTCTGCGGCTCGCTGCGGCCGCGGTTGCGCTGTACCTCGCGCTGGGCTCCGGCGCCGCTGCGCTCGCACAGGCGCCATCCGACATCGCCGTCATCGTCCACCCCGGTGTGTCGGTGGACAATCTGTCGCTTGCGGATCTGCGCCGCATTCTGACCGGCGATCGCGAGTTCTGGACCGGCAGCGGCAGAGTGACGATCTTCATTCGCGCGCCTATCGCTCGTGAACGCGACGCGGTCGTGCGCGAGATCTGCGAGATGACGGAAGCCCAGTTCCGGCAGCACTGGATCGGCAAAGTGTTCCGCGCCGACGTGCCGAGTGGCCCGAAGATCGTCTATTCCGCGGATGCGACGATTGAACAGGTCGGCCGCACGCCAGGCGCGATCGGACTCGTCACGGGCCCGGTCACGGTGAAGAGCGTGAAGGTGCTGAAGATCGACGGTCGGTCGCCCGGGCAGGCCGGGTACAAGCTGCGCTGACTTTCCGCAGTCGGCGGGTTTCAGCCCGCCGAGAGGTTATTTCGGTATTCCGATCTTCGCGACCAGCGCCTGGAATCTTGCTTCGCCACGCAGGGGCTTGAACACCGGCGTCACGGACAACTGCGCCAGCGAAAAGTCATGCTCGTCGTAGGCCTTTTCGAGCCGATCGAGCGCCGCCGCGCGGTCACCAAGGGCCGTCAGGACCATGGCCGACGCGGACGAGGGCACGTACTGCCGATCGGCCAGGGCCTGAAGATCCGCGAGCACTTTCTGCGCCTCCGCCTTGCGGCCGGCTCGGGCGTGTGCGGCGCCGAGGTAACCGATGATCACGGGGCTGTTCTCCGACAAAGCGGCCGCGCGTACGAATTCCGCGACCGCCTCGTCGTGCTTGGCGCTCTCGCTGAGCGCGACGCCGAGGCCCCGGTGAGCCGAGACGGCGTTCGCGTCGAGGTCCAGCGCTTTGCGGAACTGCGCGATCGCTTCGGCATGCCTCTCCGAGAAGAGGAGATACCAACCCAAATCGGTATTGACGATGACGGAAAGTGGGTCGAGATCGAGCGCGCGATGTACCTCCGCGATCGCCTCAGGAAACGTGCCGAGCGTCGCCAGGTATCCCGCGTACTGGTTGTGCGCCAGCGCCGACGATGGATTGAGCGCAATGCCTTGCTTGAACTCGCGTTCCGCCTCGGGCCACTGCCAGTCGAGCCAGAGTTTGATCTGGCCGAGGGCGACGTGCGCTTCCGCCAGCGTCGGGTCGAGCGCGAGCGCCTTCTCGGCGGCGGCCTTGGCTTCGGTGAGCGATTCGACAAACGTGGATCCGAGCAGAAGGTATGAGTCGGCGAGACCTGCGTAAGCGAGTGCGTACTTCGGGTCGCGATCGCTCGCGCGCTGGAAGTACTCGATCGCGTTGCGATAGCCACCGGGGGTGCCCTTGTTCCAGTGGAACCGCCCCTGCAGGTACAGCTGATATGCCGCCGAGTCCTCGGTGTGCCGGCGCGTCGCCTTCTCCATGTCCGCGCCGCTGATCCGGGGACGGATCTTGTTGAGGATCTGGTTCGCGATCTCGTCCTGCACCGCGAGCAGATCGGACTGCGGACGGCTGTACTGATCGCCCCAGATTTGCGCGCCTGTGTCGACGTTCATCAACTCAGCTTGAATCACCAGCTGATCGCCGCGTACCGACACACGGCCGGTGACGACAGCGCGCACGTTCAGATCGCGTCCGATCTGCTGGGGATCGACTTCCTTACCCTTGTGTCTGAAGACCACGCTTCGGGCGCTGACGCGCAGGTCGGGGAGCTGTGCCAGGCCGTTGATCAGGCTCTCTGTGAGGCCGTCCGTCAGGTAGTCGGTGTCCGCGCCGGAGCTTGATGCCGAAAAGGGCAGCACGGCAATCGAGTCGATGCCGGATGCCGGCGCCGCGAACGTCCGCCAGGCCCAATAGCCGCCGATGCCGAGGAGCACGACCGCCGCGGCCGCCACGATCCATCGCAGGCCTGCACGCGCCTGGGGAGGGTGCGCGGCAGTCGGCGGTGGGACGTCGGTGCCTCGGCTCTTCATCGCGGATGCGGATGGAGTGGCAACCCTCTCTGACGCGAGAGGCGAATCGCTGTCACGTTTGAGCCGCTTCAGTTCCGCGCGCAGCTCCGCGGTGCTCTGGTATCTGACGTCGCGATCCTTCTCGAGCGCCCGCCCGACGATGTGATCGAATTCGGGGGGCAGGCGGGGATTCAGGCGGCTCGGCGGGTCCGGTTGGTGCGCAAGGATCGACTCGAGCAGCCGGACGGTGGTCGTGCCCGCGAACGGTTCGCGCCCGGTCGCCATCTCGTACAGCACCACGCCTACCGAGAAGAGGTCGCTTCGCGCGTCGATTTCATCGCCGCGCGCCTGTTCGGGCGACATGGACGAGAGCGTCCCGAGCGTCTGGCCAGATTCAGTCGCCTGAGGGGCGAGCTTCGTATCGCCGGTATCCGTTACCAGGTAGGGGTTCGACTCGGACTGCACGAGCTTGGCCAGGCCGAAGTCCATGATCTTGATCTGCCCGCGCTCGGTCACGAAGATGTTCGCGGTCTTGATGTCACGGTGGACGATCCCGAGCTTGTGCGCGGCGTCGAGTGCGTCGGCAATCTGAAGCGCGAACTCGAGCAGCGTCTCCATGGCCAATGGAGCGCCGTTGATGTGCGTGCGCAGCGTCCGCCCCGTCAGCATCTCCATGACGAGGAAGGGCTGATCGCCGTACTGGCCGACGTCGTAGAGCGCGCAGATGTTGGGATGGTTGAGCGCCGACGCGGCGCGCGCTTCGCGCTGGAAGCGCTCGATGGCAACCGGGTCCTGCGCCAGCCTGTTCGAGAGGAACTTGACGGCCACCTGCCGGCCGAGACGGGTGTCCTCGGCGCGGTAGACGACACCCATCCCGCCCTCGCCGATCTTCTCCAGCAGGCGATAGTGGGTGACGGTCTCGCCAATCATCGTTGAACCAAACTCCGATGGTAGGCGGGCATCCGCACCGCGTCAACCGGGATCACCGGATCAATGCAGGCGCCAGAGCTGAACGCCTTCTTTTGCCGTGAACGCGACGAGCAGCCTGCCATCGCTGGTCCATCCGCCTGCGATCGGCATCGTTGGCGGAAGCCAGTCGAGCTGCGACTGCCACGTGTCCATCGAACGCAGGACGAGGTGATCGGGTTGGGTCATGTCCTCAGACTTCATGAAGATCGTCGCGATGGACTTGCCGTCGGGCGATACGTCGAGCGCCATCACCGGTTGACTCGTTCGGTCGTGCTTGCGTGACGTCTTGCCGGTGGCGGCGTCGATGATCGTGACGAACTTGTCGCCGCTGGCGGCAAGCACAGTGGCGCCGTCGGCTGAGAATGCGACGGCAAGCGGCACCATCAGGAACTCGCGATTCGATGCGAGTTCCTTTCCGGTGGCGGCGTCGTGAACACGAACGACCGTGTCACCATCTCCGGTGGCGACCAGCCTGGCGTCGCGCGAGAACGCGAGCGCGAGCGTGCCGCCGACCGGACTCCCGAGTGTTGCGACGGGTGCGCCTGTCCGGGCGTCGAGAATCTGCACGGGCTCACCCTGCGCAGCGGTTGCAAGCCGGTTTCCATCGGGTGAGAACGTCAGAACCCCCGGATACTTGGAGAGCCGCTGTTCGAATCGCAACTGCCCGCTGTCGGCTGCCCAGACACTCACGAGACCTGTCCAGTCGCCGATCGCCACGCTCGAGCCGTCTGGCGAAAAATCCAAAGCGACCACTCGCCGATCGCCATAGTCGATAGCGCGAAGCTCCTTGCCGTCGGGCAACGACAGTACCCGCAGCTTGTGGTCCTGCGTTCGCGCGACCGCGGTAGGCTGCGTGCGCGCGAAGAGCAGAGAGGCCACCGGCGACGCGACGCGGAGAATGCCGCCGTCCACGGGCGCCGTAATCTCCGGAACCGGCTTCGAGCACGCCGTGACGACGACGAGCGCCAGGAGCGCCAGGGAGCGGCGGCTCACAATCGCTCCAGTACGAGTTCGAACGTGACATCCGCGCGGTTGCCCGCGGCCGACTTCACCATCTTCACAGGCCGCACGAGCTCGACACTTTGGATCAGCGGATCCTTGGTAAAGTTCCGCGCGGGGTCGCCCTCGAATGCCGGGTCCGTCGCGAAGTACAGCTGTGTGGTGAGCGCCTTGCAGCCCGGCGCGGTCACCAGATAGTGGATGTGCTGACACACGCGCGCCGGATAGTGCCCGGGCATGATCGATCCGAATCCATACGCGCCCTTCTTGTCGGCGGTCAGAGATGCCCGGTACTTGTACCCGTCCAGGTCGTAGAGCCCCGCGTCGTCGGCCTGCCAGATCTCGATCTTCGCGCCTTCGATCGCTTCACCCCGCGTATCGAACACACGGCCCGTGACGGACAGCGGCAGTCCCTTGTCACCAGCAGCTCGCAGGTCCGGGACGTTCGGCGCGGCACGCTTATAGAAGGGACCGATCTCGTTCCATGGCGTCGGCGGCAGCGGCGCCGGTTTCTGATTTTCGGACCAGGCAAAGACGTCCGCCATGGAGACACCGGGCGCGAGCGTCAGCGCGCCGAGGGCTGCACACTTCCAGAGGACATCGCGCCGGCTGAGGGGTTGCTGCATGGCGGCGATGATATGCCACCCAACCGCCAGTGCGGAGTGCCGCAGTAGACTTCCATGCCCTTGTCTTCCAGCCATGCCGTGTCCCTCGGGCTGAGTCTCACCGTCGTGCTGTCTGTGTCGGTCGCTTCAACGCAGCTCCCGCGCAAGCCGCCGATCGTCGACCTCACGACGTCGCTGGGAATCCTGCATGCCGATGGCACCCACGATGTGCAGACGAACACGCTTGTCGGCCCCGGTCGTCCGAGTCCCGCAGGCAGCTCCGACTGCATCGAGTCAGCGACGAGAAACGCCGGCGCGACCTGCGTCAACGTGTGCGTGCGGATGCCGCCCGGATCGACGCTGACCAAGGTCCAGACGATCGCGGCTGAGGCGGGGAAGCCGGGCGGTCCGTGCGGACGGAGAATCTGCCTAGGGCAGCCCGTGTCCGCAGCCAGAGCGATGTTCGACGCCGCCGGCTACACGAGGGATCAGGACTTCGGATACGACCGCGTGTGCTGGATCTTTCGCAACTGGCATCCGACGATATCGCGCGAGGTGTGGTTGATCGTTTCGCTCAAATCGCCTTCCCACGAAGAGTGGCGGGCAGTCGCGGGCGCGTATCCCTGGAAGAAGCTGCAGAACACGCTCGAGAGGTTTGTCGGAACGACGCTGGTGGACTGCGGCCAGCATCGCAATCCCGGTTGGGGACAGCCGATCGAGAAGCAGAAGCAGATCGCCGCGCTCAAGGCGTCGCTGGCATGCGCGCAGCAGTCAGCGAAGAGCAAGACGCCGTTCTGGACCGCTCAGCTGTGGCCGGGCATCGACAGCATCAGCTTCGACGGGCTTCTCGGGCAGCGTGATGGATCCGTTCACGTGTTCAACGCGTGTCCTGGTTGCTCTCGAGAACTCTCGATGAAGTGGTGTCTCGAGCCCGCCGTGGAGGCGGACTCAAGCGGGAACAGCAAGTTCGGCTGCTCGCGCTGGGCGAGCAGTCGCGCTACGCCTGCTCGTTGAGCAGTGCCCGCATCGCCTGCCGTTCCACCTCGGTCTGCGGCCACGTCGTATCGACCTGCATCCCGAAGCCGATGCGCGGCCACACATGGCGCACCTGTCCGCGCAGTTCGACGACGGTGTCGCCGAGCTGAACTCCAATGGTGGTGTGTTCCCCAACGTTAGGCGGGTACACGACATTCACAAAGCAGCCGTGCCAGCTGAGGTCGCTGAGCTTACACAAAGCGGCACCGGACTGAGCGTGCCAGCTTCCCTCGAACACTCCTGAAACTCGTGGTTCTTGTCGGCGGTCGTCCACGTTGTGCTCCTGCACGGTCTCACTGCATGGCGCATGCCGGGAATCCCTGGTCTGCGCGCTCACTTTCCAAGCGCGATCTGGCGGGGAGCCGCCGGTAGTCTTCTATTAGGCAGACTGGTTTTCCCCGTAAACATGGAACATTGCCTCGCGACGCGGCTGATTTCAGTTTTAGACTTACTGCGCCATGCACAAGCGCGTCGTTACATTTGTTGTTCTCTGTTGGTTGCTGGTAACCGGAATCGCGCCAAGCGCCCAGGAGCGTCCCTTCGGCACCCTTCGCGACCAGGCCGCGATGCAGCAGGCCTGGCTGAAGAAACGCCTCGACATGTTCCTGCCGGCGTTGATGCGGAAGTACGGCATCGACCTATGGGTCGTGCCGATGCGCGAGTACAACGAGGATCCCGTCTTCAGTTCCATCGTCGCGCCGGAGACGTTCGCCGCGCGCCGGCGCACCATTTATGTGTTCTTCGACAAGTGCGCGGCTGCGGCCACGCCCGTAAGCGCGGCGTGTATTGAGCGCATCGCGCTTGGCGGCACGACCCAGGGCGGCGTGTTTGAAGCACGCTCTTCCACGCGGGCGGTGAGCGGCGGCGGGGCAGTGCGCGGCCGGCAGGCTGAGTTGTGGGGCGACGAGCAGTGGGAGCTCCTGAAGACTGTCGTCGAAGAGCGCAAGCCGCGCGTCATCGGTATCGACCGCTCCACGGTGTTTGCCTTCACAGACGGGTTGTCGAGCGGCGAGCTCGAGGGTATGTCACGTGCCCTCGGACAGGCGTGGACGTCGAAGTTCAAGGATGCTGAACGCCTGCCGCTTGACCTCATCGCGTCGCGACTGCCCGAAGAGGAGGCGTTCTTTCAGACGATGACCGCACTCGTCTGGCAGATGACGCAGACGATGTTCTCGGAGAAGGTGATCGTGCCGGGCAAGACGCGCACGAGCGACCTGGTGTGGTGGTGGCGCCAGCGCGTCAACGATCAAGGTCTCGGCACGTGGTTCCAGCCGAGCGTGGACGTGCAGCGCCAGGGCAGTGCAACGCTTGATGCCGATCCAGTCATCCAGCCCGGTGACGTGCTGCATTGCGATGTCGGCATCACGGTCGCGCGGTTGAACACCGACACTCAGCACCTCGCCTACGTGCTGAAGCCCGGCGAGACCGATGCACCGGCTGGGCTGAAGCGCGCCCTCGCGAATGCGAACGCGCTCCAGGACATGACGGTGGAGGAGATTCGACCGGGCCGCACCGGTAACGAGATCCTGCAGGCCGTTCTGTCGCGCATGAAGGCGAAGAGTATCGACGGCACGCTGTACTCGCATCCCATCGGGATGCACGGTCACGGCGCTGGTCCGCTGATCGGCCTCTGGGATCGACAGGAAGGCGTCCCGGGCCGAGGCGACGCAACCGTCATTCCGTCGATGTGGTTTTCGATCGAGTTGCAGGCGACGACGCCCGTTCCGGAATGGGACGGTCAGCCCGTCCGGATGGCGCAGGAGGAAGACGTCATTGTCGGAGCCGACGGCAAGGTGCGGTGGGCGCTGAAGAGACAGGACGCACTGTTCCTCGTTCGGAGCCGGTAGCAACCGAATGAAACGGATTCTGCTCTCCTGGAGCTCGGGCAAAGACAGCGCCTGGGCGTTGCATCAGCTTCGTCTGCAAGCCGATAGTGACGTCGTTGCGTTGCTGACGACGTTCAACGAGGTCGCGGACCGGGTGGCCATGCACGCGGCGCGCCGTTCTCTTGTCGAAGCTCAGGCTGCATCCGCACGGCTGCCGCTCTGGGACGTGGGCCTTCCGCAGCCCTGCTCGAACGATGAATACGAAGCACGGATGCGCGCGGTGATTCGACGGGCCGTTGACGCGGGCGTGACGCACGTGGCCTTCGGCGATCTGTTCCTGGAGGATGTGCGTGAATACCGGATCCGCATGATGGCGGGAACGGGCATTGAGCCGCTGTTTCCAGTCTGGGGTTCGCCCGCGGACACGCCGTCGCTCGCGACGACGATGATTGAGGCGGGTGTCAAGGCGGTCCTCACTTGTGTCGATCCCAGGCAATTGCCTGAGGCCTTTGTCGGGCGACAGTTCGATCGGAAGCTACTCGGCGATCTGCCGGCGGGCGTCGATCCCTGTGGTGAGCGAGGTGAGTTTCACACGTTTTGCCATGCCGGCCCGATGTTCAGCGAGCCGATTGAGGTCGAAACGGGCGATCGTGTGACTCGCGACGGCTTCTGCTTCATCGACGTACGACCCCGCCGAGCAACCTGACCGACCGCTCGCTGCGTCAAACGAACCGTTCGTTGCTTTGAGAACCGGGCTGGTGCTTTCTCCGTCTTACCATCACGTTCCAGGGACAACTCATGGGCATATTTCTTCAGGACCTCCGGTTTTCGCTCCGCAGCCTCCGGCGCGCGCCGGCGTTTCCGTTGGCAGCCATCGCCACACTCGCGCTGGGCATTGGGGCGACCACCGCCATCTTCACGACGCTCAACGCGGTCCTGCTGAAGCCGCTGCCGTATCCGAACGCCAACGACCTCTACAGCGTCAGGACGACGCTGACCGACGGCAGGGTGACCACAGGGCTCGTCGCCGGGAGCGAGATCTTCCGGTTGAACGATCCCAACCTGTCCATCGAGCGGGCAGCCGCCGCCCAGGGGTTCGACTTCACCTTCCTGCCGGAGGGTGGGGCACCTCAGAACACCAAGGTCTATTTCGTGACTGTGGGGTGGTTCGAGTTGTTCGGCCTTCCCATGACGAAGGGGGGCTTCAACGCCGATCAGTTCACCGTCATCGCGCCGCCTCCACAACCGCCCCCCGGTGCTCAGCCGGCGGCGCCACCTCCGCAACCGCCTCCGCCCGCAGTCGTGATCTCGCACCGGATGTGGCGTGACGTCTTCAACAGCGATGAGCAGATTGTCGGCAAGCCGATCCGTTTCGCTGAGGTTCAGACTGTGATTGCCGGCGTCGCGCACAGGGACTTCGACACGCCGCATGCCGCGAACTTCTGGTTCGCGAACCGCCTGAACCCGAACGACGTGAATCATGGCAACGAAGGCTACATGCGCATCAAGCACGGCGCGAACATCGATCGCGTCAAGGGCGAGATGGCCACAGTCATTGCCGGCGTCGCGCGCGATTTCCCCGGCTCCGCGCTCAATCGCGCGTACGTCACAAGGTCGCTCGTCGAGTCCATCGTCGGCGATCTCGGGCCGATTCTGATCATCGTGATGTCCGCGACGGGCCTGCTGCTGTTGCTTGCGTGCGTGAACGTCACGAATCTGTTGCTTGCGCGCGGCGCCGCCCGTGCGCGGGAAATGGCGGTGCGCGTGTCTCTCGGCGCCGGCAGTGGGCGCATCGTTCGGCAGCTGCTGACCGAATCGATGGTGCTGGCCGCCGCCGGCTCGATCCTGGGCATCGCCGTGGCGTATGGCGGCGTGCGGGCGCTGATGTCGCTCGGAGCAGCGAAGCTCCCGCGCCTCGATGCAGTCACGTTCGATGGCAGCGTGCTCATGTTCACGCTTGCGGTTCTGCTCGTGAGCGGTCTTCTCGTCGGCCTGCTGCCGGCGTTGCGTCTGGCGCGCACGGATGTGCGCACCTTACTCAATGAGAGCAGCCGATCGACGAGCAGCGGCCGCAGCACCGGGCGCTGGCTCAGTGTGATGACCGTCGCCGAAATTGCGCTCGCGATCATGCTCGTCGCCGGCGCCGGCTGGCTCGTGCGCGGCTTCGCGAACCTCAGGAACACCGATCTCGGCTTCAGCGCGGACAAGCGGGTCATCTTTGACGTGACGTTCCAGGGGCCGCGATATCCGAATCCGCAGGCCGTTCATACCGCGAGAACGGACTTGATGAACAACGTGCGCAGTCTTCAGGGCGTCACGGACGTCGGCACGGCCGCGGCGTTTCCCCTCAAGGGAACGCTCGAAGGCTCGTTGCTGATTCAGTTTCACGGTGAGGGGTTCGACATGAACCGCCCGAAGAACACGCGTCAGCGCTTCGTCAGCCCCGGATTCTTCCCGGCGATGGGAACGAAGATTACCCAGGGCAGGGACTTCGGATCTCAGGATGTTCCGGGCTCGACGCCGGCCGCGATCGTCAATCGCACCTGGGTGAAGCGATACATGGACGGCAAGGATCCGATCGGTGTCCAGTTCGCGGCGGGCTATCCCACGCCCAATCCGCAGAATGAAGTGACCATTGTCGGCGTCGTCGATGACATCCGCCAGAAATCCGTCGAGCTCGAAGCCGAGCCGGCGTTCTATTTGTCGTTGACTCAAGCGCCGGTTCGACGCCTGACCGTAATCGTCGCAACGTCGCTGGACGATCCCACGCCGCTCCTCGCCGCGATTCGAGACACGGTGGGCAAAGCCGATCCGCAGATCGCCGTCGACTTCCAGTTCGTCAGGGACGTCGTTGCGTCCACGATCAGCCGCCAGCAGCTCGGCATGACGTTGATGCTCATCTTCGGCATCGTGGCGGTCGTCCTCGCCGCCATCGGCATTTACGGCGTGGTGGCATATGGCGTGGCGCAGCGGCGGGACGAGATGGCGACGCGGCTTGCGCTGGGCGCGACGCCAGGCAGCGTGTTCTGGCTCGTCATGAAGCACGGCGGTCTGCTCGCCGTCATCGGTACTTTCATCGGTCTCGGAACCGCGTATCTGTCCGGACAGGTCGTATCGAACCAGCTCTACAGCGTCAAAGCGTCGGATCCGGTGATGCTTACCGGAGCCATCGTCGTGGTACTCAGCATCGCGGTGCTGGCCACACTCTTTCCGGCCTGGCGGGCGTCGAGGCTGAGCCCGGCGAGGGCGTTGCATCCCGAATAGGTCTCCGAGATCCAGGCTCTTCGGCTAGAATGGACCTTCCGTTTGGCCAATTTCCGAGGTGCCTATGAGGCTGAGAACGACCCTCAAGCTTGCTGTTGTATTCGCCTTTGCGGCGGCCACGATGTCCGGGCCGCTTGTCGCAGTTCGCACCACGCCGGTCGCTGCCGGTCCGGCGCTCAAATCCATCGGCCCGCTCGCTTTCGGACCCGCGGGAGTGCTGTTCGCGGGCGACCGTGACGCTGCATCGATCTACGCGTTGAATCTGGGCAGCGAAGCAACGGGCGGCGCGCCAGGCACCGCCGATGTTGCCGGAATCGACCAGAAGATCGCGGCGGTGCTCGGCACCGCGGCGACCGAAGTTGCGATCACCGATCTCGCGGTGCACCCGACCTCGAAGAACACGTTCGTGTCGGTCATGAGAGGCCAGGGCGCCGAGGCGCAGCCCGCGCTGCTGCGCGTGGACGGCAAGGGCGCCATTCACGTCGTGGATCTCGCGAAGACGACGTTCACGAGTGTGACGCTGCCGAATCCGCCGGCGGCCACTCCCGGCGCGCGCCAGAATCCGCGCACCCAGACCATCATGGATCTCGGCTTCGCCAACGGCCGGCTGATCGTCGCAGGCCTCTCGAACGAGGAGTTCGCGTCGAAGCTGTGGAGCGTGCCATACCCGTTCGCGGCTACCGATCGCGGCACCAGCATCGAGATCTTCCACGGCAACCACGCACGGCTCGAGACCAACTCGCCGATCTTCTCGTTCGTGCCGTACAACGTCTCAGGACAGCCGAACATCATTGCCGGCTATCTGTGCACGCCGCTTGTCAAGATTCCGCTGAGCGCGCTCAAGCCGGGAGAGAAGGTTCTCGGCACGACGGTTGCGGAGCTCGGCGCGGGCAACCGGCCGATTGACATGATCCTCTATTCGAAGAACGGCCAGGACTACCTGCTCATGTCGAACACGAGCCGCGGCGTGATGAAGATTCCGACGTCACAGCTCGCGACGAACGAAGCCATCACGGCGCGCATCGGCGGGACGAAGGGCACGTTCGAGACGATTGCGTCGATGACCGGCGTCGAGCAACTCGACCTGCTGGACACGGGCCGCTCGATTGTCATTACCCTGCAGAACGGCTCGCGCAACCTGTCGGCGGTGATCCTGCCGTAGCATGACGCGACGTGAGGTATCAGGGCGCGGCGGCTGGAAGGCCGCCGCGCTCGTTGTGTTTCTAGCCGCGATTGCGGCCGCGTCCTGCGGCCGATCGCGGCCGCCTGCGCCCTTGCAGGCGGTACTTGTCGAAGCCGAAGCGGACAGACCGGCCCTCATCCGCGTGACCGGACTCTCATCAGCTGAAGCCGGCGCTTTGTCGTCCGCCGCGGACCTCGCGGTGTGGCAGCGGTTCATGCGTGTGATGGTGGCCGGCGGGGAAGACATTGCGATGGCGGGTACCTACCGGATCGCGGACGGGGCGCTGGAATTCGAGCCGAAGTTTCCGCTGGATCGGGGACGGGACTACGTCGTCCGCCTGTATCCATCGAGGCTGCCGGCACCCCGAAGCGACGTGGCCATCGCGAAGGTTCTGCGGCGCGCCGCCGGTCCATCGACAGCAGCGACGGTCGTGACCTCGATCTCGCCGGCTGCCGGCGTCTGGCCGGAGAACCTGCTGCGGTTTTACATTCATTTCTCCGGGCCGATGTCGCGGACGACAGCCCACGACTACGTGCGGCTTGTCGATGACAAGGGCGTTGAGATCGAGGCCGCGTTCCTGCGGCTCGACGTTGATCTCTGGAATACGGATCACACGCGCTTCACGGTGTTCTTCGATCCCGGCCGTGTGAAGCGCGGCATCCGCCCGAATCGAGAGCTCGGTCGCGCATTGATAGCAGGCCGTAAGTACGCCATCACCGTTGACGCACGTTGGGCTGATAGCGCTGGTGGCCCGCTGGGTGCGCCGTTTCGTCACGAGTTCGCCGCTGGTCCGCCCGAGGACCGCGGCATCGATCCGAAGCGCTGGACAATCGGCGGAGTGACGTCAGGAAGCCGCGAGGTCCTCGTCGTGCAGTTTCCGTGGGCGCTCGATCACGCGTTGCTCCAGCGGGCACTGGGCGTGGCGCGCGCAGAGAAGGCGCTCGACGGCGTCGTCACGATTGCGGGCGACGATCGTGCGTGGCGATTCACGCCGGCCTCGCCGTGGAGCGCCGGTGCACACGAGCTGGTCATTCTGACCGTGCTCGAGGATCCGTCCGGCAATCGCGTGGGCCGGCCGTTCGAGTTTGAGATGTTCAAAGCCCCTGCGCCCGAATCGGGTGAGCGGGTTACAGTGCCGTTCGTCGTGAGGTAGCGCATGTCTCGCATCGGTTTTCGAATTCTTCCCGCGCCGCCGCGCCTGGCTCCGGCGCTTGTTGCCGCGTTCCGTGGACTCGCGTCCTCGAACGTCGCGGATGCGATGGGGCGCTTCAACTTCATGGACCCGGGTATTCAGCCGCGCACGGGCCTGCCGGTTACCGGTCTTGCCGTCACGGTCAGCGCTCGGCCGGGCGACAACCTGATGGTGCACAAGGCGTTGCAGTTGGCTGAGCCGGGCGACGTCATCGTTGTATCGACCAACGGCAACACCACGAGCGCGGTGTTCGGCGAGCTGATGTGCCGATCGGCGGTCGCGACGGGGATCGCCGGCCTCATCGTCGATGGCGCCATTCGTGACGCGGACGGCATGACCGCCCTTGGATTCCCGGCGTACAGCCGGACGCTATGTCCCGGCGGTTGTGACAAGGATGGTCCCGGGGAAATCAACGTACCGATCAGCTGCGGCAACGCTGTCGTCCACGCCGGCGACATCGTCGTCGCCGACGGCGACGGTGTCGCGGTTGTGCCTCGCGCGGAGGCGGCTGAGGTGCTCGAACTCGTACGGGCACTTGTGAAGAAGGAAGAGGAGCGCGTCGCCGAGATTCAGGCGGGCACGATATTCAAAGCCGATATTGACCAGACGCTAAGGAAGAAGGGCGTCATCGAGTGACGGCACCGTTGTTGCTGATGACGCCGGGCCCGACGCGCGTGCCCGAGCGTGTCCTGCTAGCCGGCGCGCGTCCAATGCTTCACCACCGCACGGCGGAGTTTTCAGCCGAGCTCGCAGCCGTGCTCGAGTTGCTGGCGCCTTTCTTCGGCACGCGCGAGCTGCCATTGCCCATTCACGCGACGGGACGCGGGGCCATGGAAGCCACGCTCTGCAATCTCCTGTCTCCAGGCGAGGCCATCGGCGCTTGCTGTAACGGCCGGTTTGGCGAGCTCTGGGTGAAGCTCGCCGCCTCTCACGGACTCGCCGTGCACCGCATCGCGACGGATTGGAATCAGGATGTCGATCCGGCAGACGTAGAGCAACTGCTCGTCGAGCATCCCGAAACCCGCGCGATCGCAATGGCATACGGTGATACCTCGACTGGCGTCGCGAACGACGTGCGGGGCGTCGCGCGGGTCACTCGCTCCCGCAACGTCCTGCTATTCGTGGACGGCGTCTCGTCCATTGGCGGCATGCCGTTCGCGTTCGACGAGTGGGGCGTGGACGCCGCGATCACCGCGTCGCAGAAGTGCCTGATGTCGTCACCCGGTCTCTCGTTTGTGGTGACGAGCGAACGTGCGCGCGCGGCCGCCGCGAGGGCCACGCTCCCGCGCGCGTATTGGGATTTCGACGTCATCCGTCGCGAAGCATCGAAGGCCCGCCCGGAGCCGGCGGGCACGCCGCCGGTACATTGCATGCTCCAGGTCGCCGAGGCGTTGCGGATGCTGCATGAAGAGGGAGTCGAGGCCGTGTTTCGCCGGCACGCCGCGATGGGTGAGATGACGCGGCAGGGAATCGCGGCACTGGGGCTCCAGCCGCAGTGTCCGGGCCTCAAACACCGATCGAACACCGTCACGCCCGTCGCGCTGCCGACGGACATTCCGCCGGCGCGCGTGCGGGACGGATTGAAGTCGCGCGGCATTCTCGTCGCCGGCGGCCTGGAGCAGTTTCAGCCAAGCGCATTTCGCATCGGGCACATGGGAGATATCCGGCCGGTTGACGTCCAGCGGACGCTCGACGCGCTGCGGGAGGTCCTCGGCTGATGAAGTTGCACACGCGCATCCTCATCGGCCTTGGCGCGGGCGTGATGGTGGGCGCCGCGGCGCGCCGGATCGAGGCGCTCGCGACGGTCGTCGGCTGGCTGGAGCCGGCCGGAACGATCTTCATCCGGCTGATCACGATGCTGGTATTGCCGCTCGTGATTGCCAGCCTCTTCGTGGGCGTGGCATCGCTCGGCGACGTGCGCAAACTCGGCCGGATTGGCGGTCGCACGCTCGCGTATTTTCTGGTCACGACTGTCGCGGCCGCGCTGATCGGCGTCGGCGTGGCGCTCGTTTCTGGTGTCGGCCTCGGGCTGGATCCGTCCGTTCGCGATTCGATCGCGAGCCGCTTCGCCGCGTCTTCCGGTGCGACGACCGCGACCGCGGTTGTGCCTGGATTCGTGCAGACGCTTGTCGCCATCGTGCCCCAGAATCCGGTGGCCGCCGCCGCGCAAGGCGATTTGCTCGCGGTCATCTTTACCGTCGTCGTGTTCGGCGCGGCCGCCACGACGCTGACGGAGGATCAGCGACGCCCGCTCGTCTCGTTCTTCACGGCTGTCAACGACGTGTCGCTGGCGGTGATCCAGTCGTTCATGCGCCTGGCGCCGTTCGCCGTCGGCATTCTGCTCGCGGTCACGGTTCTGCGATCGGGCACCGACCTTTTGACGAGCCTGGCGTCCTACGCCGGCGTCGTCGTGATCGGTCTCGTCCTGCATGCGGTGCTGGTGCTGGTGCCGGCGCTGGTTCTACTTGTGCGCGTATCGGTCGTGGCCTTTCTGCGCGCAGTCGGCCACGTCCTCCTGCTGGCGTTTTCGACCGCCTCGTCGAGCGTCACGTTGCCGGTGAGTCTCGCGGCGGCACGCGAGCGGCTCGGCATTTCAGCGTCGGTAGCTAGCTTCGTGTTGCCGGCCGGGACGACGCTCAACAAGAACGGCGCGGCGGTCTACAAGGCGGCGACGGCGGTGTTTCTCGCGCACCTCTACGGCGTCCAGCTCGACGCCGGCCAGCTCCTCACGATCGTGCTCACCACTGTCGTCGCGTCCTCGGCAGGCGCCGGCGTTCCCGGCAGTTCGCTCGTGACGACACTGATTGTGCTGAATGCGATTGGGCTCGGATCGAATGCGTCGGCGGGTATCGCTCTCGTGGCCGGCATCGACCGGCCGATCGACATGTGCCGAACGGCGCTGAACACGTTCAGCAATCTGGTCGGAGCGGCGGTCGTCGCGCGAGCCGAGGGCGAGACCATTCGGGGAGCCTGACCCGTGCCGCCCCAGACCATCGTCGAGAGAATCCTTTCGCGACATGCGGGCCGCGCTGTCGTGGCCGGCGAGATCGCGGTCTGCCGCGCGGACATCGTGATCGGTACGGATGGATCCGGCCCGATGGCGATCGACTATTTCGAGCGGATGGGCGGCCGGGCGCTGTTCGACGCATCGCGGATCTGTTTCTCACTCGATCACTACGCGCCGCCCGACACGCCATCGACGCAGGCGTTCCACCGCCGCATTCGAGACTTTGCCGGGAAGCATGGCGCCACCGTCTTCGAAGTTGGGGAGGGCATCAGTCATCAGGTCGCAGTCGAGCGTGGGCTGGTCGCACCTGGCGATCTTGTTCTGGGGGCTGACAGTCACACGGTGATGTGCGGTGCAGTGAATGCCTGTGCGATTGGCGTTGGGTCGTCGGATCTGGCGGCGGCGATGATGACGGGACAGGCGTGGTTGCGGGTACCCGAAACGATTCGCGTGCACCTCGCCGGAACGCGCCCGCCGTCCCTCGCCGCCAAGGACATCGCGCTGGCGCTCGTGCATGAGATTGGTTCGGACGGTGCGAACTACCAGGCGATCGAGTTCGCTGGTGACGCGCTTGAATTGCTGACCCTCGAAGATCGGCTCGTCATCAGCAGCCTTATGGTTGAGGCCGGAGCGAAGGTGGCTGTCTTTCCGTTCGATGCCCGGACAGCTGACTACCGTCGCGGAAGGGCGGGCAGGCCCGGCCAGCCGGTCGAGCCCGATTCGGCGGCGCGGTACGTGCGTGAGGTTCGATGCGATCTGTCGGTGCTCACGCCGCGCGTCGCTCTGCCGCACGCGCCGGACAACGTCGTCCCGCTCGCTGCCGCGGCGGGCGCGGCCGTGCAGATGGTGTTCATCGGTACCTGCACGGGTGGGCGTGCGGTCGATGTCCGCGACGCCTGGCGGGCTTTTGTCCAGGCGGGTGGCCGCCTGGCGGAGGGCCTGCAGCTCGTGATTACGCCTGCCTCGCGCGAAGTGCTCGACGAGATATCCGCGGACGGCACTCTTGCGAATCTCACGGCCGCCGGCGCCACCGTGACGATGGCCGGATGCGGTGCGTGTTGCGGCACGAGCGGCGTGATTCCAGCCGATGGAATGACGGTCCTCTCCACGGCCAATCGCAATTTCAAGGCGCGCATGGGGAATGCCACTGCTGTCATCTACCTCGCGTCTCCGGCAGTCTGCGGCGCCGCCGCCGCGACGGGCCGCATTCCGGAGCGCGCATGACAATCCACGGACGCGCGCGGTTGCTCGGCGATGACATCAACACTGACTACATCATTTCGTCGGCGCGCAAGCGCGCGACGATCGATCCGCACGCGCTCTCGCCGTATCTGCTCGAGAGCATCGCGCCTGGTTTTGCCGCTTCGGTAAGGCCCGGCGACCTGATCGTCGCAGGCCGCAACTTCGGATGCGGATCGGCGATGGAGGTGGCGGTGACGGTGATTCAGGCCGCGGGGATCAGGGCAGTACTCGCGCGAAGCTTCGCGCGCAGCTTCTTCCGCAATGCCATCAACAATGGCCTGCTGGTCATGGAGTGCGATACCTCGTCACTCGCTGAGGGTGACGACCTGTCGGTTGAGATGGAGGGCGGGCACGTACTCGTGCGCAACACATCGCGGGGCGGGATGATCTCCGGGGCAGACGTTCCGGAGATCGTCCAGCGTCTCATCGAGCACGGCGGCCTTGTTCCGTACCTGTCCGCACGCGGCGGATTCGAATAGGGTCAACGCCCCGGAGCCGCCTCGTAGATCTGGAACAGCCGGAACAAGGCAGTGGCGGCCTGTCCGCGCGCCCGCGACAGCACCTGGAGGCCGAAGGCACCACCCTTGCCCGCGCTGTCGGATACGCGCGCGATTTCTAGACCATTGGCCCGCACGGTGATCAACGGTCCGTTGACCGAAACGACCACCAGTTGTTCTTCGCCTGGAGGAATGGGAACCATTCGCGGAGGCGGGCCCGTCAGCAGCGTGTCGGCCGTTGGGTTGCTCGGGGCGGTCCAGATATCGAATTCCCTGCAGCACTTGTGCGGCGCGCCATCACCGCCTGGCTGGGGCGGGCCCAGCTTCAGGTATGCCGGGAACTGGACGACGTGGCCGCCGGGCTGAGGCGGCGTGCGATGAAAGCGCAGCACGATCAGCGGCTTGCCGCTGATCGCGGTGAAGCGCATCACCGCCACAAAATCGGTCAGACCGGACAGCGGCAGATTCGCTTGCGCGCCTGATTCGCTGCCGGCCCTGAGTTCGAGCCCGTCCGCGACCACCCGAATCGAATCCTCCGGATGTTGTTGAGGCGTCCGTGCGAGACCGGCCGCGCCGGTTGCGAGCGCGTAGACCATCCGTCCGTGTGGCGGCAGTAGTCCGCCGCCTGCGGGCGACGCCGTTTCCTTTTCAGGCGCGCTGGCTGCAGGCGGGTTCGCGGCCGCCGATGCGAAGACATCGATCCCCGTAATGCGCACGATTGAAGGAGTCTGGCCTCGTTCGGGTGCGAATCCCAGGTTGATCGCGCCGGACGTGAAGGTCGCGTCCGTGGCGCGCGCGATCTCCTTCCCCTCGGACATGACTCGAATCTCAGGACCTGTGACCGAGATAGTGATCGACTGCTCCTCGTTCGGAGCTGCGGGTATCGCAAGGGGCTGCGCGGCCAGGAGGAGGGATGGCATCCCCGGCCGGAATGGTGCCAGCAGCACATCGAACGGCTGGCAGCATTGATGCGGTCCCTGGGCCTGTGCTCCAGCCACCGGCGGCGACAACCGCAGGTAGGTGGGCAGCCGGACGGCGTGGGCTTCGCCGGTGGCCGACGCATGGAAGCGGAAGTTCAGCAACGGGCCCTTGTCGACGGCGACGTACTTCAGCACCGCAACGAAGTCGCGGACGCCACTGATGGGCAGCGGCACGAACACGCCCTGGGTGCTGCCGATCGTGATTTCTAGCGCGCCGTTTTTTTCGACGATCGTGTCTTCAGGGCTGCGTTGCCTGGCCGGCAGGTTCTTCGCGAACCCGGCAGGGTTGGCGGCAAGTGAGAAGAGCAGCGGGCCGTGAGGCGTGGCGGGGCCCGTTGTGGCGCTCGGCGGAAGTGCAGGCCTCCCGGGTGAGGGCGGCTGCGGCGCCGGCGCAGCGTTCGTACCTGCTGCGCTCGAGGCCGGGGTTGGTGTGGCGGCGGCCGGCGTGGGCTTCACGGTCACTGCCGGTGCCGTTGAGCTCGTGGCCTCGGTCGCAGGTGGAGACGCTGACCTATGCGTCCATGCGTAGCCGGCCGCGACGAGCAGGACGGCCGCCGTGACGCCGAGTCCGGCAAGCTGCAGGCCCGACCGTCCTTCGGCCGCGCGTGCCGGTGCGACCAGCAGGGATGCCTTTGCGAGGGCCGCGAGCATGTCACCGGCGGTGGCGAATCGATCCTGCGGCTTGTCGGCGAGCCCCTTGAGCAATACCTCCTGGACCGCGATTGGGAGATTCGGATTGCGGGCACGAGGCGGAGGGATCGGCTCGCTCAGGCGCTTGGCGATGAGCGAGACCGGCGTGTCGGCGCTGTGGGGGACGGACCCGGTCAGCATTTCGTAGAGGGTCACGGCAAGCGCGTACACGTCTGCCGGCGGCCCGACTCCGCTGTTCCTGATCTGCTCGGGCGCCATGTACTCGGGCGTGCCGAGCGCTGTCCCTGTCGCTGTGAGTCTTGCCATCGTGACGTCGGCCGCGCTCGTGATGCGCGCGAGACCGAAGTCCGAGAGGATCGGCGTGCCGTCCTGCGTCAGAAGAATGTTGCTGGGCTTGATGTCGCGATGCACCATGCCGCGTCCGTGGGCATAATCCAGCGCGGAGGCGATCGGTGTGATGAGCCGCAGCGTTTCGTCGATGGAGAGCGGCTTGCCAAGTCGCCCGGAGAGCGTGCCGCCATCGACGAGCTCCATCACGATGTAGGCGACGCCGTCCGTTTCGCCCGAGTCAAAAACGGTGAGGATGTTCGGATGCCGGAGCTTGGCGATCGACATCGCCTCCTGGCGGAACCGTTCGTGGAACGCTGGATCTTCAGCGAAGAACTCCGGCAGGACCTTGATCGCCACCTGCCGCGAGAGCGACGGCTGCGATGCGCGATACACGGTGGCCATCCCGCCCTTTCCGAGCGGTTCGATGATCGTGTACTGCCCCAGGTGCTGGCCGGGCTTCAGACTCATGGGCGGCGAAGCGAAGAGGATAGCTCCAAATCCCGCCACCGTCCCGGTTGAAGGTCGCCGAGTTCGTAGTCTCCGAAGCTGACGCGGTGAAGGCGGGTGACCTCGTGCCCGATGGCCTCGAAGAGCCGGCGCAATTCGCGATTCTTTCCCTCGGTGAGTTCGACCAGGAGATGGGTTTCTCTTGCGGAGGCCTTGCGAATGCGGACGCTTGAAGCCGAGAGCCGCTCGACGCGCCCACCTGGCCGTGTGGGAGCGACGTCCAGCCCTATTTCCAATCGGCTGGCCGCCTCAGGTGTTACACGGCCGCGGACCGTCACGACGTAGCGGCGTGGCACACGGCTGGACGGATCGGTGAGTTGATCCGCAAGTTGCGTGTCGTTCGTGAAGAGGAGCAGCCCGGTTGACGCCAGGTCGAGGCGTCCCACCGCGATCAGTCCGCGGCCCGCTTCACCCAGGACGTCGAAGACCGTTCGGCGGCCTTCGGGATCGCGCCGTGTCGTGACCGTGCCGCGCGGTTTGTGAAAGAGCAGAAGGCGGCGCTCGACGGGTATTTTCTGTGGTGCCGCGCCATCAATCGCGATCCGCGCGCGTTCGGGCACGACCGCGCTCGCCGCGCTCGTGACCGTGCGGCCATTGACGGTGACACGCCCGTCCGCGATTAGCCGTCGTGCTTCGGCGCGCGATGCCAGCCCCAGTTTCGACATGGCACGATCGAGTGAGACGTGGCCCGCGCGGCGAATCGTCACGCGGCCATTATCGAGCCTGAGCTGCCCGTCGTCAGAGCCCGGGAGCCGTGAGTGGCTTCAGCGCGCCGCGATGGCAGGTATAGCAGGTCACCTTCTGTGTTCCTGCCGGCGCGGGATCGCCAACACCCTTCAACAGGTCGTCATTGATGGCGGTAACCATCCGCATCATCTTGCGCGCCGTCGCTTTGCCGGGCTTCGCATCTGACGCGAAATCGAACTTCGAGAGATCGTTACCCGCGGGGTCGCTGCCTGAATAAACGTGGCAGTTCACGCAGCGCGTGCCGAGATTCAAGGCGAAGCCCCGCATGATGGGCACCAGGTTCTGCCGGGTCGTGTCTTTCGGCAGCACCTGCAGGTTCGTGAACTTCTCGGGGATGGGGTTCTGGGTCTGGGCGTGCAGGGACACGACAGCCGCAAGACCCGCTGCCATCACCCACAGGATTCGTCGCATCTGGCCTCCAATCACGATTCGACGCAACAACCCGGCCGGTCGTTGCATCGGCAGCCTTACATAGAATGTCGCCGTGCATGACATCGTCCGAGGGCGGCTCAGGAACCAGTTTCTCGAGAAGCGGCACACCGGTACAGCCGCCGAGCTCGTCGCCTGGATGGGTGCGGTGCAGGCGCAGGAGTACGAGCACGCGCGGTGGGGCCTCGGACTGCGTCTAGCTGGCAGTCGCGTTGCGGATGCGATCGAGTCGGAGATCTCGGCGGGCCGGATTCTCAGAACGCACGTGATGCGCCCGACCTGGCACTTCGTGGTCGCCGAGGATCTCCGTTGGATGCAGGCGCTCACCAGCAGCCGCGTCCATTCACGGATGGCGCCTTACAACCGCCGGCTCGAGCTCGACGCGAAGACGATGACCCGGGCGATGTCAATCATCGAGCGCGCGCTTGGCGATGGTGCCTGCCTTACCCGCGCAGAGCTCGGTGACGCTCTGCGTCGAGCACGTATTGTCGTGACACCCCTGCGTCTCGCGCACATTGCGATGCACGCGGAGCTCGAATGCGTCGTCTGCAGCGGGCCGCGACGCGATCGTCAGTTCACTTACGCGCTGGTCTCATCGCGCGCCAGCCTCGGTCCGCGATTGGCACGAGACGAGGCGCTTGGAGAACTCGCCCGGCGTTTCTTTCAAAGCCATGGGCCCGCAACGGTTCGGGACTTCGTCTGGTGGTCGGGACTCACGACGCTCGATGCAAGGCGCGGCGCCGACATCGTCCGCGCGTCCGTGCGCATCGCGGATGGGCGGCACTACTACTCCTTCGAGTCCGCGCAGCCGGCGTCGCGAGCCGTGAAGGCCGTGACCGCTCACATGCTGCCGATCTACGACGAGTACCTCGTTGCGTACCGAGACAGAGAAGTGGTTCCGCACCGGCCGACGACGATCATGAAGAATGGGCGAGTCGTCGGATTCCAGCACGCAATTGTCATTGGCGGGCAGGTGGCCGGCACGTGGCGGACCGACGGCCGTGGCGGCGCTGCGACATTGGCGCCGATGCGCCGGCTGACTGCGGAAGAGCGTGAGTCGCTGGCCATGGTCGTGCGACGATATTCGCGCTTCGTAGCCCGGTGACGCATGCGCATCAAGATCTTCGGCTGGATCGGAATCGTCTGGGGCACGTTCATTCTCGTCACGGCCGGCCCGCGCATCGTCGCCGGAGACATCGGTGAAGGTTCGTACGCCGCGGGGCAGTACTTCGCCTTCTTGATCGGGGGCCTGATGCTGGTGGCCGGCATCAGAACGCTGCGAAAGGCGCCGGCAGAATTGCAGACCACGACCGATGCCGAGAACTTCGCGACGCGGTACACGAAGGCGTGGTGCAGTCAGAGGGCGGAACGCGTTGCCGAGTGCTATGCCGAGCATGGCTCGCTCACGATCAACGGAGGCGCGCCGGCGGTGGGCCGGGAGGCAATTGCCGCATCGGCCAAGGGATTCATGAGAGCGTTCCCCGACATGGTCGTCACGTTCGATCGCCTGGTCGAAGCCGACGACGAGGACGCAGGCCGCGCAACCTATCACTGGACCCTGATCGGCACGAACACCGGACCTGGCGGCACCGGCAGACCGGTGCGCATCAGCGGCTATGAGGAGTGGCTGTTCGATGCCGACGGGCTGATTCTCGACTCGCAGGGGCACTTCGACGAAGCGGAGTACAACCGTCAACTGAACGGCTAGACCGCCCGTCTAATAGCGTCATGCTGCTGCAGGATCTTCGTTACGCCTTCCGGACGCTGCGCCGGAGCGCGGCGCTGTCAATTGTCATCGTGGCGTCGCTCGCGCTGGGGATCGGCGCGAATTCGGCGATCTTCAGTGTTGTCAACGCGCTGCTGCTGAAGCCGCTGCCTTATCCGGAGCCCGATCGGCTCGCCGTGCTTTGGCTCCGGTCGCCGGGCATCAACATCCCGCAGGACTGGCCGTCACCCGGCCAGTACTTCGACGTCGTCGCCGAGAACAAGTCGTTCGCCGAAACGTCGATCTCGCAGGGGCGCGTGGGGACGCTGCTCGGCGTCTCAGGCGGCGCGCAGACGCCCGCCGGTCAGGAAGCGCAGCGCGTGGAAGCGTTGATGACCTCGTCGAGCCTGTTCACGATGCTCGGTGCGAAGCCGTTCAGGGGACGGTTGCTGCGCGCGGACGAGGACAAGCCCGGGCAGCCCGCGGTCGTGATTCTGAGTCACGGCTGCTGGCAGCGGCTCTTCGGCAGCGACCCCGACATCGTCGGCAAAACGGTCACGCTGAACGTCGGCGTGGCGGGCACAGGTGAGACGAAGAATCAGTTTGAAGTCGTCGGCATCCTCGGGCCAGAGTTCCTGCTGAACGAAGAGATCATGCCGACCGTGTCCAGCATCAAGCAGATGGACATGTTCCTCCCGATGCCGTGGGGCGCCGACGCGGTGCAGCGCCGTGGGGATGAGAACTACAACCTCATGGCACGCCTCAAACCCGGCGTGACGATGGCGCAGGCGAAGGAAGACGTCGCGGCGATTGCGGGCCGCATCCGCGACAAGGATAAGCGCGACAAGACGTTCACGATCGATGTGGTTCCGCTGGTTGAATCCGTGGTCGGTAACGTCCGGCTCGCGATGCTGGTGCTGCTCGGATCGGTCGCCCTTGTGCTGCTCATCGCGTGCGCCAACGTCGCGAATCTCCTCCTGACCCGTGCGACCGGCCGGCAGAAGGAAGTGGCGGTGCGTACTGCGCTCGGCGCGAGCTGGTCGCGACTCGTCCGGCAGCTTCTGACCGAGAGTCTGCTGCTCGGCGTGTTGGGCGGTGCGGCGGGTCTGGTGGTTGCGGCGGCCGCGCTGCAGGTCGTCAAGTCGATCAATCCAGGCAATATTCCGCGCCTCAACGACATCAGCCTCGACGGTACCGTGCTGTTGTTCACATTCGTCGTGTCGATCGTGACGGGACTGCTCTTTGGATTGGCGCCGGCATTGCGGGCGGCTCGCGTCGATCTGAATACATCGATGAAAGCCGGCGGCCGGAACACGGCGGGCGAGGGCGGCTTCGGCAGTTCGCGCCGGCGTCTGCGCAGTCTGCTGGTCGTTGCGGAAATCGCAATCTCGTTGATGCTGCTCGTCGGCGCGGGTTTGTTGATCAGGAGCTTCGTCCGATTGCAGAACGTGTCGCCCGGGTTCGAGGAGCAGGGCGTGGTGTCGATGCGCGTCAGCGGGGCCGTACGGCAGTTCGCCAATCGCGACGAGTCGCTCGCGTTCTACCGGCCCTTCGGCGAAGCGCTCGCCAGGGTTCCCGGTGTCGTCTCGCGGGGTGCCGTGTCGTCGCTTCCATTCACGTCGTCGGTGGGCTGGGGTTCGATCAGCGTCGAAGGCTGGACCCCGCAACCTGGGCAGGAACTGCAGGTCGATCAGCGCGGCGCGACGACCGAGTACTTCCAGACGATGCGGGTGCCGCTGGTGATGGGCCGCTATTTCACCGACGCCGACCTCGCGCAGAACGCGGAACCGGTTGTGCTCATCGACAAGAAGTTCGCCGATCGGTTCTGGCCCGACGGCAGCGCGGTCGGCAAGCATCTCTGGAACGACCCGAAGCGCCAGATGACGATTGTCGGCGTCGTCGGCACCGTCAAGCAGTACGGACTCGACGTTGACGGACGGCTGGCCTTCTACCGGCCTTCCGTCAATGCCGGCTGGCACGTGGCGCGGGTCACCGGCGATCCCGCTGTGGTGGCGCGCGACATGATCCGCAAGATTCGTGAAATGGACCGGACCATCACAGTCGTAGATGTACAGACGATGGCCGGGCGTATGAGCCAGTCCATGGCTCGGCAGCGTTTTGCCACACTCATGTTGGGGGCATTTGCCGCCTTTGCGCTCGTTCTGGCCGTTGTCGGCGTCTATGGAGTCATGTCGCACCTGGTCACGCAGGGCGGGCATGACATCGGTGTCCGGATGGCGCTCGGTGCCGAGCGGTCCAGTATTCTGAAGATGGTGCTGCGCCAGGGGCTCGAATTGACTGCCGCCGGCGTGGTGATCGGCCTCGCCGGCGCTGTGGTACTGACGAGGGTAATGGCGAGTCTGCTCTTCGAAGTGGGGGCTCGCGACGTCGCGACGTTCGTCACGGTGCCCCTGGTTTTGCTGGTAACGGCAACGCTTGCCATTTACATCCCGGCCCTGCGGGCCACCCGTGTGGACCCGGTCGTGGCGCTGCGTGACGAGTAGGGCCTAATCGAGTATCTTTAGGCGTTTTCACGAAGTGTCGATGAACCAGACTGATCAGTCTCAATCGCCGCACCAGCTCGTCGCCCAGGCCGACCGGCTGCGCCGCGGCCGGCGCGCGGACCGTGTGGTCTCGCACGTTGCGCCGATCGTCGCGGGCGTCCTGCTGGTGTTCGCGGGCGCCGGACGGTTCTTTGGCTGGTCGCGCTGGATCCCATTGATTGCATTGGGTTTGGCGGTCGTCGGCCTCGCGCTGTACGCGTGGGTGATGCGGCGTGCGCGCCAGACGACGGATGCCATCGCGTCGGAAATCGATCGCGACGCCTCTCTTCGGGGGGAGCTTCGCAGCGCGCATTGGTTCGAAGCGAACGGCGAACGAGACGTCTGGGCCGAGTACCACCTCAGAACGGCGTCGGAGCGCGCCGCGGCTGTTGAGTGGACGGCGCTCTATCCGTCTGTAAGGGCAGCCAAACAGTGGGCTGGTGCGGCCGTCCTGGCCGTCTCGGTCATTGGAATGTCCGTCTATGTTCCCGCTCGCGCCAGCGGGAAGAGCGTTGCCGACACCATCGGCGATCCCGAGCTTGCGGCGGCGCTTCCGGCCGACATGGCTGCGAAGCTGGCCGCACTCCTGGAGGAGATGAAGAAGGGCAACCTGAACAAGGATGCCGAGAAGATCTCGCTCGAGGAAATGAAGAAGCTCCTCGCGAACATCGATCCCAATCTTCAGAAGAAGCTGCTGGACTTGCTGGAGAAGCAGGCGAAGGCCGCCGAGCTCGCCAAGGGCAAGCAGAAGCCGGCCGACGATGCGCGGCCTGAACGTGCGGAGAACGCGAGCGCAGGCCTGCCCGAAGACATGAAATGGGCGCTCGACGACAAGGCGAACCGCCAGGCCCAGCAGGGGGATCGCCAGACGAACCCGAATAATCCATCCGCGTCGCAGGAGACCGGCCAGAAGGGCATGGGGTCGGCGCAGGCCGAGCAGACGCAGATGTCGCAGGCGGCGTCGCCGCTCGTGCGCGAAGCAGCGTCCGAATCAGCGAGCAAGATGATGATGGGTGGCGGCGGGCCCATGGGCGGTGACTCGGGCCCGGGCGCCGGCGGCAAGAAGAACGACCAGACCGCGATGGGCACCTTCAAGATGATCGCGGAGGCGCTCAAGAAGCACGAGATCGAAGCGAACGCCGACGCGCTCGGCGAGAACAAGGACAAGGAAGATCGCCGCAAGAAGACCGAGCAGGGCAAGTCGACGCTCGGATACACGCGCGTCGCTCCGCCTGCGGCCTACGAGCCGAGCCGGTCGGCCGCACCGCCGCCCGTGCCCGAAGCGCGGCGTCAACTCCTCCTCAACTACTTCATCCGGAAAAAATGACTACTGCTTCACCTGTTGCCCAGCACATCGATCAATTCCGCGAGCGCTTTACACGAGTCACGAAGGAAGTCGGACGCCGGATCGTCGGCAATGAGGAGTTGCTCGAGAACACGGTGACGGCGCTTCTGGCGGGCGGCCACGTTCTGCTCGAGGGCATTCCCGGCGTCGGCAAGACGAGCCTCGTGCACACGCTCGCCGACGTGCTGCACCTGAAGTTCTCTCGCATCCAGTTCACGCCTGACCTGATGCCGGCCGACATCGTCGGCACGAACATCGTTCAGGAGCACGCGCACGGCGGCACGTTCTTCGAATTCCAGCCGGGGCCCATCTTTGCGAACGTCGTCCTGGCGGACGAAATCAACCGCGCGACGCCGAAGACGCAGTCGGCGCTCCTGGAGGCGATGCAGGATCACAGTGTGTCGGTCGGCAAGACGACCTACAAGCTCGATCAACCCTTCCTCGTCCTCGCGACCCAGAACCCGCTCGAGATGGAGGGCACGTATCCGCTTCCGGAAGCCCAGCTCGATCGCTTCTTCTTCAAATTGAAGGTGCTGTACCCGCCAGAGTCGGCCATGCACGAGATTCTCGATCGCACGACGCAGATGCAGACGACCGACGTCGCGCGCGTCATGGACGGAGCAGAGATTCTCGAGATGCGGCAGGTCGTACGCTCGGTGCCGATTGCCAAGCCGGTGCAGGGCTACGCCATCCGGCTCACGCTCGGATCGCATCCGGAGTCGCCCTACGCGCCGTCGCTCGTCAAGCGCTACGTCCGCTACGGCGCGAGTCCGCGCGCGGCGCAGGCGATCGTGCTGGCGGGCAAGATCCACGCGCTTCGCCGAGGCAATGCCTTCGTCTCCGTCGAGGACATCCGCGCGGTCGCGATGCCGGCACTGCGTCATCGGCTCCTGATGAACTTCGAAGGCGAGGCCGAGCAGGTCGACGTCGACACGATCGTCGCCGAGATCCTGTCCACGGTGGCCACGGAGTAGCGTCACGAGCCCGGGGGTCGTTTTGGCCCCTTGCTCAACAAACGACCCCCGGGCTCTTTCATGGCACTTAGATTCGAAGACGACTTCCTGAAGAAGCTGGAGTACCTGCACGTGGTCTCCAAGCGGGCGTTCGTCGGGCAGAACCGCGCGGACAGGCTTGCGCCGAAGCGCGGGCGGGGACTCGAGTTCGCCGACCATCGGGGCTACACGCCGGGCGACGACTTCAGGCAGATCGACTGGAAGGCCTACAAACGTCTGGGCAAGCTGCTTCTCCGGCTCTACGACGAGGAGCAGGATCTGCCAATCTACCTCTTCATTGATTCGAGCCAGTCAATGCGCGAACCGGCCAAGTTCGATCAGGCGCGGCGCATCGCAGCGGCTCTCTGTTACATCGGATTGGCGCACCTCGATCGCATCACGATCCTGCCGTTCGACAAGGTCGTGGGGCAGGAAGTTCAGCCCGGCCGAGGCAAGGGCCGCATCTTCCGGGTCTTCGAAATGCTCGAAGCCATGGACACGGCCGGTCCGACGAACTTCCGCGAGACGTTCGTGAAGTTCGCCACGCGGCCTCGACAGCAGGGTCTCGCGGTCGTGATCTCGGATTTCCTCGATCCCAACGGGTTCGAGCCGGGCCTCAAGATGCTGGCGTCGATGGGGCACGACATCTTCGTGGTTCACGTCGCGTCGCAAGCGGATCGGAACCCCGGTGCGTTGGGGGATCTTCGATTCGTTGACGCCGAGACCGGCGATATCCGCGACGTTGACGTGACTCCCGCGCTGGCGAAAGCCTATGGCGAGGCGTGGCAGGCGCATGCCGACGAACTGGCATCCTTCTGCGGGCGGTACAACCTCGGCTACGTGCGGGCTGACGCTGAGGAAGCCTTCGACACCATCATCCTGAAGACGTTCCGAAAGGGACGGTTCCTCGCATGAGTTTCGGGACGATGGCCGCATGGCAGGCGGTGGGGCTGGTGGCGGTGGCCGCCGCCGCGGCGTGGCTCTTGTTCCGCATCAAGGTCCGCCCGCCGCGCGTGCAGGTGCCGACGCTGCTGCTGTGGCGGCGCGTGCTCGATCAGATCCGCGAGATGACGTGGTGGGAACGGGTCCGGCGCGCTGTGTCGCTTGCCGCGACCATTCTGATCGCGGTGGTTCTCGCGCTCGCGGTGACGCGTCCGGGACCGGGCGCCGGTCCGGCGTCGCAGGGCCGTACGCTCATCGTCCTCGATTCGTCGTGGTCGATGGCCGCGCGCACGTCGACCGGTGAGACCCGGTGGCAGCGCGCGGTGCGGCAGGCAAGAACGCTCGCGGCCGCCGCAGGTGGTGACGTTGCTCTTGCTACGACCGCAGATGGCCTCGTTGAGGCGCCCACGTCGGACGTCGCGCTGATCGAAACGGCGATCGATCGTCTCGCGCCGTCGGGCGGCGAGGATACCGCGTGGCCTCGCGTGCCGGGCGCCGATCGCGTCCACTTCATCACCGACGGCGCAACCGAGCGCGTCGTCGATACAGCCATCACGATTCACTCCGTGTTCGAAGCCGCCCCGAACGTCGCCATCGTGGCGTTTGGCGCACGTCCGGCGTCGGCCGGCGCCGCCGCCGGCGAGGCGTACGTGCAGGTCGCCAACTACGCGACCTCGCCGCAGAAAGTGAAGCTGACGGTCAGCCGCGGCACGAGTGTGATTTCGTCCAACTCCGTAGACCTCGCCGCGGGCGAGGCCGTGAGTCAGGTCGTGCCACTCGCGGCGGCCGGTGGCGCCCGTTTGATGGCGCGGGTCGAGGCACCCGACGACTCGCTCGCAGAAGACAACGAAGCGTTTGCCTGGATCGATGGCGCCGATCCGATCGAAGTCACGCTCGTCAGCGAAAATCCGGGCGCGCTTGCCGGGCTCATCGGATCGGATTCGCGCGTGCGCGTCACCCATGTCAAACCAGCCGACTATCGCGTGAGCCGCGAGGGGGTCGTCATCTTCGATCGGTGGCTGCCCGCGGAACCGCCGGGCCGGCCTGCGCTCGCGATCGCGCCGCCGGACTCGGCCTGGCTCGGGCACAAGACCACTGACGAGCGGTTCGCCCGCTGGACGCGTGGAGGCAACCATCCCGTCCTTGCCGGAGTCGATCCACTCACCGTCGACATGCGAAGGGTTACCGGTTACGAGAGCGCGGATCTGGCACCGCTCGCCAGGTCGGAAAAGGGCACGCCGCTGATCTCGGTGGGGGACACGAACGATCGGCGTCTCGTCGTCTGGACGTTCGCGCTGGCGGATACGAACCTCGCCAACGCGCCGGGATTTCCGGTGCTGGCCGGCAACACGCTCGAGTGGCTTGGCCGCCCGTCGTACGGCGTCCTTCGGAAGCCTGGTCCGGTGCGGCTCCCGCCGAGTACGTCGCGTGTCGTGTCGCCGGCGGGGCAGCCGGTGCCGCTCGTCAGGACCGCCGATGCAGTTGTCGCGCGGCTCCCGCAGCCGGGGCTGTATCTTGTTGATGCTGCGGGTTCTCGTGGTGTGATTGGCGTGAACGTCGGCGATCCGCAGATCTCGAACGTGTCCCGGTCGTCCCTCGCCGGCCTCCCTGTGTCACAGGTGGCGTCGGGTGGCGCCGGCCGGCCGTGGTGGATGCTGGCGGTGGCGCTGGGATTCGTGCTCGTGGCGGCTGAATGGTGGACGTGGCAGCGACGGGTGACGGTGTAGCAGATGCAGATTAGTTGGACCGCTCCGCAAGCGTTGTGGCTCCTCCTGGCCATTCCGGCCGTGTGGCTAGCGCTGCGCTTCAGCCGGACCAACTTCAACAGCAAGCAGCGCCTGCTCCAGGCAGCCGTGCGCTCGCTGCTGCTTGCCGCACTCGCGCTCGCGCTCGCCCGGCCGGTCATCTCAACCGGATCGTCGCGCCTCTCGATCGTGTACCTCGTGGACACCTCGCACAGCATCGCGACGAAGTCGGTCACCGACGCGGCCGATCGAATCGATGCGATCGCGAGCGAGCTGAAGCCGGATCATTCGAGCATCGTGGTGTTCGGCGCGGACGCCGCGGTGATCGCGACGACGGCTGAGCTGCGGGCGATCGCCGCGAAGAGTCCGACCGACACCACGGCATCGGCGGTTCGGCGTGAGGCGACGGACCTCGAACAGGCCCTCCATCAGGCGCGCGCCGAGCTGCGGCCTGGCTACGTACCGCGCGTGATCCTCTTCAGTGACGGCCGCGAGACCACCGGCGATTCATCGGAAGCGACGGTACAGCTCGCGGCCGCGGGCATTCCCGTCTTCGTCGAGTCGATGCGCGAGCGGAATCTGCGCGACAGCTGGATCGATCGCATCGTAGTGCCCGAGCGGCTCACCGTCGGCAGCCTCGTGGCGGTGACGATCGAAATCGGCAGTCAGCGTGCCGCCACCGGCGTTCTCGAAGTCAAAGCAGCAGACAAAGTGCTCGCGACGAAGCCCGTCACCATGTCCGAGGGTGTGACCTCGGTGCCGATGGACGTGACCTTCAAGGATGCGGGTGCGCAGAAACTCGAGGCGAGTATCACCGTCGACGGGGATCCGCTTGCCATGAACAACCGGCTGGCGCGCGAGGCGCTGGTCGGACCGCGCCCGCGTGTGCTGTATGTCGAGGGCGCGCAGGACAGCGCGCAATACCTTCAGGGCGCGCTCACGCAGTCGGGCTTCGACGTGACGGTGCGGCCGCCGGCGGGCCTGCCGCAACTCGCGGCCGACTTCGATCCGTGGGACGCGGTAATCCTCAGCGATATCGCGCGGACGGCGGTCACGGACACGGCCATGGGCGCGCTGGCGCAGTGGGTGGAGCGCGACGGCGGCGGGCTCTTCATGACGGGCGGCGAGGCTGTGTTCGGCGAGGCCGGCGACAAGGGCGGCCCTCCGGGTTACCGGCACACCGAGATCGAGCGGTTGACGCCTGTGACATTCGAGCGCAAAGACACGCCGGAAGTGGCGCTGATCATCATTCTCGACAAGTCGTGGAGCATGGCTGGCGCGGTCATGGAGCTGTGCAAGGCGGCCGCGCAGGCCGCCGTGGACGTGCTCGGCGACGAACATACCGTGGGCGTCATCACCTTCAACGATGGCCTCAACTGGGACGTGACGCCGCGCAACGTCGGCAAGAACCGCGAGATGATTCGAAAGACCATCGCCGGGATCGAGCCCTCGGGACATACGTTGATCTTTCCGGCGGTCGAGCAGGCCTACATTGCTCTGAAGGATGCGCGCGCCAAAGCCAAGCACGTGGTGCTGCTCTCGGACGGCCGCTCGTATCCCGATGATTACGAAGGCCTTGTGAAGAAGATGGTCGAAGCCAAGATGACCGTCTCGTCCATCGCCGTCGGCCCCGCCGCGGACGTGGAGCTGCTCACCAACATCGCCAAGTGGGGCAAGGGCCGCGGCTACGTCGTGGAAGACGCGAAGGAAGTGCCGCAGATCTTCGTGAAGGAAGCCAAGAACGCGACCAACCCGTCGTTCGACGAAAAGGCCCTGAAGATGACCGTGAAGCAGAAGGGCTTTCTCGAGAACGTGGATTTGACGAAGGCGCCGCCGCTGCGTGGCCGCACCGCGACGGTCGTCAAGGACAACGCGATCGAGATGCTCGCGACCGAAGACGGCGATCCGCTTCTGGCGTTCTGGCCGATTGGCCTGGGGCGTACGGCTGTGTTCGCATCGGACGTCAAGGACCGCTGGGCGACCGAGTGGCTCAAGTGGAAGGGCTACGCGCCGTTCTTCTCGTCGGTCGTGCGCGCCATTGCCCGCCAGCGCCCCGCCGGTGTCGGCGTTGACGTGGTGCCGGGCATCGCACGCGGTGCCATGCGGCCGCTTGCGATCACCGTCGAGGCCCGCGACGCGCATGGCAACTACCTCGACCGGCTCAAGCCGTCGGTCGTCGTGACGGACGCCGCGGGCCGCAACGCCTCGCAGGTCGCGCGCCAGGTCGCGCCCGGCCGCTACGAAGCGCGTGTTGTCGCCGATGCCACGCAGCCGCTCACCGTCACGGTCGATGGCGGCGAATCAGTAAGGGCGACGCGTTTGATCATTCCGGACAACGCGGCCGAGTATCGATTCCGTACGCCTGACGATGCCGGGCTTGCCGCGATCGCGCAGGCGACCGGCGGCCAGGTCGGCGCAACGGCCGCCGCGCTCCGTCGCGCGTCGCAGGCGCAGGCCTCCCGCAGTGCGCTCTGGCCGGCGCTCGTACTCGCGGCACTCGCGCTCTGGTTCGTTGACATCCTCATCCGTCGAATCCGATTCTTCGAGGGCGAAGGGCAGCTCACCGTCTAGCGCTCACTAGGCAGGGGTGCCATATGGCGTCGCCCTCATCTCCAACTGTCGCCGGACATTTCAAGGACCGGCCCACCGTCGTTCGCGACACGTATGACGCCGTCCTCACCGCGGCCCGCGCGCTCGGGCCGGTGCGCGAGGAACCGAAGAAGACGTCGATTCATCTCTGCCGCAAGACTGCGTTCGCCGGCGTCGCAACCAGGCGGAACGGAATCGTCCTGACGCTGAAGGTCGCAGCCGACATCCGAAGCGGCCGCGTCCGTCGCCGCGAGCACGCGTCTGCCCATCGCTGGCATGTGGAGATCGACCTGACGGATCCGAAGCAGGTGGATCGAGAGCTTCGGGGATGGATCAAGCGGGCGTATGAGCTCGGTGCGGAGCGTTGAGGGCATTCGCGCGTTTTGCCGTCGGCGTTGTTGTCGGGGCCTCCCTCGGCGTTCAGGCCGCGCAGGTGGGCAGTCCGGCGTCAGAGGGTTTCGGCCAGAGTGTCTCGGGCCTCCGGATAGGGATTGCCTCCAGCACGGCAGAGCAGCCGGCGAGCGGCGCTGAGTTCATCGTGGTGCTCGAAAACACCGGCGGCTCCGACTTCGTCGTCAACCTGGGAAGCATGCTGGGCAACGGCAGAGTGATTTGGCCGACCGCGGTGCACCTGTTGCTCACCTCTGACGGGACCACGCGCGACTTGCGCTTCTTCGATCGACGCTATCCGGGGATCGCAGGCCGAGTGGACGACTTTCCGGTTCCGCTACGCGCCCGGTCCAGGTATTCGTTCACTGCATCGTTGGATCAATATTCGAGCACCGCGACAAAGGAACTTGCCTTGAGGCTGAGCCCGGGCCGGTATCGAATCGCGGCCCGCTTCGACGGCATGGGCGCCGAGACGGGAAACCTGGACATGGCGGGTCTGAAGTTGATGAACTTCTGGAAGGGCACGGTGCAGTCCGCGGCTGCTGAATTTCAAGTAGTCGCTCGAGCACAGCAGGCAGGCGGTCGCTAGGCGGCTATGTACGTCGGCCCGGCCGTCGCACTCGCATTCGCTCTAGTCATCGCGGGCGCAATCACACTGACCGAGCGGTTTCAGCCGTCGCCTTCGCCGTTCGTGGCGGTGAACCGAGGGCGGTTTCGACATCTGAGTGACGCTAGAATTCCCCAGGAGGCTGGAATGAGTATCCGAACCGCAGTCGCGATTGGCTTGGCCCTGGCCCTGGCGCCAGCGGCCGTTTCAACGCAGCAGAAGACTGATTTCTCCGGCCGCTGGGTCCAGCTCACGCCCGCTGAAGGCGCGGGCGGCGAACAGATCATCAAGCAGACTGAAACGCGCCTCACGATGTATCACGACTCAGAGGGCAGCGGTCATTCGATGGTCTTCAACCTCGATGGGACCGAAGGGCGGAGCACGATGCAGTCACACGGCATGGACATCGTCACCGTTTCGAAGTCCGCCTGGACCGGAGGCAAGCTAACGATCACGAGCAAGACTACGTACACACCCGATCGGGTGATGGATCAGGTCATGGTGTGGTCCATCGATGAAAAGGGTCAGTTCATCATCGATCTCACGCAGACGATGACCGGACGGCCGACGGAAAAGCACACGATCGTGCACAAGAAGCTGTGATGAACCGGGAACCGGACGCGCGAACCCGGAACCCTGCGCCCTGAACCTACGAAGTATTCCTCTCGTAACTCTCCGCCTGTTCGTGCGCATGATACGAACTCCGCACGAGCGGTCCTGACTCGACATGTCCGAACCCCAATTCGAGCGCGATGCGCTTGAGCTCGCGGAATTCCTCGGGCGCGTAGTAACGCTCCATCGGCAGGTGCGCCAATGACGGACGCAGGTACTGTCCGATGGTCAGGATCTGGCAGTCAACCTTGCGCAGGTCGCGCAGCACCTCAACGACTTCATCGACCGTCTCGCCAAGTCCGACCATGATGCCGGTCTTCGTGGGGATCTCCGGCGCCCACGTCCGCGCGCGTTCGAGGAGCTCCAGCGCGCGTGTATAGCGTCCGCCCGGCCGTGCCTGGCGATACAGCCGCGGCACGGTCTCGATGTTGTGGTTGAGGACGTCGGGCCGTGCCTCGAGAACTGTGCGGAGCGGAGCTTCGTGTCCCTGAAAGTCCGGAATCAGAACCTCGACTCGGCACTCGGGCCGGCGTTCCTTGATGGCGCGAATCGTCGCCGCGAACGCGCCGCCGCCGAAGTCCTCGAGATCGTCGCGATCGACAGACGTCACGACGACGTAGGCGAGCTCCATCGTCGCGACGGCTTCAGCCAGCTTCGCCGGCTCGTCGGGATTCAGGGCAAGCGGCGCGCCGTGGGTGACGTTGCAGTAGCCGCACGCGCGCGTGCAGACGTCGCCCATGATCATGAACGTCGCCGTGCCATGGTGCCAGCACTCGCCGATGTTGGGGCAGTGCGCTTCCTCGCACACGGTGTGGAGGTTGAGATCCCGCATCAGGCCCTTCAGCCGCAGGTAGCCCGGCGAGCCGGGCGCCCGGACCTTTAGCCACTCCGGCTTTGGCGCCCGCGCGAGCGTGGCGTCCTTCACCCGTCGGCCGCGTATGAATTGAAGGGGGGCGATGCCTGACATTTCTGCGTAGGCCGGCCCTTCAGGGCCGGCGGAACCCTCTCAGTATAATTCGCGCCATGCCTTCTTCGCTTTCCATCACCTGGCTCGGTCACTCGACGTTCATCATCGGTCTGCCCTCAGGCAAGCGCATTCTCACGGATCCGTGGCTGGGCAATCCCACATGTCCGGCAGCCTTCGCGAAGCCGGAGTCGCTGAAACCCATCGACTTGATTCTGATGTCGCATGGGCACGGCGACCATCGGCGCGACGTCGTCGCCGTCGCGCGTGCGACGGGCGCACCGGTCGCCTGTGTCTACGAACTCGGGGTCTACCTGACCGACAAGGGCCTCACGACCGTGCGGGACATGGGCATCGGCGGCACGCAGGAGATTGCCGGGGTCTCCGTCACGATGACGCAGGCGATCCACTCGGGTTCAATCGACGATGGCTGGCCTGTCGTCTATTCGGGCGGCGCAACGGGCTTCGTGCTGCGCGCGCCGGACATGCCCACGATCTACTTTGCCGGCGACACCGGTCTCTTCGGCGACATGAAGATGATTGCGGAAGTCTACACGCCCGAGATTGCGTTCCTGCCGATCGGCGACCTTTACACAATGGGCCCGGATACGGCGGCGATTGCCGCGCGCTGGCTGGGCGTGCGCCAGGTCGTGCCGATGCATTGGGGTACATTTCCTGTTCTGACAGGAACGCCCGAGACCCTCAAGGCTCACCTCAAGGGCTCGGGCATTGATGTCCTGGCGCTGACGCCAGGGGAGACGGCTCAGTAGGAAACAGAGTCTCGATGTATCAATCTGTCAATACATCTATCTACTTTTCATTGAGCCAGATGTCCTCGACGATCGAGAACGTCTGCGTGCCTACTTCCTTGCCGGCGATTGACAGCGTGACCTTGTAGACGCCGGCGCCGATTCCACCACCGCCGCCTCCGCCAAAGCCACCACCGCCGCCACCGCCACGTCCACCGCCGCCCCCACCTCCGCCCGCGCAGGGCGTTGGGCCGGTCGGCGCGGGCGCCGCGTTCGGATCTGGTGCGCCGCCTCTTCCTCCACCGCCGCGGCCGCCACCACCACCTCCGCCGCCCGGCTGCTGGTCACCCGTCATGCCCCACGTGAAGCGGTTCATGCCGGCCGTTCCGGTGCCGATGCAACGGCGCACGTTCTGTCCCGTTGCGGTGTTCGTGATCGTCACGAGCACTTCGCCGGCTGCGGCCGTCTTCAGGAGGTAGGCAATCGCGGTGCCGCGCGGCGCCGATTCGCCCTCCCACCACTTGTTGCCGGGGACTTCCGTCTGGTTCTTGCGATCCGGCTTCCAGAGGATCGCGTCGCGCGGCTTCAGGAGACGCGCGTCCGCGCCGAGCGCCTCCGGCGACAACTGCTGGAGCGCCGTGATGTCGTCCATGATCCAGATGCCGCGGCCGTGGTGCGCGATGATCAGATCGTTGTCACGCGGGTGAATCAGGACTTCGTCGATTCGCCCGGCCGGCAGGTTCGGCGTGAACCGGTGCCAGGCGCCGCCGTCGTTCAGCGAGATGTACAGGCCGAACTCGGTCGCCGCATAGAGCAGATTCCGGTTCTTCGGATCCTGACGGATCGAGTTGACGTTACCCTTGGGCAGATTGCCGGTTATCGCCGTCCACGTCTGGCCGTAGTTCGTTGTCTTGAACACGTACGGCTTGAGGTCATTCGCGTAGTGGCCGTCGATTGTGGCGTAGGCCGTGCCCGCGTCGTACCACGAGGCCTCGAGGCCGGAGACGTGGTACTCGCGCGTGCCGCCGGGCAGGTTCTTGCCGACCTCGGCCCACGTGAAGCCACCGTCGCGGCTGACCTGAATGTTGCCATCGTTCGTGCCCGCCCAGTAGATGCCAGGCATCACCGGCGATTCCGCGAGTTCGATGATGGTGCCGAACTCGTTCGCCACGAGGCCGTCGTTCTTGGACAGGATGCACTCCACGCCGGCCGTACCGCAGCCCGGCTGCTTGTAGGGCTTCTCGAGGAGCGTCCGCGAGGCCGGATCGATCTTCCGGCCGAGCGGCGTGCTCATCGCCCACGAGTTGCCGCGATCGCGCGAGACGTAGAAGCGTGTGCCGCCGACGAGAAGCGTGGCTGGGTTGTGCGGTGAAAGACGAATCGGTGTGTTCCAGTTCCAGCCCTGCGGCCAGTCATCGTCCGGGCCCATCGTCAAGGTGACGTTGCCACGTCCGCCGCCACCGCCACCGGCGCCACCGCCCCCTCCACCACCACCGCGTCCGCCGCCGCCCGCCGGTTGCGGACGCACGGACTGGGTCGCGCCCGTGCTGAGGTCGTAGCGGCTCATGCCGCCGTTCTGCGACTCGGTATAGAAGATGTTCGGATCCGTCGGATCGATCTGCGTCTGGAAGCCGTCACCGCCGCCGACGCTAATCCAGTTCCACATGTGGATGCCGCCCGACCGCGTCGAGCTCGGTCCGCACCACGAACCGTTGTCCTGAAGGCCCGTGCAGACCCAGTACGGCCGGCGCATGTCGGCGGACACGTGATAGGGAAGTGCCGCCGCCTGAAGGCGCGGCGATTCCCAGGTATCGCCGCCGTCCCACGAGACATCGAGACCGCCGTCATTGCCGTACATGACGTGCTTGCTGTTGGCCGGGTCGATCCAGATCGCGTGGTTGTCGACGTGCCCCATGCCCTGCAGGGGCGTGAACGTCTTCGCGCCGTCGGTCGACTTCTGCGGATTCACGCCGCCGACGAACACGATCTCGGTGTTGTTCGGATCGACGCGGATCTGGCTGAAGTACATCGGACGCTGATTCTGGTTGCTCCGGAACTCCCACGTCTTGCCGCTGTCCATTGAGCGCCAGATACCCGTGCTTTGCGGGTTCGGCGTGCCACCGCCACCGCGTCCACCACCGCCGCCGCCACCACCACCGCCACGTCCGCCGCCGGCCGCCGCTGCGGCCGCTGCGGCCGCCTTTTCGGCCTCCAGGTTGCGCGGTTCCTTGTCGGGCGCGACTTCGATCTGCGCGTAGATGACTTTCTGATTGACGTTCTTGCACCAGTCGAACGAGACGCGCCCCATCGTGCCCCGCGGCAGGCCGTTCGTCGGCGTCGCCATCATGCGCTTCCAGGTCTTGCCGCCGTCCATCGATTCATGGATGCCCGATCCGGGGCCGCCGCCGACGAAACCCCAGGCCGCACGCCTGCGCTCGTAGGTCGAGGCGATCAGGTGATTCGGGTTCGCGGGATCGATGACGATGTCGTTGGCGCCGACGTCCTGATTGATCTTCAGCACGTGCTGCCAGGACTTGCCGCCATCGCTCGTCATGAACACGCCGCGCTCATCATTCGGTCCGAACAGGTGTCCGACCGCCGCGACCCACGCGATGTCCGGATTCTTGGGATGCACGACGATGCGCCCGATCGACTCGGAGTCGACGAGGCCGACGTTCGTGAAGGTCTTGCCTCCGTCCGTCGTCTTGTAGACACCGGTGCCGAAGGAACTCGACTGCCGGTTGTTCGGCTCACCGGTGCCGACGTAGATGACGTTCGGATTCGACGGGGCGATGCCGATGTCGCCAATCGAGTGGCCGATCTCATCGAACAGCGGCTCGAACGTCGTGCCGTTGTTGATGGTCTTCCACAAGCCGCTCACGGCGTAGCCGATGTAGTAGGTCGACGGGTTCGTCGGGTCCGCGGCGATGTCGTCGATGCGGCCGCCCTGACCGGTCGGGCCGATTTCCCGGAACCGGAATCCCTGTAACGCGGGTTCGGTTGGCGCGTTGATGATGCGTCGCGGCGCGGGGGCAGAATCCTGGTTCTGGAAGGCGGGTAGGTCCGCCACGAGCGGATAGCTGGCCAGCAGCAGTCCGGCGAGCAACAGAATCCGGCTGCGAACTGTTCGAACTTGTCGGCGCATACCTCTCTCCTTGGATAGATCTCTGACTTGCCTCCGGGCGAGGCCAGATGAGTGGGAATACTACCGCAGATAGCAGGGCGTTTCGGCCACGACCTCAGACCGAGAGTTCTTTCAGGGCGCGCTCCGTTCGTTCGACAGACTGACCGATCGACGCCGCCGACGTGTCGATGGCGATGGCCGCACGCGAGTAGAGGGGATCGCGCCGGGTGACGAGTTGTCGCAGAGCCTCTCGCGCCTGCGGATGGTTGTCCATCGGCCGGCGGTCGCCCTGGCGCATCACCCGATTCCAGCAATCCTCCGCTCGCGTCTTGAGCCATACCGTCGTCGTCTGGCGGAGCAGCAGCGCGTAGGTATCCGGCGCGGTCACGAGCCCGCCACCGACCGCCAGCACCATGGATTGCCGTCCCGCCAGGACGTCCGACAGCGTTTCGCGTTCGAGCCGGCGGTAGAACTCCTCACCGTGGGTCGCGAAGATCTCGGGCAACCGCATCCCGGCGCGCTGCTCGATCAGCTTGTCCAGCTCGACGAAGCGGAGTTTGAGCCGGCGGGCGAGCCTCCGGCCGATCGTCGTCTTGCCGGACCCGCGCACGCCGAGCAGCGCGATGATGCGCGGCGCCGGGTCCTCGGAGTGGACGGTGACGAGATCGGCCGCGGTTGTCTTGAGCGCGTCGGCCAGATCGGCGAGCCGCCGAATGGAGATGTTTCCGCGCCCTGCCTCGACGTCCATGAGGAAGCGAAGTGACAACCCGGACTTCAGCGCGAGTGCCCGCAGCGTCAGTCCCTGCTGCTGTCGTAGCAGGCGCGCGCGCTGACTGAGAGTGATCAGTACCGGTGGAGGCGGGGCGGCGGCCACTGAAGGAGAGGCAGTTTGCTTCATATGCATGACCTACGAAAGCATTATAGTGCCTTGACAGTCCCGCGAAGCAACCTGTACTCTGTCCGGACCATATGGCTACGACTGAAAGCCCGACCAGCCCGGCCCCCGTTTCGTTCGAAACCGAGCCTTCGAAGTACCGCCACTGGAAACTCACGTTCGAGGGCGAGATCGCCACTTTGGCAATGGACGTCCAGGAGGACGCCGGCCTGCGTCCCGACTACCGGCTGAAACTCAACTCGTACGACCTTGGCGTCGACATCGAGCTGGCCGATGCCATGCAGCGCATCCGCTTCGAGCATCCTGAAGTGCGGGCGGTCGTCATCACGAGCTTGAAGGAACGCATCTTCTGCGCGGGCGCCAACATCTTCATGTTGCGCGGCTCGACGCACTCCTGGAAGGTCAATTTCTGCAAGTTCACGAACGAGACGCGGCTGGGGATGGAGGATGCGAGCGAGCACTCCGGCCTCAAGTTTCTCGCGGCGCTGAACGGCATTTGCGCGGGCGGTGGCTACGAGCTCGCCCTCGCGTGCGATGAGATCGCGCTCGTTGACGACTCGAACTCGGCAGTCAGCCTGCCGGAGACGCCGCTGCTGGCGGTTCTCCCGGGTACCGGCGGGCTTACGCGCGTTGTCGACAAGCGTAAGGTCCGTCGCGACCTCGCGGACGTCTTCGGAACGCTGGCAGAGGGCGTGAAAGGGAAGCGCGCGGTCGAATGGAAGCTCGTCGATGCGGTGTATCCGGCAAGCCGGTTCAAGGAAAGTGTGGCGGCCAGAGCACGCGAGCTGGCGGCACGATCGGATCGTCCCGGCGGTCCCGGCGTCGCATTGAAGCCGCTTGGGGTCAAGGAGTCGGCGGACGCACTCGACTACTCGTCCGTGTCTGTCGCGTTCGATCGTCCGAAAAGGACGGCGACGGTGACGGTGCGCGCGCCGGAGGCGCCGGTACCGACGACACCGGACGCGATCCTGGCCGAAGGCGATCGGTTCTGGCCGCTGCGCGCCTTCCGCGAGCTCGACGATGTATTGTTGAGGCTGCGGACGAACGAGCCGGAAATCGGCACGATCGTGCTCAAGTCAGAGGGCGACCCGGAACGCGTCATCGAAGCCGACGCGGTGCTGAATGCGCAGGCGGGGCACTGGTTCGTCCGCGAAGTCACGCATTTCATCAAGCGCACGTTGAAGCGGCTCGATCTCTCGGCCCGCACCTTCTTTGCCATGATCGAGCCCGGCAGTGCGTTCGTGGGCACGCTCCTCGAGCTGGCGCTGGCCGCCGACCGGTCGTACATGCTCGACGATCCGGATCGGCCGAACGCGATTCAGCTCACCATCATGAACGCCGGACCGTATCCGATGAGCAACGGACTGACGCGCCTGCGGTCGCGGTTCTACGGTGACGACCCGAAAGTGGAGGCCGCGCTGGCGCATGCCGGTCCGTTCGACTCGCACGAGGCGCTCGAAGCCGGTCTTGTGACCTTCGCGCCCGACGAAATCGATTGGGACGATGAAGTGCGGCTGGCGGTGGAGAGCCGCGCGGCGCTCTCGCCGGATGCGCTGACGGGCATGGAGGCGAACCTCAGATTCGTGGGTCCAGAGACAATGGAGACGAAGATCTTCGGGCGCCTGTCGGCGTGGCAGAACTGGATCTTCCAGCGTCCCAACGCCGTGGGTCCGAAGGGGGCGCTCACGGCGTACGGCACGAGCGAACGGGCGGAATTCGACTACGGCAGGACGTAAATGATTTCAGCAGACAAGATCCCCAACAACGTCGATCTGCATCTGAACAAGCGTCTGCAACGCGCGCTCGAGCACTGGCAGCCTGCGTACATCCAGTGGTGGCAGGACATGGGGCCGCAGGGGTTCCAGCACTACCACCAGGTCTACGTCCGAACGGCCATCAGCGTCGATCCGGCGGGCTGGGCACACTTCGAGTACGTCCGCCTTCCCGAGTATCGCTGGGGCATCTTCCTCGCCGATCCGGTCATCAATCGCACCATCGGGTTCGGCGATTTTTACGGCCAGCCGGTCTGGCATGAAGTGCCCGGCGAGTTCCGCAACCAGCTGCGCCGCCTGATCGTCACGCAGGGCGACACCGAGCCGGCGAGCGTGGAACAGCAGCGCTGGCTCGGCCATCGGTGCCCGAGCCTGTACGACCTCCGAAACCTCTTTCAGGTCAACGTCGAGGAGGGCCGCCATCTCTGGGCGATGGTGTACCTCCTGCACTCGTACTTCGGCCGCGACGGCCGCGACGAGGCGGAAGACCTGCTGGCGCGGCAGAGCGGCAACCGCGACAAGCCGCGGATTCTCGACGCCTTCAACGAGCCGATCGACAACTGGCTCGACTTCTTCATGTTCACGATGTTCACGGATCGCGACGGCAAGTCGCAGCTGCTGTCGCTGTCCGAGAGCTCGCTCGATCCGCTGTCACGGACGACGCGGTTCATGCTGACGGAGGAAGCGCACCACATGTTCGTCGGCGAGACGGGCGTGGGCCGGATCATCGAGCGCACCGCGCAGCTGATGAAGGAAGCGGGATTCTCCGAGGACGTGCGGAGTCTTGGCGGGATCGACCTTCCCATGATCCAGAAGCACATCAACCTCTGGTTTTCCCTGAGTCTCGATCTTCACGGCAACGAAATCTCGACCAACGCGGCGGCGTACTTCGCCAACGGCCTGAAGGGCCGCGCGGAGGAAGCCAAGTGGGACGAGCATCGCGTGCTCGAGACGGCCTACGAGCTCGAGGTCATCGAAAACGGGGAAGTGAAGAAGGCGGAGATCCCGATGCGCAACGCCATGAACGAGGTGTTGCGCGACTGGTACGTCGAGGACTGCCAGGCCGGTGTCACTCGCTGGAACAAGATTCTCGAGCGCAACGGCCTGTCCGACCGGTTGCGGCTGCCCGATCGCAAGTTCAATCGGGGGATCGGCCAGTATGCGGCGGCGCACTTCGACCCGGATGGACGCCAGCTCGGCGACGAGGAATGGGCGCGCCGCAAAGGCGAGTGGCTGCCTGTCCCGAGTGACAAGCAGTTCCTGCTCTCGATCATGAACTCCTCGATCTACGAGCCGGGCAGGTTCGCCAACTACATCGTGCCACCCGCGCGCGGCGTCAAGGGCAAGCCCGTCAAGTTCGACTACGTCAGGACTGAAGCCTGATGGCCGGCGCCGCGAAGAAGATCGACTACCGCACGGTCGACGGCGTCGCCGTCCTCACGCTCGTCGAGCCCCCGGCAAACACCTACAGCTACGAGATGATGCGCGAACTCGACGGCGCGATCCTCGAGGCGCGCATGGATCGCGGCGTGCACGTAATCGTCATCACCGGCGCCGGCGACAAGTTCTTCTGTGCTGGTGCGACGATCGGCATGCTCAAGGACGCCGATCCGGACTTCAAGTACTACTTCTGCCTGCACGCCAACGAGACGCTGAATCGGCTCGAGCAGACGCCGAAGCTCGTCATCGCCGCCCTCAACGGCCACACCGTTGGCGGCGGCCTCGAGGTGGCGATGGCGGCCGACCTGCGAATTGCCCGCAAGGACGGCGGCAAGCTCGGGTTGCCGGAAGTCGCACTCGGGGTCCTGCCCGGCACGGGCGGGACGCAGCGCCTCGCGCGGCTCGTCGGCAAGGCGCGCGCGATGGAGCTCATGATTCAGGGCCGCCTCCTGACGATGGAAGAGGGGGCGGCAATGGGACTCGTGAGCGAGGTCTGGGATGCAGACCGACTCGCCGGCCGTTCCTTCATCGACGCCGTCGTCGACTACGCGAAGGAGTTCACGCCGCCGCACAAGGCCAGCCGCGCGGTCGGACGGATCAAACGCGCAGTTCAGTCCGGTGTCGAGGCCGGATTCAGCGAAGGCCTTTCAATCGAACGCGAACTGCAGCAGCTGCTGTTCCAGTCCGAGGACGCCAAGGAAGGTATCGCAGCGAATCTCGAGAAGCGCAAGCCAGAGTTCAAGGGCAATTGAGATAGGGCACACATGAAGGAGTGAAGGCAATGAAGTATGGTTTTCAAAACCATCCCTTCACTACCTTCACTGCTTCATGTGCTCTCTAAGGGAGTTCTTGTCACATGATGCTCGGTCGCAAACAGTTACTCATCAACGGTGAATGGCGCGACTCGTCTTCGGGATCGGTGATGCCGGTCGTGAATCCGGCGACCGAAGAGGTCATCGCGGAAGTCGCGGCCGCGACTCGTGACGATGTCGATGCGGCCGTCGCGGCCGCGAGAGCGGCGCTCACCGGGCCGTGGGGTCAGATGTCGGGCCGCGAACGCGGACGGCTGCTGTGGAAGCTCGGCGAACGCCTGATGGAGAAAGTCGACGAGGTCGCGCGCCTCGAGACGCTGCACAACGGCAAGCCCATCACCGAATCACGGCACATCGAAATCCCGATGGCCGCCGAGTGCCTGCAGTACTTCGCCGGCTGGGCGGACAAGATTCAGGGAGACACGATCCCTGTGAAGGGCAGCGCGCTGGTCTACACGCAGCGCGAGCCGGTCGGTGTCGTCGCCGCGATCGTGCCGTGGAATTTTCCGTTGCTGCTCGCGATGTGGAAAGTGGCGCCGGCGCTGGCGGCGGGGAACACCGTGATTCTCAAGCCCGCGAGCCAGACGCCGCTGACAGCGCTGGCGCTCGGTCAGCTCGCCATCGACGCCGGCCTTCCGCCAGGCGTGCTGAACGTGATCACCGGCGGCGGGAGTTCCGTCGGTCAGGCGATTGTGGAGCACCCTGGCGTCGACAAGATCGCATTCACCGGAGACACGAGCACGGGCAAGGGCATCATGCGGTCGGCCGCGGAAACGCTGAAGCACATCACGCTGGAGCTCGGCGGCAAGTCGCCGAACATCGTGTTTGCGGACGCGGACCTGGATGCGGCCGTCCGGGGCGCGACCGTCGGTATCTTCTACGGCAAGGGCGAGGTCTGCGCGGCCGGTTCGCGCCTGCTCGTCGACAAGTCCATCAAGGATCAATTCATCGGCAAGATCGCCGAACGCACGAAGAAGATGGTGCCGGGCGATCCGCTCGATCCAAAGACGCGCCTGGGCGCGATTTCGTCGAAGGGCCAGCTCGAGCGCGTGCTGAACTACGTGAAGATCGCCAAAGACGAGGGCGCGGACCTCGTCGCGGGTGGATCGCGCGCGGACATCGGCACGGGCAAGGGCTACTTCATGCAGCCGACCGTGTTCGCGAACGTGACACCCGCAATGACGATCGCCCGCGAAGAGATCTTCGGGCCCGTGCTGGCGGCCATCGACTTCGTCGACGTCGATGAAGCGATTGCGCGCGCGAACGATTCGATCTACGGCCTCGCGGCCGGCGTGTGGACGCGCGACGTGAAGAAGGCGCACTACGTCGCCTCGCGGCTGAAGGCCGGCACCGTCTGGGTGAACACCTACAACGTCTACGACACCGCGGCGCCGTTCGGCGGCTACAAGCAGAGCGGCTTCGGCCGCGAGATGAGCCGCTACGCGCTCGACTACTACACGCAGGTGAAAACAGTGTGGGTGGACCTGGGATGAACACCGGTATTGATATATCGATCCATTGATACATCGACCCATTGATTGGCAAGTCAAATGGACCGATGGATCGTTGGATAAATGGAGAGATACACTCTGTCATCCATGGATTTGTGGTCGTGGCGTTCTGAATTCCCGATCCTCGAGACCTGCACCTACCTCGTCAGCCACTCACTCGGGGCCATGCCGGCGCGCGCCCGGCGGTATCTGAGCAAGTACGCCGACGAGTGGGATCGCCGTGGCGTCCGGGCGTGGCACGAAGGCTGGTGGGAGACAGGCCGGACGATCGGCGATCTGCTGGCGCCGGTGCTGGGCGTGCCGAAGGGCACGATCACGCTGCATCAGAATGCCACCGTGGCGCAGTCGGTCGTGCTGTCCTGCTTCTCGTTCGAGGGACGCCGGCGGAAGGTCCTGCTCCAGGATCTCGACTTCCCGACCAACCACTACCTGTTTGAAGGGTTTCGCCGGTACGGCGCGGACGTGCAGTATGTGAAGTCCGACGATTCGGTGACGGCTCCGATCGAGCGCGTCGTGGACGCGATCGACGACGAGACCGTACTCGTGCCGCTCTCGCTCGTCTTGTTCCGGAGCGGATGCCTGCAGGATGTGCGGCCGGTGATCGAAAAGGCGCACCGCGTCGGCGCGCGCGTCGTGCTCGACGTGTATCAGGCCGCGGGCACGATTCCAATGAACCTCGAGGCGCTCGGCGCCGACTTCGCCGTCGGTGGCTCCGTGAAATGGCTGTGCGGTGGCCCCGGGGCCGGATACCTTTACGTCCGTAAGGATCTGCTGAACGAGATGCGGCCTTCGGTGGTCGGCTGGGCCGGACATTCGTCGCCGTTCGAGTTCTCGACCGGGGCCGTGCGATACGCGAGCGGTATCGAGCGCTTCCAGACCGGTACGCCGAATGTTCCCGCGTGGTACGCGGCGAGCGCCGGCTATGAGATCGTCGGCGAGATTGGCGTGCCTGCTATTCGTCAGCGGTCGCTCGCCCTCACAGGCCGTCTGATCGAGGCGGCCCAGGCCCGCGGCTGGCGTCTCAACACCCCCACAGCTGATGCCTGCCGGGGCGGGTCTGTGGTCATCGACGTTCCCAACGGCGCCGCCGTCGCGGACGAGCTCATCCGTCGCCAGGTCATCGTCGACCACCGTCCCAACGCCGGGATCCGCGTCGCCCCGCACTTCTACAACACGGAAGCGGAAGTCGACGCCGCCGTCGCGGCTATCGACGAGATCCTCGCAGGACAACCCGCATGAGTGATGTACGCACGATCACGGTGCTTGGCGCCGGCACGATGGGACACGGGATTGCCCATGCGGCGGCATCGTCGGGGTACGAGACCAGGCTGTACGACGTCAGCGAAGCCCAGCTGGGCAAGGCTCGCGCGCAGATCGAGGGCGTGTTCAAGAAGGCGGTCGAACTCGGGAAGGCAACGGCCGCGGACGCGGACGCAGGGCTCGAGCGATTGACGACGACGTCGAGCGTCGCCGAGGCGCTGGCCGGCACGGACTTCGTCATCGAGGCGGCCCCGGAGCGCATCGATCTCAAGATGGCGCTCATGGTGGACATCGATCGGCACGCGCCGGACGCGGCGATCGTGGCGACCAATACGTCGGCACTCAGCATCACCGAAATGGCCGCCGCGTCGAAGAATCCGGCCCGCGTCGCCGGCATGCACTTCTTCAATCCGGTGCACCGGATGAAGCTCGTCGAGATCGTCCGCGCGCTCGAAAGCGGCGAAACCGCCCTCACGGCGATTGAGACCGTGGCGAAGGCGATGGGCAAGGAGACCGTGGTGGTCCGCGAGTCGCCTGGATTCATCACGACGCGCGTGAACGCCACCATCGGGAACGAAGCGTTCTACATGCTGATGGAGGGCGTCGCGTCGGCGCGCGACATCGACAAGGCACTGAAGCTCGGTTTGAATCATCCGATGGGGCCGTTCGAGCTCGTCGATCTCGTCGGCCTCGATACGCGACTGAGCATCCTCGAATACCTGCACAAGAGCATGGGCGAGAAGTACCGGCCGTGTCCGTTGCTGGCGCAGTACGTGAAGGAAGGGCGCCTCGGCAGAAAAGTCGGGCGAGGGGTTTATGACTACTGACAGCGATCCGACCCGTCGTGATTTTCTGAAAACCGGAACGGCGGCGCTGGCGGCCGGCGCGATCGCCGTGCGGTCGGCCGGCGACGCGAGCGCCGAGGAGCAGGCGGCTTACAGCGCGATGTTCGCGGCGCCACGGATCGAAACGGTCCGCATCGGCTACGTTGGTGTCGGCCTCCAGGGGGGCGGCCACGTCCAGAACCTGCTGAAGATTCCGGGTTGCCGCATCACCGCGGTGTGCGACATCCGCGAGGAACGGACGACATGGGCCCGCGATCAGATCGTCAAGGCGGGGCATCCGCCGCCAGCCGTCTACAACAAGGGCCCCCGCGACTTCGAGCGGCTGTGCGAGACGGAGGACCTCGATCTCGTCTACACCGCGACGCCGTGGGAGTGGCACGTGCCGGTGATGCTCGCCGCGATGAAGAGCGGCAAGCATGCGGCGACGGAAGTACCGGCCGCGATGACGCTCGAGGACTGCTGGGCGATCGTCGAGATGGCGGAGAAGCAGCGCAAGCACTGCGTGATGATGGAGAACTGCAATTACGACTGGCCCGCCATGATGTGCCTGAACATGGTGCGTCAGGGCCTCTTCGGCGATCTGCTGCATGCCGAAGGCGGGTACCTCCACGACCTGCGCGGGATCAAGTTCGAGAACCGCAATGAGGGTCTCTGGCGCCGCGCCTGGTCGATGAAGCTCAACGGCAATCTCTATCCGACACACGGTCTCGGTCCAGTCGCGAACTGCCTCGACATCAACCGCGGTGACAAGTTCGACTACCTGGTGTCGATGAGCAGCGGCTCGCGTGGACTCCAGGACTGGGCGAAGGATCATTTTCCGGAGGGCGCCCCTCAGCGACAGGAGAAGTTCGTCCTCGGCGACGTCAATACCAGCTTGATCAAGACCTCGCGCGGCCGGACGATCATGGTTCAGCACTGCACGAACCTGCCGCGGCCGTACAGCCGCATCAACCTGGTCCAGGGAACGAAGGGACTGTTCTCGGGCTATCCGCATCGTCTCTACATCGAGGGGCGCGGCCGGCTGGATCAGTGGGTGGACGCCGCCACGCTTCGTTCGGAGTTCGAACACCCGCTGTGGAAGGAAATCGCCGAGCAGGCGCAGGGCGCCGGCCATGGCGGCATGGACTTCATCGAGGACTACCGGCTCATCAAATGCCTGCGCGAGGGCGCGCCGCTGGACATGACCGTCTACGACGCCGCCGCGCTCAGCGCCGTTGTCGATCTGAGCGTCCGGTCAGTCGCGCGCAGCGGGCAGCCTATGCCCGTGCCCGACTTCACGCGCGGGCGCTGGCGAACGACGCCCGCGTGGCCGATCGTGCACATGTAGGGAGCGACGCCAGCGACGCCAACGACGCCGATATGAGTTATCGCATCGCAGAGGCGCTCGAACGCGCCGGGATGCCTTCGGGGGATCTGCAGGGCCGAGTCGCGCTCGTCGAATCGGTTGTCGCCGACTTCGAGCAGACGACCGGCCACGCCCCCGCGTGGGTGTGGTGGGTACCCGGCCGCATCGAGCTCTTCGGCAAACACACGGACTACGCGGGCGGCCGCTCGCTCGTCGCTGCCGTGCCGCGGGGATTCGCCGTCGCGGCAGCGCCACGCGCGGACGGACGCGTCGTCGCGCGCGACGCCCGTGGTCCTGTCGACATGCAGTGCGTGCCTACCGATGAGACCGCCGTCTTCAAGGGGTGGACGAACTACATCGCGGTGGTTGCGCGGCGTCTTGTCCGGAACTTCCCGGCCGCGGACCTGGGCACGGACATCGTCTTTGGCAGCGACCTGCCGCGCGCGGCCGGCGCCAGCAGCTCATCGGCGCTCGTCGTGGGCGTCGCGCTGGCCTTGATCCGCCGGGCCGCGCTGACGGATCGCCCGGACTGGCGCGACGCGATCACGTCGCGGCTCGAGCTCGCCGGGTATCTCGGCGCCGTCGAGAACGGCTTGACCTTCGGTGCGCTCGCTGGAACGTCGGGCGTCGGCACGCACGGCGGCAGCGAGGATCACACGGCGATTCTGAACGCGCGCCCGGAAGCGTTCAGCGCCTTTTCATACGTGCCGGTGAGGCCGATCGGCGCGGCGATTCTGCCCCCCGGGTGGAGATTCGTCGTGATGCCGAGCGGTGTCGAAGCGTCCAAGGCGGGCGAGGCCCTCGCCAGCTACAACCGTGCGTCGCTTGCGACCCGGGCGCTCACCGAGGTCTGGTCGCGCCACGTGGGAGTACCGGCCGCGACGCTGTCGGCGGCGTTGGCCGCGGCAGCGCGCGCCGGCATCGGTATGGACGAGGCGATTGCCGCACAACGCCACGCGGACTTCTCGCCAGAGGATTTGAAGACGCGACTGGCGCACTTCGTCGAGGAGGACGGCCGTATTCCGCTCGCGCTCGACGCGATTCGCCGATCGGATGCCGCCGCGTTGGGAGAGTTGTCGGCCGGTACGCAGCGCGACGCCGACGCGCTCCTCAGGAATCAGATTCCGGAAACAAACGCGCTCGCGCAGGCCGCGCGCGAGACCGGGGCGTTTGCGGCGAGCAGCTTTGGCGCGGGCTTCGGCGGCAGCGTCTGGGCCATGGTGCCGGCCGAAGACGCCGTCGCTTTCGCGAATCGGTGGCACGCGCGGTATCTCGAGACCTGTTCGCCGCCGCGGCCGGTGACCGCCTTCGTGGCGAGACCCGCGCCGCCCGCCACCGAGCTCGTCTTCAGCGAATGACGATCTGACCGATCAGATTGCCCTGGCTCGGGTTGTCGTGATCGTGGAACCCGCATGTTCGCGTCACCACCAGATTGCCCGTTTCGCGGCTTTGCCCAGGTGAGAGGAAACCGACCTGATTGATGTCGGGGCAGTCGTTGTGGTCCGGATGCGGATCCGACGTCATGTTGTGCGGGCGCGAGTCGTTGTTCACGAAGAGCACGCGCGTGCCGAGGGCAATCGAGATGTTACGGGGATCGGCCCCGCTCGACGTGATCGTGATGGTGTTCGTCTGAACCTGCGGCGTGTTGCCGGGGCTCGGGACGCTCGGGGACTTGTTGCATGCGACGATCGCGGCGGCGAGTACCGCGAGAACGATGCGCCTGGCGGATGTGGCGGGCATCAGAAGAATTTCCTCGTGAGGTTGAAGCCGATGAACCAGTCGTCCTTGTTCACGCCGCCTCGCGCGATCTGGCGGAAGGTCGTGCCCAGGGCATTGGAGACGTTGAACTGGAAGACGTGGCCGCCCGCGCGTTTCTCGATGCCGAAGCTGACGTGGTCTACGCCGTCACGGTATCCGCCAATCTGCGGCGCGGCTTCCGCCACGATGTAGGTACGCGACTTCCCGAGGCGCAGCCTCGCCCCGAGCCCGAGCAGCATCGTGTGCCGGTCGCCGGTGCCGGAGTGATTCGTATTGGACACGAACAGCGGCTGCGCGTAGACGGCGCCGCGGTCGGTCAGTTCATGCCCGATCACCGCGCCAACCGTGCCTGAGAAGTGCTCGCTCAGGTTGTTCTCGCCTTCGACCGCAACGACTGCGTCCGCTGTGACGGCGCCGCGGTGATGGAACCGGACAACCTGCTGCTGGCCGAGAATCTGGATGGCGCGATCGTTCGTGCGATGCAGCGCCACCTGCGTGCCCGGCCTGACCCCGTAACGCAGCTCGAAACCAACGCGCGCGGAGCTGTCGAAGCCGAAAAAATCCGCGAAGAAATCGCCTGCCGATCCCGAGGCGATCGGCCGGGCGAACCGGTGGGTGAGCCGGAATGCGAACTTGCCCGAGGGCATTCGCAGCGTGGTCGGCAGCGCACCCAGCGTGAAGTCAGGCTGGGCCGGATTCGGCCGCAGGTCCTGATCCGGGTCGGTCGCCGCCTGCCCCTGCTGGGCCAGGACGGACGCGGTGGCGCCGGGCGTCGATTGCGCCGTCGCGAACGACGGCAGGAGCAGGGCAGTCACAACGAACACGAACGAACGGACGACGGACATCGCGTACGCCTCCAGGCGTCTGGCTTCGACCCATGATAGCCCGTGAGGTACAATCCTCCCGACCGATCGGCCGAGAGCGGCCGACTTCGCGAGGAGAGAATGGCGTACGTAATCACCGAGCCCTGCATTGGCACCAAGGACACCGCCTGCGTCGATGTATGCCCCGTCGACTGCATCCATCCGCGCAAGGATGAGCCGGCGTTCGAAGCCGCGAAGATGCTCTACATCCATCCGGATGAGTGCATCGACTGCGGGGCGTGCGTGCCGGCCTGTCCGGTGGAGGCGATCTTCGCCCTGGATGAGACCCCCGAGAAGTGGAAGGACTACATCCAGACCAACACGGACTACTACAAGAAGTAGCCACGCGAACGGAGCGGGGCGAAGGGGCCCCGCGAGTGAGCGTGTCGGGGTGCTCGCAGGGGCGAAGCCCCTCGAATTAAGAATGGACTCTCCTTACCTGGACTTCGACCGCCCGGCCTGGGCGGCGCTCCGTGAGGCCACCCCGCTCACGCTCACCGAGACCGATCTCTCCGAGCTTCGCGGCCTCAACGAGCGCGTGTCCCTCGCCGACGTCGAGGAGATTTACCTTCCCGTTTCGCGCCTCCTGAACCTGCACGTCGCGGCGACGCAGAACCTGCACAAGGCCACCGACATCTTTCTCGGGAGCGCTCCCGCGCCCACGCCGTACGTCATTGGCGTCGGCGGCAGCGTGGCGGTCGGGAAGAGCACGTTCGCGCGCGTGCTTCGCGCGCTGCTGGCGCGGTGGCCGGACCATCCGCGCGTCGATCTCGTCACGACTGACGGTTTCCTGCTGTCGAACAGGGTGCTCGAGGAACGCGGCCTGCTCGCCCGGAAGGGCTTTCCCGAGAGCTACGACGTCCGTTCGCTCGTGCAGTTCATGGCGGACGTGAAAGCGGCGGCCGGCGCCGTTCATGCGCCGGTGTACTCGCACCAGAAGTACGACATCGTTCCGGGCGAATTCCAGGTCGTCGATCGCCCGGACATCGTGATTGTCGAGGGACTGAACGTCCTGCAGATCGGCCAGGCGAGCCGGTCGCTTCGCGTGTTCGTGTCCGACTTCTTTGATTTCTCGGTTTACATCGACGCGCCCGAGGAGGACATCGAGCGCTGGTACATCTCGAGGTTCATGACGCTTCGGGAGACGGTCTTCCGCGACCCGCGATCGTACTTCCATCGCTACGCGGCGCTGACCGAACCGGAGGCCACCGCCACGGCGCAGGAGATTTGGCGCACCATCAACGGCGTCAATCTCCGCGAGAACATCGTCCCGACACGGGATCGGGCCCGCCTGATTCTGGAAAAGGCCGGCGACCACGCCGTCCAGCGGATCCGGCTGCGCCGGATCTAGGCCGTCAGGGCTTTCTTCGCGGCCAGGCGCGCGACACGGCGGCCCTCGGCCTCGCGGGCGCGCTGGCGTTCTTCGTCGGACTCGAGCAGCAGGGGCGGCACCTTCACACGGCCCAGCTCCTTGTCGACCGTGACGAACGTCAGATACGCGATGCAGGTCAGTTGGCGCTCGCCCGTCAGCGTGCCCTCCGAAAAGACTTCGACCATCACCTCGAGCGACGTCGTGAACGCGGCGGTGACCACCGCCCGCAGGATGATCAGATCCCCGACTTTGATCGGATGCAGGAACTGCAGTCCGTCCACGGCGGCCGTCACCAGAAGGCTCCGCGTGTGACGGTGACATGCGATGGCGCCGCAGATGTCGATCAGGTGCATGACCTGTCCGCCCAGGATGAACCCGAGAGGATTCGCGTCGTTGGGCAGGACTACCTGCACCATTTCCGTGTAGGAGTCGGAGGGGCGCTTTGCCTGCATCACGTGTTCAAGTTCAAAGTACGAAGTTCGAAGTTCAAAAAGAGCATGGCGCCCGATTCGAACTTCGAACCTTGAACTTCAAACTTGCTTAAAAGTCGTAGCCGATCCAGAACGAGAACCGGACCTTGCGGAAGAACGAGCTGCCGCTCGTGAAACCGCTCGGATCCTGGTTGAGCGCGTCAGCGGCGAAGCGCAGGTCCTCCCAGTTGCGGTTGAACAGCGTCTTCCACGACCAGTCGAAGTGCATCGGGAAGCCGAGGAGGAAGCTCTCGAGTCCGAGGCCGTACGACGCGCGGGCGTCGACGAGACGGAGCCCGCTGACCTGGAAAGCCGGGCCGTAGACCGGCGTGAGATTGCCCAGGAGGTCCTGGCTGTACCCGAGGAACGGCGAATACGCCTCGCTCTTGGTCGTGAGCACCGTGAACTTCTCGCCGTTGAACCCGCCGCCACCCATGTTGAAGAAGAAGGTGCCGCGCAGTCCGCCAAGCACGCCGACCGGCGTGAGCATGGCTTCGATCAGCGGGAAGCGGAGCTCGGCATTGGCGAAGAACGCCTTCTGGCCGATGAACTCCAGGTAGTCGTAGCCGCGCATTTCTCCGTTGCCGCCGAAGTACAGGAAGTCCGGGTTGCGGCCCCAGCTCTTGAAGCCCTTGAACCTCAGCGCGAGCACGCCGTTCGCGACAATCCGCTTGTAGTGGCGGAGGTCGCCGTCGATGGTCCGGCGGGACAGCCAGTTGTCGCTGATGGCGGGCGAGCCTTCGAACGTGATCTTGAAGGTGTTGCCCGCGACGGGTCCGTATTCACGGAAGACCGTCGTTTCGCGCACGAGGGAAAGACCGAAGGGCGCCATGTGGCCGTTGCGGAACAGCGCCGAACCGTACTGGCTCTGCTGGTAGTCCTCGGCGAGCTGCTGGAGGGCCGGGTTCGTGTACGACTCGCTCATGTGGATGTACCCGCCGAACAGCTCCGCGCGCGTGTACCGGTTGAACGGATAGATGGCGAACGCCGTGGCGCCCTTCTGGCTTTGCACGGCCTCGGCCAGATCGCGATCGATGTAGGGCGCGAGTGACGGGTCGTACAGGTACTGGTTCTGCCCGAAGTAGAACGTGTCCGAACTGAATCCCTGAATCGCGTACTGAATACGGTTCGCGATGTTCAGGTACGTGAACGCCATCGTCCGGTACTGCGACACCGACTGCGCGTAGAAGCTGATCTGCTTGTCGCCGAGCAGGTCGGTGAAGGTGACTTCCGTGTTGCCGTAGAAGTTGCCGCCGCTGGTACGCCGAGGCCCACCGGCGGGCGGCCGGCGAGCGTCATGCCCTGGAAGCGGCCCTTCTTGCTGATGTTGTCGCGCACGAGCGTGTGCGACAGCGGCGGCTGGAACTCGGGCGGCATCGGCCCCGGCGTGCCGAAGTCGGCGGACGCCACCGTGGCGATCGGCTTCTTGTCGCCGGTCACCGTGTGGATGCCGTCCTCGCCCTTGTAGTACGACACGAACGCCACGCGGAGCGGTTCGGCGGACTTGAGCACGACGGGCGAGACGTTGCCGCTCATCGTGTCCGTGAGCTGCTTGAGCTCGCCGGTGCCGAGGTCCAGCGTCCAGACGTTCGGAATGTTCGCGTTGCGCGCCACTTCCGGGAGGATGTTCACGTTGGGATCGATCGCCGTCGATGTGAAGACGAGCGTCCGCGGGTTGTAGAACTTGGCGGCCGTGTCGTCGTGCGTGCCGAACGTCAGCTGCTTCTTTTCGCCCGAGCCCAGCGTGAGCTGGAAGAGCTTGTCGTTGCCGCTGACGCGGGCCGTATAGACGATCGTCTTGCCATCGGGCGCGAACGTCGGCGAGAAGTCCGCGATGTTGTCCTTCGTGAGGTTGGTCAGATTGCCGGTCGCCACGTCGAGCGAGAAGATGTCGCTCACGCCACCCTGGAGCGCCGAAAACACCACGGTCTTGCCGTCGGGGCCGAAGGCCGGCGATTCCGGGCTGTCCACGGTCTTCAGATCGAACCGGTGCTCGATGTGCCGCGTCGAGACATTCTGCAGGATCAGCGTCTTGTACTTCTCGGTCTTCGCGAAATACGCGACGGTGTCGCCGACGGGCGCCCACGCGATCCACGGCACGAGGTTGCCGCGCAGGCCGCCGGCCGTCGAGATGCTCTCGTAGCCGTGGGTGTGGTCGAAGCCCTTGGTGAGGTTGTCGATGACGTCGCCGTCCTTGGCGGAGATCAGGATGATGTCGAGTTCCTGATCGCGCGCGTTGCCGACGACCGCCGCCATCATCTCGCCCGATGGCGAGGGCTCGATCGAAAGCACCGCGACGTACTGCGGGAACTTGCGCGGTTTGGGCGCGAGGTTCTTGCCGTAGTCGGCCGGACGTTCCTTGTCGCGGAACGGACGGAAGCGCTCCTTCAGGTACCGGTCGAACATCTCGTCGAACTCGTCGGGCTTCACGCGCAGCGCTTCCTCGTACGCGCCTTCGCCGCCGCCAATCACGCTCTTACGCAGCGAGAACAGGAACTGCCGGAGCCCGTCCTTGCCCCACTTCGACTCGATGAACTCGAACGTCGCGTGGCCGAGTGAATAGGGGAGGCGGCCGGAGAGCGGCTGCGTCTCGAATTCGCTCATCTTGGGAACGTTGTCGGAGAGCGCCGCGTCGCGTACCTGCATCAGGTCGAGCACGTTCCAGTAGCCGGCCATGTAGTTGGCCAGGCCCTCGTCGACCCACAGCGGCAGGTTCGCCCCCATGATGCCGCGCGGGATGATGTGGAACTCGAAGACGTGCGTGAGTTCGTGCGTGATCAGCCGGTAGAGCTGATCGGGCGGCTCGTCGATGGGCAGCACCATCCGGTTCCGCTCGGGTTCCGCGAACGCCAGCACGCCCTCGGGCAGGCCCGCGGCGATGTTGTTCGTCATGAACTCGCTCTGGGTCTTGAAGAGGACGAGCGGGATGCGCTCGGGCAGGTCGTGCTTCAGCTCCGCGCTGATGTGCTGGTAGGCGTTTTCCGCGTACGACGCGACACGCTGAAGGTGCTGCTCGAGCGCCGGATAGTAGTAGATCTCGAAGTGGTCCGTCTTGTAGATGAGCCAGTCGAACTTGGTGTGGTGCACCAGGTTCTTGCCGAAGTACGGGACGAAAGGCGTCTGCGCCGCCAGGGGCGCCGGCGTCATCGTGAGGACCGCAAATGAGAGGAGGCCGACAAACAGGAACGACATGCGCGAGCGGCGCATCCGCATGGGGACACCTCGATAGGGGAGGAACAACACTCGAGAAATCTTACACCGCCGGGGCAACGAGCAAACCGCGTGCCTCCGCGCGCCCGCGTGAATTCGCCATGCACCAACGGCCCTTGTGCCCCGCCGTGGACACCAGGTGACGCGCGCAGGAGACGGCCGGGGTTGTAGTAATGTTGGTTCAATGATGCGCGTGGGTTGGCGGCGCCTGCTGTTGGCGACCGTTGCGGCAATCGGAATTGCCACAGTTTCGTCATGTTCTTCGACGTCGAGCGAGGTGCCGCCGGTGCTCGCCGGCGACCTGGCGAACCTCAGCTACAAGCTCAAGGACATGAACGGCCAGGAGGTAAACCTGGCTTCCTTCAAGGGCCGGCCCATCATCCTCAACTTCTGGGCGACTTGGTGCGGCCCCTGCAAGGCCGAGATTCCGATGCTCATGGCCCTCGCCGATCAGTATCGCGATCGCCAGCTCGCCGTGCTTGGCGTCTCCGTGGACGACTCGCCTGAGGATCTGAGGAAGTTCGCCGAGGAGTTCAAGATGAACTATCCGGTGCTCGTCGGCCTCGGCCAGCACGAGTTTCAGGAGAAGTTCGAGGCGGTCGTGGCCATTCCGGTGACGTGGTTCATCCGGCCCGACGGCACCGTGTTGAAAAAGCACCAGGGCCCTGCGTCGAAGGACTGGTTCGAGTCACAGGTGAAGGCGATGCTCGCGGCGTCGCCGGCGAAGCCCGAGGCGAACTGACGTGTCGTCGAACAGGACACCGAAGAAAGAAGAAGTGGCGGGTCCCACCGGCGCCGCGCTGGCCTGTGGATGCCGTGTCGTGTTCCACCCTGGATCCGACGAGAGCCCGTTGCTCGTCGTCGTCGAGCACAAGGCCGAGTCATGCGGTGTCTCGCTGCACGTCGCCGGACTTCCGGTGTACGACCGGCGCGCGGCGATGCGCCCCTCAACCCGTGTCGGCCCGCCGCTCCAACCCGACTTCGAAGACGGATAGCTCGAACAATCTGCAACCGACAAGCCGCAACCTGCAATTCGGAGTGGATCCCCTTGCAGGTTGTTGGTTGTCGGTTGCAGGTTGTCTATGGCTTCGGTTTCTGCTTTTGCGGCGCCGAGCTTCCGTCGCGCCCCGCGTCCTGCACGGCCCGGCGGAGCAGGAACTCGATCTGTCCGTTCAGGCTGCGCAGATCGTCGTTCGCCCACCGCTGGATTGATTCCAGCAGATCGCGATCGACCCGGAGCAGGAACGGTTTCCGATCCGCCATGGCCCAACGCCGTTACTGATAGATCGTCCCGGTGTTGACGACCGGCTGTGTGTTGCGATCGCCGCACAGCACCACGAGCAGGTTGCTCACCATTGCGGCTTTGCGATCGTTGTCGAGCGTCACGACGTCGCGCTTGGACAACAGATCGAGCGCCATCTCCACCATGCCGACCGCGCCTTCCACGATGCGTTGCCGCGCGGCGATGATCGCGCCGGCCTGCTGCCGCTGCAGCATCGCCGCGGCAATCTCCGGCGCGTAGGCGAGATGGTTGATCCGCGCCTCCAGCACTTCGACGCCGGCCTTGTTCAGCCGCGCCTGGACCTCTGCTTTCATCAACTCCGCGATTTCCGTCGTGTTGCTGCGCAGGGACATGTGGCCGTCGACGTAGGCGTCGTACGGATAGTGCATCGCCAGATTGCGCACGGCGGCCTCAGTCTGCACCTTGACGTAGTGCTCGTAGTTGTCGACTTCGAACAGGGCTTCGGCGGTTTCCACGACGCGCCACACGACGATGGCGGCGATCTCGATCGGATTGCCCTCGAGATCGTTGACCTTGATCTGCGCGCTCTCGAAGTTCCGAATCTTCAGGGAGATGGCGCGGCGGCGAAACAGAGGGTTCGACCAGTGGAATCCGTCGCGCTTGACGGATCCGCTGTAGCGGCCGAAAAGCGTGAGCACGCGCGCTTCGTTCGGGTTGACGACGAAGAAGCCCTTCAACAGGAAGATCAGGAAAACCATCACGACGATCCAGGCGACGAGTCTGAGCGGGTTGCCGACACCGTCGTCCACGGCCTGCGCCGTGACAACGAACTGCCAGAGCGACAGGGCAAGGGCTGTAAACCAGACTGGCACGGCCAGCCATCCGGAAATCGTGGAGAGAGAACGCTCGCGAATCATGGTCGCCTCCTCGCGCCTGGGCGCGATGTCAGATTGATATCACTCTGATGTCAATACGTCAAGAGGCGCTAGGAGTTCCGGACACCGCGAAGCCCCGAGCGTAGCGAGGGCGCTGAGCGTCCGAGGGCAAGCGCGTGGGGGTGGGGCCCCACGCGAACTAAAGGAAAGACGACCCTTAGCACCGAACCCGAATATCCGCGACCAGGGGCAGGTGGTCTGAGGCCACGAGCGACAGACGCGTCCTTGGCAGGTGGACGTGCCGCACCTCGACGTCGCCCGCGAAGTAGATGTGGTCGAGGTGCAGGATCGGCAGGAAGCCGGGGTACGTGCGCCGGCGCTTGAGAAACGGATACAGGTCCACGCTCGACAGCCGCGCGGCCAGCAGATCGGACACGAAGCCGCGGCCCCACTCGTTGAAGTCGCCGACAACGATCTTCGGCCCCGGCGTGCGGCGATCGTGGACCCACGCAGCGAGCCGGGGCGCTTGATAGCGCCGCTCGAGCAGCGCCGTGCCGAAATGCACGTTGTAGAACTGCAGGTGATGGCCGTCGCCGAGCTCGATCGTCGCGCGGTGCGAATTACGCGGCTCGGACGTCTTCCAGGAGAGGTCGTAGTGCGCGTGATCGAGAATCGGGAACCGGCTCAGGATGACGTTGCCGAACTGATGCCGCCGCAGCTCCTTCGTCGGCGCCATGATCCAGCCCATGCCGAGCGCTGCCCCGATGACCTCGGCATGGCCCGGTCCGGTCAGCCCAGGGCCGATGACCTCCTGCAGCGCGATGACGTCCGCCTCGGTCGCCGCGAGCACGCGGGCAATGCGGTCCGGCCGCGTGCGCCGATCGAGTCCGCGCGCGCGATGGATGTTGTAGGTGGCGACTCGCACGTCCACGAAATCGCGCGACATCACATTTATGATAGTGCGGAGTGCCCAGTGCGGCGTGCGGAGTGCTGCTCCAGGCATTCCGCACCTCGCACACCGCACCACGCACTGAGGATGTCTCCATGGGTGTTCTGAGAACCGAATTTGAAGTGACGTGTCCCTGCTGCCAGTCCACGCTCGTCATCGACGAGGGCCTCAAGCGCGTCGTGCGTCACACCGAGCCCGAGCGAACCGACAAGCCGAAGCTGGACGATGCCCACAACATCCTGGCGGAGGCCAAGGCCCGCCGCGATGCGTTGTTCGAGCAGTCCGTGCAGTCCGAGAAGACCCGCGGTGATGCGCTGTCGAAGCGCTTCGAAGAAGCCCTGAAGCAGGCCCGTGAGGAGCCCGTCTCGAAGCCTCAGCGCGACTTCGACTTGGATTGAGGCCACGCGCTCCACGTTCGCCGATCGTAGAACGCGGGCTTCCGGCCCGGGTTTGCCTTGATGAACTCAAAGTAGCGGCGGCGAAGGGCGCGCACGCGCGTGGGCGAGGACGAGATCTTGCGATGCGGGATCTCGAATAGCAGCCGTTCCACCTTCCAGACATTGCCTGGCGACAGCCGCCAGTCGTAATTGCCGAGCACCCGCAGGTCGACGGTTCCGTACGCCTTGAGGCATCCGGACGTGTCGACGAAGGGATCGAAGTAGGTCAAGGCAAGGTGCCGCAGGGCTCTGAAGACGGGCTTGCGGCCGTGCAGTCCGGGATCGCGCGAGCGCGCGACGGAACCCCATCGGCCGCGATGCTGGTAAATGAAGATGGCGTGATCGAGGCCGTCGATTGATTCGAGGCTCATCAGGAGTGGCGGGTATCCGTGCTGCTCGAGCACAACCGTCGCGAAGAGTGCCGCCTCGAGACAGTGCGCGGTGTGGTGCTTCACGACACCGCGGAACGTCCGCAGCTTGGCGGGCTCGGGCGGCGGCTCGGTGTTGTACGGCAGGCGATTCAGGTAGGCCTGGACCGCGCGTGGCGTGCGAAGCCGGCGGATCAACCGCCGTTCCTGCGCCGTGAATTCGCCCGCTGCCGGCCGGTTCGTGCTCACGGCTGTTTGACGGCCGCGCGAATGTCCTCGAGCGCCCTCGACGGCGTCCATTCGTTGCCCGTGTAGATCTTCTCAATGCGGCCATCGGCGCCGACGAGTGCGGTCCGCAGGTTGTGTGTGATCTCCTGTGCGCCAGACGGACGGATCAGTCCCACACCAAGTTTTGCGGCGAACTTGTCCATCGTGCCGCGATCGCCGGTCAGCATCGTCCAGATGGCCGGGTCGGCCCTGAGCTTCTTCGCGTGCGCCGCAAGCACCGCGGGCGTGTCGAACTCGGGATCGAAGGACAGCGTCACGAGCCGGAGTTTGTCCCGCAAGGCCGCATCGGCGGTCACCGCCGCCTGAATGGCCGCGAAGTGCCGGTCCATCAACGGGCAGTAATTCGGCAGAGGACACCGCGTGTAGATGAACGTCAGCAGGGTGACGGAGCCGCGCCACTCCGACATCGTTCGCCGCCGATCGGTTTGATCGATGAAGGCCGCATCCGGCAGCAGGTCGCCTTCTTCCAGCAGGTTGCCGGGAATCGCTGCCGCATTCGAGTCCGCAGGCAGTTCGGAGAAGCCCGTGCGCTCGATCTTCGTGAGCCGGCCGACCGCGTCCGTGACCTCCAGCGTGGCGTAAATCAGTTCGCCTGGTTCCCGGCCCTTCATCAACTCAGGGGACGCGACGGGGAAGGTCATCGTCATGGCCGGCATGAAGCCTTCGACGTCCTCGTGCTTGATCGTGATCTGCTGCTTGTCCGCCTGGACCGAAAGCACTTGTCCGCGAAGGGGATACGGACGCGCAGGCCCGGACCGCTCACAGGCGGCGGAGACGAAGATGCTGATGGCGGCCGAGATGGCGATGAGCTGGCGGACTACTCGACGATCCATCCGTCTTTGAGCTGAATCACGCGGCTGCCGAACGCGGCGTTGGCCTCGGAGTGGGTGACCTGGATGATCGTCGTGCCCGCGTCGTTCAGCTTCTTGAAGAGCTCCATGATCTCGCGGCCCTGGCTCGAGTGCAGGTTGCCCGTCGGCTCGTCCGCGAGAATCACCTTTGGATTCGCGATGACGGCCCGCGCCACCGCGACGAGCTGCTGCTGTCCGCCGGACAGCTGGCTCGGATACAGATCCTTCTTGCCCACGATGTTGAAGCGATCGAGCACGTCGCAGACGATGCTGTCGCGATCGGACTTGCGCACGTCGCGGTACGAAAGCGGCACGTCCAGGTTCTCGTAGACGGTCAGGTGATCGAGCAGGTGATAGCTCTGGAACACGAAGCCGATGTGCTGCTTGTGCAGCTTCGCGCGATCCTTCGGGCTCAGCCGGTGTACGGGCTGGCCCGCGAAGTAGTACTCCCCGGTCCACTCGCTGTCGTGCATGCCGAGGATGTGAAGCAACGTCGACTTGCCCGCGCCCGACGGGCCCATGATCGAGACGAATTCGCCTTCGCGAAGATCGGCGGCAATTCTGCGCAGGACCCACGTGCGGCTCGCGCCGTGGGCGTACGACTTCTCGATGTTGCGAAGCGCAATGAGCGAGTCAGTAGCCGGGGCGTCCTCTTCCTTGATGGGTGCGGCCGGCTGTGGTGTGCTGCGGGAAAAGAAGGACATTCGCCAGCGATTGTACGCCACTGGCCGGGAGGCCGCCGCCACTGGCCGAAGCGCCCGCGACTCCCTGCCGGCGTCTCCGTATTGTGCTTGTAGCGCGGAGGTTCTGATGACGTTAGGCAGAAGGTGGCTGATACCGGTGGCGATAGTCGGAGCGACGGCGACCCTGCTCGCGGCAGGCCTCTTCTGGGCGTTGATCACGCGGCCGATGGCCGCGGCGCAGTTCCTGGGCGGCCTTTAGCCGCCTGCCGGTACCGACGGAGGTTCTGACATGGATTCCAAGCAGGCATCGCAGGTGACGACCGGGCTCGTGGTAGTCGCCATCGGACTCATGATGCTGGCCGGACAGTTCGATTCGACCTGGGCCTGGGACTTCGGGCGGATGTGGCCAATTGTCTTCGTGGTCCTCGGCGTAGGCAGGCTGATGACCAGGGACGGGCGTGGCTCGGGTCTCTGGTTCCTGGCGCTCGGCGCCATCTTCTTCATGCATACCTACGGCGTCCTGCGGCTCAGCCGCTCGTGGCCGTTGTTCATCGTGCTCGGGGGGATTTCGATGATGTTTCCAAAGGCGGGCTGCGCAGACAAGAAGGTGCGGACATGACCCGCGAACGCGGCGCGTTCCTCAGCCCGCGCGTCATCGTCGGCCTGATGATCGTCGGCTTCGGCCTGGCGTTGACGCTCGACAACCTCGAAATCATGGAGGCCGGGGATCTGATCAGATACTGGCCGTTCGGGCTCGTCGCCATCGGTCTGGTGAAGCTGCTTCAGGACGAGGATCGTTCGAGCAAGATCTCCGGCGGCATCCTGGTCCTGCTCGGCGCGGCGTTCGCGGCCGAGAACTTCACGAACTTCCACTTCCACATCTGGCGTCTGTGGCCCGTCGCAGTGATCGGCTTTGGCCTGATGATCCTCATGCGAGCTTTCCGCTCGAACACGGAAAACCGGGAGGGGCTGGGCTATGTGAGTGGCTCCGGTGGCGGCTCGCTCGGGGGCGGTGTCGCGTCCGCGAAGGGTGGCGGCACGATGGAGCAGACGCTGTCGGAGTTTGCAATGTGGTCGGGCGTTCAGCGCCGGGTGGCCTCGCCGTCGTTCAAGAAGGCCGAGCTTACGGCCATCATGGGCGGCATTGAGATCGACTTGCGACAGGCCGGAACCGAAAACGGAGAAGCCGTCATCGATGTCTTCGTCATGTGGGGTGGCATTGAAATCACCGTGCCGCCGGACTGGGCGGTCTCGAATCAAATCACCCCAATCATGGGCGGATCGGAAGACAAGAGCACGGGGACGCAGCAGTCGCGGAATCGTCTCATCGTCAAGGGCGTGGTGATAATGGGCGGCGTGGAAATCAAGACCTAGCTGCAAATGCATCCGATCCTGGGCGACCAGCTGCGGCTGCGCCTGCATCTGACGGCCTGGAGCCTGGCCGGCGCGATGCTGGCCTTGCTCCTTCGAGTCCTCGTGAACCTGGGCTGGACCGAGGCGCTGGTATTCGGCATTCCAATGGGACTCCTTGCCGCGCCTGTATCGCTCTCCGCCTGGTATCTGGTGCGCGCGATGCCACTGGCGCGCACGAACGGGCTCAGGATCGGTGCCACGGCGCTCGGCGCAGCCGTGATTACATCGTCGCTCTGGACAGGCGCCGGGCGGCTGTGGTGGCAGCTCCTCAGCCGCACCGGCTTTGAAATGCCGGCGAACACTCTGGGCTCGATGACGCTGCTCCTCGGGCTCGGCGTGCTCGGCTACCTGCTGGCCGTGACCGTGCACTATGTCTTTCAGGCGTCGGAGCAGTCCGCGGTGTCAGAGCGGCGGGCGCTCGAGTCGCAGATCGCGCACCGCGATGCCGAGCTGCGCGCTCTGCGCGCGCAGATCGATCCCCACTTTCTCTTCAACAGCCTCAACTCGGTCGTGGGTCTGATGACGAGTGACGTCACGCAGGCGCGCGCGATGTGCCTCAAGCTGGCGGAGTTCCTGCGGGACAGCCTGACGCTCGGGCGGGAGACGCGCATCAGCCTCGCGCGCGAGGTCGCCCTGGCGGAGCAGTACCTGAGTGTCGAACGGATCCGGTTTGGTGCGCGTCTCAACGTAGCCTCGCGCATCGACGATGCGGCGCGTGAGGTGCCGGTGCCTCCGCTCATTCTCCAGCCGCTCGTAGAGAATGCGGTCCGCCACGGCGTCGCAACCCTTCTCGAAGGCGGCGTGGTCTCGATCGACGCGAGCCTCGCGGGCGAACGTCTGTTTGTTGTAGTGGCAAACCCGTATGACGCGGATTCGCGGCGCGGCGGCACCGGTTTCGGCGTGGACATCGTCCGGCGGCGGCTGGCGGCGTCATTCGGTGGGAGCGCCGCGCTGACCGCGGAGGCCGCCGACGGCAGCTACCGCGTGTCCGTCACGATGCCGATTGAAAGATGACGATTGACAGCGGAGGATCCGCGGCATGACTGAAGTGGGGAAGACGCTGCGGGTCGTGATTGTGGACGACGAGGAGCCGGCGCGAATGGCGCTACGGGCGGAGCTCGCAATCATGCCCGATGTCACGATCGCGGGTGAGTGCGCGCATGGCTTCGACGCCGTCAAGACCGTGGCCGAGGTTCGGCCCGATGTCGTTCTCCTCGACGTGCAGATGCCGAAGCTCGATGGTTTTGAGGTTCTGGAGCTCATCGGATCCGACGTGCCCGTCGTGTTCGTCACCGCGTACGACGAGTTCGCGTTGAAGGCGTTCGAAGTCCATGCCGTTGATTACCTGCTGAAACCGGTCTCAGCCGAGCGCCTGGCCATGGCGTTGTCCCGGGTGCGCGAACGCGTCCGGCCTGCGGCGCCCTCCACGAGCGCGCTGCGGGCCAGCGCCAGAAAGCCCGGCGAGTATCTCGAGCGGGTAGTCATCCGCGACGGCGCGCACGTCCACGTCGTGCCGGTGGACAAGATCGACTACGTCGAGGCGCAGGACGACTATGTGGCGTTTCGAACGGGAGGGAAGCTGCTCCTCAAAGAGCAGACCATGGGCGACGTCGAGTCGTCGCTCGACCCGAAGCGTTTCGTGCGCATCCACCGCTCGTACCTGCTGAACGTCGACCGCCTTGCGAGGGTTGAGCTGTACGCCAAGGACAGCCGCATAGCCATCCTGGTGGACGGCGCGAAGCTCCCGGTCAGCCGATCGGGATATCAGCGACTCCAGCAACTGCTGTAACTAGTTCTGTCGGTGCTGGGGCCGCCTGCGCGGGAAGGGCGTGACGTGCGTCAGAATCGCGTGGGTCTTCTTGTCCGTCGTCCAGACGTGCCCGCACTCCGCACAGCGGTAGTAATTGACCGTCGCATAGCTCGACGCCTGTAGTTCGCGTGGCGTCATCGCTCCGCAGTGCGGACAAGGTTGCACGGGCATGGCAAAAAAACGGCGGTACTCTAGATCGTGCCCCCCCCCCGTTTGCAAGACCCCGCCAAAGACGGCTCCAGAGATTTTGGTTGACGCCGATTTAACTATCTAGTTAGTATTAACCGTATGGTTAAGGCGGGCAAGAAAACCGAGGCGGCGACTGGGACCAGGGAACTCATCCTGGCGGCGGCCATTCAGGAATTCGCGGGGAAGGGCTTCGATGGCGCCAAGGTGGACCGCATCGCGGAGCGCGCCGGCGTCAACAAAGCGATGCTCTACTACCACTTCCACAACAAGGCCGCGCTCTACCTCGAGATACTCCGCGAACAGTTCAGCTCGGTGGCCGATGCCGTGGAGGCGGTGCGCGCGGCAGGTGGGTCGCCCGTCGATCAAATCCGGCACTTCACCGCGGCAATCGCGCGTCAGGCGCTGGCGAGGCCGCACTTTCCGCACATGTGGCTGCGCGAAATCGCGGATGGCGGCAGGCACGTCGATGCGTCCGTCATCATGCAGTTCCGCCGTGTTCTCGCCGCGCTCGGCGCGATTCTCGCCGAGGGCCAGAAGGCCGGCGTGTTTCGAAAGGCAGATCCCCTGGTCGTGCAGATCAGCCTTGTCGCGCCCCTGATGTTCTTCGCCGCCTCGGCGCCCCTGCGCGAACGCGCCGCGCAGCTCGCTCCACCTTCACCCCCGCTTCCCGGCCTCGATGCCGTCATCGAGCACGTCCAGGCCGCGACGCTTGCAATTCTTTGCGTGGAGCCTCCGCGCAAAGCCCCGACTTCCACCTCAAGGAGACCGTCCCGATGAGATCACAGAGGATTGCCGCAGGCCTGCTGCTCGTCGCAGCAGCTTCAGCCGCATGCCGAGGCCAGGCTAAGGATCTACCCGCACACGCGAGCGGCTACGTGGAGGCCACCGACGTGCGCGTGTCTTCGACGATCGCCGGACGTGTGGCGACGGTGCTTGTGCAGGAGGGTGCGCGGGTGGAAGCCGGTACCGTTATCGCGACGCTCGGCACCACGGACATCGATCTGGCACTGGCGCGAGTCCGCGCGGAACGTGCACAGGCCGTTGCGCAGTTGAGCCTGCTCAAGGCGGGTCCGCGGCCGGAGGACGTGCGGCAAGCCGAGGCGCAGGCCGCGGCAGCGAGCGCCGACCGGCATGCGGCCGATTCCGATCTCTCCGCGGCGAAGATCGACGAAGCGCGTTTCCAGCAGCTGGTCGATCGCAACGCCGGGTCCGCAAAGCAGCGCGACGACGCTGTGGCGCGCCGGCAGTTGGCCGAGGCGCGGCTGCACGCCGCTGATGAGCGGCTCGATGTGGCGAAAAAGACCGTCGATCGCGTGAAGGCCGGCGCCCGTCCCGCTGAGATCGCCGGCGCCAAAGCAAGAATCGCCTTCGTCGACGCCCAAGCGGCCATCGTCGCACAGGATCGTGCGGAGACAACGATCACGGCGCCGACGGCGGGCATCATCGCGTCGCGACTGGTGGAGCCCGGCGAGCTCGTCGGCGTTGGTACGCCGCTCGTGTTGATCGTCGACCTGGATCATGCCTGGGCGAACGTCTATCTCGAGGAAACGCTGGTGCCGCAGGTGCGCCTGGACCAGCCGGCGACGGTGATCACAGATGCCGGCGATCGCCTCGAAGGCCGGGTCACATTCATCTCGCCGAAAGCGGAGTTCACGCCGCGCAACGTACAGACCGCGAACGAGCGCGCGAAGCTCGTGTACCGCCTGAAGGTGACGGTCGACAACCGGAAGGGCATCCTCAAGCCGGGCATGCCGGTCGAAGTGGACCTCGGCCTGGCGGCTCGATAGGAGCGCGTCATGGCAGCGGTCATCTCAGTCGAAAACCTGCGGAAGAAGTTCGGCGAAACGGTCGCGCTGGACGGACTGTCATTCGAGGTCGGCGCCGGTGAGATGTTCGGCGTCATTGGCCCGGATGGCGCGGGCAAGACGACGGCGATGCGAGCGATCTGCGGTCTTCTGCCTGCCGATGAAGGACGCGTGCGCGTGTTCGGCGCGGATCCGTTCAGGAACCCGCGCAAGGCAGCCGCAAGCATTGGCTACGTGTCGCAGCGCTTCTCGCTCTATGGGGATCTCTCCATCGACGAGAACATCGAGTTCTTCGCGCGGATTCACGGTGTCAGTCACTTTGCCGCCCGGCGGACCCGGCTGTTGCAGCTCACGGGCCTCGAGCCGTTCCGCGATCGCCTGGCCTATCGGCTTTCGGGCGGCATGAAACAGAAACTCGCGCTGGCGTGCACGCTCGTGCACGAGCCGCCGATCCTCGTCCTCGACGAGCCGACGACCGGCGTCGATCCTGTTTCGCGCCGGGAATTCTGGAAGCTGCTCGCGGAGTTCATCGGGCAGGGACTCACGATCGTGCTCGCGACTCCGTACCTCGACGAGGCCGAGCGCTGTCATCGCGTCGCTCTGGTTGCCGGCGGGAAACTGCTCGCGCTGGATGCGCCAGGACGTCTGCAGGCGGCCGCGGCGGGGGCGCTCGTGGAAGTGGTTGCCAGCCCGATCCGCCGGGCACTCGAAGTTGCCCGCGCCGAAGTGGGCGCGGACCGCGTGCAGCTCTTCGGCGATCGGCTTCACGTCCGGTTGGACGATGCAGCCGGATACGAGCCGGTGGATCGTGCGTTGGCCACCGCGGGCGTTGACGTCGCCGGATGGCGCGTGATTCCAGCCACGCTCGAGGACGTGTTCATCGATCGGCTTGCGCAGGAGAAATGACGTGACGATTGGCATCAGGAAGTTCGTCAAGCTCATCAGTGCGATAGCGCTCACCGTGGCGGCGCCCGGCGCGGCGGCCGCGCAGACTGCGGCCGCGCGCGAGGTGCGCGTGACGATCGATGAGGCGATACAGCGCTCGATCGAGCGCGCACCGAGGCTGGCCGAAGCGCACGCGCGCGAAGCGGCGGCCAAATCCACCTACGACGGCCGCCGGTCGACGGCGATGCCGTCCGGCAGCATCTCGACGTCGCTCTCACGCAATAACCACGTGGACGAGGTTCTGATTCCTCTGCCCACGGGCGGAACGCGCGTGCTCTTTCCGGACATCCCGGACAACTACCGCGTGCGCGGCGAGCTCTTCGTGCCCATCTACGCTTTCGGCCGGGTGGGCGCCACGTTGTCCGCCGCGCGATCGGATATCGATGCGGCGGTGGCGGATGCGAAAACCAGCGAAGCCGACGTGCGCCTGGACGTGTCTCGCGCCTACTGGACCCTGGCCGCGGCCATCGAAGCCGTGAGCGTGATGGAGCAATCGCTCGCGCGCACCGACGCGTACGTGACGGACGTCGGGGCCAGAGTCGACGCGGGCGTGTTGCCTCCGAATGACGTTCTGACGGCAAAGGCCCAGCGCGCGCGCCAGTCCGTGCGGCTCGTGCAGGCGAGGAACGATCGAGCGCTCGCTGAGTTGGACCTCGGCCGTCTGATAGGTGAGCCCGCGGGTACTCGAATCGTCCTTGCGTCGGCAGTCGATCGCGTCACTCCATCGGCCGCCGCCGTCGCTTCGCAGGCAGACGCGGCATTGGTGGCGCGTGCGATCGGCGGCCGATCCGAGGCGTTGGCCCTCGCGGCCCGCAGTGCCGGCCTGCGGTCTGCTTCACAGGCCGCGATGGCAAATCTGCGGCCCTACGTCACCGGCGTCGCGGCTGTCGAGCCCGCGCGTCCCAATATGCGTTTCGTGCCTCCGACCGACACGTGGCGGACGTCGTGGACGCTCGGCGTGAATGTCACCTGGCCGCTCTTCGACAGCGGCAAGTCGAAGGCAGAGTCCGCGGCGCTCGCGGCTCATGCCGACGCCGTTGACGCACGTCACCGGGAGTTCGATGATCTTGTCTCTCTCGAGATCCGCCAGCGGCTATTGGATCTCGAGTCTGGTCGCGCCGCGCTGGCAGCGTCGGCTGAGGCGGTGACGGCAGCCGCGGAAGCCCGCCGCGTTGTCGAGGAGCGCTTCCGCGCCGGTGTCGCGACCAACACTGAGGTCCTGGACGCACAAGTAGCGCTCCTCGAAGCGGCGCTCGAACAGACGCGGCTCAATGCATCGCTCAGACTGACCGAAGCGCGTCTCGTGCGGGCGGTGGGGAATCAGTGACGCCACGCAACGATCCGCATCCCGGCGACAAACCGGTCATTCACGTCGACGGCTTGAGCCGGACGTTCGGCCACTTCAAAGCCGTCGACCAGGTGTCGTTCGACGTGGCGCGGGGCGAGGTCTTCGGGTTTCTCGGAAGTAATGGCGCGGGCAAGTCCACGACCATCCGAATGCTGTGCGGCCTCCTCAAGCCGACGGCCGGCCGAGCGCTCGTCGACGGCATCGACGTCGGCAGCGATCCCGAGGGCGTGAAGCGCCGCATCGGGTACATGTCGCAGCGCTTTTCGCTCTACGAATTGCTGACGGTCGAGCAGAACATTCGTTTCTGGGCAGGCCTCTACGGCATTACAGGCGATCGCTTCGAGCGCCGGCGCAAGTTCGTGCTCGACATCGGTGGCCTGGCGGGTCGCGAGAACCAGAAAGCCGGGGACCTCAGTGGTGGATGGCGGCAACGGCTCGCGCTCGGGTGCGCACTGCTCCATGAACCGCCCATCCTGTTTCTCGACGAGCCGACTGGCGGCGTCGATCCCGTGTCGCGCCGGGAGTTCTGGCGGTTGATCGATGACTTGTCCGCCGGCGGCACGACCGTGCTCGTGACGACGCACTATCTGGACGAGGCGGAGCGTTGCGACCGCGTCGCCATCATGCACCTCGGCCGAATGGCGGCGCTCGGCACCATCGCCGAGCTCAAGCAGACGTTTGCAGACCGGCCGATTCTCGAGATTCGTTCCACGGATCCGGTGAAGGCAATGGCCTGGCTGGATGAGTCGCGGTTCGTGGAGAAGACCAGCCTGTTCGGCACGGCGGTCCACGCGATTCTCAAAGCGGGCGAGGGAACCGGAGATGAGCTGCGCCGCAGGATGCTGGCGGCCGGTCTGAGCGTGACGAGTTTCGGGCCCGTCCTGCCGTCCCTCGAGGACGTCTTTCTCGACGTCGTCGATCGGCTCGAGCGGGGGAGGGCGGCGTGAGCGGCGTCCTCGCCGTGGCGATGAAGGAGCTGCGCCAGATTCGGCGCGACAAGCGGAGCCTCCTGATCCTGCTCTTCATCCCGTGCTTCTTCCTGTTTCTCTACGGCTACGCCCTGAACTTCGACATCCGTCACGTGCCGCTCGCGGTCCAGGACCGCGACCATTCGGAGGAGAGCCGCATCCTTGTCGCGGCGTTTGTCGGATCGACGTACTTCGACCAGGTGGCGACGGTCGAGTCGGCCGCGGACATCGACGCGCTTCTCGATCGCGGAATCGCGCGGGCGGTGCTCGTGATTCCTGAGGGGTTCTCGCGGGACCTCCATGCCGGGACGACGCCGGAGGTTCAAGTCGTACTGGATGGCGAGAACGCCAACTCCGCGACCACCGTGCTCGGGTACGCCAACGCGATTGCGGCAGACGCGGCCGTGCGCCTCTCGGGACAGATGCGCGCGGTCGCCGTGACCGCGGCTCCGCGCATCTGGTACAACCCCGAGCTCCGCAGCACGTTGTTCCTCGTTCCCGGTCTGATCGCGTACCTCGCCACCATCACGGCCGTGCTCTCGACGGCGCTCTCGATCGTTCGCGAGAAGGAGAGCGGGACGATGGAGCAGATCAGGATGGCGCCAATTTCGACGGTGACCTTCGTGCTCGGCAAGACGCTCCCGTACCTCGTGCTCTCTCAGGCATCGGCGCTACTGGTCGTGATTGCGGCGATGGGGCTGTTCGGCCTGCCGATGCGAGGCGACTGGTTCACCTTGAGTCTCGTGATCTTTCTGTTCCTGGCCGGTGCGCTGGGCACGGGCCTGCTCGTGTCAACCGTCGCGCCGACGCAACAGGTCGCGTTCCAGATGTCCATGCTGATTGCTTTCCTGCCGACGTTCATGCTCTCGGGCTTCATCTTTCCTATTTCGAGCATGCCGCTCGGCTTGCAGTACGTGACAACGGTCGTGCCGGCAAAGTACTTCCTGGTCGCGTTGCGAGGCGTCGTCTTGAAGGGCCTGGGACCGGCGGCGCTGCTCGCGCCGATGAGCGCGATGGCCGTGTTCGCATCCGTCGTGCTTGGTCTGTCGGCGGCGAGGCTTGCACGCCGATGAAGTCGCGGATCCTGACGTTGATGTGGAAAGAGTTCGCGGAGCTGCGTCAGAGCCCGCGCCTTCTCGGGCTGCTGATTGTTGCGCCGGTCGTCCAGCTCACGATGCTGGGCTATGCCGCGACGACGGACATCAAGAACGTGCCGATTGTGGTCGTCGACGGCGATCGCAGCGCGCTCAGCCGCAAACTGATCGAACAGTTCGATGCGTCGTCACACTTCGAGATTGTCGCGGAGGAAGCGGCGCCGTCGGGCGTCAACCGGCATCTCGAGCGCGGTGACGCCTGGCTCGCGCTCGTGGTCCCGGCGGGATTCCAGCGATCCGTGGAGCGGAATGCGGGAGCAAGCGACGCGCCAGCCGAGGTGCAGGTGCTTGCGGACGGGACGGATTCGAATTCGTCTGGCGTCGCCCTCGCGTACGCCAACGGGCTCATCAGCGCGTTCAACGCGTCAATCCTGGCCGAGCGGGGCGCGCGCGTGACGGGAATCGACAGCCGCGTGCGCGTCTGGTTCAACCCGGAGCTCGTGAGCCGGGATTTCATGGTGCCAGGGGTGCTGGCGCTTCTCCTACTCGTGATTACAGCGAATCTTTCATCGATGGCGATCGTCCGGGAACGCGAGCTGGGCACGCTCGAACAGTTGAACGTTACGCCTCTCGGGCGCTGGGAGCTGATTCTCGGCAAACTGCTGCCGTACGGGCTCGTTGGGTTCATCGACGTGCTGCTTGTCGTGTCCGTTGCGGTGCTGTGGTTCGAGGTGCCGCTCCGCGGCAGTCTGGCGCTCCTTCTGGCCGGAAGCGCGACGTACCTCTTGTGCACCCTCGGTCTCGGGCTGCTCGTTTCGACGATCTCCTCAACGCAGCAGCAGGCGATGATGACGGCTACGTTCTTTTTTCTCGTCCCCATGGTGTACCTGTCTGGCTTCATCTTCCCGATCGAGAACATGCCGCGGCTGATTCGGTGGGTGACGACCATAATTCCTCTGCGGTACTTCCTCGTCATCGTGCGCGGTATCTTTCTCAAGGGCGTCGGCCTCGACGTGTTGTGGCCGCAGTTCGCAGCGCTCGGCGCCTGGGGCGTCACCGTAATCGCCCTCGCCGGCGTCCGCTCCCGCAAGCGGGCGTAGGAGGCCGGGCCTTCAGTGGGAGACCGGGCCTTTAGACCCGGCTAGAATCTCTCCATGAAGATTCACGTCGGTACATCCGGCTACAACTACGCCGAATGGAAGGGCACCTTCTATCCCGACGATCTGCCGACGAAGAGCATGTTCCAGTTCTACTCCGGCGTGTTCTCGACCGTCGAGATCAACTACACGTTCTACCGGATGCCGACACAGAAGACGACCGCGGCGTGGCTGGCGCAGGCGCCGGAGGGCTTCACGTACGCGCTGAAGGCGCCGCAGCGCATCACGCACATGCAAAAGCTGAAGGGCGCCGGGGAGAACGTGCGTTTCTTCGCCGATGCCGCGCGCGTGCTGGGCATCCACCTCGGCCCGCTGCTGTTTCAGTTGCCGCCGACATTCCGCTGCGATCTGGCCCGGCTGGAATCATTCCTGGCGGAAATCCCTGCCGATCTGCGCCCGGCTTTCGAATTCCGTCACGACTCATGGCTGACTGAGGAGGTCTACGCGCTGTTACGCGCGCGGAAAGCAGCGCTCTGTATCGCCGACTTCGGCGACAAAACGACGCCGTTCGTGGCGACCGCTCGACATGGCTACTTCCGGCTGCGCGACGAGGGCTACCAGCCCGACGATATCGCGCGTTGGGCCGATCGCATCCTCGAACAGCATGACGCCTGGGATGACGTGTTCGTGTATTTCAAGCACGAGGACGAGGGGAAGGGGCCCGAGTTCGCGAGGGCATTCATGGAAGTGTTGAGGAAACGGAGCTAGACCCCGAAGAGACCGGAACGGAGAGGCTCAGGCCTGCGTCCGTCGCCCGTCGCAATCGCGGTTCCTGCCGAGTCGCGCTCGCGCGCACTTTACTTACGATATTTACGACACCTTGCGAAGGTGAACGTCGCCGCTTGGGCGCCACAAGGAGAGAATCATAAGACCAGAAACCACGAAGACAGTCATTAGGCCAAGCGCTGTCCGATAGCTAGTTTCACTGGTACCGAGCCCGGCCATGACCGCTCCCCACGTGAGCGGACCGACAAAGGATGAGCAGCGTTCTAGGATCGTATAGAACGAGAATCCATAGCCCATTTCTCGGCTCGGCAGGAGTAGGCTCATGTACGATCGACTCGTAGCCCACATGGCGCCGATCAACGCACCGAGCACGAAGGTAGTGGCCGCAAAGACGTTCAAGCTGTGGCTCAAGGCGATCAGCGGCAGGGCAACGCACCAGCAGAGAAGGACTCCTTGAAGAGTTCTGAAGGGACCGAATCGATCTCCTAACCATCCCGACAAGAGCGCGCCGATTGCGTTCGTCACGACGATCGCCAATAAGAAAATGGCTTTTGTCGAATCAGGTAGGCCGAAAACTCGATCCATGTAAATAGAATAATTGTTCGTAACCGTAATCAGAGCATCGTTGTACAGAAAAAACGCGACGAGGAGCGGGGCCGCGGTTGAAACTGTAACTAACCGCGCGAGTCTGCGCCACGGTCCACTGTCTCTTTGGCTGCCTTCCGAGGGATCCTTCACCTCGTGCCGCCCGCTTTCCTCATACATCAACAACATCGGTAAGGCCAATATCAGAAAGGCGCCGACTGCCGGTAACAGAGGTGCCAGTCGCGAGTGGGCGAGCGGTCGCAGCGCGAGAATTCCAGCGACTTGCCCCAACGCATTTGCAAATTGCCCAATTCCTGAAGCTCGCGTTCTGTGCTGTTCGTTGGCAATGTCCTCGATCATCGGGTTATAGAAGACAAAGCAGAGTTGATAGAAAAACTGCGCTAACAGGAAGAAGACCACCACAACGCCGAGCGCGCCGTCCAGGGATGCAGAGATGGCGGCAGCGCCATAACAGAAGGCGGTGCCGCAAGTTGCGATTCTGAGCCAGCGAAGTCGACCGCCCTGCCTGTCTGTCCGAGCCGCTAGGACGGGAGCGATCAATAACAGGAGGAGTGTGCTAATCGCAAAACTGGCGTTGTACCAGAAATCTGAGAGACCCCGGTCAACCACCAACCACTGTGAGAAATACAACAAGAAGTTGATGAAGACTATCGAGTTTGCAAAATCGTACAGCGACCAGAGGAAGAGTTTCTTCCGATTCATGTTCAACTCTCCGTTCTGTCTCGGCTGTTGCAGTCCTTTTAGCTAGAGGCTTTCGTCCTCAAGCGACACATTCGGTCGCGCCAGTCGACTTGGCACGTTCTGAAGACCAGAACCGTTCAAGATAGTACGGCCTGAGCGGTTCCGCGATAACAGTTAAAACATCCCCTCCCGCCCTTGCCATTTTCGCGGCGACCATCAAGTGTGCAGCGGAGGAGTTGCCAACGGGCAGGCCTGCGGCTGCTAGACGCAGGCTCCAATTCTTCCAGTGACTTTCGCCGTAAAGTTGAACGCAATCTATCGTACCTAGCATCGTCGGATCGATGAAGGGATTGAGTTCCTCGTAGTGGGGCCCAAGGACCGAGTGCGGGATCCGAGCAAAGCCAGGATCGTGAAATTCCCTGGAATCGGCTCTCGGATCCGGACTCTCGAGCCTGTTAGACGACCTCGCCCTACAACCGCGCCTGGCCAGGATTGGTGATGCCTCATGTTCCGCGACAACAACATGAGGCCGAGCGCCCGAAGAGCCAGCAGCACTCAAAAGAAGTGCTAACGACGCGCCGGACCCCAAGCTCGTCACAACCGTGTCTGGGACGGGAGATAGCGATGCCGCCATCTCTCGACCCAGCAAACTCATGACACGAGCGCTCCGCTTCGCATGCCAGAGCCAAACCTTATCCTTCCGGAACTCAGCGTTCCGTTTCAGGGTCACCAGATAAGAATAGAACTCACGCTCCAGACTCACCCCGACAGACGGTGGGGCCAGTTCAACCTTAACTCGATTCGAAGCGATCAAGTCGACCATCTTTGCCGGAAAGTAGCGTGACATTACGTAGTGCGCCCTTGCGCCCAAACGCTCGCAGTAGTACTCAAGGGCGAAACCAGAATTCATGTTCCCCCCGTCCACAAGACAATCAACCGACTTCTGTCGGAACTTCTGCTCCAGCGCAGCCAAAAGAATCAGGCCCGCGATCACAGGCTTCTTGAGGTTATTCGCTCCTCGAAGGAGGTCCATTCGAATTGCCCGAACTCGCCCGGGTTTGGCGGAGCACTCGTTGGTGACGTCCGTAATCCCTGGTACTTCCCAGTCGATCAGTTCGCGGATCGCCGTCTGCCGAACTAGGTATTCCAGCGTGTCACTGGACGATGGCGCGTGACGCGCTGCGTGCGTTACCTCGGCTTGGAATTCATCAAGCATTAGGCGCGGCATTCCTTAGCTCCTATCCAGGATAATCAACGCGACCTCCGATTGATGATTCTACGATACGACGAATATCGAGTTCGAACTCGGCATTCAACGCGAGCGGCTTGTAGCTTTTCCTGCCCAGCGGAATTCGCTCTGCCCGATCATCTCGACTCGTCGAGTTGTATACAATCTCTTGAAAGAAAGCATAAACGCACCGCTGGGCGATTGAGCGAATATTCCTAACACTCATGCGTTTGAATCGCCCCGCGCAGACTCGGCTGAAGACGTCGGCCACGACAGTCGGGAAATCAGAGGCGCCGAATAGTCGTGCTACTTCATTCCAGTACTTCCGCACAACCACGGTGCGTGAAGCGTTTCGTCCTCCATTCATCTTTCTGGAAACGGCAATCGGATTCAGCTGGAAGAACTGGCCGATATGCAGATTCCAAAAGAACAGGAAATACTGCGACAGCACTCTTCGCAGTTCGTCTTCGGGGGCCACATCAAGTGGATGTGCAACCGATATCTGAACCTGGATTCTTGTCCAGAGGTCGGGAGGTGGCTCTTGCAAAACCGTTTCGTACGGTTTGCTGCTGAGCAAGACGTATCCGGGCCGGTCGCGTCGGTCAATACCCACGACCTCGCCAGAGTCGGGACGAATATATTCGTTGCTCTCAAGCAAGCGCAGCAACGCATCTCGCACTTCGCGATCCGCTTTGTCTATTTCGTCGAGGATCAGCCAACCTCCTCTAGCTTTCTGAACGAGACCCTCGTTTCGACTAGGTGCAGATCCAAAGCCAAACAGACTCGCCAGTGAACTGGAACTCCCACTCGGAGCCCAAGAACACTTTGCGCCATCCGTGTCCTTAAACCAGTAGAGGCTGTCCGATAGGACCTCCTTGCCAGAACCTGGAGGTGCGTTAATGTGGATCGTCTGAATCGTCGGGTCGTTCCAGACGTGCGAGAGGCTCTCGAAAGCTCGGCAGACGGGCTCGCTAGCCATGAGGAAGTAGAGCCTCTTCGATTCGCCCTTGATCGAAGGTTTTGGGAAGACCGGCGAGGACACCCGATCAAACGGAGTGCTTGTCTTGCCTCCCGCAACAAACTCTGAGTTCTCGAGGTGCGTATCAAGTGTGAGCTTCGCGTGAACGGAAACACTAAAACTTTTCGCGTCTCCCGTGAATGCCTCCTTTGAGAAGTCGTATCGCACTTCGTGGCGTCCGAGGACGTATGGCTCCTCCAAGTGGTTACCGCGCACTCGTTGCCAAGCTCTGCAGATTGCATCCTTTCCCAAGAGATAGATCCAATACTGATCCCAGGAATGCAGGCGATCGCTCTGGCCGAACATCGGGGGACGCCGGAGCCGCTCGACCCTGACCGGCTTGCGCGAATCCTTGCTGCTTTCGATAGAAAGACCAGATACCGTCACGAGCATCCAGTGTCTGACCTGGGCGATTGTGATCCCTAAGTCGCCGTCATCATCGCTATCCAGCCACGACGGCATTGATGTCACTAAGACCTTCCAGTACCAGTCCAAAGGCCAGGCTGTCGTAGCCTTTCGCCTGAGAAGCTGCTTTCGCCTGGGTCCCTTGCGGTGCTCGTCCCAAGGCTTCGCGACGCCCGCGAGACTTGGATAGAAGGCGTTGCAGCAACTGTTGAGTGCATCGGTAAAGTCGTCAGGGGGCGGCTCGTCATCCAGCTTAATTAGGAGGGCTCGAACAGATTCCTGCTCCATGTAGGAAACCCATCCACTCTTCCTCCGCTCAACGACCATTTTTAGTGGCTGAAGTTTGGCTGACGGGATCATTGTTGCGGCCTATTATGTCCGAGTAGCTCTTGATAACAAGTCCATTAACGGTTGCAGAGGCGGCAAGACTACGACCAATCGACCGCGATCCACATGGCGACGTGTGACCGCCAGCTAGGCTTGGATGATGCGCCTCTCAAGCTCGGAGCTCAATCGTTCGCATGAAGTATGCGATGAACTCAACTGCGGCCGACTCGGCCCAGTACTGTCGCTGCGGTTCGTCGGAAATGAACCCGCAATGGCCGCCGTGGGGCTCGAGGCGGACGGTGATGTGCGGATTGCCGGTCACCACGGCCTCGCGAAATTGATCGCCGGGCACGAACGGGTCGTCCTCAGCCGCAAGAATCAGGGCAGGTATGCGGATCCGATCGATGACGCGCATGGCGCTCGCCTTGAAGTAGTAGTCGCTCGCGCCGGCGAAACCGTGGTGTGGCGCGGTGTAGGTCTCGTCGAACGTGCGGATCGTGTAGATGCGGGGCAGCGGCGTCACATCGAATGAGCCGGGCCACGCCGCGACCTTGCGGCGCATCCGAGCTCGCAGGCTTCGCATGAAGTTCCATTGATACGGGATGTTGGCGGGCCGCTCGATGGCGTGCACGCAGCGTTCTAGATCGATGGTCGGACTGATGGCGACGACGCCGCGTACGGGAAGTGACTGAGATTCGCCCAGCTCGCCTGCCAGGCGCATCGTCAGATTCCCACCAAGTGAATAGCCGGCGACGCCGATGTCCCGGATGCCATCGACATCGACAAGCTCCTTCATCACGGCGAGGGGATCCGCTGTGAGCCCAGAATGGTACAGCCCCGGCGTCAGATGCTCCGTGCCGCCGCAGTTCCGTTGATTCAGCAGCACCGCATTCCAGCCCCGCCGGACCGCCTGCACGGCGAGCCCCCGCATGTAGTGCGCCTCACTCGAGCTTTCGAGGCCGTGCAAGGCGAGCAGCAACGGCCGCCCGGAACGATCGGGCTGCCAGAAACAATCGGCGGCGACCTCGGTGTCCGCGCTCACGCGAAACAGCCGGCGCTCGGAAGCGGGAAGTTCACCGAACGATCTCCTCCGCGCCCACGCATACATCGTCATGCTGTGGCCGTTGCGGAGCCAGCGACGTGTTGTGAAGGGAGCAATACCGGCGGTCGCGTCAGTCATCGTAAGTCGTAGATCGCAAAGCGGTTGTTTGCATAGAGCTGTGGCAGCTGGGTCGTGCGCGCGCGCTCGAGGACAAGCACGCGCGCATCGTAGCGTTTGCCCAGTTGCCGGAATTGCTCGTCGGTCAGGTTGCCGAAATCACCGAGGGCGATCGAGCGATCCGAGACGCGCAGGGCAACCGCCGAATCGTACATCGCCATGGCCGAATCCTTGCTCCGCTCGAGTACGGTGTCACGGAGCGCGGCGACCCTGACACTCGTGCCGTACTTCGGCGCATGTTCCGGATCTGCCAGCACCTGCCAGTCCGCAGGCTGCGTCCGCAACCAGCGCATCGCGTCCGTCCAGTCGTCGCGCGGAAGATCGAACGTCACGAAGGCGCGGCCGGTGTCGATCAGGATGAACGCGCCACGACCACACGCGAGCAGCGCCAGCCCCACGACGAGAGCGGTGCGAACGGTTGTGCCGGTCGCGACGTGATCCAGGAGCCACCAGGCGATGTAGAGCAGCGCGAACGCGTCGAGCAACCAGAAGACACGATTGGCCTGGAGCTGCACGACTGGAATGAGGTGTGCGGCGGCGAGCGGGACCGACACGAGGAAAACGACGACAAGCGCGATCAAGCCTCCAACGACTCGCCGTTCCCCTGGTGCGAGCACGCCCAGTGACTTGCGGCGCAGGTAGATGGCTACGATGACGGCGGGATACAACAGGTTCAGGATCCAGGCATACGCCGGCCATTGGTGCGAGAACAGGTAGTCCTTCTCATCGAGCACCGCCAGCCAGGCGCCAGTCATCACCGGCGCTGTGCCGTAGAAGGAGACCGTCAGAAAGCCGGCTACGGCGAGCACCGGCAGAAGGGCACGCCTCATCGCTCTCGACGCCGGTCGACTACCCAGGGACACGAGGCACAGCACGAACACACCGGCGAACCACAGGGCAGTCGTCGGATGGATCGCGGCGGCCATGGCGATGGCGATCGTTGCGGCGACGTTTCGCCGCTTCAGCATGAAACCGAGCGCAATCAGTCCGACGGCAAACGCCAGCATTCGCGGATGCATGTAGCCCTCGAGCGAGTTGGCGCCGGTCTTCGCGATGCGATGCCGGAGGGTCAGCAGGGCCGTGGCTCCCGCGACCGCCCACCACGATCCGCCAAGCGCGCGTACGACCGAGACCACGCTGGCGAAGAGCAGGAGTCCGCCGGCGGCGTACAGCACCGCGAAGAGCACCGGCATGTCCGAGGACGCCGGCCGGACCAGCAATCCCAGCACGTCGTCGCCCAGCCATTTGCTCGTTTGGACGCTCAGAATCGCGGAGTCTCTGGGAAAGAGGGATGGGTCAGCGGCGTGCGCTACCGCGGGAACATAGAACGCTTGATCGGAAATACCGTAGCGGTACCCGCCGGAGTTTGCGGTCGCGACGATGAGAAATGCCGCGGCGCCGGCGGCCAGGGCGAGTGCGCGACTCACGTCAACTCGTCAGCGGTGGGCCCGTAGAGCGGTGGCAGAGGAACGTCGTTCATCCGCAGGTACACCGTCATCTGTCCACGGTGGTGTACGAGATGGCGCACGACGAAGCCGCGCACGGCGAAGACCTTCGGCACGGACATGAGTACTTTGTCGCCGCGCCGCAGGGACCAGGGCTGCAACAACTGGCCGTCGGTCATCTCGACGAGCGCCGTACGGACTTCGCGGACGTTGGCGTCGAACTGCTCGAGAACCGCGGCGATGTCCGGGAGCGCCTGACCCCTCGGGCCGCTGGTCGCCAGGTCGTAGCTGTCCTGCTTCAGGATCAGCGCCCCCCAATGGGGAAGCCGCGCGAGGTGCGTCGCCAGCTCGCCCAGATCGAAGCTCTTCGGATGCGGCCGCCACGCGAAGGCGTGGTCCGGCACGCGCTCGAGCAGGCGGCGCGTCGCCGCCGTTTCCTGATCGAACTCTGGCAGCAAAGAGTCGCGTTCGGACATTACTTTTTCTTGAAATCCACCTTCGGTACCGTCTTCGCTTCGGGCGGCGCCGCGAAGTACGGGTACTCCTTGAAGCCGAACAGACTCGCGGTGATGTTCGCCGGGAAGCGGCGGCGCGCCTGGTTGTACTGCGTGATCTGTTCGTTGTAGCGGCCGCGTTCAGTGGAAATCCGGTTCTCCGAGCCCTCGAGCTGATCCATCAGGCGGATGAACGCCTGATCGGACTTGATCGTCGGATAGGCCTCGACGACCACGAGCAGGCGTGCGAGCGCGCTTGATTCCGCTTGTGCGGCCTCGATCTTCTGCTCCGGCGTCGACGCACCAGCCATCTTCGCCCGCGCATCGGCGATGGACTGGAACACATCCTTCTCCTGCTGCGCCAGTCCCTTCGTCGTCTCGACGAGATTAGGAATCAGATCGCTACGCCGCTGCAGCAGAACTTCCACCTGGCCCCATTGGCCCTTGATGCCTTCCTCCTGCGTCGCGAAGCGGTTGTACGAACAGCCGGCCGTGCCCGCGAGACCGACAACCACGACCAGAAGAACCAATCCAACAATCCGTCCCATGTCGCTATCCCTCGCTCCTGATCATCTCACCAGCCACCGGAGGCTCCGCCGCCGCCGCTCCGCCCGCCGCCGAACCCTCCGAATCCTCCGCCACCACCGAAGCCCCCGCCTCCGAAGCCTCCGAGACCTCCGCTCCGTCCTCCTCCGAACCCGCCGAAGGGCCCACCAAACCCGCCCCAGGGGAATCGCGGCCCGCGTCCGATCGATCGACGGACGCGGCCAACGATCGTCACAAGAATCAGGATCACGACGATCACGAACAGAGGCCCGAGCGGCGAATCCTTGCCGCGGGCCGGCTTCGGCACGTTGTCGAGCGTGACGCCACGCCGCTCGGCGATGCGATTGATGATGACCGTCGTGCCGTCGAGCAGCCCTTTGCCGTAATCGCCCCGCTTGAATGCCGGAAGAAATTCTCCGCGGATCACGTCGCCCGAGAATCCGTCCGTCACGAATTCCTCGAGGTCATATCCGACTTCGATGCGGACCTTCCGCTCCTTCTTCGCAACGACGATGAGCAGGCCGTTGTTGCGGGCCTTGGTGCCGATGCCGGCCTGCTCGAAGAGCTTGACCGCGTATTCCTCGATGGTTGAGAAGGGCGCGAGCGTCTCGACGGTCACGACCACGACCGCGTCGGTCGTCTTTGCCTGGAGCGCGCGAATGCGGCGATCGATCTCCTGGGCAGCATCGCGATCGATGAGCTTCGCGAAGTCGTTGACCGGCGCGGTGAGGCGTGGCAATGCCTGGGCTACGGCGAGCCGCGGCGCCAGGACGCACGTTGCGGCGATCGCGGCGGCGAGTGCCGGCCGGGTCCAGAGACGAGCGGCGCTGGTCATCGTGCCGGCCAGGTGTCAGCGTGCGCCCACAGGCGCTCGGCCGCGGCCAGGTATTCCGGCAGCCTCGGAACGAGGGCAGGGACTTTGTGGCGCGCGGCGGTCAGAGCGAGCACGTCATTCACGAGGGCGCCGGGCATACCGACCGTTTTCTCCGCCCAGTCGGCCAGGCCCGCATCATCGGCCATCGGGGCCTGATGGAGCCGCGCGAGGTTCTGGAGCACGGTCCGCAGCGCGCCCGCAGAGTCGGCGATGAGATCTGCCAACCCGCCGTGATGGGATGCGTGCTCGATCCAGCCTTGCCGCAGGTGGATGAGATGGCCGCGCGCCTGCGCCTCGCACGCGCGCCGGATGTCATCTGACTGGATGCGAACGCCTTCGAACGGCGGATGACCTGCGATCACCACGTGATGGTCGAGCAGCGACTGGTACTCGAGCGGAAACGCATCGAGCGAGCGGCGGAACTCATCCGGTGTCATGACCAGCGGCGGATCGAGATCCGCGTGGCGCCAGACGCCGGCGAGCGGACCGAGCGCGTCGAGGTCGCCGGCCGAAAGACTCGCGACAAACGCGGCCGCCGCGCCGCCAGGGCTTGCGACGAGCGCAACGAACCGGTCGCCAAACACGCGGGCAAAGTCCGCGGCCATCTGTTCGTAGCCGCGCTGCCGTGCTGCGTCGAGTGCGGAGGGCATGCGCCCATTGTACGAGCGCGCGAGTTGTGCGAGCGCGCCGGCGCGAACGGAGTGTGGCAAAAGGGCCCCGCGAGTGAGCGCGTAAGGGGGGTGCGGCGGGGACGAAGTCCCCCCGCATAGAATGTGGCGTGCGTTTACGGACCCTGAAGGTCGGCTGCTTCGGCGGCGGCACCGGCCTCCCGAGCCTTCTTGGCGGATTGAAGCGCGTCCCCTGGATCAACCTCCACGCCGTCGTGACGATGTTCGACAGCGGGGGATCGTCGGGTGTGCTCCGGGACGAGCTCGGTGTCTTGCCGCCTGGCGATGTGCTCAAGTGCGCGCTGACGCTCGCCCGCAACGAGCGCGAAGCCCGGAACATCCTGCTCGCGCGGCTGCCGTCGGAACACCAGCGGCTGGCCGGTCACACCGGAGGCAACCTGTTGCTCTCGATGATGGAGCAATACACGGGCGACTTCCTGCCGGCGGTCGACGGGCTGCGAAGCTTGCTCGGATGCCGCGGGCACGTCTGGCCGATTACGACCGAACGCGCGAGTATCTGCGCGCAGTATTCAGATGGATCGACTGGGCGTGGTGAAGTCGAGGTTGACGCGCGTCAGGTCAGCGGACACACGGTGGAGCGGCTGTGGCTCGATCCGCCGGTGACCGTGCATCCGCGCGTCGCGGAGACGATTCGATCGCTCGACGCCGTCATCATCGGGCCTGGCAGCTTCTTCACCAGCCTTCTCCCGATTTTTCTGGTGGACGGTTGCCGGGAGGCGCTTGCCGAGGTTCGAGGGCCGATCATCCACGTGGCGAACCTGCTGACTGAAGGCCGCGGCATGTCGGAGTTCACCGCGGGCGATGGCGTCACACATCTCACGCGCGCCATCGGCAGGCCCGTCGATATGGTCGTATTCAACACCACACCGCCGGCCGAGCCTGTGCTCTGGAAGTACGCGCGCGAACACAAGCACCCAATGCAGTTGGGCGCACTGCCGCCAGGTTGCGAGCTTATTGAAGGTGGGTTCTGGACGGGCCCGATCGCGCGTCACGATCGCGCGCGGTTGAGAGCGGCGGTCTGGGCCGCCCTCGCGAGACTGATGAACTAGTTCTGCGCGCGTTTCGCCGACCAGGCCACTTCCTCGCCGCCGCCGGCCGCCGCCATGTTGGCTGAACCCTTCATGGATTGGAAATCAGCCGCGACTTCGCCCGCAAACGCCATCTGTACTTCCGTGCCTTCGGCGCTCATCGTAAAACCGAACTGGATCGCCTTGCCCTTGAGCGTGCCGGTGACTTCGAACTTGCCGTAGCGGCCCTGATAAAAGCCCTTGAGCTTCTCGCCGTCCTGCACGAGTTCGAGCGACGGCGTTGCCGTCGTGCCCTGAATCTCAATCGCCATCGCCCACTTCCCGGTGAGCGTCGGCGGCGCCGCAGGCTTCGACTGCGCCTGGAACGGAGACACCAACAGTGAAAGCAGAATGATGATTGCCATGATGTTTTCGAACTTCGAACTTCGAACTTGATCTATATCTATTTAACGCGCGCCGCCGTCCACGGCATCTCGCCCTGGCCGGCCATGCTCACGTTGCCTGCAAGCGTGCCGTCCTTCTGAGACGTACCCGTGAACGTGATGCCGACCTGCTGGCCGTTCATGTCCATGGTGAACCAGAAGGTGAGTTTGCCTTCGGCGATCTCGCCTTCGATCTTGTTCTCGCCCATCTGACTCGCGATGGTGCCGGCCACCTTCTTGCCGTCCACCTTCACGTCGATCGTGATCTCGACCGCGCCGTTCGGGCCCTGGACGTTACCGGTCCACTTGCCGGCGAACGGAGCCCCCGCCTTGTCGTCGGCCTTGGGCTCGGGTTTCTGCTCGGGCTTCGCCTGGGTCGGGGCCTGTCCCTGTGCTGCGGCCTGGGAGGCCCTGACGGAGGCCGTGACGGCGAAGGTGGCAACAGCGATCGCGGCAACAAAGATTCTGGTGTTCATCTGCATCTCCTGTGCACGCTGGGCCTGAAGGCCCGGCCTACTTCCGCCGCTTCTTCTGCTTTGCCTTGAGCTCGGCGGCCTTCTTGATGACGTCGGCCAGCATAGCACCGGTCTCGCCGCCCTCGACGGGGCGGTGCGAGATCCAGACGGCGGGCACGTCCTCTGCCAGAATCTCGTGGAAGTCCTGGCCGCTCTTGACGCTGAGCGGAGCGAACTCGGCGATGTCGAGGTCGCCGGACCACTCGTCGCGATGCTTGATCAGCAGCCAGGAGCGCCCGCTGTCAGGTGTCCGATCCGGCCCCGCCATCCGGTCGCGCTCCTTACGGCGCGTGAAGCCGCGCGTGCGGACGAGCACCCACGATCCCTTGAGCTTGTAGCCGTCGAGCGTGAATTTCAGGTCGCCCTTCGCGAGTGACCGATCGACATCGTCTGTTTCTGGAATCCACGTGCCGCTGTCCCAGAGCATCACGATGCCGGCGCCGTATCCCTCAGGAATGACGCCCTCGAACGATCCGTACTCGATGGGGTGATCCTCGACGTGCATGGCGAGGCGTTTGATCTTCGGATCGAGCGAGGGGCCTTTCGGGATCGCCCAGGAGAGCAATGTCCCGTTGTGCTCGAGCCGGAAGTCGTAGTGCAGGTGACTGGCGAGGTGCTTCTGAACGCAGAAGTACAGCGACGGCGCCTTCTTCTTCGGAGCCGGCCGCCGCGCTTTGGGTACCTTGCCCTTCGGCTCAGGCGACTTCTTGAAGTTTCGCTTACGCCGGTATTCGTCGAGTGCCACGCGTCCGCACTACCTGCGAATCAATTATTCAATCCGTCAATCATTCAATCTGTCAATTATTTAATGCCGCCCTGCATCTCGGTCAGCTTGTTGCGGAAGATCAGCATCGCCAGACCGAAGACGATCGGGAACAGCGCGACGACGAGCAGCAACGTCGACAGCGGCAACGACTCGTAGAACGATGCCGCCTGGCCGCCGAGGAAGTTGCCGATCGACGCGCCGAGGAACCAGATGCCCATCACCAGGCTCATGACCTTGGCGGGCGCCAGCTTTGTCATCGCGCTGAGACCGACCGGACTCAGACACAACTCGGCGACGGTGTGCATGAGGTAGACCATCAACAGCCAGATCGGACCCACCTTCGCGCCGCCCACGGCCATCTGTGCCGCGGGCATCAGGATCAGGAAACCGAGGCCCACGCCGACCAGACCCAACCCGAACTTCGCCGGCGTGTTCGGCTGGCTCGTGCCGAGCTTGATCCAGAGCCACGCGAACACCGGCGCCAGCGCGAAGATCATCATCGCGTTGACCGACTGCCACCAGGTGCTCGGGAACTCGCGGCCGAAAATGTGGTTGTCCGTGCTGTTCAGCGCGAAGAAGTTCAATGTCGATCCGGCCTGCTCGAAGACGGACCAGAAGAACGCCGCGGCGGCGAAGTACACGCCGATCATCCAGAAGCGCTTCCGCTCGACGGCCGTCCATTCCTTGTTGGAGAACAGCGTGCCGAAAATGGCCGCGGTGACGACGAACAGCAGGATGCTGAACCAAGTGGTGACGTTCGCCTTCGTCAGGACGACGGTGCCGTTGTAGACAAAGAAACCAAGAGCGGCAAGGACAACGGCGCCGATGCCGATGTACAGGGTCGCCTGCTGTTTCGCCTTCGCGTAAACGTCCGGCGAGCTTGCGGTCTTCGGCTCCAGGCCGGCCGAGCCGAGCTTGCGGCCCTGGATGAGGTACTGAATCAAGCCGAGCGTCATGCCCACGCCGGCCGCTCCAAATCCCCAGTGCCAGGCCGAATTGGGTTCCATCCCCCATGACGTCAGCATCGCGCGGAAGCCCGCGTCCTGAACGAGATACCCGCACACGATGGGGCCGAGAAACGCGCCGAGATTGATGCCCATGTAGAACAGTGAGAATGCCGAATCCCGGCGGACATCTTGTGTGCTGTAGAGCTGACCGACGATGACGCTGATGTTGGGTTTCAGGAGTCCGGTGCCGAGGATGATCAGCAGCAGGCCGAGAAAGAACGTCGTCTTCACGGGGACCGCAAGCGAGAAGTGACCGGCGGCGATGAACATGCCGCCATAGAGCACCGCCCGCCGTTGCCCGAGCACTTTGTCCGCCAGCCAGCCACCGGGGATGTTCGCGAGGTACACGGCTGAGGTGTAGACGCCGTAGATGACCGCGCCCGTGGCGGTGTCGATGCCCATGCCGCCTGTCGCCACGTCCGCGGTGACATAGAGAACGAGGAAGGCGCGCATCCCGTAGTACGAGAAACGCTCCCACATTTCGGTGAAGAAGAGCGTGGACAGGCCGGTGGGATGGCCGAAGAATGCTCGATCGGACTTGGGGTCGCCAAGTCCCGCGGTCTGGGTCGCTGTGGCCACGATCGCTCCTCTATTCCTTCTCAGGCACAAACCCTGGTGGCAGGGCCGCCCCTTCGCCGAAGAAAAACTCTTCCATCTGCTTCTGGACGATCTGCTGTGCTTCCTTCTGGAACGGCAGCAGGCGGTATTCGTTCAGAATCATCTTCATCCGCTCTTCCCACATCTCCCACGCCTCTTCTGAGACGTTCTCGTAGATGCGCTGGCCGAGCGGGCCGGGCCAGGGCGGCGCGTCGAGGCCAGGAAGTTCGCGGCCAAGCTTGACGCACTTCACCAGCCGGCGGGTCGAATCTGTCATGTCGTGGGCATATTACCTTTTCTTTAGCGGCGGGGACCCCATGCACCCCGCCTGGCGCGCTCCACTCGCTTCCGCTCCGTTCCGCGCGCGCTCCGTAAAGCCGCCTGCGATAATGGGGGCGCACCAACATGACGGGTACCTTTCGTCCAGGCGGCGCTTGTGTGCTGGCGATCCTTCTCTTCCTAAGTGCCGGGACCACGACCGCCGACGCGCAGTACTTCGGACGCAACAAGGTCCAGTACCGCTCGTTCACATTCGAGATCCTGAAGACCGAGCACTTCGACCTCTACCACTATCCGGAGGAGGTCGAAGCCGCGAAGCTCGCGTCGCGGCTCGCGGAGCGCTGGTACTCACGCCTGTCGCGCTTCTTCAACCACGAGCTGCGCGGCCGCCAGCCGATCATTCTCTATGCGGCATCCGCGCACTTCAGGCAGACGAACGCGATCGAGGGACTGATTGGCGAAGGCACCGGCGGCGTCACCGAAGCGATGAAACGGCGCGTCGTGTTGCCGATGTCCGGCTCGCTGGCCGAGACCGACCACGTGCTCGGTCACGAGCTCGTGCATGCGTTTCAGTTCGATCTCACCGGCGCCGATCCGCGGGAATCGATGGCGTCGGCACCCGACATCCTGCAGTTCCCGTTGTGGTTCGTCGAGGGCATGGCCGAGTACCTGACGCTGGGCGCCCAGGACGCGCAGACGGCCATGTGGCTGCGCGACGCCGCGATGCGCGAGAAGCTTCCGCACATCAAGGATCTCGACGATCCGAAGTACTTTCCGTACCGCTGGGGCCACGCGTTCTGGGCGTACATCGGCGCCAAGTTCGGCGATCGCGCGGTGGCGTCGCTGCTGCGATCCGCGGCGAATCCGCGCGTCGATCTTCCGGGGCTCGCGCGTCAGCTCGGCACCGATCCCGATACGCTCACGGCCGACTGGCACGCCGCGATCATGCAGTCGGCTGCGGTGGTCGTGTCCGAGGAATTCCCGGTCGGGAGCCAGGCGCGACAGATCGTCTCGAAGGAGAGCGGCGGCGGACGTTTCAACGTCGGGCCCCGTATCAGTCCAGACGGAAAGGAAGTCGCGTTCTTCTCCGAGCGCGATCGGTTCTCGGTCGAGCTCTATGTGGCGGACGCCGAGAGCGGACGGATCGTGCGGAAACTCTCATCGTCCGCGACCGACCCGCACTTCGACAGTCTCGAGTTTCTGAATTCAGCCGGAGCCTGGAGCCCGGATGGAAAGATGCTGGCCATCGGTGCGATCAGGGGCGGGAAGCCGGTCATCGCCCTTCTCGACTCGCGCTCGGGCCGTGTACTGCGCGAGCTTCCACTGCCCGGTCTGGACGATGTCCTCAACCCCGTGTTCTCACCGGATGGCACCGCCCTGACGTTCAGCGGCAATCGAGGCGGCTTCATCGATCTCTATCGTCTGCCGGTCGCAGCACCCGCCAAGGCGGATGATTCCGGTGGCCTCGTCCAGCTCACGAACGATCCATTCGCCGATCTCGAGCCGACGTACCTGCCCGACGGCAGTGGGCTCGTCTTCGTTACTGAGCGGTACAGCACGAATCTCGACACTCTGGAGTCCGGTCCGCTCCGCCTTGCCCGCTACGATTTCGCTACCAAGCAGGTTCGTTTGATTCCAGGGTTTCTGAAGGGCAAGCACCTCAGTCCGCAGGTCAGCGCGGACGGGAAGTGGGTCACGTTCATCGGCGATCCCGACGGCATCGCGAACCTCTACCGGATCTCCGTCGAGGGTGGACCCATCACGCAGATCACGACGATGGTCACCGGTGTTGCCGGCATCACGTCGTCGAGCCCCGCGCTCAGTCTTTCGACGCGAACCGGCCGGTTCGTCTTTTCGGTGTTCGAGGATGACGGGCACTCGATCTACACGCTCGATGAAGAGAAGGTTGTGCAGATGGTGGCGCCGGCGGCCACGCAGCGTGCCGCCTTGTTGCCGGGGCGCGAGACGCCCGGGGGAGACGTGCAGCGGCTGCTGTCCGATACGGCGCGAGGTCTTCCGGCGAAAGACGTCGCGCAGGCGCCCGAGCGCTACACCGGTGGCCTGTCACTCGATGCGATCGGCCAGCCGACGATCAACGGGGGCGTCAGTCAGTGGGGCGGGTACGTCGGCGGAGGCATGTCGGCGTTCTTCACGGACATGCTTGGCGATCGGATGCTCGGCGTCGCCGCGCAGGCGGGCGGCACGCTTGCGGATATCGGTGGCCAGTTGATTTATGTGAGTCGCCGCCATCGCTGGAACTGGGCCGGCTCAATCGAGGCGATGCCGTATCGTGTGGGCGGCCTCTTCCTTCAGAACGACACCGCGAAGAACCAGGTACTCCTGACCGAAGTGCTGGATCGGCAGAGCAGCCGCGGCGCGTTCGGAATGGCGACGTATCCGTTCAGCTCCTCGACCCGCTTCGAAGTGACCGGAGGCGTTCGCGCGCTGAGTTTTTCGAGGCAGACGCAGGTTCAGGTCTACGACGGCACCTCTCGCCAGCTCATCGAGACCCAGGACATCGTGACGACACGCGTGCCGACGTTGTACCTGTCCGAGAATCGCGTCGCGATGGTGCGCGACACGTCGTACTTCGGCGCGACGAGTCCCGTCTATGGCGCGCGCGCGCGCGTCGAGGTCGGGCAGAGCATCGGGACGCTTCGGTACTCGTCGCTACTCGCTGACTACAGGCGCTACTTCATGCCGAAGCGGCCGGTCACCGTGGCCGTGCGCGGGATGCACTTCGGCCGGTACGGCCGCGATGCTGAGGGTCTGCAGCTCGTGGATCTTTTTGTCGGGTACCCGGAGCTCGTGCGTGGCTACGGTGTCGGCTCATTCGACGCGCGCGACTGCGCCGATCGCGAAGCGGGCGGGAAGTGTTCCGTCTTCAACAACCTGCGCGGCAGCCGGCTGGCGGTGGCCAACCTCGAGGTTCGCGCGCCGCTCGTCGGCCTGTTCAAGGGCGAGATCGAATACGGGCGTCTGCCCGTCGAGGTCGCCGCCTTCTTCGACGCGGGTGTCGCATGGACGAAGGGCGAGCGCCCGTCGTTCGCCGGCGGCAACCGCGAGCTCGTCCGCAGCGCCGGCGCTGCCGTCAGAGCCAACCTGTTCGGGTTCGTCGTCCTCGAATTCTCGGTCGCGAAACCATTGGATCGAGCGAACAAGGGGATTCAATGGCAGTTGGGACTCAGGCAGGGATTCTGATCGCCTAACGGGTGAAGAAGCCCGTCAGCATTCCCTTCGTGACGAGATGCTCTCCCGGTGGACAGCCAGCGAGATCCTTGAAGTCCCTGATGAAGTGCGCCTGATCTGAGTAGCCGCAGGCGGCAGCAGTGACCGCGCCGCCGGGGCGTGCACCGTCCTCGAGGCTTTCGAGGTGCCGAACGGCGCGTTGAAAGCGCGCGATGCGAGCGAGGCGCTTCGGTGTCATCCCTACGAGCTCGAGGAAGCGCCGTTCGAGGTGACGGCGAGTCACGCCGGTGCCCGTCGCGAGACCGTCGATCGACACGAGTCCCGCCGATTCTTCGATGGCCTCGCACACATCACGAACGCGCGGATCGATCCGGGCCTCATCGACGAATGGCAGAACGGCCTGTTGCGCGGGCAGCGCAGCGTCGGTCGGATTGCCGCAACTCGCACGCACAGCCTCGAGTGCGCGCGCAAGTTGCGGGGACAGATCATCCACTCCGGGAGTGGTCCCCGCGAGCGCATCCTGTGCGGGCGGTATCAGTGCTGCCGCGCCGAACGGATGGAAGCGAAGGCCGAGGACGCCGATGCGTCCGGTCGGTTGAAGCACCAGCTGTCGTGTGAGCTGACCCGCGAAGAGAATCGCCGGTTGCCGCGTGACGGTCGTCGATCCGTTCCAGGCATCGATGCGATCGAACGGATCGCCGAAATGAATGATGAGCTCGGTGCGTCCGTCGGGCAGCACGCCCTGCGGCTCGGATCCCAGGGCATCGACATGTCCTTCGAGTGTCCAGACACACTCGATGAACGGTGCCAGGCCGGCGACGGGCGCGAACTGCTCGTACCGCATCCGTCGCTGACGATGCCACGGTGAGTCGCATTTGTTCAAGCAGCGGCGGAACGCCGCGGCCTAGACTTGGCCGGAATGAAACACACACCTGTCTCGCTCGGAACAATGGCGCTCGTCTGTCTGGGAACGGCGCTCGCGGCCGTCGATGGACAACGCCCTGATTTTTCCGGCGGCTGGACGGCGACGAAGGACGCTCCAAGCGGACTGACCGCGGCGCCAAGTCCGGTGTTCGGCGCCAAGTTCTGGCTCGAACAGAAAGGCGACCAGATGACGGTCGTGAGGCCGATCCGCGATACCGTCGTCGCCATCCCGCACGTTCTTGGCGGCGGGGAGGTGCGCACGCGGGTCCCGGGCCCGATGTGCCTTGGTGACAACACGACCATCACCAGCGTCGCGTTTGAAGCCGATGCGCTCGTGCATCGGATCCACGGGACGATTGTGCCGGGCTCGACGACCGTGATACCCGCCGCGGTCCGACAGGTGTTTCGCAAGACCGGGCCCGACTCGATCGTTGTCGAAGGCGTGACCCGCCTGCCTGGTTCAACGGATCCCGTGAACGTCGCGACCGTCTACACACGGATGGCCGAGAAGCCACCGGCTGTACCCGTGCCGGCGGTCAGGGCCATTCCGGCAACGCTCGCGCGGTTGACGTGGCTCGGCGGTCACTGGGCCGGGATGCAAGGCACGTCCTCCATCGAGGAGCGATGGACGCCGGCGGGCGGCGGCGCGATGTTCGCCATCTCGCGCACGGTCAGTGGCAGTGGAGCCGTGTCGGCGTTCGAGTACCTGTGTATTGCAGAGCGGGGCGGCGGCCTTGTCTACACCGCGATGCCGAATGGCCGCTCACCCGCGACGGACTTCATGCTGACGGCAATCGATGAGACGAGCGCGACGTTCGAAAACTCCGCGCACGATTTCCCGAAGGCGATCCGCTACGCGCTCAAGCCGGACGGAACGCTGGATGCAACGATCAGCGGCGCGCCTGGGCAACGGGCCACGACGTTCACGTTCAAGAAACAGTGATACGAGTCCCTGGCACACGGAGCTAACGGGACACGGAGCAAAGTGGTTGGTTTCCTAAAAACCCGACCTCCGCGTAGGTCTCCTCCGCGTTGCAGGACCCGGTGTCGCAGGATCAGTGTCTGGCCAACAGTGCGACCTGAACTCGCGCGTCGTTGAAACACGCGCCGCCGGCGATGTCCGTCAGAGAGTCGGGCACGAGCGCGTTCGACGTGAAGCCGTTGAGCGTGCTCTTCTTCCAGAGGCCCTTTGGCAGCGAGACCGTGCCAGGGCGGATCTCGGGCGTCACGTGAGCTTCGCAATGCACTTCACCCAGGTCGTTGAAGATGCGGATCTGATCGCCGTCGGCGATGGCGCGCGGATGCGCGTCCGCCGGACTGATCTTGAGCCGCGCGACCGACGGTCGCAGCTCGCCAAGCGTCGAAGACACCGTATGCTCGCTGGCCGGCGAAATGAGCGCCAGCGGATGCGCGTCCGTTGCAGGATCCGGTGCGTAGCCGTACAAGCCGTTCTGCGACTCGACTTCGGCGGGGAAGAGGTGCGCCTTCTGGTCCGAGGTCTTCGGCATGACGTCCACGAACTGAATCGGATTGTTCTGACCCGGGGCGATCACGGGCTGCTGCGCCATGATTGCCGCAGCGTGTCCCTCCGGAAGACGGCTAGTCAGATCCAGCAGCGCACCGCACTCGCCAAGATCGAGGGTCTCTTCGGTCAACCCCAACCGCACGGACAGTTCCTCGAAGACGTCGTGGTTCGGCCTCGATTCACCGACCGGCTGGATCACCGGCTGCACGAGGTGCAGGTGGTACGCGCCATAACCCTTGGCCAGATCGTAGTGTTCGAGGAAGGTCGTCGCCGGAAGAACGACGTCCGCGTACGCCGCGGTATCGGTCATGACCTGTTCGTGAACGACCGTGAAGAGATCCTCACGCATGAGGCCGCGAATGATGCGGTTCTGATCGGGGACGGTCGCGACCGGATTGCAGTTGTAGACGAACAGGACGGACACGGGCGGGTCCTTGTAGTCGAGCAGCGCGCGCCCCAGATGGTTCATGTTCACGAGCCGTGAGTCCTGCACGGGTACGTCAATGACCTTCTCGGCCTGGATTCCCCAGACGCTCGAGTTGCTCATCGTGTAGCCGCCGCCGCGGACGCCGAACTTGCCGGCGATCGCCGGCAGCGCCAGTATGGCCATCGTCGCGCCGCCGCCGTTGCGATTGCGCTCCTGGCCCCATCCGCACCGGATGACGGCGGGGGAGATCGTTCCGTACCAGTCGGCAAGCTGACGCATGGCTGCCGCGTCGATCCCGGATTCCTCGGCGGCCCGCTCGATCGTCCACGGTTCGGCGGCCGCTCGCAGCTCCTCGACGCCCGTTGCGTGGGACGCGAGCCATTGGAGGTCCGCCTGGCCGCGATGAAACAACTGTCGAATCAGGGACAGCGCCACCGGAAGATCGGTGCCGGGCTTCGGCGCGAGATACAGGTCCGCGATGCGCGCGAGCGGTGTCCGCCGCGGGTCGATCACGACGAGCTTTGCGCCGTTCTTCTGGGCCTGCTTGATGTGCGAGACAAGATGAATGCCCGACGCGGATGGATTGCAGCCCCAGACGACGATGAGCCGGGCCGCTTCGTAGTCGTCGTAGGAGACGCCTGCCATCCGGCCGTAGAGTGCGACGGCTGCGGCGCCAGTCGGCGCGGCGCAGACGGTCCGCGCCAGTCTCGAGGCGCCGAAGCGCCTGAAGAAGCGCGCGTCCGTGAACTCGTTCGTGAGGACGCCGTTCGATCCGCCGTAGTGGTACGGCAGCACCGACGCAGATCCGAATTTGTCGCGCGCTTCGAGCATCCGCTCCGCGATCAGATCGAGGGCCTCGTCCCACGTCACCCGCTCGAAGTGCCCGGCGCCCTTGGCGCCCTTGCGCACCGCCGGATGAAGAATCCGATCCTCGTGATACACGCGGCGATCGAAGTGCCTCACCTTTCCGCAGATGTAGCCGTCGGTCGATGGCGCCGCGTGCGATCCGTCGATCTTCACCACCTTGCCTCGCTCCACCGTGACGTCGAGGCTGCAGCAGTCCGGACAGTCGAGCGGGCAGGCAGTGTGAACGGTGGAGTGGCCCCAGGATTTCGGCGGGGCGACCTTGAGCTCGGCCATGGCTCATCTTATTACCGGAAGGCGCGTCCGCGTTCTCCGCTATGCTGAGCGCGGCGTTTGCGCATGAGCGATCAGCCTGCACCTCGTCCACGCGTTGTGATCATCGGCGGCGGCTTCGGCGGACTCTGGGGCGCGAAAGCGGTTGCGCACGCGCCGGTGGATGTGCTGCTGATCGATCGCCGTAACCATCACGTATTTTCTCCGCTGCTCTATCAGGTTGCCACCGCCGCGCTCGCGCCGGGCGACATCGCCTCGCCGATTCGGTGGATTCTGCGCCGCCAGCGCAACGTGAAGATCTGGCTTGCCGAGGCCGTGTCTATTGACACCGCAAAGAAGACCGTGCGGCTGTCGGATGGCGAAGTGGCGTACGACTATCTGATTCTGGCGGCAGGCTCCCGGCCCGCGTATTTCGGTCATGACGATTGGGAAACCAACGCGCCAGGCCTGAAAACCATGGAGGATGCGATCACGATTCGGCGGCAGGTGCTCGTCGCTTTTGAGCGCGCCGAACGAGAACGTGATCGCGCGCGGCAGAAACAGCTCCTTACGTTTGTCGTCGTGGGTGGCGGTGCCACTGGCGTGGAGCTTGCAGGAGCTCTGGCCGAGATTTCCAGGCACGCGCTGGCGCACGACTTCCGGTCGATTCAGCCGGAGACCGCGCGCGTGATCCTGATCGAAAGCGGCGCCGAGGTGCTCGCGACGTACGTGCCGAATCTGTCGGCGTTCGCGCGCCGCGCGCTGGAGAAACGGGGAGTGGCGGTTTGGACCGGCATGCGTGTCACCAATATCGAACCGGGACGCGTGCACCTGGGCGGCGAGGTGCTCGAGGCGGGCACCGTGATCTGGTCCGCGGGCGTGTCCGCCGCGCCGATCGGCGCTTCACTTGGCGTACCGATGGATCGATCGGGCCGGGTGCTGGTGAATCCGGATCTCACGATTCCCGGGTGCGACGATGTCTACGTGGTCGGCGACATGGCGTTGCTCAATGGCGCGGACGGAAAGCCGCTGCCCGGCGTGAGCCAGGTGGCCATGCAGGAGGCGCGCTGGGCGGCCGACAATATCGCGAGAACCCTGCGTGGAGAGCCGCGAAAGCCGTTTGTATACATGGACCTCGGCAACATGGCCACGATCGGCCGGAACTCGGCCGTCGCCGACCTGCCGTGGCTGAGACTGCGGCTGAAGGGGTATCTGGCCTGGTGGGCCTGGCTGATGCTGCACATCTATTGGCTCATCGGATTCCGCAACCGTCTGTCGGTCATGACGCAATGGGCCTGGTCGTACATGACGTATCAGCGCTCGACGCGCCTGATCACGGGTGACGAAGAGTGAATGCACCGTCCTACTCGCTGAATCCCGAACCGGTTCGCTGGTGGGTCGTGTCGCTGGTCGTCGCGGTGATCGTGTTCTTCACGCCGCTGCCCGCGTGGGTCATCGAGGATTTCTATTCGCGCGACATGTACCCGTGGCTGCAGGACATCGTCACGACAGTGACGAACACGCTGCCGCTCGCCGTCCTGGATGTGATCCTGATCGTGGTGGCCTTCGCTGTCCTGTTCAGGATTCGCCGGCTGTACTACGTGCTTCGTCAGCGCGGCGTCATGGACGCGATCTGGGAAGCGTTTCGCCGGATCGTGCGCGCGGTGTGCGTGCTCGCGGTTCTCTTCTACTGGGCCTGGGGTTTCAACTATCGCCGCGTGCCGCTCGAGTCGATCATCCCCGGCGGCAAGTCGCCGCAAGTAACCGTGGATATGCTCGTGTCCGGCTTTTCTGATTCGGCCGTTCTCGCGGCCTCGTTGCGGCGGATGGTCGCGAATGACGCGGGGAATCTGCACACGATCCGCCTCGAACTCGTCGAGCCGATGAACCTCGCGCTGAAGTCGCTTGGCCGCATTCCGCTCGAGACTCCGAGTGTCCCGAAGTTCTCGCTGGTGCTGACACCGTTCTTCCGGTCGTCGGGCGTCACGGGGATGATCAACCCCTTCGGGCTGGAGACGATTGTCTTTCCGGATCTCCTCCCGTTCGAACGGCCGTTCGTGGTTGCGCACGAGTGGGCGCATCTGGCCGGGCAGGCTGATGAGGCCGAAGCCAGCGCCGTTGGCTGGCTGGCCTGCATGAAGGGCGACGCGGTGGTCGCGTACAGCGCGAGCTTGTACCTCATCATGGAGACAGCCCGCGCCATGCCGCCTGATGTGCGCGAGAAGGCAATGGCCAGGCTCGACGCGGGTGTCCGTCAGGACATCGATGCGATCGTCGAACGCATGACCGCACAGAGTCCTCGGGTGCAGGAGACCACGTCGCGCGTCTATGACGAGTACCTCAAGGCGAATCGCGTCGAAGACGGCACGGCCAGCTACGGTCGCGCCCTCTCGTTCATCCTGTCGCCGCCATTCCGCGACGCGTTGTCGAACTACACCCTGACCAGATAACGCCGGGGCTGGAGCCCCGGCCTACGCCTGCTTCAACGGACCTTCAGATCCAGCGCGGCCGCGAGCTGGTGCAGCCAGGCCTGGACGCGGGCGCGATTCTCCGGTCCCAGAAGGATCAGCTGCTTCTGCACCGGCAGCAGTGACTGCAAGGAGGGATCCGCGTGTTCGAAGTAACCCTCGCGACGGAGCAGCACCAGGTCCGCCGGTGACTGCGGTGTCGCGTCGAGCGTGCGAATCGCTTTGGTGAGTGCGGTGTCGAAGTCGCCGTCGGGATACCCAAGCTCACGATACGCCTCGTCGAATAGCGGCTTGACGTTGACGTAGACCTGAGCCGCGTCCCTGGCTGGAATGGAGAGCAGCGCCTGCGTCGCGGCTTCCCATCGTGCGAAGCTGGCGGCCTCAACGCGGCCGCTGGCCTGGCCGGCGATTTCGAGGCGCGTTGGCGGCCGCAGCACCGCGAGCGGGATCGACGGAGTCTTGCCGTCTCCAATTTGCAGTACGGCCAGTGCGGCGTTCCTGACAATGCCGCGCGTGGCGACGAGCCGCGCGAGCAAAGGACTTCTCGACAGCGTCGCTGTGAGTTCGCGCAGCATCGCATCTGAATCGACGAGCGACGGCAGCTGCATGGGTTGCCGCGACGGACGTCGCGCGGTTTGCTCCGTCATCGTCGCCGACGTCGGCGCCGGAATGACGGTCGGCGCCTGTGCGCGGCTCATCCACCACAGCGTCAGTGCGACGCCGGCGACCACCGCACCGGCGCCGACGATCACCCATCGGGACGTGGAGGTCTGCGCCGGCCGCCGTCGCGGCGGTTCGGAGACAGGCGGCGTGACCTTCGAAAGCGGGTAATCCTCGAAGCCCATCGTCTGAAATTCAGCGGCGCGCTACTTGAGGACGGTGCGCGCCCAGTCCCATCCGTCCAGTCCACGGGCGTTGGTCGCTCGCACCGCGATGTGGGTTCCGGGCGGGAGCGACGGCAGCGCCGCGCGTGGGGTCGTAACGGTCACCCGCGTCTTCATCGGATCGGACGCCGGCCCGTATGCCACGGTGTAGCTCCGGATGCCCGACTCCGGACTTGGGGTCCACGAGAGCATGATGCCGGTGGCGATCTTCTCAGCCTTGAACTCGTCCGCCTTGAGCCGCGAGGGGCTCGATGCAAGACGCACCAGCGTCGCAGCGGTCACCTTGGCAGTCTCGAGAATCTGCTTGAAGCTCATCGTCTCGATGAAGTCCGTGGGCTGGTGATAATTCGGATTCGCCAGCACAGGGTACGAGCCGATGCCGCCGACGATGTCACCCCAGCCGTCGTAGAACGCCGCGGCGTCGGTGCTCTTGTAGTACTTCGCGTCGAACAGCACGAGGTCGGTGAAGAGGAATGAGGCGCCGTGCTGGATGTCGCGGATGCCCGCGTTCGAGTAGCGGATTGTGTTGTTCAGCTGCGACGAGTCAGCCGCCCACCCGATCATGTCGTTGTTCAGGGCGCCTGCCACCTTCCACTTGTTCTCCAGCGCACGCCGCACGAATTCACGGCTGCCGAGAAGGCCGGCTTCCTCGCCTGTAAATGACGCAAACACGACAGTTGCCGGCAGCGGCGTATCTTTGAGAATCCGCGCCGCCTCGAGCAGCGCCGCAGTGCCCGACGTGTCGTCATCGGCGCCGGGGCCCACGGCGACCGAGTCGAAGTGACTGCTCACGACATAGATGAGCTCGGGGTTGACGGTGCCCTTGAGCGTCGCGACGATGTTGCCGGTGCGGCCGCCGCTTGCCTGCAGCGCCGGCGGCGTGAACCACTGAATCTCCGGCTCGTAGCCGAACGAGCGGTACGTCTTCTCGAGGTACTGGATGGCCTTCAGATTGCCCGGTTGCGTGATGTATTTCGAATCGAAATCAAACAGGGTCTTCTCGTACTCGTACACATGATTGATGGCGGCGCGTGCCAGTACCTGCCGCACGGTTGCTTCGACCGGCTTGAACGCGGCGGTCATGCGCTGCCGCAGGTCGTTCTCCGCCGCGAGCTGGCTGTCGAGCCGCGCCTGCAGGTCCGCCATCGAGATCTTCTTCGAGAGATTGACGACGCTGATGTCGCGCTCGGTGGAGACCGTGTCGCCGTCGCGCTCGGCCTGCAGGATCAGGAAGCGGCTGTCGGCACTCGGCAGCCACACGTACTCTGGACTAATCGTGCGGATTGAGTTGTTGGCGAAAAGCCGCTGGCTCGTGCCGGCAGTGAGATCGTAGAGATACGAACGACGATGCCGTGCCTCGCCCTTGAGGCCGATGAGCGTCGTGTTGCTCAGGAATCTCGGCAGCAGGTCGTGCTGGATGTCGCGCGTGATTCGGCGATGAACCGACGGTATCGTCGCAGCTCCGCGTCCGCCCCCTGCGGGAGGCGCCGCCGGTGCGGCCGGCTGCGCCGCGGTCGGAGAGACGTAGATGTCCCAGTCAGTGTTTGTCATCAACTGATAGGCGACCTGCTTGCCGTCCGGCGACAAGGCCAGTGCGTCCATGCGCTCGCTGCCCGAACGAATCGCGGCCGGGGTGAGCGACGATGCCTGCGCGGTGTTGAGTGTCGTCGTGTCGCCCTCGCGCGTGAGCCAGGCGAGGGTGGAGCCGTCGGCCGACAGTACCAGGCCCGACCCGTTCACCGTGCGCGTCGTCTTGCCGGCGAGCGAAACCACTCCGTAGGTTGTCGGCGCTCCACCACCTCGGCCGCCGCCCCCTCCGCCGCCGCGCCCGGCGCCGGCTCCACGTCCGGCGAGCGGGGATTGCGCCGCGACCGTGTAGACGAGCGTTGTGCCACGGGCATCGACAATTGGCGCGGTCTTGAACCCAGGCTGATCGGTCAGCGCGACGACGGCGCCATCGCGAACGCTGTAGATGTCGCTGCGGGTGGCATCATCAGGCTTCGCGCCGACGAAGATGACGCTCTGATCGTCGCCTGACCAGGCCAGTGAGATTTTCGCCAGCCCCGGGCCCAGGATTGAGCGCTCGGTTCCTGTCCGGAGGTCCCGTACGACGATCTCGCTCGCAGCCGGATCGCCGCCCGGCGTCGACTTCAGCCACGCCAGCTTACCTCCGCTCCGATCGAACGCCACCGTGGCTGTGGGCAAGTCGGCGACCGTCTGCGTCGTTGCGCCGAGCTTCACGAGGCGCGTCACGGCGGCGGTGGCGGCGCCGGTCTCGTATGTCGCGAAGCCACCGTCCCCGGAAATCTTCGGATTGCGCCCGTCCGTCGTCAGTACGGTCGTCGTGTAGAGCTCACCCGTGAGCAACGCGACGCGCTCGAGATACTCCGCCGCGGCCGGCGACTTCATGAGGGCCTGCAGGTCGGTCAGCGCCGAGGGGTACTTGCCGGCCTCCCACGCGTCCATCGCCCGCGCCCATCGCGCCTCCGCAGTGATGGGGGGCGGCGCCGGTGCCGCTGGTCTTGGCGTCTGGGCCGTCCGACCGGCAGCGAGGGCGACGCCGGCGGCCCCGACGGTAATCAAGACTGCGATGGCGCGAAGTTTGACGCGGGAGGGATGGGACATGCCCGAAATGATACGGCAAAGAACCGCATAGAATTGCGATTCGAGGAGTATGTCAATGACCCCGACCGTGCTCGAGGCGATCAATCAGCAGGTGTCCAACGAGTTCGCTGCGTCGTTTTCCTATCTCGCCATGGCCGGATGGTGCGAGCACAACAATTTCATGGGCTCCGCCGCATGGATGCGGTTGCAGAGCGCCGAAGAGCACGCGCACGCCATGCGCCTGTTCAATTTTCTGCTGGCCCGCAATCACGCTGTCAAGCTGCAAGCGATTGCGGCGCCGCGCGGTGAGTTCGGATCGCTCGTCGAGGTCTTCGAGCAGGCGCTCATGCAGGAGCAGGGCGTGAGCGGCCAGATCGATCGGCTCTACGAGCTCGCGTTCAGCGAGAAGGTCTTCGCCGCGATGGCCGAGTTGCAGTGGTTCATCACCGAGCAGGTCGAGGAAGAGAAGACCGTGCGCGAAATCGTCGCCAAGCTGCGGATGGTGGGCCACGACCCGGCGTCTCTCCTGGACGTCGATCGAGAACTGGGCTCGCGGCAGCCCGCAGCAGCCGCGCAGTAGGCCGGGGCTGTAGCCCCGGCATCAGGGCAGCTGCAGCGACGCTTCTTCCGTCGTCGCGAAGCGCTCGAACACTCCTTCGAGGCCGGCGATAGCGAGCAGCTCCGTGATCCGATCGGGTGTGCCGACGAGTCGCAGACGTCCACCTCGCCTGGTGACGGTGACATGCGCGGAAATGATCTCGCCGAGACGCGTGCTGTCGATGTAGTGCACGCCCGACAGATCCAGGAGCACGTGCCGCGCGCCGCCCGTGAGCGAGCTTGTAACGGCTTCGCGCAGCATGCCGGGCTGGTCGTTGACAGTAAGACGGCCGCTGAGCTGAAGCACGGCGATCTGACCGTTGCGTGTTTCGCGGATTTGCATGACCGGCGCCCATTATAAGGCCCGGTTAGGTATGAGAGAATGCGAGGTTGTTTCCCTGATGAGGATTGTTCATGTCTGAGATTGCCGCCTGGAACGCCGTCCGTCGTGTCCCGACCCCTGTGAACGAGCCCGTTCGCGCGTACGCGCCCGGTTCGCCTGAGAAAGCCGAGCTCAAGGCGCGGCTCGCGTCGATGGCGAAGGAGCGCGTCGAGATCCCGCTCATCATCGGCGGCAAGGAAATCCGGACGGGCAAGACCGGTCAGTCCGTAATGCCGTTCCAGCACAAGCACGTGCTCGCCGACTACCACATGGCCGAGCCGAAGCACGTGCAGATGGCCGTCAAGGCCGCGCTCGCCGCGCGCAAGGAGTGGTCGAGCTGGCAGTTCGAAGATCGCGCCGCCATTCTGCTGAAAGCGGCGGAGTTGCTCGCCACGTCGTGGCGGCCGACGGTGAATGCCGCGACGATGCTCGGGCAGGCGAAGACCGTGTTTCAGTCGGAAATCGATGCGGCATGCGAGCTGATCGATTTCTGGCGATACAACGTGTCCTACGCCGAGGAGCTGTACCGCGAGCAGCCCGGGTCGAGCGCGGGCGTCTGGAACCAGCTCGAGTATCGCGCGCTCGAAGGCTTCGTCTATGCCGTTTCGCCGTTCAACTTCACGGCCATCGGCGGCAACCTGTCGACCGCGCCCGCCCTCATGGGCGGCGTGTCGATCTGGAAGCCTGCCTCGAGCGCGATGCTCTCGGCCTATTACGTGATGCGGGTGCTCGAAGCGGCCGGCATGCCGCCCGGAGTCATCAACTTCCTGCCCGGCAGCGCCGGCATGATCACGGACAATCTGCTGGCGTCGCCGGATCTGGCCGGGATCCACTTCACCGGCAGCACTGAAGTGTTCCAGGCGATGTGGAAGACCGTCGGGACGAACATCGGCCGGTACCGATCCTATCCGCGGCTCGTCGGCGAAACGGGCGGCAAAGACTTCATCGTCGCGCATCCGTCCGCGGACCCGACGGCACTGGCCGTGGCTATCGTGCGAGGCGGGTTCGAGTACCAGGGCCAGAAGTGCTCGGCGGCCAGCCGCATCTACGTGCCGCAGTCGCTGTGGAAGGACGTGCGTGATCAGGTCATCGCGATGATGAAGGACATCAAGATGGGCGACCCGCGCGACTTCCGCAACTTCATGAGCGCCGTCATCGACAAGAAGGCCTTCGACAAGATCTCGAGCTACGTCAGCGAAGCGAAGAAGACCGCGAAGATCCTCCAGGGCGGCAAGTGCGACGACAGCAAGGGCTATTTCGTCGAGCCCACGCTCGTGCAGACCAACAAGCCGGATTACAAGCTGCTGTGCGAAGAGATCTTCGGGCCGGTAGTGACCACCTACGTCTATCCCGACAACAAGTGGAAGGACATGCTCAAGACGGTGGACAAGACGTCGCCGTACGCGCTGACGGGCGCGGTCTTCGCCAACGACCGTCAGGCCGTTCGCGAGGCGTCGAGCGCGCTCCGCAACGCCGCGGGCAACTACTACATCAACGACAAGCCGACCGGCGCCGTGGTCGGACAGCAGCCGTTCGGCGGCGCCCGCGCGTCCGGGACCAACGACAAGGCCGGCTCGAAGCTCAACCTCATCCGCTGGGTCAACACGCGGACAATCAAGGAAACGCTGGCGCCGCCCAGAGACTACAAGTACCCGTTCATGGGGGCGGAGTAGGAGCTTCGCGGTTCAGGGTGCAGGGTTCAGGGTTCCGGGTGCGCATGCCTGGCTCCTCGAACCTTGAACCGAGTCTGCGCACCCTGAACCGTGAACCCTGCGCCCTGAACCGGCTAGAACACGTATCTGATCTGCACCTGGAACATCCTCGGTGGATCGATGTTCGCGAACGCCGGGATCGCGACTGTCTGTCCGGCGGCGACCGCCGAGAAACGTCCAAATGAATTCGGCGCTGCGCTCACGTCGCCGTAGGTCGTGACGCCGCGGCCGAGCAGGTTGCCGTGGTTGAGAAGATTGAAGCCTTCCAACCGAAGCAGCACCGTCCGGTTTGCCCGCTTGATTCGTCCTTCCACGAACAAGGCGACGTCCTCGGTGCCGGTGCCGCGAAACGCCGCGCGGCTGACGACCTTGCCGTTGATGACGGGCCGATCGTTGTTTGCTCGATCCCCATCGACATCCGTGCCGATCGTGGCGTTGATCGGCCGTCCTGATGCGAGCTGCGTGACCGTGCCGACGGTGATGTTGTACGGCAGGTTGTACGTGAACGTGATCACCGCGCGGTGCCTTTGATCGACGACGCTCGGACCGCGCTCTTCTTCGCCGAGCCGCGTGATGTTCGCCTGGTTGTTGCCGATGCCGTTGCCATCCGGTTCGGAGGTGTTCGTGGCCTTCGACAGCGTGTAGCTCACTCCCGCGAACATCCGGGGGTTGCCGCGATAGCTGATCTGGTTCTGCCAGCCGTCGTAGTCGGCCACGCCTAGGTTCATGATCGTGTTCACGGCCTGGAGCGAGCCGGCCGGCAGCGCGGCGCCCGGCGCCGATTGCACTTTGCCCGCGCTCAGCGGGCGGAGGAAGTCGGCGTCATTCGCGTTGCGGATCTGGCCGTTCGCCGTCCGATCGAACGGGGGCGGCGCGTTGAGATCCACGGAGCGATCGAGGTTCGACCAGTGCTGGTGCACGTAGTCGCTTCCCCAGAACAGACCCTTGACGAGCTCGCGCTCGGCGCCAATCGAGACGACCTGGCTGCGCGGGTTCAGGAACTCATCCGGGTAGAGTGAAGCGATTTTGCCGAAGTCGAAGCCGTACTTGGCGAACTCGGCCTGATAGAAGTCCTTCTTGCCGGCAATGAGCGTCACGTTGCGCGTGATGTTGGCCGGGTTCGCATTGGTGGCCGCGGCCGGCCTGCACTCCGGCGTCGCCGCCAGGCAGGTGGGGAAGCCCGCCAGCGGATCGCTCGTCGTGGCTCGTGTCACTGAATACGAGCCGCCCTGGCCGTCGAGACCATTCTGCAGGTAGCCGGCGACCGAGTTCGTGCGGATCTGCGTGTAGTACATGCCGTACCCGCCACGAATCGCGAAGCGCGAGTCGCCATTCGGATGCCAGCCAAAGCCCACGCGTGGCGCGACGTTGCCACGGGCAGTCGTAATCGACTGCACGTCGTAGCGCAAGCCCAGGTCCAGCGTCAGGTCGTTGTTGACGCGGAAACTGTCCTGCACGAACCCGGCGCCAAGCCACTGGTTCAGCGTGTAGCCGACCGGCGCGCCGTAGGTCAGCGGCAACGTGTACTGTCGCAGATCGTTAATCGTCAGCTGATCGAGCGGCAGCGTGTTTCGCGCGGGATCGGTCGCAAAGAACGTGAACGTCGGCAACACAGCCTGTCCAGGCTCGGTGCCCTGACCGCCCGTCATGTGACGCGTCACACTGCCACCGAGGCGGAACATGTGCCTGCCCCGGAACCATGACGCGGTGTCCGAGAACTGCACCTGGCGGCTGTAGAGATTGGAGTACGTGTTCACGCCGAAGGTGAATGGGATCGAGGTTCCGCCGGTCGGGCGCGTGTACACGGCGTCGGCCTTGAGTGGCTCCCACAACGTGACCGGATCACCGTTGGTGAAAACGAGCCGCGCTTCGTTCAGGAGCGTGGAGCTCAACGCGGCAGTATGGCTGCCCTGCACGGACCAGCCGCGGCGCGTGTAGCGGCGGGCAACGCTTGGAGCGTTGGCGTTGATGACCTGGTCGTTGGGATTCGTGTCGAACATCCGATCGGTGTTGACGCGGAACATCAGCGTCTGCGTCGGAGTGAGCTTGTGATCGATACGGGCGTTGACCAGCTTCTGGCGGTACCGGCCGACGTATTCCAGGCTGCCGTTCTCGAGCACGAGCGCGGGCAGCGTCGGCGAAAGCGCGGTCGTGCGGTTCTGCCGGGTGTAGTCGGCTGCTGCAAAGAAGAACGTCTTGTCCTTGACGATCGCTCCGCCGATCGATCCCGACAGCTGATTCAACTCATCGGGAATATCGACGGGAGAGATCGACGCGAGTCCGTCCGGCACCGTGCAGGCCGTCAGTGACGGCGGGCAGTAGCCCTTGGTCGAGAATGATTTCGACTGAAAGCCATCGCCCGGACGGGTCAGTGATACGACATCGCCGCGGAGCTGATTGGTGCCGGCCTTCGTCACGAGGTTCATGGCCGGTCCCGATGTCCAGCCGTATTCCGCGTTGAACGCATTGGTCAGGATCGTTGCTTCTTGTACCGCGCTGATCGGAACCGTGATGACCGCCGTCTGACGGCCCCAACTTTCGTCATTGCTCGAACCGTCGAGCATGAAGGTCGTCGTCCGCCGGCTGCCGGCGCCGGTGATGAAGTAGGTCGCGTTCACGAACAGGTCGCCCGTGCCCTTACCCTGCCGGAATGCGGAGTTAAGGAGCGGGAGCGACGTGACCTTGCGGCCGAGAATCGGAGTCTCGTCAATCGTGGCGCTGTCGAGACGACGGCCGATCTGAGCGTCAGCGCGCACGCCTTGAGTCGTGCCGAAGACCGTGACTTCGCTCTTGCCGCCGCTGGCGACGAGCTTGACCTTGACCTGCGCGATTTCCCCCGCGCGGAGAGTCAGGCCCATGACGTCGTCGGCGGTGAAGCCGGCCTTCGTCACGCTGATCCTGTAGTCGCCGGTCAATGGCAAGGCCGGAAGCGTGACGGATCCGTCGGCTCCCGACATCACGTCGCGGCTTGCACGAGTCGCGCTGTTGGTAATCGTGACCTTCGCGTCTCTCACGACACCGCCGGTCTGATCCACCACAACCACGACGATCGACCCTGTGTTGGGTGTCTGCGCATGCGCCGGCAGAACCGGCGCAGCGAGTGCGAACAGGACGAGACCCACACGAACAAACGATTTCATCGATTTCTCCTGTGTACTACTGCTTGCGAATGACGACGTAATCCTTGAAATAGCTCGTGCTGTCGGTCTTCGACCATAGCCCGACCTTGCCGTTCACCGGCGGCTGGAGCACCGGGTTGTTCGCGGGGATGAGATCCGCATTCGGCGCGGCGCCATTGCGGCCCGGACCGGGCGCGCTGCCGAGCGTGTACTCGAGAATGACCGCGCCGTTGAGCGACGTCTTGAGACTGGCGCCCTCGATTGTCAGCGTCAGGTCATGCCACTTGTCGCGGTCGGCCGGGTCGGTCAGCACTTGTCCGCGGGCACCGGCGACGCGGCGGCGAACGCCGTTGTGGAACTCCCAGAGCGCGACGTTGTGCTCCGTGTCGTTGTAGCGGACGCAGAGCCAATCGCCGTTGGGCTTGACGTTGAAGAGGATGCCGGATGCGCGATCCGCGTCGCCGGCGACCGTCTTGAACTTCACGCTGATCGAGCCGTCGGAGAACCTGTCCAGGCCGCGCAGCACCGCGATCGGGAACACCGCGAACTGCTTGGCGTTGTCCATCAGCTCCTCGTTCGAGGTGCCGTAGAACTTGCGCGCGTTCTCGAGGAGCAAGCGCGTCGGGTTGTCCTGTGAAAGTTTGTAGGCCGCGCCGTCGACCTTCACGATCTTGTCGGCACCGTCCTGCGCGATGATCCACTGGCCCATCATCGGCTCGAATGTCGCCGGCGGCTTGCCGACGGTTTCCTTGCTGAGGTCGACTCTCGTCTGCTGCGCAGAGAGCGTTGCCGCCGCGGCGATGGCGACGGCCAGCAGGATCGATGCGTTCTTCCTGAGACTCATGAGTGCTTCCTCCAGGGAAAGTTGAACGACGAACAACCGCGCGCCCGAACCTGAACTTGCAGGTTGTAGGTTGCAGGTAGCTGGTTGGATCTAGCGTCCGGGCGCGTGCTGTTTGGTCGCCCGCCAGGCGGCCAGCGCGGCAAGGGCTGGCCACACGCCGTAGAAGGCGAGTGCGGCGCCGCGGGGAGACGTCACGAGCGGCCGGCCCATGAAACCGGGCGCCTCTTTGGCGTCGGCCTCGACTTCCGCCGCTTCAAAGATGGCCTCGAGAACCGCTTCCTCGGTCGTGGCGCGTCCGATGACGCGTCGGGCGCCGACCTCGTACCGAATCTCGCCGTAGGCCGCGTCGCTCTGTTCGAAGAGCCCGCTGGATGTGCGGGAAACGAATGTGACCTGCACCGTGGGGACGGCGCGCTTGAGCTTCGCGATGGCGTGGCGCTCGAGGTCGAGCCGCCTCGGATCCTCGGGCGCCAAGTGCGCTTCGATCCTGATCGGCCGTGCGATCGACTCGAGCGTTTCCTCGTCGGCGACCGGGAACGAATTCAGCCGGGCTTCGGACGCATCCCAGTGCCCGGGCACGCGCGCAGCCACGAGCGCGACCGCGAACGTGACACCGGCAATCGCAGTGCTTGTGAGCAAGCGCCGGCGCGGTGCCTCGCCCAGCTTCAGCCACGCGGCGCCGGCAAAGAGCGCGCCCGTCACGAGCACGATCGCCACCAGCAACGCGCTGGCCGAAAGCAGTCCGTGCTGGAAGTCAGCGACCATCGCGCTCGGCGTGAACTGGGCGAGCGCTTCCCACACGCCGCCGCGAATCGCCGCGGCGAATTCGAGAATCCAGGTGCCGACGGTGATTGCCAGCGTCACGATGGCGGCGGTCGACGGATGTTCTGTGACCGTAGCGGCCACCGTGGCCACGGCGATGGTCAGGCTGGCATTGAGGACATGGCCCAGCATCGCGATGGCGAACTCGGGCCAGTAGACCGTGCCGCCGTAGGACAGCCAAAGACCGGCAGCAACGAGCGCTGCGATCCCGGCGACTCCGCAGCCGGCGACCAATACGCAGAGTTTGATCGCGAGCCGCGCGACGTCGCTCATCGGCCGCTGCAACTCGAACTTCAAGGCGCCCGATTGGCGATCGCCTGCGACCAGGCGGATGGCGACGAACGGCAGCAGGAAGATGGCGGCGATTTCATACGCGCCGAGCGTCGGACCCCAGATGCCGATGAGTGGGTCGCACACCGCGCCGCAGCCGGCGCCGGCGCCGTCGCTCACTTCGGCGTACGTGCGAACGGCATTCGTGAACATGACGCCGACGAGAGGCCCTATGAGCGCCACGAGCACCCACCAGGCGCGCGATGAGACCAGATCGCGCCACTCCTTCACGAGGAGCCAGCGCACAGGCCCGCGCGAACTATGTGAGAGCAAGAAACACCTCTTCGAGATCCGCGGGCGATCCCGGCGATGGCAGCCTGGCCGCGGCGGAGAGTTCCGTCAGCGTTCCCTCGCCACGGACCGAGCCGGCGCCGAGCAGGACGAATCGGTCGCAGACCCGGGCGGCATGGCCGATCTGATGCACTGAAAGGAAGAAAGTTCGCCCGCGGGAGGCGTGCGCCCTCAGCACGGCCGCGAGCGAGCGCGACTGGCGCAGGTCGAGGCCGTCGAACGGCTCATCGATCATCAGAAGCGGCGACCGTGTGACTAAGCCGGCGCCGACGAGCGCGCGTTTTCGCTGGCCCTTGGACAACGCGCCAATCCGGACATCGAGGAGCGGCGCCAGATCCAGATCGCGCACAACGCCTGCAATCGCGTCCGCGTCGCCTCCGAAAAACCCGACGATGTAGTCCAGCATCCAGCGGACGGTTTCGACGGGCCAGGGCGCCGCGGCGTCGGGCACGTAGAACATGGAAGGGACGCCGGCTGGTGACGCGAACGCGTCGCCGATCGTCGCCACCGTTCCCGCATCGCGATGCAGGACACCCGCCAGGCATTCGAAAAGCGTGGTCTTGCCCGCCCCGTTTGGGCCGATGAGGCCCAGGACTTCGCCCGCGCGAACGTCGAACGACACGTCATTCAGGGCCAGGACGTGGCCGTAGCGCTTGGTGATGTGGCGAACTTCGAGCACGGGTAGAGACGCAAATCTACGAGGCGCGCCGAGCTACTACCAGCGTTAGTACAACGGGCCGCTGTCTGAACAGCGTTGGGACACGACCTACATCGAACGAAAGCGACGCCAACGACGAAAGCGACGTCAAGAAAGGCACTTGCTCACGCGCGAAGGTGCCTTAGAACGAGGTCGGCGTGGCGGACTCCGGCGCCGGCCTCGATGAACGCGAACGCCTGTTCGACGGACCGGAGCCACCCGGACAGGCCCTGTTCGCTGTGGATCGCCCAGTTGGCGAAGGCGTGCGCGGCGAGGAAGCGACGGGCCGTTCGATCGTCAGTCGGCATCGTCTCGACCCAGCGCGCCCGATCTCGGTACTCGATGGGCACGGCGCCGGTGGATTCGGCGATAAGGGCTTCCGCTGGTACGACCGACGGCATCGGCGCGGCGCCGAAAGCCGAGCGGACCGCGTCAATCAGGTTTCCCTGACCGGGTGACCATCGCCTGACTGCCGCGGCAGCACCTCGAACCCACGCAAGTGCGCCGGCCGCGCTATCGCCGGCAGTGAGAAGTGTCCTCACTGAAAGGCGCTCGAACTCCCACCACGACTCCCAGTCCATCAGCACACTCGGCCGAAGTACCGGCGGCATCACCGTGGTTGCGTCGAGACCGACGTATTCAGCCTCGGCGGGGAAGCGAGACGGGTTCGTGACGAAAACGCCCTCCGGATCCGCGTCTGCGCCAAGTAGTGCCGCCGCAGTCGGGCAGTAGTGCGAGAGCGTGACCGAGACGCCACGCGGATCGATGACCGACACCCGAGGAAACTGCCGGCACGCGAGCGGCAATGCGTCGTGACCGAGCGCGCCTTGAATGGCGCATCGGCCTGCCGGGTCATGAAAGACACATGCTCCGTCGCATGTCGCGAGAACCGCCGGCGCATCGGCGGGCGCGTCGGGCGACAACACGAAGGCCGGCCCGGCGGCCCCACGCGCGGGCGTGAGCTGACGGCATTCGATCGCCGCCTGAGCCTGCTCGAGTCGATCTGCCTCGATGGGGATCGGCCAGTCCGACGTGCAGCACACGCCGCTATCGCGGCAGCCATACGTCGCGTGAAACGCGAGGACTCTGACGTCGCGGGCCGGCATGGACCAGAATATATCCATGAACTGGGCGCTGACGCAGTGGCCGCTGCTCGACCACTCCATCTGGACGGCGGCAACGATCGCCGTCGGATTCGCCGTTGGGTTCCTGATCAACCGGATCGTCATCAGCCGGCTGCAGCGGCTGGCCGCACAGACGGCGGGCGACTGGGACGATGCGGTGGTACTTGAGCTGCGGAGAAGGATTCCGTTCTGGGGAGTCCTCGCGGGCGCGTGGGTCTCAATCGGCTACTGGGCTTTTACCGACACCGCCAACGCTTACTCCAGGAACGTCATTTCCGCCCTCGCCGTGCTGTCGGTGACCACGGCGCTCGCCGGCATCGCCGGCCGGCTGATGTCGTCGCTCGGGCCGCGGCTGCATCCCGAAATGCAGGTCTCGGGCCTCATGCGCAACCTCGTGAGGCTCGTCATCTTCACGATTGGGTTGCTCATCGTTCTCGACAGCTTCAGCGTGCAGATCACGCCGGTGCTGGCAGCCCTCGGTGTCGGCGGCCTCGCTGTGGCGCTCGCGCTGCAAGATCCGCTCTCGAATCTCTTCGCGGGTCTCTTCATCACCCTGGCCGGGCAGGTTCGCATCGGCGATCACATCAGGCTGGAGGCCGGACCGGAAGGCACAGTGGCCGACTTCAGCTGGCATGCGACACAGCTCCTCACACCTGCCGGCAACGTCGTCATCATCCCGAACGCAAAGATCACGCAGGCGGTGATTACGAACTTCCATCGTCCGTCGAGGGAATCGGGAACGTCGGTTGAGCTGACGATCGTTCCTGGTTCGGATCTCTCGACCGTCGAGCGGATCGGCCTTGAAGTGGCGCGAAGCGTGATGGCTGAGGTGCCGGGTGGTGTCCCAGGCGCTGAGCCAGGTGTTCGTTTCACGGGATTCACTGATCTCGGCGTCCGCGTCAGCGTCAACTTCCGGACGCGCGCCTTCAGCGACCAGGCGCTCGTGAAGCATGAACTTATCAAGCGCCTCGAGACCGCATTGCAGAACGCTGGTGTCACGATCGCGACGGCGAGCGCAGCGAGCCCGCGCGAACGGAGCGGGGCGTCGGGGTCCCCGCGAGTGAGCGCGTAAGGGGGGTGCGGCGGGGACGAAGTCCCCCCGCTTGATATTGGTGCCGGAGGAGGGAATTGAACCCACACTCGCCGTTAAGCGAACGGGATTTTGAGTCCCGCGCGTCTGCCAGTTTCGCCACTCCGGCGTGAAGGGAGGCGGACCGAACAGCTATTCTAGTCCCAGAACAGGAGGCCGTTTCCATGACGAGCATCGTTGTGACCTGGATCGCGAATTCGGTGGCGATCTATTTCGTTGCGTATCTGCTCGAAGGCGTGTCCGTGACCTCGTGGCGGGACGCATTTCTCGCCGGAGCGGTCCTGTCACTCGTCAATGCGATCGTGAAACCGGTGCTGGTCCTGTTGACCCTGCCCATCACCGTCATCACACTCGGCATCTTCTATTTCTTCGTGACCGCCTTCTGTCTGTGGCTGGCATCCGCCTTCGTCCCAGGGTTCATGTTGCACGGCCTGCTCAACACGATCGTCGCGGCCGTGCTGATCAGCCTGTGCAGCGCAGTCATCGCCAGCGTGCTCACCAAGGCCACCGCCGATTCTTCTCGTTCGACTCGATGACTGGTCGCGCCGCGATCGCCTGGCTGGCGTTCTGCTGCCTGTGCGCTCCGGTCGCCGGTGGCGTCGCCGCCCGGCCTCAGGCTTCAGGCTGGGAACTTGTCGTCCTTGGCGTCGCGCAGGACGCTGGAATCCCGCAGCTCGGCTGCAACCAGGATCTCTGCCGTTCGATTCGCGAGGGCCGGCGCAAACCCGAGCGCGTGTCCAGTCTTGGACTTGTGAATCGTTCACTCGGCCTGTCGTACCTATTCGATGCGACGCCCGACATGGTGTCGCAGCTCGCGACGCTGAACGGTGGCCAGGTGCCGGCCGGTGTGTTCCTGACTCACGCCCACATTGGCCACTACACCGGTCTGATGTACTTCGGGCGCGAATCGATGAGCGCCAAGGGCGTACCGGTCTACGGCACCGGGCGCATGACCGCCTTTCTCAAGGGCAACGGGCCCTGGAGTCAGTTGGTCTCGCTCTCGAACATCGACCTCAGGACTGAAACGCCGGACACCGCGGTGACACTGACAGGAGACATTCGAGTTACTCCGTTTGCGGTGCCGCATCGTGACGAGTTCACGGACACGGTGGGCTATCTCATCGAGCGGGGACCAAAGCGCGCACTGTTCATTCCCGACATCGATCAGTGGAGCAAGTGGCCGCGCAGTATCCGCGGGCTCGTCGAGACGGTCGATCTCGCGTTCCTGGACGGAACCTTCGCGTCCGCCGGCGAGCTCCCGGGGCGATCGATCGCCGACATCCCGCACCCGATGATCCCCGCCACTCGTGATCTGCTCCGCGGGACCCGCGCCGGCGTGTGGTTCATCCACCTGAACCACACCAACAGGGAACTCGGGGCCAAAGATGTCGTCCGCGACGGCCAGCGCTTCAGCTTCTAATTGCAGTATCCTTTGCTGCTCTTTGTGGAGGTTCCAGTGAGATCAGCCCGCCTTTTTGCTTTGTCCGCTCTCGCTCTGGTCGTTGCGTTCGCGCAGCCATGGACGCTGCTTGCACAGGCGCCCACGCCTAGCAAGGTCAAGTTTGCCGCGATCAGCGAAGGGGACATGCGCGAGTTCCTGGGTTACCTCGCGTCGGATGCCTTGCAGGGCAGGCAGATCTACACCGAGGGCTATGGGCTTGCCGCGTCCTACATCGCGGAGCACCTGCGCCAGTGGGGCCTGAAGCCCATGGGCGACGACGGCACGTACTTCCAGAGCGTCAAGAACCGCGGCTACCGCATCACCAGGAATTCGTCGCTGACCGTCGAGGTGAACGGCCAGTCGCGCACCTTCAAGCACGGTGAACACGTCACGTTCGCTGCAAACTCCGGCGGGAAACAGACGCTGACGTTCGACGGCGTCGAGTTCGTGGGCTACGGCATCGTCTCGCTGCCGAACGCCACGAGCAACATCAACTACAACGACTTCGCCGGCCGCGACGTGAAGGGCAAGGCAATCATGTGGATGGCGGGCACGCCGGCAATTCTGACCCAGGGCGCGGCAGGCGGGCGCGGCCGCGCGGGCGGGAACCGCGCGAACTACGCGATTCAGACGCTTGGTGCGTCGGTCGTCTTCGGTTATGCCCCGGCGCCGGCCCCGCCAAGCGCGACGGATTTGGCGTTGCAACAGGCCCAGGACGCGCTGACGCAGGCCCAGACTGCTGTCGCCAACGCGCAGGCTGCGGCGAGAGGCGGAGCGGGCCGGGGTGGTGGCCGCGGGGCGGCACCGGCAGGCCGCGGCGGCGCGGCCGCCGCGCCGGCTCCAGATGTGACGACCGTCCGAAAGGTCGACGGCATCATCCCACCCGTCATCACGGGCGACGACGAGTTCTACGAGTTTGTTTTCGGTGCATCCGGCCAGAAGTTCGCGGACATCAAGGCGAAGGCGGAGAAAGGTGAGAATCTGGCGCCGGGCCCGATTCGCGCGAAAGTCACTGTCAACATCGACAACACCTACGAAGTCATCTCGACTCAGCTCAGCAAGAACGTCGTCGGGATGATCGAGGGTAGCGATCCGAAGCTGAAGGACACCTACGTGTTGTTTGGCGCGCACCTTGACCACGTCGGTTACCGCACCGCGGCGACGGCCGGGCGCGGCGGTGGCGGTGGGCGCGGCGCCGCGGCGTCGGGCCCGCCCGATCTGATTTTCAACGGCGCGGATGACGACGGCTCGGGCTCGACGGCACTCCTCGGCATCGCGAAGGCCTTCGCGACCGGGATCAAGCCGAAGCGCTCGGTCATCATCGTGTGGCACACCGGCGAGGAGTCGGGATTGCTTGGGTCGCAGTACATGGCCGACTTCCCGGTCGTCCCGCTCGACAAGGTCCAGGCGCAGTTCAACATCGACATGATCGGACGAAACCGCGACGACGACCCCGGCCAGGCGAACACCGTGTTTGTCATCGGAGCGGATCGGATCAGTACGGACCTGCACAACCTCGTCGTAGACACGAACGCGACGCTGACGAAACCGTTGAAGCTCGACTACGAGTACAACGACCCGTCGGACCCGAACAGCTTCTATACCCGGAGCGATCACTACAGCTATGCGGCCAAGGGCATTCCGATTGCGTTCTTCTTCACAGGGACGCACCCGGACTACCACGGAGCAGGTGACCACCCGGACAAGATCCTCTATCCGAAGCTGACGGCGATTGCCCAAATGGTCTATCAGGCTGGTTTCAACGCCGCCAACTCTGACCGTACGCTGACCCGGGACAACAAGGGACCACGGTCGGGCCGGGGGTTCTCGGGACGGATTGATAAGTAGTCAAGTCGCCTTAAATAGCCACGAACAAGGCGTTTGTTTGCGTTTTTGGCAGGTTTTCGCGTAGAATAACGTGACGTACCTGCTCCGCGCATCCAAACATACATACCCAGTAAGAACGTCGGGGGACACGTGGCATTTGAGATCGGCGACAAGGTCATCTACCCGAATCACGGGCTCGGCGTAATCGAACGGATCGAGACGAAGACCATCATGGGAACGACCTGCGGGTTCTACCAGCTCCGAATGGCTGGGGAAACCACGGTGTTCGTCCCGGTGGATAACGTTGACGGCGTGGGACTTCGGCGCGCCATCAACGACGAGGAAGTCGAGCGCCTGTTCGCCCTGCTCGGGGATGGCAACATCGACAGCCACCAGAACTGGAAGGGCCGGTTCAAGGACAATTCGGACCGGATGCGGACCGGGTCCATCTACGACGTCGTAGAGGTCCTAAAGAGCCTGACATTCCTGTCCAAGTCGAAGAGCCTCTCGTTCCGCGAAAAGCGGATGCTGGACCGTGCCAAGTTTCTGGTCGTCTCCGAAATCACGGAAGTGATGGGGGAGAAGGTCGCAGAAGTCGAAGTGCGCGTCGAGAGGGCCCTCGAGCTGTCGTTTGCAGCCAAGGCCAAGTCCACGCCGGTCAAGCCCAAGCTGACCGAGCCGGCTCGTGCGCCAAAGGCAGTGGCGGCGGTAGCAACGCCCGCGCCCAAGGTTGCTTCCAAGGTCGCCACGCGCCGGGGCGCTCGCGCTTCCTAGTCGCGGCGCCGGCTCGCGGTGCAAACCCTCATCGCGGCGGTTCGCACCCTCGCCGCGCTCATCGTTGTAGGCAGTTACATCCTCGTCTGCGGGCCGCCCGTCCTCATCTGGACGGCGGTGTCGCGAGACCCTCGGCTGATGTACGCCGCAGGAGGCCTGGGCGTACGGGCCGGCTTCTTCCTCGTCGGAATCCGCCTCAATGTCGTCGGCCGTGAACACATGCAGTCCGCCGCCGTGTACGCTTGCAACCACAGCAGCAATGTCGAACCGCCTGCTGTGTTCATGGCCCTGAGGCCGCTCTTTCCGCGGCTTCGAGTCCTCTACAAAGCGGAGCTCAGGAAACTACCTGTCCTGGTGTGGGTCTTCGATGCCGCGGGCTTCGTGCCCCTGGAGCGCGGCAATCCCGAACAGAGCCGGCCGGCTGTCGATCGCGCGGCCCAGGCTCTTCGTGATGGGAATGCTTTTGTCATCTTCCCGGAGGGCACGCGCAGCCGCACTGGTGAACTCCTTCCGTTCAAGAAGGGCGGATTCCTGATGGCGCTCAAGGCGCAGGCGCCCATCGTCCCGGTCGCGGTTTCCGGGGGGCGCGATGCGATGCGCAAGGGAAGTCCGCTCATCTGGCCCGTGACCGTGAGAGTCGATCTCGGCGCCCCCATACCGACGGGAGGATTGACTAATACAGATCGCGATTCGCTCATCGAGGGCGTTCGCGAATCGATTCGGCAGCGGCTATGATTTGCGCTTGTGACTGTGCGGAACAAGCCTCGTCCTGTCGGCGAGCAGGTCTCTGATCTCACCGCCGGCCGCCTGTCCGTCTATCTCCGTTGCCTGACGTCGCTCGAAGCCGCCGGCGTCAAGACGACGTCGAGCAAGGCGCTGGCTGCGGCGTTTCATCTGAATGCGGCCCAGATCCGCAAGGACCTGGCGTATTTCGGGGAGTTCGGTGTCCGCGGTGTCGGGTACTACGTTTCAGAGCTGAAGGCGCACCTCAGAGCCATCCTTGGGCTCGACAGGCCAGTCCGCGTCGGCATTCTCGGCGCCGGCAACCTTGGCCTGGCGCTGGCTGACTACCAGGGTTTCCAGGAAGAAGGCTTCGTCATCGTCGGCCTGTTCGACACGGCTCCCGCGAAAATCGGCGGCAAGTCACGAAATGGCGTCCGAATCAGTGACCTCGCCGAATTCAAGCGCCTCGCGGCGGCGGGAGAGGTCGACATCGCGGCGGTGGCCGTGCCTGGCGACGCGGCACAGTCGGTCGTCGACCTGATCGTTGCAGGCGGTGTGCGCGCGATTCTCAATTTCTCGCGCGGTGCGGTGCGGGTGCCGGCAGGGGTCAAGCTCAAGAACGTCGACCTCACCGTTTCGCTCGAGAGTCTGTCATTCTTCCTAGCCCGTGGTGAAGCCAGTGGCCCGATCCGCTAAGCCGCGCCGGTCCGCGTCGCTCTCGCACGTCGACCCGCGCGGGCGCGTGCGCATGGTGGACGTCTCCGAAAAGGCGGAGACGGCTCGCGAAGCCGTGGCCGAAGCGGAGGTTCGGATGAGCGCAGCGGCGGTGCGGGCCATTCGGCGCAAGCAGGTGCGCAAGGGCGATCCGCTCCAGACCGCGCGGCTTGCCGGCATCATGGCCGCCAAGCGCACGGCCGACCTGATCCCGCTCTGTCACCCGCTACAACTCTCGCACGTGGACGTCGATCTTCGTCCGCGTCCGCGTGGCTACGTCATCCGATCGCTGGTGCGGACTCGTGGCCGTACGGGAGTAGAGATGGAAGCGCTGGTCGCGGTGACCGCGGCAGCGCTCACGATGTACGACATGCTCAAGGCCGTCGATCGTTCGATGGTGATTGGCGCCGTGCGGCTCCTCGAGAAGAGCGGCGGACGCAGCGGACATTACCGTCGCCGACCCTGAACCCATGCGCCTCCGCATCGTCGCGGCTGTCAACGACCCGCCGGTGTGGGTCCTTCCCAGGCACGAGATCGAACGCATTGCGTCCGCGCTTCCCGAAGCGGACGTCGTCGATGCGCGGGATCCTGAACTCCGCAAAGAAGAGCTTCCACGCGCCGACGTTCTGCTCATCACAAAGCTGACGGTCGAAGAGGCGCGGCTCGCGGCCCGAGTGCGGTGGATTCAGAGCACCGCGGTCGGCATTGGCCCGCTCCTGAGACCGGAGATCGTCCAGGGCGGCATCGTGGTGACGAACGTCAGGGGAGTCCACGCACCCTTCATTGCCGAGCACGCGATTGCGCTGGCGCTTGCCGTTCGCCGCAGCCTGCACGTGTCGGCTGCGCGACAGCGCGATCGGGAGTGGGCGCAGTCGGAGATCGAGGCGATTCCCGCGTCTCCGGCAGGCGAGTCCCGGATGCTCGTGGTTGGTCTCGGTGCGATTGGAAGCCGTGTCGCACGAATGGCCGCCGGCCTTGGCTTCGAGGTGCACGCGATCCGGCGCCGGCCGGAACTTGGTGGGCCGGAGGGCGTCGTTCGCGTGGTCGGTCCGGACCGATTGCTCGACGAACTCCCCGAGGCGGAGGTCGTCGTACTCGCGACGCCGACAACCACCGATACGCGCATCATGATCGGCCGGACGGAGCTTGCCGCCATGCGGAAGACGGCCGTCCTCGTCAATGTCGCTCGCGGCCGGCTGGTGGACGAAGCTGCGCTTGTCGATGCCCTCGAGCGCCGGCAGATTGCGGGCGCCGGCCTCGACGCGTTCGTGGAGGAGCCGCTGCCGCGTGAGCACGCGCTCTGGGGACTGCCTAACGTCCTGATGTCTCCGCACTCTGCCGCCTTCGGCCGCGACTACTGGCGGCCCGTCATCGATCTCTTCCTCGACAACTTTCGCCGCTTCGTACGAGGCGAGACGTTGTTGAATGTCGTGGACAAGGCCAATGGCTACTGAACCCTCGCCGGACGACGACGTCGCAGGTCTGCCGCCGACCATTGCCCGGCTGCCGTTCTTCGTCAGCGGGCGATATCCGAAGCCTGATCTGCTCGGTCGCTGCGAGGGCGATCGCATCGTCTCGACCAGCGGGCGCGAGCTGATCGAGCGCGTCCGCGAAATTGGTCTCGGTCTGCAGGATCTTGGGATGCAGGCAGGCCATCGCGTCGGTTTGCTCTCCGAGAGCCGGCCGGACTGGCTGTTCGTGGATTTCGCGATCCTTGCCGGTGGCGCCGTGACGGTGCCTATCTATCCAACGCTCGCGACGGAACAGGTGGCGTACATCCTCCGCGACAGCGAAGCGACGATGGCGATTGTCTCGACCGCGGCGCAACTCGAGAAGGTCTTGACGAGTGCTCGGTCCCTTCCCGCCCTGAAGGTGCTGGTGGGGCAGTACCTAAGCGCTGAGGAGATTGCCTCCGCCCGCGGCCGTGCTGGAAGCCTGACGGTGATGACGCTCACTGACGTTGCCGAGCGCGGGCATCAGATGATGCGGCAGGGCTGGGGGCTGGCGAAGGCGTTTCAGGATCGCGCCAACGCGGTGCAGCCCAGTGACCTTGCGACGATCATCTACACGTCCGGCACCACCAGTGAGCCCAAGGGCGTCATGCTCACGCACGGCAACCTTGCGGCGAATCTCGACGGGGTGACCAAGGTGTTCAGGGTCAACCAGTCAGATACCGCGTTGTCTTTCCTGCCGCTCTGCCACGGCTTCGAGCGGATGGTCGCGTACACGTACTTGGCCAGCGGAGTGTCGATGATCTTCGCGGAGTCGATCGACACGATCCCGCGCAATCTGCGAATGGTACGGCCGAGCGTGATGTCGGGTGTGCCGCGCGTCTACGAGAAGCTCCGCGCGAAGGTGACCGCGACGGCGACCGGTGAAGGCGGTCTCAAGAAGACGATCTTCGAGTGGGCGAGCCGAGTCGCCGAGAAACGCGGAGCAGTGCTGCCGGAAGGCGGCCGTCCTTCGCCCTGGCTCGGTGTCCAGTCGGCGCTCGCCGACCGGCTCGTGTTTCGGACGATTCGGGAAGGCCTCGGCGGCCGCTTCCGGTTTGCGGTATCGGGCAGCGCCCCATTGGGCGAGTCACTGGGCCGATGGTTCTACGGCATCGGCATTCCGATTGTCGAAGGGTACGGGCTGACCGAAACGTCCCCGGTACTCACCGTGATACCGCTCAGCAAGATGCGCATCGGCACGGTGGGCCCGCCATTGCCTGGCGTCGAGGTGAAGATTGCCGAGGATGGCGAAATCCTCGCGCGCGGGCCGAACATCATGCAGGGCTACTACCGTCGGCCCGAGGACACGCGCGCGGCGCTTCAGAACGGCTGGTTTCACACAGGCGACATCGGTGAGCTCGACGCCCACGGATACTTGAAGATCACCGACCGCAAGAAGGAACTCATCGTCACGTCGGGTGGAAAAAAGATTGCGCCGCAGCCGATCGAATCCGAGCTTCGCTCGCATCCACTCATCGCCGAGGCCGTGCTGCTCGGGGACAAGCGGCATTTTCCCACGGCGCTCATCGTTCCAGACTTCGCCGCACTGATGGCCAGGCTGGGTGTGCCGCGGCCGCCCGACGACGCTGCGATGCGGACGCTACTGGATCGTGCTGACGTGCGGGAGCTCTTTAGCCAGGCCGTCGAGGGCCTGAACGCCAAGCAGGCGCAGTTCGAGCGCATCAAGAAGTTCCATCTGCTCGCGAACGAGCTGACCCTCGAAGCAGGGGAGCTCACGCCGACACTCAAGGTGAAGAGACGCGTTATTGAGGTGAAGTACCACGCCGAGATCGACGCGCTGTATTCGTAGGGCGGCCCTTTAGGGCCGCCGATCGCCGGGGCTAAAGTCCCGGCCTACTTCGATCTTTGAACTTCGAACTTAATCAGAATACTCGTGCGTGTCCCAGCGGCCACCAGCGGAGCTGCACCCTGCCGATGATGTACTTCTTCGGCACGTTGCCCCATGAGCGGCTGTCGGAGCTGTTGTTGCGGTGGTCGCCCATCACGAAATAGTAGCCACGTGGAACGACGTACGGGCCCCAGGTGTCGTGTGACTGGTATTCCTCGGGGATGAAGTCGTCGTTGATGAGGACCTCGTTCCGGTAGACCTTGCCGTCCGCGCTGCGGATCGTATCGCCCTCTTCGGCAACGACGCGCTTCACGAAGGACTTGTCCGGATCCTCCGGGTAGTAAAGCATCACGACGTCCCCGGGACGCGGCGCACCCAGCCGATAGGCCAGCTTGTTGACGATCAGCCGATCCTGATCCTCGAGCGTGGGAACCATGCTCTGGCCCTCGACGCGCGCGACCTGGAAGCCGAACGTCACGATGATGGTCGCGTAGACCGCGGCGGAGAGAAGTGTCTTGAACCAGGCAAGAAGCTCTTCCCAGACCCGCGCAAGGCCGGCTGCCCAGCCCGTTGGCTCCTGAACTCTCGGGAGCACCGGTTGGGGCTGCGGGTGGCTGGCGAAGGGTTGAGGATGCGAATGGGCTGCGTCGCCGTGCGGATGCGGGGGCTCCGCCGGAATGAAGACCGCAGGCCGGAACTCGGCCGGCCGGAACACATAGGGCTCCGGCGCTGAGGTCGAGGTCGACGTCGCCAGCGGAACGGTCGAGCCCTGTGGAATCTCTGTGTTTTCCGGTGTCGAATCGTTGGGATCCAGAACCTGATCTCCTGTGGCCGCTCTGTGAGGTTAGACGACACCTGCACGGGCTTTGTTACTTTAGCGCACCCGTCAGATCTGCAGATACTCCCGGAGGCGCCTGGTCTGTGCCCGGCTGACCGGTATCTCAGTAGTTTTCGGGTCCTTCATCTTCAAGAGATAGTTCCGGCTGAACCAGGGCACGATTTCCTTGATTTTCGTGATGTTGACCAGGTGCGACCGGTGCACCCGCCAGAACACCGCCGGGTCGAGCCTGGCCTGCAGTTCATCCAGCGTCCGGTAATTGGACGTGCCGTACATCGTTTGCGTCGCGACGACGATTGACTCGTCCACCAGGGAGGCGTGCACCAGCTCTTCGGCCTGGACCAACGTGAACTTCTCTCCGGTGCGGATGGCAATCTGCTCTCGGCGGCCCTGGCGCGCCTGAACCGCCTCGATGACCTTTTCCAGATCCGCGGGCGACAGGGGCGACGCCAGCTTTGAAGCGCCGGCGCGCGATGCGAGACGCGACCGCAGCCGCTCGAGCGTCTGAGCCAGTCGCGTCGAGTCGACCGGCTTCAGCACGTAGTCGACCGCATTGACCGAGAACGCGTCGATCGCGTGTTGGTCGTACGCGGTCACGAAGACGAGCTCCGGCGGCGAATCGGTCAACAGAAGCCGGCGGGCGACCTCGAATCCCGTGAGCCCGGGCATCTGCACGTCGAGGAACACGACGTCCGGCTTGAGTTCCCCCGCCAGCCGCAGGGCGACGACCCCGTCGGACGCCTGGCCGCTGATGTCGACGATTCCGGTCTCGCCGAGAAGGAAACACAATTCCTCCCGCGCGAGCTGTTCATCGTCGACGACAAGGGCGCGAATGTCGGCCATGGGCACTAAGCGGACGCGCGATCCGGCGCGTGCATCTCGGGGATCTCGATCCGCGCTTGTGTGCCCTGGCCGGGCTGGCTCGTGAGCTTCAGCTGATAGGGCGCGCCGTAAATCACGCGCAGCCGTTCGTTGACGTTCCGGAGGCCGATGCCGCTCTCGGATTCCTCCTCCATGCGTGTTTGCGGCAGGCCCACGCCGTTGTCCTGCACCTCGATGACCACGAGACCGTTGGCGCGCGTCGCGCGCAGGACGATGCGTCCCTCGCCGATCTTGCGCCCGAGTCCGTGTTTGATCGAGTTCTCGACGAGCGGCTGCAGGATCATGCTGGGTACGATGATGTCGAGGCAGCTGTCGTCGACCAGACGCTCGATGACGAGGCTGGGACCGAAACGGATGCGTTCGATGTCCAGGTACTCATCCACGGCCGACAGCTCCTCGCGCAGCGTGACGAAATGCTCCTGGCTGCGCAAGAGCCGCCGGAGCAGCGCCGAGAGTTTCACGATCAACACTCGTGCCGTCTCCGGCTGCGATCGAATCAGTGACGAGATCGACGTCAGCGTGTTGAACAGGAAGTGGGGATTGATCTGATTGGCCAGCGCGGCGACGCGCGCTTCCATGAGCAGGTGCTCCTGCTCGGCGAGCCGGTGCTCGTAGCGTGCGCTGTTCCAGATCTTGATCGGGATCGCCACGGCCATGACCGTCGCCAGCGGTACCAATGCGGGCATCCAGATCGACTCATGCGGTTGGAGCGCGAAGAGGCCGTGGACGGGAAACTTGAAGTTGATGGTCAAGCGCAACAGCTCGAGCAGGATCGGCGCAGTGACCAGCACGACTTGCCAGTCGATCGTGAGGTTCCTCACCAGCTTCCACAGTGAGGCCGGCAGGCGGGTGAAGAAGAACGGCGTGAACTTCCAGATCTCCTCCTTCGGACAGATCTCCCGCAGGCCGCCGCCGGCGAAGCCGCAGCCGACGGCGAAGGGAATCGCGCCGAACTCACCCGCGGCAAATGCGGGAATGCCCACGCCGAGGCCCACGAGCGCGCCCGCGTACGGGCCGGCAACCAGCCCGGTCAGGTAGGAGCCCGCGAGCGTGAGATCGGCCGCCTCGTACTTCAGGAAGATGCGGGCGGCAACGCCCGCCACGAGTGGGATGCCAAATCCGACAGCGAAGACGAGCCGCTGCGGCCAGTCGCGCCGTTCGGTGAGGAGTATCGCCCGGAAAATCTTGAATCGCGCGAGCATCGTCGCGACGACGGCGGCGACGGCGAGGTTGACGATGAGGGTAACGAGGAGGCGCTGGTCGCCGCTGAGGACCCACGACCCGGCTTCGGTTTGCATCATCACCGCGGAAAGTCACTTGACGTGACGTGGTATCGGGCGACGCTCAGTTGGGGCCGGCAGCCTACCACGTCACGTCAAGTGCTTTCCGCCAAAACAAAGACGCGCGCCCGCCGGTAACTATAGCATTGCGAGGCACTTGGCGGCGCGGTTTGCTATGATGTCTCGCATGATCAAGCCGTTCCTGATCGGCTTCGCGACGACGTTCAAGCACATCTTCAAGAAGCCGATCACCGTCAACTATCCGGCCGAGAAAGTGCCGATGTTCCCGAAATACCGGGGCAAACAGGTGTTGATGCGGGACGAGAACGGCCTCGAGAAGTGCGTCGCGTGCGGCCTGTGCTCGGTCGCGTGCCCGGCAGACGCGATCTACCTCGAGCCCGCGGAAAACGACGGGAGCGTCCAGGCGGGTCCGCGTTACGCCTCGATCTACCAGATTCACAAAACCCGTTGCATCTTCTGCGGTTACTGCGAAGAGGCCTGCCCGGTGTCCGCGATCTTCATGGGCAAGGACTACGAGCTCGCCGTGTACGACAAGAAGGATTTCGTCTGGGACAAGGAGGACCTCCTTGTGCCCGCCGCTGGCGCGGCGGGAAGTTCGAACTTCGAAGTTCGAACTTCGAACTCGTAAAGCCCGTCCCCGATGCAGGGGTTTCTTGAAGCGCTCGATCAGCGTGTCCTCGTCTGCGACGGGGCCATGGGAACGATGCTCTACGCGAAGGGCATCTTCCTCAACCGCTGCTTCGACGAGTTGAATCTCACCGAGCCCGAACTGGTCGGTGAAGTGCACCGCGAGTACGTGCGCGCGGGCGCCGACGTCATCGAGACCAACACCTTCGGCGCCAACCGATTCAAGCTGGCCAACTTCGGGCTGGCGGATCATCTCCACGCGATTAACGGGCACGGCGCGCGTATCGCACGGATGGCGGCCCGCGACCGCGCCTTCGTCGCAGGGTCCATCGGGCCCCTTGGCGTGCGTATCGAGCCCTGGGGCAAGACGAGCGTCGGGGAAGCGGAGGACGCGTTCCGCGAGCAGGCTACCGCACTGCTCGATGGCGGTGTCGACCTCTTCATGCTCGAGACCTTCAGGGACCTTGCGGAGCTCACCGCCGCGATCCGCGCGGTGCGCAGCGTGTCCCAGTTGCCCATCGTCGCGCAGATGACCACCGAGTCAGACGGCAACAGCCTGGACGGGACGCCGCCCGGGACGTTTGCGCCCGAACTCGAGCGCGCCGGTGCGGATGTCATCGGCGTGAACTGTTCGGTCGGGCCCGCGGCGATGCTCGAGACCGTTGAAGCGATCGCCCGCATCAGCGGCGCGAAGCTCGTCGCTCAGCCGAACGCCGGCCGGCCGCGCGATGTCGAGGGCCGCAATCTGTATCTCTCGTCGCCGGACTACATGGCGAGCTACGCCCGACGGTTTGTCGCGGCAGGCGCGCGCCTAGTCGGTGGATGCTGCGGCACGACGCCCGACCACATCAAGCAGATGGCCGCGGCCGTGAAGTCCGAGGTGCCAAGAGCCCGGGCGTCGTTTCCCGTCGGCGGTTCCCTGGAAACGACGCCCGGGCTCATCACGCCCGTCGATCGAGCCGAAAAATCCGGTCTCGCACGGACACTGGCGCGTGGTGAGTTCGCGGTCGTCGTGGAAGTCTCGGCGCCCCGTGGCTGGGATCTCCAGGGCGTCGTGACGCAGGCGCAGCGCTTCCGCAGGCTCGGCGCCGCCGCCGTCAATATTCCTGACTATCCGAAATCGGGCGCGCGCGCGAGCGCAATGGCGCTCGGCGTCCTCGTCGAGCAGCAGGGTGGCGTCGAAGTCCTGCTCCACTACTGCTGCCGCGATCGCACACTGATCGGCATGCAATCGGATCTTGTCGGCGCGCATGCGATGGGCGTGCGTAACGTACTGCTCGTCACCGGCAATCCCGCTCCGCGCGCGAACTACGCCGACGCGACGTCGGTGTTCGACGTCGATGCCATCGGCCTGACCAACATGGTGTCGCGGCTCAACAACGGCCTCGACATCGGCGGACAGGCCGTCGGCGCACCGACGCAGTTTCACGTCGGCGTCGGCTTCAGCCCCTTCGCGCCGAGTCCCGACGAAGAATGGCGGCGGCTCATGCACAAGGTCGATGCCGGCGCCGAGTTCATCCTCACGCCGCCGATTTTCGATGCCGGAGCGTTCGAGACGGTGAACGAGCGCCTGCGTAACACCGGGCTGCCCGTGCTGGTGGGCCTGTCCGCGCTCGAGGGTCTGCGCCACGCGGAGCTTCTGGCGAGTGAAGTCTCCGGCGTCAGGATTCCAGAAGCCGTGTTCGACCGGCTCCGCGGCGCGGCTGATGAGTCAGCCGAGGCGCTGGCGATAACCGTGGAGATCGCACGACGGCTTCGCCCGCAGGTCCAGGGTCTGCAGATCACAACCGTGCACGGCGCTCAGGGCACTGCCGAGCGTCTCCTCACCGCTCTGGGCGAGGCCGGTCTCCTCGTGCCGTCATCCGAGAAAGCAGGAAGCAATGTCCGATAGTCTGCGCGAGCACTTGCTCATCGCGAGCAAGTTTCTGCGCAACCCCAGAACCGTCGGGGCCGTGTCGGCCAGCTCGAAGGCGATGGCGCGGCAGATGGTCGCGGAGATTCCGACGGACAAACCCGTCAACGTCGTCGAGCTCGGTCCCGGTACCGGCTCGTTCACGCGCGCTATCGTCGAGCGCCTCGCGCCGGGTTCGCGCTTCGTGGCAATCGAGCTCGAGCCCGAGTTCGTGGAGCGGTTGCGCCCACGCTGGCCGTCAGTGGAGTTCGTGCTCGGGTCCGCGGTGGAGCTCGAACAACTGGTCACGGCTCGACGCATGCAGCCGATCGATCACATCGTGTCGGGCCTGCCGTTCGCGAGCCTCCGCGTTGAAGACAGCAGCAAGATCATGGACGGGATCCTGCACACGCTGAGACCGGGAGGGACGTTCACGACGTTCCAGTACCTGCACGGCTACTGGATGGCGCCCGGCCGCCTCTTTCGCCGTGAGATGAGCCGCCGGCTTGGACACGGGCAACGCCAGCTCGTGATGAAGAACTTTCCGATCTCCTTCATCCTGACGTGGACGCGTCCAGCAGATCGCTGATCGCGCGGGCTGCGATCTCCGCGCCGTCGAGCGCAAGCGTGTCCGGCGCAGGCGGTTGGGCGAGCAATGCGTCGATCGACTCCTGCCATGCGCCCGACATCAGCGCCGGCTGTTCGATGAGGCGGCAGCGGATGTACTTCGGCATCTCATTCACGAGGACTTCGTACTCACGGAACTGACCACGAGACGTGTAGAGCATCGGCCGGGCCGCGCTGATGCACTCAGAGATGATTCCGTATCCCGGCTTTGTCACTACAACGTCGACGGCCGCGACGAGGTCCTCGTAGCGGAATCCCGTGTCGATGAAATCGGTTTCGGGAACGAAGACGACGCCTGGCGGCGTGGCAGCACGTCCCGAGCTTCGATCCGTTGTCACGACGGTCCAGCCGGCCTTCAGCATGTCCACGGCCGCGAGATCGAGATTCGGAAGCCCGTAGCCGCCAAACGAGAGGAGTGCGGCAGGCCGGCTCGCCGGCACGCCGAACCTCTGCCTCGTGTCCACGGGGTCGCGGGTGTGCCGTCTCGCCACCAGCGGGATTCGGCGCACGACTGGGAACACCTCGAATCCGCCCGGGAAGGGCAACTCCAGCGCGAGCGTGGCCTGCCGGTATGCCGCTCGCAACCGGGGAACGAGCCACGGCGCGGCCTCAGTGAGGCCCGGATGAGTTTCGAAGATCCAGTCCCAGGTGAAGTTCGCGATTGCGGCCGACGGTACGCCAAGGCGGCGCGCCACCTCGAACGCAAGCGGCGGAATATCGCCGACGATTAGTGCGACGCCATCCTGCCCGAGAATCCGGGTCTCGGCCTCGACGCGCGCGTCGAATTCCCGATAGAACCCCACGGCTTCCCGGACCGTGGCCTCATCGTCCTGCGTGATGCTGGATGGCTGGGCGATCGCCGCGTCGCACGCGCCCGGCCGCAGCTCATACGGTACCGTGAGCGTGCGGGCCAGCAGCGCGGGGCTGACCGCCGATCGAACGACAATGCGGATGTCCGGCCGGATCTTTGCCAGCGCCTTGATGACCTCGACCTCGCGGGACGCGTGTCCGAACCCATGTCCGGATATGAAGAAGACGGCCGTCAACGGACCCTACTGTACCGGACTATGATCGAGACGTGATCAACGAGCGCGACTTCTTCACCGAGAAACCCGAGATGCGGAAGAACTCACTGCAGTGTCCGCAGTGCCGCCATCGCGACGACTACCAGGTCAAATGGGTCCGGCGGACCAAGAAGAAAGACATGCCGCGCGGCGGCGACGCCCGCGATCGTGCGATGTACGACAAGTTGCGCGACCATCTTTTCCGCATCGACGATGTCGTCACGTGCAGTCGCTGCCGCCGCCGTTTCGAGATCCCCTCGCATCAGTCGATGGTGTTCCTGGACGAAATGCCCATCAACCAGGAAGAGTACGAAGACTAGTGCGTAGTCCGTAGTGCCTGGTGCGGAGTGCGGAGTCAGTAGATACCCGGCAGGATCTTGTATCTGACCTTGTTCGCGTAGGCCGCGTACGCCGGTCCGAACACCCGGTGTAAGTCCCGTTCCTCGAACGGTATCGCGGCGACGAGATACAGAGTGCTGACCGCCGCGAACACCAGCCGCGTCCCGTTCATCACAGGCGCGGGCCAGACCAGGAACAACCAGCAGAGATAGATCGGGTGCCGGACGAGGCCGTACGGGCCGTGGTCGTCCAGCTTTATTGGCCTCGACGGCGGCAGCCGGAGCGCCTGCCGGACGCCCGCGAGGTCGAGGATGTCGAGGTGGCGCGCCGTAACGACGGTCAGGACCGCGGCGCCGGCTTGCAGACCTCGAAGCACCCAGGCCAGGGCGCCGGTGAGGCTCCAGACCACGCCCTCAACCGGCTGCCAAGCGGCACAGACGACGATGAAGAGCACGCTGGCGAGCCAGACGTAGACGCTGCGCTCGAGCTCCGGTGAGACGGTACGGCTGACGAGGGTCTTGAGTCGCGTGCGGGCGAAGATCGAATGGTGCAGTGCGAACACCGTGAAGAGTCCGATGTTCGCAGCAGTGGGAACAAGGACGCCGGCGCCGGCCGCCTGGGCATCGAAGCGTGACATGTACTGCCACGCGAAGAAGATGAGCGAGCCGGCGAAAACCAGCCCCCCGCCGATAGCCGCGAAAGACTGAAGCATCCGCGCCTTATTATAGAAATACGATGTCTTCCCCCCAGACCGCCGTCGCGATCACCGGCATTGGTGTCGTTTCGCCCTTCGGCGTCGGCCGCGATCGGTTCTGGCGGGCGATCGTTGCGGGTGAGAGCGGCATCGTGTCCCTCAGCGGGCCTGAGACCGACCATCTGACGTCGCGCGTGACTGCGCAGGTGCCTGACGTTTCGATTCGTGAGGCCGAAGCCGCCGCAAATGGTGCCTGGACCAACGCCGAGGCGCGATCTGATCTGCGCCGATCCGCGAAGGTCTCTCGGATTGCCGTGCTGGCCGCGCGAGAAGCGATGCTCGATGCCGGCCTCGATCCAACCGACAGCGACATCGGCGTGATCGTGGGCAGCGGCGCTGGCGGGATCGATGTCGCGGAGCGCCAGTACGGGGACTACTACTCAGGTGATTTCCACAAGGTCTCGCCCTACGCGATTCCAGTGTCCATCGTCGGCATCGTCTCGAGTGAGATTTCGATTGCGCTCGGACTTCGCGGACCGAGCCACGTGCTGTCCACGGGCTGCACGAGCTCGACCGATGCCGTGGGATACGCGGCCGGCATGGTGCGGCATGGTGAAGCTGACGTCGTGCTGACGGGCGGCGCGGATGCCTGCGCCACACCGGGAATGTTGTTCGGCTTCGGCCGCATGCGCGCGGCGTCCACACACTTCAACGACCGGCCCCAGGAAGCATCCCGTCCCTTCGATCGCGACCGCGACGGATTCGTGCTGGGGGAGGGCGCGTGGATTCTGACGCTTGAACGCCTCGAGCGCGCCAGAGCGCGCGGCGCTCGTGTGTATGCGACCGTCGATGGGTACGGCTCGACCTGCGACGCCTACCACCGCGTGCAGATGGATCCCGACGGCGCGGAAATCGTCCGCTGCATTCAGATCGCGCTGTCACGGGCCGGCAGGGAGGCTCGCGACATCGGCTACGTCAGCTTTCATGGCACGTCGACGGTGCTGAACGATGCGGTTGAATCGAAATGCGTGCGCCAGGTCTTCGGATCGTCGGCGGATCGGATGGCAGGATCCTCGATCAAGTCGATGATCGGCCACCCGCAAGGTGCGTCCGGCGCGGCCGGGATCGTCGCATCAGCCATGGCGCTCGCGGAGGGCTGGGTCCCGCCGACCATCAACCTGCAGACTCCCGATCCTGAGTGCACGCTCGACTACGTGCCTAACGTCGCCCGGAAGACGAGCGCCGATTTCGCGCTCTGTAATTGTCTGGGCTTCGGTTCCAAGAACAGCGCGGTCGTTCTCGGACGAGCCTGAGATGGTCGACGTGCTGGTCGTGGGAGCCGGTCCGGCCGGATCGATCGCGGCCTGGCGCCTCGCGCGCGCCGGCGCGCGCGTCATGCTCGTCGACCGCGAGCGCTTCCCGCGCCACAAGCTGTGTGGCGACACGTTGAATCCTGGCGCTGTCGCGTTGCTCGAGTCGTTGTCGTTGGGTGGCGGGCCCATCGAACAGGGCCTGGCGATTGCGGGCATGCTGGTGACCGGACCGCGTGCGCGCGTCGAAGCACGATACGGCAACGGAGTCTCGGGTCGGGCGGTCGAACGGCGGGTCCTGGACTCGTGGCTGATCGAGCGCGCCGTCGCTGCCGGTGCGACGGTTGAGGACGGCGTCACGGTTCGAGATGCGCTTGTGGAATCGACGCCTGCCGGGAACATCGTTCGGGGCGCGCGCGTGACGACCGGCGGGTCGCCGGCCAGCGTTCGGATAGCGGCGCGGATGACGCTCGCCGCCGATGGGCGCGCGTCGACCATGGCACGGGCTCTTGGCCTGGCGTCGTATGCACTGTCACCTCGTCGCTGGGCCTATGGCACGTATGCGTCAGATGTGCGCGGAACCTCGGACCTGGGTGAGATGCACATCCGGGGCAAGCGGTACATCGGTGTTGCGCCGGTGTCGAGTGAACTCTGCAACGTCTGCGTCGTGTCGGGAGATCGGCTGGCCGGACACAAGCCCATTGAGATTGTGCGCCGGGAGATCGACGCCGATCCTGAGCTGCGCGAGCGGATGGCTGGCGCCCGCTTCGAAGCGCCGGTGTCAGTGCTCGGCCCGCTCGCGATCGCATCGCATGGATGTGGTGTTGATGGGTTGCTGCTCGCGGGCGATGCGGCCGGCTTTGTCGACCCGATGACCGGCGATGGTCTCCACCTGGCGATGCGAGGCGGGCTGATGGCCGCAGACGAGGCGTTGCGCGTACTGGAATCCGGCGACGCGCGAGGCGCCGTCCGGCGGCTTGGCGCCGCACGCGCGGAGGCATTCGGCCACAAGCTTCGATTCAACAGGATCCTGCGGGATTTGGTGGAAAGGCCGGCCGCGGTGACTGCCGCCGCCTGGACGGCACGGGTTGCGCCGTCCGCTGTCCGCTGGGCCGTGCGGTACGCAGGTGACGCCGCGTGACAGCCGTCGCCATTGCGGGCGCGGTCATCCTCGGTCTCCTCCTGGCGGAGTTGCGCGTTTCGCAGATCCACGAGCGATGGCTGATTGAACAGGGTGCCGTACGTCCGCCCGGCGACCCGTACGTTGCGTTGGCGATCCTGTATCCGCTCGCGTTCCTGGCGATGATTGCCGAAGGCATCTGGCGCGCGCGGCACTCGGGCGGTGTCGCAGATGGCCCGAACTGGTTCGTCTCAGGCGTGCTCCTGTTCGTCGCCGGTAAGGCGATCAAGTATTGGGCCGTGCACACGCTCGGACCGCGATGGACGTTCAAAGTCTTCGTCCTTCCCGGCCGGCCGCTCGCGACGGAAGGACCATATCGCTATCTCGAGCATCCAAACTATGTGGGCCTCGTGGGCGAGCTCGTGGGCGCGGCTATGATGTGTGGGGCGCCGGTCACGGGAGTTGTGGGGTTTCTGGCGTTTGGCCAGGCGTTGTGGCGCCGTATCCGTTTCGAAAGCGGGATTCTCGATCGCGTGCGCACTGATGGGAAGTAGGTCAGGAATGAAGCGTCGGAACCGTGTTGCGCGCCTTGGAGCGGCATCGCTCGCGCTGGCGCTGTCGGTCGCGATCGTTGAAGGGCAGTCCGCGGGCCCTGGGCGCGCCGGTCAGGCCAAGCCCGAACCGGTCACCGAGTCCGCTCAGATTCAGCAGGTGAGAGTGGCGCTTGGCAGAGGACAGGTTGCCGAGGCGCGCCGCCTTGCCGATACCGTGAACTCGTCGGCGGGTAAGGACCTGGCATCCGCGCTTGTGGATCTCTTTGAAGGAAAAGACGATGCGGCCCGGGCGAAGCTCGAGCCGCTCGTCCGCGTGAACGCCGGCGGAGATGCCGCGCTTGAACTCGGCTTGCTCGAGATGCGGCGAGGTCAGCGTCCTCAGGCGGCCCGACGTCTCGATCCGCTCGCATCCGTGCGCAAGTTCGGCAGCCCGGACGACTACTACCGGCTGGCGCGCGCCGCCGAGGGCATCCGCGAATACCAGCTCGCGGCTGACGCCTACACCGAGACTGCCTCGGCGCCACGCGCGGACATCCAAGCGTCTCGCGGCACGATGTTTCTTCTTCGCAACCGGCCGGGAGATGCGGTTGAGGATTTCCAGAAGGCGCTCGGTTTCGACGCGGGCTGGATCCCAGCGCTTCTCGGCATGGCGCGGGCCCTGGCTGACGAGAATCCCGAAGGCGCCAAGGCCGCGATCGAAGAGGCCACCAAGCGCGCTCCGAATCACCCCGACCTGCAGATCCTCCTCGCGGAGCGGGCGCTCGGCGCTGAAGACATCCCGGCGGCGATCGCGGCCCTCGACAAGGCGGCTTCGGCCCGCGCGGGTTTCGTTGAAGAGGCCGCACTGCGGGCGGCCGTCGCATACGGCCAGAAGGACCAGGCGGCCCTCGATGCCGCGATTGCTCGCGTGAAGGCGATCGATCCAATGTCGGGACTGGGCTGGAGGCGCGCCGGCGAGCAGGCTCAACGCGCGTACCGCTTCGCCGACGCCGCCGACTTCGCCAGGCGAGCGACAGCCGTCGATGTGGATGATCCGTACGCCTTTTTCGATCTCGGCGAGTCGCTGATGCGCATCGGAGACGAAAAGGCGGCCCGCGCGGCATTGGAGCGTTCGTGGAATCTGGACACGAGCTCGCGCGTCGCCAAGAACCTGCTCGACGTGCTGGACCGCATCGACACCTTCGAAGTCGTGACGTCCGGCGATTTCGTCTTCAAGTTTCCGAAGGACGAAGCCGCGGTCCTTCGCACCTACGCGATTCCACTCGCCGAGGAGGCGCGTAAGACATTCGCCGCCCGCTATGGCTTCACGCCTGAGGGTCCGATCCTCGTCGAAGTCTTTCAAAAGCACGACGACTTTGCCGTAAGGACGATGGGCCTCGCCGGCCTCGAGGGCGCGTTGGGCGCATGTTTCGGCAAGGTCGTGGTGATGGACTCGCCCTCGGCGCGCGAACCCGGCGAGTTCAGCTGGCAGGCCACGCTGTGGCACGAGCTCGCGCACGTCTACACGCTGCAGATGTCGAAGTACCGCGTACCGCGGTGGCTGACAGAGGGCATCTCGGTCTACGAAGAACATCGACGCCAACCGGCGTGGGGACGCGAAGACGCGCTGCCGTTCGCCGCCGGACTCGCCCGTGGCCGGAACTTCGGCGTGAAGAAGCTGCCCGATGCGTTCAAGCGGCCGGAGAGCCTCGCGCTCGCGTACTTCGAAGCGTCGCTCTTGGTCGAGCATCTGGTGGAGATCAACGGCGAGGCCGGACTGCGCACGCTGTTGGCCGCGTACGCCGACGGCGCCAAAGACACCGATGCTTTCGCAAAGGCGTTCGGCAAGAGCGTGGACGATGTCGAGGCGTCGTTCAAGGCGTTTGTGGAACAGCGGTACGCGGCCCTTGGCCGGGCGCTGGCCGATCCGCCGGCGCGCGTGGCTGCCGATGATCTCCCGGGACTCCGGGCGCGCGCAGCGCAGGCGCCAGGGAACTTCGCCAGCCAGATGGGGCTCGGCACCGCCCTCGTCAAGGCTGGTGACTACGCCGGCGCGCGTGCGCCGCTCGAACGCGCGGCGGAGCTCGCGCCGGCGGCGACAGGAGCGGGCAGCCCGCGGGGCCTTCTCGCGGAGGTGGCCGAACGCACGGGCGACTTCGATCGCGCGCGGCGCGAGCTCCGCCAGCTGCTGGCCGTCGATCACGCCAACGTCGTTGCGGCCAGAAAACTCGCCGCACTCGCCGGCGACGCGCCTGGAGCAGCGGACGATAGAGATTACGCGCTGCGGCTGATCGCGGATCTCGATCCGTTCGATGCCGCCACGCACGTGCAGCTTGGCCGCCGCCTCGTCGCGAAGAGCAGCTGGCAGCCGGCCCTCGTCGAGTTCCAGGCGGCTCTGGCGCTCGGTCCTCCGAATCTGGCCGAAGCGCACACGGACATCGGTGAGGTGATGTTCCGTCTCGGCCGCAAGGAAGAGGCGAAGCGCCACATCCTGATCGCCCTTCAGGAAGCGCCGTCGTACGCGCGAGCGCAGGATGTGCTGCTCGCCATCCTGGGGCGGGAGTAGCAGATGCGCCGGCTTGTGTCCGTTCTGCTTCTGCTTGCCGCGGCCCTCGGAGTTGCCGCATCCGCGTCCGCGGAAGGCAACCGCTACGTCGTAATCGTCCAGGGCGCCTCGGGCGATCCTGAATACGCCAAGACACATCGCGCGTGGGTGGATGCGCTGTCAGCGACGCTGCGCGATCGTTTCCGGATCGAGCCGTCGAAGCTGCTCGTGCTTGCCGAGCAGCCGAAGAACGAGCAGGAGCAGCGGGGCACGGCGGAGAACGTCCGCGCGGTGTTCACGCGACTCGCGAAGGAAACGAAGGACCAGGATCTGGTCTTCGTGATGCTCATCGGCCACGGCACCGGTGACGCCGCGGCGGCCAAGTTCAATCTGGTCGGGCCGGATCTCACGAGCGAGGAATGGAACAGCCTGCTGAAGCCGATTCCCGCGCGCATTGCCTTTGTTGACAGCACCAGCTCCAGCTTCCCTTTTCTCGCCGCGATCGCGGGCCCGAACCGAATCGTCATCACCGCGACGAACGGCTACGCCCAGAAGTACCACACGGTGTTTCCCGACGCCTTCATACAGGCGTTGCTGACGCCCGAAGCTGACGCGGACAAGAACGGCCGCATTTCGCTGCTCGAAGCTTTTACCTATACATCTGCGCTCGTCGCGCGGCACTACGAACAGGCCAACCGCCTGGCGACCGAGAACGCGGTGCTCGACGACAGCGGCGACGGCAAGGGGCGGCTCGCCACGGCGACAGGTGACGACGGCGCGATTGCAGCGTTCACTTATCTCGACGCGGTCGCGGCTCCGACCGCCACCGATCCGGAAACCCGCGCACTCCAGATCAAACAGCAGGCGCTGACAGAGCAAATCGACGATCTCCGCCGCCGCAAGGCCGTCATGGCGCCTGCGTTGTTCGAGGCTGAGTTCGAAAAACTCATCGTCGAACTGGCGCTCGTGTCCCGCGACGTCCGACGTCGAACGTCCAAACAGAACTAGACATGTAGGGCCACGCAGGGCCATGTAGGACTGGGCCGGCAGGCCCAGCTCCGGCGGCCGGCAGGCCCAGTCTCACAGTCGCCGCCGTTTGTTCGCGGCTCTTCATGGCCCTACGTTTGAGTGCTCGTGTGACACGAGGGTCGTTAGCATCGTCTCAGCGCGCAGTCTTGCTCCACCAATCGGGTTCTTCGCGCTCTTTGCGCCTGAATACGAACACCATCACCAGTCCCGACACGAATCCTCCGACATGCGCCCAGAACGCGATCATCTCGCCGCCGCTGGCGCTGGTGCCGAAGCCCGAGAGGATCTGGTACAGGAACCAAACGCCGAGGTAGATGAGCGCCGGGATCTCGACAACGTCGATGTAGAAGAGCAGGAACACGAGAATGAGGATGCGCGAGTGGGGGAACATCACCAGATACGCGCCCATCACCCCGGAGATTGCCCCGCTCGCGCCGATGATCGGAACCATCGACCCCGGATCCGCCTGGACCTGCGCCATCGCCGCGGCCGCGCCCGCCAGGAGATAGAAGAGCAGGAACCGGCCGTGGCCGAAGCGGTCCTCGACGTTGTCGCCGAAGATCCACAGCGAGAGCAGGTTGGCGCCGATGTGATCGAGGCCGCCGTGCAGGAACATCGACGTCACGAGCGTCAGCCAGCTGAACTGGGACGGCACGAGGCCGTACGTCGCCAGCAGTTCCTCGTTGCCGTCGGACCCGAGCGTCAGGCCCCAGACATAGACGATGAGGTTGACGGCGATAAGCGAGAGCGTGACGTACGGCGTGGTGCGGGAGGGAATGACGTCGCGCAGAGGGAACATGCGGCTAAGATGATGCTTCTATCACAGGGGTCGTTTCGGTGAAGTGTCCATCCTGTAATGCTGAGATCGCCGACAAGGCGATCGTCTGTTATCGCTGCGGCGCTCCAACGACCGCGACGGGCGCCGTTCGGCGCAAGGACGCGGCGTCCGGTAGCCGGGGCCGGCTGATCGTGCTGCTGGTCGTCCTGGCGGGTCTCGTCGGCCTGCTCCTCTTTACGTACCTGCGCTGAAACCGGATTTTCTGTAAACTGGCGGGCGGTTTATGGCCACGCCGCGTCTGGAAGTACGGGACGTTCTCGGCGAGCGCTTCGTTTCGGTCGATCGCCTGCCGTTCACCATCGGCCGGCGCGAAACCAACGACTTGCGGCTCGGCGGCAGCGAAGTGTCGCGCGAGCATGCTGAAATCGCGCTCGAGGAGGGCAAGTACGTCCTCCGGGACAAGGCGTCGCGGTACGGCACTTTCGTCAACGGGGAGCCGGCGTCCGAGTGCGACCTCAAGCCGGGCGACCGCATCCGCCTCGGCCGGGGCGGCGGCGCCGACCTGGTGTTCCTGTCGGGCGAGTCCGAGATCAGCCGCACCGGCAAGTCGACGACCGGCGCCCGCGACGACCTTCGGCAGATCACGGTGCTCCTCGAGGGCTTCCGGGCGCTCGGATCGGGCCGCGTCCTTCAGGAAGTCCTGGCGCTCGTTCTGGATGCGTCGATCGAGATTTCCGGCGCCGAGCGGGCGTTCATCATGCTCGCCGGCTCGGAGAGCCAGCTCGAGTTCAAACTCGCGCGCGGGCGGTCGAAGATGACGCTGACCGACAGCACCTTCCAGATCAGCCGCAAGATTCCGGAAGAGGTCTATCGTCTGGGCAAGACCCGGGTCGTCGCCGACCTCCTCGACGGCGACACCGCGGACGTCCACATGGGCACGCTCGCCCTCGGCATTCGCAACGTCATCTGCGTGCCGCTGAACTTCGTGCGCTACGTCGAAGCGGGCGAGGCGCGCGGCGACGACCAGCGCATCGGCGTGCTGTATCTCGACAGCCGCGAGCGCGGTTCACTGCTGTCGGACGCGACCCGCGGGGCGCTGGAGACGCTCGCGGGCGAGGCCTCGGTCGCCATCGAGAACGCCCGGCTCTATCGCGACAAGCTCGAGAAGGCGCGCATGGAGCAGGAGATGCGCATCGCGGCGGAGATCCAGCAGTCGCTGCTGCCGCGTGCACGCGTCAGCCTCGGATACGTCGAGGCCGCCGCGGCCAGCATTCCGTGCCGGTCCATCGGAGGAGATTTCTTCGACTACGTCGAGAACACGAGCAGGTTCGGGTTCGCGCTCGGCGACGTTGCCGGCAAGGGGCCGCCCGCGGCGCTCATGAGCGCGCTCATGCAGGGCATGTACGCGTCGCAGGCGCAGTACGCGGACGGTCCGGCCTCGGCCGTCACCAGCATGAACAAGGCGCTTTGTCGCCGCGGCCTGGAGTCGCGTTTCGTGACGCTGATGTTCGGTTCGATTGGATCGGACGGCAGCCTCACGTATTGCAACGCCGGCCACAATCCGCCATTCGTCATCGGCAAGTCCGGCGTGAAGCGCCTGGGCGAGGGCGGCCCAGTGGTGGGCCTGCTCGAGTTCGCGCCCTACGATCAGGAGTCCGTGCAACTCGAGGCTGGCGACACGGTGATCGTCTTCAGCGACGGCGTCTCCGAGGCCCTCAATTCGGCGGGCGACGAGTATGGTGATGACCGTCTCGAGGTGGTCGCCACGGCCGGCGGCGATGCGCCTCCGCCGGTCATTGTGGAGCGCATCATCGCCAGCGTGCGCGAGTTCACCAAGGGCGCGCCCCAGAGCGACGACATCACGGTGATGGTCGTCCGGTACCTCGGCGCCGGGAACTGACGTGTCGCGGCGCGCGATCGCCGTGCTGTGGCTCGTCCTGGGCGTCGCGATCTGGAACGGCTTCAACGACATCTACGTGTCCCGAGGCGCCCATGAGTTCGCGAAGATGCGGCTGGAGTACGAGCTCGGCCGAGGTCCAGAACCAGACATGGTCGCAGTGACGCAACGTGCCAAGCGTCAAGGCCGCTTCGCCGGCGGCATCTGGGCGAGCATCGTCATCGCTGCGGGCTGGGGCACGATTCTGTTAAGTTCGAAGTTCAAAGGTCGAAGGTCGAAACACGGAGCACACGGAGAGAGCCGGGGATGACGTCGCGGGCCGCCCTCCGTGCCTTTCGCACTTCGCACCGCGAACTTCGCACTTCGAACTTCGAACTTGAACAACATGCATCCCCTCATCTACGACTGGAACACTAAGGACGCCCCGTCGGGGTCTCCGTCGTCCGTGATGCTGGATGACGAGACGCTACGTGACGGGTTGCAGTCGCCGTCGGTGCGCACGCCGTCGATCGAGCAGAAGATCCGCATCCTGCATCTCATCAGCGAGTTGGGGATAGACACGGCGGACATCGGGCTGCCGGGCGCCGGGCCGCATGTGGTGAAGGACGTCGAGCGGCTGGCGCGCGAGATCGTCGAGGCGAAACTTCCCGTGGCCGCCAACTGCGCGTCGCGGACGCTCATCGGTGACATCACGCCGATCGTCGAGGTCTCCCAGCGCACGGGCCTGCCGATCGAGACGTGCACGTTCGTCGGATCGAGCCCGATCCGCCAGTACGCCGAGGATTGGACCATCGACAAGTTGCAGCGCCTGACCGACGAGGCCGTGAGCTTCGCGGTGAAGCAGGGCATGCAGGTGATGTACGTGACCGAGGACACGACGCGCGCCGACCCGGACTCGCTGCGCGCGCTGTATTCGACGGCCATCCGTGCCGGTGCGAAGCGGGTATGCATCGCCGACACCGTCGGCCACGCGACGCCGGCCGGCGCGCGGGCGGTTGTTCGATTCGTGCAGTCGATCGTGGACGAGTGCGGCGGCGGCGTCGGGATCGACTGGCATGGCCACCGTGACCGCGACCTGGCGCTCGAGAACAGCTTCGCGGCGATGGAGGCCGGCGCGACGCGCATTCACGGCGCGGCGATCGGCATCGGCGAACGGGTCGGCAACACGCCGATGGATTCACTCCTGGTGAATCTCGTGTTGATGGGCAGGCGGACGTCCGACCTGACGAAGCTGCCGGAGTACTGCGCGGCTGTCTCCGAAGCGACCGGCGTTCCAATTCCCGCGAACTACCCCATCGTCGGCCGCGACGCGTATCGCACGGCGACCGGCGTGCACGCAGCCGCCGTCATCAAGGCGTTCAGGAAGAAGGACCCGATCCTGGCCGATGCGGTCTACAGCGGCGTGCCCGCGAGCCTCGTCGGCCGGACGCAGGGCATCGAGGTCGGCCCCATGTCCGGCAAGTCGAACGTCGTCTTCTGGCTGGAGCAGAGGGGCATCGAAGCGACAGACGAGCGCGTCGATCGCATCTTCACAAAAGCAAAGGCAGCGGGAGCGGTACTGACGGAGACGGAGATACGAGACGTATTGAAGGATTGATGGATGGATGATTGACGGATTGATTGGTGGAATGAATCCGTCGAATCAATTCAATCCGTCAATCAGCCATCAGTCAATTCGCGTCACTTACCCGCCGCCGCTCTCTTCGAGATTTCCGGCAGCGCCGCGAGGAGCACGTCGCCGACAACCTGCAGACTGCGCGCAGAGACCTTCGTAAGGTCGTCGCAACAGACCGAGTTGTGCCACTCCGGGTAATCGAGGTCGATGATGTCCACCGAGGGCACGCCTTCCTTGAGGAACTCGTCGTGGTCGTCCTGGATGTTGGTCTCTTCGGGCATGAACACCGAGCTGTGACCGAGCTTCGCGGCGGCGCCCCAGATGGCGTCCTTGAGCCACTTCGCGGACTTCTCTTCGCGGCGGAGTGTCAGGTTCTTGTCGCCGATCATGTCGATGAGGATCATCGCCTTGATGGAGGCGAGCGCGTTGGCCTTCTTGGCGGCTTGCACGTAGTACCGGCTGCCATAGGTTGAATCGACGAACTGCACCCAGTCATTGACGGCTTCCTCGCCGTCGAACCAGACGAACTCGTAGGTGAACTCGCGCGGCTGATCCTTCAGCACGCGCGCGAGCTCGATGAGGAAGGCGCCGCTCGACGCGCCGTCACTGGCGCCGACGAAATTCGGCATGAGCTTGGTGTCGTAGTGGCCCGTGAACATGATCCGCTCCGGACGCTTGCCGGGCATGCTCACGATGAGATTCACCATCTCGATCGGGCCCTTCGGTGTCTGCGCCACGAAGGCCTGTTCCATGACCTTGAGTCCATAGCTCGTGAGCTGGCGCGTGATGTAGGCGCGCGTCTGGCGGATGGCCGCCGACCCCGAGGGCCGCGGGCCGATGGCGACCATCTGCCGCAGGTGTTCCCAAGCCTGGCCGCTGTCGAACTTGCCCGGTGCGGTCTGCGCTCCGTCAAGGGTCACCAGCACCGGCGCTGCGGGCGTCACCGAGGGGCTGGCGGCGGGCGTTACCGACGGAGTAGCCCCGGCATTCGCGGTCGCGTTCGTTGAGTTCTCGCAGCCAAGCAGGGCACAGCACAACACGGCGCATCCAAGCGCAGTTCTCATGTAGGGAACCTCGTCAGGTAAATATAGCGCGGGTCTCACCCCCTCGCGCTTCCGCCAGGGCCTTAAGTTGGCCTCTTGCCTGGTGTGGATCTTGAAGGCGTTCTGGCCATCAGGGGGAAATCATGTACGGACTGATTCGACGGTCGTTGTGTGTACTAGCGGTCGCTATCCTGGCGGCGACGCCCGCACTTGCGCAGACCCGTGTGCCGAACAAGGGCATGAACGCGCTCGGACTCTCGCTGGGCTTTGCGCTCCCCGACGATGAGCTGCTGGAGAACGGGTTGTTCATGGCGGTGAGCGGCGAGCACTACCTGACGCCGCGGCTCTCGATCAGGGGCCAGTTCGGCGGGGCGTTCTTCGACGTGGTGGGGAACGGACTCGACGGAAAGGTTCAGCCGTGGCACCTGACCGGAAACGCGGTCTACAACTGGGAGCATGGTAAGTGGCATCCGTATGCCGGCGGCGGTATCGGTTTCTACAAATACCGCTTCGGCGAGGGACCCAACCGCGCTTCAGACAGCAGCTTCGGCGTGAATCTCGGCGGCGGCATCGAGTACTTCTTCACCCGCACCGACACCATCACCGGCGACCTCACGTTTCACCTGGTCGCAGGCGACGCAGAGTCGTTCATCTTCAGCTACAAGCCGAGGTATTGGACGATCAGCGGGGGATACAAGAAGTATTTCTAGATTTGGCGATCTGGCGATTTGGTGATTGGGTGATTGGGTGATTTGAAATCACCAGATCACCAAATCACAAATCACCAAATCTCACTGTCTCTTGTCTATCGCCACGTACTGTCTGGTCGCCGCGCCCGTGTAGATCTGCCGCGGGCGCGCGATCTTCTGATCGGCGTCGCGCAGCATCTCGTCCCACTGCGCCAGCCAGCCGGCCGTGCGTGGAATCGCGAAGAGCACCGCGAACATGTCCACCGGGAAGCCCATCGCCTGATAGATGAGGCCCGAGTAGAAATCCACGTTGGGGTACAGCTTGCGTGACACGAAGTAGTCGTCCTCGAGCGCGATGCGCTCGAGCTCGAGGGCGATGTCGAGCAGCGGATTCCTGCCCGTGACCTCGAAGACCTCGTCGGCCGTCTGCTTGATGATGCGCGCGCGCGGATCGTAGCTCTTGTAGACGCGGTGGCCGAAGCCCATCAGGCGCCCGTCACCCTTCTTTACCTTGGTAATGAACTCCGGGACGCGGGAGACCGAGCCGATCTCCTTTAGCATCCGCAGCACGGCCTCGTTGGCGCCGCCGTGGAGCGGGCCCGCAAGCGCGCCGGCGGCGCCGGCCAGCGCCGAGTACGGATCCGCCTGCGAGCTGCCGATGCCGCGCATCGCACTCGTGCTGCAGTTCTGTTCATGATCCGCGTGCAGGATGAACAGAATGTCGAGCGCGCGTTCGAGGACCGGATTCAGCCTGTACTTCAGCTCGGTCATCTTGAACAGCATGCTGAGGAAGTTGCCGGTAAAACTGAGGTCGTTGTCCGGGTAGACGTACGGCCGGCCGATGCTGTGGCGGTAGGCCCACGCGGCGATCGTGGGCATTTTCGCGATCAACCTGCGGATCTGCAGCCGCCGGCCGTCTTCCTGGGCGATGCGCTTGGCGTCCGGGTAGATCGTCGAGAGACAGCCGACCGTCGAGAGGAGGATGCCCATCGGATGGGCGTCGTACTGAAAGCCCTCCATGAACTTCTTGACGTTCTCGTGCAGCATCGTGTGGAGCGTGATCTCGCGCGTCCACGACTCGAGCTCGGCCTTCGTCGGCAGCTCGCCGAAGAGGATGAGATACGCCGTTTCGAGGAACGTGCTCTGTTCGGCGAGCTGCTCGATCGGGTACCCGCGGTACTCGAGAACGCCCTTGTCGCCGTCGATGTAGGTGATCTGGCTGCGGCACGACGCTGTGTTCTGGAACGCCGGGTCGTACGTCATCAGACCGAAGTCCTCGGCGTCGGTCTTGATTTGTCTGAGGTCCATGGCGCGAATCGCGCCCTGTTCGACGGGAATCGTGTAGGTCTTGCCGGTCCGGTTGTCGGTAATCGTCAGGGTGTCAGCCATGGGCGGTCAGCTTTCGGGTCTCTCCACCGGCTCCTCGTCATCGGGCATCTCTGCCTCGTCCGGGAGTTGAGGCCGGTCACCCGCGATGCGGTAGTCGCCCTTGAGCCAGCGGCCAAGGTCGACATCCTTGCACCGCTGGCTGCAGAACGGAGCCCACGGCGCTTCCATCGGTCGCCGGCGGCAATACGCGCACAGCGGACGACAAGCCATCGGACCATTCTAGCAAGAAGTTCGAAGTTCAAAGTTCGAAGTTCGAAGAAAGACGCGGCAGGAACGCCCTTTTCGAACTTCGAACTTCGTACTTCAAACTTGATCAGGATTGATGTCTAACGTCCTGCGCCGACACCATGAAAATGACGTCCTCGGCGATGTTGGTGGCGTGGTCGCCGACGCGCTCGAGGTGGCGGGAAACGAGGATGAGGTCGAGCGAGGCTTTGATCGTGGTCTGGTCCTTCAGCATGTAGCCGAGCAGCTCGCGAAAGACCAGTGACTTCAGCAGGTCGAGCTCATCATCTCGTGTGAGCACTCGCTGCGCGAGGGCGAGGTCGCGGCGGACGTAGGCGTCGAGCGCATCCCGCAGCATCTCCTGGGCGATGAGGCCCATGCGCGGAATGTCGATGAGTTCCTTGACGGGGGGATGCTGCAGGTACCGCGTTGCCGCTTCGGCGATGTTCACCGCCAGGTCGCCGACGCGCTCGAGGTCGGTGTTGATCTTCACGGCGCCAACGATGGCCCGTAGATCGGTCGCCATCGGCTGCTGAAGCGCGAGGAGCTTGAAGCAGCGGTCGTCGATCTCGATGTGAAGCTGGTTGACGTCGGCGTCGCCGGTCAGCACGCGGTCGAGCAGTGCCAGGTCACGTTCCACCAGGCCGCGGACGGCGATCTGCAGCCGCTCCTCCGCCGTGCCGCCCATCTCGAGCAGGCGGGTCTTCAGCTGGCCCAGCTCCTCTTCGAAATGCCGGGCGTGCCGCTCCATTGTCATCTGGTCACTCTAGCGTGGCGCCTGTTACGCGCGCGTTTCGAAGGCGTAAATTCGGCCGCAAACGTGAGGTCCTTGCCGAGCGCCTCCACCAGGGGCGCGGCGTGTCTCACCGCCGCCCACTGCTCGAGCTCGGCATCGCCCTTGGTGCGCAGCCGAATCGTCAGCGCCTTCTTGCCCGGGGTGATCGTGAACCCGCGGACGACCTGCGTATGACTGCGATCGAGCCCCTCTGCCAGCCGGACCATGGCGCCGAGAATCTTGACCGTCCTGCGCAGCCGGCCGTTGAGCCGGTTGAAGCCCTCGTGCGATTTCTTCGGCAGTGCTTGGCGGTGATACCGCGCGATCAGGCCGATGACCTCGACCTCTTCGGGATCGAAGCCACGCAGCTCGCCGTGACGGATCAGATAGTACGAGTGCTTGTGGTGTCCCTCGTAGCTGATGTGCGATCCGATGTCGTGGAGCAGCGCGCCAAACTCGAGCCACTCGCGCTCGCGCGCGCCGAGCTCGTGCTGGCCCTGGGTGGCGTCGAAAAGCGCGACCGCCAGCCTGGCCACCTGCCCGGCATGGTCGGGGTGATAGCCGCAGCGCTCCGCGAGCTCGACCACGCTGCGCCGGCGCACATCCGGATATCGTTCCGCCGTGCGGATGTGTTTGCTGTTGCGGCGGATGTAGTCGAGGACGAGTCCTTCGCGCAAGGCGAAGTCGCACAGCGTGATCTCGCCGGCGCCAAGATGGTCGAGCAGCGTTTCGAGCAGAATCGCGCCGACCGGCGCCAGGTCCGCTCTCCGGGGATCGAGTCCGGGCAGCTTGAGCCGGTCCTCGAGCGGCATCGAGATGAGGCGCTTCCGGAGGCGTCGCAGATCGGCGGCGTGAATGACGACCCGGCGGAGATCGTTTGAGGAGACCGTCGCGTCGCTGCTCGCCACCGTGCCGAGCGCGAGGATCGTACCGGACGTGCCGATCACCCGGGCGAAGCCCCGCCGGCGGAGCTGCTTCAGGTAGCCGCGCGTCTCCCGGGTGATGTGTCGCTCGAGCCGCTCGACGTCGCGCCGGGAAAGCGGGTCGTGCTCGGCGAACTTCTCCGCAAGGCGAATCGCGCCGAGCTTGAAACTCCGGCCCGCCTCCATCCGCGCGGCCGTCCCGAGCGTGATTTCCACGCTGCCGCCGCCGATATCGATCGTCACCGCGCGATCGGAGCGCGTGCCAACGGCATAGGCCGACGCCAGATGGATCAGGCGCGCTTCTTCCGATCCGGAAATCACGCGTACGCGCAGGCCGATCTCGTTCCGCGCACGGGCGATGAAGTCGCCGCCGTTGTCAGCCTCGCGAACCGCGCTCGTCGCGACCGTCACGATTTCATCGACGCCGTGTGATTCGGCGAGCCGCCGGAATTTCGCGAGCGTCTGCATCGCCGTGGCGATGTTGGCTTCCGGCAGCCGCCGTTTCGCGAGCGTACCGGAGGCGAGACGGATCATGTCCTTTTCGCGATCGACGACCTCGAACGAGAGATCCGGCCGGATTCGGCAGACGATGATGTGGATGGAGTTGCTGCCGATGTCGATGGCCGCGATCCGCATGTGATAGCGTGAAAAGGTCGGTGCCCGACCTTATGCCGCATGCTACCACGCAGGATGTAACGCCTCTTTCAGCGAGGCTGCGGAAAAACGCCCGCGCGCTGACGGCAGCGGCGCGCCGTGCCGCGCGCGGCGACGCCGGTGGCATCCACAAGCTGCGCGTTTCGACCCGCCGATTGCGCGAGACCCTGGACGCGGTGTCCGGCTACGACGACGTGACTCGCGATCTCCGCCGGCTTGGCAAGTCCTTCGGGCCGGTGCGCGAGCTCGACGTCGCCAGAAAGATCCTCGCCAAATCCGCGAAGCGCGAGTCCTGGCCCGCGGTGGTCGTCGCACGCGTCGACGAGTGGTGCGCGAGACGGCGCGAGCGCGCGTTCGAGGACGCCCGCGCCGTGCTCGAGGAGTTTGGACCGAAGGAGGTTGCGAGCCGGCTCCGCGATGTGGCGGCACAGGTCGATCGGGAACCCCCGGCAGCCGTCGCCGGCCGTATCCGCCAGGCCGCGAAGGCATTGACAGATGCGATAGCCGAGGCCGGCACCCTCTACGCGCCAGCGGCGCTCCACGAAGTACGGATTGCCGCCAAGAAGCTCCGGTACAACATTGAGCTCAGTCCGGCCGGCGAGCACGCGCCCGGCACCCTGCGGCGCCTCCGTGGCATTCAGACGGTGCTGGGATCGATGCACGACCGGGAGGTGCTTCAGCAGTTCGTTCAGGAGGTCGCGACCGAAGCCCGTGATCTCGGTGAGATGGCCACGCTGGCCGCGATGGCTCGGACTGTCGAAGCCGCCTGCCGCGGCTGGCACGGGAAGGCGCTCCGGCTTCTGCCCGGTGTGCGCGCGCTTGCCGCGAGCCTCGCCGCTCGCGCCATTCGGCCGCGCGACGTCGCCCGGCCCGCGCGAGCGAAACGGATGACGCGAATGGCCGGCGAGCCGCGGTCGGGTCGCATCGGCCGGCGGAGAACTGCCTGATGGCCGCGATCTACCTGGTCCGGCACGCCATCGCCGGGGAGCGCGGCCCGAAGTATCCCAATGACGACCTGCGGCCGCTGACGAGGGAAGGCAAGTCGCGTATGCGGGCGGTGGTCGCCGGCTTCCGCACGCTGGAGCCCGGTTTGGACGTGATTCTCACGAGCCCGCTCGTTCGTGCGGAGGGGACCGCCAGGATTCTTCAGGCGGGCCTGAAGGGCGAGACGCCGATGGAGATCTGCGAGGAGCTCCGGCCAGATAACGACCCCGAGGATGTCGTCGTCGCGCTCAGCCGGTTCAAGAAGGCGGCTTCAGTGGCGCTCGTCGGTCACGAGCCGGATCTCGGTCAGCTTGCCGCCTGGCTCATCGGCGCCGCCGAACCCATCCTGTTCAAGAAGGGCGGCATCTGCCGCATCGACGTCACCGCTCTGCCACCGAAGCCGCCAGGACGATTGATCTGGCACGCCACGCCGAAGATGCTTCGCGGACTCGCATAACAACCTACAACCAACAACCTGCAACCAACAATTGCACGGAGGCGCTCCGTGTCCTCCAATTGCTGGTTGTAGGTTGCAGGTTGAATCAAACGACCGTGCCGGGTTTTACCACGCCGCCCTTCGGCACAATGATGATGCCGCTGCGAATGTGGTACCCGTCGCCGTCCGCGTTTTCGATGCCGCGCTCGTTGGTGAGGCGCACGTTGTCACCGATGCGCGCGTTCTTGTCCACGATGACCTTGTCCAGCACCGCGCCCTTGCCGATCCCGAGCGGCAGGTCTGACTGCGATTCGTCGAAGTAGTCGGCCCCGAGCAGGATCGATCGGGAGATCTTCGACCCGTGCCGCACCGCCGCGCGGATGCCGACGATGCTGCTGCGGACTTCGCAGGTATCGAGGTATGCGCCCTCGGCGACGAGCGACTCGTCCAGCTGGCAGTCGTGCAGGCGTGCCGCGGGCAGGAAGCGCGGGTGCGTGTAGATCGGCCGTTTCGGGTGGAAGAAATTGAACGGCGCGCCACGACGGGTCAGCATCAGGTTCACGTCGTAGAACGACTGCACGGTTCCGACGTCGGCCCAGAAGCCCCGGTAGAGGTACGGGTGCACCCGATGGGTCGCGAGCGCCTGCGGGATGACCTCGCGGCCGAAATCCACCGCGGTCGTGCTCGCGAGCACGTCGTACAACACTTCGCGCGAGAACACGTAGATACCCATCGACGCGACGAAGGGCTTGTCCTGCGTGAGCTCGCCGATGGGCGAGAAGCGCGGCGCGCTCGATCCCATCTCCGCGAGCCGTTCCGGTTTCGGTTTCTCCTCGAAGCCGCTGACGTGCCCGTTGGCGTCGAACAGGAAAATCCCCATCTGCGACGCGTCTTCCGTCGGCACCGGCTGCGCGGCGATCGTGATGTCCGCGTTGCTGTCGATGTGCGCGTCGATGAGCTCCGTGAAGTCCATGCGGTAGATGTGATCCCCCGCAAGAATCAGGAAGTACTCGGCGTCGGCGTCGCGGAAGTGCCGCGTGGCCTGGCGCACGGCGTCGGCCGTCCCCTGGAACCACTTCTCGCCCTCGGGCGTCTGCTCGGCGGCGAGCACCTCGACGAAGCCGTCCGAGAACATGTCGAGGTGGTACGTCTTCGCGATGTGCCGGTTGAGCGACGCCGAGTTGAACTGCGTGAGCACGTAGATCCGGGTGAGTCCGGCGTGCAGGCAGTTGCTCAACGGAATGTCGATCAGCCGGTACTTGCCGCCGATCGGGACCGCCGGCTTGGATCGCAGGTGCGTCAGCGGGAACAGGCGCGTGCCGCGGCCGCCCCCAAGGACGATCGTCAGGACGTCGTTCATCGCCAGCGATTGTAGTCGCAGCGAACGAACGGCAGCGAGTGAGCCGCCGGAGCGGAGCGGGGAGGGAGGGGCCCCGCGAGCGAACGGCGCCGGGGGGGCCGGCGGGGCGAAGCCCCCCGGCTGCTATTCGACAAATCGATAGCCGAGGCCGACCACCGTTTCGATCTGCCGTCCCGCCATGCCGAGCTTCGAGCGCAGACGTCCGACGTGCACGTCCACCGATCGCGTCTCGATCGACTGGTCGTAGCCCCAGACACGCACGAGCAGGCGGTCGCGTGTCAGGACGCGGTTGCGGTTCTCGACGAGGCACCGAAGCAGGTCGAACTCGCGGCGGGTGAGCCGCACGGGATCGCCGTCGACCGTGACGGAGACCGCATCGAAGTCGGCGACCAGGTGCGCGCCCTTGTAGAGCGACATTGCCGCCTGCGGTGTCCCGGACTTGCGTCTCAGCACCGCGCGCACCCGCGCCGCGAGCTCGCGCGGGCTGAACGGTTTGGTGATGTAGTCGTCGGCGCCGAGGTCCAGCCCGAGCACCCGATCCGGCTCGTCCGTCCTCGCCGTGAGCATGATGATCGGCAGTTGCGAGCTCGCCGGCCGCGACCGCAGGATGCGGCAGACCTCGGTGCCGTCCAGTCCCGGGAGGTTGAGGTCGAGGATGAGCAGATCGGGCGGCGTTTTCGATACCGACTGGAGCGCCGCCGCGCCCGAGGCCACGATTTCCACGTCCGTGTCGCCGCCGCGTTCGAGCGCGTGTTTCACGAGGTTCGCAACGTCGATCTCATCTTCGACAACCATGATGCGGGAAGCAGTAGCCATCACACTGATGTCGAGCCTACGGGCTGGGCATTACTCCCGCGTCATGGCGGGGTTAAATGTGAGTTACGCGCGACTTTTGCCGGTGTGCAATTCGTTACTATCCGGTTACATTTTGTTTGCTATCATTTCGCTCCGGCGAGGCCCGCCAACGAATGAAATTCAGCCTCTATCCCCGCGACGAACAGTTCTTCGATCTCTTCAACAAGATGGCCGATGAAATCAAGACGGCTGCGGGCTTGCTGGAGGGGATGCTCGCCCAGGACCCGCCGGACTTGGTGCAGGTCGACATCATCAAGGACATCGAGCACCGGTGTGATGCGCTGACGCACGACACGATTCAGCGCCTGCACCGTACCTTCGTGACGCCCTTCGATCGCGAGGATCTCTATTCCTTGGCGTCGTCGCTCGACAACGTCATGGATCGCATCGATGCCGCGGCCGCGATCGTCAGACTGTACCGCATCGACAAGATTCCGACCGGCGCGCGCGAGCTCACCCGCACCGTGTCGCAGTCGGCCGATCGCCTGCACTCCGCGCTCGAATCGCTGAAGGCGAAGACGCCCGTCCAGCCGCATGCGGTCGAGATCAACCGGCTCGAGAACGAAGCGGATCGCGCCTATCAGCGTGCGATTCAGGAACTGTTCGATACCGAGTCGGATCCGATCAAGATCATCAAGCTGAAGGAACTGCTCGACATGCTCGAGCAGGTCACGGATGCCTGCGAGGACGTCGCCAACGTCATCGAAGGCGTCGTCGTAAAGCACGGATAGGCGATCGTGTCGTTCGAGCTCGCGAGCCTGCTGGCCATCATTCTGGTGGCCCTGATCTTCGACTACATCAACGGCTTTCACGATGCGGCGAATTCCATCGCCACCGTCGTGTCAACCCGCGTCCTGACGCCGCTGCAGGCCGTCGCATGGGCGGCCTTCTTCAACTTCGTCGCGGCCTTCTTCTTCGGTACCGGCGTCGCCAAGACCGTGGGCTCCGGCATGGTGGACTTGAACGTCGTGACGTTCACCGTCATCTTCGCCGGCCTGACGGGCGCGATCATCTGGAACCTGATCACGTGGTATTTCGGGTTGCCTACGAGCTCGTCGCATGCGCTCTTCGGCGGGTATGCCGGTGCCGCGGTTGCCAAGGCTGGGTTCGGCGCCGTCATTGTGTCCGGCTGGACCAAGACCCTCATTTTCATCGTCGTCGCGCCGGTGATTGGCCTGGTCGTCGGTCTGGCCGTGATGACCACCATCTACCACGTGTTCCATGACGTCGCGCCGTCACGCGTGAACCGGTGGTTCAAGAAATTTCAGCTCCTTTCGGCTGCGTTCTACAGCCTCATGCACGGCGCCAACGATGCGCAGAAGACGATGGGAATCATCACGGGCGCCCTTGTGACGGGTGGGTACCTCACGACGTTTGAAGTGCCCTACTGGGTCATTCTGGCCGCGCACGCGGCGATCGGCCTCGGCACGCTTTCCGGCGGATGGCGGATCATCAAGACGATGGGGCAGCGAATCACGAAGCTCCAGCCGTCCGGCGGTTTCGCCGCGGAGACGGGCGCGGCAGTCGCGATCTTCACGGCGACGCAGATGGGGATAGGCATCAGCACGACGCACACCATCACGGGCGCCATCATCGGCGTCGGCGCCACGAAACGCCTGAGCGCAGTGCGCTGGGGCGTGGCGGGCGACATTGTCGGGGCGTGGCTTCTGACGATCCCGGCCTCAGCCACGATCGGCGCGCTGACGTACTACATCGTGGCGTTCATCACCGGGTTGCTGTCCCGGTAGGCGATCCGGCGGGCTGAAGCCCGCCGGCTACGCAGCTGGACGTCCGTAGTCGGCGGCCTTTTAGGCCGCCGACGGAAGCGTCAGTTCCAATACAGTCCCGCCACCTTCGCGATTGGCCGCCCTCACGCGGCCTGCTTGCAACTCCACAAGGTGCCTGACGATGGACAGCCCCAGGCCAGTGCCACCGGGATCGCGCGCGCGCGATCGATCGACGCGGTAAAAGCGCTCGAAGATGCGTGAGAGATCCGGCTCAGGAATCCCGGGCCCGCGATCGGCAATCGTCGTCCGGACGACATCACCGTCGCGGACCGCGGCGATTTCAATGACGCCGCCTTCCGGGCTGTAGTTGCTGGCGTTCTCGATCAGGTTTCGAAAGACGTCCCCAAGTTTCGCGGGATCGGCCGTGACGTGGCTTGCACCACCGTGGATCTCGATGCGGACTGATTGCTTGCGCGCGCGAAGTGCCCCTTCGAGGTCGCGCTCGACGAGATCGATCACCTCGGCGAGCGAGCAGCGGGTGGGCGCCAACGTCTCCTGCCCGGCATCCAGTCGTGCCAGTCTGAGGAGATCGCGTACGAGCCGTTCCATACGCAGCGAATGCCGGTCGATGATCTCGAGGAACTGCCGGGTTTGTTCCGGGGAGCCTGGGGAATCCTGCAGCGCTTCGACGTAGCCGCGGATGGCGGTGAGCGGCGTACGGAGTTCGTGCGAGACGTTGGCGACGAAGTCGCGCCGGACCTGGTCGGCGCGCCTGAGATCCGTGATGTCCCGAAGCACGAGCACCGCGCCGCCGCCGCGCGCGGCCGCGACCGGCACGCTGTGCGCCACAAACGTGCGGCGCGTCCCCGCGTCGAGTTGCACCTCAACCGGGGCCGGCGATCCGCCGGTCAACGCCGCGGCGACCAGGCGGCACACGTCAGGATGGCGAACCAGCTCGACATAGTGCGTGTCGCCGGAGTCCGCCGGCAGGCGCAGCATCGCGCGGGCAGCCGGGTTGGTGAGCACGAGGTGCCCGTTGGCGGCGACGAGCAGCACGCCTTCGGCCATGCCCGTGAGGATGGCGTCCGTATGCGCCCGCTCCCGCGCCATCTCCACAAGACGGTTCCCGAGCTCTCGCGCGGTGTGATCGAGCACGTTGGCGACGACGCCGAGCTCGTCGCGGCCGAAATCACGCGCCGGCCGTGAGAAGTCGCCTGCCTGATACCGGCGCGCCGTTTCCGCGACCGCGCGGACACGCCGGCCGATGAAGGCTGAGGCCACGAACGTCAGCACCAGCGCCGCGCCCAGGCCCGCGCCGAGGCCGATTAGCGCTTTCTGGCGCACGCTCGCGACGCGCTCTTCGATCGTGGTGAGTGGCAATGCGACGCGCGCGACAGCGACCGGCCCCCCGCGAACGGCTGCAGCGGCATACAGGGTCTCAGTCGACGTCGTGTGGCTCCGGCGAACCGCTACGCCCTCGCCGGAAGCTCGAGCCTGGATGACTTCCTCGCGCGTCGAATGGTTCTCGACCAGCGGCACGGCAGCGGTGTCGACCTCCGAGTCCCCGAGAACGCGCCCGTCTGCAGCGATGAACGTTACCCGCGCGCCGATGCGCTTGCCGATGTCGTCGGCTTCTGCGTCGGCGTCAGCATCGGAGAGGGGAGCGCGGTGCGACAGTAGCGCCGCGGTCAACCGGGCTTCGGCGACCAGCGTGCGTTCGATCTCCTGGCGAAGGTACGTGCGCAGCGCCGACTCGACCAGCCACGTCGCGACGCCCACCGCGAGGGACGCAGACACGAAGACCGCGATGAACGTGCGCGTGCGGAACGTCATCAATTCATCAATCGGTCAATCGGTCAATCCATCCATGGTCAATGCGAAGCCGGAGGCGGATCGTCGAGCCGGTAGCCAAATTGCTTGACGGTCGAGAGCGCCGTCGTGAGGAGCGGAATCTTCTCGCGCAGCCTGCGCACGTGCACATCGACAGTTCTCGTGCCGCCCGTGTATTGATAACCCCAGACGTCCGTCAGCAGGCGGTCGCGTGACAGCACGCGTCCGCGATGCTCGAGCAGGTACTGCAGGAGCAGGAACTCCTTCGCGGTGAGTTTGACTCCCGATTCCGAAACTCGGACCTCGTGGCGATCGAGGTTCATGAAGATCGGGCCGTACGCAAGCTCGGTGGACGGCTGGCTTGCGCGCTCCGTCCGCCGAAGCAGCGCGCCCACGCGCGCCACGAGTTCCTTGGGACTGAACGGCTTCGTGACGTAGTCGTCGGCGCCCAGCTCGAGCCCTTTGACGCGGTCGGCCTCTTCGCCCTTGGCGGTCAGCATCAGGATCGGCAGGGCCGCCGTCGAGCTCTCCGCTCGCAGCGCCTGGCACACCTGCATACCGTCCATGCCCGGCAGCATCACGTCGAGCACGACAAGATCCGGCGGCGATTGCCGGGCCGCTATGAGCGCATCGCGTCCCGATCCCAGCACCGTTGTCTCATGGCCGGCGCGATCGAGATAGTGCTTGATGAGCTCCGCGATGTCCGCGCTGTCTTCGACGATGAGCACACGTGCCACGCGGACGATCTTATAATCCATCGCGATGTCTTTCCTGACGCTGGCGGCTTCAGCGCTCTCGCTGGGCTTCCTTCACGGTCTCGGCGCCGACCACCTCATGGCCATTGCCGCGCTCTCAGTGGATGGACCAACCGAGCGTCGTCAGGCGCGCGCCATGCGCACCGCGGTTGGTTTTGCCGCCGGCCACGCGATGGTGCTGGCCGTCGGTGCGCTTGCCGCAGTTACCCTGGGGCTGCTCGTGCCCGCGGTGATCTCCTCCGGCGCCGAGCGCGTCGGGGGCGGCATGCTCGTGGCGATGGGTGTCTTCGGTGTGTGGTCTCTCGCAAGCGGACGAAGCTACGGCCACATCCACGGTCCGTCCGGCGACTCTGCCGCCGGCCGCTGGCACCTCCACCTCGCCCGCGCGTCCGGCCATCCCGCTCACACTCACGGCGGTTCGGTGGTCCCGCTCGTCATCGGCGCGCTCTTCGCCGTCAGCAGCCTGCGCGCGGTGATGCTGTTGCAGCCGTTCTCACCGAGCGCTCAAGCGCTCGCGCTCCCGTCACTCCTCGTTCTCATCGCGCTCTTCGGCGTCGGCATCCTGATCTCGATGTCCCTGTTCGGCGTCCTGCTCGCAAGGGTCCTCTCGCTCAGGACCGTGAACGCAGTCGGCCGGGGCGCTGCGGCGATCGTCTCGGCGGCGTCGATTGGGCTGGGACTCTACTGGATGGTGTCGTAACGACGGGTCACGACGGGTAGCCGTTGTGACTGGTCGCAACCTGTCGTCCCGTGTCGCAACCTGTCGTCACCTGTCGTCACCTGTCGTCACCTGTCGTCACCCGTCGTGACCTGTTGTCACACCCTGTGCAACGTCCCGTGTTTCCGTAGCAGCAACGTCCCTGCAATCAGCACGAGCACCGCGCAATTCGCCGTTATCACGACCGGGACGGTGAACTTGTCACTGAGGGCGCCGGCGACGAGCGCGCCGAGCGGCCAGCCGCCGCGCAACGCGACCATGTAGATACTGACGACGCGCCCGCGCAGCGCGTCGGGGACGGTGAGCTGGACGAGCGAGAAGCTCATCGAGAACACGGCCATCGAGCACATCCCGGCAAAGAAGACGAGCAGCAGGCTCAGCGGCAGCCAGCGCGACGCCGCGAAGGCCGTGACGAAGAGCGCCAAGCTGATCTGGCCCACCAGCAGCGCGCGGCCCATGTGCTTGAACCTGCCGGCCGTGCCGATGACGAGCGCGCCGACGATGGCGCCGAGGCCTTGCGCGGCCATCAGCATCCAGAGACGCGTCTCAGGCAGCTGATGGCCCGTCAGCAGCGTCGTCGCGAAGGCCGGCAGGAATGTAGACACCGGCATCGCCAGGAACGTCGTGATGAAGGCCATCAGCGTCAGCAACACGAGCAATCGGTTCTCGCGGACGTAGGTCAGTCCGCCGCGCAGTTCGTGACCGAGCGCACGCGGATTCGCGTTCGGTACGTGCGGCGGCAGGTGCAGGCTGGCCAGAGCGACGACCACGAGAAAGAAGGAAACACCGTTCAGCGTGAAGCACCAGGCCACGCCGATGCCGGCGAGCACCGCGCCGCCGGCCACTGGGCCGAGGACGCGTGACAGGTTGAACTGCGTCGAATTGAGCGCGATCGCGTTCTGCATGTCGCGCCGCGGTACGAGAGAAGGGATCAAGGCCTGGTAGGCGGGCCCCCCGAAGGCCTGACCCGTGCCCGCCACGATCGAGAGCAGGAAGATCATCCAGATGTTGATGTGGCCCGTAAATACCAACAGGGCCAGCGTGAGGGCGGAAAACGCCTGCGTGTACTGCGAGAACGTCAGCAGCCGCCGCTTATCGTGCCGGTCGGCGATGACGCCGCCGATGAGTATTAGAAGGAGGATGGGCAACTGCCCGAGAAAACTGTCGAGGCCGAGATAGAAGTTGGATTTCGTGAGATCGAAGATGAGCCAGCTCTGCGCGTAGCTCTGCATCCACGTGCCGATCGTGGAGCCGAGCGCCGCAAACCAGAGCAGGCGGTAGTTTCGATGCGAGAGCGCGCCCGCGAGGCGTTCTGTCCAGGTCCGGTCGGTGTCAGTTCCTTGACTAGAATCGGGCGCTGGCGGGCCCGCGGCGATTGTCACGCATCACATTCTTGATCGGTTTGAACAAACCTTCCGGCGCTCCGCAACGTCGAACTCGAACAAAGGCGTACGAAAGTTCGTAGAAGGCTAGTAACATGGGTAGGTTGTAGGCAGTACCGAAGGCGTCCATATTGGCGCTTGCGGCTTTTTTCTCAGGAGGTATGCGTGCGTATTCGAAGTGTGTTCGTGGCAGTGGCAAGTGCAGTGGCTCTGTTTGTCTCCGCTCAGCCGGCGGCAGCTCAGTCGAAGGTCGAGTTCTCCATCGGGTACAACTTCCTGAGGGAGATCGAAGAGGGCGCACAGAGCATGCCCGCCGGTTGGGGCGCGTCGGTCTCCGGTGGCGGTAGCGGCAAGATCAAGCTCGTCGGCGACATCAGCGGCAACCACAAGGACGGCGTGAAGCTCTACTTCTTCCAGGGCGGCGCGGAATTTGGTCTTGGCAACAAGGCCGACGCCAAGGCTATGCCCTACGTGCGACTCCTGGCAGGCGCCGGCCGTCAGTCCTTTGGCAGCGTTTCGGACACTGCGTTCGTGTTCACGCCTGAAGTCGGCGTGAGGGTGAAGGGCAGCGGCCGCATTGGCGCTCGCATCGCCGCGGGCTTCCCGATCGTTCGCGATGACGGAGACACGTTCAAGTTCTTCCGTCTGTTCTTCGGCGTGTCGATCCAGTAGCGCGTTTCTTACACACTGAAAAGGGCCGGGTCCGCTGACCCGGCCCTTTTCGTTTGTGCCAGGCGACCGTCATTGTCCGCCCGCGTCTAAGATCGCGCGAGGAGCACTGTCATGAGTAACCGATCGAACTGGCTGGCCGAGATAGGACAGGACGTCGCCTACGCCCTCAGGATGCTGCGGCGCGCGCCGGCGTTCACGGCTGTCGCGGTCGCGACTCTCGCGCTGGGCATCGGCGCCAACACCGCGATCTTCAGCGTCGTCCATGGCGTCGTGCTCCAGGCCCTGCCGTATCGCGAGGCCGGACAGCTGCACCGCGTCCGCACGCTTTACCCGGACGGCACGCCGTACGCGCTGTCCGCGCCGGACTTCGCGAGCGTCCGTCAGGAGGCGCGGGTGTTCGACCGCGTTGAAGCCTACAGCGCAACGGGCTTCACGATGATTGGCGTCGGCGAGCCGCAGGAAGTCCAGGCCATCGCGGTCACCGACGGTGTCTTCGAGATGCTCGGGCTGTCCACGCGGGAGGGCCGTGCGTTCCGTGCGGAAGAACACAAGCCAGGACGCGGCAACGTGGTCGTCCTCGATTTCGGCTTCTGGACCCGTCAATTCGGCGGCGCATCAGCACTCGGCCGCACCATTTCGCTGGCGGGCCGGCAATACGAGATCGTCGGCGTCCTTCCCGAAGGCGTTCGATTGCCTACGCGCACCGACATGTACGTGCCGATTGAGTACGACAACACCTACGATCCGAACACGGCCACGACTCGTCGAGGCGAGTTCCTGGCCGTTGTCGGCCACGCGAAGGCAGGCGTGGACGGGGCGGAGATTGAAACCGATCTCCGCCGTGTCGGCACGGCGCTCCAGACGCAGTTCGCCAATACCAACGCCGGACTCACGTTCACCGGAACACCGCTCCGCGATCTCATCGTCGGCGACGTGCGGACGCCGCTCATGGTTCTGCTCGGCGCCGTGGGATTCGTCCTGCTCGTCGCGTGCGCCAACGTCGCCAACCTGCTCTTGGCACGCGGATCGGCCCGTCAGGAAGAGCTGGCGGTTCGTGCGGCACTCGGTGCCAGCCGGCTTCGTGTCTTTCGCCAGCTCATCACCGAGTCCGTCGTCCTCAGCGTGATAGGCGGTGTCCTGGGGCTCGCACTGGCATATGCCGGGACCCGCGCGCTCGTCGCCGCTCAGCCAGCGGACATCCCGAGGCTTGATGAAGTCGGCGTGAGTACGACTGTCGTGCTGTTCACGCTGGGGATGTCGATACTGACTGGTCTCGTCTTCGGTCTGATTCCGGCCGTCCAGGCGACCGGCCGCACGCTGACCGCCGCGATTCGCGAGGGAGGCCGCGGCGGTGGGACAGGCCGCGCCGGTCAGCGGATTCGGGCCGGGCTTGTGGTCGGTGAGATCGCGCTCGCCGTGATGCTGCTGACGGGTGCCGGTTTGCTCATTCGCAGCTTCATCCAGATCACGCGCGTCGCGGAAGCGTCCGCGGCTGAGAGAACGATGACTTTCAGATACTCACTACAGGGGGATGCCTACCGCGACATCAATGTCGCTCGCAGCCGGGTGTTGGAGATTGACTCGGCGCTCAAGGCGATTCCGGGCGTGCAGGCCGTCGCGGCCGCCACGATTCTTCCGCTGAGCACACGGGGCAGCATGATCGGATTCGGTGTCGAAGGCGCGCCGCCTCCGCCGCCGAACGTCAATGCGGAGATCGCGGCTGCGAGCATCACGCCCGGCTATTTCGAGGTCGTCGGCGTTGCGCTGCGGCGTGGCCGGATGTTCACGGCGCAGGATCGCGCCGATGCGCCGACGGTGGGGCTCATGAACGAAGCCGGCGTGCGCCGATGGTTCGGCGATCAGGATCCGCTGGGGAAGGTCGTCCTGGCCAATCAACGCCGCGTCGAGATCGTCGGCGTCGTCGCCGACATGCTCGGCCGCGACGTCCGCGAAGCCGGAGCGCCGCAGCTGTTCATTCCGTACGAGCAGCGGCCAACGAGAAGCGTTCGGGTGGTGCTGCGCGCGGGCGCGGACCCGATGTCAATCGTGCCTGCGGTCCGTTCGGTGCTTCGCGGCATCGATTCGAGCATCGCGATTGGCGGGCTCATGCCGTTCAGCGACCTTGTCGAGACGTCCGTGTCCCGGCCTCGCTTCTACACGATGTTGCTCGCACTGTTCGCAGGCGTCGCGCTCGCGCTCGCGGCGATCGGTGTTTTCGGAGTAATGAACTATGCCGTCAGCCAGCGGCTGCGCGAGATCAGCATCCGCATGGCGCTCGGCGCCAGTTCCTCGGGCATGTTGAGGATGATTGTCGGCCGCGCGCTGACGCTGGCCATCGCTGGTGCCGTCATCGGCGTCGTCGCGTCACTCGCACTGGGCCGCGTCATCCAGAGCCAGCTCTTCGGCGTCAGCGTATTCGATCCGGCCACGCTGGTGACTGTGATCGTTGTGCTCACCGCGAGCGCAGGCCTCGCGAGCTTCCTCCCGGCTCGGCGTGCTGCGCGAGTCGATCCGGCGGGCCCGTTGCGTCAGGGGTAGGTTTTTTTCGAACTTCGAACTTCGAACTTGATCTATCTCAATCCCCGAATGAGCGTCACGTCTCCCGTCCGCGTCCCTCGAGCGAGAAACAGCCTCTTGCGATCAGGGCTGTAGGCGAAGCTGAAGATGCGGCCTGATGTGAACTTCGTGAGTTGGCGCGGCTGGCCGCCCGAGATCGGCCGTTCCCAGAGATTCTCGACACCTTTCTCGTCGCGCACGAGATACGCGATCAGCTGATCAGTTCGCCCAAACTTTGCCTCGTTGCCCCGAAAAGCCAGGGGCGTCAGCACGGCGCCGCTTTCCGCGTCGACGACGGCGAGGCCGAAGGGCATGGACGGTTCGGGCGTACGCCAGGCCAGGGCCTTCCGGCCATCGGACGAGAAATCGACGAGTATCCGGTTCCCTGAACCGAACGGCGCCACCGTGCCGCCGGCCATCGGCACTCGCATCACCAAATCCGTCGTCGTGCTGTAGTAGAGCCACTTGCCATCGGGTGATACACGGCCTCCATATTGGCCGCCATCTGACAGGTACCGCAGATTCGTGCCGTCCGGCTGCACCTGGGCAATTCGGAGTTTGTCCCCCTTCAGAACGTGGGCGATCACAAATCGTCCGTCAGCCGGAATGGAGACGCCGCCAGCGACCTCTTGAAACAGCTGCTGGGTTCGTCCTCCCGGCGAGTCGACCGTCCAGATCGACAGGTCCGTGCCATCCGTTGACTGGTAATAGACGCGGCCCTGCGACTGAGGCGCGATCGTCTCGCCGTCCTCGCGCACACCGGACGTCCACTGTTCGAGCGGTGCGGTGGCATCCGCGTTCGTCGAGTACAGGTTGGAGATGATCACCCACGGCACGGTCGCGATCGTTTTTCCATCGGCGGTGACGCTGACGCTGTAGTCTCCGAACCCGCGCGCCTCGTCCGTGATCCGTCGTGCCGGTCCGCCAGGGAACGGAGCAATCCAGAACTGGAATGCTCCCCGAGCCCGCTCACTGGCCGTAAACAGGACGCGGTTGCCCGGAAGCCACTGTGTGCGGCCCATCTCCACCCACGTCTGGTTACTGACGGCCTGCACGTGGCCGCTGGCCACATCGATCACCACCGGCCACTCCTCGGTTCCGGCGGCCGTGCCTTGTGATGTCGAAAGCCACTTTCCGTCGTGCGACCAGGTCACACCCTTGCCGCTGAGCGGCTTTCCGGGTTCGCCCGGAACCAGCTGCCGTTCATTCCCGCCGTCGGCATCGACGATCATGAGTGCCGTTCGCCGTTCATTCGGGAACTCACGCAGGAAAGCGATTCGCTTGTCGTCAGGCGACACGCCTACCGCGTTTGTGAGGTTCGTCAGAATCTGCCGCGGTTCCGCGCCACCGCCGAACGCGGGAATCTTCAGCAATTCTCCAGATGGGTGTTGCTGGGTCGCTCTCACCAGATAGACGTAGTTCCCGTCGGCGGAAAACGTCGTCGCGCCGGAGAACCGGCCGAGCGGCACTTGATTGCCGGTCGCCACCTGCACCGCAAAGAGTGCGCCGCCGAAGTTGCAGTACACGGCTGTCTTGCCGTCAGGTGAAATCGATCCGCAGCCGGTAGCTTCACCGCTGGTGGTGAGGCGCTTGATGTCGAGATTGCTCGAGACGGCGGCCGGCTGAGTAACAGGCGTGGCGTCCTGCCGAACGACCTTGTAGATGCCGTAAATCGCCGCGATGAAGATGCCGAGGAAGAGCACGGCGCCGATGGAGACGAGTCCCTTGCGGCGTTTGACCTCGGCCGCGATCACCGCGCCGCTGGAGATCGGCCGCACCGAGGTGCCGGCCGATGGTGTAGTGACGAGCTTGCCGGCGCTTGCGTCGCGCTTCAGCCTTTTCAGATCGCCGCGCAGCTCCGCCGCCGTCTGATACCGGAGGTCGCGGTCCTTCTCGAGGCCTTTGACGACGACGTCTTCCAGTTTCTGGGGCAGGGAAGGGTTCAGTGTGGTCGGCGGCGCAGGTGTCTCGCTCAGGATCTGCTGGAAGATGACCGCCGACGTCTTGCCCTTGAATGCCGGCTGGCCCGTGGACATTTCATAGAGCACGGCCGCGAGACTGAACAAGTCGCTGCGTGCGTCGATGTCATCGCCGCGCGCCTGCTCGGGCGACATGTAGGCGATCGTGCCCACCGCCATGCCTGGACCGGTGAGCTGCGCATCGACCGCGAGCGCGGTGGCCGCTTCCGTGCGGCTCGTAATCTTGGCCACGCCGAAGTCCAGCACTTTCGCGCGGCCGTCCTTCGTCACGAAGATGTTCGCGGGCTTGATGTCGCGATGGACGATGCCGCGCTGATGCGCCGCATCGAGCGCATCGGCGGCCTGCGTGCCGATGTCGAGGAGCGCCTCGAACGTCAGCGCATTGTTCGCGATGCGGCGATCGAGCGACTCGCCGTCGAGCAGCTCCATCGCGATGAAGTACTCGCCGCCGGACTCTTCGATTGCGTAGATCGTGCAGATGTTCGGATGGTTGAGCGCGCTCGCCGCCCGCGCCTCGCGCTGAAATCTCTCCAACGCCGGCTTGTCGCGCGCGAGCTCCGGCGGCAGGAACTTCAGCGCGACCTTGCGGCCGAGCTTCGAGTCCTCGGCCTCATAGACGACGCCCATGCCGCCGCTGCCGAGCGCACGAGTGACGGCGTAATGAAGAACCGTTTTTCCAACCAAGGCCGCCATCTTAACAAGGCGGCGCGTGTTTCCTTAGTCTGCCCTCAGCGCGATCACGGCATCGACACGTGCCGCGCGCCAGGAGGGCCACGCGGCGGCTAGTGCGGCCGTGGCCCACAGCGTTGCGATGGGCATCGCGAGACTCCAGAACTGCAGCGGCGTCACGCCGAACAGAAAGGTCTCGACGAAGCGGGAGAGATACAGGCCGCCGCCAAGGCCCAGCGCAGTTCCGGCGAGGACGGTCACTCCGGCCTGGGAGAGGACCAGTCGAGCCAGCGCTACGGGACCGCAGCCGAGCGCAGCGCGAATCCCGAGCTCGCGCGTCCGCTGAATGGTCAGATAACTGAGCACGCCGTAGAGCCCGACCAGCGCCAGAAGCAAACCAACCACCCCGAAGAAACCGGACAGTCGCGCGAGGAGCCGTTCCTTGAGCAATGTACCGTCCACGACGGCATCCTGCGTCTGCGTCGACGACACGCGGAACGGGGAGGCGCCCGCCTTGACCTCGTCGCGCAGCCGGACGCCCATCGCCACGACATCACCGGACACGCGCGCCTGCACCGTGCCCGTAGTTTGCAGCATCATTGGCAGATAGATCGTCGGCTCTGATGGCTTGCGAACGTCGTACCTCGTATCTGCCACGACTCCAATGATTTCCTGCTGCGGGCCGGTGTCGTCGAACTTGGCGGTGATGATGCGGCCGACCGCGGCCTCGCTGCCGAAATAGGATTTCGCGAATGTCTCGCTGACGACGATCGCCGCAGGATTCCTTCTTGGGAGATCCGCCCGCTCGAATGCGCGGCCCGAGAGCACCGGGATCTGCAGCGTCTCGAAGTACTTATCGACGACCGGCTGCATCGTCACTTCGACCCGTTCACGTCCTGAAGCGGGTAGATCGAACGTGTGCGTCCAGGCTCGGCCAAGCGCGTTGAACGCGGCGGCGCTGGCCGACTGCACGCCGGGCACCGTCCTGATGCGATCCAGCATTTCCAGCAACGCGGTGCGTCGTGCAGCCGGATCCATGCGTGACGTCGTCTCCAGATTGAGCAGCAGCACGTTCGAAGTCGCGAAGCCGGGATTCACGCGATCCAACTCGGCCAGTGAGAGCACGAGCAGCGTGCCGACCATCAGCACCGCCAGGCTGAACGCCACCTGAAGGGCGACGATCGGACGCATCGCGGACGCGCGAATGCCGGCACGCGCGCTGCCGGTCTTGAGCGATGTCATCGGGGACGCCGCCGATGCGCGGAGCGCCGGCGCAAGGCCGAACAGACACGTGACACCGAGGGCGATGAGGCTAGTGAACAGAACGACGCGCCAGTCCGGACGAAGATTGAGTGAAATCGGATCGTCGGTCGAGGACAGCATCCCAACGAGCGCCGGCGACATCGCCATCGCGAAGATGATGGCGAGCCCGCAGGCGCAGAGCGCGAGCACGGCGCTTTCGACCAGCACCTGTTGAATGAGCCGGTACCTTGCGGCGCCGATCGACAGGCGCAGCGCCATCTCTCTTTCGCGTGACGCCGTTCGCGCGAGTAGCAGGTTGGCGATGTTCGATCCGGCAATGAGCAGGATCAGGCCGGCAATCGCCGCAAGGATCCACAACGGCCGCCCGAACTCTCTTCTCAGTGGCGACGGGCCGTTGACGGCGGACCGGACGTACAGTGGCGTGTTGGCGAAGCGATCGATGTCTTCGCGGCTGCGCCCGGCGCCCATCTGCTGCGCCCAGTCGCTTCGCACGGTTGTGAACGTCGTGTGCAGTACGGCGTTTGCAGTGTCGAGTGTTACGCCGGGATTCAGGCGTCCCATGATCCGGAACCAGCCGAACTGGCGGTTTCCGAATGCACGCGGGTTGTAGGTGCTGTACGGCAGCCAGACGTCCGTCGGCCGCCCGGGCTCGACGCCGGTGAATGTTGAAGACGTTACGCCGACAATCTGAAACGGCTTGTCCTCCAGCGTGAACGAACGGCCGAGGACGGCGGCATCGCCGCCGAATCGCCGGAGCCAATAGCGGTGGCTGATCACCGCCACGCGTTCCGTCACCGGCTGCCGGTCGTCGTCCATGGTGAACAACCGTCCCTGGATCGGATCGACGCCGAGCCGCGCGAACGCATCGCCGGAGACGAATTGCGTTCGGACCTCTTCTTTCTCACGGGAGGATCCATTGGTATTGATGATGACCGGGCGAACGACCTGCGTGCTCATCGCGAACAGGGCAGCGTGGTTTCGCGCGGCGTCGCGCAGCGCCACGAAGATCGGGTCGTTGAACGTGTCGCTTTCGGGCCGCTCCGGGGAGTAAGTCGGGAACGCGAGAGAGATCAGCCGGCCCGGGTCACGAACCGGCAGCGGCCTGAGGATCAGCGCGTTCACGAGCGTGATCGCCGTGAGGCAGGCGCCGAGCGCGAGCGCCAGTGACACGGCGGCGCCGAGCGAGACGACAGGGTTCTTGCGGAGATTTCGGACACCGACCGCCACGTCGCGCGCAAGCGAGTCGAGGAGGAATCGAATGGCTTGAGTCATGGCGGCCGGATATTGCGTCATTACGCGGCCGGGTTGCGCGAGTTAACGCGCCTGATCTATCCTTCGCCAGAAGGCGAAAATTAAGCGAAAATGCAGTCCGCCACTTTGACCCGGCTTGAATCCCTCCTGGCTGCCAGGAAACTCGACTCGACCCTGGCCCGCAAGGATGCCGAGGCCGCCGCAACTGTAGTTACCACAGGCATAAGCTCTTTGGATTCATCACTTAGCGGCGGCTGGCGGCAGGGTGAAATCTCCGAAATCCTGGGCACGGCTTCAACCGGCCGGGCGAGCGTCCTCTGCGCAACTCTGGCTGCGGCCACCGCGCGTGGGGAACTCGTCGGGTTGGTCGATGCCTTCGATCGGGTGGACCCCATCACGGCGGCGGCGAGCGGCGTCGATCTCTCGCGCGTGCTCTGGGTCCGTGGCCCGTCTCTCACGCCGACTGTGACGTCCTCACGGCGCGACACGCTCGTCGAAGCCGCGGTCATGCGCGCCATCCGCGCCTGCGATCTGATCATCCGCGCCGGCGGCTTCGGCGTCGTCGCGCTCGATCTCGCCGGCGCGCCCCAACGCGCGTTGCGCGAACTGGCCGAGTCCACCTGGATGCGACTCGCGCACGCGATCGCAGGACAGTCGACGGTGTGCCTGCTCGTCGGCGAACACCCCATGGGCCGCAGCGCCCGTGGCGTGTCCGTGAAGCTGACTTCGTCAAGACGCTGGAGCGGCAACAGCCCGCAGAGCCGGCGCTTCGCGGGCTTCGAGATCAGCGCGGACTTGCAACAGGCGCGACGTGTCGCTGCGCCTGTGCGGACATGGTCGCTGCGTGCGGCGGGTTAAGGAAAATTCACATGAAGACTGAAGGCATGAAGCTTCACAACCTTCAAGCCTTAAGCGCCAAATGATCTGCTGTCTTGTCTCTGACACCGTCGCCAAGCCAGGTGTTCTGTCCGAGATCGCGCGCGCCTGCTCGCCTCGGATCGAATCGCACGGCGATCGTGCGGTGGTCTTTGACGCGAGCGGACTCGAGCGCGTGATCGGGACCTCGCGCCAGATCGCCAGCGAAGTCGCCGCGCTCGCTGTCGAGCAGGGGCTGATGGTTCGCATCGCGCTTGCGCCCTCGACGGTCGCAGCCTGGCTCATGGCCCACGCCCGCATCGGCCAGACCGTCATCGAACCCACGCGCATGCTCGCGATGCTGGGTGAGCTTCCGCTTTCCGCGCTCGCGACGCTGCCTGGCCGAAATCACCAGATCACCAAATCACCAAATCACCAAATTCCAAGTAACGCCCTCAATGCTTTTGATCGCTGGGGTTTGAGAACCCTTTCCCAGGTCGCCAAACTCCCACGCGCCGACGTACACGCGCGTCTCGGCGAGGAAGGCGTGCGTCTCCATATGGCCTCGCGTGGCGAAGACGTGTCGCCGATGGTGCCCGCCGGCGCCGCCGCTGAGTTCCTCGAGCGCATCGTCCTCGAGTGGCCTATCGAAGGGCTCGAGCCGCTCGCGTTCGTGCTCGCGCGTCTCTGTGATGCGCTGTCTGTTTCCCTGGAGCGCGCCGATCGCGGCGCCGTCACGCTCACGACGCGTCTCAAGCTCGTCGATAAGACGATGCACGAGCGGGTGCTGAATCTGCCGGCGCCGATGCGCGATCCGAAGGTGCTGCGGACGCTAATCGTGCTCGACCTCGAATCCAATCCGCCCGCTGCCGGCATTGACGAGGTGACGATCGAAGTCGGTGTCGTTCCCGGCCGCATCGTCCAGGGTTCGCTCCTCGAGCGCGCGCTTCCGTCGCCGGAGCAGCTCGCGACGCTGACGGCGCGTCTGCGCGCGTTGGCAGGGGAGGCCAGAGTCGGTGCGCCGCTCCTGCTCGATACGCACGACGAGCGCCCGGTCGCGCAAGCGACATTCACAGGTTCTCAGGTTCTCGGGTCTTCAGGTGCTCAGGTTCGCAGGTCCTCAGGTTCTGTAAATGGGAGGTCGAATTCAGAAAGCCTGAACCCGAGCACCCGTGAACCTGAGGACCCGAGGACCCGAGCACCTGAGAACCCGACTGTCCTTCGTCGCTTCCGGCTCCCTGTCCCCGCAAAAGTCATCGTGGAACGCGGCGGCCCCGTGCGTCTCGTACCGGCGTCCTCCGCCATTCCCTCCGGCAACATCGTCAATCGTGCCGGCCCGTGGCGGTCGTCCGGCCGCTGGTGGTCGGCGGACAAATCCAGATGGGATCGCGACGAGTGGGACGTGGAGCTCGCGAACGGTGCGTGTTATCGCCTAGCGCGCGATCGTGAGACAGGGCAATGGGAGATCGAAGGGGAGATGGATTGACTCATGCAGCACTCCGCACTCCGCACCCCGCACTCCGCACTATTTGATCTTCCGTGCCGGCTCCAGGATGTTGGTGAGTCCCGTGACCTTGCCGGACGCGTCTCTGACGAATTCGATGCGCTCGACTGCGCCCTGACAGAAGTAAACGCGGCGGTTCTCGGTGACGAGCTCGCACCCGTCGTCTTTGCTGAATTTCACCATGAATTTGCCGTTCTCGATGGCGATGTCGAATTGAAAACCGTCCTCGGCGCGATATGTCCCGACTGTGTCTTTAAGCTCGGCCAGAGGCGTGCTGACCAGCTTGATCTCAGGCGGTTTGTTGTATTGCCCAAGCGGGTGCTCGTTCTCGCAGATCACGCACTTCGTCGGCTTGTCGATGTTGTCGATGACGTGCTTCACCTTCGGCAGTGCGCGCAGATAAGCGAACAGCGCGTCGAGATCTTCGTCGTTCAGATTCCTGAACACGGTCCACGGCATCAACGGACTGAGCTCGCGGCCGCGCGCTTTGCCTGTGCGCATCACTTCGCGGAAGAACGCCGCGTCATAGTGAGTGATGCCCGAGTCATCGCTCGTGATGTTCGCGCTGTAGGTCTTCAGGTCACCGCGTTCGATGAGATTGCCACCGCCGTAGAGCCCGGGATTCTTCGGCGTGTGCCACGACGTATGGCAGCCGCTGCAGTCAGCGAGCCAGGCGAGGCGTCGCCCGCGCTCGACGACGTCAGTCACCGGCGGTCCCGGCGGCGCCGGCAGCGTGAGCGGCTCGGGAACTTCGAGATCTTTTACTTCCTTTTCAGTCAGCGTTGTCCTCGGCAGCGGGTTGCGAATCGGTTTCAGCGATCGCAGATATGCCACGATGGCCTCGACGTCCTCGTCCGGCAGCGTTCGGAAGGATGCGTACCACATCTGCCGGTGCAGCACGCGGCCATCGTGGCTGATGCCTTCACGGATCGCGCGAATCAGCATGTCGTCGGTCCACGTGCCGGTGCCGGTTTCCTTATCCGGCGTCAGATTCGGCGCCGTCAACCCCGCCCGCCACACGTAGCCCGCGCCCTTCGTCGCCAGAATCGGCGGCGCGCCCGGCTTCTTCCAGTCGCGTTCCGAGTGACACACGAAGCACTGCAGCAGACCTTCGGACAGATACTTCCCGCGTTCGACGCGTTCGGGCGTGCGCGGAACAGTGATGTCCCTCAGCGCCCGCGCCGTGAACACCTTCGGCCGCTCGGGAGTTGGCGTGGGTGCCGGCGTCTCTTCCTTCCGCGCACAGACAGCAGTCGCGAGAACTGCAACAGCGACAACGAGATACCGGCGGCCTGCGAGCATGGGCTGGATTTTAGCTGGATTAGAGCAAGGGCTTTCACATGAAGCAGTGAAGCAACTGAAGGGTTTGGTTCTGAAAAGCTGTTCTTCATTTTCTTCACTGCTTCATGTGAATTCCTTGGCGGGTAATGCAGCGTGTACGTTGAACTCCACACTTCGTCGTCTTTTTCGTTCTTGGATGGCGCCTCTCTCCCCGCGACGCTCGTCGAGCGCGCCGCTGAGCTGGGCTATCCAGCCGTGGCGCTCATGGACCGCGACGGTCTGTACGGCGCGCCGCAGTTCTATCGCGCCGCGAAGCAGGCCGGCATCAAAGCCATCGTCGGCGCTGAGCTCACGATCGGCATGGACCCGGAGATCGCGAAGCGTCCCGCTGGTGCGCCGACGCCGTGGACGTTGCCGGTGCTCGTGCAGTCGGCCGAGGGCTACAAGCAGCTCTGCCGGATCATCACGCGCGCGAAGCTGAAGTCGCCGAAGGGCCAGTTCTATCTGCGCCTGGAGGATCTGCAGGGACAGACGAACGGACTCATCGCGCTCGCGGGCAGGCCGGCGCTCGAGGCCGAGCGGCACGGCGTCGGTGGACTCGTCACACAACTCACGTCCGTGTTCGGCCGCGGAAACGTCTGGGTCGAGTTGCAGCGTCACTTCCGTCGCGACGAGCAGTCCGTACTGCAGTCGCTGATGGATCTCGCGTCGGCGTTCCGGCTGCCGGTGATGGCGTCGAACGGCGTGCGGTTCGCGTCGCCGGAGTCGCGGCCGCTGTACGACGTCCTCACGTGCATCCGTAACAAGACGACGCTGGAGAAGGCGGGGCGGCTGCTGACGATGAACGCGGAGCGGTTTTTGAAGCCGCCGGAGAAGATGGCGCGGCTCTTTGGCGATCTCCCGCAGGCGATTGCGGGGACGGAAGCGCTGGCCGAGCGGCTCGAGTTCACGCTCGCGAATCTCGGCTATCGCTTTCCCGACTATCCCGTGCCGGAAGGCGAATCGCAGTCGTCGTTTCTCAGGCGCATCGCGCAGGTCGGCGCGCGCGATCGCTATCGTCCGTATCACGACAAGGCAAAGGCGCAAATCGCGCGAGAGCTGGATCTCATCGAGCGGCTCGACCTCGCCGGCTACTTCCTCATCGTCTGGGACATCGTCAATTTCTGCCGGCAGCAGGGGATTCTCGTGCAGGGGCGCGGGTCGGCGGCCAACAGCGCCGTCTGCTACGCGCTCGGCATCACGGCCGTCGATCCCGTCGGCATGGAGCTGCTCTTCGAGAGGTTTCTGAGCGAGGAGCGCGGCGAGTGGCCCGACATCGATCTCGATCTGCCGAGCGGCGACCGGCGCGAACGCGTCATCCAGTACGTCTACGAGCGTTACGGAAAGATGGGCGCCGCCATGACCGCGAACGTCATCACGTATCGCGGCCGATCGGCTGCGCGCGAAGTCGGCAAGGTGATGGGTTTCACCGAGACCGACGTCGATCGCATGGCGAAGACGATGGTGCAGTTCGAGTTCGTGGATCCGGAGGAGACCATCGCCGGCCACGCACGCGATGCGGGGCTCGACGTCGAGGATCCGCGAACGATGCAGTTCATGCGGCTGTGGAAGGAGGCGCAGGACCTGCCGCGCCATCTCGGCCAGCATTCGGGCGGCATGGTCGTCTGCCAGGGCCGGCTGGACGAGGTCGTCCCGCTCGAAAACGCCTCCATGCCCGGCCGCGTCGTCGTGCAGTGGGACAAGGACGACTGCGCGGATCTTGGCATCATCAAAGTCGATCTGCTCGGGCTCGGGATGTTGGCGGTGATTGAGGAAGCGATCACCATCATTAACGGCACAACCGACAACCTACAACCTGCAACCAACAATTCCGGGGAGTCCGAAGAACTTGATTGCAGGTTGCCGGTTGCAGGTTGCAGGTTTGACATAGCTCATCTCCCACCAAACGACCCGGCTGTCTATGAGATGTTCCAGCGAGCCGATACGGTTGGTGTTTTTCAAATAGAGTCGCGCGCGCAGATGGCGACTTTGCCCCGTATGAAGCCGGTGCACTTCTACGATCTCGTCGTCGAAGTCGCGATTATCCGTCCCGGTCCCATCGTCGGCAAGATGGTGCATCCGTATCTGAAGCGCCGGCGAGGCGAGGAGAAGGTCACCTACGCGCATCCGCTGCTCGAGCCCGTGCTGAAGCGCACGCTTGGCGTGCCACTCTTTCAGGAACAGCTCCTGAAGATGGCGATGGTCGTCGCGGATTTTTCCGGCGGCGAGGCCGAGGAGCTGCGCCGTGCGATGGGCTTCAAGCGATCGGCGAAGCGGATGAAGGCGATCGAGACGCGCCTGCGCGAGGGCATGGCGCGGAACGGCATCACGGGCGAGGCCGCGGATCAGATCGTGCTGTCGATATCTTCGTTTGCTTTGTATGGCTTCCCCGAATCGCACGCGGCCAGTTTCGCGCTGCTCGTGTATGCGAGCGGCTACCTCAAAGCGCATTACCCCGCGGCGTTCTATACCGCGCTCCTCAACAACCAGCCCATGGGCTTTTACCATCCGGCAACGCTCGTGAAGGACGCCCAGCGCCGCGGCGTTCGCTTCCAGCCGATCGACGTGCAGGTCAGCGACTGGCCGTGCACCATCGAACAGGACGGCAGCATCCGGCTCGGACTGCTGCACGTGAGCGGACTCAACTCGGACAGAGGCAAAGGGCTCGTCACGACACGCGCGAAGTCAGGGAAGTTCAGAACGATTGACGATCTCGCAGAACGGACGAGACTGCGACAGGACGAGATGAGAACACTTGCTGAGATCGGAGCCCTCGCCGCATTTGGAGGTGATAGAAGAACTGCGCTTTGGCAGGCAGACCATGCGGCTCGGCCTTCGGGGGAATTGTTTCGGTCCTCAGGTTCTCAGGTGCTCGGGTCCTCGGGTGCTCAGGTCCTCAGGTCCTCAGGTGCACGAACCCGAGAACCCGAGAACCAGCGGACCCGAGAACCTGAGAACCCGAGCACCCGAGAACAGAGTCCACTCCCGCTCATGTCTTTGTCTGAGCGAATCGCCGCCGACTACTCCGGCACCGGTCTAACGATCGGAGCCCACCCCATGTCGATCCTCCGTCCCTCGCTGTCCACCCGTGGCGTCGCCCGCGCGATCGATCTTCCCAAGTGGCGTCCCGGCCGCCGCGTCCGTGTCGCCGGCGCCGTCATCGTCCGCCAGCGTCCCGGCACCGCGAAGGGGTTTGTGTTTCTGACGATGGAGGACGAGACGGGCTTGTCGAACGTCATCATCACGCCGGACACGTACAACCAGTTCAAGCGCGTCGTCGTTGACGAACCGTATCTATTGGTGGAGGGGACGCTGCAGAACCAGGATGGGGCAGTGTCAGTGAAGGCGGAGCGGATTGAATCGTTGAAGGCGACGACACCGGAACAGCCGTCCAGAGATTTTCATTGATGATGGCGTTGCCCGAGCTAACATCCCCGTCGTGCCCGCTTTGACGACCTCGCCACGCAAAGCCCCAGCCGGTCTCGTCTTTTGCTCGATCGCCTTTCTTCTCTTTGGACTCGTGTTTCTTGTTCTTGGTGTGCTGTTCCTGGTCGCGCCAGCGTCGCTTCGCGACGCTGGGTTTGGGCAAGACGTCACGTTTGGCGGGAGAGTCGTCGGCCTGCTCATGTTTGCTGGCTTTGGAGCACTGCTCGCGTGGCCTGCCTGGGGGCTGATTCGCTTTATTCCATTCGCGCTCCAAATCGCCCGCGGCCTCGGGCTGGCCTTTGCTGCGCTGTCTGTGAAGCGCATCGCCAACGGCGACGCAAGTCCGCTGTTCGACTGGCCGGTTGTTGTTGTCGGACTCGCGATGGCAGGCTACCTGTCACTTCCATCCGTTCGCGCTCTTTTCCGGCGGCCGGGCGACTAGTTGAAACTGTTCCTGGTGGCGGTTGGAAGCTGGGTGAGCGGTCTCGCGACCTTCGTGATCTGCACTGGCGGTCCGGCTGGCATGTTTCGCGGATTTACCGGAATTCTTGCTGTCATCTCGCTGGTTGCCGCGACGCCGACAATCGGCGTCCTGTTTCTCCCAACCATGTTCTGGCTTCGGTCCCGAACTCCAACGGCGGCGTTGGGCACGTACGTCGCCGCCGGCCTGGCGGTTGGGCTGATCCCGGGCCTTGTTACTGCGTTGATCGCGGGCTCGGTCCAGTACATCGACAGCTCACCGAGGGGCCCACTTGAACTCGTGACGTCAACCTCCGGGCTGGCCGGCCTTGCGGCAGGCGTAGTTTCGGGAGTCGCTTGCGGTGCCGGATTCTACGCCGGCATCGCCCGGAGGACGGCCTAGGCCGGGCCGACTTCCTCAAACACGACTGGCTTCTCTCCTTCGTGCCAGACACGTGTGCCGAGCGCTTTGAGCTCGTCGGCAGCGATGTCGAGCGTGAGGAAGTGATTGCCGGCAAGCGGTCCGAGTCGAGACGCGAAGACCGTGACGCCGTACGGGATGAGAATCTCGCAGTCGCTAGCCCCTTCCGGGTAGAACAGCACTTCGCCCGGCGCTGGTTGATGCTTCAGGTTTTCCTCCGGAACACTGGTCTTGAGCCCGTGCAGCGGCATCCAGATCGCCTGCCCGCTCCATCGGGCCTGCAGCACCTTTCCGCGCAGCGGAAGCAGCGCTCGAAAGGCAGCGCAGGTGTGCGGAGCACGCTCCACCTCCAGCCTGCCTCGAATCGACCGATCGCCAATGGTGATGAGAATGGGATTCATCGCACAGAGATAGTATGCGTGCGGCGGAACAGGCTCACGGCAATCGCATCACAGGAGAGGGCATGGACAACGTACAGCTTTTGAAGGGTCTCTACGAGGCATTCGGTCGTGGAGACATGCCGACCGTTCTTGGGTCGATGGATCCGAACATCAGGTGGCACCAGGCCGAGGGCAATCCCTACAGGCCCAGCGGCGAGCCGTGGGCGGGACCGGATGCCGTCCTCAACAATCTCTTCATGAAACTGGGCGCAGAGTGGGACGGCTTCACCGTGCATCCACAGTCGTTTCATGGAGCTGGAGACAGCGTCATCGTGGAAGGTCGCTACAGCGGAACCTACAAGCCGACGGGGAAGAGCATCGACGCACAGTTCTGCCACGTGTGGGACGTGAAGAACGGGAAGGTGACCAGGTTCCAGCAGTACGTCGACACAGCCCAGATCCAGGATGCCATGGGCGCTCGATGAGCGAACCCGTCATCGACGTCGCAAAGGCGATTCATTCAGACCGGTACAAGGACGCCGTCGCGGTGTTCGCCGCGGGCTCGCTGATTCGTGGAGAGGGAACGCCGTTCTCTGACCTGGACCTGGTCGTTGTGTACGCCCAGCTTCCGTGTGCGTACCGGGAGTCGTTCAAGTTCGGCGGCTATCCGGTGGAGGCCTTCGTCCATGATCCGGCGACACTGGAGTACTTTTTCCTGGAAGTCGATCGACCCAGCGGCGTTCCCGCGTTGCCTCAGATGGTTGTGGAGGGAATCGAGATCCCCAGCTCGTCCGAGATCTCACGGGGCTTGAAACAACGGGCGGCCGCGGTGATCGCGGCCGGACCAGCCGCGCTCGACAACGAGACCGAACAGCGGATGCGCTATTTCATTTCCGATCTCCTGGATGACTTGCGCGCTCCAAGATCGCAGGATGAGATGATCGGCGCGGGCGCTCGGCTGTACGAGCAACTGGCCGACTATTACCTGCGGCGTCGCGGGCTGTGGTCGGCGAAGGGTAAGGCGATTCCCCGAGTGCTCAACCGGGTGGAACCTGGCCTGTCCGCCGCCTACAGCGACGCGTTCGCCGCTCTGTTCGCGAAAGGCGAACCAGAAGCGGCCATCCGGCTGGCGGAAGGACTTCTCGAGGAAGCCGGCGGGACACTCTTCGAGGGATATCGGGCCGATGCTCCGGCGGGATGGCGGCGACAACCGGACTAGAATCGCGCGAGTCGCCGTTTTGGTGCCAGGAGGCCTCATGTCTGCGGAGAACAAAGCAATCGTGCGGAAGTGGTTCGATGAAGTCTGGAACCAGGGCAAAGTCGAAACGATCGATAAGTTGCTGGCCCCTGGTGCGGTCGTGCACGGACTGGGGCCGGCGCCGATGATTGGTCCGGCGGGCTTCAAGGCGTTTCACTCCGCCTACCGGAACGCCTTCCCGGACGTGACGCTGCAGGTCGACGACCTGATTGCAGAGGGGGATTGCGTCGCTGCGAGATGGAGCGGCAAGGGGACTCACAAGGGCGACGGCCTCGGCTTCGCTGCAACCAACAAGCCTGCGACCTTTAGCGGCATGACGATAGTTCGCGTGCAAAATGGCCAGCTGGTCGAGGGATGGAATCAGTTCGATCAGTTTGGAATGCTGCAGCAGCTCGGCCAGTTAGGGAGCTAGAATCCCGCATCCCATGTCCCTCGACCCCGGCGCCCGTATCAATCACTATGAAGTGATTGCCCTGCTTGGCGAGGGTGGCATGGGCGAGGTCTACCGCGCGCTCGATACGACGCTCGGGCGCCATGTCGCGCTGAAGGTGCTGCCGCCGGAGCTCGCGCAAGACCCCGTTCGCATCGAGCGATTCCGGCGCGAGGCGCGCACCGTCGCGGCGCTGAATCACCCTCACATCGTCACGATTTATTCCGTCGAACAGGATGCCGCGAGCGGCGCGGTCTTCCTGACGATGGAACTCGTGGAAGGCGAGTCGCTGGATCGGCGATTGCCCACCGGTGGCTTGTCCGTGCCGAAACTGCTCGACCTCGCCGCCACGCTCGCGGATGCGCTCGCCGCGGCGCACGACAAGCACATCGTGCATCGGGATCTGAAGCCCGGTAACGTGATGCTGACCGCTGACGGGCGTCTGAAGGTGCTGGACTTCGGTCTGGCGAAATCAACCGACCCGGCGGCCGCATCTGCCGCGACCAAGACTGATCTTCGCACGACCGACGGCGTCACCTTAGGCACGGTGCCGTACATGTCGCCCGAGCAGCTCGAAGGCGCGGAGCTCGACGGGCGTTCGGACGTCTTCTCGCTCGGCGTCCTGCTTCACGAGGCCGCGACGGGCTCGCGGCCATTTCGCGGAGGTAGCAAGGCCGCGGTCATGTCCTCGATCCTTCGGGATGCGCCGCCGCCGATTGGCGAGCTGCGGACCGATCTGCCGGCGGGATTCGTCCGGTTGATTGCGCGCTGCCTCGAGAAAGACCGCAACCGTCGAATTCAAACCGCTCGCGACGTGCGGAACGAGGTCGATCAGATTCGGCGAGAGCTCGAGACAGGTCCGGGGGCGCCCGCTCCAGCTTCAGTGGGTCCTCGCACCAGCGCGGGCTCCACGACTACTCAAACGATGGGCGCCGGAAGATATCAGCGATCGATGGTCGTCCTGCCGTTCGCGAACCTGAGCGCGGATCCCGACAACGAGTTCTTCAGCGACGGACTGACCGAGGAGTTGATCGCAGACCTGGCGAAGGTCGGCGCGCTTCAGGTGATCTCCCGCACATCGTCGATGCAGCTCAAGGGCACGAAGAAGAGTGTCCGCGAGATCGGCCAGGACCTCAACGTGGGCTACGTGCTGGAAGGCAGCGTCCGCAGGGCAGGGAACAGCCTGCGGATCACGGCGCAGCTTATCGACGTTGCGACCGATGCGCCGCTCTGGTCGGACAAGTACAGCGGGACGATGGACGACGTGTTCGAGGTGCAGGAGCGGGTGTCGCGAGAGATCGTGAAGGCACTGGGGGTGCGGCTGACGGCGGAGGAGGCGCGGCGTCTTTCGGAACGCCCGATCGCCGATCCGCACGCGTTCGAGCTGTACCTGCAGGCGCGGCAGCAGCTCCGGCGCTACGACATTGCGACGGCGGTCCCGCTCATCGAGGAAGCGATCCGCATCGAAGGCGAAACGCCACCGCTCATGGCCATGCGGGCGTGGGCCACGTTGTGGCTGGTGCGCCTGGGGGCGGCGCCGGATCAGTCGCCGCTCGATGAGGCCGATCGCGTGGCGCAGGCACTGGCCGTGCAACGGCCGGATGCGTCGTATGTGCATTCGCTGCTCGGGAATCTCAAGTACGAGCGCGGCCACCTGCTCGAGGCGCTGCGCCATTTCCGGCGGGCGATCGAGCTCGAGCCCAACGACACGGATTCGCTCGTGATGATGGCGTTCACGCTGGTGGGCGCCGGCCAGGACGACGCGGCGCAGGCGCTGGCGCCGCGGCTCGTGCAGAGCGATCCCTTGTCGGCCGTCACCTGGACGGCCGCCGGCGGTCCGTTGTGGTTCGTGGGGCGCGCCGCCGAGGGTATTCCGATCATGAAGCGCGGACTCGAGATCGATCCGAACAGCTTCATCGCGCACTGGTGCACGGGCTATTGCTGTGCCGTCGCCGGCCGGATCGAGGATGCGAAAGGGCACGCCGCGCATCTCCGGCGGCTCTTCGACGGTGGGCCTTACACTCGGCAACTGCTTGCGCTCGTCGACGGTCTCGAAGGCCGCCAGGCGGAAGCGCGCGAGTGGCTCGCTCCAATCAACATCGCGATTCTGGATCCACACCAGCAGTTCCATCTCGCGGAAGCGTTCCTTGTCGCCGGCGATCTGGAGCGCGGCCTCGAGCTCCTCGAGCGATCGAATTTCGGCTTCCATCCGTACACGTACATGGCCCATCACTGCCGGTTCCTCGATCCGGTTCGGGACACGCCGAGGTTTCAGGCGGTGCTCGCGCAGGCGAAGGAGCGGACTGAGGCGTTCAAGAGGGCGGCGGGGTAGATGTCGGCGCCGTCCGGTCAACATGCGATGAGCAGACGACGAGGGGCTAGGGCCTTGCGCGGCGGATCATCATGACAATCCGGAGGATTTCCTCGTTTGGTGATCTCCACGCCATGGTTCGTGGCTACGGGGCGGGTCACTACATCTTCCGTGGTGAGCCCGGCGCCTCGTTCAAGCTGCGACCAAAATATGGCCGTAGTGCAGCCTCAACGCGTAGCGACGCTCGAGGAATTGAAGTCGCGGCGATGGATGCCTTTGCGCGTCGCGGCGTTCCCTACGTGACGCCAACACCGGTGAACAAGTGGGAGTGGCTCGCGATTGCTCAACACTACGGGCTCGCCACCAGACTCTTGGACTGGACCGGAAATCCGTTGGTAGCTGCTTATTTTGCTGTGGCCGACAGGCCGATCTCCGAACGTGTCCTCTATGCCCTGCCCAGATATGAATTCGCGACCGTTGATCAGTCGCGATCCCCGTTTGATCTCGAGGAGGTGGTGGTTTATGAGCCGTCCCACATATCGACACGAATCGCGGCTCAGGCCGGGCTGTTTACGGTTCATCATCGTCCAGGCGACGTGTTTGCTCATCCTAAGCTCGATCGATGGGTCATTGATGAAGACGCGGTCATTGATCTCAGTATCGAGATTGACAAGTACGGTTTCAATCGAGCTACCCTGTTTCCTGGGCTTGAAGGGATAGCCTCCCATGTGAACGACTGGCATCTGCGCGGCGCTCGTCGGGAAGATCCCGACACCGTCTAGTCAGTCGCCTCCGCCGCCGCCATCACCGCAACCCCCTCCGTCGCCAGAGCCGCAATCGCTGCCCGAGCTGTCGCCGCCCATCCATGGAACGTAACCGTCTGACCCGGACGCCGCATGGCGTCTCGGATCACCGACCCGGTTTCGGTTCGTGAACGCCGCGACCGCGATGATCGCCATGCCGCAGACGAGAGCCAGAAGAATCACCGACGCTGTCATGTGACCCCCGCAATCACTCTGTCATGGCCGCGTTTCCGCCAGGTTACGGCGTAACCCCCTCAGCAGCAGACGCTTGCAGAGCCCGCGGCTATACTGCCCCCGACTCATGTCTCTGCCCGCTGGCACACGTCTCGGTTCTTTCCAAATCGTCTCGAAGCTCGGCGCTGGCGGTATGGGCGAGGTCTATCGCGCCCGTGATACGCAACTCGATCGTGACGTCGCCCTGAAAGTTCTTCCTGACGCGTTCGGGGACGATGCGGAGCGGCGCTGGCGGCCCTGAATCATCCGAACATCCATCGCCCTTCTTGAAAGAGCCGGCACTGCCGGGCAGGCAGGAAGCTGCGGCTCCCTGTCGCCGGCTGGAGCCACGGTACCGGGGATCGGTGTTTCATCTGCGTGTTTAACGAGGATGACCCGCGGTCCTCCAGGTGACTCATGGCGTGTCCGATGACTCGGAGACCATTCTGTGCGACGGCGCCTTCGTGGTCGCCGGAAGTCTCTCGGAGCTGTTCGCTGAGGCGTTGGTGAGTGAGCGATGTTGAGCAGACGTCACCGACGAAACATCTCGGTGTAGCGACAACTGCCGTTGCCTTGATTGTTCTCAAGGACGATGAGATGGTCAGGGACGTGAAGATCCCCGGCGCCGAGCGAGCCATCGCCGATGAGTCCAAAGATCCGGGACTACCTGCTGTCTCCCGATCACCGCATCGGCAGCGCCAAAGCCAGATTCTTTGTGGAGCTCGGATCGTCCTCACGGGCGAGGACGTTCCCCGGCTCGTCACGGCATTTCCAGGGGCGAAGTCATGAACGCACTCTTCCGTCAATTCGATACCGTCGTCCTGCGGAAAGACCTGCCCGATTCGGGCCTCTGTAAGGGAGATCTCGGGGCCGTCGTCCAGACGTACGGCGACGAGGGGGTGGAAGTGGAGTTCGTGACGGCTTCGGGACGAACGCAGGCGCTCCTGACGTTGCCGGTCAGCGACCTCCGTGCCGTGCGCGACGATGACCTGATGGCCGTGCGAACGGCGCCTGCCGCGCGGAAGACTGCGTAGGTCCCCCACTGCCAGACATCCCCGCTGACTGGCCGGTATCAGCCCCAGGTTCGATCGAGATGGCCTGCATCATGTGCACTCAGAAGCTGTGGCGAGCGCTTGGTAATCCGGGCCAACCGCCGGTTCAGGCGGTCACGCCTCTTCCCACGGGCACGCTACTGGGATCGTGGGGGCTGAAGCTCTTTCACTACAACCGCAAGGGATTCGTACTGGCGCTGAACGAGCGCACCTACTTGACGCTGGTATTCCCGGCCGCACCACGCGCTGCCTTCCGAGAGCGGTTTGCCGAGGCATTGACGGCCGCCCTCGTGGACCTCGGCGTGGCCGAAGGCACTGCCCAGCAGGAGGCGATGGTTCTGGACTTCCTGCCGGTGGCGCGACTCACCAATCGCAGGCTGACCGGTTCGCTGAACGACCTGGAGTTTCTGGCCTTCTGCGAGCTGGACTACATCAGCGACCTTCGCAAGGTTCAGCTGAATCTGAACGAAGTGCCGCACGTGAAGCGTGACCCGTCATGTCCGATTGACGCAGTCGTGCGATTGTTCGGCAGTCTGAAGGGCCAAATGTCGTTTACCCGGATTCACTGATTCCAGCGAACTGAGTAGCTCCGCCCGCAGCTATACTCCCCCCACTTCATGTCCCTCCCCGCCGGCACGCGCCTCGGCTCCTTCCAAATCATCTCGATGCTTGGCGCCGGCGGGATGGGCGAGGTCTATCGCGCGCGCGATACGCAGCTCGATCGCGACGTCGCCCTGAAGGTTCTCCCCGACGCGTTCGCGGACGATGCGGAGCGGCTGCATCGGTTCGAGCGCGAAGCGAAGGCGCTGGCGACGCTGAATCATCCCAACATCGCCCAGGTCTTCGGCATCGTCACTGGAGAAGGCAGACGAGCGCCGGCGATCGCGATGGAGTTCGTCGATGGACGCGGGCTCGATGAAATCAAAGATGCGATGCCGCTGGAGGAGTTGCTGCCGATCCTGCGGCAGATCGCGGCCGCGCTCGAGGCGGCGCACGATGCCGGCATCATCCACCGCGACCTGAAGCCAGCGAACATCCGGCTCAAAGAAGACGGCACGGTCAAAGTCCTCGATTTCGGTTTGGCGAAGGCGTTCGACCCGGGAGGCGCGGGGGGAGCCGGGTCTAAGAGTGCGTTGCAAAATTAACGCTTGTACTTGATCGAGCGGTTCGGTACGGTGCGGCGACTGCTGGGAGGCGGTCCCCCATCGCCACCTTCTCCATCGATGACGCTCTGTGGGCGCGCGT